>Ga0102587_1000011_pt1 | contig 389067 bp, 339 predicted proteins | sample AraplaF_Col_mTSA_FD_76853 | JGI IMG/M metagenome (GOLD analysis project Ga0102587, IMG submission 76853) | Arabidopsis root microbial communities from the University of North Carolina, USA - plate scrape MF_Col_mTSA (SPADES assembly) (version 2) | ecosystem: Host-associated > Plants > Roots >...
CGAAGTTGGGATTGTTGACCGTGGTTGCCACTGGTCTGGGCAAGGCCAAGAAGCACGTGCAACTGGTTCCTCAGCAGATGCTGCGCACCGGCACCCACAACAGCCCGATGATGCCATCGGCTGCGATGGGCGGCGCGGCTGCTGCACAGGGCCTGTCGATGGGCGCGGCCGGCGGCATGGGCGGCGGCGCATCGCCAGCCTTCGACGGCATGAAGGCGCCTGCCGTATGGCGTCGCGAGTCGGCCTCGGAGCAGGTGCGCGCGATGGAGAAAAACGGCATGGAAACCTACGACATTCCGGCTTTCCTGCGCAAACAGGCCGATTAAGGCATACTTCGGGTTCTATCCGAGGGAAGAGCCGCACCTCTGGTGCGGCTTTTTATATTTATAAAAGGAGTTTATCCATGACCATCAAGATTGGTGACAAGCTGCCGGAAGGCACCCTGTCCGAATTCATCGAAACCGAAACCGAAGGCTGCTCGCTGGGTCCGAACACGTTCAACGTGCAAGACTTGGTGAAAGGCAAGACGATCGCCATTTTCGGCCTGCCAGGCGCCTACACCCCAACCTGCTCGGCGCAGCACGTGCCGGGTTACGTCAAGCACGCCGCCGAGCTGAAAGCCAAGGGCGTGGATGAGATCTGGTGCATCTCGGTCAACGACGCGTTCGTGATGGGCGCGTGGGGCCGCGACCAGAAAGCCACCGGCATCGTGCGCATGATGGCTGACGGCAATGCAGCGTATTCGAAAGCACTGGGCCTGGACGCCGACTTCAGCAAGTTCGGCATGGGCACCCGCTCGCAGCGCTACTCGCTGCTGGCGGTGGACGGCGTGGTTACCCAGCTGAACATCGAACAAGGCGGTAAGTTCGAAGTCTCCAACGCTGAAACCTTGCTGGGTCAGCTGTAAGGAACAAAAACGGCGCTTCGGCGCCGTTGTACTTTGGCGCTTCGCGCTCGCATTGTCCACGGATCGCCAGCCAGTTCTTCAGCAACCTTTTCTTGAAGAGCTGCTTACTCACCACCACCCGTTATCGTTCAGCACCATCTTGCGGTAGTAGTCAATATTGGCGCGTGTGGTGAACCAGGCCGTTGCCGCCAAATTTACGCCGATTTTTAAACTGTTCCATTCACCTTCCGGTTCGACTGCACTGATGAGCATAATGACCGCGACGTTCGCGAGCCAGAATAGCAATGCCTTACGCCACATGCCTTTTATCAGGTAGTAGAGCGGGCTAAAGAGCAGCGCCCAGAAATTGAACATCACCCCGGAATTGTTCGCTTCCGCTTAGTTGCTTTCTGCCCGGCAGCGCTGGGCCGCCTGCCTTCTCAATCAGGTCAAATCGTATGCGCCAGCGTGGCGCGACGTCGGGTAGTTTGGACATGATGATCTCCGGATGAATGTTGGGAGTAGGCGTAAGCTGAAGGCCTGCCATGCTTCGCATCATGTCATCGGATCTTTGATCGCCTTTTGATACACGGCAATATTGAAGGTAGTCCATACTAGCCGCTACTACCCTTGATAGCGCGGCCGGTGTGTCGTGTTAGTCGATGTGCACGGAGTCATGTTGGGCGCAGAGCAGCGTTGAGTCGATGGTGAACGAATCGTCGGCCTGCACGGCGAAATAGGCGCGGGTTTCGTCGGGCGCGGTGCGGAACAGGCTGCGGATGGCGGTCACGCGTTCGGCGGGCGTGCGCATGCGCGCGGTCCAGTCGTCGAATTGCATTTGCAGCTTCCAGTCACCGACGCGCTCGGCGGCGAATCCGGCCTCGGCCAGCATCCGCATCCATTCCGACGGGCGGTAGTCGCGCACGTGCGAGCCGTCGCGCAATAACTCTACGGCTTGCAAGGTCGTGTCGTGCAGCGGCGTCTCCGGCGCGGTGATGTCGATGATGACCAGCACGCCGCGCGGCTTCAATACCCGCTTCACTTCGCGCAACGCGGCCGGCACATCCTGCCAATGGTGGGCCGAGAAGCGCGTCATCACCATGCAGAACGACGAGTCGATGAAGGGCAGGCTGGCGACATTGCCTTGCTGCGTGCGGATATTGTCGAAGCCGCGTTCGCGCGCCGCGCCGGCCACCACCGATAACATCTCCGGCGACAGATCGAACGCCGTCACCGATTCCGCCACCGGCGCCACCGCGAAGCTGGCGTGGCCAGCGCCGCAGCCGAGGTCCAGCACCACCGGCCGCTTGGGCACGGCCGCGGCAATCCCGCGCAGGCGGGCCAGGTCGGCGCCTTGCGAGTGGACGGTGCTGGTCAGATACGCGCTGGCGGTACTGCCAAATTGCTGGGCGACGACGGCTGGCTGCTGCATGATCTTTCTCCTCAAGATGGGTAAGTCAGTGCAGAATAGAAGGACTTTTATCCTGTAACAAGACAAGGACTTATCCCGGTATGATGACTACCACCCTCGGCGAATTCATCCGCATCCACCGCGAACGCACCACGCCGGCCAGCGTCGGCCTGCCCGGCGGCGGGCGCCGCCGCACCCCCGGATTGCGGCGCGAAGAACTGGCGCAGCTGTGCGATGTCAGCCCGACCTGGCTGACCTGGCTGGAGCAGGGCAGGGAAGTGTCCGCCTCCGGCAAGCTGCTGGCGCGCATGGCGGACGTGCTGCACCTCACCGCCGCCGAGCGCGGCTACCTGTTCAGTCTGGCCGAACGTCTCGACCCGCAGCACGGCGATGACGACAGCGAAGCGGCTGCATCGCTGGACGCCATCGTCGCCGCCATCGACGCCCCGGCCTACATGCTGGATCGCCGATGGGATGCGGTCGCGTGGAACGAACACGCGCTGGCCCTGTTCGGCGGCTGGCTGGATGTGGAGGAGGCCGCGCAAGCCAGGCCCAACCTGCTGCGCTTCATGTTCCGCAGCCCCGCCGCGCGCGGCCTGATCGTCGATTGGGAAGACCGGGCGCACCGGCTGGTCGCCGAATTCCGCGCCGACATCGGCAAGCACGCCAGCGACCCCGCGCTGGCCGCGCTGATCGCCGAACTATCGCAAGACAGCCCCGAGTTCAAAGCCCTGTGGCATTCGCAGGACGTGGTCAGCCGCGAAGGCGGCCAGCGCCGCTTCCACCATCCGCGCGCCGGCGAACTCAGCTTCAACCAAGTCACCCTGCGCCTGGCCCAGCGCCACGACCTCAAGCTGGTGATGCTGCTGCCATGAGCGAACAGAGTCCTTACACCAGTCGGGAGCCGCCGTCGACATTGAGGGTGGCGCCGTTCATGTAGTTGTTGGTCATCAGGAACAGGGCCGCCGCGCCTGCCTCGTCGGCGTGGCCCAGACGCTTTAGTGGCAGCGCCGATTGCAAGCTGGCGACATAGGCGTCGCGGTTGTCGCCCAAGGACTTGTCCCACAGCGGCGTCTTGATCGGGCCGGGCGCCAGCGTGTTGACGCGGCGTGGCGCCAGCTCAAGTGCCAGGCCGCGTGCCAGGGCTTCCATCGCGGCGCTGGCGGCGCCAAGCATGGCGGTGCCATGGGCGTTCGGACGATCGGCCAGCGCGCCGGAGATGAAGGTGATCGATGCGTCCGCGGCAAGGCGGTCGCCCAGCGTGCGGATCACATGCACGGCGGCCCACAAGCGTTCATCAAAGGCGCGATGCAGCACGGGCAACTCCGCATCCAGCACTTTGCCGACCACAAAGCTGCCTGCCAGCAAGAGCAGGTGATTCACCTGCGGCAGATCGGCCAAGCCACGTTCGATGTCGGCCCTGCTGGTCACATCGAGTACACGGTGGCCGGCAAAGCCGTGCTCAGCCTGGACGGCGGCGGCGCGTTCGGCGTTCATGCCAGCGACAGTCACCGCCGCACCTGCGGCTTTTGCCTGAATCGCGGCCGACAAGCCGATGCCGGAAGTGCCGCCGATGATCAGTACGGTTTTGCCGGACAGCGATGACGGGATAACGGACGAGATATTCATGTTCAGCTCCTTAAGAAATGAAGCGCGCAGTGCGCTGACAGAAGCCACGATAAAGCGATGCCATGGGTTTGACAATCGGCTTGAAGTTCGCTTTAATCATTCCACTATGGCACAAATTGGATTGGACAGGCTGACTGGCCTGATAGCTTTTGCCCGTGCGGCATCGCTGGGTAGCTACACGGCGGCCGCGCGCTCGCTGGCGGTTTCGCCATCCGCCGTCAGCAAAAGCGTGCAACGGCTGGAGCAGCAGCTGGGCCTGCCGCTATTCACCCGCACCACGCGCTCGCTGACGCTGACGACGGAGGGGCGGGATTTACACGAGCGCGCCTTGCGGCTGTTGCGGGAGGCGGAGGAGATCGAGCAGGCGGTGTTGACGGCCAAGGCCGAGCCGTCGGGCGTGCTGCGGGTCGCCGCCGCGCTGCCGGTCGGCACGCATATCCTCGCGCCCAACCTCGCGCGCTTGAAGGCGAGCTTTCCACAGTTGTCGATTGATCTGCGCCTTGGCGATGAGTTTGTGGATCTGATCGAGGAAGGAATCGACGTCGCGATCCGTGTGGGCGAGCTGGCCGATTCGCGCCTGATCTCGCGCCGGCTGGCCTCGCACCGCCTGTGCGCATTTGCCTCGCCGGCCTATCTGGCCGCGCGTGGAACGCCGCGTCATCCGGATGACCTGGCACAGCACGATTGCGTGAACTTCCGTTTTCAAAGTTCGGGCCAGGTATTGCGCTGGCCGTTCATGGTGGGCGGCCGCGTGATCGAGATGACGCCGCGCAGCTGGGCCATCGCCAATACCAGCGATGCGATTGCCGAGCTGCTGGTAAGCCAGGGCGGTATCGGCATTTCGCCGACCTATGTCGCCGCGCGATATGTGGCACGTGGCGAGCTGTTGCCGGTATTAAGCGAATTCGCGATCGACCGCGCTCCGATTACCGCGCTGTGGCCGCAAAGCCGTCGCAACAATCCCAACGTCCGGGCCTTCCTCGGCTTTCTGGAAGAGGTGTTTCCGGCCCAGCCATCATGGGATGCCGTGATCGCCGCCGCTGCCGGCGTGCAGGCCGCGCCGCCGTAGCCGAATGTCGTGCAATGGCTGCCCCGGCGGCGCGCCAGGCACCACAACTTCAAGCTGTATATAATGACAAGGATGGCGCCACCCGCGCCGTCCTGGCTCCCAACGTCGCCATGATGACGTTTTTCCTTCCAGGAGCTTCCCCTGTCCAGCCGTCAAGAAAACCTGCGCGCGATTTACGCGATGCTGATCGCCGTTGCCATGTTCTCCCTCATGGATACCACCATGAAACTGCTCTCCGAACACTATCCCGCCCGCCAGGTCACGGCGCTGCGCGCGCTCAGTTCGTTGCCGCTGTTGTGTGGCTACATGCTGTATCGCGGCGCCTTCAAGGGCATCACGCGCGTGCGCTGGCCCATGCATTTGCTGCGCAGCGCGCTCGGCGTCGGCATGCTGACCATGTTCGCTTTCGGCCTCAGCATGCTATCGCTGGCCGAGGCGTATTCCATCTTCTTCATCGCGCCGGCGCTGATCACGGCGTTGTCGGTGCTGGTGTTGAAGGAGAAGGTAGGCACCGGCCAGTGGGTTGCCATCGCGGTCGGCCTGCTCGGCGTGCTGGTGGTGTTGCGTCCCGAAGGCACGGGCTTCCTGTCGGTCGGCGGGCTGGCCATCCTTGGCTCGGCGTTTTGCTACGCCACCACCGCCGTCGTCAGCCGCGTGCTGGCGCGCACCGATACCAACGAGTCGATGATGTTCTGGTATCTGATCCTGATGGCCGGCGGCGGCCTGGCGATGTCGCTCCAGCACTGGGTGCCGCTGCGCGCTGAGGATGGCTGGGTGCTGCTGGCGCTGGCGCTGAGCGGCTTCTTCGGCCAGTTGGCCATCACGCGCGCGTTCAGCACCGGCAAGGCTTCGGTGGTGGCGCCGTTCGAATATTCGGCGCTAGCCTGGGGCGTGGCCATCGACTGGGCGCTGTGGCAAACCCTGCCGGATGGCTACACCCTGCTGGGCGCTGGCATCATCATCGGCAGCGGCATTTACCTGGTCCGCCGCGAGGCGGTCCATGCCGAGGCCGAGCATCCGTAATCACGCTATAATCGGCGGATGTTAAAACAACGCACTATCAAAGAACTGGTCCGCACCACCGGTGTCGGCCTGCACTCCGGCACCAAGGTTGAACTGACCTTGCGCCCGGCCGCGCCGGATACCGGCATCGTGTTCCGCCGCGTGGATCTGCAGCCCATGGTGGAGTTTCCCTCCAGCGCGATGGCGGTGGGCGATACCCGCATGGCGTCGGTGCTGGTCAAGGATGGCGCCCGCGTGTCGACCGTCGAACACCTGATGTCGGCCTGCGCCGGCCTTGGCATTGACAATCTGTACATCGAAGTCAGCGCCGAGGAAATCCCCATCATGGATGGCTCGGCCTCGTCCTTCGTATTCTTGCTGCAGCAGGCGGGCGTGCTGGAGCAGCCGGCCGCCAAGAAGTTCATCCGCGTGCTGAAACCGGTGGAAATCCGCGAAGGCACGGGCGACAAGGAAAAATGGGCGCGCCTGCTGCCGCATGACGGCTTCAAGCTCGATTTCTTCATCGAATTCAACCACCCGGCGGTGGATGGCACGCAGCAGCGTGCCCATGTGGATTTCGGCGACGTCTCCTATGTGCACGACGTGGCGCGCGCGCGCACCTTCGGCTTCATGCAGGACGTGGAAATGTTGCGCGGCATCGGCCTGGCGCGCGGCGGTTCGCTGGAAAACGCCATCGTGATGGACGAGTACCGCATCCTCAATTCGGACGGCCTGCGCTACGACGACGAGTTCGTGCGCCACAAGATCCTGGACGCCATCGGCGACCTGTATCTGGTCGGCCACCCGCTGCTGGCCAGCTATGAGGCGCACAAGTCCGGCCACGCGCTGAACAACCAGCTGCTGCTGGAGCTGCTCAAGCATCCGGATGCCTACGAAATCGTCACGTTTGAAAACAATGACGTGGCGCCGCAATCCTATGTGCGCCAGATGGCGCGTGAGTGGGCGCTAACTTAAATTAGCCGCCTCCGGCGCGGCGGCGGGCCACCATGGCCTTGACCGCGTCGATCAGCGCGCTGTTCTGCGGGCTGGCTTCCAGCTCGGCGCTGAGCTGGTCGAATGCTTCGACGGCGGCTGGCGGCAACTCCAGAGAACGCATCTTTTCCTTGATCTCGGCCGGCTTGGCCATCTGCACCTTCAACTTCACGCCGTGCACCTGCCAGCCGCGCTGCGCCAGCGTGTCTTGCAACTTTGGTAACTGCTGCTTCAGCTTGGCCGCCAGCGCGGTGGTGGGCAGCGACAGCACCAGCTGGCCATCCTCAAAGGCCAGGATCTCGCAGTGCTTGAACATGGCTGGCAGGCACTGGGCGCAGTCTTTTTGCAGGCGCGCCATGCGCTCGACCGCCGGCAGCAGGGCGGCCATGCGGTCGTTGCGACGCAGGAAATCGGTGGCGCCCACCGCCGTCGGGCGCTTGAGCGAAATATTGGATGAATTGAAGCGCATGCGGCGAACCTTATCACAGCCCCCCAAAGTCGTCACCACCGGTTAAAATCGATTGATTTTGTGACATTGTGTATGGTTGGGCTATTGTTATATCGGCCAATAACCCAATGTAGCTCCGGACGCGTGATAAAATCACCGTCTTTTGTCGTAGTCGAACCCTTTAACGGCCATATTAAGCATGTCCTTTCTGACCAAGATTTTCGGCAGCCGCAACCAGCGCCTGCTCAAGCAATACCAAAAAACGGTACGCGAGATCAATGCGCTCGAACCGGCCATGGAAAAACTGTCGGACGCCGAGCTGCAAGCCAAGACGCCGGCCTTCAAGGAACGCATCGCCAATGGCGAGACCCTGGACCAGATCCTGCCGGAAGCGTTTGCCGTTTGCCGCGAAGCGTCGAAGCGCGTCATGAAGATGCGCCACTTCGACGTGCAGATGATCGGCGGCATGGTTCTGCACTACGGCAAAATCGCTGAAATGGGCACCGGCGAGGGCAAGACCCTGACCGCAACCCTGCCGGCCTATCTGAACGCACTGTCGGGCAAGGGCGTGCACATCGTGACCGTCAACGATTACCTGGCCCAGCGCGACGCCGACACCATGTCCAAGCTGTACGGCTGGCTCGGCCTGACCACCGGCATCAACCTGTCGCAGATGGCCCACGCCGACAAGCAGCAAGCCTACGCCTCGGACATCACCTACGGCACCAACAATGAATTCGGCTTCGATTACCTGCGCGACAACATGGTGTTCGACGCCAAGGACCGCGTGCAGCGCGTGCTGAACTTCGGCATCGTCGATGAAGTGGACTCGATCCTGATCGACGAAGCCCGTACCCCGCTGATCATCTCCGGCCAGGCCGAGAACCACACCGACCTGTACTACAAGATCAATGAAGTGCCGCGCCTGCTGACCCTGCAGATCGGCGAAGAAACCCCGGACGGCAAGGGCAAGGTCGAAGTGCCGGGCGACTACACCAAGGACGAGAAATCGCACCAGGTGTTGCTGACCGAAGCCGGCCACGAAAAAGCCGAAGCCATCCTGACCAAGATGGGCCTGCTGCCGGAGGGCGCCTCGCTGTACGACTCCGCCAACATCACGCTGGTGCACCACCTGTACGCGGCGCTGCGCGCGCACGCGCTGTACTTCAAGGATCAGCACTACGTGGTGCAGAACAACGAAGTGGTGATCGTCGATGAATTCACCGGCCGCCTGATGACGGGCCGCCGCTGGTCGGATGGCCTGCACCAGGCGGTCGAAGCGAAAGAGGGCGTGAAGATCCAGAACGAGAACCAGACCCTGGCCTCGATCACCTTCCAGAACTACTTCCGCATGTACGCCAAGCTGGCCGGCATGACCGGCACGGCCGATACCGAAGCCTACGAATTCCAGGAAATCTACGGTCTGGAAACCGTGGTGATCCCGCCTAACCGTCCGTCGCAGCGTAAAGACCGCCAGGACCAGGTGTACAAATCGGCGCAGGAAAAGTACAACGCCATGATGCTGGAAATCCGCGAGTGCTACGAGCGCGGCCAGCCGGTGCTGGTGGGTACCACCTCGATTGAAAACTCCGAGCTGTTGTCGGGCATCCTGACCAAGGCCGGCCTGCCGCACAACGTGCTGAACGCGAAACAGCACGCCCGCGAAGCGGAGATCATCGCCCAGGCCGGTTCGCCGAAAGCCATCACCATCGCCACCAACATGGCCGGTCGCGGTACCGACATCGTGTTGGGCGGCAACGTGGAAAAACAAATCCAGTTCATCGAAGCCAATCCGGACCTGAGCGACGAAGAAAAAGCCAAGCAGGCCAAGGCGCTGCGCGACGGCTGGCAGGCGTTGCACGAGCAAGTGGTGGCTGCGGGCGGCCTGCACATCGTCGGCACCGAGCGTCACGAATCGCGCCGCGTGGACAACCAGCTGCGTGGCCGTGCCGCGCGCCAGGGCGACCCGGGCATGTCGCGCTTCTTCCTGTCGCTGGACGACCCGCTGCTGCGCATCTTCGCCGGCGACCGCGTGCGCGCCGTGATGGACCGCCTGAAAATGCCGGAAGGCGAGCCGATCGAAGCGGGCATCGTTTCGCGCTCGATCGAATCGGCGCAGCGCAAGGTTGAGGCGCGCAACTTCGACATCCGCAAGCAGCTGCTGGAATACGACGACGTCGCCAACGACCAGCGTAAAGTCATCTACCAGCAGCGTAACGAGCTGCTGGAAGCGACCGATATTTCGGAACTGATCCAGTCGCTGCGCCATGGCGCCTTCACCGACATCGTGCGCGAATACGTGCCGGAAGAATCGGTGGAAGAACAGTGGAACATCAAGGGCCTGGAAGCCGTGCTGGCGTCCGAATGGCAGATCGAGGTGCCGCTGACTGCCATGCTGGAAAAAGATCCGAACCTGAACGACGAAGACATCCTGAACGCCGTGCTGGCCGCGGCCGATGCGCTGTACCAGTCGAAGGTGGACATCGTCGGCAAGGAAGCCTTCGGCGGCTTCGAGCGCAACGTCATGCTGCAATCGGTCGACTCGCACTGGCGCGAGCACCTGGCGGCGCTGGACCACCTGCGTCAGGGTATCCACCTGCGCGGCTATGCGCAGAAGAATCCTAAGCAGGAATACAAGCGCGAAGCGTTCGAGCTGTTCGGCCAGATGCTGGACATGATCAAGAACGAAGTCGTCAAGCTGATCATGACCGTGCGCATCCAGTCGCGCGAGGAGATCGATGCGGCCGAAGCGGCGATGCAGCAGTCGCACGTGGAAAACGTGCACTACCAGCATGCCGACTTCAACCCGAACGCCGCACCGGAAGACCTGCTGGCGCCGCCGCAGTTCACCGGCCTGCCGCCGGAACTGCAAGGCCTGACCGGCGAACAGCTGATGGAACTGGGCCTGAAAGTCGGCCGCAACGATCCATGCCCATGCGGCAGCGGCAAGAAGTACAAGGCTTGCCACGGCAAGCTGGCCTGAGACAGGTCAACGATAAACGGAGCCTGCGGGCTCCGTTTTTTTTTGCGCCGCTCAGCCGCGCCGGGCACTGCCCATCGAGGCGGCGATGATCAGCGCGATCGCCAGCCATTGCAGCACGCTCAGGTGTTCGTCCAGCAGTGCCAGTGCCAGCAAGGCTGCAACGGCGGGCTCCAGGCTGATCATTATGCCGAACGACTGCGGCGACAAGCGTTTGAGCGCCACCATCTCCAGCGAAATGGGAAGGGCGCTGGACAGCAGCGCGACGCCGATGCCAACCGCCAGCACATACGGCGACAGCAGCGCGCCGCCCGCGTGCGCCACGCCGACCGGCACCACCAGCATTGCCGCTACCGTCAAGCCCAGCGGTACCGACACCCCGCTGGGCAGATGGCCGGTACGCTTGCCGAAGATAATGTAGGTTCCCCAGCAAACAGCAGCCACCACGGCATACGCCAGCCCGACCGGATCGAGTGCGCCGGCGCCCGGTGTCAGCGGCAGTATCAGAGCCAGGCCCGACGCCGCCAGCGCCACCCACAGGAAGTCGATCGCACGGCGCGATGACAGCAGCGCCACGGTCAGCGGCCCGGCAAACTCGATCGCCACCGCGATCCCGAACGGAATCGTGCGCAAAGCCATGTAGAAGCACAGGTTCATTGCGCCCAGCGCCAGTCCATACAACGCCACCGTGCGCGCATCGGCGCGTGTCAGCCGGTGGCGCCAGGGGCGGCAGAACAGCAGCAGTAGCAAGGCGGAAAGGCCGACCCGCACCGCGGTGGTTCCTTCCGCACCCACCAGTGGGAACAGGGTGTGCTTGGCCCATGAGGTGCCAATGCCCAGAAAGGACACCGCGCCCAGAATGGCGAGAAAGGGGATAAAAGCGCTACGGGTGGTCGTCATGCTGAAATGGTGATTGAATTCGAGGTGATGAGAGTTTATTGTTTGCATGCCGTTATTTGGACTCGATTTCAGCCTCACTCACGCAACTTTCACTCATCATGACGCTCGATAATTTTGACCTGGCGATACTGGACATGCTCCAGCGCGACAACACCACCTCGCAGCGCGAGATCGCCCGGCGCGTGCATTTGTCGGCGCCGGCGGTGCAGCGGCGCATCCAGCGGCTGCGCGAATGCGGCGTGATACGGGGCGAGATGGCGGTACTGGACGCCAGCATGCTGGGCCGCCCGCTGACCCTGACGGTGGAAGTGCATCTGCACGAGGATCATCCGGACCGCAGCACCGGCCTGCGCGAACGCATCAAGGCCGAGCCGGCGGTGCAGCAGTGCTACATGATTACCGGCGAGGCCGACTTTCTGCTGATCGTCACCGCCGCCAACATGGCGGACTACGAAGCGCTGACGGCGCGGCTGTTCGGTGACGATCCCAATGTGCGTCGCTATCGCACCTCGGTCGCGCTGGCTTGTGTGAAAGTCGGGCTGCATGTGCCGCTGAGCCTGCCCTGAGCGACATCCAGTTCGATATCGAATTCGATATCAATTCGTCTGAAAAAGTTATTGGTTTTCATGTACTTACGGTAGTAATGTTAGCGCAAACAATTTTAAGTGTTGCTAACATGGAGACTAACATGGCGAAACATAATACAGTGCGCCGCGCATGGTTGCTGGCCGCCCTGATGCCGCTGCTGGCCTACGCCGACCCGCAAGCCGACGCCGATGCGCGTGCCCGCAATCTCGTCACGCAAATGACGATGGACGAGAAAATCGACCAGTTGTTGAACGTGGCGCCCGCCATTCCGCGCCTTGCGATTCCCGCTTACAACTGGTGGACCGAATCGCTGCACGGCGCGCTAGGGCCGCTGCCGACTACCAATTTCCCGGAACCGATCGGCCTGGCCGCCAGCTTTGACGCGCCGCTGGTGCGGCAGGTGGCGTCGGCCATCAGTGTCGAGGTGCGCGCGCTGCATACGCTGGGACGCGAGACCGGCCACCTCGGCCGCATCGGCACCGGCCTGAATACCTGGTCGCCCAACATCAACATCTTCCGCGATCCGCGCTGGGGACGCGGGCAGGAAACCTATGGTGAAGACCCGCACCTGACCGCGGTGCTGGGCTCTGCCTTCATCCATGGCATGCAGGGCGCCAATTCGGACTTGCCGGACGTGGTCGCGACGCCCAAGCATTTTGCCGTGCACAGCGGACCGGAATCGACCCGCCACCATGCCGATGTCACTGTGTCGGCCCACGACCTGGAAGACACCTATCTGCCGGCCTTCCGCGCCGCCATCGTCGACGCCAAGGCCGGTTCCATCATGTGCGCCTACAACCGCATCAACGGCCAGCCGGCCTGCGGCAGCGACGAGCTGATGAAGCAGCACTTGCGCGGCGCCTGGGGCTTCAAGGGGTACGTGGTGTCGGACTGCGACGCCGTCACCGATATCGCGGAACAGCACAAGTACGCGACCGATCCGGCCGCCGCCGTCGCGGTCGCGCTCAAGGCCGGTACCGACAACGAGTGCAACACCAAAACCCTGGGCGATACGCCCAATCTCAGCGCCCGCTACCGCGAAGCCTGGCAGCGCGGCCTGATCAGCATGGCCGATATCGACCAGGCGCTGGTGCGTCTGTTCTCGGCGCGCTACCGCAACGGCGACCTGGCCGGGCTGGCGCAGCGCGAGGGCGGCAAGCCGGTGCCGGTCAGCGCCATCGGCACGGCCGCGCATCAGCAACTGGCGCTGGAGTCGGCCACCAGGAGCATGGTGCTGCTGAAGAACGATGGCGTGCTGCCGCTCAAGCCGGGGCTGAAACTGGCCGTGATCGGCCCGCTGGGCGACGCCACCCGCGTGCTGCGCGGGAATTACTCGTCGACGCAATCGGCGCCGCCAGTGTCGGTGGTGGAGGGCCTGCGCCGCGTGCTGCCCAAGGCGCAGATCAAACTGGTACCGGCAGGCGCTTCGATCACTGATGGCGACCCGGTGCCCGCCTCGGCCCTGCGCACGCCGGACGGCAAGCCCGGTCTGCGCGCCGAATACTTCAACCGCAAGGACGGCCAGTACGACAAGGCGCCGGCCGTCACCCGTATCGAGCCGGGACTGGAATCGCATGCGCTGGAAGTGAAGGCGGTGGCCGATCAGCACAAGGTGGAGTGGAGCGGCTATCTGGTGGCGCCGGAGACCGGCGCCTATCGCCTCGGCGTCAGCGGCGTAAAGGGCACGCTGACGGTGGGCGGCAAGCCGGCCGTCGAAGCGGCCGCGTATTCGCAATGGGGCGAGCCGCTGCAATTGCATGAGGTAAGGCTGGAAAAAGGACAGCGCTATCCGCTGCGCTTCCACGCCGAGACCGGCGGCACCGGCGTGCCGGGCTTGTTCTGGAAGCGCATCTCCACCGATGCCGAGGCCGACCTCAAAGCGGGCACCGCCGATGCCGACGTGATCGTCGCCGTGGTGGGCCTGACCTCCGATCTCGAAGGCGAGGAGATGGCGATCAAGACCGAAGGCTTCTCCGGCGGCGACAAAACCTCGCTCGACCTGCCGGCCGACCAGCGCCGCCTGCTGCAGCAGGCGAGGGCGCTCGGCAAGCCGCTGGTGGTGGTGCTGATGAACGGCAGCGCGCTGGACCTGTCGTGGGCCAGGGATAACGCCGCCGCCATTCTGGAAGCCTGGTATCCCGGCCAGTCCGGCGGCCTGGCCGTGGCCAATGTGCTGACCGGCCGCGCCGATCCGGGCGGCCGCCTGCCACTGACGTTCTACCGCAATCTTGACGATCTGCCGCCGTTCGACAACTACGCCATGCAGGGCCGTACTTATCGCTACTATGCCGGCACGCCGGTGTACGCGTTCGGCGCTGGCCTGAGCTACACCAGCTTCAGCTATGAACCCTTGCAGATCGCGCCGGTGGATGGCGCGGCCGAGAACGGCATCGTCGTGACCACCGAAATCCGCAACACCGGCCAGCGCGCCGGCGACGAGGTGGCGCAACTTTATCTGACGCCGCCGGCTTTCGAAGGTGCGCCGCGGCTGGCGCTGCGCGGCTTCCAGCGCGTCTCGCTGAAACCGGGCGAGCGCCGCACGGTCAGCTTCCGCCTGTCGCCGCGCGATCTGAGTTTCGTCTCACGCGACGGCGTGCGGCAATTGATGCCCGGCCAGTACAAGCTGAGTGTCGGTTCGGGACAGCCTGCCGCCGGCGTGGCGGGGCAGGAGGGAATGCTGGTGTTGAACCACGCAGTGGTACTTGAAAAATAAACGTACAAGGAGACTAGACACGATGATCAGGAAATTAGCTGTAGTGCTGGCGCTGGCCGGCACGCTGGCCGCCCCCGCTGTCCGGGCGCTGGATGACACCATGACGCCGATCGCCATCCCGGCGCAGCCCAACGCCATCACCCTCAACACCGGACCGCTGCCGGACGCCAAGGCAGCGGAAAGCTGGCATAGCCAGTACGGCAGCGTGTTTGCCCGCAACGTCACGGTGGCCACGCTGACGCCCTTCCTGCCGGAGGCCGCCAAGGCCACCGGCGCGGCGGTGATCGTGGCGCCGGGCGGCGGCTTCCGCACGCTGTCGATGAATAACGAAGGCTGGGACGTGGCTGCCGCGCTGGCGAAGCAGGGCGTGGCCGCCTTCGTGCTGAAATACCGTCTGGTGCAAACGCCGGCCGATCTGGAAGGCTTCAACCGCGAGATGGCCAAGCTGTTCTCGGCCGGTCCGCGCGTGGCCAGCACGCCGCCCAAGGAGGAACCGTCGGTCACCTACGCGCCCCAGATCGCCGACGCCCGCGCCGCCTTCGCGCTGGTGCGCGCACGCGCCAAAGAATGGCATGTGGACCCGGACCGCGTCGGCATGATCGGCTTTTCCGCCGGCGCCATGCTGACCATGGCGACCACGCTGTACGGGCAGGACGCCAAGCCGGCCTTTATCGCCAATATCTACGGTCCGCTGACGAGCATGACGCCGCCGGCCGATGCGCCGCCGCTGTTCGTGGCGCTGGCCGCCGACGATCCCTTCTTCGGCAACGGCGGTTATGGCCTGATCGACAGCTGGCGCGCCGCCAAGCGGCCGGTGGAGTTCCATCTGTTCGAGCAGGGCGGCCACGGTTTCGGCATGTATCCCAAGACCACCACCAGCACCGGCTGGTTCGACGCTTACTCTCGCTGGCTGGCCATGCACGGTTATCTGGCCCGCAAAAATTAGGCTCGCTGCGGGGCGGTGCGCGGCAACAGCATGCGCACCGCCGTCCCCACGCCGGGGGCGGAATCGATGGTGATGCGTCCGCCCAGCCTGCCGGTGACAATGTTGTAGACGATGTTCATGCCCAGGCCGGTGCCGCCCTGGCCCATCTTGGTGGTGAAGAACGGGTCGAACACGCGCTTGAGCACATCTTCCGGCATGCCGCTGCCGTCGTCGGTGAACACCAGCTCGATAATCTCGTCGTCCACCGCCTCGGCGCGTATGGTGATGGTGCCGCCCTTGCTGTTTTCAAAGGCGTGGTTGATGGCGTTGTTGATCAGGTTATTCAGGACCTGGTACAAGCCGCCCGGATAGGAATCGAACACCAGCCCGTCCGGAATCTGCAGCACCACTTCGCACGGCACGCGGCGCAGGCGCGGCATATAGGTGGCGATGGTGTCCTGCACCGCCGACAGCAGATCGAAACTGCGGCGCTGGTCGTTGGTCTGGTCGACCGCAATCTGCTTGAACGACGAGATCAGCTCGGCCGCCTTGTGCAGCGAGCCGGAAATCAGCTCGCTGGCCACGCGCACTTCCTCCAGGTGCGTGGTCAGTTCCGAACGGCGCAGGGCGCCGGCGGCAACGTGGGTTTCAAATTCGTGCACGCGGTCGCGCAGGGCGGTGGAGGCCAGCAGGCTGTTGCCGATCGGCGTGTTCAGCTCGTGCGCGATGCCGGCCACCAGCGATCCCAGCGAGGCCATTTTTTCCGACGCCAGCAATTCGTCCTGAGTGTGCTGCAGCGTCTGCAGCGCCGCGCTCAGGTCGGCGTTGGCGCGTTCCAGCGCGGCCGAGCGTTCGCGCACGCGGCTCTCCAGCGAGACGTTGAGATCCTTCAGTTCACGCTTGGCGTTCAACTCCTCGGTCAGGTCCAGCAGCGCCCAGATGATCTCGCCCTGGCCGTCCTGCGTCAGCGAGGACGACCAGATCGCCACGCTGCCGACGCTGCCGTCGGGCAGCAGCACGCCGGCAATCGCGCCATGCACGGCGCCCTCGTCACGGTACATCTTCCAGATGCGTTCGCGCTCGATGGGGCTGGCCCAGAACGTCACTTCGTCGCTGCGCTTGCCGATCAGCCGGGTGGCGGCGGGGCCGAAGGTGTGCAGCAGCGCGCGGTTGGCGGCCATGATGCGGCCGTCGCGGTCGGACACGGTCAGCGGCAGCGGCGCCATGTCGAACAGGGTCTTGAAGCGCGCTTCCGATGCCGACAGGCGCTGCTGCGATTGCTCCAGCTGGGCGATGCGTTCGCGCAGCGCCGCGCTCATGGCGTTCAGAGTGCGCGTGAAGATGGCGATTTCATCGTCGCCATGCTCCGGCAGCGCCTTGCTGTAGTCGCCCTGCGCGATCTGCCGCGAGCCGCCGGTCAGCGCTTCCAGCCGGCGCCCTATGCCTTGCGTGAACACGTAGAACATGAACATGCCGACCGCGCAGCCGATCAACGCAATCAGCCCGCCCTGGAGCAGCACCTCATCGCGCGCCTGTTTCAAATCCTTGGTGGTGAGGCCGAAGTTGATGCTGCCGATGCGGTTATCGGCCAGCAGCAGCGGCGAGCGCGCATGCAGGGTGGCGCCGCTGATGAGGGTGCGCACGCCCTTGAAGCTGGTGCCGCCGCCATCCTTGAGCAACGCCGGCAGCGGCTGGTCGCGCTTGCCGACCGCGATGATGGGCTGTTCGTGTTCGTCGAGAACGGTGAGGTAGCGCAGGAAACTGTCGTCCGGGTCGGACAGCATCTCGGCCAGATAGCTGTTCAGCTCGGGCAGGCGCCCGCGCACGGCGTAGGGACTGAGGGAGAGATTGAGGGTGACCGCGTATTCCTGCGCCACCCGCTCGGCATTGGTGTTGACCGCGTGGTTCATCAGCCGCAGGCTGTTCCAGATCAGCACGCCGACCACCAGCGCCTGGATCACCGCGCTGAGCATCAGGAACCGCGCGCGTAACGAAAGACTCAAAACGTTCACTCCTTGTGTGGCGACGGCCAGGAGCGCAGGCGCCTGCCGCGCGGATGGCGCGGCAGGCTGGCAGGTCGCCCTGGATTAAGGCAGGGTCAGAATCACTTTTACGGTATCGTCAACTGCCGATTTATCAATATACCCGATTGCCTTCGGATCGGCAGCAACCGCCTTCTTCACCTCGGCGCTGTTCGGATATTCCTTGGGCGGCGTGGCCTTGCCGGTGAACACCAGCTTGGACCACAGCGCCTTGACCTGGGCCGCGTCCTTGTCGGCCACCTTGTGGTAGAACTCGTTGCGGATGGCCGAACCGTCGGCCTGGTCGACCGGCGTGAACAGGTTCGATTTGCCGAGGAAGAATTGCGACGCCTGTTCCGAGAACATGCGGGTGGCCGGATTCTGCTTGCTGACGATGACCACGATTTCCGCCGCCGATGCCGGCACGGCTGCCGCCGCGATGGCGGACAGCACGAGAGCGCTTAAGAGTTTTTTCATAGTTGTAGTCTCCCGATCAGAATACGAAGTCCAGGCCGGCAGCGACCACGGTGACGTTCTTGTTGTAGCCGGCGGCTGGCACGTTAATCAGCTCGCCCGACTTGGCGCCCGGCTTGATGCGGTCCACTTGCACTTTCAAGGCCAGCGACTTGGCGAAGTCCCAGCGCACGCCGACGATGTCCGAGGTCTGCTCGGAAGCGGCCAGCAGGTTGCCGACGGCGGCGTTCAGCGGCGGCACTTTGGCCAGCGCGGCCGGTGCGGTGACCGAGCTGCCGGCGCCCTTGGCCGATGCGTGGGCGTAGTACGGCAGCACGTTGCCGAAGCGGTAGCCGATCATGGCGTACCAGGCGTTGGTGTCCGGCAGGTAGACCTTGTCCTTGGCACGGCGCTGGGCATACTCCGCCTGGCCGACCACGTTGTTCCAGTCCATGGTGCCGCCGATCGAGGTGAAGGCGATCTTCTTGCCGGTGGTGAAGGTGATGTCCGATGCCAGCTGGTTGAAGCCGGCGCTGCTCAGGGTAGTGGTCAGGGCGTTGATCGGCTGGATGTCGTTGATCTTCATGTCGGCGCGCGCGTGGGCGAAGCGCAGCAGGAAGGGACCGTATTCGCCGGCCACGCTGAAGCCGGCGGCCGGCGCGCGGTAGCTGGCGGTCGAGCCGGCACCCGAGGACACGAACAGCTTGCCGCGGCTGACGCCGGCGAAGGCTTGCGCCGTCACGTTCAGGTCGCCGATGGCGTGCTGGTAGTTGATGTCGGCGCCGTCCGAGTTTTCAATCGGCGCCTGGCCGTACATCTCGATCGGCGGGCGCATCATGGTGTTGGCGTAGCCGACGTTCTGGTAGTCGGAAATCAGGAAGGTCGGCACCACCACGCGGCCGACGCGCACCGCCACTTCATCGTTGATGCGGGCTTTCAGGAAGGCCCAGGTCAGGTCGGTGCCGAAGTTGTGTTCGGTGGCCTTGCGGGTCAGCACCTGCGCGGTGCCGGACAGCCAGTCGTTGATCTTGTAGGTGGCTTGCAGGCCGAGGTTGGTGTCGAGGCCGAGGCGGGCGCTGTCGCCGACGCCGTCCGCCTGGTTGTAGCGGGCGAATTTGACGTCGTCGGTATTGCTCTTCGCCACGCCCAGCGTGCCGAAACCACTGATGCTGAGGTTGCCGTCATCCAGGGCGCCAGCTTGCGCCTGCAGGGCGGCGGTGGCGGCGAGTACGGCAGCGACTAACAGTTGCTTTTTCATGGGTTCATCCTAGGAGTTATTGTGGTGTGACGGTGATGCCGTCGCTGTGAGAGTCTTGGTTAATGCGGGGGTAGGGCATTGAGGTATAACCTTAGACTAATTTCCTCAGGGCACGAAACGGAAAAACGTTAAACCGAACGATCGTACTAATTTCTGTGGCTTTTATGCCAAAAAACCTGAAAAAACAGAGGGTTGTACGATATCTTTCCAGTGAATTTTTAACAAATTTGCTGTTGTGTCACGCAAGCACTGGCGGTCCCAAAGGCATTACAATAGCGGCTCCCTCTTTCCACCCACGAGATCACGAATATGGCCGTCAATTCCCCCCTGCCCATTGCCTCCGAACTGAAGCCGGTCGCCGGTGTTGAAATCGGTTTTGCCGAAGCCGGCATCAAGAAGCCGAACCGCAAGGACGTGCTGGTCATGAAGCTGGCGCCGACCGCCACCGTGGCCGGCGTGTTCACGCTGAACCGCTTCTGCGCCGCGCCGGTGCAGATCGCCAAGGCCCATCTGGCGGCCGCGCAGAGCAGCGGCAAGCCGATTGCCGCGCTGCTGGTCAACACCGGCAACGCCAACGCCGGCACCGGCGAGCTGGGCTTGTCGCTGGCGAATGAAACCTGCGCCGCACTGGCGGCGCAGCTGGGCGTGGACGCGGCGCAGATCCTGCCGTTCTCGACCGGCGTGATCCTGGAGCCGCTGCCGGCCGCCAAAGTCATCGCCGGCCTGCCGCAAGCCGTGGCCGGCCTGAGGGCCGACAACTGGTACAACGCGGCCGAAGCCATCATGACCACCGACACCCAGCCGAAAGCCGGCTCGCGCACCGTCACCATCGGCGGCCACACGGTGACCATGACCGGCATCTCGAAAGGCGCCGGCATGATCAAGCCGAACATGGCGACCATGCTGGGCTATCTGGCGTTCGACGCCAAGGTGGCGCAGCCGGTGCTGGACCAGCTGGTCAAGCACGCTGCCAACCATTCGTTCAACTGCATCACCATCGACGGCGATACCTCGACCAACGATTCCTTCATGCTGATCGCCACCGGCGCCGGCTCGCTGGAAATCAGCTCGGTGGAGCAGCCGGAATACGCGCAGCTGCGCGACGCCGTGACCGAACTGTCGCTGTTCCTGGCGCAAGCCATCGTGCGCGACGGCGAAGGCGCCACCAAGTTCATGAGCATCATCGTGGAAGAGGGCGCGAGCGTGGAAGAGTGCCGCAAGATCGCTTACTCGATCGGCCACTCGCCGCTGGTGAAGACCGCCTTCTTCGCTTCCGATCCTAACCTCGGCCGCATCCTGGCCGCCATCGGCTACGCCGGCGTCGACGATCTGGATGTGTCCAATCTGAATCTGTATCTGGACGACGTGTGGGTGGCCAAGAACGGCGGCCGCAATCCGGACTACAAGGAAGAAGACGGCCAGCGCGTGATGCAGAAGAGCGAGATCACCGTGCGCGTCAAGCTGGCGCGCGGCGCTGCCTCGGCCACGGTCTACACCTGCGACCTGTCGCACGATTACGTGTCGATCAACGCCGACTACCGCTCCTGAGATGTCGGCCGCACTCGAACAATTCCTCGCGCGCGCCGAGGCGCTGCTGGCGCGCGTGGAAGCTATCCTGCCGCCGGCCGCGCCGCAGATCGAATGGGATCGCGGTTTCGCGTTCCGCTGGCGCAAACGCAACGGTGGCCCGAGCTACTTGCAAGCGGTGGCGCATGTGTCTGACATTGCGCTGGATGACTTGCAGCACGTCGGTCCGCAGAAAGAGCAAATCGAGCAGAACACGCGCCAGTTCGTGTCGGGCAAGCCGGCCAACAATGTGCTGCTGACCGGCGCGCGCGGCACTGGCAAGTCGTCGCTGATCAAGGCTTGCCTGAACCAGTTCGCGAAGGATGGTTTGCGCTTGATCGAGGTGGACAAGTCGGATCTGGCCGAGCTGCCGGATATCGTCGACCTGGTGGCCGGCCGTCCGGAACGCTTCATCATTTTCTGCGACGACCTGTCGTTTGAAGAAGGCGAGAGCGGCTACAAGGCGCTGAAGGTGGCGCTGGATGGCAGCATCGCCGCGCAGTCGGACAATGTGCTGATCTACGCGACCTCCAACCGCCGCCATCTGCTGCCGGAGCGTATGTCCGACAACATGAGCTACAAGCATGACGAGGACGGCGACCTGCATCCGGGCGAAACGGTGGAGGAAAAGATTTCGCTGTCCGAGCGTTTTGGCCTGTGGCTGACTTTCTACCCGTTCAAGCAGGATGATTATCTGGCGATTGTCGGCCACTGGCTGTCGTCGCTGGGCTGCAGCGGGCAACAGATTGCCGATGCGCGCGGCGATGCCCTGCGCTGGGCCTTGCAGCGCGGCTCGCGTTCTGGCCGGGTGGCGTGGCAGTTTGCCAAGGACTATGCAGGGAAGCTGGCATGACGCAGAAGCCTGTTGATGTGGCGGTCGGCGTGCTGATCAAGCCGAACGGCGATTTGCTGCTGGGGCAACGCCCGGCCGGCAAACCGTATGAGGGTTATTGGGAATTCCCGGGCGGTAAGGTCGATCCGGGCGAGACCATTCTGGAAGCGCTCAAGCGCGAGTTCGTGGAAGAGCTGGGCCTGACGATTCATAGCGCCGAGGAATGGTGCGGCGTGGAGTATGTATATCCGCACGCGCATGTGCGGCTGCATTTCTTCATCAGCCGCGACTGGAGCGGCGAGCCCCAAAGCCTGGAAGGGCAGGCGTTTGCGTGGCAGGGCACGGTGGGGGTGGAGCCGTTATTGCCCGCGACGATACCGCTACTGGAATGGCTGGAGCAGGTGCGTTATCGCTGAAACCCGAACCGATGCAGGGGGCTGACCCCGGCGGGGTCACTCCTCGTCGTGCGCGTCTTTGGGCGGAGCGGCGGGGATGACGTATTTTTCCTCGGCCCAGGCGCCCAGGTCGATTTTCTTGCAGCGTTCAGAACAGAACGGGCGGAACTTGTTTTCCGGCTTCCACTCCACTTTCGCGGAGCAGGTCGGACATTCAACAACAGTGACCATTTGAATCTTCAGAAGTTACAGAGGGTAAGCTCGAATGGTACATCATCTTCCAGCGGCTTGGGTTTCAGGTCGCCGCCCTGGGTGGTGAAGCGCACCCACAGCATGTACTTGTTGGCCGAAATTTCAGGAATCGCGCCCTGCGATTCGTCGAGGGTCAGGCGCAGCATCTGATACACCTTGCCCTGCAACATCTGCTGGTAGCTGCCGGCCACGGCGATCATCTTGACCGGGCCGCCGGAATCGCGCAGCAGGCGCAGCACCAGCCCCAGCGCGTCGAACAGCGGTGCCAGCGGCGTGAACCAGGTGATGATGTCGTTGAAGCGCTGCTCGGCAGGCCGCTGCTGCCAGGCGTAATACGATGGCAAATCAAATTCGCAGGCGCCGCCCGGAATGATGGTGCGGCCGCGGATGCTCATCAGCCATTCGTTTTCGCGGACGTTCTGCCCGGTCTTGCCCTGCGCCGCCACCAGCGCGCTGCTCACGCCGTCGACTTCGGCGAGGATGGCGTCCAGCGTTTCCGCTTGCACGTTGGGATTCATGCGGTAGCTCAGCAGCGTTTGGCGCTGACGCTCCAGTTCTTGCAGCAGGTCGGATTTGAGGTCGGCGCGGCCGGCAACTTCCAGCATGTCGAAGATGGTGGCCAGCGCAACGTGGTGCTGCATCGGATGTTCTTGATGCACAAAGAACTTGAATTTCTCGTACAAATCCTCCAGGCGCAACAACGTGCGTATGCGCTCGTTGAAAGGATATTCGTAGACGATCAAAATAACATCCCTCTATAGATGGACCTGCAAAGAATTCTCGTGATTTTGAAGCAAGCGAAGCAAAATTACAAACTTTGCGTAGGCATTATTGCCTTTCCGCGCCAAATTACCAGCGAATTTGCAGATATAAGGCATGCAAACGGTCGACTTGCGCTTCCAAAGCATCGATTCCTGCATTATTGACAATAACATCGTCCGCCGCCGCCAGCCTTTGCGCACGGCTCACTTGTGCCGCCATGATGGCGCGCACCTGCGCTTCCGGCAAATTGTTACGCGCCATCACGCGGGCAATTTGCACTTCCTCCGGACAGTCTACCGCCAACAGGCGCGTGACCCGTGCACGCCACGTTCCCGACTCGATCAGCAGCGGCACGGCGTAGATCACATAGCTGCCGGTGGCGACGGCGCCGGCCGCCAGCGCGGCGTCGCGGATGCGCGGATGCAGGATGGCTTCCAGCCGCGCCTTGGCGCCGGCGTCGCTGAACACCAGCTGGCGCATGCGCGGGCGGTCCATGGCGCCGCTGTCGTTGATGAATTCAGGTCCAAACTCGCTGAGGATGGCAGGCATGGCCGGGCCGTTGGGGGCGGTCATGCCGTGGGCGATGACATCGGTGTCGACGATGCTGGCGCCGCGCGCCGCGAACATATCGGCCACCGTGCTCTTGCCGCTGCCGATGCCGCCGGTCAGGCCGATGGCAAATGGTGGACGGCTCATGGCCGGACCACGCTCATGGTGAAGGCCGACAGCGGCGTGCCGTACAGCAGGGCGATCAGGCCGGCCGCCGCCAGATAGGGGCCGAAAGGAATCGGCTTGTTGCGGCCATGTTTGGCAAACACGATCAGGGCAATGCCCACCAGCGCGCCCACCACCGAGGACAGCAGGACGATGGTCGGCAGCATGGACCAGCCCATCCACGCGCCCAGCGCGGCCAGCAGCTTGAAGTCGCCGTAGCCCATGCCTTCCTTGCCGGTGGCCAGCTTGAACAGCCAGTAGATCGACCACAGCGACAGGTAACCGGCCGCCGCGCCGATCACCGCATCCTGCAGCGGCACGAAGGTGGCGTTCACATTCATCAACAGCCCGGCCCACAGCAGCGGGAAGGTCAGGTCATCCGGCAGCAACTGGGTGTCGGCGTCGATGAAGGTCATGGCGATCAGCGAGTACAGGAAGAACAGCGCCGACAGCCCGGCCCAGCCGCTGCCCAGCTTCCACACCACCAGCGCCGACAGCACGCCGGTCAGCAGCTCCACCGCCGGATAGCGCGCCGAGATCGGCGCCTTGCAGTTGCTGCACTTGCCGCGCAACACCAGCCAGCTGACCACGGGAATATTCTCCGCCGCCGTGATCTGGTGCTTGCAATGCGGGCAGGCCGAGCGCGGCACCATCAGGTTATAGCGTTCCGTGTGCGGCGCCGGCTTGCCGCTTTCGGCCGCCACGTAATTGTCCGACTCGCGCTGCATCATGATGGGCAGGCGGTGGATGACCACGTTCAGGAAGCTGCCGAACAGCAGGCCGAACAGGCCGGCAATCAGGGCAATGGCAAGCTGGCCGGCCGGAGCGAACAACAGGGTCGATTGCAGCATGGGCGTCAATATGCGTAAATAATCACGGACCAAGTGTAAAGCATTACAGCAACATTGCGGGCCTTTTTCCAGCCTCCCTTATCCCCTCGGTGGGATGGGCAAAGCGTTGGAACGATGGCAAGGTGGGAGCTTGTTTTCCGCTCGGAGCACTTCCTTGTCGTCGTTTTCCCAGACACCTTTATTTCTGCTGCTCGGGCTATTGTTGACCTGCCTGTCGTTTCTGGCGGCCTTTGCGATTTGCCTGCGCCGCTTGCGACGCGGTTATGAAGCCCGCCTGCGCCAGCTGGCCGAGCGCGAGCGCGTGGCGGCCAGCCTGCATGACACGCTGCTGCAAAGCATGCAGGGCCTGATCCTGCGCTTCCAGGGCGTGAGCCACCGGCTGGCGGCCGACAGCGTCGAACGCGCCACCATCGAACACATTCTCGACCAGGCGGACGAGGTGCTGGCCGAGGGGCGGCACCAGATCCTGGCGCTGCGCATGCCGGTGGTGTACGGCGACAATCTGAGCCAGGCGCTGGCCGCCATCGGCCAGTCCCTGGAAGAGAATTTCGACGCGCGGTTCCGCATGGTGGTGGGCGGCGAGCCGGCCTCCATCCATGGCGACCGTGGCGAGGAAATCTACGCCATCGCGCGTGAGGCGCTGTACAACGCCTTCCAGCATGCGCAGGCGGCCAGCGTTGAGCTGGAGCTGGTGTACGGCTGTGAATTTTTCGTGGTGTATGTGCGCGACAACGGCAAGGGCATGACGCAGCCACCGCGCGGTTTGGCCGGCATGCGCGAGCGCGCCGCCCGCCTGGGCGCCGCGCTGGAAGTGCTGAGCCTGCCGGACCATGGCACGGAAGTGATACTGCGGGTGCCCGGCGGGATTTGCTACCAGGTGCCGCGCCCGCAGGGCTGGCGGTATCGCCTGGCGGCCTGGCTGGGCCGCACGGAAACGCGTGGCTAGCCGGGCCGCGGCTGCGACAGCCTGCCTGCCGCCCGGGCGCCTCAGACCACCGAACCGAGCTTGAAGATCGGCAGGTACATGGCCACCACCAGGCCGCCGATCAGCACGCCCAATATCACCATGATGGCCGGTTCCATCAGGCTCGACAGCGAAGCCACGGCGTCGTCGACTTCTTCCTCGTAGAAGTCGGCCACCTTGCCCAGCATGGCGTCCAGCGAGCCGGACTCCTCGCCGATGGAGACCATCTGCGTCACCATATTGGGAAACACCTCGGCGTTCTGCATGGCCACGGTGAGGCTGGTGCCGGTGCTGACTTCGGTCTGTATCCTGCGCGTGGCATCGAGATAGACCGCGTTGCCGGCCGCGCCGCCCACCGAATCGAGCGACTCCACCAGCGGCACGCCAGCCGCGAACATGGTCGACAGTGTGCGGGTCCAGCGCGCCACCGTGGCCTTGCGGATCACCTCGCCGAATATCGGCAGCTTGAGCAGCAGCTTGTCCATGAAGCGCTGCATTTGCAGCGAGCGCTGCCAGGCGCGGAAGAAGAAATAAATCGCCGCGAACAGGCCGCCGAAGATGGCCCACCACCATTGCACGAAGAATTCCGACAGCGCCATCACGAACAATGTGGGCGCCGGCAGGTTGGCGCCAAAGCTGGTGAATACTTCCTTGAAGGCCGGCACCACCCAGATCATGATCACCGCCGTGACGATGAAGGCCACCGCCAGAATCGACACCGGGTACATCAGCGCCGACTTGATCTTGGCCTTCATGGCCTGCGTCTTTTCCTTGTAGATGGCAAGCCGGGTCAGCAAGTCCTCCAGAATACCGGCCTGCTCGCCGGCGCCGACCAGATTGCAGAACAGCGGATCGAAATACAGCGGGAACTTGCGGAAGGCCTGATTCAGGCTGGTGCCGGTTTCGATATCGGCGCGCAAATCCATCACCAGCTTGGAAACGGATGGATTGGCGTGGCCCTTGCCGACGATGTCGAACGATTGCAGCAGCGGCACGCCGGCCTTCATCATGGTGGCCAGCTGGCGGGTGAACAGGGTGATGTCCTTGTCGGTGACTTTCTTGCCGGAGCGGTAAGCCTTTTTCTTGACCTTGGTGACCATGATGCCCTGACGGCGCAAGGTGACATTGACCACCGCCTCGCCGCCGGCGCGCAGCTCGCCGCGCACGGTCTTGCCGGTCTTGTCCTTGCCTTCCCAGGCGAAGACCGATTCCTTGACTTGATTGCCGCCCGATGTCGCCATGATGGTTGTCCTATTCGTTGGTACAGCCGAGCACTTCTTCCAGGCTGGTCAGACCCGCCTTGACCTTGACCAGGCCGGACTGGCGCAACGACTTCACGCCTTCCTCCTCGGACTTGGCGGCAATGTCCATCGAATTGCCGTGGGCCAGAATCAGGGCCTCGATCGCGGGCGTGATCGGCATGATCTGGTAGATGCCGACCCGGCCCTTGTAACCGCCGCCGTTGCAGCGCTCGCAGCCGACCGGGCCGTAGGGTTTCCATGTGCCGTCCAGCTCCTCCGGCCTGAAGCCGGCCTTGAGCAGCAAGTCGGGCGCGATGTCGACCGGCTGCTTGCAGCTGCACAGGCGGCGCGCCAGGCGCTGGGCGGTAATCAGGATCACCGACGAGGCGATGTTGAACGGCGCCACGCCCATATTCATCAAACGCGTCAGGGTGGACGGCGCATCGTTGGTGTGCAGGGTGGAGAACACCATGTGCCCGGTCTGCGCCGCCTTGATGGCAATGTCGGCGGTTTCCAGATCGCGGATCTCGCCCACCATGATGATGTCCGGGTCCTGGCGCAGGAAGGACTTGAGCGCCACCGGGAAAGTCAGGCCGGCCCTGTCGTTGACATTGACCTGGTTCACGCCGGGCAGGTTGATCTCGGCCGGGTCTTCGGCGGTGGAGATATTGATGCCGGGCTTGTTCAGGATGTTGAGGCAGGTGTACAGCGACACCGTCTTGCCGGAGCCGGTCGGCCCGGTCACCAGCACCATGCCGTAGGGGCGCTGGATGGCCTCCAGCAGCAGTTCCTTCTGGTCCGGATCGTAGCCGAGGCTGTCGATGCCCATCTGCGCCTGGGTGGCGTCGAGGATACGCATCACCGTCTTTTCGCCGAACAGGGTCGGCAGGGTCGAGATACGCAGGTCGATGGTCTTGGTGGGCGAGACGATCAGGCGCATGCGGCCGTCCTGCGGTACGCGCTTTTCCGAGATATCCAGCTTGGCCAGCACCTTGATGCGCGAGACCAGTTTTTCCTTGATCGAAATGGGCGGCTGGGCATGCTCGATCAGCACGCCGTCGACGCGGAAGCGGATGCGGTAAAACTTTTCAAACGGCTCGAAGTGCAGGTCGGAGGCGCCCAGGTTGACGGCGTCCATCAGCATCTTGTTGAGGAAGCGGACGATGGGGGCGTCTTCCACTTCGTTGACGGCCGAATCGGCCGCAGTGGCGGCGCTGGTGTCTTCCTCTTCGGCGAACTGAATTTCCGCCTCGTCGCCGGCCAGCTCGGCGATGGTTTGTTCGCTGTTCTTGTTGAGGCGCGCCAGCAGTTGCAGCAGCGCGTCGTGCGCCACGATCACCGGCTCCACCGTGGACTCGGTCTGGAACTTGATCTGGTCCAGCGCCTGCGTGTTGGTCGGGTCGGAAATCGCCACCGACATCTTGTTGCCGCGCTTGGACAGGGCGATCACACGCTGGGTTTGCATCAGCCGGTTGTCGATGATCTTGGGCGGCAGCGCCTCGATATTGAGGGCGCTGACATCCATCAGCGGGTAGGCGAAGGTTTCGGCGCAGAAGGCGGCCAGTGCTTTCGATTCAATCGCGCCGCTGGACAGCAGCACATCGATAAAGGCCAGCTTCTCCGCCACCGACTTTTTTTGCAAAGTCTCCGCCTGGGCGGCGGACAGGCGGCCGGCCTGCATCAATGCCCTCGCCAGCCCCGGCATCGGGGCGCCTGGCGCCGTGTTGGGTAGGACTGCTGCCATAGTCGCGTCTGTCAGATTGGAGGAGGGCGATCACGGGATGATGCTCTCAGGCATTATTTTTGTAAAGCCTGTGCAACAATTTTACTCCCCTCTGTTGCGTGCGCCCACGCGTTTGCCGGCTTTTACAGCGCTTAGCCGGCGGCGGGGCGTCGCAATTTGACGACTTTGATGGCCTGGTCGTGGACTTGCACCACCTCGACGATGCACTGGTCGACCTTGAGGCTGATCGGCGCGTCTGGAATTTCTTGCAACAGTTCCAGCAACATGCCGTTCAAGGTCTTGGGGCCGTCGAGCCTGAAACTGAGGCCGAGGCGCTTGTTGACGTCGCGCAGCGGCGTGGCGCCGTCCAGCAGGCATTCGCCGTGGGCGTCCCAGCCGAAACTGTCGGCCTTGGCGGCGGACGGGGTGGAGGTGGTGAACTCGCCGATCATTTCCTCGATGATATCGTCCAGCGTGACCAGGCCCTGCACCTCGCCGTATTCGTCGACGATGATGCCGAGGCGCTCCTTGTTCTCCTGGAAGTACTGCAGCTGGGTGAACAGGCGTGTGTCCTGCGGGATGAAATACGGCGTGGTCAGCAGCGCGCGCAGATGGTCGGCGGTGAGCTCGTCCTCCTGATTCAGCAGGGCCACGGCCTTGCGCACGTGCAGGATGCCGACGATACGGTTGATTTCGCCTTCGTAGACGGGCAGCTTGTTGTGGTAGCAGGTGGTCAGCTCGCGCATGATTTCCTCCACCGGCATTTCCAGGTCCAGTGCTTCGATCTGCGCGCGCGGGGTCATGATGTCCTCGACCGAGATGGTTTCCAGGTCGAACAGATTGAGCAGAATGCTCTTGTGCTTTTGCGGGATGAAATTGCCGCCTTCGAGCACGATCGAGCGCAACTCTTCCGGCGACAGGCGGGTGTCGTGCGCGTGCGAGCCGGCCTTGATGCCGAACGCCTTCAGCAGCATCGACACGAACAGGTTGACGAACCAGATCACCGGCTTGGACAGCGACATCAGCGGCTTGAGCACCATGCTGGTGGGCAGGGCGATTTTTTCCGGGAAGGTGGCGCCGATCACCTTGGGCGAGATTTCCGCGAACACGATCAGCAGGAACGCCACGCCGCCGGTGGACAGGGTGATGACGTTGTCGTCGTGGCCGAAGGCCTGGATGGCGATCGACGTCACCAGCGCGGTGGCGGCGGCGTTGAACAGGGTGTTGGCGATCAGTACCAGCGACAGCAGCTTGTCGGTGCGTTCGAGGAGCCACAGCGTGGTGATGGCGCGACGGCTGCCGCGCTTGGCTTCATGGCGCAGGCGATAGCGATTGGCCGCCATCAAGGCAGTCTCCGCCATCGCGAAGAAGGCCGAGCAGAGAATCAGGAGGAAGAGTGCAAGAAATTGCACCCAAAAGGGCACGGTATCCAAGGGGGATAGAGGAATGGGCAATGGCTCTGATTCTAAGGGAATGGTGTGATGTGTGCAAGTTTGATGATGTTGTCATCAAATAGAAACTTTATTTTGATTTTCGAAGCTGGGCCAGACTGTATGCCTTGTTCTTATCACGCTTGGAGACGCTGAGGATGATGACGGGCTCAAGAAGCTCCAGACGGTAGGTCATAGCTCAGATTTTGTGATGTCACAAGGCGTGCAGATTTAGAAAAGCTCGTCGAGCTGTTCGAAGAATTCGCGTTTGGTGGGGTGGTCGGTGGCGAGGAGTTGCGCGGCAAGGTCGTCGGAGATTTCTTCGCGCAGGTTGCGATGGGCGAAGGCGATGTCGAGCCAGCGGTCGGCTTTGCCGCCTCGGCCAAGGTCGATGAAGTGGAGCTCGTCGTTGTCGGTGACGAAGATGTTGCTGTCGCCGAGGTCGCCGTGTGAGAAGACGAGCTCTTCTTGTGGCATGGTGGCGTGCAGGCGGGTTAGCAGGTCCTGCGGCGTGGCGATGCCGGGCCAGGCTTCGAAATCGTAGTCTTCGTCGATCAGGCCCTGGCTGATCAGGAATTCCAGTTCGCGCAAGCGCACGGCGGCGCCGGAGTCGAATGGACAGTTGGTGATGTCGACGGCTTGCATTTGCCGCAGCGCTTCACGGAACAACGCCAGTGCGCGTTGCTCGTCTTGAAGATGCGCGGCCAGCGGTACGCCCGGTACGCTGCGCGTGATCATGTATTCCTGCCGCTCGTCCTGCGCGGTCAGCACCACTTCGGGCACGTTCACTGTGCCGGACAGCCATTGCAGCACTGCCGCCTCGCGCAGCACGCTGTAGGTCGTGTCGGCATAGATCGTTGGCGACGTCTTGAGAAAATAAAGTTCTTTCCCGTGTTGGAAGCTGTGCACAGTGCATGGCGATTCGCCGATTGCGTCACGCCGTAACACGGCGTCGCCGATGAAGCGTTGAACTACGTGCATATTACCTCGTCATGATGATGGCGTGAGCCGCGATGGGCGCGCCGTTTTCTTGACGCGCTTCCATCGCTTGCGTGGCCAGGATGGTGAAACCTGTGGCTGCCGCCAGTCGCTGCAAATACGCCAGCGTGTGGGCGTAGCGGTTGGAAGGGCGCAGCATGTAGTCGGCGCCTTCGCCCGCTTCGACCGAGAAGCAGAAACGGCCACCCGGACGCAGCGCCATGTGCACAGCGCGGAACACCGGCGCAAGGTCGCCGATGTAGACGAAGACGTCGGCCGCCACCGCCAGGTCGAACGAGGCCCCGCGCCCATTCAAATAGCCGGTCAGGTCATCGCAAATCAGCTCGTCGTACAGCTTGCGCTCGGCTGCCTTGTCCAGCATCTGCTGCGACAGGTCGACGCCAATCAGTTTGCGTGAATATGCGCGCAGGTAGGGGCCGCACAAGCCGGTGCCGCAGCCCAGGTCCACGGTGGCAAGCTCGCTCGATGGCGCCACGTGGCGCAGTAGCGCATCCAGCACGGCGGGCGTTTTGTAGCCCAGCACTTCGGTCAGATGCTGGTCGAAATGGTTGGCGTATTGGTCGAACAGCGAGCGCACGTAATCGTTTGGCAGCGCTGCCGGCGTTTCGCCTTCGCCCACCGAGGCCAGGGCAAACGCAATGGTTTCGGGATTGTCACCATGCGCCAATGCAGCGCGATAGGCGGCAATGGCCTCTTCACGCCGGCCCAGCGAGCGCAGGGCGTTGCCGCGATGGTAGTGGGCCAGCGCGTAGTCCGGCCGGTGTTTCAGCGCCTGATCGTAGCTGTCCACCGCCGCGCCAAACTCGCCCAGCCGGTGCAGCGACATGCCCTGTGCACTGTACGCTTCCGCCCAATCGGGACGCAGGTGGATGGCGCGGTCGAAACTCTCGACCGCTTCCGGCAGGTAGCGCAGGCAATGCAGAGCATTGCCGCGTGCCAGCCAGGCATCGGCATAACGGTCCTTGATGTTGAGTGCATCCTCGGCCGCGCCCAGCGCGTCGAGATAGCGGCCCATGTCCTGCAGGACTATCGCGCGGTTGCAGTGCGCCTCTGCGTAGTCCGGTTTGATTTGCAAGGCGCGCTGGTAGCTCTGCAAAGCCTCTTCGGCACGCCCCAGCCGGCGCAGCGCATTGCCGCGATTGCTCCACGCAAGTGCATAGGAAGGGTTGAGGGCCAGCGCGCGCTCGTGGCTGGCCAGCGCTTCTTCGATGCGGCCAGCGTCCAGCCAGGCCACGCCGAGATTGCAGTGCGCAGTGGCCTGCGCGTTGTCGACCGCCAGCGCGCGCGAAATTAGCTCGATGGCGCCGTCGGCGTCACCCAGCTGGCGCGCGATCACGCCCAGCAGATGCAGTGCATCGAACTGGCGCGGGTTGAGTTCAAGGACTTGCCGGTACAGCGCCTGCGCCGGTTCCAGCCGTCCCTGCCGATGCAGCTCGACGGCTTGTTGAAGTAGGGATGCGGCCAATGTGTCAGTCATAGTGCCCGCATCTTATCAAATCAGCTGCCTCGATAGGTCGAATAGGCCCACGGCGACACCACCAGCGGCACGTGGTAGTTCTGGTCCGCGTGCGCCACGCCGAACGCCAGCGTCACCTCGTCGATGAAGCGCGGCTCCGGCAGCGCCACGCCCTGCGCGGCGAAATAGTCGCCGGCGCTGAATACCAGCTCATATTTGCCCTGTTTCAGTGCGTCGCCCTCCAGCAGCGGCGTGGCGCAGCGGCCGTCGGCGTTGGTGACGTCGGTCTTGAGCAGCGTGCGGCCGGCCGGCCCCACCGCATATAAAGACACTTTGACCCCGGCTCCCGGCCTGCCCTGCGTGATGTCGAGAACGTGCGTACTGAGTTTGCCCATGATTGGTCCTATATTTGCTTGTGACAGGTATCTATTGTCGAAATCATATACTGCCATCGGCTTAGGCATATATGATTAGAGATATATTACCCATAGACTTGCCAGCGCCATGACCACTTACGACAACTACCCGCGCGATCTGATCGGCTACGGCCCGAAACCGCCGCATGCCCAGTGGCCCAACAGAGCCCGCATTGCCCTGCAATTTGTGCTGAACTATGAAGAGGGCGCCGAAAACAGCGTGCTGCACGGCGACGCAGGCTCCGAGACGTTCCTGTCCGAGATCATCGGCGCCGCCTCGTTCAGCAATCGCCACATGAGCATGGAGTCGCTGTACGAATACGGCTCGCGCGCTGGCCTGTGGCGGGTGCTGCGCATGTTCGAGGAGCGCAAGCTGCCGCTGACGATCTTTGGCGTGTCAATGGCATTGAAGCGCCATCCGGAAGCGGTAGCCGCTTTTAAAGAGCTGGGCCACGAAATCGCCTGCCACGGCCTGCGCTGGATCACTTATCAGAACATGGACGAAGCCACCGAGCGCGCGCACATGAAGGAAGCGGTGGAAATTATCCGCGAGCTGACCGGCAGTGCGCCGCAAGGCTGGTACACCGGCCGCGATTCGCCGCAAACGCGCAAGCTGGTGATGGAGCACGGAGGCTTCCGCTACGATTCGGATAACTATGGCGACGATCTGCCGTTCTGGCAAAAGGTGGACTTCACCAATGCGCAGGGCGTGGCCGTGAGCGAACCGCAGCTGATTGTGCCGTACACACTGGACACCAACGATATGCGCTTCGCCGCCGCGCAAGGCTTCAACTCCGGCACGCAGTTCTTCGATTATCTGAGGGATGCGTTCGACGTGCTGTACGCCGAAGGCGACCCGAATGGCTTGAATCAGCCGAAGATGCTGAACATCGGCCTGCACTGCCGCCTGATCGGCCGTCCGGCGCGCGCGGCCTCGCTGGCGCGCTTCCTCGATTACGTGCAGAAGCACGACAACGTCTGGATCACGCGCCGCATCGATATCGCCGAACACTGGCGCAAAACGCACCCATTTGCAGAATGAGATTGTGATGTCTGAACCGATACGCTTTTACTACCGCGGCGCCGTCCAGGAAATCCGCGACGCCGCACCGACCCGCACCGTGCTCCAGCATCTGCGTGAGGATCTGCATTGCACCGGCACCAAGGAAGGTTGCGCCGAGGGAGATTGCGGCGCCTGCACGGTGGTGGTGGGCAGCCTGAATGCGCAAGGCCAGCTGGAGATGAAGGCGGTGAACTCCTGCATCCAGTTCGCGCCCACGCTGGACGGCAAGGCCTTGTTCACGGTCGAGGATATGCAGCAGCCGGACGGCGCGCTGCATCCGGTGCAGCAGGCCATGGTAGAGTGCCACGGTTCGCAATGCGGCTTCTGCACGCCGGGCTTTGTCATGTCGTTGTGGGGCATGTATCTGGACAAGGATGGCCAGCCCGCCCAGCGCAAGGAGATTGACGACTGCCTGTCCGGTAACCTGTGCCGCTGCACCGGCTACCGGCCTATCATCGATGCGGCACACCGCATGACCGAGCTGCCAAAGGTGTCGTTCGACCGTGCCGCGCTGACGCAACAGCTGCAAGCCTTGCAGCGCGATGCCGGTTCGACCTACACCGCGCAAGGCCGCTCCTTCCACGCGCCACGTACGCTGGAAGAGCTGATTGCGCTGCGCGCCGCGCATCCGAAAGCCACCTTGCTGGCCGGTTCCACCGACATCGGCCTGTGGGTGACGAAGCAGATGCGTGAGCTGGGCGACATCATCTACCTCGGTCACGTGACCGCGCTGCAAAGCGTTCGGCAGAAAGACGGCATGCTGGAAATTGGCGCAGGCGTGTCGCTCAACGATGCGTACGAGGCGCTGTGCAAGCTGTATCCGGCGGAGCTGGGCGAGTTGCGGCAGCGCTTTGCTTCGCTGCCGATCCGGAACGCGGGCACGCTGGGCGGCAACGTCGCTAATGGTTCGCCGATCGGCGATTCCATGCCGTGGATGATTGCGTTGGGCAGCGAAGTGGTGCTGCAAGGCCCGTCCGGCCAGCGTGCGCTGGCGCTGGAAGCCTTTTATCTCGATTATCAGAAAAAGGATATGCAGGCCGACGAATTCGTGGCCGCCGTGCGTGTGCCGCTGCCGCGCGCGAACGTGCAGTTCCGCACCTATAAGCTGGCCAAGCGCTTCGATCAGGACATCTCGGCGGTGTGCGCGGCGTTTGCGTTCACGCTGGATGGCGACACGGTCGTCGATGCCCGTATTGCGTTTGGCGGCATGGCTGCCACACCGCGCCGCGCGCCGCAAGCGGAAGCTTCGCTGACCGGCTTGCGCTGGAATGAAACCAATCTGCGCGTGGCGATGGATTTGTTGCAGCAGGATTTTGCGCCGCTGTCGGATATGCGTGCTTCGAGCACGTATCGCATGCAGACGGCGCAAAACCTGTTGCGTCGCTTCTGGCTGGAGACACGCGCCGATGCGCCGCTTGCGGCCGACGCCGTCAACGCTTTCGCATGCCGCGCTTGAAAGGAGCCATCATGAATCAACCCGTTGCTCCAGCCGCGATTACGACGGCCAGCTGGAAAGCGGTCGGTGTCGCCCGCCCGCACGAATCGGCAGAGCTGCATGTGCTGGGCCAGGCCACTTACACCGACGATATCCCCGAACTGCAAGGCACGCTGCATGCTGCGCTGGGCTTGTCGTCCAAGGCGCATGCGCGCATTACCTCGATGGATTTGTCGGCCGTGCGCAGCGCGCCGGGCGTGGTGGCGGTGTACACCGCCGCCGATATCGTCGGCACCAACGATTGCGGTCCTATCATCCACGACGATCCTATCTGGGCGGTGGAAGAGGTGATGTATGTCGGCCAGCCGATGTTCGTCGTGGTGGCTGATACGCACGACAATGCGCGCCGCGCCGCGCGCAAGGCGGTGGTGGCGTATGACGAGCTGCCGGCTATCTTCACGCCGCAGGAAGCCAAGGCGGCCGGCTTGTATGTGCTGCCGCCGATGCAGCTCAAGCGCGGCGATTATCAGGCTGCGTTTGAAGCCGCGCCACACGTGGTGAAGGGACAGCTGTTTGTCGGCGGGCAGGAGCAGTTCTATCTGGAAGGCCAGATCGCCTACGCCATTCCGAAGGAAGACAACGGCATGCTGGTGCAGTGCTCCACGCAGCATCCGAGCGAGATGCAGCATGTGGTGGCGCATGCCATCGGCGTGCATTCGCACAAGGTGCAGGTGGAGTGTCGCCGTATGGGCGGGGGCTTTGGCGGCAAGGAGTCGCAGTCGGCGTTGTGGGCGGCTTCGGCGGGGATTGCCGCGGCCAAGTTGCGCCGCCCGGTCAAGCTGCGCGCGGATCGTGATGACGACATGCTGGTCACCGGCAAGCGTCACTGCTTCTACTACGAGTACGAAGTCGGTTACGACGATAACGGCAAGATTCTCGCCGCGCGCGTGGATATGACTTTGCGTGCCGGTTTTTCGGCGGATCTGTCGGGGCCTGTGGCGACGCGCGCGGTCTGCCATTTCGATAATGCCTACTACCTGTCGGATGTGGATATCCGCGCCGGCTGCGGCAAGACCAACACGCAGTCGAATACGGCTTTCCGCGGCTTTGGCGGCCCGCAGGGCGCGATTGCGATCGAGTACATCATCGACGAGATTGCGCGCAATCTGGGACGCGATGCGCTGGACATCCGCCGCCTGAATTTCTATGGCAAGACGGAGCGCAATGTCACGCCGTACGGGCAGGAGATTGTCGATAATGTGATCGAGGCGTTGACGGCGGAGCTGGAGCAAACCAGCGAGTATCGCGCGCGCCGCAAGGCGATTGAGGCATTCAACGCCACCAGCCCTGTGCTGAAAAAGGGTATCGCGTTCACGCCGCTCAAGTTTGGCATTGCCTTCAACGTCACGCATCTGAATCAGGCCGGCGCGCTGGTGCATGTGTATGTGGACGGTTCGGTGCTGGTCAATCACGGCGGCACGGAGATGGGGCAGGGCATCAACACCAAGGTGATGCAGGTGGTGGCGCATGAACTGGGACTGGATCTGTCGCATGTGCGCATTACGGCGACCGATACCAGCAAGGTGGCGAATACTTCGGCCACGGCGGCGTCCACCGGTGCGGATCTGAATGGCAAGGCGGCACAAGATGCGGCGCGGCAGATTCGCGAGCGGCTGGAGGCGTATGCGGTCAAGCTGTACGGCGATGAGGATGGCCAGCCGGTGCGCTTCTTCGATAACACGGTTCATGTGAACGGGCACTCGGTGCCGTTTGCGGAGCTGGTGCAGAAGGCGTACCTGGCGCGGGTGCAGCTGTGGTCCGATGGTTTCTATGCCACGCCGGGCCTGCACTGGGACCCGAAGACGATGAACGGGCACCCATTCTCGTATTACGCTTACGGTGCGGCGGTGTCGGAGGTGGTTGTCGATACGCTGACCGGCGAATGGAAGCTGTTGCGCGCGGATGCCTTGTACGATGCAGGGCGTTCGCTCAACCCGGCCATCGATATCGGCCAGGTGGAAGGCGCCTTCATTCAGGGTATGGGCTGGCTGACCACGGAGCAGTTGTGGTGGAACGCGGCGGGCAAGCTGATGACGCATGCGCCGTCTACGTACAAGATTCCGGGGATTTCGGATTGTCCAGAGGATTTCCGTATCAAGTTGTTTGATAACGGGAATGTGGAGGACAGCATCCATCGCTCCAAGGCGGTGGGCGAGCCGCCGTTGTTGTTGCCGTTCTCGGTGTTCTTTGCGATTCGCGATGCGATTTCGTCGGTGGGCGGACATCGCGTCAATCCGCCGTTGAATGCGCCTGCGACCAGTGAAGAGATTTTGCGGGCGGTGTCCGCAGTGGAAATGGCGGCGTGATGAACGAATGGCTGACAGCGCAGGTTTCGGAACTGGCAGTCCTGGTGACGGTGGCGATCGTTGAGGGCTCCGGCCCGCGCGAGCCCGGCGCCAAGATGCTGGTCACCGCGCGCGGCCAGCACGACACCATTGGCGGTGGACATCTGGAGATGTGTGCGATCGAGGTCGCGCGCGCGATGTTGAACGGCGCGGCCGGAGAAGGTTTGGCCAGTGCTGTGCGGCTGGAGCGGTACGCGCTCGGGCCGACGCTGGGGCAGTGCTGCGGCGGCGTGGTCCATCTGGCGTTTGAGCTGGTCGATGCCTCGCTGGCGGCAGTGCTGGAAGGCCTGCGCGCGCGCCGGCGCGAAGACAGCTGGCGCCTGAGCGCTATCGATGGCGCGCCAGCCGCATTGCTGCTCGACGCCGACGGCATCGTCGCCGGAGCGGCACATGGTGCGGATGCGCCCTCCATCGACCGCAAGCGAGGCACGCACGTTCTGCGCGACGCCAACGGGCGGTGCTGGCTTGCCGATCCTTGCCTGGCGCCGCGCGCGCATCTGTTATTGTTCGGCGCAGGCCACGTCGGCGCGGCGATCGTGCGCATGCTGGGTGAATTGCCGTGCACCGTCACGTGGGTGGACGAGCGTGAAGACATGTTCCCGTCCGGCGTGCCGGCCAACGTGACCGTCGAAGCGTCCGATATGCCTGAAGCCTGTGTGGCTGACGCTCCCGCCGGCGCCAGCTATCTGGTCATGACGCACAGCCACGCGCTGGACCAGCGCCTCAGCGAAGCGATCCTCGCGCGCGCGGATGTCGGCTGGTTCGGCCTGATTGGCTCCAAAACCAAGCGCGTACAGTTCGAGCGCCGCATGGCGGCACGCGGTCTGGCGCGGGAACGCATCGACAACATGGTCTGCCCGATAGGCCTGCCCGGCATCACCAGCAAGCTGCCAGCCGCCATCGCCGCCTCCGTATGCGCGCAACTGCTGATGGTGTGGGAGGCGCAGCAAAGCGCCGCGCTGAACGCCAGCGAACCTGTGCGGCTGGTCGCCTCCGCACCGCGCTAATATTCGAATTCAAGCTTTTAGAAAGACCTTATGATCTCCAACTTGCAAGCCTACCGTGGCAGCTTGCTGCACTTCCTCGCCGATCCGGCGTTCAGCGACAACGCGCACGACTGGCATGAGGACGGCCTGCTGATCGTCGAAGACGGCAAAGTCAAAGCCGCCGGCGGCTACGAAGCACTGCACGCCACGCTACCGCCGGGCACACCGGTGCATGATTACAGCGGCAAGCTGCTGATGCCCGGCTTTATCGACACCCATCTGCATTATCCGCAGACCGACATGATCGCCTCGCCGTCGGAAGGCCTGCTGCCATGGCTGGAGACTTACACCTTCCCGTCCGAGCGCCAGTTCGAAGACAGCAAACACGCCGCCAACGTGGCCGATTTCTTCCTCGACGAACTGCTCCGCTGCGGCACCACCACCGCCATGGTCTACTGCACCGTGCATCCGCAATCGGTGGATGCCTTCTTCGCCGCCAGCGAACAGCGCGGCCTGCGCATGGTCGCGGGCAAGGTGATGATGGACCGGAACTGCCCCGACTTCCTGCGCGACACCGCCGAATCCAGCGCGCGCGACACCGAAGCACTGATCCAGCGCTGGCACAAGCGTGGACGCTCGCTGTATGCCATCACGCCGCGCTTTGCGCCGACGTCCACCGAAGAACAACTGCAACTGGCCGGCGAACTGGCATGCGCCTACCCGGACACCTTCATCCAGACCCACGTGTCGGAAAACGAAGCGGAGTGCGCATGGGTGCGCGAGCTGTTCCCGCATGCCCGCAGCTACATCGACGTCTACGACAGCTATGGCATGATGCGCCCGCGCGCCATGTATGGCCACTGCATCTGGCTCGATGAACGCGACCGCCGGCGCATGGCCGAAACCCAGTCCGCCGCCGCCATCTGCCCGACCTCCAACCTGTTCCTCGGCAGCGGCCTTTTCGACTTCGAGCGCGCCGATGAAGCGGGCGTGCTGCTCTCGCTGGCTACCGACGTCGGCGGCGGCACTTCCTTCTCCATGTTGCAAACGATGAATGAAGCCTATAAAGTAGCGCGCTTGAAGGGCAGTTACCTGCCGGCGCTGCGAATGTTCTATCTCGCCACGCTGGGCGCCGCACGCAGCATGCAGTTGGAGGGCACGATCGGCAATTTCAGCACCGGAGCGGAAGCGGATTTCATCGTCATCGATCCGCAAGCCACGCCGCTGCTGCAACGCCGTACTGCGCGCAGCGGCAGCCTGGAAGAACTGCTGTTCGCACTGGCCCTGCTGGGTGACGATCGCGCCATCGCCGCCACCTATGCCGCCGGCCGTCAGGTACATGCCCGCGAAACGATTTGATTAAGGAACCGCTCATGAAGAACAACATCAAAGCCATCGCCCTGGCCGCCGCCGTGCTGTGCGCCCTGCCGCCAGCGCAGGCTCGCGACGCCGGCGCCAACGCCAACGAGGAAGCGACCAAGCGTCACTTCGCTTCGCTGATTGCGCCGGGCAAGGAGCCGAAACTGGCCGAGCTGACGATGTTCTTCACCATGATGCCGAAGGGCGGCGATCTGCATCACCACTACTCGGGCGCGATCTATGCCGAGCAGTATCTGGAGTGGGTGGACAAGGAAGGCTTCTGCGTCAACAAGGCCAGCTACACCATCGAGAAAAACAAGCCATCAGCGGGATGTGTGTCGGGCCAGGATGTCATGATGGACAACACGCTGCTGGCCAATCTGCTACAGCGCTGGTCGGACAAGGATTTCTACAACCACAGCGCCATCCAGTCGCCGCCGGACCGCCAGTTCTTCGACACCTTCGCCTATTTCGGCCCTGTGTCGTCGACCAATACCGCTGACGGTCTGCAGCGCCTGAAACAGCGTGCCATTCAGGAAAACCTGAGCTACATCGAAACCATCTTCGAGATCGCGCCGATCGCCAAGGATGAAGCGTTCGACCAGAAGGCGCAAAAGGGCGCCCTGACCGAAGCCGACTTCGCTGCGCTGAGCACAAAGCTGGATCAGGATCAGGCCTTCAACGGCTGGATCGCTTCCTACATCGACAACGTTAACAAATCCGGCGCCGGCATCGACGACGAGCAGTTCACCTTGCGCTACCAGCCGTTTGCGCTGCGCTTCCTGTCGCCGTCGCAGGTGTATTCGCAAATCCTGTCGAGCTTCAAGCTGGCGTCCAGCCATCCGAAGATTGTGGGTATCAATATCGTCGGCCAGGAAAGCGTCAACGTGTCCATGCGCGACTACGCGCTGCACATGCAGATGTACAAGTTCCTGAAAGCAAAATACCCGACCGTAAAACTGGCGCTGCACGCAGGTGAGTTGTCGCTGGGCATGGTGCCGCCGGAGGGGCTGACCTTCCACATCAAGGACGCCATCGACGTGGCCGGCGCCAACCGCATCGGCCATGGCATGGACATCGCGCACGAGAGCAATCCGCTGGCCATCATGAAAAAAATGCGTGATGAGAAGATCGCGGTGGAGGTCAACCTGAGCAGCAACGACTTCATCCTCGGCATCAAGGAGCAGGCCCATCCGGTCACGTTGTACCGCAAGTATGGCGTGCCGTACGTGCTGTCGACCGACGACGCCGGCGTATCGCGCAACAATCTGTCGGGCGAATACGTGCTGTACGCGGCCCGCTACCAGCCAGACTACGCGGAAGTGAAAAAACTGTCCTACGACAGTATCCGCTATTCTTTCCTGGCTGACGCCGACAAACAGCGCCTGTTGAAAGCGCTGGACGGCAAATTTGCCAAATTTGAAGCAGAGATCGCCGGCGCCGGACCGGGCAAGGCGCGCAAGTAAGCGTCCGCAACAACACAGGGTGGGCCGGTGGATGTTGTGTTGGCACGACGTCTTCACCGCCCTGTTACAAAACTTCCCACGCCGCCAATTCTTGCCTTAATCATCACTAAGCCCCGCCGCTGTTGCAGTGTTACTACACAATTCTCCCTTCATTTCCCCTCTTTTGCCGCTTATGAATGTGAATGAATTTCAAGTGGCTGTTCTGTCCACTATAATGCCGGCCGTCATAGATCCGCTCGCCGGTGCCTGAAAATTGCTCAGATTGTGGGCATATTTATTCTCGAATGATATAAATCCCTAAGCTAAAACGTATTTGTCACGTTTTTGGGACTGAAGCATAGTTATTTAAGATGCTGTAAAGCTTTCAATTTTGTTGATGCTTTTACGTGATGTAGTTGTCCGGTTACGTGGTCAGTCTGTCATGTTGGTGAAATATTTACTGGCTACAATTTTGTGATGTCATGGGCGCCTTGCGCCAAAAAAACCTCGGGCCAAAAGCCCAGCCGGGTCAGACATCTAAGAACATTATTTTTCATAAACTGGGAGTTCCCTTAATGCAATCCGCCGTGAAACACAATCCTAAGCTGCGCCTGAGCCTGATGGCCCTGGCCTGCCAAATGGTCTGCATGAGCGCCGCCTACGCTGCCGAAGCCGATGGCGCCGACACCGCAGCCAAATCGGTACCTGAAACCGTGACCATCACCGGCCGCAAGGTCGGTATGGGCCTGATGGTGCAGGAAGACGTACCTAAGGCGCGCAGCACCGTGACTGCTGAAGAACTGGCCAAGCAGCGCCCAACCGGCAATGCTTACGATGCACTGGCGCTGATGCCAGCAGTGAACACCTACAGCTACGACGCGACCGGCCTGTTCGGCGGCGGCCTGACCCTGCGCGGCTTCAACAGCGACCAGATCGGCGCCACCATCAACGGCGTGCCAGTGAATGACTCGGGTAACTTCGCTGTGTTCCCACAAGAATTCGTGGACCAGGAAAACACCTGCACCACCTTCGTGACCCAAGGCTCGACCGACGTGGACTCGCCACAAGTGGGCGCCACCGGCGGTAACTTCGGCATCACCACCTGCGATCCGGAAGATGTGAAGCGCTTCCGCTACATGCAGACCGCTGGCCAGCTGAGCATGTACAAAACCTACCTGCGCTACGATTCGGGCAAGTTCTGGGACAACAAGGCCAAGATGTTCGTCTCGGTATCGCACGCCGAATCCAAGAAATGGAAAGGCCTCGGCAAAGCGCTGCGCGACCACATCGACGTCGGCTTCAACTACGACTGGGATCGCTTCAACTACATCCACGGCACCGTGCTGTACAACCGCGCCATCAACAACAACTTCTCCAGCTTCAGCCTGGCTGACCTGAAGAAGAATGGCTATTACTACGACTACTCGACCGTGTTCACCGGCCGTGCCGCGCCGAGCCCAGGCAAAGCCGGCAACGACACCCTGCCAGCCAACGCCGACTCGTTCTACAAACTGTCGCTGAACCCGTTCGAAAACGTGATCGCGTCGGCTACCGGCAAGTTCCGCCTGAACGACAGCACCGACATCAAGATCGTTCCTTACTACTGGTACGGCTACGGCACCGGCGGCGTGGAAGAAAAGCTGTACTCGGAATCGGGCTTCCTGAACCCAACCACCGGCAAGCTGACCGCAGGCGTCGACCTGAACGGCGACGGCGACACCCTGGACAAAGTCCTGGTGTACAACGGCAGCGTGACCCGCACCCAGCGTCCTGGTATCACCACCTCGGTGATCGAAAACATCGGCGATCACCAGATTCTGGCTGGCGTCTGGTATGAGCGCGCACAGCACCGCCAGACCGGTCCGATGACCACCATCGACGCTAACGGCAATCCCAAAGACGCATGGCTGCGTTACGACCTGATCCACCGTCCGGACGGTTCGCTGTTCGAATCGCGCGACTGGAAGACCATCAGCACGGCTTACCAGGGCTTCCTGCAAGACACCATTTCGGTGGGCGACAAGCTCGTGGTCAACGTCGGTGTGCGCAACCCGCACGTCAAGCGTGATTTCACCAACTACGCCAACGAAGGCGCGAGCTCGGGTGTGAACTACAACATCCAGCGTACCTACGAGTCGTGGCTGCCACAGTTCGGTGCGAAATACCGTATCACCAACGACGACCAGATCTTCACCAGCTACGCGAAGAACTTCCGCGCCGCGCCGAACTTCGTGTTCGCCACCACCGGCAGCAACGTTGTGGTGGATGCGTCGGGCCACCCAACGCTGGTGCGCGATGCGATCCCGGAAACCGCATGGAACCTGGACGTGGGCTACCGTCACCAGGGTCAAGTGCTGACCACCTCGGCGACCCTGTTCTCGGTTGATTACAAAAACCGTCAGGCTAACTCGACCGATCCAAACACCCTGACCAGCACCTACCGCAACGTCGGTAACGTGAAGAACAAGGGCTTCGAAGTTGAAGTGGGTAACGTCCCTGTCAACGGCTGGTCGGTGTACGGCTCCCTGGGTTACCTGAAAACCGAAATCCAGAACGACATCGCTGCCGGCCTGGATCCAACCACCAAGGCACTGGTCTACCTGAACACCGCCGGCAAGCAGTTCCCGCTGGCGCCTAAGTGGAAGTCGGCCCTGAGCGTTTCGTACGAGACCAACAACTGGTACGTACGCGGCACCGCCAAGTTCACCGGCGCGCAACAGGCTACCCTGATGAACGACGAGGAAGTGCCACGCTATACCCTGTTCGGTCTGGATGCTGCTTACCAGTTCCCAAGCTGGGGCGCGTTCAAGAATCCTCGGTTCAGCCTGAACGTGTCGAACCTGACCAACCGCGAGTTCCGCAACCCGTCCGGTTTGCAGAACAATGCAGTGGCTTACGGCCCGATCAAAGCTGCCACCGTGTTCTACTACATGGGTGCTCCGCGCATGGTCACCGGTACGATGCGCGTAGACTTCTGATCATGCTCCGCCTGCGGCAGGCTTCTCCAGCTGCCGCAGGATGCGATATCATGCGAAACAACAGGCCTTCGGGCCTGTTGTCGTTTTTTCGGAGCCTCCATCTATGAAGAAGTTTCTGTTGCCGGCGTGCGCGACGCTGGTCCTGTCCTCCTGCAGCCTGCTGCACCTACCTTCACCTGCACCCGGCGTGGCCGAAGTCCAGCTGGTGACGCTGAACGATTTCCACGGCAATCTGGAAGCCAGCAAATACACCTGGGACAGCGCGGCCGGCGGCGGCCAGCGCGTGATCGAGGCCGGCGGCATCGATACGCTGGGCGCGGCGCTGCGGGCGTGGCGCAAGCAGGACCCGGAGCTGCTGCTGGTCGGCGCCGGCGATCTGATCGGCGCCAGTCCGGCCATCTCGTCGATGTGGGCCGACGAGCCTACCATCGGCGCCATGAATCTGCTTGGGCTGCGCGCCACCTCGGTCGGCAACCACGAGTTCGACCAGGGGCGCATGGAGCTGCTGCGCCAGCAGAAGGGGGGCTGCGTTTCCCCACGCATGGACAAGGCGTGCAAATTCGCGGGCACGTATCAGGGCGCGCAATTCCAGTATCTGGCGGCGAACGTGATCGATATGGCGACACGCAAGCCGGTGCTGCCGGCCTATAAAATCGAAACAGCGCACGGCGTGAAGATCGGCTTCATCGGCACGGTGCTGCGCGATACGGCCAATTCGGCGCTCGCTTCCGGCATCGCCGGGCTGGAATTCATCGACGAGGCGGACGCCATCAACCGCCAGTTGCCCGAGCTGCGCCAGCAAGGCGTGAACGTGTTCGTCGTGCTGATTCACCAGGGCGGCCGCACCATCGATAAATTCGACCAGCAGGATTGCGCCAATCTGAAAGGCCCGATCGTCGATGTGGTCAAGCGCCTCGACCCGGCCATCCGCGTGGTGGTCAGCGGCCACTCGCACGAGGGCTATCTGTGCAAGGTGGATGGCAGGCTGGTGACGCAGTCCGATATGGGCGGCCATGTCATGTCGCGCATCAAGCTGACGGTGGATACCAACACGAACGCTGTGCGCGATGTCAGCGCGCGTCAGGAGGTGATGGAGCAGGGCAAATGGCCGGCCGATCCGGCCTTGGATGCGTATCTGAAGCAGGCGCGTGAACGCAGCGTCGCCGCACTGGCGCAGCCGGTCGCCACGCTGGCCGTGCCGGGCGTGAAGCGGGAGAAGGAACATGCGCGCGAATCGGCGCTGGGCGATCTGGTGGCGGACTCGATGTTGTACGCCGGCCGTCCGTTCGGTGCGCAGATCGCGCTGCAGAATCCGGGCGGCATCCGCCAGGATCTGGAAACCTCGGCCGGCAATCGCGTCACGCGCGGCCAGGTGCTGGCGGTGCTACCGTTCGGGAATACGCTGGTGGCGATGAATCTGCGCGGCGCGCAAATCGTCGAACTGCTGGAGGAGCAGTGGATGGGGGGACGCGATGCGCTGCGCGGCCTGCTGCAGGTATCGGAAGGTTTCTGGTACGAGTGGGATCCCGCGCAGCCGGAGGGCCGCAAGGTCGTGCCGGGCAGCGTGAAGCTGAACGGGGCGCCGTTGCAGATGGATGCGTCCTACCGCGTGGTGACCAACAACTTCCTGGCCGAAGGCGGCGATGCCTTCCCCACCTTTGCCAAAGGCACCAGCCGCGCCCCTACCAATATCCGCGATATCGACGCGCTGACCTCCTATCTGGTCAAGCGCGAGCAGGACCGGAAGCCCGCAGGTGCGGCTACGCCTTCCGTTCGCTATAAAAGCGTCCAATAACTTACTGGGGTAATCATGCGTCCAATTTTTATTTCTGCTCTGGTGTCGGCGGCGCTGCTGGCGGCGCCGGCACGCGCCGAGTTTTCCATTCCAGGCTATGAGCTGGTGCAAACCGCGCCGGTCGAGACATCGCTGCACAGCGACGATTTGCGCAGTGCCGCTCAGGTGTGGAGCGAGCTGTTTGATAACGCCAAAAGCGAGATCGTCATCGGCCAGTTCTACGCGGTGATCAAGCCGGGCAGCGTGTTTGAAAAGGTGGTGGAGCATCTGGAGGCCGCCGGCAAGCGTGGCGTCAAGATCCGCTTCCTGCTCGATCAAAAAGGTGTCGGCCTGTCTGAGCAACCGACCATAGACCGTTTGAAGGCGATACCGAATCTGGAATTCCGCGTTTTGGATTTCAATAAGCTGACCGGCAACGGCATCATCCACGCCAAGTATCTGGTGGTGGATGGAGCCACCGCCTACATCGGCAGCCAGAATTTCGACTGGCGTTCGTTTGAGCACATTCACGAAACCGGATTGCGCATCACCGATCCGAAAGTGGTGGGACAGGTGCTGGCCATTTTCAATCAGGACTGGCGCGCGCAGGCGCTGACTGCGCAAGGCCAGATCGCGCCGGCGCTGAACGTGAAGACGGTGGCGGCCGACATCCATCAAAACAGCTTCCTGCTGTCCAGCCCTAATCAGTACAACCCGGCCGGCGTGGGCGACTCCGAAACCGGCCTGCCGGAGCTGCTGGCGGAAGCGAAGAATGAAGTGCGCATCCAGCTGCTGGACTACGCGCCGCTCAGCTACGGTCCGAAAGGCACGCGTCCGTACTATGCGGTGATCGACAACGCGGTGCGCGCCGCGGCCCAGCGCGGCGTCAAGATCAAGCTGATGGTCTCCAACTGGAATCTGGAAAAGCCAGCGCAGGCTTACCTGAAAAGCCTGGCCGTGCTGCCCAATGTGGAGATCCGCGTGGTGACGCTGCCGGTGGCGTCGACCGGTTTCATCCCGTTCGCGCGCGTCATCCACAGCAAGACCATGGTGATCGATAATCAGATCGCGTGGGTGGGCACCAGCAACTGGAGCGGCGGCTATTTCGACTTGTCGCGTAATATGGAAGTAGTGATGCGCAACGAGAAAATGGCTCAGCGTCTGGCAGCGTTGCAGGAGCAGGCCTGGAGTTCACCGTATGCGCAAGTCCTGGACATCAACAAGCAATATCCCAAACCGGCAAAGGGCAGTCCTGAATGAACAAGCTCACATTGATCCTGGCGTTGAGCGGCGCCTTTGTTTCATTGAATGCTCATGCGTGGGGCAATGATGGCCACCGCGCGGTGGGCGCGATTGCCGATCAGCTGATCAAGGGCACCCGCGCCGGGCAGCAGGTGCAAGCCTTGCTGCGGCCGGGCGAAAGCCTGGCGGCGATCGCCTCGTGGGCCGACTGTGTGAAAGGCACTTTCTGCGGTCCGCAAACCGAGGAGATGGTGGCTTACACCAGTGCCAATCCCAAACACAGTGAATATCACTACACCAATGTGCCATTCCAGCTGCCGCGCTACGAGGATCATGGCGTTGGCACGGACGATCACGATATCGTGCAGACGCTCAAGCAGTGCATCCTGGTGTTGCAGGGGAAGGGCGATGCGGCCAGCAATCCGCACCACTTCACGCCACGCCAGGCCTTGCTGATCCTGACGCATTTGAGCGGCGATATCGCCCAGCCGCTGCATGTGGGCGAAGGTTATGTGGGCAAGAACGGCGGTTTCGTCGTGCCGACGCAGCAGCAGCTGGACGACAAGGAAGCCTTTGCCACGGCAGGCGGCAACAACCTGCTGCTGGACGAGACCATGCAGGCGACGCCGCAATCCTCGCGTGCCTTCCACTCCTATTGGGATACCACGGTGGTGAAGTACGTCTTCCGCCGCATCGGCGCGGATTCGCCCGAGCAGTTCGCGCAACTGGCGATTGCGGAGCATCCGGTGGTGGCACCGGGCAGCGGCGATCCGGTCACCTGGCCGTACCAGTGGGCCGATCAGACACTGATGGTGGCCAAGCTGGCGTACAAAGATGCGGCGCCGGGGCCGATGGGGCAGCAGATCAGCAAGACAAGCGGAGAGCCGTATAACGTCTGGCCGCTGGCGCTGCCGGACGACTATCCGCTGCCATCGTCGGCGGCGGCCAAGGCGCAGCTGATACAGGGCGGCTACCATCTGGCGGCCGTGCTGCAGGCGATCTGGCCGTGATCACTTTCCGGTCAGAGGATTGAACCAGAGTTCGCTGCGCGATAGCGGCGTCTCTGGCGTCAAATGCGGGTTTTCCAGCTGTAGCACGCGCCGGTGCGACAGTCCGCCCGCCTTGATGCTCTCGCCCTTATATTGTTGAAACAGGGCGTTAAGCGATCCATCCCTGATCATTATTTCCATCCCTTCCGCAATGCGCCGCGCCAGCAGCTTGCCTTCGTCATCGCGGCGCGTGAAGAAGTACAGCGGCAGCGGATACCGCAACAGCAAGGTCGGCTCGATCACCATGTGCGGAAAGGCCTTGCGGCGCTCCTCGAATTCGCGCTGCGCTTCATCGATCCCGCGCGAGAAAAATTCAAAACGGCCGGCGGCCAGCATGCCGAACAGGCCGGGATAATTGGTGCCTTCCACCACCTGGAACCCGGCATTGCGCAGAATCGGCACATCGATCCAGTCCTTGCCCTGGCCCACGCGCAGCTTGCGCAAATCGTTCAGCGTGCGCACGGCGGCAAAGCGCGGCAGGTCGGCGTCGCGCACCAGGAACATGCGGTAGCCGAGCAGGCCTTTGTCGATAGGCAGGCGCACCGGCAGGTAGGTGCGTTCCAGTTCGGGCGAAGTGGCGCGCGCAAAGACGTTGATGCGTCCACCGGGCATTAGCAATTCCTGCGCCACGCGCTGCGACGACATAGGATGCGTGGATTGGTGCAGCTCAAACGGACCGTAGCGCGCTTCGGTTTTTTGCAGGGCTGTGCGCAGCACCGCCCAATCGTATTCGTAGCGGCTGTCCACCTCTTCCAGCGTGGTGAGCGGATATACCACGCGCATGCTGGCCGCCGTGCTGCTGCCCGCAAGGAGACACGCGGCCATTACCAGCATGCGCCATGCCGGACGTGTATTTAATGCGTTCAGTATCCTCATCCAGTTAGTTTGCCACACTAAACGCCTATGCTCTAGTGATGGCGATTCCCATGCGGCGGTACGGCGCCACCAGCGCTTCGGGCGTATCGCCGTCGACGATGATGGTATTCAGCTGCGACAACGGTGCGATCTGGTACGGCGAGGCGGTATCCAGCTTTTCCGGCGAGGCCAGCACCACGGTGCGTTGCGCCATCTGGCTGATGGCGCGCTTGATTCCAGCCTCGTCGAAATCGCCGGTGCTGATGCCGCTCTGCGGGTGCAGGCTGCACACGCCCATGAAATAGATGTCGGTGCGGATCTGCGCGATGGCCTCCAGCGCCGACGGCCCCATGGCCACGATGGAGTGCTTGAACAGGCGGCCGCCAATCAGGATTACCTCTATGTGTGCATGCTGCGCCAGCTCCACCGCCACCGAGGGGCTGTGCGTCACCACTGTGCAGCGCAGGTCCGGCGGCAGCGCGCGCGCCAGCTGCACGGCAGTGGTGCCGCCATCGATGAAAACGATCTGGTCCGGCTCGATCATGGCGGCGGCGGCGCGGGCGATGGTGGATTTTGCGTCGCTGGAAATCTGCTGGCGTTCGGCGAAATTGCCGAGCGCCGGCGACAGCGGCAGGGCGCCGCCGTGTACGCGCTGCAGCAGGCCTTCGCTGGCCAGCTCGCGCAGGTCGCGGCGGATGGTGTCCTCGGACAGTCCCAGCTCCTCGCTGAGCGATTTGGCGACGATCTGGCCGTCCTGGTGCAGGCGGGCCAGCAGCAGTTCTTTGCGTTGTCGTGTCAGCATTTGCATGAATTTTCTTGATGTTGCACGATATTGCATGATATCGTAAAAATACGCAACCAGGAGAATCGCCATGCCCGAAGACCGCATCCGTATTCACGAAGTAGAAACCCTGTCCGACGACTGGTTTTTGCTGCAAAAGACTACCTTCGATTACCGGCGCAGCGACGGCACCTGGCAGCGCCAGACGCGCGAAACCTATGATCGTGGCCATGGCGCCACCATCCTGCTGTACAACCGCGCGCGGCGCACCGTGCTGCTGGTGCGGCAGTTCCGCTTCCCTACGTACGGCAATGGCCATGACGGCTTCCTGATCGAGACCGCGGCCGGCCTGCTGGACCAGGCCTCGCCGGAAGAGCGCATCAAAGCCGAAGTGGAGGAAGAAACCGGCTACCGCGTGGGCGAAGTGCGCAAAGTATTCGAAGCCTTCATGAGTCCCGGTTCGGTGACGGAGCGCTTGTACTTCTTCGTGGCGGAGTATGATCCTGGTGCCCGCACCGGCAACGGCGGCGGCATTGCCGAAGAAGGCGAGGACATCGAAGTGCTGGAGTTAAAAATGGAAGACGCCATGCAAATGATCACCGACGGCCACATTGCCGACGGCAAAACCATCATGCTGCTGCAATACGCAGCGCTGCACCTGCTATGAAAAAATGCCTGCTAATCCTGTGGCTGCTGGCCGGGCAGGCCGTGGCGGCGGGCGATCCTAAGAACGGGGCGTTTCTGTTCCGGCGTTGTGCGTCTTGCCACGCGGTGGGGCCGTATGCGAGTGCCGGCTATGGGCCGCAGTTGAATGGCATCGTCGGACGGCGCGCGGCGTCGACCAAGGACTACAAGTATTCAGAGGCGATGAGGAAGTCGGGATTGACGTGGGATGAGAAGACCCTGACCGCCTATCTGCGCGCGCCGCACGATGTGGTGCCGGGGACCAGCATGCGCTTCTGGGGCATCAAGGATGAACAGCAGATCGCCGATCTGCTGTCCTATATGAAGACGTTTTAGCGCGACTTCACGAACGGCGTGCCGAGGGCTTTCGGCGCCACCGATTTGGCCATCAGGCCGGCCAGCACGATCACGGTCAGCACGTATGGCACCATCTGGATCAGCGCGCCCGGCAGGCGGCCGACCACTGGCAGTTCCACGCCTTCGATCTGGATTTGCACGGCGCCGAAGAAGCCGAACATCAGGCAGCCGAGGAAGGTGTGCAGCGGACGCCAGTTACCGAACACCATGGCGGTCAGCGCCAGGTAGCCCGCGCCGGCCGACATGTCGCGCAGGAAGAAGCCGCTCTGCACGATGGCCAGGTAGGCACCCGAGAATGAGCACAGGAAGCCGGCGATCAGCATGGCCGCATAGCGCTGGCGCTCGACGCTGACGCCAGCCGCATCTGCCGCATGCGGGTTCTCGCCGCAGGCGCGCAGGCGCAGGCCGAAGCGGCTGTGGTACACCACCCAGTGCACCAGCGGCACCAGTCCGAACGCCAGATAGACCAGCACCGAATGGCCGCCGATCAGGTGCGCGTACAGCCAGCCGATGAACGGAATATTTTCCACCGCCTCGGAGCCGGGCAGCACCACGTCGAACAGGCGCGCCGAGCCCAGATCCGGCGTGCGTCCGCCCTGCTGGAAGATGTACTGCGCCACCACGAAGGTCAGGCCGCTCATGGCGATGTTGATGGCGATGCCGGCCACCAGCTGGTTGCCTTTCTGGGTGATGGCGATGTAGGCCTGCAGGCTGGCCAGCAGCATCGACACCAGCACGCCGGCCATGACGCCGTACCACGGGTTCTGGGTGGTGAAGGCCACCGCCGCCGAGACAAACGCCGACGCCAGGATCTTGCCTTCCAGGCCGATGTCGATCACGCCCGAGCGTTCGGCGAACAGGCCGGCCATGCCGGCGAAAATCAGCACCGGCGCGTTGCGCACGGTCGATACCAGGATGCTGCCGATATGCAGATCGTCAAAAGTCATATCGTCCTCACTTCTTCAGGTTGAGCATTTTGGCGATGGCCGGGGCGTACAAGTATTCCATCGCGCCGCAGAACAGGATGATCAGGCCTTGCACCAGGATCACCATCTCCGGCGGGATGTTCTGCTTTTCCAGCGACAGGTCGAAGCCGCCCTGGGTCAGCGCGCCAAACAGCACCGCCGACAGGAAGATCCCGACCGGATGCTGGCGGCCCATCAGCGCAATGGCGATGCCGATGAAGCCGGCGCCGCCAACGAAGTTCAGCGACAGGTAATGGGTCGAACCCATGATGGAGTTGACCGAACCCAGGCCGGCCAACGCGCCCGAGATCAGCATGACGATGATGATCATCTTGCTGATGCGGATGCCGGCGTAGTGGGCCGCATGCTTGTTCAGGCCAGCGGCACGCACCTTGTAGCCCCAGGCGGAACGCGACATCACCACGCCGTAGATCACCAGCGCGATGATCGCCAGGAAGAAGCTGATGTTGAGCGGGGTCTCGCCGAGAACGGGGAACCACTGGTTCAGGCGCGGCATTTCGGCGGCGGCGGCAAAGGCGCGGCTGGCCGGGTTCTGTTCGCCCGGCGGCACCAGCTTGACGATCACGGTGTTCATCAGGGCGGCGGCGATGTAGTTGAACATGATGGTGGTCACCACCACGTGGCTGCCGCGTTTCGCCTGCAGGTAGCCGGGCACGAAGGCCCACAACGCGCCAAACAGCGCCGCGCCTGTCATGCCGACCGGGATCAGCACAATCGCCGGCAGCGTGCTGTCGAAGGACAGCATGGCCAGCGTCAGGCCCAGGCCGGCGAAGTACATCTGGCCTTCGGCGCCGATGTTGAACAGGCCTGCTTCCATGGCCAGCGACACCGCCAGGCCGGTGAAGATGAAGGTGGATGCGTAGAACAGCGTGTAGCTCAGGCCTTCCGGATTGACGACGGCGCTGTTGACCAGAATGGCCAGCGATTCGGTCGGGCTTTCGCCCAGCAGGTGGATCACCAGTGCCGTCACCAGCATGGCCGACAGCAGGTTCAGTACGGGCATGACAAACGCAGTGGCCCAGCGTGGCAAGTCTTTATTCATGATTTGTGCATCCCGCCCATCAACAGGCCGATACGGGTGGTATCGAATTCTTCAATTTTCAGTTCGCCGGTGATGCGGCCGCCGCACATGACCAGGATGCGGTCCGCCAGCGCGCGCACTTCCTCCAGTTCCACGGAGACCAGCAGAATCGCCACGCCTTCGTCGCGCAGCTTGAGCAGCTGGGTGTGGATGCTTTCGATGGTGCCGATGTCGACGCCGCGCGTCGGCTGGCCGACCAGCATCAGCTTCGGTTGCGCCAGCACTTCACGCGCGATTACCACCTTCTGCTGATTGCCGCCCGAGAGCAGGCCGATACGCAGGTCGTGGTTGTTCGGGCGGACGTCGAAGTTCTTCATCAGCTCCGCGCAGCGGGTCGCGATGGCCTTGAAGTTGAGCAGGCCCCACCGATTTTTCAGCTTGTCCTGATAGCCGAAGATGGTGTTGTGCATGACCGAGAAGGCCTTGATCACGCCATCGCGCAGGCGGTCTTCCGGCACGTGGCCAATACCTAATTCCCGGAACGTGCGCGGCAGACCGTCGGCGTCCGAGCGGCCTTCGAACGGCAGCGGCTTGCCGAGGAAATCCAGCTTGCCGGAGGTCGGCAGGCGCATGCCCGACAAAATTTCCATCAACTCGCTTTGGCCGTTGCCGGAGACGCCGGCAATCGCCACGATCTCGCCGGCGCGCAGCGTGAAGCCGATATCGGCCAGCAGCTTGACGCCCTGATCGTCCAGCAGCTGCAGGTTCTCCACCTGCAGCACCGGCGCACCCGGATTGTAGGGCGCGCGCGGCAGGTTGTTTTCAATGGGGCGGCCCACCATCATATTGGCCAGGTCTTCCTTGGTGGTGCCGGCGGTCGGCACGGCGCCGATCACGCGGCCGCCGCGCATCACGGTGACGGTGTCGGTGATGTCGAGGATCTCTTGCAGCTTGTGGGTGATCAGGATGATGGTCTTGCCCTGTTCCTTGAACAGGCGCAGGATCTCGAACAGCGATTCGGTTTCCTGCGCGGTCAGCACGGCGGTCGGCTCGTCCAGGATCAGGATGTTGGCGCTGCGGTAGATCTGCTTGAGAATCTCCACGCGCTGCTGCGCGCCCACCGACAAATCGTGGATGGTGGCCAGCGGATCGACCTCCAGACGGTAGCGGGCGCAAATCTCGCGCAGCTCCTGCTCCACGCGCGCGCGGTTGGCTTTCAGCTTGAAGCCGCCCTCGCTGCCCAGCATCACGTTATCGAGCACGGTCATGTTCTCGACCAGCATGAAGTGCTGGTGCACCATGCCGATGCCGAGGGCGATCGCCTCCTGGCTGTTGTGGATGCGGCGCGCCTGGCCATCGAGCAGGATCTCCCCGCTGTCGGCGCGGTAGTATCCGTACAGGATGCTCATCAGGGTCGATTTGCCGGCGCCGTTCTCGCCCACCAGGCCGTGGATGGAACCCTTGGCGATGGTGAAGCTGACGTCCGTGTTCGCTTTGACAGCCCCGAAATGCTTGGAGATGCCGCGAAATTCTACTGCTGGCTGCATAGGATCGTTTTCGGTTAAGTAAAACGCGCCGCACCGGGAAATACCCGGGCGGCGCGCTCAATGTTCAAACAGGTTTTAGACCGGGCAGGCGGCGCCCGAACGGATATCGATGACCTTGACCTTGCCGTCGATAATATCCTTGCGCGCACCCGTCACACGCTTCTCGATTTCCGGCGTGATCAGCTTGCGGTTGTTCTCGTCCAGCGCCCAATCGACACCGCCTTCCTTGAGGCCCTTGGCGGTGACGCCGGCCTTCCAGGTGCCATTCTTCATTTGCATGAAGGAGTCGTACACGGCGTTGTCGACGCGCTTGACCATCGAAGTCAGGATCGAACCCGGATACAGGTGGTTCTGGTTGGAGTCGACGCCGATCGCCAGCTTGCCTTTTTCCTTGGCCGTTTGCAGCGTGCCCAGACCCGAACCGCCGGCCACGGCAAACACCACGTCGACGCCGCGGTCGAATTGCGAGCGGGCCAGCTCGCCGCCCTTGGCCGGGTTGTTCCACGAATCGGAGGTGGTGCCGACCATGTTGGAGGTCACTTCAACTTTCGGGTTGACCGCCTTGGCGCCTTGCGCATAGCCGCAGGCGAAGGTGCGGATCAGCGGGATGTCGACGCCGCCGATGAAACCGATCTTCTTCGACTTGGAAGCCATGGCGGCGGCCACGCCCACCAGGTAGGAGCCTTCTTCTTCCTTGAAGGTGATGGAGTTGACGTTGGCGCCTTGCGCCACGCCGTCGATCAGCACGAAGCGGACTTTCGGGAATTCCTTGGCGACCTTCTGCACGGCAGCCTGCTGGGCGAAGCCGATGGAGGCGATCAGGTCGAGGTTCTTGCGGGCGAGGCCGCGCAGCACCTGTTCGGCCTGGGTGTCGCTGGAGGCTTGCACCTCGATGAAATTGATATTGGTTTCCTTCTTGAAGCGCGAAGCGCCTTCAAAAGCGGACTGATTGAACGATTTGTCGAACTTGCCGCCTGCGTCATACACGATGCCCAGTTTAGGGTCAGCCGCGGACGCGCTGGCAGCCACACAGAGTGCTGCAACCGTCAAACTAAGTTGTGAAAGTTTCATGAATGGGCTCCTGGAAGATCGATATTGTATATTTTTATTGGCCATAGCATGTAATTCCTGTTTCCGGGGGCGAATGTCGCACCGCAGCAACAGGCACCACCGAATTAAATATTTTTGTATTGTTGCTTTTTTGTCCGTTCGGACAAATTTCTGCTGTTCTCCCTGCGTAGCCCTGATCCTGGTTTCATAGTGGAAGTGGCCACATGCCCGGCGTCGCGGACGATCCGTCACTATGCCCCACCGCCGATATGTACGACAAATTCGTTTTTTCTTACGTATTTATATAAATTCGATATGAATCAAAGTGAAAATTTTACGTGCTAGCATGATTGGTAATTTGTATATCGATATGCGGAAGCGTTCAGATTCGATGCACATTTGATAATTAAAACACTGACTTACACAAGCAAGGGAGCAGGACATATGAGCAAGCAACGTAGTTACGCCGTGCGATCGCTGATCGCCCTGGCGGTCGCCAGCGCTTTTCCACTGGCGCACGCCCAGGACAGCACCAGCAAGGACCAGCTGGAAACCGTGATCGTGACGGCCCAGCGCCGCGCGGAAAACATCAAGGATGTGCCGATGTCGATCGCCACCGTCAAGGGCGACAAGCTGGAGGCTGTGACCGCCGGCGCCGGCGACATCCGCGTGCTGTCCGGCCGGGCGCCATCGCTGAACATTGAATCCGACTATGGCCGCGCCTTCCCGCGCTTCTACATCCGCGGCCTGGGCAATACCGACTTCGACCTCAACGCCTCGCAGCCGGTTGGCTATGTCATGGACGACATCGTCATGGAAAACCCGATGCTGAAGGGCTTCCCGGTCTTCGACGTCGACCAGGTCGAGGTGCTGCGCGGTCCGCAGGGCACGCTGTTCGGCCGCAACTCGCCGGCCGGCGTGATCAAGTTCGATTCGGCCAAGCCGGTATTCAAGCAGGAAGGCTATCTGCAACTGGGCATCGGCAACTACTCGGCCAAGAATGCCGAGGGCGCGTTCAACTTCCCGGTCAGCGACACCGTGGCGCTGCGTTTCTCCGGCACCAGCCAGCACCGTGACAACCGCGTGCACAACACCAACCCGACGCCGAACAAGGGCACCCAGGACTTCGAAGGCTACGGCGACAACGCCTTCCGCCTGCAGGCGCTGGTCAAGCCGAACAAGGACTTCGACGCGCTGTTCAACTACCATCAGCGTAATTACCACGGCAGCGCCACGCTGTTCCGCGCCAACATCATCAAGCAGGGCACCAACGATATCGTCGATGGTTTCGACTACGGTTCCTACCCGACCGACGGCGTCAACTACCAGAAGCTGGAAACCAAGGGCGGCAGCATTCGCCTGAAATACAACCAGGGCGACATCACCTACCACTCGATCACCGGCTACGAAAAACTGAAGTTCGACAGCCGCGCCGACGTCGATGGCGGCTATGGCGCCGTGTTTGCGCCGCCATACGGCCCTGGCCGGATTCCATTCCCGGTCGAGACGGCGGACTCGCTGCCTAACCACAAGCAGTTCACCCAGGAGTTCCGCGCCGAGTCGAATTACAGCGGTCCTCTGCAATGGATCGGCGGCCTGTTCTACTTCAACGAAGCGATTCAGATCAACAGTATCGCCTTCGACAGCCTGGCCGCGGGCAATCCGCAGAAGGTGCCGTACGCGCTGCAATACCAGAACTCGAAATCGTGGGCGGCGTTCGGCTCGCTGAACTATACGGTGACGGACAAGCTGAAGCTGCGCGGCGGTCTGCGTTACACCGACGACAAGAAAGACTTCTTCGCCTCGCGCACCGACTACCTGGCCGATGGCGTCACGCTGGTCACCGTGCCCCATGCGCTGAACAGCAAGACGCACAATATCAGCTGGGACCTGAGCGGCACCTATGAGCTGGACAAGAACACCAACCTGTTCGCCCGCGCCGCCACCGGCTACCGCGCGCCGTCGATGCAGGGCCGCCTGAATGGCTTGTCCGACGAACCGTCGCAGGCCGGTGCTGAAAAAGCGCTGTCGTTCGAAGCCGGCGTCAAGGCGGACCTGCTGGATCGCCGCGCGCGCCTGAGCGCGGCGGTGTTCCAGTATCGCGTGAAAGACAAGCAGCTGACCGCCGGCAGCGGCACCATCAACATGAACCGCCTGATCAACGCGGACAAGGTGACCGGCCAGGGTATCGAACTGGATCTGCAAGCCAACCTCGGTTATGGCTTCAGCGGTTCGCTGGGCTACAGCTTCAACGATACCGAGATCAAGGACAAGAACGTCCGCGTCCAGTATTGCGGCAACGTTGCCAACAACGCCGGTCTGGGCTGCACCCCGACCAATGCGCCGGCACCGGGCTTCCCTGGTTATGTGCTGATCGATGGCAACGACCTGCCGCGCGCGCCGCGTCATCAGGCTAACTTCACGCTGAAATACAGCACCGAGGTGGGCAACGGCGAGCTGTACGCGCTGACCGACTGGACCTACCGCAGCAAGTACAACTTCTTCCTGTACACCGCCACGGAGTACACCGCCAAGCCGCTGACCGAAGGCGGCCTGCGCGTCGGCTACAAGTGGGGCGATGGCAAATATGAGGTGGCGGGCTTCGGTCGTAACATCACCAACAAGATTGTGCTGCTGAGCGCGATCGAGTTCGACAACCTGACCGGCATGCTGAACGAGCCGCGTACCTGGGGCGCGACCTTCAAGGTCAACTTCTAAGGTTAAAATCCCCGCCGTGTGCGGGGATTTTTTCTTTCAGGAGCCGGATTTTGAACCAGACCATTGTGAACCTGTGGCCACTCTTAGGCGTGGCCGTCATCGTCGCCGGCTTCGCGCTGCGCGCCCATCCTGTGCTGGTGGTGATCGTTGCCTGCTTTGTCACCGGCGTCGCCGCCGCCATGCCGGTCGACCAGTTGCTGGCCACGCTGGGCACGGCCTTCATCAAGACCCGCAATCTTCCCATCATTCTGTTATTGCCGATCGCCGCCATCGGCCTGCTGGAGCGCCATGGTCTCAGGGAACATGCGCAGGCGTCGATCGCGCGCATCCGCTCGGCCACCACCGGCCGTCTGCTGATCGTCTACCTCGCCATCCGCGAACTGAGCGCGGCCTTCGGCCTGACCAGCATCGGCGGCCACCCGAACATGGTGCGCCCGCTGATTGCGCCGATGGCGGAGGGCGCGGCCGAGGTGCGCTATCCGAATGTGCCGGCCGAGATGCGCTACCGCATCCGCGCCATGGCCGCCGCCACCGACAATGTCGGCCTGTTCTTCGGCGAAGATATCTTCGTCGCCTTCGGCGCCATCGTGCTGATGCAAACCATCCTGCGCGGCGAAGGGCTGGAGGTCGATCCGCTGCACATGGCCCTGTGGGGCATACCGACCGCGCTATGCGCCTTCATCATCCACTCGTGGCGCTTGTACCGTTTTGACGCGCAGATCGCCCGGAGCGCGCCATGATCCTCAAGCTCGATTACTTCTACTACGTGCTGGGCCTGATATTGCTGATGGTGGCGCTGATGGCGCTGCGCGACCGTCACAATCCCAAGCGCTACAGCAGCGCCCTGTTCTGGGCCTTGTACGCCGTGATCTATCTGGCCGGCGAGTGGCTGCCGCCGGTCGCGGCGGGGGTGCTGATGGTGGCGATGGCGCTGATCGCCGGCTTCGGCGGCGTGGCGCTGGGGCGCTATGGCGATCGCAGCGAGGCCGAGCGCCGCAGCAGCGCCCAGCGCCTCGGCCACAAGCTGCTGATCCCCGCGCTGCTGATCCCCATCACCACCGTGATCGGCTCCACCCTGTTCAAGGACGTGAAGTGGGATGGCCTGTTCCTGCTCGATCCGAAAAACCTGACGCTGGTCAGCCTCGGCTGCGGCTCGCTGTTCGCGGTGGCGACGGCCTGCTGGCTGACGCGCTCCACGCCCATGCAGGCCATGCGCGAGTCGCGCCGCCTGATCGACCATCTGGGCTGGGCGGTGGTGCTGCCGCATATGCTGGCGGTGCTGGGCCTGTTGTTCACCGAAGCCGGGATGGGCAAGGCCGTGGCGCACGTGGTCACGTCCTACATCAACATGGACGTGCGGCTGGTGGCGGTGGCGGTGTACTGCGTCGGCATGGCGCTGTTCACCATCATCATGGGCAATGGCTTTGCCGCCTTCCCGGTGATGGCCGGCGGCGTCGGCATTCCGGTGCTGGTGGGCGTGTACCACGCCAACCCGGCGGTGATGGCGGCCATCGGCATGTTCAGCGCTTACTGCGGCACTTTGATGACGCCGATGGCGGCCAATTTCAACATCGTGCCGGCCGCGCTGCTGGAACTGCCGGACAAGAATGCCGTGGTAAAAATACAAGTGCCGACCGCCTTGCCGCTATTGTTAGTAAATATTACTCTGCTTTATTTTTTAATGAATCTGTGAGACGCTTCCGCACTCAGGCATCACCGGAGCAGTCGAGATGAAAAAGATAATATTGTTAACCGGCTTCGAACCGTTTAACAAGGAGACCATCAATCCCTCATGGGAAGCGGTGCGTCAGCTGGACGGCTGGGACGAAGGCGAGTTTGTGGTGCATGCGCGCCAGTTGCCGTGCGTGTTCGGACGCGCGCTCAAGGTGGTGCACCAGGCAGTGGAAGAACTGCAGCCCAGCATCGTGATCGCGGTCGGCCAGGCTGGCGGCCGGGCCGACATCTCGGTCGAGCGCGTGGCCATCAATATCGACGATGCGCCCATCCCCGACAATCAGCAACGCCAGTTGGTGGACCAGCCGATAGTGAACGGCGGCCCGGCGGCTTACTTCTCCACCTTGCCGATCAAGGCCATCGTGCACGAGCTGCGCGAGGCGGGCCTGCCGGCTTCGGTGTCGCAAACGGCCGGCACCTTTGTGTGCAACCACGTGTTCTATGGGCTGATGCACCAGACGCACGAGTGGGGCACCACCATGCGTGCAGGTTTCATTCACATTCCCTATTTGCCGCAGCAGGCGGCGCGGCATCCCGGCACCGCCAGCATGAAGCTGGAAGACGTGGTGGAAGGCTTGCGCATCGCCGTCCGCACCACGCTCGCGCACACCGTCGATCTGCGCGAGGCGGGCGGACTGACTCACTAAACCAACAGGATCGCCGACTCGGCCAGCGAGGTGACGCCAACCAGCGTGACCTCGTGACCGGCGCCGAGGTCGATCACGAAATTCTTCCCATCCACATGGCCGAGCGCCAGCACGTCGGCTGCACTGTCCAGCGACAGGCCGTTGTAGTCGTGCGCCAGCAGCAAGCGATCGCCGCCGGCGGCCGAGAATGCACCGACCTTGATCGCGCCGGCCTGGCTGTTCAGCACGAAGCTGTCGGCCGCGCTGGTGCCGGCCAGCGACAGGCCGGTTGCCGCTGGGTCGATCGTCAGGCTGAGCGCGCCCGACGCCAGCGACACATTGCCCGCCACATCGGTGGCCTTGGCCGTCAGGCTGTGCGCGCCCGTCGCCAGCGATAGCGACGAGGTGATCTTCCACGCGCCGCCGTTGTCGGCCAGCGCGGTGCCCAGCAGCGTGTCGCCGTCGTACAGCGCGACGATGGCGTTGGCCTCGGCCTTGCCGCTGATGGTTGGCGTGGTGATGGCGGTCTTGTTGTCGGAACTGGAGGCGCCGCTGTCGTGGATGGCCAGCAGGTCCAGCGCGGTCGGCGCGGAAGGCGCTTTGTTATCGACCGTCAGCGTCAATGCAGGCGAGACGGCGGAGACGTTGCCGGCGGCATCGGTCACCTTCACTGTCAGCTTGTGCGCGCCCGCCGACAGTGCCTTGGAGGTGATGCTCCATGCACCATCGCCGCCGGCCAGCGCGGTGCCGACCAGCGTGCTGCCGTCATACAGCGCCACGCTGGCGCCGGCCTCGGTCACGCCGCCGACTTTCGGCGTGGCGACGTTGGTGACGCCGTCGTTTTGCGAGCGGCCGCTGTCGGACAGTGCGTCCAGCAGCGGCGCGGCCGCCACCACCACCGCCTTGGTGTCGATGGTGACCACCAGTTCCGCCGAGGCTTGCGATACATTGCCCGCCCCATCGGTGGCGGTGGCCGTCAGATGATGTTCGGCATCGGCCAGCTTGCCGGTGGTGATGCTCCACACGCCGTTGTTGCCGGCGACGGCGGTGCCGATTTTGGTGACGCCGTCGTACAGCGTGACGGTGGCGCCGGCTTCGGCCTTGCCGCTGATGACCGGCGTGGCCAGGTTGGTGATGTTGTCCGTGCTGGAGGCACCCTTGTCGGAGGTGGCCGCCATGTCCAGCGCCATTGGTGCGTCGGCTGCCGCGGTATCGATCGTGATCTTCAGCGCGCTCGATGCGGGCGACACATTGCCCGCCACATCGGTGGCCTTGGCGGTCAGGCTGTGCGTGCCACTGGCCAGGGCGGCAGAGGTGATGCTCCAGTTGCCGCTGCTGTCGGCGGTGGCGCTGCCCAGAACCGTGGAGCCCTCGTACAGCGTGACGATGGCGTTGGCCTCGGCCTTGCCGGCAATGACCGGCGCGGTGCTGTTGGTGAGCTTGTCGCTATTGGAGGCGCCGCTGTCGCTGGCGGCGGCCAGGTCCAGCGCGGTTGGCGCGGAAGGCGCCTTGTTATCGACCGTCAGCGTCAAGGCCGGCGAGGCGGCCGAGAGGTTGCCTGCAATGTCGGTCACCTTGACCGTCAGCTTGTGGGTGTCGTTCGACAGCGCCTTGGAGGTGATGCTCCAGTTGCCGTCGGTGCCGGCCACGGCGCTGCCGAGCAGCGTGTTGCCATCGTACAGCGCCACGCTGGCGCCGGCCTCGGTCACGCCGCTGATTTTCGGCGTGGTGACGTTGGTGACACCATCGCTTTGCGAGCGGCCGCTGTCGGACAATGCGTCCAGCAGCGGCGCGGCCGTCGACACCACCGCCTTGGTGTCGACGGTGGCCACCAGTTCCGCCGAGGCTTGCGAGATATTGCCCGCCGCGTCGGTGGCGGTGGCCGTCAGGTGATGTTCGGCATCGGCCAGCTTGCCGGTGGTGATGCTCCACGCGCCGTTGTTGCCGGCGACAGTAGTGCCGATTTTCGCGGCGCCGTCGTACAGCGTGATGGTGGCGCCGGCTTCGGCCTTGCCGCTGATGGCAGGCGTGGCCAGGTTGGTGATGTTGTCGGTATTGGATGCGCCTTTGTCGGACGCGGCCCCCAGGTCGAGCGCCGTTGGCGTTGCCGACCCCGTATCGATGGTGATCTTCAGCGCGCTCGACGCGGCGGACAGATTGCCCGCCGCGTCGGCGGCCCTGGCGGTCAGGTTGTGCAGGCCATCGGCCAGCGTGGCGGCGGTGATGCTCCAGTTGCCGTTGCTGTCGGCGATGCTGGTGCCCAGCACGGTCTCGCCCTCGTACAGCGTGATGGTGGCGTTGGTCTCGGCCTTGCCGGTGATGACCGGCGCGGCGCTGTTGGTGAGGTTGTCGCTGTTGGACGCGCCGCTGTCGGCGGTGGCGGGCAGGTCCAGCGCGGTCGGCGCGGCAGGGGCTTTGATGTCCACGGTGATGGCCAGCGCCGGCGAGGCTTGCGAGACATTGCCGGCCACGTCGGTGGCCTTGGCGGTCAGGCTGTGCGGGCCCACCGCCAGTCCCTTGAGGTTGATGCTCCACGCGCCCTTGTCGTCGGCGACCACGGTGCCGACCTGCATGCCATTGTCGTACACGGTGACGGTGGCGCCGGCTTCGGTGGTGCCGGTCAGGTGCGGCGCGGTGACGTTGGTGATGCCGTCGCTTTGCGAACGGCCGCTGTCGGACAGCGGGTCGAGCGCCGGTGCGCTGAGGATGGACACGCCGGTATCGATGGTGACCAGCAGTTCCGCCGAGGCGGCCGACTGGTTGCCGGCCGCGTCCTGCGTGATCGCCGTCAGGTGGTGCGCGCCATCCAGCAGCTTGTCGCTGGTGATGCTCCACGCGCCGCTGGCATTGGCGACCGCCTTGCCGATTTGCGTGGCGCCGTCGAACAGCAGCACCGTGGCGCCGGCTTCCGCGGTGCCGGCGATGGTTGGCGTGGCCGCGCTGGTGAGGTTGTCTGCGTCCGAGGCGCCGCTGTCGGCGCTGGCAAGCAAGTCGAGCGCGCCGGGTGCCTTGAGCCCGGCGGCAGGCTGCAGCTTGCTGTCGATGGTCACGCTGAGCGCGGCCGAGGCTTTCGAGGTATTGCCGGCCACGTCGGTTGCGGTGACGGTCAGGCTATGCAAGCCGTCGGCCAGCTTGTCGGACGTGATGCTCCACGCGCCCTGGTCGTCGGCCACGGCGCTGCCGACGCGGATGGCGCCGTCGTACAGGATGACAGTGGCCCCCGCTTCGGCGGTGCCGACCAGGCGCGGCGTGGCGTTGGCGGCCGAGCCGAGAGCGGGTGCGGCCGGCGCGTCGGGCGCCTTGGTGTCCACGGTGATGATGGCTTCTTCCGAATGCGCCCCCATATTGCCGGCCTGGTCGGTGGTGGTGACGCTGATGTGGTGGACGCCGTCGCTCAGCCCGTACAGGACCGAGCCCCATTCGCCGGTCTGGCTGACGCTTGCCTTGGTGTATTGCTCGACGCCGTCCACATACACCCGGATCTGGGCATGGGGATCGGCCTCGGTAACGCCGCGCACGGTCAGGGTGCCGGTGTTGGTGATCTGATCGCTGGAAGAGCTGCCGTGGTCGTCGCGCGCATCCAGCACCGGCCTGGTGGAGACGGTTTGCGGGCCCTGGGTGTCGATGGTCAGCACCAGCACGCCGGTGGCCGGCAGGGCGTTGCCGTCGCGGCCGGTGAGTTCGGCATGCAGCACATGCGCGCCATCCGCCAGCGACTTGGTGGCGGTGACGATCCAGAAGCCGTTGGCGCCGGCCACGCCGGTGCCGATCACTTCCGTGCCCTCGTACAGCACCACGCTGGTGCCGGGCGCGGCCTTGCCGTACAGGGCAGGCCTGGCCAGGTTGGTGACCCGGTCGCCGGCGATGCCGGTGTCCGAGGTGCTCAGCAGCGCCGGGGCGTTGGTGTCGATGGTCAGCCCTTGCCAGTCCGAATCGGTGGTGTTGCCGGCCAGGTCGGTCGCCTCGACGGCAAAGCGGTGCGAGCCGTCGGCCACCATGCTGGCGGTAATGGACCAGTGGCCGTCGCTGTCCGCCACCGCGCTGCCGATCTTGGTGGTGCCGAAATAGTCCCTGTCGTAAAGGTCGACCGTGACGCCGGCTTCTGCGGTGCCGGTGAAGGTCGGGGTGGCGGTGTGGGTCACGCCAACCGCATCGCCGGCGAGGGGCGTCACGGCAAAGGTGGGTTTCAGCGGATGGATGGTGTCGATGACGATCGCCATCGGCGCCGAAGGCGCCGAGGTATTGCCATCCTTGTCGTGCTCGATGATGCTGATGGTGTGCGGGCCATCGTCCAGCACTTCTCCGCGCGCCTGCCAGTTGCCGTTGGCGTCGACCGGCGCGGCATACTTGCCCTTGACGCCGTCGATGACCAGTTCGACAAAGGAGCCCGGCTTGGCGGTGCCGACATAGACCGGCAAGTTCACATTCGTGACGTGGTCGGTGCTGGAGCTGCCGCTGTCGGTGTGGTAGCCCAGTTGTACCTCGATCGGCGTCGCGATCTCGGACTTGGGCTGCGAGCCGGTTGAGGCGGTGATCTCGACATAGGAGGCCGGCGAGTGCTTGGAGGTCGTGCCGGCCACATTGGTGGCGGTGGCGGAAATGGCGTGCAGGCCATCGGCCAGCTTGTCGGTGACCGCGCGCCATTTGCCGAAGCTGTCAGCAATGGTGAAACCAACGATCTGGTCGCCATCGTACAAGGTGATGTAGCAGTTCGGTTCCGAGCTGCCGGCAAAGGTCAGGCGATTCTGGGTGCTGGTTGTTGGCATGTGGTCTACTCGTCAAAGTGATGAACTTTGAAAGATATTGCCACACGTAAACTTTATTTGCAAAAAATAGTTACTAAGTTTGCTACTGAGTTGCTAGCTATTCCGCTAACCACTTGGGTTCAGGATGTTGAGGAAGGCCCGCACCACCGGCGCGTCGTCGGTGGTGGTGTAGGTGATGTACAGGTTGGCCGATGGCGGGTTGGTGCGGATCGGCAGGAACACCACGCCCGGCCAGCCGATGCGGCTGGTGGTCTCGGGAATCAGCGTCACGCCCAGCCCCGCGCCCACCATGGCCAGCAGGGTTTGCGGCTCGGACGCTTCCTGGAAAATGGCCGGCTGGAAGCCGGCGTCCACGCAGCACTGGATCAGGTAGCGCGGGAAGGATGACTTGTCGAGCGCCAGCGTCAGCATGGGTTCGTCGGCGATGTCGATCAGTTCAATCGCATCCTGCTTGGCCAGCGGATGGTGCTCGTTGATGGCCACGCACACGTCTTCGCGGAAGCACAGTTCCTGGCGCAGGTTGTCGTTCTTGAGATCGTCCTCGTCCAGCCTGGGCTCGCGCCAGAAACCGACGTCGATCTGCTTGGCGCGCAGCGCTTCGTATTGCAGCGTGGGGCCGAGTTCATGGATGGTCCACGTCACGCGCGGGAACTTGGTCTGGAATTCCTCCAGCAGGCTGGGAATCGGCCCCCACATGGCCGAGCCGACGATGCCCACGCGCAGCCGGCCCACTTCGCCGCGGTCGATCTGGCGGATGGTGTCGATGGTCATGCGCATCTTGCCCAGCAGGTCGGCCGCCTCGCTCATCAGCGCCTTGCCGGCCACCGTCAGCTCAAAGGTGCGGGTGGTGCGGGCGAACAGCTTCACACCGAGTTCGTTTTCGAGCTTCATGATCTGCTGGCTCAGCGGCGGCTGCGAAATGTGCAGGCGTTCGGCGGCGCGGCTGAAACTTTTTTCTTCAGCGACCGCGAGGAAGTACTTCAGTTGTTTCAGATCGATGGACATGGCGGCGGCTTCGCTTGTTTAGTGCGCGGCGTGCATGGCGACCGCCAGCGCGGCGCCGCAGCGGGCGTTGTTCTTCACCAGCGCGATGTTGGTGGCCAGGCTGCGGCCCCCGGTCAGCGCCTTGATGCGCGCCAGCAGGAAGGGCGTGACGTTCTTGCCGGCGACGCCTTGCTGCTCGGCTTCCTGCAGCGCCTGTTCGGTGATGCGGTCGATCTCTTCCTTCGGCATGGCTTCGGCGGCAGGCACCGGATTGCTGACCACCACGCCGCCCTTCAAACCCAGCTGCCACTTGGTATGAATGAAGGCCGCCTGCTCGGCCGGCGTGTCGAGCTGGAAGTCGGCGTTGAAGCCGCTCTCGCGTGTGAAGAAGGCGGGGAAGCCGCGCTGGCCGACACTGACCACCGGCACGCCGTAAGTCTCCAGGTACTCCAGCGTCAGGCCGATATCGAGAATTGATTTCACGCCCGCGCACACCACCGCCACCGAGGTGTGCGCCAGTTCCTGCAAGTCGGCCGAAATATCGAAGCTGGTTTCTGCGCCACGGTGCACGCCGCCGATGCCGCCGGTGACAAACACCTGAATGCCAGCCAGTTCGGCGCAGATCATGGTGGCGGCCACGGTGGTGGCGCCAAGTTTGTTCTGTGCCAGAACAAACGGCAGATCGCGGCGGCTGACCTTGATCGCATCGGTGGCGGTGCCCAGCAGTTCCAGCTGTTCGTCCGACAGGCCGACGCAGATCTTGCCGCCGATGATGGCGATGGTGGCAGGCACGGCACCGCCGTCGCGGATGATTTGTTCCACTTCGCGCGCGGTCTGCACGTTTTGCGGGTACGGCATGCCGTGCGAAATGATGGTCGATTCCAGCGCGACGACAGGTTTGCCGGCGGCGCGGGCGGCAGCCACTTCCGGCGAGAACAGCAGGTGTTGGTGCATGGTGTTTATCCTTTATTCGGGAACAGCGGGGCGTTCAGGTCAAAGTCGTGTATTTCGTCGAGCACGTCGGCGGCCAGTACCGGCGAAACGGTCTCGGGGCTTTCCAATGTCATGGCCGCCACTTTCAGGCCGCGGCGGCAGGCCAGCGTCAGGTCGTTGCTGCCTTGATACAGCGACCAGCAGACGGCGGCCGAGAAGGCATCGCCGGCGCCGGTGACGTCCACCACCTCCACCTGATGCGCGGCCAGCCAAACCAGATCGCCTTCGCGCGTGTGGTACACGCCCTGGCTGCCGCAGGTGACGATGACATCGCGCGCGCCCTGCGCCTGCACTTCGCGGCAGGCGGCACGTACGTCCGCCTCGGTGGGCAGGGCACGGCCGACGCGGGTTTCCAGTTCGCCGCGATTCAGAATCAGCAGGCGCAGGCCGCGCAGGTCTTGCGGCAGGCGCGCCATCTTCGGCTGCGACACGGCGACGATAATCAGCGGCACGTTGTCGGTGCGCGCGCCTTCCAGCAGCACGGCGATGCTATCGCCCGGCAGATTCAGGTCGGCCACGGTCATGGCGGCAGCGGCGCGTTGCGGGCCGCGGCTGGACAGGAAGTCGGGCGTGATGCGGTCGTACAGCGCCATGTCGGCCAGCGCCACCACCAGTTCGCCCTGGTCGTCGAGGATGGCGGTGTAGGTGCCGGTGGCGGTATCCTGCAGTTTCAGGCTGCCGCGTGTATCGATGCCGGCGCGTTCGGCGTAGTCTTGCAGGCCGTGGCCGGCAGCGTCGTCGCCAACGGCGGTGAGCAGGGCGGTGGGCAGGTTCAGGCGGGCCAGATTTTCCGCGATGTTGCGCGCCACGCCGCCGTACACTTCCTCGGCGGTGGCGGGATTGGAGGTGCCCAGCTGCATGGCGGCGATGGTGCGCAGCTTGCGGTCCAGGTTGGCGGCGCCGATGCACAGCACCGGGCGTTTGTCCGGCAGCACGTAGGCGCGGCCCAGCAGGCGGCGCTCGCGGATCAGGCCGGCGATATGGCCGGCCACGGCCGAGCGCGACAGGCGCAGCTCCACCGCCAGATCTTGCTGGGAGATGAAAGGATTGGCGCGGATCAGCTGGTAGAGCTGTTCCTTTTTGGAGGAGTCGGTCACGGTAGTGGCCCTTTAAAACATTTGTTCATCATGGTAAACATTTGTTCTTGCCGAGTCAAACGTACGGCGGTAGCTTGATTTTCCTTCGTTTATCATACCCGCTATTTATAGCGTATTTATATAAATGGCTAAGAAAAATGGTATTTGCCATACATATGGGCATAAGGCATAGTGTCAGCTTCCCCAGCCACATCAAAAAAACAGAGGATTTCCATGTCTAATAATTCCCCATTCCAGGCAGCCGACATTATTCGCTCCCGTCTGCCGGCGGGCTTCAAGCCGCGCGTTGCGATGATCCTCGGTTCGGGCCTGGGCGTGCTGGCGGAACAAATGACCGACGCCGTCACCATCAGCTACGACCAGCTGCCGGGCTTCCCGATCTCCACCGTGCACGGCCACGCTGGCGAACTGGTGATCGGCACCCTGTCGGGCGTGCAGGTGGTGTGCATGAAGGGCCGCGGCCACGTCTACGAAGGCTATGGCCTGGGCGTGATGACCAGCGCCGTGCGCACCATGAAGCTGCTGGGCTGCGAAATGCTGTTCGTGACCAATGCGGCCGGTTCGCTGCGCACCGAAGTGGATGCCGGCTCGCTGGTGGCGCTGACCGACCATATCAACTTCCTGCCTGGCACGCCGATGATGGGCCCGAACGACGAGCGTTTCGGCCCGCGCTTCTTCAGCATGGCCAACGCTTACGATGCCGATCTGCGTGCGCTGCTGCACACCTCGGCCAAAGAGAAAAACGTAACCCTGCACGATGGCGTGTACATTGCCTACGCCGGCCCTAACTTTGAAACGCCTGCGGAAATCCGCGCGTTCAAGACGCTGGGCGCGGACGTGGTGGGCATGTCGGTGGTGCCGGAAGTGGTGTCGGCCCGTCACTGCGGTTTGAAAGTGGTGGGCGTATCGGCGATCACCAATCTGGCCGAAGGCCTGTCGCCGTTCCCGCTGTCGCATGAACAGACCTTGAAGTACGCTGCCGTGGCAGCGACCTCGCTGGTGGAAGTGATCTTGGGCTTCCTCGCGAATGTAGCAAAAACGCCGCAGGCGTAAGATACCCAAGGGGCGGCGTAGTCCGCCCCTTTTGCTTTTTAGGAGTTCATCATGAAACGCGCATTTATCCTGCTGCTCGATTCGTTTGGCCTGGGCGCCACGCCCGATGCGGCGAAGTACAACGACGCCGGCGCCAACACCTTCGGCCACATCGCCGAGCAAGTCGCCAAAAGCGGCAAGCCGATGTCGCTGCCGGTCATGGAAAAACTCGGCCTGACCGCCGCCGCGCATCTGGCCAGCGGCGAATGGGCCACTGGCTTTACGCAACGCGAAGGCTTCACCGCCGCCTATGGCGCTGCGCGTGAACGCTCGACCGGCAAGGACACCCAGTCCGGCCACTGGGAAATCGCCGGCGTGCCGGTGGAATTCGACTGGGGCTACTTCCCGAAAACCGTGCCGTCGTTCCCGGCCGAGCTGACCGCCAAACTGCAGGAACTGGCCGGCGTGCCGGGCTTCCTCGGCGACTGCCACGCGTCCGGCACGGAAATCATCAACCGCTTTGGCGATGAACACGTCGCCACCGGCAAGCCGATTATCTACACCTCGGCCGATTCGGTGCTGCAGATCGCCGCGCACGAAGAATCGTTCGGCCTTGAGCGCCTGTACGAAGTGTGCGAGATCGCCTTCAAGCTGGTCGAACCGTACAACATCGGCCGCGTGATCGCGCGTCCCTTCCTCGGCGCGAACGGCAACTACACCCGCACTACCAACCGCCACGACTACGCCGTCGCCCCACCGGCGCCGACGCTGCTGGACCACGTGAAGAACGATGGCGGCGAAGTCATCGCCCTCGGCAAGATCAGCGACATCTTCGCGGCGCAAGGCGTGTCGCGCGTGGTGAAGGGCAAGGACAATATGGCGCTGTTCGACGCGCTGCTGAAAGTGCAGGACGAAGCGGGCGACAAATCGCTGACCTTCGTGAACTTCGTCGACTTCGACCAAGCCTTCGGCCACCGCCGCGACGTCAACGGCTACTCGAACGCGCTGCACGAGATGGATGCGCGCCTGCCGGAATTCATCGCCAAGTTGAAGGAAGACGATCTGGTGGTGATCACCGCCGACCATGGCTGCGATCCAACCTGGCCGGGCTCCGACCACACGCGCGAGCACATTCCGATGATCTTCTTCGGCCCCAAAGTCAAAGCGCAATCGCTGGGCATTTCCGAAACCTTCTCCGACATCGGCCAGACGCTGGCCCATCACCTCGGCGTCAAGCCACTTTCGAACGGAACCAATCTGTTATGAGCGACTTTAAGCGCAACGAAGCGGTCCCTCTGGACCTGAGCTGGATTAACCACGTCCACGTCAACAAATCCGCCGCCGACCGCCGCGCCGCCAGTCTGGCGAACCGTCGCACGGTGAAGAAGGAATACCAGGCCGCGTGGCTGGTCAAGGCCATCGGCTTGATCGACCTCACCACGCTGTCGGGCGACGATACCCCGGGCCGCGTGGAGCGCCTGTGCCGCAAGGCGCTGCGTCCGTTGCGCGCCGATCTGGTGGAGGCCATGGGCCTGCAAGACTACAACCTCGCCACCGGCGCGGTGTGCGTCTACCACGAAATGATCAAGCCGGCGGTGGAAGTGCTGCAAGGCCGCCTGCCGATCGCCGCCGTGTCGACCGGCTTCCCGGCTGGCCTGACCAGCATGGAAACCAAGGTGCGCGAGATCGAACTGTCGGTGGCCGCTGGCGCCACCGAAATCGACATCGTCATCACCCGCCAGCACGTCCTGACTGGCAACTGGCAAGCGCTGTACGACGAGATGGTCGCTTACCGCAAGGCTTGTGGCGAAGCGCACGTGAAAGCGATTCTGGCGACCGGTGAACTGGTCACGCTGGAGAACGTGGCCAAGGCATCGTGGGTGTGCATGATGGCCGGCGCGGACTTCATCAAGACCTCGACCGGCAAGGAACCAGTCAACGCCACCATTCCTGTCTCGCTGACCATGGTGCGCGCGATCCGCGAGTACCACGAGCAGACCGGCTTCAAGATCGGCTACAAGCCTGCGGGTGGCGTCAGCACAGCCAAGGCCGCGTTGCAGTACCTGACCCTGATGAAGGAAGAACTGGGCAACGAGTGGCTGGAGCCGCACCTGTTCCGCATCGGCGCATCCAGCCTGCTGACCGACATCGAGCGTCAGCTGGAACATTACGTGACCGGTAACTACTCGGCCGCTCACCGCCACGCGCAACCATAAGAATCGGACACTGTCATGCCAACCATCAAAGAGATCCTCAACACCATGGAATACGGCCCAGCACCGGAAAGCACCAAAGAAGCGCAAGCGTGGCTGGAGCAGCGTGGCCGCCAGTTCGGCCTGTTCATCAACAACGAATGGAGCGCGGCCGGTGAGCTGTTCGCTTCCATCAATCCGGCCAACGGCAGCAAGCTGGCCGACCTGACGCAAGGCACTGCCGCCGATGTCGATCGCGCTGTTGCCGCCGCACGCGCCGCGCAACCGGCCTGGCAGGCACTGGGCGGCCATGGCCGCGCCAAGGTGCTGTATTCGATCGCGCGCCTGATGCAAAAACATTCGCGCCTGTTCGCCGTGCTGGAAACGCTGGACAACGGCAAGACCATCCGCGAAACCCGCGATGTCGACCTGCCGCTGGTGGCGCGCCACTTCTACTACCACGCCGGCTGGGCACAACTGCAAGCCGAAGAATTTGCCGATTACCGCGCCGTCGGCGTGGTCGGCCAGATCGTCCCCTGGAACTTCCCGCTGCTGATGCTGGCGTGGAAAATCGCACCGGCGCTGGCCGCTGGTAACACCGTCGTTTTCAAGCCGGCCGAATTCACTTCGCTGAGCGCCATGCTGTTTGCTGATATCTGCGTACAGGCTGGCGTGCCTGCTGGCGTGGTCAACATCGTCACCGGCGATGGCCGCGTTGGCGAAGCCATCGTCAAGCACGAAGGCATCGACAAACTGGCCTTCACCGGTTCGACCGAAGTTGGCCGCCTGATTCGCGAAGCCACCGCCGGGAGCGGCAAGAAGCTGTCACTGGAACTGGGCGGCAAGTCGCCGTTCATTGTGTTTGAAGATGCGGATCTGGATGCCGCCGTTGAAGGCCTGGTCGATTCGATCTGGTTCAATCAGGGGCAGGTGTGCTGCGCCGGTTCGCGCCTGCTGGTGCAGGAATCGATTCAGGACAAATTCCTGACCAAGCTGCGCGCCCGCATGGACAAGCTGACCCTCGGCTCGCCGCTGGACAAGTCGATGGACATCGGCGCGCTGGTCGATCCGGTGCAGAAGCAGCGCATCGAAGGCCTGGTGCAATCGGCGCGCGACGAAGGCTGCACGGTGTACCAGCCGGCCTGCGAACTGCCGGCCGATGGCTCGTGGTTCCCGCCAACCCTGATCACCGGCGCATCGACTGCGGCCGCCGTGGCGCAGGCGGAAATCTTTGGCCCGGTGCTGGTGGCGATGAGCTTCCGCACTCCGCCTGAAGCGGTGCAACTGGCGAACAACACGGTGTACGGCCTGGCCGCATGCGTGTGGACGGAAAATATCTCGCTGGCGCTGGACGTCGCTCCTGCCATCAAGGCCGGCGTGGTTTGGATTAACACCGCCAACCAGTTCGACGCCGCTTGCGGCTTCGGCGGCTATCGCGAATCCGGCTACGGCCGTGAAGGCGGCCGCGAAGGCATGTATGAATACCTGACCGCCAAGGCTGAAGACGCGCGTCCCGCCGCGCCGGTGATCGAGCCGAAAGCGAAAGCCAAGGCCGTGCCGGTGGCAGCGGGTGGTGCATTCGCCATCGACCGCACCGCCAAGCTGTACATCGGCGGCAAGCAGGCACGCCCTGACGGCGCCTACAGCCGTGCGATTCATGGTGCTGACGGTACCTTTATCGCCGAAGTGGGCGAGGGCAATCGCAAAGACATCCGCAACGCCGTGGAAGCCGCGCACAAGGCCACCGGCTGGACCAAGGCCACCGCGCACAACCGCGCGCAAGTGCTGTACTACGTCGCTGAAAACCTGGCCGCGCGCGGCGAGGAGTTCGCCGCCCGCATCGCCGTTATGACCGGTTCGAAAAACGCCGAGAAGGAAATGCAGGCATCGATCGAACGCCTGTTCTACTGGGCTGCATGGGCCGACAAGTACGACGGCCTGGCGCACCAGCCGCCGATGCACGGCATTACCGTGGCGCTGAACGAACCGTTGGGCGTGATCGGCATCGTCTGCCCGAACGAAGCACCGCTGCTGGGCTTCATCTCGCTGGTCGCTCCTGCCATCGCGCTGGGCAATCGCGTGGTGGTGGTGCCGTCGGAAGTGCATCCGCTGTCGGCTACCGATCTGTATCAGGTGTTCGATACGAGCGATCTGCCGGGGGGCGTGGTCAACATCGTCACCGGTTCGGCCGATGAACTGGCGCGCACGCTGGCAAGCCACTCGGATATCGATGCGGTGTGGCGTCACGACGGTTCGGCCGAAGGCTGCGCCGAGGTGGAGCGCTTGTCGGCTGCTTCGCTGAAGCGCACCTGGGTGGGCGGCGCCAAGGGCCGCGACTGGTACAGCACCGCGCAAGCGGGCGGCCGCGCCGTGCTGGCGCATGCCTCGCAAGTGAAGAACATCTGGATTCCATACGGTGTTTAAGACTATGGCCTACTTACCTCAAGAGATCATCCGCAAGAAGCGTGATGGCGGCAAGCTGTCGACGGAAGAGATTCAGTTCTTCGTCGGTGGCATCACCTCCGGCCGCGTGACGGAAAGCCAGATCGCCGCGCTGGCGATGGCGGTCTACTTCAAGGACATGAGCATGGACGAACGCGTGGCCTTCACGCTGGCCATGCGCGATTCCGGTGAAGTGCTGGACTGGCGTTCGCTGGACCTGAACGGCCCGGTGGTGGACAAGCACTCCACCGGCGGCGTGGGCGATGTGGTGTCGCTGCTGCTCGGCCCTATGGTGGCGGCTTGCGGCGGTTACGTGCCGATGATTTCCGGCCGTGGTCTCGGCCACACCGGCGGCACGCTGGACAAGTTCGACTCCATCCCCGGTTACACCACCGTGCCGGACAACGCCTTGTTCCGCAAGGTGGTGAAGGAAGTCGGCGTGGCCATCATCGGCCAGACCTCGTCGCTGGCGCCATCGGACAAAATCTTCTACGGCGTGCGCGATGTGACCGCGACGGTGGAATCGGTGGCCATGATCACCGGCTCCATCCTGTCGAAAAAACTGTCGGCGGGCTTGGATGCGCTGGCCATGGATGTGAAGGTCGGCAGCGGCGCCTTCATGCCGACCTATGACAAATCGGTGGAACTGGCCGAGAGCATCGTCAAGGTCGGCAACGGCGCGGGCATGATGACCTCCGCCATCCTGACCGACATGAACGAATCGCTGGCGCCTTACGCCGGCAACGCTGTCGAAGTGCGTGGCGCGATCGATTACCTGACCGGCAAGTCGCGTCCTGCGCGCCTGCACGAAGTGACTTTGGCGCTGTGCGCCGAGATGCTGGTGCTGGGCAAGCTGGCCGCGACCGAAGAGGAAGCGCGCGCCAAACTGCAAGCTTCGCTGGACAGCGGCGAAGCGGCCGAGCGCTTTGCACGCATGGTGACGGCGCTGGGTGGTCCGGCGGACCTGATGCAGAATCCGGACAAATATCTGGAACGCTCGCCGATCATCGTTCCGGCGCCGGCATTGAAATCGGGCTACGCCGCGTCGGCCAACTGCCGCGAAATCGGTTTGGCCGTGGTGTCGTTGGGCGGCGGACGCCGTCGCGCCGCCGATGCCATCGACTTCGCGGTCGGCCTGACCGATCTGGTTGGGCTGGGCGACAAGGTGGAGGCCGGCCAGCCGCTGGCGATGGTGCATGCGCGCACGCAGGAAGCGGCGGAACAAGCCATCCGCGAAATTCAGGCGGCTTACCAGATCGCCGATGCCGCACCGGCAGCCAATCCCGTTATTTATCGTACGATTCGTCCATGAACAAACAAGAACTCATCGCCGAAGCCGCCGCCGCGCGCCTGAAGGCATACGCGCCGTACTCCAACTTCAAGGTTGGCGCTGCGCTGCTGACCAACGACGGCAAGGTATTCCACGGCTGTAATGTGGAAAACGCTTCCTACGGCTTGTGCAACTGCGCCGAGCGCACCGCCTTGTTCAGCGCCCTGGCGCACGGCTACAAGCCCGGCGACTTCGATCAGTTGGTGGTGATCGGCGAAACCGATGGTCCCATCGCTCCCTGCGGCGCCTGCCGTCAGGTGATCCTGGAATTGGGCGGTAACGAATTGCCGGTCCTGCTGACCAACCTTAAAGGCGACATCTACGAGACCACCGCCGCCGGGCAGTTGCCGAACGCCTTCGGCGGCGCGGACCTCAAGAAGAAGTAATGGCGCTCAAGAAGACGATTGATGTACAGGCAGCGGTGGCGGTAGCCGCCGCTGAGGCCATCGCCGCCAAGACGCAGGGCACTTTCGGTGTCGGCGGCCTGATGCTCGACCAGTACGGCAACGTGCTGCAATCGCTGCACAACAATGTCGTCAAGGACGGCCTGATCTTCGATCCGACCGCGCACGGCGAACGCCAGTTGATCGACTGGTACTACGCCGAACGCGCCAAAGGCCGCGAGCTGCCGGAGCCGCAGGACGTCACCATCGTCACCTCGCTCGACCCGTGCTGCATGTGCAGCGGCGCAATTCTGGCGGGCGGCTTCAACGTGGTGGTGGCGGCGCCGGACAAGAACGCCGGCATCAACTACGACAACAGCGCCAGCTTCGGCGCCTTGCCGGCCGCGCTGCGCGCGCAGGCCGGCGACAGCTTCAGCTACCCGGCCATTCTTGGTTCATCGCTGTACGCGCGCGCCAGCAGCGGCGCCACGCCGAAGTCCTTCTTCATCGGTAAAACCATCTCCGAACCGACGCAGGCTTTGTGCTCGCTGGTGTTCGAGGCCACTTCGGCCGAGGTGATGGAAATGTTCAATACCGACCTGCCGCAGGAGTTGTTGAAAGATCCGGCCACGCTGCCGGCCGGCCACGCCATTGTCTCCGCGCTCAAGCAGCAGTATCCGGATGCGTTGACCTACCGCTGCACGCCGCAACAGCCAGACGCCGGCCTCGCGCCGTTCCTGCGGCAGGCCATGGTGCGCGACCGCGAACATGGCGGGGCAGGGGATGCGGTGGCGCTGCTGGATTCCTTCGGCAACCTGCTGCTGTGCATGCCGGGGCGGCTGGCGCAGTCGGGCATCCGCAGTGCCTTCATGGAAATCACGCGCGCCTATGCGCAACTGCGCTACAAACTGATGAATGGCGCCACGGCGGCTCAGCGCGACGAAGTGCGCCGTTACCTCGGCCATCCGAAAGACGGCACGTTTGTCTTTGCCAGAGGCCCGGACGCCGGCGCCATCAGCTTCATGGATCTGGGCGCTTACGGCTCCACCATGGAGGGCCCGCTGCCCTTGAAGAATCCCGCCCAGTTCCAGTACGTGCTGCCGTCGCTGCCGGAGGCCGAACTGGCCGCCATCTGCGCCGCCATGCCGCCGCTCTACCGCAACATCATCCGCATCCGCCCCACTCAGGTGGCCGATGCCGCGCTGTTTTCCGCGTTGTCTGACGAAGCGTAAGGGTCGTAGGTGCCGATGCTCCAGATGTGGCCTTCCGGGTCGGAGCAGGTGAAGCCGCGGCCGCCGTAGTCTTCGTCTTGGATGTCCAGCAGGATGCGGCCGCCGGCTTCCAGCACGCGGCCGTACACGACGTCCGCATCATTCACCACCAGATAGCTGCTTTGCGTGACGAAACCGCCGATGTCCTGCGGCTGTTTCAGCAATCGCCCGTAGTCTGTATCGAACGCCGAGCCCAGCATGATCATGCTGTTGCCGAAATTGAGCTGGGCGTGGGCCAGACTGCCGTCCTCGTTCGGCACAGCGAACTGCACTTCAAAGCCGAACGTGCTGCACAACCAGTCGATGGCGGCCATCCCATCGCGGTAACGCAGGCACGGAATGACGCTGCAAGGGGTTTGCTTGGCAATGCTGGACATGGTTGGCTCTCCGGTGGGCGGTGCAAACAGATTCGATTGATTGCACGGTGTGTGGTTCGGCGCCGCAATGGGCCAACGCATGTGCATTGATGTCGCTCAAAAGAACGCGTCGCGCATTGCTGAAAGTCTTAATATGAACCAGACTTCCGGCAATGGCAACGCGTTTCTTGGGCTTTACTGCAGATTGACAGCGGCAATTTTCTGCTGTGCAACGATGTACAGCACACCGCGGTTGGAAATCGCCAGCGTTCCACCCAACGGATAAGTCCAAACGATCTTCTGGGTGGCCAGATCGATAGCCAGCGTGTTGGTGCTGTTGCTGACAAACGCCAGATTGCTGGTGACAATCACGTTGTTGTAGCTGCCGCCCAGGCTGGCGACCCATTGCTGGGTGCCCGATACCGGGTCGCGTGCTTCCAGCACGGTGCCATTGGCGTGCAGCAGGTACAGCGACTTGGCGCCGAGCGCCGGCTGGCTGGCGACGCCATTGCCTTGCAGGTACCAGGTAATGGCGCGCGTGGCCAGGTTCATCGCCGACAGGCGGCCGCCATCGTAGGCGAACAGCATGCCGCTACCCAGCACCACCGAGCCATCGGCGCTCCAACCGTGCCAGCTGAAGCGTGGATCGACAACCGTGTAAGCGGTGTCGCCGGTGGCGGCGTTCAGCGCGTAGAAGGTGCCGTTGACGTAGGTGTAGGCGTACTGGCTATCCACCGCCGGGGTCCAGCCGTCAAACTGCGGCAGGCCGATGCCCCACTGGAGCACGGCGCTGGTAGCGTCGTACTTGGCCATGCCGCCGTAGTAGCCGTAATCGCTGTAGACGCTGCCGTTGTAGATGGTTGGCGCCAGGTAGTTTTCCCACTGGGAGCTCATGGCCTGCTTGGCCAGCAGCTTGCCGTCGCGCTGGTCAAATATCCACAGGTAGGAATCGCTGTGGCCAGTGGAGGTCACATAGACCTTGCCGTTGGCGGCGGCTGGTGGATTGACCCTGCTCAACGTGCCGAGGTCGATATTCCAGGCTTCCTTGCCTGTATCTTCGCTGATGGCTTGCAGCGTCCATTTGCCGAATCGGCCGCCCTGGATGGCGAAAATCATGTTGCTGTCGATGGCGATGGTGCTGCTGTACTGATCGGTGGTCGGCAGATTGAAGCGGCGCGTGAAGTTAGCTGGCGAGACCGTGGCGACGATCGCACCGGTGTGTGCGGCGTTGCCCTGGTGGGTACTCCAGCTTGGCACGCCGGGCAGGGCCGACAGTGCTTTCAGGTTGATGGTCGGCGTGACGGTCAGGCTGAGCGGAATCTTCCACGACGAACCGCTGATTGGTTTGCTGCATATCGACGGATCGTCCTGGCAGACTCGCACTTCGAGCGTGCTGTTGTATTGTCCAGCGGCCAGGTTGCCGTTGAGCGGCAGGTCGATGGTATAGGTCTTGTCGCCGCTCGACACCAGCGTACCACCGCCGCTGGTGAGCAGCCCGCTTTTCTCAAACACGCCGATCTGCGCTTCGCCCTGGATTGCGCGACTGGCGACGGCGGTAAAGCTGAAGCTGATCGGCTCGCCCTGCGTGAAGCTATAGGCATACGCAGACTTCTCGAACATCAGATTGACCGGTGCCGGTGGCTTTGGTGGCTCGATCGGAGTAGTTGGAGTAGTCGGCGTGGTTGGATCAGTTGGGGTAGTCGGGCTGACCGCGCCGGACTTGACGTTGACTGTCAGCGGGATGCGCCAAGGCGAACCGCTGAGCGGCTTGTTGCAGACCACGGGATCATCTTCGCAGAGTTTGACCAGCAGCGTGCCAGTGCGGGTGCCTGCGGTTAGCAGCGGGCTGACGTACAGGGTCGCGTTGTAATCGTAGCCGCCACCCGCGAGGTCAACCTGCGTCGTGACCAGGCCGGTCGTCTCGACGATGCCGATATTGAAGTTCTGGCTGATGGTTTTGCTGGCGTGGGCGCTGATTGTAAACGCCGTCGACTGACCCTGAACCGCGTCGACAGTGACGGGGTTTGGCGTGAAGCTCAGCCAGCTCTGATCGCCGGTCGATCCCCCTCCAGAGGAGCCTCCCCCGCCGCCCCCGCCGCCGCAGGCGGAGAGCAACAGGGCACTGGCGGCCAGCGCAGCGCAGGATTTCAATATGTTCATTATATTTGTCTAGCGGAAATAAATAAAAGCGAAATTCTACCTCTTTATTTGTAGAATTAGCAATTATTTCTTTACATCGATTTACATCTGCTGGAATAAATGCGCATGGCCGCGGCTTACTTCCAACAATTCCGGGAAGTTGCGGATGCGGACCATTTGCCGCCCGCGCAAATCGCGCGTGACTTCCTGGATGGCGTCCACCCGCACCAGCGTCGAGCGGTGGATGCGCCAGAATTCGTTGGGGTCCAGCTCGTCCGCCAGCTCTTTCAAGGTCTTGCGGATCAGGACTTCGGACTGCTCGGTCTGCACGCGCGTGTATTTCTCATCGGCCTGGAAGAACAGCACTTCGCGCGTGGAGATCATGCGCAGGTTGGCGCCCACCACGGCCTGAATCCAGCGCAGGTATTCCTGTCGCGCCGCCGCCGGCTTGCTGTGCTGGGCCAGCAGCTGGCTCAGCTGCCGTTCGATATTGTCGGGTTGCTGGCCGATCAGCGTTTGCAGGCGCGCGCAGGTGGTCTTGAGGCGCTCGCCGCCAACCGGCTTGAGCAGGTAGTCCAGCGCACCTTGTTCAAACGCCTCGATCGCGTACTGGTCGTAGGCGGTGACAAACACCAGGTGGCAGCGGTTGAACAGCATGCGCGCCGCTTCGATGCCGGACATGCCGGGCATGCGGATGTCGAGGAACACAATGTCCGGTTGATGCTGGCCAGCCAGCGCCACGGCCTCGACGCCGTTGGCCGCTTCGGCCACGATGTCCAGCGCCGGCCACACTTCCTGCAGGCGGCTGCGCAGTTGCTGGCGCATGCCTTCTTCATCGTCGGCGATCAGGGCGGTGGGACGGGTCATTTGCTGTTTCCTGCAAAAATATCGGGGGCGTAGGGCACGCGGATGCTGGCGCGGGTGCCGCCGGTGAGCGGCGCCTCGATCACCAACTGGGCGCGGTTGCCGTACTGGATGCGCAGGCGTTCGCGCACATTGGCCAGGCCGACGCCGTCGCTGGAAAAAGGATTGAAGCCGACGCCGTCGTCCACCACATCCACTTGCAGCATCTGGCCCTCCACCGAGGCGCGGATGTCGATGCGGCCGCCTTCGATCTTGGGTTCCAGCCCGTGCTTGATGGCGTTTTCGATCAGGATCTGCAGCATCATCACCGGGAAGGTGGCGCTGGCCATTTCCTCCGGCACGTCGATCGACACCGCCAGCCGCGAGCGCATGCGCGCCTGCATGATGGCCAGGTAGGCGCGCGACATTTCGATTTGCCGCCCCAGCGTGCCGGCGCCCTTGGCGCGCATTTGCGGCAGGGTGGCGCGCAGGTAGTCGATCAGGTTCTGGTGGATGCGCGCCGCTTGCGGCGGATCGGTTTCGATCAGCTGGCCGATCAGGGCCAGGGTGTTGAATAAAAAGTGCGGCTCGACCTGCGCCTGCAGGGCCGCCATGCGCGCCTCGACTACGCGCCGTTCGATGCTTTCTTCGTCGGCCTGGGATTCGGCGTGGCGCGCTTCCAGCTCGGCCTTGCGCTTGCCGCCGGCCAGCACCTTCAAGGCCAGCGACAGCAGAATGAAGCCCCAGGCCTGCTCGGTGAAGTGAAACAGGGAGGCTGACAAGATCAGCAGCAGCAGCCAGATGATCAGCAGCTTGCGCCATTCGACCTGTGCCAGCCAGTCGAAAAAATGCCACCACAGGCTGACCGCGGTTTCGCCGATCTCGCGGATGATGTCGAGCAGGCTTTTGGCATTGTTGTAGCCGGCCTGGGCCAGCCGATTCTTTTTCATTCAACGTCCTTGTATGGCGTGGGGCGCTGGCGGCGGTGGAAGATGACGCTGGCGCCGACCGCGACCTTGAGCAGCAGGAACACCGCAAACAGCAGCAGCGCCAGCGGCAGGATCGAGCAGATGAAGGCCAGCACCAGCGCCGCACCCAGCAGTGCCTGCGGCGACATGCGGCCGATCAGGCCGACGCCGAAGCGCAGCGTGCGCATGAAGGCCTGGTAGATTTCATCGAACAGGGCAGTGACTTTGTCCATCTGGTATCTCCTCAAAGAGTGTTGCGATGGGGACACTTTAGCAAGCCGCCGCCCGCGAGAGCAGCGAATTCCGATCAACTGCAATTTTACGGGTATAGCCGGTCAGCGCGCGGGATGAATGGCGGCTTCCCAATCCTTGCGCAGCAGGCCGTAAATAATGCTGTCCGAGATTTCGCCGCCGACGAACCAGCGCTCGCGCAGATGGCCCTCGCGGCGGAATTGCAGACCTTGCAGGATGCGCTCGGAGGCAATGTTATCAGGATGGATATCGGCCTCGATGCGATGCAGGGCCAGCGCCGAAAAGCCGTGCGCGATCAGCGCCGGCAAGGCTTCCTGCATGTAGCGCCGGCCCCAGTGCGGGCGCGCCAGCATGTAGCCGAGCTGGCAGCGGTGGTTGCGGCGGTCGAAATCGTACAGGGTGACGGTGCCGATCAGTTCGCCGTCCGGCAACACCATGGCCAGCCGCAGGGCGGTGCCATCGCGATAGGCCTTGAGGGTTTGCTCGATATTGTCGCTGGCTTGCGCCGGATGCAGCCATGCCGTGCTGCTCCAGTAGCGCAGGGCTTCCGGATCGGAGAACAGGCGGAACAGGGCTTGCGCATCGTTGTCGTCGATGAAACGCAGGGTCAGGCGCTCGGTTTGCAGCTGGACAGGTGTGAATATAGGCATATAAAAAGTGACTTTAAGCAATAAAACATCAAAAATGTGATATCCTGTGGGTAATTTAAATTTCTCACAAGGAATGAAATGACCGTTGCAATCAAAACCGCCGTGTCCGCTGCTGTCCTGGTTATCACCGGCATGAGCGCGGCCCACGCCGAGGTACTCGACCTGAGCAAGCTGATTGGTGGCGCCAACGTCTACTCCTTCACCAATTTCAGCGCTCCCAGCGCGGACGTGCAAGGCGCGGTGGTGGCGGCCGGTAATGTCTCGGTCAGCTCGTATTCCATCAATGACCAGGACAAGGACGCCTACGGCCATTACGCGCTGATCGCCGGCGGCAACTTCACCCTCAACGGCGGCAGCGTTTTTCACGGCGACAGCTACGTCGGCGGCACCTCCAAACTGACCAGCGCGACCACCGCCACCAAGGTACAGGGCGGCAAGTCGCCCGTCAATTTCGCCGCCGTGTCGTCGTCGCTGACGCAAACCTCGAAGTCGCTGGACGCGCTGAAAAACACCGCCACGGCGGAAGAGAAATGGGGCGGCGTCTACCTCACCGGCAGCAACAAATCGGTGGAAGTGATCGACCTCAATGCCAGCTCGCTGAAAAACAGCAGCTATTACAACCTGAGCGGCTTCGCCAAAAACGCCACGCTGATCGTCAACGTCAGCGGCAGCTCGGCGCTGTTCCAGGGCGGCTACTCGGCGTTTGACGGCTACAACGTGGTGTTCAACTTTGCCGACGCCACCTCGCTCAACATCAACACCGGCGCCAACCTGAGCATCCTGGCGCCGAAGGCGGCGGTGAACGGCGGCCAGGGCGTCATCAACGGCAACGTGATCGTCGATTCCTGGGCCTCGCAAGTGCAGATCAATTCCAGCAACTTCTTCAAGTCCGTCAATGTGATCGGCTTTGCCCAGCCGGTGCCGGAACCGGAAACCTACGCCATGCTGCTGGCCGGCCTGGGTGTGGTCGGTTTCATGGCGCGTCGCCGCCGCCAGGCTGCGGCACACTGATTGCCGCCAGCACCATGTCGACGATGACCTTTTCGGCGTCGTCGAAATCCTTCTTCGTCAGCTGTTTGCGGTTCAGCACCAGCGCCATCTGGGCCGAGAAGTCCGCGTAGGACTGCGTCATCGCCCAGATCGCAAACAGCAGATGTGTCGCATTCACCGGCGCTATCTTCCCCGCCGCGATCCACTGTTCGAACACCTCGATATCCTTGCGCACCAGCGGCACCACGCGGCTTTGTATCTGGCCGCCGTACAGCGGGGCGCCGCTGATCACTTCCATCGCATACACGCGCGAGGCCCACGGGTTCTCGCGCGAGAATTTCAGCTTGGCCTGCACGTAGGCGCGCAGCACTTCGCGCGGGTCCTGGTTGACCGCAGCCAGGCTTTCCATGCGCGCCAGCCATTCGTCCAGCACTTCATCCAGCACGCGCTGGTAGAGCGCCTGCTTGGTGGGGAAGTAGTACATCAGGTTTTGCTTGGACAGGCCGGCGTTCTCCGCCACGGTGGCGATGGAGGTGCCCTCGTAGCCGCATTCGGCGAACACGCGCACGGCTTCGGCGGTGATCTCGGCTTCCAGCTTGTCGCGGTTGAGCAGGCGGCGGTTGATTTTTACTGTCGGCATATGCGCCTCAGGAAGGTTTGCAGTTGCGGGTGGTCTGCGTAAGCCACGTTGAACCGGAACCAGATCGATTCCGGCGCGCGCAGCATGAAGAAGTCGCACGGCGACAGCAGTATGCCGTGCTTGAGCGCCTGGTCGGCGATGATTTTTCCATTCCATTCGGCGCTGGGCGCGTCGCGCCAGCCGGCACTGACGAACATGCCGCCGCGCGGCCGCGCCAGCAAGGCCATGCCCGCGTCCTGCAGGCTGGCGATGGCGCGTTCGCGGCCGGCGTCCAGCTGGGTCACCAGCTTGTCCACCATGCGCTTGTAGGGACGGGCGGTGATGGCGTGGTAGACGGCGCGCTCGTTGATCTCCGAGGTGGTGAGGCCGGCCAGCATTTTCACGCGCAGCAGTTCCGGGATCAGCGAGGACGAGGCGCAAATCGAACCGACGCGCAACACCGGCGACAAGGTCTTGGAAAAACTGCCGACGCGGATCACGCGCCGCAAGCCGTCCATGGCCGCCAGCGAGGCTTCGCCGCGCGGCGCCAGTTCGCGGTAGATGTCGTCTTCCACCAGCCAGAAGTCGAACTGCTCGGCCAGTGCCAGCAGCCGGTGCGCCTGTGCCACGCTGAGCGAGGTGCCGAGCGGGTTTTGCAGTACCGTGTTGACGAACATGAGCTTGGGCTGCATTTGCGCGGCCTGCTGCGCCAGCGCGTCCAGATCCAGCCCGCTGTCGCCGCGCGGAATGCCAACCGCGATGCAGCCGTGGTGGCGGATCAGCGACAGCAGATTGCTGTAGCCGGGATCTTCCACGAACACCGTGTCGCCAGGTTTGGTCAGCGTGCGCAATATCAGATCGAAGGCATGGGTGGCGCCATGCGTCAGCAGGATTTGTTCCGGCTCCACCGGGAATAGCTCGTCGGTTAGCGTGGCCGCTACCTGCTGGCGCAGGGAAGGGAAGCCGAGCGGATGACCGTAGCCGCGCAGGCGGTTGGCCGGAATGCGCATGGCCTGGCGGACGGCGTCGAGGATGGTGTCTTCGCCATACCACTCGGGCGGCAGCCAGCCGGCGCCGACGGGCAGCGCTTCCGACACGCCGGAATACAGGTCGGGCGTGAGCGCGTCGATGGCCAGCGGCGTGACGCTGGGCGCCGCCGGCAGCAAGGTAGCCGGCAAATCCTGGCGCGCCACGAAGTAGCCCGAACCGCGCCGCGAGGACAGCAGGCCGAGCGTCACCAGCCGGTCGTAAGCCTCCACAACTGTAAAGGTACTGACGCCATTACACTTGGCGAATTGCCGCACCGAAGGCATCTTGGTGCCCACGCGCAACTCCCGGCCGGCCACCATGGCGCTGATGGCGCTCACGATCTGCTCGACCAGGCTTCCCTTTTGCCTGCGCTCGATGGCAACGCAGGGCCAGCTTCCTTCTTCCATCCTCAACTCCAAAACTGTAGTGTTTTTGTTGCCAGTACGGTTGGACAGTTTGATGAATTGTGTATCTGTGCCATAGTTGTCCTGCTGTCTATTATTGCATCATCATTTTGCCAACTGGTAAATTTTTTTACGGTTCGTCAAAAAGTCCACAAGGAGATGTGCATGAACCAATCCCGACCGCAATCGATGGCATCCTTCTGGATGCCATTCACGAATAACCGCGACTTCAAGCAACATCCGCGCCTGCTGGTGTCGGCCGAAGGTATGTATTACAAGGATGTCGATGGCCGCAGCATTTTGGACGGCACGGCCGGCCTGTGGTGCGTGCCTTGCGGGCATGCGCAGCCTAAGATCGTCGCCGCCGTGCGCGAAATGGTGGGCCAGCTCGATTTCGCACCGACCTTCCAGATGGGGCACCCGGCCGCCTTCGACCTGGCGGAACAGCTGATGGAGTACACCAACCATCGCTACGGCCATGTGTTCTACACCAACTCCGGCTCCGAGGCGGTGGACACGGCGCTGAAGATCGCGCTGGCGTATCACAAGGCGCGTGGTGAAGCCAGCCGCACGCGCCTGATCGGCCGCGAGCGCGGCTACCACGGCGTCGGCTTTGGCGGCATTTCGGTGGGCGGTATCGCCGGCAACCGCAAGCCGTACGGCGTGATGCTGCCGGGTGTGGATCACCTGCCGCACACGCACAATCTGGAGAAGAACGCCTACACGCGCGGCGAGCCGGAACATGGCGCCAACCTGGCCGATGAACTGGAACGCATCGTCGCGCTGCACGACGCCTCGACCATCGCGGCGGTGATCGTGGAGCCGGTGGCCGGTTCCACCGGCGTGCTGATTCCGCCGAAGGGTTATCTCAAGCGTCTGCGCGAGCTGTGCACCAAGCACGGCATCCTGCTGATCTTCGATGAAGTGATCACGGGCTTCGGCCGCCTGACCACGCCGTTCGCCGGCGATTACTTCGACGTCGAGCCGGACATGATGACCACCGCCAAAGGCCTCACCAACGGCACCATTCCAATGGGCGCGGTGTTCAGCAAGCAGCACATCTACGACGCTTTCATGAACGCGCCGGCCGGCATCGAGCTATTCCACGGCTATACCTACTCGGGCCATCCGGTGGCTTGCGCCGCCTCGCTGGCGACGCTGGAAGTGTTCAAGGAACAGAAGATCCTGGAACACGCGGCGGGCATGGCGGAATACTGGGCCGACGCCGTCCACTCGCTGAAAGGCTTGCCGCATGTGATCGACATCCGCACCATCGGCCTGATCGCCGGCATCGAGCTGGCGCCGATTGCGGGCAAGCCGGGTGCGCGCGCGTTCGCCGCGTTCAAGAAAGCCTTCGAGGACGGCATCCTGATCCGCGTGACGGGCGACATCATCGCCTTGTCGCCGCCGCTGGTGCTGGAGAAAAAACATATCGATGAACTGTTCGGAAAGCTGAGGGAAGTACTTAAAAACCTGGAATGAGGAGAACTACCATGCTGGTCGGCGTCCCAAAAGAGATCAAGAACCAGGAGTCCCGCGTTGGCCTTACTCCGGCCAGTGTCAAGGAACTCGTTTTGCGTGGTCATCAAGTACTGGTACAAAAAAGCGCTGGCGCGGCCATTGGCCTCACGGATGCGATGTATGAAGCATCCGGCGCCAGCCTCGTGGAAGACGCGGAGGAGATCTTTGCCCGTGCCGACATGATCGTGAAGGTGAAGGAACCGCAGCCGCAGGAATGCGCCATGCTGCGCAAGGATCAGATCCTGTACACCTATCTGCACCTGGCGCCGGACCCGGAGCAGACCAAGGCGCTGGTGGCATCCGGCGCGGTGTGCATTGCGTATGAAACCATCACCGGCCCTAACGGCGGCTTGCCGCTGCTAGCGCCGATGAGCGAAGTGGCGGGGCGCATGTCGATCCAGGCCGGCGCCGCGCATCTGGAAAAATCCAAGGGCGGCATGGGCTTGCTGCTGGGCGGCGTGCCAGGCGTGGCGCCGGGGCATATTGCGATTATCGGCGCCGGCGTGGTCGGCACCAACGCCTTGCAGATGGCGGTCGGCATCGGCGCGCGCGTGACGATTTTGGACAAGAATATCGACCGCCTGCGCCAGCTGGATCTCGTGTACGGTAACCGCATCTCCACCATGTATTCCAACGCGCATTCGATCGAGGAGGCGGTACTGGATGCGGACCTGGTGATCGGCGGCGTGCTGGTGCCCGGTGCGGCGGCGCCCAAGCTGGTCACCAAGTCCATGATTGCGCGCATGAAGCAGGGCGCGGTGGTGGTGGACGTGGCGATCGACCAGGGCGGCTGCTTCGAGACGTCGCATGCCACCACGCACGAACAGCCCACGTACGTGGTGGACGGCGTGGTGCACTACTGCGTGGCCAATATGCCGGGTGCAGTGGCGCGCACCTCGACCTTCGCGCTGAACAACGCAACCATCGGCCACGCCATCGCGCTCGCCGACAAGGGCTGGCAGAAAGCGATGAAGGCCAACCCGCATTTGAAGAACGGTTTGAATGTCTGCCAAGGCCACGTCACCTACGAAGCGGTGGCGCACGGCCTTGGCTATCACTATGTAGACGCGGACAGCCTGTTGGGTTGAACGCTTTTTGAAAGAGCATCATGGATACCATCACCCATTACATCAACGGCGTTACCGTCGATACGCAAAGCGGCCGCCATGCAGACGTGTTCAATCCCGCATTGGGCGAACCGGTAGCCAGAGTGGCGCTCGGCACGGCGGAAGAAGTGGACGCCGCCGTGCGCGCCGCCGAGAAAGCGTTTCCGTCGTGGTCCGCCACGCCGCCGCTGACGCGCGCGCGCGTGCTGTTCAAGTACCTGCAACTGTGCCAGCAGCACACCGACGAATTCGCGGCCATGATCACCCGCGAACATGGCAAAACCTTCGCCGATGCGCAGGGCGAAGTGGCGCGCGGGATCGAGATGGTGGAATTTGCGGTCGGCATACCGCAGATGCTGAAAGGCGAATTCACCGACCAGATTTCACGTGGAATCGATGCGTGGTCGATGCGCCAGGCACTGGGTGTGGTGGCTGGCATCACGCCGTTTAACTTCCCGGTGATGGTGCCGATGTGGATGTTCCCGGTGGCACTTGCATGTGGCAACACCTTTGTATTGAAACCTTCGGAGCGCGATCCGTCGCCGTCGTTGCTGCATGCGCGCCTGCTGAAAGAAGCCGGCCTGCCGGACGGCGTATTCAACGTGGTGCAAGGCGATAAGGTGACGGTCGATGCGCTGCTCGATCATCCTGTGGTGCAGGCGGTGAGCTTCGTCGGTTCGACGCCGATTGCGGAATACATTTACTCGCGCGGCTGCGCAGCGGGCAAGCGCGTGCAGGCTTTGGGCGGCGCAAAGAATCACATGGTGGTGATGCCGGATGCTGACATGGAGATGACGGTCGATGCGTTGATGGGCGCGGCCTTCGGCTCCGCTGGCGAACGCTGCATGGCGATCTCCGTCGTCGTTGCCGTTGGCGATGCGGGCGACAAGATTGTCGATGCACTGGCAAAGCGCACCGCCGCACTGAAAGTGCGCGACGGCATGGCGGCCGATGCCGAAATGGGGCCGGTGGTGACTAGCGCGGCCAAGCAGCGCATAGAGCGCTTGATAGGCGAGGGCGTCGAGCAGGGCGCGAAACTGGTGGTCGATGGCCGCAATCACAAAGTGGTCGGGCGCGAGAACGGCTTCTTCATCGGCGGCACATTGTTCGATCACGTCACGCCGGAGATGAGCATCTACAAGGAAGAGATTTTCGGCCCGGTGCTGTGCATGCTGCGTGCGCCGGATGTGGGCAGCGCGGTGGAGCTTATCAATCGCAACGAGTATGGCAACGGCGTGGCGATCTACACGCGTGACGGCGGTGTGGCACGCGAGTTTGTGCGGCAGATTCAGGTGGGCATGGTGGGCGTGAATGTGCCGCTGCCGGTGCCGATGGCGTTCAACAGTTTCGGCGGCTGGAAGCGCAGCCTGTTCGGCGACCATCACGCTTATGGTCCGGAAGGCGTGCGCTTCTACACGCGCCACAAAGCGGTGATGCAGCGCTGGCCGAACACTGCCAGCGCTGGCGCAGAATTTGCATTCCCACAGATGAAATAATTCATTAGGAACCATCATGATTCTCGAATCGCTAAGCTACCTGCCGAAATCGAAGGAAGCCAATGAATCACTGGCGAAACACTTCACCGACCTTGCGCCGGCGTTGAACGCGCGGCAGGCCGCAATTGAAAGCTCGCGCTGCCTGTATTGCTACGACGCGCCGTGCACGCGCATCTGCCCATCTGAGATCGATGTCGCCAGTTTTATCCGCAACATCCACGATGAAAACATCAACGGCGCCGCCGCTGGCATCCTGAAGCAAAACATCCTGGGCGGCAGCTGCTCGCGCGTCTGTCCCACCGAGATCCTGTGCGAGGACGCCTGCGTGCGTAATCACGATGCGGAGGGCCAGCCAGTGAAAATCGGCCTGCTGCAGCGCTACGCCATCGACAATATGCAGTTCGAACAGCATCCATTCCAGCGCGCCGCACCCACCGGCAAGAAGATCGCTGTCGTCGGCGCCGGACCCGCAGGCCTGTCGTGCGCGCACCGTCTTGCCATGCTGGGCAACGACGTGGTGATCTACGAAGCGAAAGAGAAATCCGGCGGCCTGAATGAATACGGCATCGCTAAGTACAAGCTGACCGATAACTTCGCGCAGAAGGAAGTCGAGTTCCTGCTGCAAATTGGTGGAATCACCATCAAGCACGGGCAAACGCTGGGCGGCAACGTGCAGCTGAAAGACCTGCATGCGCAATACGACGCCGTGTTCCTCGGCCTTGGCCTCGGCGCCAGCAAGCAGCTGGGCCTGACCGGTGAAGACGCGCCAGGCCTGCTGGCTGCCGTCGACTACATCGCGGCGCTGCGCCAGTCGGACGACTTGAGCAAGCTGCCGGTGCCGGCCCGCGCCATCGTCATCGGCGCGGGCAACACGGCCATCGACATGGCGGTGCAGATCCAGCGCCTTGGCGCGGAAGAAGTCACGCTGGTCTATCGCCGCGGCTTTGAAGCCATGAGCGCGACCGAACACGAACAGCACATCGCCAAGGAGAATCAAGTCCGTATGCGCACCTGGGCGCAGCCGCAGCAAGTGCTGTTGGACGATACAGGCCGCGTGCGCGGTATGCGCTTTGAAAAAACGGCGGAGGTGAATGGCCGCCTGTCCGGCACTGGTGAAACCTTCGAGATTGCGGCAGACGCCATCTTTAAGGCCATCGGCCAAAGCATGGACGAAACGAGCATCAGCGATCCGCTGGCGAAAACGCTGAAACGCGACGGCGACAAAATCCACGTCGACGATCAGTTCCGCACAGTCCTGCCGCGCATCTACGCCGGCGGCGACTGTGTGGCGCCCGGACAGGATCTGACCGTGCAAGCGGTTCAACATGGCAAGCTGGCGGCACACGCCATCCATGCCGATATCAATGGTATGAAGGAGGCTGCATAATGGCTGACCTGAGCATAGAATTTTGCGGCATCAAGTCCATCAACCCGTTCTGGCTGGCGTCCGCGCCGCCGACGGACAAAGCTTATAACGTGGTGCGCGCATTTGAAGCAGGGTGGGGCGGCGTGGTGTGGAAAACGCTGGGCGAAGATCCTGCCGCCGTCAACGTGTCGTCGCGCTATTCGGCGCACTACGGCAAGAACCGCGAAGTCCTCGGCTTCAACAACATCGAGCTGATTACCGACCGCTCGCTGGCCATCAACCTGCAAGAGATTACGCAGGTGAAGAAGGATTGGCCGGACCGTGTGATCATCGTCTCGCTGATGCTGCCTTGCGAAGAAAAACTGTGGGCCGAGATTATGCCGCTGGTGGAAGCCACCGGCGCCGATGGCATCGAACTGAATTTCGGCTGTCCGCACGGCATGCCGGAGCGCGGCATGGGCGCGGCGGTCGGCCAGGTGCCGGAATATGTGGAGATGGTGACGCGCTGGTGCAAGACGCATTGCAAGCTGCCGGTGATCGTCAAGCTCACGCCCAACATCACCGACGTGCGCGCGCCGGCACGCGCCGCCAAAGCTGGCGGCGCGGATGCGGTCTCGCTGATCAACACCATCAACTCCATCACGCATCTGGATCTGGACCAGATGGTGGCTTTTCCGATAGTGGGCGGCGCCAGCACGCACGGTGGTTACTGTGGCTCCGCCGTGAAGCCGATTGCGCTCAACATGGTGGCCGAGATCGCGCGCGATCCGCAGACGGCGGGTCTGCCGATTTCCGGCATCGGCGGCATCGGCAACTGGCGCGATGCGGCGGAGTTCATGGCGTTGGGGGCGGGCTGCGTGCAGGTCTGCACCGCCGCCATGCTGCACGGCTTCCGCATCGTTGAAGAGATGAAGGATGGCCTATCGCGCTGGATGGATCAGAAGGGCTATCAACGCATCAGCGACTTCCAGGGCAAGGCGGTGCCCAACACCACCGACTGGAAATATCTCGACATGAACTACAAGGTGATCGCGCAGATCAACCAGGACGACTGCATCAAGTGTGGCCGCTGCTACGTGGCGTGCGAAGATACTTCGCACCAGTCGATCAATCAGCTGATCGACGCCGCCACCGGCGTGCGCACCTATGAAGTCAACAAGGAAGAATGCGTTGGGTGTAATCTGTGCGAAATCACCTGTCCGGTGCAGGGCTGCATCACCATGGTGCCGCAGGATACCGGCAAACCATATATGAACTGGACGCAGGACCCGCGCAATCCGCGTGCGGAAAACAAGGTGGTCGAAACGGTTTAGGTATGAAACTTGCAGCGATAAAGGGACCTTAACCTTATTGGAGAAAGCCTTGAGCACAGACACCTCTGGCAGCACGCAACTCTGGAACGAAGACCTCGCGCCGACTACTGCGGAACAGCGCACCTGGCGCTGGTATCACTTCTCCGCGCTGTGGGTTGGCATGGTGATGTGCATACCGGCCTACACCTTGTCGGCCAGCCTGATCGAAGGCGGCATGTCCGGTTACCAGGCGGTGATGACGGTGTTCCTGGCCAATGCCATTGTGCTGCTGCCGATGCTCCTGATCGGCCACGCTGGCACCAAGTACGGCATTCCGTACGCGGTGCTGGCGCGGGCTTCTTTTGGCACCAGCGGCGCGCGTTTACCGGCGCTCATGCGTGCCATCGTCGCTTGCGGATGGTATGGGATTCAAACGTGGTTCGGTGGCTCGATGATCTACACCTTGCTGGGCGTGATGGCGGGCGGCGATATCGGCGGTGCAAAGATCGCGGGGCTCGGCATCAACGGCGGCCAGCTGCTTTGCTTCCTGGCCTTCTGGGCCATCCAGTTTTACTACATCGTGCACGGCATGGATGCGATCCGCAAGCTGGAGACCTATACCGCGCCGCTCAAGATCGTCATCTGCTTCGTGCTGCTGGCGTGGGTGCATAACAAGGCCGGCGGCTTTGGCGACCTGCTGTCGGCGCCATCGCAGTTTGTTGCGGGCGGCAAGAAGGCCGGCCAGTTCTGGTCGACGTTCTGGCCTTCCCTGACGGCGATGGTGGGCTTCTGGGCCACGCTGGCGTTGAATATTCCCGACTTTACCCGTTTCGCCAAAACCCAACGCGACCAGGTGATCGGCCAGACCATCGGCCTGCCGGTGCCTATGGGCTTGCTGGCGGCGATGGCGGTGATCGTCACTTCGGCCACGGTGGTCTTGTACGGCAAGGCGATCTGGGATCCAGTTGACCTGTCCAGCCGCATGACCGGTGCGGCGGTGCTGGTGGCGCTGCTGATCCTGCTGATCGACACGGTGTCGGTGAATCTGGCCGCCAATCTGGTCGGTCCGGCCTACGATTTCTCGGCGCTGGCGCCGAAGCGCATCAGCTACAAGACCGGTGGCTACATCACCGCTGGCATCGCCATTCTGATGATGCCATGGAAGATACTGGAATCCACGCAGGGCTACATCTTCACGTGGCTGATCGGCTATTCGGCGCTGCTTGGTCCTATCGCCGGTGTGCTGATCGTGGATTACTACTTCGTGCGCAAGACGGAGCTGAACGTGAGCGAACTGTATCGCGAAGATGGCCAGTACTCGTACGGCAAGGGCTGGAACATGGCGGCCATCGTGGCCTTCGTCATCGGCGTACTGCCGAATATTCCGGGCTTCCTGAATGCTGCCTTCCCGGCCGCCTTTCCGGATGTGTCGGAAACGTTTAAAACGATTTATACCTATGCCTGGTTCGTTGGCATCGCCATTTCGGCTGTGGTGTATGGAATTATGATGAAAGGGAAGACCGTGTCCGCCGTGCGCGCGCCGGTTCATCCGTAAGGAGACGCTTATGAAAACTATCATCCGTGGCGGCACGGTGGTCAATGCCGATCGCGCCTTTCGTGCCGATGTGCTGTGCGACGGCGACAAGATTATCGCCGTTGGCGAAGGTCTTGACGTGCCAGCCGGCGCCAAAGTGATTGACGCCGGCGGCCAGTACGTGATGCCTGGCGGGATAGACCCGCACACGCATATGAACCTGCCGTTCATGGGCACGGTGACGCAGGATGATTTTTATACCGGTACCGCCGCAGGGCTGGCCGGCGGCACCACCACCATTATTGACTTTGTGATTCCGGCGCCGAAGCAGAATTTGATCGAGGCTTACCAGCAGTGGCGCGATTGGGCCAAGAAGTCTGCTGGTGATTACACCTTCCACGTCGCGATTACGTGGTGGGACGAGACGGTGCATCGCGACATGGGCATTCTGGTGAAGGACCATGGCGTCAACAGCTTCAAGCACTTCATGGCGTACAAGAACGCCATCATGGCTGACGATGAAACGCTGGTGAAGAGCTTCCGCCGCTGCCTGGAACTGGGGGCGATGCCCACCGTGCATGCGGAAAACGGCGAGCTGGTTTATCAACTGCAGCAGGATTTGCTCAAACGCGGTCTGACCGGCCCCAGCTCGCATCCGCTGTCGCGGCCACCGGAGGTGGAGGCGGAAGCCGCCAACCGCGCGATTGCGATTGCCAACGTGATGAATACGCCGCTGTATATCGTGCACGTCTCCTGCGCGGAGTCGCTGGAGGCCATTACCCGCGCCCGCGCGCATGGCCAGCGCGTGTACGGCGAAGCACTGGCCGGCCACCTGATCGTGGACGACAGCGTGTATCAGAGCGACGATCCGGTGTTTGCCGCCGGCCACGTGATGAGCCCTCCGTTCCGCAGCAAGCATCACCAGAAGGCGCTATGGCAAGGGCTGCAAGGCGGGAACCTGCATACCACGGCCACCGACCATTGCACCTTCTGCGCCGAGCAAAAGGCCGCCGGCAAGGATGATTTCACCAAGATCCCGAACGGCTGCGGCGGCGTGGAAGACCGCATGTCCGTCATCTGGGATGCGAGCGTGAACAGCGGCATGCTCACGCCGTCGGAGTTCGTCAGGATCACCTCCACCAATGCGGCGCAGATCTTCAACATCTACCCGCGCAAAGGCCTGATTGCGCCGGGCGCGGATGCGGACGTGGTGGTGTGGGATCCGGAAGGCATGCGCACTATCTCCGCGCTGACGCAGTTTGCCAAAGGCGGTTTTAACGTCTTTGAAGGCCGCACCGTGCGCGGCATCCCCAGCACCACGCTGGCCGCTGGTAACGTCGTGTTCCACCGCGGCGTGCTGATGGCGGTGGAGGGGGCGGGCCGCTACATCAATCGTCCGGCGTTCAAGGCAACGTCGGCGCGTTAAGGAGCTTCACATGAAAATCAACGGAGAGCGCCTGTGGGCCTCGCTGATGGAACTGGCGAAAATCGGCGCGACGGAAAAGGGCGGCGTCAAGCGCCTGGCGCTGACCGATCTCGATAAACAGGGCCGCGACCTGGTGGTCAGCTGGGGCAAGCAGGCCGGCATGTCGGTCACCATCGACCAGATCGGCAATGTCTTCATGCGCCGCGACGGCACGAACAACGCGCTGCCGCCAGTGATGACCGGCAGCCATATCGACACTCAGCCCACCGGCGGTAAATTCGACGGTAATTACGGCGTGCTGGCAGGCCTGGAAGTGGTGCGTACGCTGAACGACCTGCAGATCAAAACCGAAGCGCCGATCGAAGTCGCCTTCTGGACCAATGAGGAAGGCTCGCGCTTTGTGCCTGTGATGATGGGCTCCGGTGTGTTCTGCGGCGCATTCTCGCTGGAGACGGCCTATGCGGCGAAAGACATGGAAGGCAAGTCGGTCGGCGAAGAACTGGAGCGCATCGGCTACAAAGGCTCACAAGTGCCTGGCGACCATCCGATTGGTGCCTACTTCGAAACCCACATCGAGCAAGGCCCGGTGCTGGAAGACGCCGACAAGGTGATCGGCGTGGTGCCGGCCGTGATGGGCCTTTCGTGGTACGACTGCGTGGTGACCGGCATGGAAGCCCACGCCGGGCCAACGCCCATGCACCTGCGTAAGGACGCGCTGCAGGTCGCCACGCGCATCATGCAGGAAGTGGTGGCCATCGCCAACCGCTATCCGCCATATGGACGCGGCACGGTCGGCATGGTGCAGGTGTTCCCCAACAGCCGCAACGTGATTCCGGGCGAAGTCAAATTCAGCATCGACCTGCGCAATGTGAACGATGAACTGCTCAACACCATGCACGAAGAGATGCTGGCGTTTATCGACAAGACCCGCAGCGAAACCGGCTTGAAGATTTCGATCGAGCGTGTCTCCTACTATCCGCCATGCCCGTTCCACCCGGAATGCGTGGACGCGGTGCGCAGCGCCACCGCCAAGCTGGGATACTCCACCATGGACGTGGTCTCCGGCGCCGGCCACGACGCCATCTACGCCGCCCGACTGGCGCCGGCCGGCATGATCTTCGTGCCATGCAAGGACGGCATCAGCCACAATGAAATCGAGGACGCCAAGGCCGAACACCTGGAGGCCGGCTGCAACGTCCTGCTGCACGCCATGCTGGAGCGCGCGCGCGTGGTATAAGCGGCCGGGTTTGACCGCGGCGCATGCTGGGCGCATACTGATTGTTCCAGATCAGAGCGCCTGTCGCTATTACCATGCAAGGTCCACTCAAATCGCACGTACAAGCCCTGCAGGCGGCGGCGTTGACCGCCACGCTGGAGAGTATTTCGGACGCCGTTCTGATGCTGGGTCATGAATGGGAAATCCGCTACATGAACCGCAATGCCGAGCGCCTGACCAAGGTCCGGCGCGAGGATGTACTTGGGCGTAACCTGTGGGAGGTATTTCCGGAAGCGGTGGGCGGTCCTTATTACCGGGCCTACCACCAGGCTGTCGAAACCAATACGCCAGTGACATTTGAGGAGCATTATGCGCCGCTCGATTTGTGGACCGAGATACGCGCCTATCCCTCCGAAGAAGGCTTGACCATTTATTTTCGCGATATCAGCGAACGCAAGGCGTCGGAGGCAGAGAATCACCGCCTCGCTTTCTACGACAAGCTGACCGGGCTACCGAACCGCCAGTTGTTGCTGGACCGGCTGGAACATGCCCTGTCACTGAGCCAGCGCAGCGGCCGCCCGGGGGCGCTGCTGTTCATCGATCTTGATCATTTTAAAAGCATTAACGATACGCGCGGTCACGACAAGGGCGACGTGCTGCTGCAGCAGGTGGCCGACCGCCTGAACGACGCGGTGCGCAGCTGCGACACCGTGGCGCGTTTTGGCGGCGACGAATTTGTGGTGCTGCTGGAGGAGATGGGCAGCGATGCTGCGATGGTGGCGCGCGATATCGCTTCCAAGCTGTTGCGGGCGTTTCATGCGCCGTTCAATGTGGACGGCATAGAGCACTACAGCACGCCGAGTATCGGCGTGGCGCTGTTCGGGCGCGAGCAGGTCAGCATCGATGACATATTGAAGCGCGCCGACCTGGCCATGTACCAGGCCAAGGCGGCCGGCCGCAATGGTGTCACGTTCTTCGATCCCACGATGGAGGCGCGGGTATCGGCACGCGCCGCGTTGGAGACGGACCTGCGGCGTGCCCTGGCCAACAAAGAGTTCGAGCTGCACTATCAGCCGCTGGCCAGCGTGGACGGCAGGTTGTCGGGCGTTGAGGCGCTGGTGCGCTGGCGTCATCCGCAGCGCGGCATGGTGTCGCCGGCGGAGTTCATTCCGGTGGCGGAAGAAACCAATATGATTCTGCGGCTTGGCGGCTGGGTGTTGGAAGAAGCCTGCGGCCTGCTGGCGCGTTGGGCTTGCGGCGAACGCACTGCCGCGCTGGAGATGTCGGTGAACGTCAGCGCCGTCCAGTTCCACCGGCCCGATTTCGTCGAGCAGGTGATGGCAGTACTGACCAGCACCGGCGCGCGGCCGGACCGCTTGCGTCTGGAACTGACCGAAAGCCTGCTGCTCGATGATGTGGAGGGGACGATACAAAAGATGCAGCGCTTGCGCGCTCTGGGCGTGCGTTTTTCGGTGGACGATTTCGGCACCGGCTATTCATCGCTGTCCTACCTGCACCGGCTGCCGCTATCGCAATTGAAGATAGACCGCTCCTTCATCTGGGATGCGTTGAAGGAAGGTCATGGCGCCGCCATCGTGCGCATGATTGTTGCGCTGGCAAAGACGATGGGTATGTCGGTGCTGGCCGAAGGCGTGGAGACGCCGGAGCAGCTGGCATTCGTGAAGGCCGAAGGCTGTCAATCTTATCAAGGCTATTTGTACAGCAAGCCGCTGCCGGAAGCGGAGCTGGCTGCTTTTCTTCTGCGATGACGCCTGATCCACAGTCACTTTATCTTGAGGCCAATCACCGCATGGCCGCCGGCGACCTAGCCGGGGCAGAAGACCTGTATTTACAGGCGCTGGATCTGCAACCATGGCATGCGGCGGCGCGGGCCAACCTTGGTTATCTGAAGGAGCAGCAGGGGGCTGCTGCGGAGGCGGAGTTTCATTATCGGCAGGCGATTGCGCTGATGCCGGATCACACGCAGCTGCAGCAGAATCTGGGTGCGCTGCTGTTGAGGGAAAAACGTTTCGCGGAATCGGAAACGGCCATGCGCACGGCGGTGGCGTTGGCGCCGGACGAACCGTCGGCGTGGAGCCAGCTGGGCGTTTTGCTGGTGTGCACACGTCGCGAGGAAGAAGGCGAGGCTTGCTATCGGCGTGCGCTGGCTTTGGAGCCCGAGCATGCGCGGACGCGGTTCAATCTTAGTTACCTGCTGCTGCGGCAGGCGCGCTTTGAGGAAGGCTGGCGCATGCTGGAGGCGCGCTGGCAATTTGACCGTTTTCCGCTATCGTTCGATTGCGCGTTCTGGGAGGGCGAGCCGGTGGCCGGCAAATCCGTCGTGATCGGACTGGAGGCCGGGCACGGCGACATGATTCACTTCTGCCGTTACGCGCCGCTGCTCAAGGCGCACGGCGCGGCGCGCGTGGATGTCGTGTGCCATCCTGCTTTGCAGCGATTGTTTGCAAAGCTGCCCGGCGTGGACCGCGTGCATGCGCTGGGCGAGGCGCTGCCCGGCGGTTGGGACTATTGGACTCGTCCCATGCGTTTGCCGGGACTGTTCGGCACTGAGTTGGCCAGCATTCCGGCCGATGTTCCATATCTGAGCGCGCAGCCGGAACTGGTCGGGCATTGGAGCGGTTTGCTGCCGCAGGGCGGCCTCCGCGTCGGCCTGGTCTGGCGTGGCAACGCCAACTTCGAGAACGACGCTGACCGCTCGCTTCCCTCGCTGTTGTCGCTTGCGCCGTTAGCTGCTGCCAGCTCTAACGCGGCCGGCGCGGTGCATTTCGTCAGCCTGCAAAAAGGCGCCGGCGAGGCGGAGGCGTTATTGCCGCCGGCGGGCATGGAGCTGCATCCCGTCGGCGCGCGGCTTGCCGATTTTGCCGACACCGCCGCCGTCATCGCCAATCTCGATCTGGTGATCAGCGTAGACACGGCGGTGGCGCATCTGGCCGGGGCGATGGGCAAGCCTTGCTGGCTGCTGCTGCCCGACTATCGCTGCGACTGGCGCTGGATGAAGGACCGTGACGACACGCCGTGGTATCCCTCCATGCGCCTGTTCCGCCAGCCAGGCGACGGCGGCTGGGCTCCAGTTATCGCGCAGGTGGCGGAAGCGTTGCGCGATCTGGCCACATAATCAGGCGCGGTAACTGCGCAGGAAATCCAGCAGCACGCGTGCGGCGATGTCGGCGTCATCGGCGGTCATGGTCTCCAGCGGATTGTGGCTGATGCCGCCGTTGCCGCAGCGCGTGAACAGCATGGCGACGTCGGTGATGGCGGCTATCGCCATGGCGTCATGGCCGGCGCCGGACAGCAGTTCGAAGCGCGGCAGGCCGGCGCGCTCGATGGCGTCGCCGAATTGCTGCATCAGGCGCGGTGCGCACGGTGCGGCGCTGGCGTCGACGATTTTCTGCACGCTGTAGTCGATCTGGCGGCGCGCGCAGATGGCGGCGATGCCCGCCAATACATCCTGCACGGCAGACAGGCGCACGGCATCGTCGGCGGCGCGGATGTCGAGCGACAGTTTGCATGCGCCCGGAATCACGTTGACCGAGCCGCCCGGCACCTGCAACTGGCCGACGGTGCCGACCAACGATGGTGCTTGCGCGCAGCGCTGTTCGACCAGTAGCACAATCTCCGCGGCGGCGGCGGCAGCGTCCTTGCGCATGCTCATCGGCGTGGTGCCGGCATGGCTGGCCAGACCGGCCAGGTCGACCAGATAGCGAGAGCTGCCGGCAATCGCCGTCACCACGCCCAGTGCCAGGTCGCGTTCCAGCAGCACCGGGCCTTGTTCGATATGGACTTCCACAAAGCCCAGCAAATCGGCCGGGTTGCGCGCGATCGCAGGGATGCGCGACACGTCATGGCCGGCGGCCAGCAGCGCATCGCGCATGCTGACGCCGTCGGCGTCGGTCTGGTCCAGCAGCGACAGGTCGAAGCGGCCCGTGACGGCGGTGCTGCCGAGGAAAGTGCTCTTGAAGCGCACGCCTTCTTCTTCCGCGAAGCCGACGATCTCGAAGTTGAACGGCAACTTCTCGCCGCGCTGGTACAAGTGGCGCACAATGGCTATCGGCAGCAGGATGCCGAGGCGGCCGTCGTACTTGCCGCCATTGCGCACGCTGTCGTAGTGGGAACCGGTCATCAGCGTCTTTGCGTCCGGCGCATCCGAGCGGTAGACCCCGACAACGTTGCCAACCGCGTCGATATGGGCGTCCATGCCGGCTTCACGCATCCACGTCAGCAGCTGGGCGGCGGTCTGGCGGTGGGCCGGCGTCATGTAGGCGCAGGTGAGGCCATCTGCATCGTCGCTCCACTCGGCCAGCTCTTCGCTCCACTGCATGATGGCGGGGCCGAATTCCAGCTGCACGGACAGCAGATCGTTCAGGCGGATCTCGGCGATGCGTTTGATCTGGCGGAGGCATTCGGCGATTTCGTCGGCGCGCTGGTTTTTCAGGCGGCGAGTGAAGGTGGCGATGATGCTCTGGCGCGTCAGTCCCTGTCCTGTCGGGCCTTTTACTGCGAGGATGAAGGGGAAGCCGAATTTTTCATTGTAGTCCGCGTTCAGCCGATGCAGTGTCGCGAATTCCTCGGTACTGCAAAGGTGCAGCCCGGACTTGGCTTGCTCGCTGGTGGATTCCGCAGTCAGCTGACCGGCGACTGCAGCCTTGCCCGCCAGCTCGGGGTGGGCGCGGATCAGGCCCAGTTGTTCGTCCAGCGTGGCGGCGCTGACCACCGACTGCAAGGCCAGCTTCAGCGCGGTCTCGTTGGCGAACGGGCGCTGGGCGGCGGCGCGCTCCGGTATCCACGGCGAATGCTCGTAGATGCCGCGCAGGCGGTCGATGAAGGTGGCGGTGTCGCAGCTATTGAGGTCGGAGAGTGTGGTCATCATAACTTCCATCATAACGTGCCTGCATCGCCGCGATATATGCGGTATGGCCTAAGCCTTATAAGCATGCGCTTACTTTTGCGACAGCGATTTGGCCGCAGCCGCCACCTGTTCGCGCAGCCATTTGTGCTCCGGCGCCTGATGCACGCGCTCGTGCCACAGCTGGTAGAAGCGCATCGGCGGGAATTTCACTGGCACCGTATAGGTTTTCAGCGGCATCTGTTTTTCGTAATGGCGCACGAACTGGCTGCCGGTGGTCAGCACCAGATCGGTCTGCGCCAGCATGTTGGGGATCAGGCCGAAGTAGGCCGATTCCACCATCACATTGCGTTGCAGGCCCTGGCGCTCTAGATAATCGTCAATCACGCCGTGGTAGCCGGGCAGGATCTGCGTCGGCGCCACATGCGGCAGCGTGAGGTAGTCGTCCAGGGTCATCTTGTCGCTGGCGGTACGCAGCGCATAGGGACAGTCGGCGCGCATCACGCAGATGATGGGATCCTCGAACAGCTTGGACATATGCAGATGCTCGGGCGGCTCGTCCCAGTTGGCGATGACCAGGTCCATGTCGCCGTCCGACAGCAGGCGCACATAGTCCACGCCGGGACCGAGGCCGTGGATCCTCACGCGGCTGTTGGGCGAGCCGCGGCGCAGCAGCGCCACCAGATTTGGCAGGAACTGGCTATCCAGATAGTCCGGCGCGGCCACGTGGAAAGTGCGCGCTTCTTCCTGTGGCACGAAAGGTGCCTTCTTTAAAAAAAGGTTCTCTGTTTCGTCCAGAATGCGCTTTGCTGGTGCAAGCAGGCTTTCACCGTGCTGGGTTGGCACCATGCCGCGCGCTCCGCGCACCAAAAGTGGATCGCCGGTCAGCTCGCGCAGCTTGCGCAGCGAGGCCGAAATCGAGGGCTGCGGTTGATTGAGCTTGAGCGCGACGCGGGAGACGTTTTTCTCAACCAGCAGCAGGTAGAGAATGCGGATCAGGTGAAGGTCCAGGTGTTGCGGCAAGGCGGACATGAGAGCGGATGTTTTATACGGAATTGAATATGTCTAATATACTCCAATGTTCATGTGGCAGGAATCAAATCCGTTTATCTTCTGTAAATTAGCCACATCTTTGACCTGTTAAATTACATGGAATATCTGATCCCGTATGGCCTTGAGTGGGCCAACCTTCTCGTGCGCTGGCTGCATATCATCACCGGCATCGCATGGATAGGCGCCTCTTTCTACTTTGTGTGGCTGGACAATTCGATTCGTCCGCCGGCGCCGGGATCGGAGCTGGCCAGGAAGGGCGTGTCGGGCGAGCTGTGGGCGGTGCATGGCGGCGGTTTCTACAACCCGCAGAAGTATCTGGTGGCGCCGGCCGAGCTGCCGAAGGAGCTGCACTGGTTTAAATGGGAAGCGTATTCCACCTGGTTGTCCGGCATCGCACTGCTGACCATCGCCTATTACTTCAACGCGCAGGCGATGATGATCGATAAATCGGTGGCGGATCTCACCAGCCTGCAGGCGGTGGGTATCGGCGTCGCTACCCTGGTGGTCGGTTGGACGGCGTACGACCTGCTGTGCCGCTCCCCGCTGGGCAAGCATGATGCGGCGTTCGGCGTGGTGATCTTCGCGCTGATCGTCGGCGCCACGTATGGCATGACGCATGTGCTGAGCGGCCGCGCGGCGTACATTCACATCGGCGCGCTGATCGGCACCATCATGGTCGGCAATGTGCTGATGCTGATTATTCCGGGCCAGCGCAAGATGGTGGAAGCCATGTCGGCCGGCCGCATGCCGGACCCGGTGCACGGCCAGAAGGCCAAGCAGCGCAGCGTCCACAATAACTACTTCACGCTGCCGGTGCTGTTCATCATGATCAGCAACCACTACGCAATGACCTACCGGAACGACCACGCCTGGCTGGTGCTGGCTTTCATCATGGCTGCTGGCGTCTTTATTCGCCACTTCTTCAACCTGCGCCACAAGGGCCGCGTGGAGTGGCGCTACCCCGCCATCGGCGTGGCGCTGCTGGCCGCGGTGGCGGTGGCGATTGCGCCGGCCAGGCCGGTGGCCACCGCGCCTGCGGCCGATCCGGCGGCGGCCTTCGCCAGGGTGAAAGCGGTGATCGATACGCGCTGCCTGTCCTGCCACTCCGCGCATCCAACGCAGCCGGGCTTCGCGGCGGCACCGCTGGGCGTGACGTTCGACACGGCTGACCAGATCCATCAGAACGCGGAAAAAATCTATAAGCAGGTCGTACAGACCAAGGCCATGCCGCTCGCCAACCTGACCAATATGACCGATGCCGAGCGCGCGCAAATCGCTGCGTGGTACGAATCCGGCGCAAAATGAAGGAACTCAAATGAGCACAGTAAAAGTACAACTGGCGCAATGGATCGACGACCACTTTGATGAGGAAGTCGGCGTTCTGCAACAGCTGCTGCGCGTGCCGACCGATACGCCGCCCGGCAACAACGCGCCGCATGCGGACGTGGTGGCGGATCTGGTCAAGGCCTACGGCTGGACCGCCGAGAAGCACGCGGTGCCGGAGCAGACCGTGCGCGATTACGGCATGGAGAGCATCACCAACCTGATCGTGCGCCGTCCTTATGCGGCAAGCGGGCCGACCGTGGCGCTGAATGCGCACGGGGACGTGGTGCCGCCGGGCGACAACTGGACATATCCCCCCTACGGCGGCGTGATCGACAACGGCTTTATCTACGGCCGCGCGGCGGCGGTGTCCAAGTGCGACTTCGCCACCTACATCTTTGCCGTGCGCGCGCTGGAAGCGCTGGGCGTGCAGCTCAAGGGCGGGCTGGAACTGCACTTTACCTACGACGAGGAATTCGGCGGCCTGCTGGGCCCCGGCTGGCTGCTGGAGCAAAAGCTGACCAAGCCGGATTATGTGATCGCGGCTGGCTTCAGCTACAACATCGTCACCGCGCACAACGCCTGCTTGCAGCTGGAGATTACGGTGCATGGCAAGTCCGGCCACGGTGCCATGCCGGAGACCGGCCACGACGCCTTGCAGGCCGCCACGCGCATTCTGAATGCGATTTATGGCCAGCTGCCGGAGCTGAAAAAAATCAAATCGAAAATCGCCGGCATCGATTCGCCGACCATGCTGGTGGGCCGCATCGACGGCGGCACCAACACCAATGTGGTGCCGGGCAAGGTGGTGATGAAGATGGACCGCCGCATGATTCCGGAAGAAGACCCGGTGGAAGTGGAAGCGCAAGTGCGCGCGCTGATCGAGAACGCGGTGCGGGGCGTACCCGGCATTACGCTGGAGATCAAGCGCCTGCTGCTGTCGCACGCGCTGCGCGAGCGTCCGGGCACGGAGAAGCTGGTGGCCAGCATCCAGCAGAATGCGCAGACCTTCATCGGCGAGAAGATTCCGGCGCAAGGCACGCCGCTGTATGCGGATGCGCGCCTGTACGGCGAACACGGCATCCCGGCGGTGCTGTATGGCGCCGGCCCGCGCACGGTGCCGGAGTCCAATGCCAAGAAGGCCGATGAACGTCTTAATCTGGAAGATCTGCGCAAGGCGACGAAGGTGGTAGCATGCACCTTATTCGATTTCCTTGGAGCGTGAGATGTTTTCTAAAAAGCTGATGGCAGGCTGGGGGGACATGGACTTCAACAGCCATATGCGCAATACGGCGTTCCTCGATAAAGCCGGCGATGTGCGCATGCTGTTCCTGTCCGAGCATGGCTTCCCCATGAGTGAATTCATGCGCCTGAATATCGGCCCGGTGGTGATGAAGGACGAAATCGGCTACGTCAAGGAAGTGCTGCTGCTGGAAGAAATCACCGTCACGCTGGCGCTGGCCGGGCTGGCGGAAGACGGCAGCCGCTGGGTACTGCGCTCCGACATCATCCGCCCGGACGGCAAGCTGGCCGCGCGTGTCAACAGCACCGGTGGCTGGCTGGATCTGGGCGCGCGCAAGCTGATCGCGCCACCGCCGGCGTTGATGGCCACCTGGCAGATACTGGAAAAGACCGACGACTTTCAGCAACTGCCTTCCAGCGTCAAGGCGAAGTAAAGTACTTCTTGTACAGCCGGGCTTTCAAGCCATGTGCATTGAGCCGCCTGACCGTGGCGGTGATGGACGGCGCCAGCACGGCGTGGTCCTTGCCGAGAGCACCATCTTCAGGCAGGCCTCTACCGTTTGCACATCATGCGGCTGTACGCGCGGCTGCAACGCGTCCAGGCGCTTCTGGTCACCGACGATGCTGCCATCGGCCAGCATGGCGGCGCCGCGCCGGCCCGGCAGGCTTTGCAACTGGCAGCGCAGGTGGATTTCTGCGCACAGCTGTTGCAGGTATTCGCTGCCGTAGGCGTAGGCCATGGAAGTGCGTTCATGGGTGGTTCCGAAGAGCAGCGTATCCGGGCCTTGCGCGGCAGCGCTCAGAGGCAGGGCGCAGGCGAGGGCCAGCAAGGCTGTCCGCCAATGAGGCATGGGCTGTCTCTGGGATGAAATCGTGCTCTATGATAGCCGATCCGGCTTTGCCGTATTATATGGTTCATCCCGACAGAATGGCCTGCCTGTGCATCGATACGATTTAATCAGTTGCCACGATTGCGGCGTGCTGCATCAGCGCCGCCCGGTGCGCCCGCGCGAGAAGGCGCGTTGCGTGCGTTGCTGCTCGGTTCTGTATCGCGGCATCCACTCGGACGCCAACCGCATGGCGGCCATCACGCTGGGGGCGCTGTTCACTTTCCTGATTGCGCAGTTTTTCCCCATCGTCGAGCTGGAAGTAGGCGGCTACAGCACCAGCGCCACGCTGCTGGGCGCCATCCGCGTGCTATGGACGGAACATATGCAGCTGGTGGCGGCAATGGTGTTTGTGTTCACCATGCTGTTGCCGGCAGTGGAACTGGGATCGCTGCTGTATGTGACCCTGTCGCTGCGCAGCGGCCAGCGGCCGCCGGGCTTCGATCATTTGTTGCGTGCGGTCGGGCTGGCGCGGCGCTGGGGCATGACGGAAGTGCTGATGATCGGCATCCTGATCACGATCGTGAAGATGACCAGCCTGGCGCAAGTGGTGGTGCAACCCGGCTTGTTTGCGTTTGGCGCGCTGACGCTGATGCTGGCGATTGTGGTGTCCTTCGATCCCAAAATTCTGTGGAACATCGGCGAGCATTTGCCAGGACCGCGCCGCGTGGCGCAAAAGCCGTTTCATTATGCGGCGCTGGCCAAGGGCGCACCGCTGCTGGCCTGCCACAGCTGCGGGCTGGTGGAGTCGCTCAGATACACGGTACGGCACCAGTACTGCGCCCGCTGCGGCGCGCACCTGCATCGGCGCCATCCGGACAGCGTGGGCCGCACCTGGGCCTTCCTGTTGGCGGCGGCGATACTCTACATTCCCGCCAACCTGTTGCCGGTGATGTACACGCACTCATTGTTCGGCAAGGAGGACGACACCATCATCAGCGGCGTGGTCTACTTCTGGACCAGCGGTTCGCCGGCGCTGGCTGCCATCATTTTCATCGCCAGCATCGTGGTGCCGGTGTTGAAGCTGGCGGCACTGGCGCTGCTGGCATGGACCGCGCAGCGGCGCTCGCGTTGGCGGCCGATGCAGCGCACCGTGTTGTATCGCATCGTTGAATTTGTCGGCCGCTGGTCGATGCTGGATATTTTCGTCATCACGCTGACGGTGGCGCTGGTGCGCTTCCAGTCGCTGGCGGTGATCACGGCCGGTCCTGGCGCGATGGCGTTTTGCGCGGTGGTGGTGCTGACCATGATCGCGTCTATGCAGTTCGATCCCCGCCTGATCTGGGATCCCATCGATACCCATGGAGAGAAGCATGTCTGAAAACGAGAGCGGCCATCCGCCGCTACCGGAACCGAATGTGGAGAAGGCCAGCCGCTGGCTGCCGTCGCTGGTGTGGCTGATTCCTTTGCTGGCCGCGCTGATCGGCCTGACGCTGGTGGTCAAGTCGGTGCTGGACCAGGGGCCGACAGTGGTGGTCAGCTTCCGCAGCGCGGATGGACTGGAGCCGGGCAAGACCAAGGTTAAATACAAGGATGTGGACATTGGCCTGGTGCGTTCGATTTCGCTGGCCGCGGATTTGTCCAAGGTACTGGTGACCATCGACATGAGCAAGGACGCCAGGCGCTTCACGGCGGCCGATACGCGTTTCTGGGTGGTCAAGCCACGGGTTGGCGCGAGCGGCGTGTCGGGCTTGAATACGCTGTTGTCGGGCTCTTACATCGGCGTCGACGCCGGCAAGTCGGAGGATACCAAGACCGATTTCACCGGACTGGAAAAACCGCCCCAGGTCACGCGCGACGAAAAGGGAACGATTTATACGCTGCATGGCGATACGCTGGGTTCCATCGACGTGGGCTCGCCGATTTTCTATCGCCGCATACAGGTGGGGCAGGTGACCGGTTTCGATCTGGAGGACAAGGGGCGCGGCGTGCGGATGTCGGTGTTTGTCGGTGCGCCTTACGATCAGTATGTCGGCAAGAACAGCCGCTGGTGGCATGCCAGCGGCGTGGATGTGCGGCTCGACTCCAACGGCTTCAAGGTCAACACGCAATCGCTGGCTGCTTTGCTGGTGGGCGGCATTGCGTTTGAATCGGCGGGCGGACAGAAACCGTCGTCGCTGGCGCCGGCGGGGGCGGAGTTTGCGCTGGCGGCGGACCGGGACAGCGCAATGCGCGAGCCGGATGGCGTTCCGATTACGACGGTGCTGTATTTCGACCAGTCGCTGCGCGGCTTGTCGCCGGGCGCACCGGTGGACTTCCGCGGTATCGTGATGGGCGAGGTGCGTTCGGTGGGCGTGGAGTTCGATCCGGTGAAAAAGAACTTCCGCATGCCGGTGACGGTGGATATGTATCCGGCGCGGCTGGGCCGCAGTTTTGCGCAGACCATCGCCAATGACCAGGAGCGCAATGCCGGCCCGGCACTGCTGGAGCGTCTGGTGGCGCGCGGCTTGCGCGGCCAGCTGCGCACCGGGAATCTGCTGACCGGGCAGCTGTATGTGGCGCTGGATTTCTTCCCGAACGCGGCGCCGGTCAAGGTGGATGTATCGGCCGAGGTGCCGGAGGTGCCGACGGTGCCCAACAGCCTGGATGAGTTGCAGACGCAGATAGCGAGTATCGCGCGCAAGCTGGATAAGGTGCCGTTCGAGGAGATCGGCAAGAATCTGCGCGATACCCTGAAGAGCGTTGACGTGTTGATGAAGCAGCTGGATGCGCAGGTGATGCCAGAGATGAAGGGCACGCTGGCGGCGGCACGCAAAACGTTCAACGAAGCGGACCAGTTGCTGCAGAAGGATTCGCCGGTGCAGTCGGACCTGCGCGAGGCCTTGCAGCAGTTGACGCAGACCTTGCAGTCGCTGAATGCCCTGTCGGATTATCTGGAGCGGCATCCGGAATCGCTGTTGCGCGGCAAGCCAGAGAAAAAAGGAGAACAGAAATGATGCGTGGAGCGATGCGGTGGATGCCGCTTGCAGTGGTGTTGTCCATGCTGAATGGTTGCGCGAGCGCGCCGCCGGAGCGCTTCTACAGCCTCAGTGCAGGCCTCGGCGGCGGAGCGGCGCAGGCGCAGACCACGCAGGCGGCGCCGGCTTATTACATCGAACTGCCGGCGGTGACGGTGCCGTCACAGGTGGCGCGCAATCAGCTGGTGGTGACGACCGGCGCCGGACGGATGGATCTGCTGGAGCAGGAACGCTGGGTGTCGCCGCCGTCGGCGGAAATCGGGCAGGCTTTGTCGCTGGCGATTTCCGGCGAATTGGGCACCATTGACGTGTTCCGGACGCCGACACCGGACAAGGCGCCGGTGTACCGCATCAGCACCAACGTGCAGCGCTTTGAATCCGCGCCGGGGCAGTATGCCCTGATCGACGCCGTGTGGAGCGTGCGCCTGGTCGGCAGCACGCAGGTGCTGACCTGTCGCAGCGTGGCGCAGGAGACGGTCGGTGCGGGGTACGACGAACTGGTGGCCGGCCATCGCCGTGCCGTGGCCCGCATCGGCGTCGATATCTCCAAGGCGGTACGCGGATTGGCGGGCGGCGGCAAACCGGCCTGCCAGGAATAGCAGGTTATGAACTATCGAATGAAGCCCAGCCTGGCGAGACACTTAATCTTTTGGAACGAATGAAAATGCGCGAGCTTATGCGGGAAATTTAGGTTCGCGGCCTGCTTTTGTGTTTCCTCAGGCATGCCAGTTCGGCCTCCGATTAGACTGGGCCGATGCCAAACACCGCGCCACCCGCCCGCTACGACCTGCCGTGGAAAACTGCCGTGACGCAGGCGTTCCGCGCTTTCATGTCGTTCTTTTTCCCCGAGATCTGTGCCGAGATCGATTGGTCCAAACGCCCACGCTTCCGCGACAAGGAATTGGTGAACATGGGTTTTAGTGACGCGCCGGACGTCTTGGTCGCTGATATGCTGCTCGAAGTTTTCTTGCGCGATGGCGAATGGATGTTGATCCACGTGGAGATCCAGGCGCAACGGGACGCCTCGCTGGCGCGGCGCATCGCAGCCTATAATTTCCGCATTTCCGATGAATATAGACGGCCCGCGATCAGCCTGGTGTTGCTAGCTGACGACGATCCCCATTGGCGGCCGAGCGCTTTCCACCGTCAGACGCTGGGAATGTCGGTGGCTGTTTTCTTCCCCGTAGCGAAACTGCTGGATGATGCTGACCGGGAGGATATCTTGCTGGCCTCGCGTAATCCGTTTGCCCTGGTCAAGCTGGCTCATCTGCGCACACAGCAGGCGCATCATGACGCCGATAAGCTCTACTTGGACAAGTGGGAGTTGACGACACTATTGTACGAACGTGTCAGGAGCAAACGGCGCATACTCGTTTTCTTCAAAGTGATTAACTGGATGATGGCTTTGCCTGAGCCGTATCAGGAGCGCTATTGGCGAGCCATACGTCTGTGGGAAAAGGAACGCAACATGGAATGGATAAGTCCGTTGGAGCAGTCATTCATCGATAAAGGATGGCGGAAAGGTGTGCGGGCCGGTCTGAAAACGGGCCGGCAGGAGGGCCTTGAAGAAGGTGTCAAGAAAGGCCTGGAGCAGGGACTGGAGCAGGGACTGGAGCAAGGGCGCACTGAGGGGGCGGCGGTATTGCTTGAGCGGCTCTTGACGCGGCGGTTTGGCCCTCTGCCCAAGGCGGCCCGGAACAAGCTGGCCAAGGCGAGTCTGCAACAGCTTGCAGCGTGGAGCGATGCGCTGCCGGAAGCGCAGTCGTTGAAACAGGTATTGGGATAGCGCTCAGGCGCCGGCTTGCATGGCGGCGCCGATCTGCGTGCGCAGCCAGGTATTGGCCGGATCGCTGTCGACATTGGCGTGCCAGTAGAGGTAGACATCCAGCGACGGCATCTCCAGTGGTATCGGCAAGATCTGGTTGTTGAATTGCTGGTTGACGATGCGTGCCAGGCGTTCCGGCATGGTCAGCGCCAGATCGGTTTCGCTCACCACGCGGCAGGCGGCGAAGTAGTGCTGGCAGCGCAGGCGGATACGCCGCTGCAGGCCTTGCCGGCTCAGCTCCACATCCTCCAGCCCCGGCCCGCGCCGGCGCGAGCTGGTCTGGATATGCTCCAGTTGCAGATACGTCTCCAGCGACAATACGCGCCGCTTCACCAGCGGATGGCCGCGCCTTACCAGCACCACCGTGTTATCGCCCGCCAGTTGCGCGCGGCGGATGTCGTTCGACAGTGGCAGCAGAATGTCGATCGCCGCATCCAGCGTGCCGGCCGCCAGTTCGCTCTCCAGTTCGCGCCGGCTGACCTGCAAGGTATTCAGCGTGACCGACGGCGCCGCACGCGTAATGCTGGCCATCAGCGGCGGCAACACGCTGGCTTCCAGCACATCGCGCACCGCCAGCGAAAAACTGCGCTCGCTGCTGGCGGCGTCGAAGCGCGCGGCGCCGGTCAGCGTGACTTCAAAACCGCGCAGTGCGCGCCGCACCGGTTCAATGATGGAACGGGCCAGAGGCGTCGGTACCATCACATGGCCCTGGCGCTCGAACAGCGGATCGTCGAATAGCTGCCGCAGGCGGCTCAGCGCATGACTGATGGCGGGCTGCGTCAGATTCATCTTCAGGCTGGCGCGCGTAATGCTGCCCTCGGCGTAGATCGCTTCCAGCACGATGAACAGGTTCAGATCGACCTTTGAGATATGCACGGGATTTATCCAGGTGAATTAATTCTATTCATTTGATGAATTATAGGCGAGCCGCTAAGCTACAGGTCTACGAGAGGATGCAATATGGGACAAATTTTGCTGGTGCGTCACGGACAGGCCTCGTTCGGCGCCGCCAATTACGATCAACTGTCGGAACTGGGCTACGAGCAGGCGCGCTTGCTGGGCCAATGGTACGCCAACAGCCGCACGCCGTTCCACAAGGTGATCACCGGCGGCATGGCGCGCCACCAGCAAACCGCCGACACCTGCCTGGCCGAGCTGCCCAAACCGCTGTTGGCCGACACTGAATGGATCACCGACGCAGACTTCGCCGAATTCGATCATCACGAAGTGCTGCTGTGCCACTGTCCGGAATTCGCCGACGCTATCGCCTTCAAGGCGTTGCAGGCCAACCACGTCGATCCGCCGCGCGCGCTTGAGCATCTGTTCCGCGCCGCCATGCAGCGCTGGATGGGTGGCTGGCATGACAACGACTACGCTGAAACATGGCCCGACTTCCGCCGCCGCTGCGTGCGTGCGCTGGAGCGGCTGCAAAACGGAGAGCGCGGCCACACCACCATCGTCTTCACCTCCGGCGGCGTCATCGCCACCCTGATGCAGCACCTGCTGGGACTGCAGGATTATCAGGTGATGGAAATGAGCTGGACGCTGGCCAACTGCGCCGTCACCAAGCTGCTGCAACGGCCCGGCCACATCTCGCTGGGTTACCTGAACAATTACGCGCACCTCGAATGGCTGGGCCAGCCGGGCAGCGTCACTTACCGCTAACAGGAGACATCGATGGATTTCGCATACAGCCCGAAAGTAAAAGAACTCCAGGCCAGGCTGACGGCCTTCATGGATGAGCACATCTATCCCAACGAAGTCGCCTTCCACGCCGAGATCGACGCCAACCGCGCCGCCGGCAATGCCTGGGTGCCGACCAAACTCATGGAAGAGCTCAAGCTGAAAGCGCGCGCCGCCGGCTTGTGGAACCTGTTCCTGCCGGATTCCGGACACGGCGCCGGCCTGACCAACCTCGAATACGCGCCGCTGTGCGAAATCATGGGGCGCGTGCACTGGGCGCCGGAAGTGTTCAACTGCTCGGCGCCGGACACCGGCAACATGGAAGTGCTGGCGCGCTACGGCACACCAGAGCAACAACAGCAATGGCTGGAACCGTTGCTGGACGGCCGCATCCGCTCCTGCTTCGGCATGACCGAGCCGGATGTGGCATCATCCGACGCCACCAACATTGCCAGTTCCATCGTGCGCGACGGCGACCATTACGTGATCAACGGCCGCAAGTGGTGGTCGTCCGGCGCCAACGATCCGCGCTGCGCCGTGTTCATCTTCATGGGCAAGAGCGATCCCGACAATCCCAGCCGCCACAAGCAGCAATCGATGATACTCGTGCCGCGCGACACGCCGGGCGTCCACATCCTGCGCCACCTGCCGGTGCTGGGCTTTGACGATGCGCCGCACGGCCACGCCGAAATCGTGTTCGACAATGTGCGCGTGCCGGCCGCCAACCTGATCCTCGGCGAAGGCCGCGGTTTCGAAATCGCCCAGGGCCGCCTTGGTCCGGGCCGCATCCACCACTGCATGCGCCTGATCGGCCTGGCCGAGCGCGCGCTGGAGCAGATGTGCAAGCGCAGCCTGTCGCGCGTGGCCTTCGGCAAGCCGGTGGCGGAGCAGGGCGTCACGCTGGAGCGCATTGCCGAGGCCCGCATCATGATCGACCAGGCGCGCCTGCTGGTGCTCAACGCCGCCTACATGATGGACACGGTCGGCAACAAAGTGGCGGCCAAGGAAATTGCCATGATCAAGGTGGCGGCGCCGTCCATGGCTTGCCAGGTGATCGACTGGGCCATTCAGGTGCAAGGCGGCGGTGGCATGGCCGATCCTTTCCTGGCCCATGCCTACGCCAGCGCCCGTTCGCTGCGGCTGGCCGACGGCCCGGACGAGGTGCATCGCTCCCAGATCGGCAAGATGGAGCTGGCCCGCTACAAATAATCACGCGGTGGTCAAGGTAATCGTTTTCCGCGTACTTGTTGCGCGGTTTTCCCACATATGTTGACATCTTTAAGGCTCTGAATTAATCTTGCTCGTCACTTAAGTTAAACGATTAACTAAAAATACAACGGAGACGACCATGAAAAAATCCATCCATCTGACGCCGATGGCGGCGGCGCTTGGCCTGGCCTTGCTGTCCATGAACGTGCAGGCTCAACAGGAAGAATCGGCCAGCAAACCCGGCACGCTGGAGACTGTCGTAGTTACCGCGAATAAACGTGTCGAAAAATTGGAAAGCGTTCCAATGGCAATTTCGGTGATGAGCGAGCAGGAAATCCAGCGCACCAATATCCGCGAGATCGAGGATGTGGTGGCCATGATGCCATCGCTGACGCTGAACTCGGGCACCACCGCCGCCAACAACGCCATCTTCATGCGCGGCATCGGCACCGTCTCGGTCGGCATCGGCGTCGAGTCGGACGTGGCGGTGATCATCGACGACATTCCCATCGCCACCCAGTTCCAGGCCTTTAAAGACCTGGCCGACGTTTCGCGCATCGAAGTGCTGAAAGGCCCGCAGAGCACACTGTTCGGCAAATCGGCGGTGGCAGGGGCGGTCAACATCGTCACCAAGCCGATTTCCGGCCCGATGGTGTATCGCGCCAGCACCTACATCACCAACGACAATGAATGGCGCGTCAACGCCTCGGCCGGCGGCCAGCTGGACGAGCATTTCGCCCTGCGCCTGTACGCCGGCAAGACCCGCATGCCGGGCAATTTCCACAACCTGACCGACGGCAAGGACGTCAACGGCTCGGGCGGCAAGACCTTCATGGCCAAGCTGCAGTGGAATCCGGTCGAGAACGTGCAGGTCGACCTGACGCCGCGCTACAACTTCCAGGACAATTCGCGCGGCGTGACGGCGGTGAACGGCTTCTTCCTGCGCACCGGTTCGCAGGCTGCCGGCACGCTGGTGTCGACGCCGATCGGCCTCGATGGCGTCTACCTGAACGGCAATCCGCAACTGCCGGCCTCGGTGCTGATGGCTGGCATCAACGTCAACGATCCGGGCAACCGCAATGTGCGGCGCGACTTCCCGACCGGCCTGGTTTCCAGCGACCGCGGCGTCGGCCTGAAGGTGGCGTGGACCTTGTCGAACGACGCCACGCTGATGTCGATCACCTCGTGGAGCAAATATCTGGCCAACGACTTCCGCGACCAGGACTTTACCGACAAGCCGACCATCGCGGCGGCCGGCTCCACCGTGCCAACCATCGGCAATTACCAGTTCGGCACCTACGACATCCGCTCGAAGACGCAGGAAATCCGCTACGTCTCGCCCGACACCGGCGCCTTCAAATACGTGGCCGGCCTGTGGCTGGCGCATAACGAAATCTACCGCCACTTCATCCGCGGCTATTGCGTGGCGCCGATGACCTGCAACGCCAATTCGCCATCGAGCCCGACCAATTACTACACCGATATCTACAACACCAATAAGGCCATCTTCGGCCAGGCCTCATGGGAATTCGTGCCGACCTGGACGGTGACCGCCGGCGTTCGCTTTAACCAGGAAATCTCGGGCTACCACTACAAGCGCAACTACTACACCGACCAGCTGGACGAGGCGACCTTCAAGCCGGGTCCGGTGGGCGTGGACCAGTTCCAAAGCTATGGCAACAGCGACCCGGCCACCACGGGCAAACTCAGCCTGCAGAAACAGATCACGCCGGACTGGATGGTGTACACCCAGGCCTCCACCGGCTACAAGGGCGAGGCGTATGACGTGACCTCGGGCCTGAAAGCGGCTGCGGCCTTCCCGGTCAAGCCGGAAACCAGCCAGAGCTTCGAGATCGGCACCAAGGCCAATCTGTTCAACAACCGCATGTCGGTGGCGGCCACGTATTACAACTCCGACTTCTTTGGCTACCAGCAGAACGTCACCTATGTGCTGCCAAACGATCCGACCATCTACAGCCAGCTGAACTCGATTCCGCACATCCGCACCCACGGTTTCGAAATCGACGCCAACGCGCTGGTGGCCAATAACCTGACCGTGAACGCGGCGCTGGCCTTTACCTTGCCGACCATCGAGAAGTGGGCCAATGGTCCGTGCTATAGCGATTCGACCAACGTTGCCGTGAACGGCACCAAGCTGGCGGCCAACGGTTCCATCGCCGGCCAGAACACCGCCTGCTTCCCGATCGCGCCGGGTTCGACCACGGGCGTGCAGAATCTGGACCACTCGGTATTCCCGGGCACGCCGAAGATCAAGGTCAACATCGGCGCCAACTACGACTTCAACATTCCGGCCACGCCGCTCAAGGGCTTTGTGAATGCGAACGTGCGTTATCAAAGCGACTACCTTACCAACATCAACAACGACCCGGGTGCGCGTAACAAGGCATACACTATTACCGATCTGGGCTGGGGCGTGCGGACCATGGACGACAAGTACAAGCTGAGCTTCCGCGTGAACAATCTGTTCGATCGTTTCTATATTCCGAATGCGAACGCCAGCGGTCCTTCCTCGTTCCGCGCCGGTCCGACCTCGACCTCGCCGCAGGTCACGGCCAACAGCTGGGTGCCGCCGCGTGACGTATTCCGTTATTTCAGCGTCAAGCTGGACGTAAAATTCTGAGTGATATTCGCCGGGTGAATCTCTGGCATCAGAAAGATAAATTGGATTAATAGTCGAGGAAGGCTCATCATTCACTTGTCTCCTCTATTCTCCTCCAAGGAAATAGATTTAGCCCGCTCCCTGAGCGGGCTTTTTTTTTATCCGTTGCGGGCGAGCGGCAGCCAGAGGGTGAACAGGGTGCCGGCAGGGTTGGATTGCCAGTTCACCTTGCCGTCCACCGAGGCGGCGCGGCGTTGCTGGTTTTGCAGGCCGCGGCCGGCGCCGTTGTGCAAGGCCTGCGCCACGTCGAAGCCCTGGCCGTTGTCGGCGATGTGTACTTGCACGCCGTCCGCGCCGGCCGTGGTGCCGACCCGGATTTCCGTCGCCAGCGTATGGCGCAGGATGTTGGCGATGCTTTCCTGAACGATGCGCAGGATGTGCAGCGCGCTCGATGGATTCAGCCACGGCAGCGCCGGCATTTCGCGCACTTCCCACAGCAGTTTCACGCCCGTGCCTTCCAGGCGCGGCTCCAGCCGGAAGCGCAAGGTCGCCAGCAACAGCAGCAGGTCGGCTTCCACCGGTTCCATCGAATCGATGGTCAGCTTGAGGTCATCCAGGCAATCTTTCAAAATTTGCGACACCCGCGCGTCGCTGATGTTGCCGCGCTCGACCGAGCGGATGGCGCTGATCAGCGAGGAGCCGAGGCCGTCGTGCATGTCCTGCATCAGGCGCTGGCGCTCGTCGCTGATGGTCTGGCGCAGTTCGATTTCGCGCAGGCGTTGGTGGCTCGCCTCCAGTTCCGCTTCACGCCGCGCCAGCCGCTCGGCCAGGCTGGCGTTGACGCGCTCCACTTCCGCAATCGCATCCACATAACGCCGGTACATCAGGATGCCGAAGGCGATGAAGCACACCGCCGGCGCATACGCCCCCAGATACCAGCCTTCCACGCTGATGACATTGTTCTGCAGCAGCCAGTCGGTCATGCCCATGGCGGTGCAGGCGACGATGCCGTACACCACCAGCCGCCCCTCGGCAGAATGGCGCCACGCGCAAATACCGCCCACCACGCAAGCCAGCAGGCTCATGGCCGGCGCCACCAGGTAGACGATGGGTGTCACGGTCGGCATATTGGGCAGTACCGCCAGCACCGGCAAGGTCAGCACGCCGATGGCCAGCGTCACCGCCACCAGTCCGCGCGTCAGCCATGCCAGCGGCCGCCGGTGCAACTGGCACAGGAAAAAGTGCACGGCCAGCACCAGCCAGAACAGCGAGTTTACCGTCAGCCAGGCGAACCAGTCGTTCTCCACGCGCAGGTCGACATAGAAATGCAGCCCGCGCAGGAAGGCGGTGGCCGCCAGGTTGAAGAACAGCAGGTAGGCGATCTCATGCTGGCGGCGCAGCCAGACGAACAGGGCAAACACGCCCACCGCCATGAAGGCCGCGCTGAGCATCGCCGGCAGTTGCTGTTGCAGCCACATGCGCACATGGTAGGACGGACGCAGCACGTCAGCCGGCCCCAGCCGCAGCGACGACACCGCCGTTTGCGAGGCGTAGCTGTGCTCCAGCCGCAGCAGGATTTCGCGCACCGGCGCGCTGCCGCCATGCTGGTCCAGCGTGAACCACAGCGGGGTGCGCGTGCTGTTCCATGACGGTCCGTTCTGCTGGGCCTGATGCGCCAGCCGGCCGTTGACGTAGACCGCAATGGTGCCGTCGGTCTTGACACGGATGCCGTACAGGGCCAGCGTGCGCGTCTGCGCCGGCAGGTTGTCGACCGCCACTTTCAGCCAGGTCACGCGCACCGCGTGCGGCGGATGGCTGGCGGTGCCGGATTCGGCCTGCCGCAGCAGGGCGATGGAGGGGCTGAACGGCAGCGGCACCAGCTGCCATGCGGGCGGCAGCGTGGCACTGTCGATGGTCGCGGGCGGCGGCGTGTAGGCCGGGGCGGTGGTTTCCTGCCAGCCGGCCTGGGTCAGATGCAAGCTGACGCTGGGGCCGTGGCCGCCGTCGTTGTCGAGATACAGCGAGGCAGCCGCAATCAGCACGGCCACGGAAAACAGCAGCAACAGGTTGGCAAGCAGCCGCGGCGAACGTTGCATCAAGACAGCAGCCCCTGGGTGCGCGCTTCAAAGATGGCCTCGGCCTTGGATGTCACCTTGAGCTTGCTGTAGATGCGCCGCACGAAGGTGCGCACGGTGAAGTGCGACAGCTGCATCAGGTTGGCGATCTCGTGCACGGTGAAGCCTTTGGTGATGTAGTCCAGCACTTCCTTTTCGCGCTGGGACAGCGGCGGCGGCCCGTCGCCGCCGGCGCCGCTGCTGGCGCTGGCCGGCTGCGCGGCGGGCGGATTGCGGAAGCGCGCCAGCACCTGGCGCGCGATGATGGGGCTGATCGGACTGCCGCCGTTGGCCAGGCTGCGGATCTCGTCGCTCATCTTGGCCGGCGAGCTATCCTTGAGCAGGTAGCCGGCTGCGCCGGCCTCGATCGAGCGCATCACGTGGGTCTCGTCGCCAAAGTTGGTGCTCACCATGATGCTGCAGCTGGGCCAGTGCTGGGCCGCCGCGCGGATCACGGCAATGCCGGAGCCGTCCGGCAGGCCCAGATCGACCAGCAGCACGTCGGCCGGCGGCCCGGACAGCAAAGCCAGGCCCTCGGCCTGGGTGCCGGCGCGGCCGACCAGCTGCATGTCGGGCGACTCCCGCACCACCAGGCTGAGGGCATGGCTGAAATCGGGATCGTCCTCGACGATGGCGACGTGTATAGGGCGGGTTTCGGTGTGCTTCATGCGGCCATTTTACGCCGGATGAGTTGGTCCAAGGCCGGATGTAGCACTTTCGTGCTACATACAAGGCTGGAAGCGGCAACTTAAAATGAAGCTGGTTTTATCACGCATGCTCATCAATGCAAGTTCCCAACACTCAGCCTGCGCCGGGCGTTCGTCCGGCGCGCCGTCCCATGCTGGAATTGTCGCTGACCGGCCAGCCGCGTTCGTGGCAGGTGCGCGAGCACCGCTACCGCTGCAACGGCTACGGCCGCGCGCGCTGGGGCATGGACATGGCCACGGTGGCAGGCATCATCGCCCGTGAACATCCCAGGGCGCAGGGCGGGCTGCGCCGCACCGTCGATGGCGTCGGCGGCGAGCAAGTGCTGGAGCTGACGTTGCCGGCGCTGCCGCCCGGTCCCGGAGCCGGCCGCCTGCGCTATGTGTTCGATGCCGAATTTGGCCGGCTGTGCGAAGTCCATCTGCACTGGATCAGCGGCGGCGATCCGTCCCATGAAGAACGCCTGCCGCTGGTACAGGCCGCCAGCCGCCTGACCGGCGAGCTGATGGGCTACCGCTGGTCCGGCCTGAGCACCCTGCGCGGCGCGGTGCGCGGGCCGGGCGCCTTGCTGCTGTTTTCCGGCCGCGACGAGGAGGGCGCCACCGTGGAGATTAGCCTCGACGGTGTGGCGTTCGACGTCGAGCGCCCGGGCGAACCGGGGCGGCCGGAGCACCGTCCGGCGCCGCGCGGTCCGGCGGCGCTGCGGTTGTCGTACAGGGCGGGCGGCTGGATCCAGCTGGAATAATGCAAACTGTATGCGCATACAGTATAATTATGGCATGTCGCATACCGCACAAAACGGCTTCATCCTGACCCGCCACTGGCGCGATACGGCCAGCGGCACGGAGATCGATTTCTGGCTGGCGACCGACGCCGGCCCCAGGAAAGTCCGACTCACCGCCCAAACCTCGGTTGCCTTTGCCGAGGCTTCCCTGCGCGCGGCCATCGAGGTGCAACTGGCGCCCGACGCCGGCATCGAGTTGCGCGAACTGCAGCTGAAAACCTTCCAGCAGCAGCCGGTGCTGGGCGTGTACGCCTCGCGTTACAAGGCGCTGACGGCTTTGGAACGCACCCTGCGCGACCACGGCATCAAACTGTACGAAGCCGACATCCGGCCGCCGGAGCGCTACCTGATGGAGCGCTTCATCACCGCCGGCGTGCAGACCGAGGGCGGTCATGCCAGCGGCATGGTCATCCACAACTGCAAGCTCAAGCCGGCGCCGGATTACCGGCCCACGCTCAGCATGGTATCGCTGGACATTGAAACCAGCGCCTTTGGCGACCTGTATTCGATTGCGCTGGAGGGCTGTGGCCAGCGTCAGGTCTACATGCTGGGCGAGCCGCAGGTATCGCCGTCCGGGCAGCGCGTCGATTTCGATCTGGAGTATTGCGCCACGCCGCGCCTGCTGATCGAAAAGCTCAACCAGTGGCTGGCGCGCTACGACCCCGACGTCATCATCGGCTGGAACGTGGTGCAGTTCGACTTGCGCGTGCTGCAGAAAAACGCCGACAAGCACCGCATCCCGCTGGCGATCGGCCGCGAAGGCAAGGGCGTCGAATGGCGCGAGCATCCGGGCAAGCAGGATTACTGGTTTGCGCCGGTGCCGGGCCGCATCATTTTGGACGGCATCGATGCGCTGAAGGCGGCGTCGTGGATGTTTCCTTCGTATGCGCTGGAAAATGTCGCCCAGTCCATGCTGGGCGAGGGCAAGGACATCGGCGACGACTACGACAAGATGGCTGAAATCGAACGCCGCTTCCACGAGGACAAGCCGGCGCTGGCGCACTACAACCTGAAAGACTGCGAACTGGTCACGCGCATTTTCAACAAGGCCAACCTGCTGGCCTTCATGATCGAGCGCGCCACCGTCACCGGTTTGCAGGCCGACCATCTGGGCGGCTCGATTGCCGCCTTCAACCATCACTACCTGCCGCGCATGCACCGCGAAGGCTATGTCGCGCCCAACGTCGGCGACATCAGCGGCGGCGCCTCGCCGGGCGGCTTTGTGATCGATTCCAAGCCCGGCCTGTACGACTCGGTGGTGGTGCTGGATTACAAGAGTTTGTATCCGTCCATCATCCGTACCTTCCTGGTCGATCCGGTGGGCCTGATCGAAGGCGAAATCGCCACCGACAAGGCCGAGGTGGTGGAGGGCGTCAACGGCACCGTGTTTTCGCGCGAGAAGCACTGCCTGCCGGCCATCACCACCGAAATCTGGAAGCAGCGCGACGCCGCCAAGCGGGCGAAGAACGAACCGCTGTCCACCGCGCTCAAGCTGCTGATGAATTCCTTCTGCGGCGTGCTGGGCGCCAGCGAGTGCCGCTTCTTCAATCCGCGGCTGGTATCCTCGGTCACGCTGCGCGGCCACCAGATGTTGAAGCAGACGCGCGAGCTGGTGGAGGCGCGCGGCTACGACGTCATCTACGGCGACACCGACTCCATCTTCATCTGGCTGAAAAAAGAATATCCCAACGAGGAAGCGCTGGCCATCGGCGCCGAGCTGGCGGAATACATCAACCACTGGTGGCGCACCATGCTGAAAGAAAAGCACGGTCTCGACTGTCACCTCGAAATCGAGTTCGACACGCACTACCAGAAATTTTTCATGCCCACCATCCGCGGCACCGACATGGGCAGCAAGAAGCGCTACGCCGGCCTGACCATCAACAGCAAGGGCGAGGAAGAAGTGATTTATCGCGGGCTGGAGGTGGCGCGCAGCGACTGGACGCCGCTGGCGCAGCAATTCCAGCAAGGCCTGTTCACCCGCATCTTCAAGGACGAGCCGTACCAGGAATACGTGCGCGAGTATGCGCAAAAGACCATGTCCGGCGCGTATGACGATTTGCTGGTCTACCGCAAGCGCCTGCGCCAGCCGCTGGACGAATACAAAGTGAACGTGCCGCCGCAAGTGCGCGCCGCGCGTCTGGCCGATGAGTACAATCAGGCGCAGCGCCGGCCGCTGCGCTACCAGAACGGCGGCTGGATCAGCTACGTGATGACCACCGGCGGCCCGGAGCCGCTGGAGGTGGTGCGCTCGCACATCGATTACGAGCATTACCTGAGCAAGCAGTTACAGCCGATTGCCGATTCCATCCTGCTGCCGATGAACGACAGCTTTACCAGTCTGACGACGGCGCAAGCCAGTCTTTTCTAGAGGAGATTGCATGAACCAGTTTAAGCAACTGCACGACGGCAGCAAGCTGCTGCACCTGCCCAACGCCTGGGACGCCGGCAGCGCGCGCCTGTTCGAAAGCCTGGGCGCGCCGGCCATTGCCACCACCAGCGCCGGCGTGGCGTGGGCGCAGGGCTATGCGGATAACGACCACCTGCCGGTGGACAGCGCCATTGCCGTGGCGGCCAATATCGCGCGCGTGCTGACGGTGCCGCTGTCGGTGGATTTTGAAAACGGCTATTCGTCCGATCCGCAGCAGGTGGCGCGCAATGTGCTGCGCCTGATCGAAGTCGGCGTGGCCGGCATCAATCTGGAAGACGGCAACGACGCGCCATCGCTGCTGGTGGAAAAAATCCGCGCCATCCGCGCGCTGGGACGCGACATCTTCATCAACGTCCGCACCGACGTCTACCTGAAAGGCCTGGCGCCGGAAGGCGAGCGCGTGGCCGAAGTGTTGAAGCGCGCGGCGCTGTACAAGGAGGCAGGCGCGGATGGCCTGTTCGTGCCGGGCATCTGCAAAGTGGACGAGATCAAGGCGGTGGTGGCGGATGCCGGCCTGCCGGTGAACGTGATGGACTGGCCCGGCCTGCCATCGGCCGATGAGTTGCACCGGCTGGGCGTGGCCCGCCTGAGCGCGGGCTCGGGCATTCCGCAAGCCCTGTGGGCGGTGGCTGCCGGCATGGCGCAAGACTTCCTCGCCAGCGGCAACGCCGGCCCCCTGATTGCCAAGGCCATGCCTTACGGCGATTTGCAGGCGCTGTTCGTCAAGCCTTGATACTGGCCTGCACGCGCCACGCCAGCGGCAGGGTAAGCAGCAGGACCGCCGCCAGCGCCAGCAGGGCCGCCGGCACGCCCATCACATCGCCAACGCGGCCGAACAGCACCGGCGACAGCGCGCCGGCGCCGATGGTGCCGGTATAAAACAAGGCAAACGCCTGCTCGCGTTTGCCTGGCGCCGCCAGCTCGGGCACGGCGCCGTACAGCACGGACGAGGTGCCGTTCAGCGCCAGACCCAGCAGGGGAAGCAGGGCCATCACGCCCGCCAACGGCAGGAACACCGCCGCCACGATGGACAGCGAGGTGGCTGACTCGGTCAGCCACACCGTTTTCATCATGCCGATGCGCGCCCCCAGATAGCCGCACAGCAGCTTGCCAAACGCGCCGCCCACAAACAACAGCGACAGTGCCAGGCCGATGCCGGCCGTGCCGGCGCCTTTGCTCTTCAACAGAAAGGGCAGGAAGGTCAGGAAACCCATGCGCACGGTGCTGTCCAGCGTGCCGGTGGCGAGCAGGGCGCGCAGGCCGGCGGGCGAACCTGCGCCGGCCGCCGCCCTGGCCGCGTGTCTGGCATGCGGCGCCGGCAGCGTCCCTGGAATCAACCACCACAGCAGCAGCGCCGCCGCCAGACCGAGCAGGCCGATCAGGGTGACGCTGGTCTGCCAGCTGACCACCACCAGCAGCAAGCCGACCGCGCCGGGAATCAGGGTCTTGCCGATGTCGCCGGCAAAGTTATACGTGGACAGCGCCTCTTTTACGCCGCCGCCGGCTTCATACGCATCCGTCACCAGCGACGAGGCCAGCGGATGCTGGGTGCTGGCGCCCAGCCCGCCCAGCATCAGCGCCATCAGCAGCACTGGCAAGCCGCCGGCCTGGCCGGCGATCAGATAAGCCACGCCGGCCAGCGCGGTGCCGCCGATCAGCATGCGCGACCGGCCCCAGCGCCGCGCCAGACGGCTGGCCAGCAGCTGGAAGCTGGCCATCACGCCGGAATACGAGGCGCGCAGCAAGCCGATCATGGCGTAGCTGATGGCAAATTGCGCCTGCCAGATCGGCAGCAAAACGTAGATGAGATCGGTGAGGCCGTCATGCACGGCGTGGGCGCTGCTGGCGGCGAGAAGGGAGCGTTTGCGGGAAGACATTCCGTAAGTGTAACAAAAAAGCCCGCGCGGCCGAGGCTGCGCGGGCTTTTCGATCTGGCTGGCTGAAGGCGCCGGCCGGCTGAATTACATCATGCCGTCCATGCCGCCCATGCCACCCATACCGCCCATGCCACCCATACCGCCGGCTGGCTTGTCTTCCACGACTTCGGCGATCATGCAGTCGGTGGTCAGCATCAGGCCGGCGATCGAGGCGGCGTTTTGCAGCGCCGAGCGGGTCACTTTAGCTGGGTCCAGCACGCCCATTTCAACCATGTCGCCGTAGGTGCTGTTCGACGCGTTGTAGCCGAAGTTGCCTTCGCCTGCCAGCACGGCGTTCACCACCACCGACGATTCTTCGCCGGCGTTCTGCACGATCATGCGCAGCGGCTCTTCCATGGCGCGCAGAACGATCTTGATACCTGCGTCCTGGTCGGCGTTGTCGCCTTTCAGGTTTTTCACCTGAGCGCGGGCACGCAGCAGGGCAACGCCGCCGCCTGGCACGATGCCTTCTTCCACTGCGGCGCGGGTCGCGTGCAGGGCGTCTTCAACGCGTGCTTTCTTCTCTTTCATTTCCACTTCGGTGGCAGCGCCAACCTTGATCACTGCCACGCCGCCGGCCAGCTTGGCCACGCGCTCTTGCAGTTTTTCGCGGTCGTAGTCCGAGGTCGCTTCTTCGATCTGCACGCGGATTTGTTTGACGCGGGCTTCGATAGCAGCGGCTTGGCCGGCGCCGTCGATCACGATGGTGTTTTCCTTGCCGACTTCAACGCGCTTGGCCTGGCCCAGTTCTTCCAGGCTCACTTTTTCCAGGGTCAGGCCGACTTCTTCAGCCACCACCTGGCCGCCGGTCAGGACAGCGATGTCTTCCAGCATGGCTTTGCGGCGGTCGCCGAAGCCAGGAGCTTTAACGGCAACGGTTTTCAGGATGCCGCGGATGTTGTTGACCACCAGGGTGGCCAGTGCTTCGCCTTCGATGTCTTCGGCGATGATCAGCAGAGGACGGCCCGACTTGGCGATCTGTTCCAGGATAGGCAGCAGGTCGCGGATGTTCGAGATTTTCTTGTCGCACAGCAGGATGAACGGGTTGTCCAGAGCGGCAACTTGCTTGTCCTGATTGTTGATGAAGTATGGCGACAGGTAGCCGCGGTCGAACTGCATGCCTTCTACGATGTCCAGCTCGTCGTTCAGCGACTTGCCGTCTTCAACGGTGATCACGCCTTCCTTGCCGACTTTTTCCATGGCCTCGGCGATGCGCTCGCCGATCGACGAATCCGAGTTGGCCGAGATGGCGCCAACCTGGGCGATTTCTTTCGAGGTGGTGGTTGGCTTGGCGATTTTCTTCAGCTCTTCCACGGTTGCGGCAACCGCCTTGTCGATGCCGCGTTTCAGGTCCATCGGGTTCATGCCGGCGGCAACGAACTTCATGCCTTCGCGCACCAGGGCTTGTGCCAGCACGGTGGCGGTGGTGGTGCCGTCGCCGGCGTTGTCCGAGGTTTTGGAAGCGACTTCCTTGACCATCTGGGCGCCCATGTTCTGCAGCTTGTCTTTCAGCTCGACTTCTTTAGCAACCGACACGCCGTCCTTGGTCACGGTTGGGGCGCCGAACGAGCGCTCCAGCACCACGTTGCGGCCTTTCGGGCCGAGGGTGACTTTAACTGCGTTAGCCAGAATGTTAACGCCTTCAACCATCTTGGCGCGCGCTGCGTCGCCGAACACTACATCTTTAGCTGCCATGTTATTTACTCCTGTGAGGTATTAAGTGTGGGATCCGACCAAGTGTTTACTTGGTGACGATCGCCATGATGTCTTCTTCGCGCATGACCAGCAGTTCCTGGCCGTCGATCTTGACGGTCTGGCCGGCGTATTTGCCGAACAGGACGCGGTCGCCTACTTTGACATCCAGAGGACGTACTTTGCCGTCGTCCAGGATCTTGCCATTGCCAACGGCCAGCACTTCGCCTTGGTCCGGTTTCTCGGCAGCCGCATCAGGGATGATCAGGCCGGACGCAGTTTTGGTCTCTTGGTCCAGACGTTTGACGATAACGCGATCGTTCAAAGGGCGAAGGTTCATACAAAACTCCTTAATTTTTTAACAATTGTACAGAATGTTGGTAGTTGGGCATGCTGTTAGCACTCATCCCTAACGAGTGCCAATTATAGGGACGACCTTGGGGCATTTCAAGGCAAACACTTTGAGGAAAGGCAAAAAAGGCACGCCGAGGGGCAAAAAAACCAAATCCGGGGTCAGGTCCGTCATTTCTACACGGTCTGGGCTGTAGTTCGCTACAGCCCAGACCGTGTAGAAATGACGGACCTGACCCCGGATTTATAAATATTGCTTGTAATGCAACTGCGAGCGGCCGCCGTCGATCCTTACTCCTACGGCGTGACGCGCAGTTGATAGACCGGGATGACGGTGATGCCGCGCACGGCAGCAATCTGCTGCTTGCCGCCGAAGTCGGGGCGGGCTTCTTTTGGCAGGTAGATCGGTGCGTCGGCGCGCAGTGGCAGCACGGAGACGGTCAGCGGCTGGTCGAGCAGCGCGGCTTGCTGGCGCAGGCCGATCTGCCATTGGTAGCCGCTGTAGTACCAGTCGTCCAGCAGGCGGGTGCCGGCATACAGGCGGCCGATGTCGCCGACGAAGTCGATTTGCAGCAGGGCGTCGTCCATGCCTTTCAGCTGTTCGCGCGCGATGTTGATTTGCCAGGCGCCGGCGGCCTTGAAGTTTTCCGGCAGCGGCTGGATCGCGGCTTTGGCGCTGCCGCCGATGACGATCGGCGCGGCTTCCTGTGCTGCGCGCGTTTGCGTGATGCTGGCCTTGACTTCGCGTGCAGGGAGCGATGCTTCGAAGACCTGGAAGATGCCATCGTTGCCAGCCGCACGAACCGCGACGGTGGCGGCAGGCGCATCGTCCGCCGCGTTGGCGCCAGCGTTGCTCGGCATGGCGGCGCGAGTGGCGGCGCGGGCTGCTGCTGCGGTTGGTGCGGTCCCTGCGCCGGTGGGGCTTGCTACGGCGCTTGCGGCGGCGCGGGAGGTTGCGGTGGTCCATGCTGCGGCGGTGGTCGTCGCTTTCGGCGCGGCGCTCAGCGCTGGGTAGATGGCGAAGCGGAATTTGCTGTCGCCGACGGAGCGCATTTGCAGCGCATTGCCATCGGCGTAGGCTTGGTCTGCGGAGAGCAGCAGGCGGCGCTGGCCGGCCAGTTGCATCACGCTCAGTTGCTGCGATTGTTCAGGCGTCAGCACGACGACGGTCAGAGGGCGTTTGCCGTCGCGCTGCACGGTCACTGCCGCGCCGGCGCCAGGCTGCACGCCGGTGACCAGAGTGTGGCCGCCGGCCGTGGCGATGTGCGCTTCAGTCGCGCCGTTCGCACCCGCAGCGCCGTGCGCATCAGCCGTGGCGATCTGCGTGCCCGGCGTGCCAGTCGCGCCGCCAAGCGATACGCGCGCGCCGGCGTCGAACGAGAGCTCGACCGGCACGCCGGCGCTGGCGGCAAATACTGCCACCACGCCCGCCTTGCCTTGATCCAGCAGCGTCAATGGCTGGGCGGTGGCGTAGTGCAGATTGGTGCCGTCGAGGTCCAGGTTCAGTGGCCAGATGAAGTAGGCGCCATCGGCGATATCGACTGGCTTGCTCGGCAGCGTAATGCTCTGGCCTTGCAGTTTGACCGCAAACTGCGTGGCCTTTTGCGCCGCCATCGGATACTGGCGAACGTGATTGTTCACGAACAGGAAGCCACGATCGCCTTCGCTGCGCACCGCAAAGCGCGCGGTCGACAGGTCGTCCGGTTTGGCCGGCGACACGTCCGGCTTACGCACCGTCATCGGCGCGAGACGCGAGCCGAAATCGTGCAGGAACAAATGGAAGGGCCGCAGCTTCTCCAGCACCTTGCGCTGCTGGCCATCCGGCCCAAGCGGCGCCTGGAAGTCGTAGCTGATCATGGTGGTGTCGTTGTAGCCGCCACTAAGCGTGCTTTCTTCCATGCCGGTGCCGCCGAGACTCAAAGGATTGCGGCCGCCATGGAACATATAGTAGCCCATCAGATTTACGCCGGAGCCCAGCTGCACCGGCAGCATGGAGGCGATATCGTCCGCCGACACCACGGTGCGGCGGCGATACATGAACGGCAGGCCCGCGCCATATTCGGCGCCGAGGAAGGGCGTCACGTCCTTGTCGGTTTCCGCGGTGCCCGGCGCATGTGCCGCAGTCTGGGCACCGAGGTCGCCGCTGACGCGCGTGTCGAAGCGAAAGGCGTAAGTCTCTTTCGGCGGCAGCTCTTTGGTGCTTACGCCCCAGGGTTCGTCCGGATAACCGCCAAACACCGGCGTCACTTCGCCGGTCGGATATATCGTGCCGTCCCAGCCGGTGACGGTGTAGTAGGGGACATCCATGCCCGCCTGCAGCGCCAGCTTTTTCAGCGCGGCGATGTGGGCGATGCCCTTGTCCGGGCCATCGAGGTTGTATTCGTTTTCCAGCTGCACGCCGATCACGCGGCCGCCGTCTTTCCACAGCTGGCCTTTGAGCTGCTGGCCGATCTGCCGGTACAGGCGCTCGACAAACACCATGTACTGCGGATCGTTGGAGCGCGTCGGCATGGCGTTGACCACCCAGTCCGGAATGCCGCCGTAGCGCACTTCGGCGTGCGCCCATGGGCCGACACGCACCACCACGTCCAGCCCGGCCTTGGCGGCCAGTTGCACGAAGCGGTGCAGGTCGCGGTTGCCGGACCAGTCGAATTTGCCTTCCACTTCTTCATGGTGGTTCCACATGACGTAGCTGGCCACGATGTCGATGCCGGCCGCTTTCATCTTGCGCAGCTCGGCCTCCCATTGCGAGGCGGGCGTGCGGCTGTAGTGGAATTCGCCCATCACAGGCAGCCACGGGGCGCCGTTGCGGGTCAGGTAGCGCGCGTTGGCGCCGAGGGTGTCGCCGTTGGGGGCGGTGGCGCTGCCGAGGCGCAGCGCCGCTTTCAGGGGAGCGGGATTGGGGGCGCTGGCGTCGATCGTGAGCGTGGCGGCGCCGGCGATACCCGCCGCCAGCGCACCCGCAACCAAAGCCGCGCAGGTGCGCAAGCGGAAGATCATCGTTTTACCACTCCGCGACGCTGCCGTCTTCGTGACGCCATACCGGATTGCGCCAGTCCGGCGCGTTCTTGCTCGCTTCGATGACGCGCGCTTCATCCACCTCCACGCCCAGGCCAGGCTTGGTCAGCGGATTGCAGTAGCCGTCGACGATCTTGAAATCATCCTTGTTGATGACGTAGTCCAGCAGCTCGCCGCCCTTGTTGTAGTGGATGCCCATGCTTTGTTCTTGCAGCACGGCGTTGTACGACACGAAGTCCACATGCAGGCAGGAGGCCAGCGCCACCGGACCCAGTGGGCAGTGCGGCGCCAGCGTGACGTCGTAGGCCTCGGCCATCGAGGCGATCTTCACGCACTCGGTGATGCCGCCAGCGTGCGACAGGTCCGGCTGCACGATGGACAGGCCGCCGGCCGCGAACACGTTCTTGAATTCGAAGCGCGAGTACATGCGCTCGCCGGCCGCCAGCGGGATCGAGGTCTGCTCGGCCAGGCGCGGGTAGTATTCGGCCTGCTCGGCCAGCACCGGCTCTTCCACGAACAGCGGGCGGTATTGTTCCAGTTCGCGCAGCAGCACTTTGGCCATCGGCGCGGCCACGCGGCCGTGGAAGTCCAGGCCGAATTCGATGGTGGTGCCGAAGGCTTCGCGGATCTCGGCCACGCGGCGCACCGCTTCATCGACCTTGGCCGAGGTGTCCAGCATGGCCAGTTCTTCGGTGGCGTTCATCTTGAAGGTGTTGAAGCCGCCTTTTTGCAGCGTGCGGATTTGTTCGATGATGTCGGATGGACGGTCGCCGCCGACCCAGCTGTACATCTTCATGCGGTCGCGCACCAGGCCGCCCAGCAGCTCGTACACCGGCTTGCCCAGCACTTTGCCCTTGATGTCCCACAGCGCCTGGTCGATGCCGGCGATCGCGCTCATCTGGATAGGACCGCCGCGGTAGAAGCCGGCGCGGTACATGGTCTGCCACAGGTCGTTGATGCGCGCCGGGTCCTGGCCGATCAGATAGGGTTCCAGTTCCTGCACCGCCGTCTCCACGGAACGGGCGCGGCCTTCGATCACCGGTTCGCCCCAGCCGACGACGCCTTCATCGGTTTCGATTTTGAGCAGCATCCAGCGCGGTGGTACACGGTAGGTCGTCAGTTTGATGATTTTCATAGGATCAGGTCAGGATGAGGATGGTTCAAGGAACAGCGCTCAGTCTAAGGCCGGTCGCTAGACTGGAAATATGATTAATTCGTAGCGACCCATATCATTATCGGATAGCTGGCCGGCCCGGGCAGCTATCCGATATCGGCATGGCTGGCCGCGCTTTATTCATAGCTGCGGCGCAGCCTGTTCACTTAGACTTTCTACTACCTTAATCCGTTCCAGGAGCCGTATGATTTCCGCCAGCACCACCGTCTTGTCCACGCCCGGCGTCATGTTAATCCGGGTCGGGCAGGCCGGCTGTGCGCTGCGTTGGGATGCCGTAGGGCAATGCTGGCGCTGGCCGGACCCGGTCGGCAGCCAGTTGTACGCATGGCCGGCCCCGCCCGCCATGCCGAGCGGGGTGCGCCTGCTGGAAAGCGCTTGCGCCATGGCTTGCTGCACCTCCGGCCGCATACTGCTGGGGCTGGGCAAACGGCTCGGCCTGGTGGAATTGCCGCAGCCGGGCCAGCCCAGCCGGCCGCTGCAGGCGCAAGTCCTGCTCACCGTCGACGCCGCCGAACCGCGCACCAGCATCAGCGACGGCTGCGCCGACCGTCACGGCAATTTTGTGTTCGGCACCGCCAACACGGCGCAAGACAAACGGCCGATCGGCAGCTTTTACCAGTATTCGCAGCGTCACGGCTTGCGCCGGCTGGCCTTGCCGGCAGTAGCCAGCGCCGCCAGCATCGCCTTCAGCCCGGATGGCCGCCGCATGGTGTTTGCCGACGCTGCGCACGGACCCATCATGCAGTGCGACTACGATGCCGAGCAAGCCAGAGTAAGTGAATTGAAATCGTTTTCATCACTAAAGGAGCAGAACGTCGGCGCCGCCATTTTCGATAGCGAGGGCGCTCTGTGGAGCGTGCAGGGCGGTGTGCTGGTGCGGTACGACAGCGCCGGCAGGATGCTGCGTCAGATTGCGCTGGCACGCGAACCGGTGGCCAGCATGGCCTTCGGTGGCGAGGAATTGCGGCAGCTGCTGGTGTTGGGCGCGCAGGGCGGCCTGTATGGTTTACCGCCCGATCTGACGCGGGGAATGGCGCCCGGCCTGGCTGATACCTTGTTTATTGATAGCGGGAGCGCTTCCATCGGTGGTTTCCGCATGTAACCACGATTGACGCTGGTCGAGCCCGCATTTATGATGGGCAATCACATTGAACGCCCATATGACTGATTCCCGCTCGGACCGCTTTGTTCGTTCCCACCTGAAAACTCGTCACCTTGTCTTGCTGGTCGAACTGGGCCGGCATGGCTCCATTGCCCACGCGGCGCAAGCGGCCAACCTGACGCAACCGGGCGCCTCCAAATTGCTGGGCGAGCTGGAGCACGCGCTGGGGGTGCAATTGTTCGAGCGGCTGTCGCGCGGCGTCTCGCCGACCTGGTACGGCAAGGTGCTGATCCGCCGTGCCGGCGCGGCGCTGGCGGAGATGGATGCGGCGCATCAGGAAGTGATGGAGCTGCTGTCCGGCCTGCGCGGCCGGGTAGGCCTCGGCACCGTGCTGGCGCCGGCCACCGGCCTGGTGCCGAAAGCGATCAACCTTTTGAAAGAACGCCACGCGCGCGTGCATGTGGCCGTGACCATGTCGACCAGCAAAGTGCTGGTGGAACGCCTGCGCGCCGGCGAGCTGGATCTGGTGGTGGGGCGCATCCTCGATACCGAGGCGGCCGATGAACTGAATTTCGAACCGCTGACCGACGAGCCGCATTTGCTGATCGCACGCGCCAGCCATCCGCTGATGGCGCGCAGCGATCTCAAGCTGAACGACCTGATGGAGCAGTGCTGGATTCTGCCGCCGGCCGGCTCCATCCTGCGCGATCGCCTGACCGCGCTGTTCCTGTCGCATGGCCTGGAGCAGCCGGCGGAAACCGTGGAAACGCTGGACATGCCGGTGGTGGCCAGCCTGCTGCTCAACAACGACATGGTCGTGGCGCTGCCGGCCGAAGCGGTGCAGCCCTATCTGGACGCCGGCCTGTTGAAGGTGCTGCCGTTCGATCTGGGTGTCAGCATGGATTCCTTCGGCATTGTGACCCGCAAGCGACATCAGCTCTCGCCTGGCGCCGATGCGATGCTGACCGCGCTGCGCGATGCCGCAGCCCGCATCTATCCTCACTATCGCGCGCCTGTCTAAACCTGTCCGAAGCGGCAATCTTGTTTGATATACGAACTTGGTATGGCGCAAACTAAAATATCTATTGGTTAGTAATATCGTGTTTCGTTAGCATCCCGGTTATCCGTCCACATCTGCACCAGAGACGGAACACATACAAACACTGGAGATGCACAATGAAGCACAAAAAAATGAGCTGGCTGATCGCCACGCTCTTCACCGCCCCGCTGCTCGTCCAAGAAGCCTTCGCCCAGGAGGCTGTAGCAGCAGGCGATATTCAACAAGTGAACGTGACCGGCATCCGCGCATCGGTACGCAATGCGCTGGCGGCCAAGGAAGCTTCCAACAGCATCGTGGAAGTGATTTCGTCGGAAGACATCGGCAAGCTGCCGGACACCACCATTGCCGAATCGCTGGCGCGCCTGCCGGGCCTGTCGTCCGGCCTGGATCGCGGCAACGCTTCGCAGATCGTCGCGCGCGGCATGGGCCCGCGCTTTATCGGCGCTACCTTGAACGGCCGCGAACTGGCCTCGTCGGAGCCTAACCGCGCCGTGCGTTTCGAGCAGTTCCCATCGGAGTCGCTGAGCGGCGCCACCGTGTACAAGACGCAGCAGGCGGACGTGGTGGAAGGCGGCATCGCCACCACGATTGATTTGCAAACGGTATCGCCGCTGAAGATGAGCGGCCGCCAGATCGTGCTGCGCGCTGATGCACTGTACTATCCGCTGGCCAAGGACATTCAGGGCGCAGACAAGACCGCGCCGCGTCTCGGCGGGGTGTTCGTCGACCAGTTCGCCAACAAGACCATCGGCGCGGCGCTGGCGTTCAGCTATCAGGACCAGCCTTCGGTGCAGAAGAACAAGCGCCACTGGGGCTTCAACGAAACCAACTCGGTCGACGTGACCGGCGACGGCAAGATCGACAAACTGCCATGGGGCTTCCAGGACGAAGCACGCCAGGGCAAGGACAAGCGCGGCAGCGTGCTGGGCAAGGTCGAGTGGAAGCCGAATAACGACGTGCTGATCACCGCCGACACCTACTATGCCGAAGCCAAGATCAAGGAACGCGGTCTGCAGCACTGGGTGGACGGCGTCGGCAACTGGGACGGCTACAACTCGGCCAACTACAGCAACCTCGATGTCCGCAACGGCTACGTGGTTGGCGGCACCATCAGCAACGCCACCCTGCTGAACAACGACTTCATCTACGTGCAGGACACCAGCGTGGCCGCCTCGGGCCTGAACGGCAAGTTCAACGCCGGCGACTGGAAGATCGACGCCGACCTGTCGACCTCGCACGCCCGACGCGGCAGCGCATGGCGCGACCTGCGCCAGAGCGCATTCAACGTGCCGGTTACCTGGTCGTTCCCGGGCGACGAAGTGCAGAACTACAGCTTCGGCATCGACAGCGGCAAGGTGTCCAACTTCGGCGCGCCTAGCCTGTACATCGACAACGACGGCCACGTGAAGGACAAGCTGGACGCCATCAGCCTGAGCGCTTCGCGTCAGCTGGATAACAGCATCGTCAGCCGCATCAAGGTCGGCGTGCGCGCCACCGATCGCGAGAAGAGCTATCACCAGACCACCTGGACGCTGCAGCCAACGTCGGCGGTTCCGGCATCGGCCTACCAGACCATCAACGTCGACGGCTATCCCGCCTTCTTCGGCCTGAAAGACTGGGACAGCACCATCGCCAGCTCGTTCGGCGGCAATGCCTTCAATCCGGATGGCCAGAAGCAGGAAGACTGGCAGATCCGCAACGACGCGCTGGCCGGCTGGAAAGTCAAGGAGCGCAGCACCTCGGCCTTCGTGCAGGGCGACCTCGATGGCGAAGCGCTGGGCAAGACCTATCGCGGCAACGTCGGCGTGCGTCTGGTGCACACCAAGCAGACCGGCTACGGTATGCAGTCGATCAACAACGCCACGCCAACGCCAACCGAAGGCGGCACCTCGTACACCGAGATCCTGCCTAGCCTGAACCTGGTGTTCAATATGGACGAAGCGCAGCAACGCCAGGTGCGTTTCAGCGTGGCCCGCGCCATGTCGCGCGCACCGCTGGATGAAATGCGCAGCTCGCGCAACCTGAGCGTCAACACCGACACCAGCCAGCCAGTCACTGGCAGCGCCGGTAATCCTGAACTGAAACCGATGATGGCGAATCAAGTCGATTTGTCCTACCAATGGTACTTCGGCAAAGGTTCGCTGTTGTCGGCCGGCGGCTTCTACAAGAAGGTATCGCGCTACATCGCCATCGAAAGCGACACCACCGTGGTCAATGGCCGCAACGCCACCATCACCCGTTCGGTGAACGGCGAGGGCGGCGACATCCGCGGCGTGGAGCTGGTGTACCAGCAGGCGTTCACTTCGCTGCCGGCGCCGTGGGATGGTTTGGGTATCTTCAGCAGCTACGCCTACACCACCAGCAACATCAAGGAGCAGACGCCGGCGGTGAATCCGTATCCGATCGAAGGCCTGATGAAGTCCAACGGCGGCGTGACCCTGTGGTACGAGAAAGCCGGCTACGAAGCCCGTCTGTCGGCCAACTATCACAGCAAGTTTGCGCGTAACCCGACCTGGGGCGCCGGCCAGCTGATCATGAACGAAGCCGAAACCTATCTGACGCTGAACCTGGCCAAGCAATTGACGCCTAATCTGCAACTGCGTTTCGGCATCGACAACCTGACCAACCAGAAAGCGGTGTACACCAGCGCGAACAATCCGGGGCAGCAGGAAGTCACCGAGTTCGGCCGCCGCTTCAACCTGGGCCTGACTTTCAAGCTGTAAGCACGCCTTCATCCTTTATCGTGGTTTGGCGGAGTGGTGCGTGATGGCGCTGCTCCGCCTTTTTTATTCTGGGAGACGAAGTTGAAAATAAGACTGATCGCTACCGTTTTGCTGATGCTGGCCTCCGCGCTGGCCTCGGCCGCGCCGCGCGAGCGCTTGTCGCTCGATCGCGGCTGGCTGTTCCATCAAGGCGACATTGTCCAGCCGCCCATCGTTGGACACGAAGAATCCTATGGCAACGCCAAGGCCGGCAGCGCCGGCGGCGCGGCCGGCAATGAATACGACGACTCCGACTGGCGCCGCCTCAACCTGCCGCACGACTGGGCGGTGGAAGGTCCGTTCGACCCGAAGGCCAATGTCTCGCAGGGCTATCGCCCGCGCGGCATCGGCTGGTATAGGCGCTACCTGCGTGTCGACCCGTCGGATCGCGGCAAGCATTTCGAACTGCAGTTCGACGCCATCGCCACCCATGCCACGGTGTGGGTGAACGGCAATGTGGTCAACCGCAACTGGTCCGGCTACAACGCCAGCTACATCGACATCACGCCCTTCCTGCGCTACGGCGACGCGATGAACACCATCGCCATCCGTGTCGACGCGGATGCGATGGAAGGCTGGTGGTATGAAGGCGCCGGCATGTACCGTCATAGCTGGCTGGTGAAGCGCAGCCCGGTGCATGTGGTGACGGATGGCGTGCACGCCACGCCGCGCCTGGTGAAGGACAAGCAGTGGAGCATTCCGGTGGAGGTCACGCTGAACAACAGCGGCAAGACCGCCGGCGATGTGATCGTGGAAGTGACGGTGTACGACCCGTCCGGCAAGCAGGTGGCGCAGCGCACCGCGCCGGCGCGCGTGGGCGTGCTGGCCACCAGCGCGGTGCAACTGCCAATCACGATCAACAACCCGGCCCTGTGGTCGATCGAGCAAACCAATCTGTATCGCGTGACCACGCGCGTGCTGCAAGCCGGCAAAGCGGTGGATGAAACCTCGCTCAACACCGGCTTCCGCACCATCCGTTTCGACGCGGCGCAAGGCTTCTTCCTGAACGGCGTGCACGTCAAGCTGCAAGGCGTGTGCATCCACCAGGACCATGCCGGCGTTGGCGTGGCGGTGCCGGATTCGGTGTGGGAATATCGCCTGCGCCGCCTGAAGGAACTGGGCGTGAACGCCATCCGCTTCTCGCACAATGCGCCGGCGCCGGAAGTGCTGGACATGGTGGACCGCATGGGCTTTGTGGTGATGGACGAGAACCGCAATTTCAATCCATCGCCGGACTACATGAAGCAGCTGGAGTGGATGGTGCGGCGCGACCGCCATCACCCGGGCGTCATCCTGTGGTCGGTGTTTAACGAGGAGCCGGTGCAAGCCACCGAAGTCGGTTACGAGATGGTGCGCCGCATGTCGGCCGCCGTGAAAGCGCTGGACGATACGCGCCCAGTCACCGCCGCCATGAACGGCGGCTTCCTGACCGAACTGAATGTGTCGCACGCGGTGGACGTGGTGGGCTCCAACTATCAGGTGCCGGACTATGACCGCTTCCACAAAGCGCATCCGGACAAGCCGTTCACCAGCTCAGAAGACACCTCCGCCTTCATGACGCGCGGCGAATACAAAACGGTGAAAGAGAAAAACCTGATCGCCAGCTATGACGACGATGCTGCGCCGTGGGGCAATACCCACCGCGACGCATGGGAAGCCATCGACACGCGCCCTTATGTGGCGGGCGGCTTCGTATGGACCGGTTTCGATTACCGCGGCGAGCCTACGCCGAACGAATGGCCTTCGGTCAGTTCGGTGTTCGGCATCATGGACCTGAACGGCTTTGCCAAAACTGCCTACTACATCCACCAGGTGCAATGGATCAAGGACAAGCCGCTGATCCACATCGCGCCGCACTGGAACTGGAAGCAGGGCGAGAACGTGCGCGTGATGGTGATGGCCAACGTCGAGCGCATCAAGCTGCTGCTGAACGGCCGCGAACTGGGCGAGCAAAAAGCCGATCCGTACCGCATGAACTACTTTAACGTCGCCTATGAGCCGGGCAAGCTGGAAGCCGTCGGCTACAAGGGCGGCAAGGAAGTGGTGCGCACGGCGGTGGAAACCACCGGCGCGCCGGTGAAGCTGGAGCTGATTCCGGATCGCGCCGGCCTGAACGGCGACGGCTACGACGCCATGCCGATCACCGTGCGCGCGCTGGATGCGCAGGGCCGCGCCGTGCCGCTGGCGAACGATGAAGTGACCTTCGCCGTCACCGGCGGCGGCCGCTCCATCGGCCATGGCAACGGCGATCCGAATTCGCACGAGGACGAGAAGGGCGCCACGCGCCGCCTGTTCAACGGCCTGGCGCAGCTGATCGTGCAGACCAATTACGACAGCAAGGACGCCATCACCATCAGCGCCAGCGCGCCCGGCCTGCAAGCCGCGCGCGTGACGATCCCGGTGAAGCAGGTGGCAGCCGTACCTTACGTCGTTCCGGCCGATGCGCCGCTGACCTTTGTGCGCGGCTGGCGCATCGCCCCGGATAGCGATACGCGTCCGGATCCGAACCAGCAACTGGCCGGCTTCGACATGAACACCTGGGGTTGGGGCTCGCCGCCGATGCGCGCCGCCGCCGGCAGCAAGTATCACCTGTACCGCTCCAGCTTCACGCCGCGCAAGAACCTGGCCGATGGTTCGGGCCTGATCCGCTTCGCCGCCATCAAGGGCAAGGCGGAGGTCTGGCTGGACGGCGCGCTGGTCGGCAAGAAGGATAGCTACGCCGCCGCGCCGCTGGACGTGGCGCTGCCGGCCGGTGCGGGCAAGCGCGAGGTCAATGTGGTGATCGAATCGGAGCCGGGACAGGGCAGCGGCATCGAAGGCCATGTCACCATCGAGCCGGCCAAGTAGTTGACGTTGAGGAAATAAATCGCGTGCTTGTTGTTGGCAAACACGCGATTCGGTTGACGGCATCCCGCGCGCTGCCTATAGTGGCGGGATGATTTCAGAATTCCAAGACCTCTCCGATAAAATCGACCAGCTGGCCGAGATGACGCACACGCTGCGCCGGGAAAATGCGCAACTGCGCCAGGCCAATGCCGCTCTTGTGGCGGAGAACATGGGCTATCAGCGCCGTCTGAGCGAAGCCTCCGGCCGCCTCGAAGCGCTGCTGGGCAAAATCCCCGGCCTCGATAGCACCGATACCGAAGACACGCTCACTGAAAACGAGGACGCACGATGATCCAGGTGGATGTGACTATCATGGGCCAGCCCTACAAGCTGGCTTGCAAGGAGGATGAGGAAGCGGCGCTGCGCAAGGCGGCCGCTTTTGTCGACCGCAAAATGTGCGCGATCCGCGACGCTGGCAAAATCAAGGGCACCGACCGCATCGCCGTGATGGCGGCATTGAGCATGGCCGGCGAGTTCCTGACGGTGAAAGCGCCACAGGGACCGCTGTCCGATATGTCCATGCTGGAAGTGCAGACCAAGATGGCCGCCATGCACAAAGTGCTGGATGCCGCGCTGACGCCACAGGAAGCGCTGTTTTAATTAATTTTTAAATCGTACAGCCCTTCCTTTGCGGCGCACAAAAGAGTAAACTTCGTTTCACCCTGCAGTGTTCGAGACTTGTCATATATTCCTTGAACCATTCTTTTGCACCGGTTACGGAAATTTGTTCGATGGGCGAGAGCGTCGCTAGTCCGATGAACCCGAAATTGAACTAACTGTGACCACCTGAGCCGTTTAGGTTCGGGATGCCGGCAAGACGGCACAGGCGGGGCCTTATATCCAAAAGCGGTTGTTAGCATGTGAATGCGCAGCCGCTTTTTTTCGTCTGGAGATTCCGATGCAATATTGGCTGATGAAGTCCGAGCCGGATGAAGTAAGTATCGACGACGTGATGGCGTCGCCGAAGCACACCACCGCGTGGTTCGGTGTGCGCAACTACCAGGCGCGCAATTTCATGCGCGATCAGATGCAGGTGGGCGATGGAGTGCTGTTCTATCACTCCAGTTGCCCGGAGCCCGGCATTGCGGGTTTGGCGCAGATTGTCAGCATGCCTTATCCGGACGCGTCGCAGTTCGACAGCAAGAGCAAATACTACGATCCGAAAGCGACGCAGGAAACGCCGCGCTGGATTTCCATCGATGTGCAAGGCACGAAGAAAACGCGCCTGCTGTCGCTGGCCGAGATGCGCACCATCCCCGCGCTGGAAGACATGGTGGTGCTGCAAAAAGGCAGCCGCCTGTCCATCACGCCGGTGACGGCGGCGCAATGGAAAGCCATCGTCAAGCTGCTGGCGTAGTGGGGCAGGGCGCTGTGGTGGCGCCGGGACGCAGTGTGACCGGCACCACGATGGCGCGTAGCGGCCCGCCATCGATCAACTCTTCCGCCAGCGTGATGGCTTCCACCGCAATGCGTTCGATGTCCTGCACGATGGTGGTCAACTCATATGGCATGCCGGGCAGGCCGTCGAAGCCCACCACCGATACCTGCTGCGGCACTTGCAATCCGAGATCCTCCAGCGCGCCGATGGCGCCGATGGCCATTTCATCGCTGGCGCAAAACAGCGCCGTGAAGCGCAAGCCGTTTTCCCACGCGCGGCGCACCGCGCGATAACCGCCCAATACGGAAAACTGGCCGTCCAGTTCCAGCTCCGGACGCAGGGCGATCCCCGCTGCCGTCAGCGCGCTGCGGTAGCCATGACGGCGGTCGACATCCGATTGCTGCGCGGTCGGCATGCCGACAAAACCGATATCGCGGTGACCCAACTCCAGCAAATACCGCGTGGCCGCAGCGCCGCCACCGGTGTCGTCCGGGACGACGAAGGCGGCATCCGGCTGGTGTCCGAGCACCACGGCCGGCACGTTGCGGCGCTTCAGCAGCGCCATGCGTTCGTGTACTTCATCCGTGTTATGCAGCAGTACCGCATCGGGCAAGCGCGCATAGCTGTCGAGTGGCGCGCTCATTTCCACAAAGCGCGTGCCGCGCTCGCCCGTCACTTGCACCAGCGCGCGCCAGAACAGTGTGAAGTAGGGACCGAAGCCACCCTTGCTCAGCGAGATGCCGACGCTGTGGCGCGAGCGCAGGCTCAGTTCCCGCGCGGTCGGGTCCGGCGTGTAGCCGGCAGCATTCATCGCCGTCAGAATCCGTTGGCGCGTTTCATCCGACATGCGGCCTTTGCCATTCAGGGCGCGGCTGACCGTGCCCTTTGACAGGCCGAGATTCAGCGCAAGTTGGTCCAGCGTCATCTTCACTAAGGCGTCTCCTGGCCCTGCGGGCCATCTTGAAAACGGCATGATACCGCCATTGCGCATGCTGTGGCGGATATCCGTCATGTTGCGCCGCGGTGCAAGAAAAAATTGCAAATAAATTTTTAACGCTGCATAATCCAAACGTTGCGCAACCGGTTGCGCAACTGAGGGAAACCGGTTGCTCAGTTGAAATTTCGTGTTTTGAAAAGAAAAAGATAATAATTGGAGACTACAATGAAGAATCGCAAAGGCTTTTTACTGACCGCCATCGCCCTGGCTGTATGGACCCTGACCCAGCAGGCGCAGGCGCAGGAAAGCGCCACGGCCCCGGCTGCGGATACCGAATCTGCGCCGGCCGACGACAAGTTGAATCAGGTGGTGGTCACGGGCAGCACCTCGCTCAAGCGCACGGTGCGCGAAAGCTCGGTGGCCGTCACCAGCGCCGACCGCGCCGACCTTGACCGTAAAGCGCCGCGCAGCACCGCCAGCGCGCTGGAACTAATTCCCGGCATGATGGTCGAGGACTCGGGCGGCGAAGTGTCCAACAACTACACGGTGCGCGGCCTGGCCGGCGGCGGGCAAAACTTCGTCCAGCTGTCCGAAGACGGGCTGCCGGTGTTCTACCACCCGGGCCTGGCCGATACCATCCTCAAGCAGGAGCTGTCGATCGACCGCATGGAGGCGGTGCGCGGCGGCACCTCCGGCATTCTGACCGTCAACGGCGCCGGCGCCACGGTCAACTTCATCACGGTACGCTCCAAGGATGAACCGGAAGGTGCGTTGCGCCTGACCGGCTCCGACTATGGCACCCGCCGCATCGACCTGCGCTACGGCGGCGCCATCGGCAATGGCTGGTATGCCGGCTTTGGCGGCTTCTACCGCAATTCCGACTCGGTGCGCGACGTCGGCTTCACCGCCGACCATGGCGGCTTGCTGCGCGCCTATCTGGGCCGTAAATGGGGCGATGGCGAATTCAGCGTGAACGTCAAGCTGGTCAACGACCACAACACCTTCCTGCTGCCGACGCCGTTCCAGAATCCGTCGCATCCGGAACCGGTGCCCGGCTTTGACGGCAACTATGGCACTTTGCTGAGCTCGGACAACGCGGTGCAGGCCGGCCGCAATTCCAACGGCATCCAGACCAATGACCTGACGGACGGCGTGGCCACCAAGTCCAGCTCGATCGGCTACAATTTCGAGAAGCGCCTGAACGACGCCTTCACGCTGCGCTCCAAGGGCCGCTACACCGATTTCAAGAACGACTTCAACGCCGTCTTCACCTTTGATAACAACAGCCTGCGCAGTGCCGCCGACCGTTTGAACCCTGCCACCAACAGCGACATCCGCGCCATGCTGGCGCGCTTCCCCGGCAGCACGCCCGCCATTCGCGGTGTCGCCAGCGGCACCATCTATTCCGGCGCGGGTCTGGCCAATGTCAGCGGCAACGGTCTGCTGACCGACAATATCTCGGCCAAGAACCGCGCCTACCGTCAGAACTTCGTCAACGATGTCAGCCTGACCTGGACCACGCCAGGCAACAGCCTCACCGCCGGTCTGTTGACCATCGATCAGGATGAGCAGAGCAGTAATGACGGCAACACGCGCTTCCTCGGCGAGGTCCGGAACAATCCGGCGCGGCTCGACATCGTTGCGATCGACGGTGCCGGCAAGGTGGTGGGCCAGTTGACCGACAAGGGCGTACTCGAATACAACCCGTGGGGCGTGGGCGTCAACCGTTCGTCGCTGAACTCGCAGAACTTTTACCTGAACGACGAGTATCAGTTCAATGAGCGTCTGAGGCTGGACGCTGGGGCGCGTCTCGAACACTTCCACTACCGCGCCTGGCGCGCACAAGGCGCGACGGTGAACATTCCCGGCGCCACCAAGCCGGATGGCAGCGATGCGGACAACATCATGGTTAATAACACCATGCCGGCGTTCAATGGTCAGTACGACTATGTGGACAATGGCGCCACCAATAACAGTTCGCTGACGGCGGGCGGCAATTATCTGATCAACGACAACCTCGCTGCCTATGCGCGTTATTCCAAGAGCTATCAGGCCAACAATGAGAACCCGGTGACGCGCCTGAGTTTTGGCGAACTCGGCATGCGATACCAGCGGCGCGGCTTCTCCGCCTCGTTGACGGCGTTCCGCACCAACTTCAAGGATTATCAGTTCAGCCGCCTGCTGGAAGGCGACTCGCTGGAAACGCGGGTCGGCGGCGACATCGTGGTCAACGGTCTGGAATACGATTTGCAGTGGAAGCCGGTGCGCTATGCCCGCATCAATGTGACCGGTGTGGTGCAGCATTCGTCGATGAACATCAAGAGCGTGAGCGGGCCGTCGGCAGCGACGGTCAATCCCGCCAGCCTGGGTTCGCATCCGGAGCGCTCGCCGGATCAGAACTACACCATCACGCCGACGCTGCTGCTGCCGGATAACAAGGGCGAGGTATACCTGTCCTATCATCAGGTGGGCAAGCGTTACGCCGACGCCGCCAACTCCTTTGTGCTGCCGGCCTACCATACGGTGGACCTGGGCGCCAATTACCAGTTGTCGCCGACGCTGACCTTGAATTTCAGCGTACAGAACCTGACCAATACCATCGGTCTGACGGAAGGCAATCCGCGCGCCGGGTTCACCGAGGTAGCCAGTGGCAATTACTTCTTCGCGCGCTCCATCCTTGGCCGCAACATGCAGCTCAGCCTGACCGCATCGTTCTAATCGTCGTGTCCTTTGCCGGCTGGCGTGAACGTCAGCCGGTTTTTTTTGAAAACGATCTATGAAAAAATACCTCGGCATTGCGCTGCTTCTGAGCTGCGCGGCTTTGCGCGCCGGCGCGCAGGATGACTGGCGCATCGTGGCCTCGGCCATCGATCCGGCACGCTACCAGGGCGTTACGGTCGCCAACGGCATGATCGGTCTGGTCTCCTCGCCGGAGCCCATGCAGATTGGCGAAGTGGTGCTGAACGGCGCCTTCGATACCTATGGCCGCGGCCGGGTCGACAATATTCTGAAGGGTTTCAACTTCATGAATATCGGGCTGGAGGTGGATGGGCAGCGTGTCGATGCCGCCCATGCAGCCAATCTGCGCCAGACGCTGGATATGCAGCGCGCCTTGCTGATCACGGAATTCGATGTCGGCGACAAGCTGCACGTCCGCCACAGCATAGCGGCCCTGCGCCAGTTACCTTACACCGCGCTGGCCACGGTGGAAATCACGGCGCGGCGCGATACGGTGGTGACGCCGTTGGCCGCCATCGTCGCGCCCGATATCCTGCGCGACGTCAAAAACCTGTACGCACAGATCGATCGTCCACATGCGCGCATTCCGCTCATGACCTCGGTGGGAAAAAGCCCGACGGGCAAGCATAGCCTGGCCGCCGCCGTCAGCTTCATCTTTGACCGGGACGCCCAGCCGACGCTGGTGCATGAAGACCTCGACTACAACAGCCATCTGACCAAATTCACCCAGGCGCTCAAGGCGGGCGCCTCACTGCGCTTTTCGGTGGTGGGTTCGATGCTGAGTTCGGCCCACATGGCGGATCCGCACAACGAGGCCGAGCGCCTGACCATTTACGCCTCGCTGGAAGGCCGTGAACGGCTGATGGCGGCTCATCTGCACGCCTGGGAAGCGCTGTGGCGCAGCGACGTCGTCATCGAGGGCGATCCGCAAGCCCAGCGTGACATGCGGCTGGCGCTGTATCACCTGTATTCGTTCGCGCGCGAAGGCACGGCCTACAGTCTGTCGCCGATGGGTTTGTCGGGACTGGGCTACAACGGCCACGTGTTCTGGGATGCGGAACTGTGGATGCTGCCGCCGCTGCTGGTGCTGCATCCGGAACTGGCGAAGTCGATGCTGGAGTACCGCTACCAGCGTTTGCCGGCGGCGCGCGAGAATGCGCGCAACCATGGCTATCGTGGCGCCATGTTCCCGTGGGAATCCGCCAGCGAAGGGCAGGAGGTGACACCGGTGTGGGCGCTGACCGGCCCCTTCCAGCAGCACATCACCGGCTGCGTCGGGTGGGCTTTCTGGAAGTACTATCAGGTCACGCAGGACAAGCAATGGTTGCGCGAGCGCGGCTATCCGATGTTGAAGGAGGTGGCCGATTTCTGGATCAGCCGCGTCGAGCGCAAAGGGCCGGACCGCTACGAGATCAACAATGTGATCGGCGCCAACGAGTGGCAGGAGAACATCGACAACAACGCCTTCACCAACGGCATGGCCATCACCGTGCTGCGCTACGCCAGCCAGGCGGCGCGCGAACTGGGCATCGCGCCGGACCCCGATTGGGAGCGCGTCGCCGCCAATATCCCCATCCTGCATTTTGCCGACGGCACCACGCGCGAGAATGCCACGTATGACGGCGTACCGATCAAGCAGGCTGACGTGAACTTGCTCGCCTATCCGCTGGACATCGTCAACGATCCGGCGCGCATCGCGCAAGACCTTGCTTACTACGCGCCACGCCTGTCGCCGGCCGGACCGGCCATGGGAACGTCGGTGGTCGCCACCTTGTATGCGCGCGCCGGCCAGGCCGAGCAGGCTTACGTCAGCTTCCAGCGCAGCTATCAGGGCTTGCGGGTGGCGCCGTTTGGCGTGCTGGAGGAATCGCCCGGCAGCCGCAATCCGTACTTTGCCACCGGCGCCGGCGGCGCTTTGCAGGCTTTGCTGTTTGGCTTTGGCGGCTTGTATATTGATGATCGTGGTATCCATCAACGCAAGACACCGTTGCCCAAACGCTGGAAGAGCCTGGACATCCGTGGCGTCGGCATCAAGCGCGCACCTTGACGCTGGATCAGGCGCCAGCCGGACCGTATTTTTATTATCGCTTTTGGAACCCATCAATGGAACAGATTCATCCGCTGCCTGACACTCACGAACCCGTCCTGCGTTTCTCCCTGCCCGAAGGGTTGGTCGCCAATGAATTCCTGCGGCAAGGGCCAGTGGCTGCGCACCTGCTGCTGACTTCGGGCACGGCGCCGCGCCTGCTGGCTGCTTTCCCTGCGGGTAACAGCGCTACCGGCCTGTGGTTCAAGCCCGGGCCGGCGCCGTTGACGTGGCGCTGCGCCGGGCAACTGCAAGCGGTACAAAGCCGCGACGACCAAGGCCGCCCGCTGTACGGCATCAGCGCCGACATCGGCGCCGACTGTGGCCGTCTGACCGTCAGCGGTGCGGTGTTGAGTTCGGCTCGCGTGTTGCGCGACTATCAGCACGACGGCCGCCTGCCGCTGGGACTGCACAACGCGGTGCACTTCGGCGCCGACCGTGTGCGCTGGTCACGTGACCGTATCGATGGCTCGGCTGGGTATCTCATCGAACTGCAAGTGCTGAACGGCAGCGTCGCTACCGACGCCCACGGCCAGATCGTGCTGGCGGCGGCGTCCGGCAGCACGCTGCGCCTGCGGCTGAGCGCACTGACCGGCGAGCCGGCGCTGCACGCGCTGCCGGCCGACCAGTTGCTGCGCGTACCCGAAGCTGGCGCATGGCGTGCGCGCCAGAGCCTGGCCTTTCTGAGTTATCGCGACAAGCTGCTGGCTGGTTCATGGCGCTTCAATACCTATTTCGGGCGCGATACGCTGATGTCGCTGCTGTTACTGATGCCGGCGCTGACGCCGCAGGCCATCGAGGCCGGTCTGGTGTCGGTGCTGGAGCGCCTCGATCCCGACGGCGCCGTCGCGCACGAGGAGGATATCGGCGAGTGGTCGCTATTGCACGGCGGTGGCGGCGCACCGGTGTACGATTACAAAATGGTCGATGACGACTTCATGCTGGCGCCAGCGGTCATGGCGTATCTGCTGGAACACGCGGAGCGCGAACGCGCCGCGCACTGGCTGGCGCAAACCAGCGTTGGCGGTGAAAGCCATGGCGCCGCGCTGGCGCGCAACTTCCGGCGCGTGCAGCAACTGGCCAGCGCTTACGCCGCTCAGCCCGAGGTGACCAACTTGATACACCTCAAGCAGGACCTGCCGACCGGTGACTGGCGCGACAGCGCCGATGGCCTGGGCGGTGGCGTGGTGTCGTACAACGTCAACGCCATCCTGGTGCCGGCGGCCTTGCGCGCCATCGCCGCGCTGCACGACAGTGGCTTGCTGAAGCCGTATCTGGCGGCGGATGCGACGGCGGCCGGCCTGGCGCAACTATGGGAGTCGCAAGTACCGGCATATTTCGCGGTCGGCCGCGACGCAGCGGTTGCGCGCGCCGATGTGCGACGCTGTGCGCAGGAACTCGGCGTTGACCCGGCGCCGGCGCTGGCCAGCCTGGGCGATGACGGACTGGCATTCAACGCCATCGCGCTGGATGCCCGGCACCAGCCGGTGCCGGTGCTGCACTCCGATTTCGGCTTTGCGCTGCTGTTGCAGCAGCCGTCGGCGGAAGTGATCGAGCGCGAACTAAGCGCCATCATGCGGCCTTATCCGGCCGGCCTGATGACCGGCGTCGGCATGCTGGTGGCCAATGGCGCGTATGCCGACGATGCGCTGCGCGGCTTGTTTGGCCCGGATCGCTACCATGGCGCGGTAGTATGGTCATGGCAGCAGGCCCTGCTGGCGGCCGGCCTGGCGCGGCAACTGGAACGCGGCGATCTGCCGGCCTCCACCCGCGACTTGCTGGCGGTGGCGCAGCAGAATTTGTGGACGGCGATTCAATCAACTCAGGCGCAAAGCAACTCCGAGCTATGGTCGTGGACTTTTGCGGACAGCCAGTACCGCATGCAGCCCTTCGGGCCCGGCGCCGCCACGGCGGACGAGTCGAATGCGGTGCAACTGTGGAGCACCGTCTACCTGGCGGTACGTCCGCCGGTAAAATGATGCTGTGGCATCAGGAGACAAACATGAAAAAAACAACTGGCCGCCGGCGTGGCATGCTGCAGCGCATGGCGCTGTGCGCTGCGCTGGCGCTGGGTGTGGCGGCTATGGCGCATGCGCGTGCCGCCGAGTCAGTCACGGTGGCGGTGTGGGGCTCCTCGCCGGCCGAGGTGGCCGCCTTCGATGAGGCAGCCGCCGCATTTACCCGCAGCACCGGCATCGCGGTGCACAAGCAGGTCATCGAGGACAAATATCAGGATGTGATCAAGTCGCGCTTCGCCGCCAACAATCCGCCCGACGTGTTTTACCTCGATGCTTCCGAGGCACCGGTACTGATTGAAAGCGAGGTGCTGGAATCGCTGGAGTTGACACCCTCGGACCAGGCCGATTTTTATCCCCAGTTCTTGCAGGCGTTCCGCGGCCGCGATGGCAAGCTGTATGGTTTGCCCAAGGATTATTCGACGCTGGCGCTGTACCTGAACCCGCGCCTGCTCAGGCAGGCCGGCTACCGGCCGGATGACGTGCCACGCGATTTCAATGGCCTGATGCGCTTCGCCCAAACCTTGCAGGCCAGGCTGCCGCGTGGTGTCGCGGCCATGATTATCGATAAGGATCTGGCGCGCCATCTGGCGGCGCTGGAGACGTCAGGACAGCCGCTGATCGGCGCCGACGGCAGGGCGCGTTTTGTCGGCAATGCCGCCGCCTATGCCTACTTGAACCAGTTGGTCACTGGCCATGTGCTGAAGTACCTGTATTCCCCTAAGGACGATCTGGGCGCCGACTGGCCCGGCGCCGCATTCGGCACGCAGCGCACCGTCATGATGATGGAAGGGAACTGGGTGCAGCCTGCGCTCAAGCACGATTATGGCGACGTCCCCTTCATCACGCGCGAAATGCCGACTGTGAACCAGCGCAGGCAGACCATGGCGTTCGTGGTCGGCTATGCGGTGCCGCGCCGCGCCAAAAACAAGGCCGCCGGTTTGCGCTTCGCCCGCTTCATGACCGGTTCCGGCATGCGCCTGTGGGCCAGCGCCTCCGGCACCTTGCCCACCCGGCGCAGCGTGGAGGCGGCCATGCAGCTGCGTGACGCGCCCGGGCTGACGGCGCATGTGACAGGCGCCGCCTATGCCACCGTCTGGTCGCGCGGGATCGAGTTGCCGATACTGAACACTAACTTCGGCAATCAGTTCCAGGCCGCGTTCAGTGGCAGCAAGTCCTTGCAGCAGGCGCTGGAAAAAGCCGAGGCGGTGTCCAACCGCGAAATCGAGCGTCAGCGATGAGCCTCGCATCCCTCGCCAGGCGCGTGCGGGTGCCGCGCGGTGCGGCCATCAGCGCCTATGCCTTCCTGTTGCCGGCGTTGCTGGTGGTGGGACTGTTCACGTTGGCGCCGATTGCTTACGCTCTGTTCGTATCGGTGCAGAAGATGGATCTGGTGTCGGGCCGGCATACCTTTGTCGGCTTGCGCAATCTCGCCTATCTGGTCGAGGACGACAAGTTCTGGGCCGCTTGCCATAACACGCTGGTGTACGTGGCGGTGGTGGTGCCGTTGCAGACGGCGTTGGCGATGGTGCTGGCATGCGCCATCAATGGCAAGATCCGCTTCAAGCGCGGTTACGTCACCTTGCTGTTCCTGCCGACGCTGACCTCGTCGGCGGCGATGACCATGATCTTCATGTGGCTGTTCAATAACAATGGGCTGGTGGTGCTGTTTTTGCAGGAACGCCTTGGCATCAGCATCAACTTCCTTGGCGATCCGCGCTGGGCGCTCGGCATCATCATGCTGATGAATGTGTTTTCCACGATTCCGCATTTCATGGTGGTGTTCCTTGCCGGCTTGCAGGAGATTCCGGCATCGCTGTATGAGGCGGCACGGCTGGATGGCGCCGGCCCGTTCAGCCGCCACTGGGAGATCAGCGTGCCGCAATTGATGCCGATTACCTTTTATGTCCTGACCATGGGCTTGATCGGCTGTTTCCAGGTGTTCGACCAGGCCTTCATTCTGTCGGGTGGCGAAGGTGGGCCGGAAAACGCGACCCTGACGTTTACGCTGCTGATCTACCACTTCGCCTTCAAGAATTACAACACCATGGGCCTGGCCTGTGCGTTGGCGGTGGTGCTGACCGTGATTATTTTCTGCGCCACGCTGATACTGAACCGCTTTGTGCGCGCCGATGGAGCTAACCGATGAGTCGCAAGTCGTATGCCAATGGCGCGTTATATCTGATGCTGAGCGCGTACAGTCTGCTGACGCTGGCGCCGTTTATCTGGGCTATCCTGACTTCACTTAAAAGTCCGCGCGAGATTGCCGAAGCGGCCAGCGTGTGGCCGCAGGCGCCCACGCTGGCGGCCTACGAGACCATTTTGCACGGCCCGTTCTATCAGTGGCTGTGGAATTCCTTCATGGTGGCGACGGCGGTTACGTTGCTCAACGTGCTGTTCAATACCATGGCGGGCTACGCGCTGGCGCGCTTTCAGTTTCGCGGACGCGGCTTGCTGTTTCAGGCATTGATGTTGCTGATTATGGTGCCCAGTCAGGTGACCATGATTCCTGCCTATATGATCGTGGCGCGACTGGGGCTGGTGGACACTCATTTGTCGGTCATCCTGACATCGGCGGCATCGATCGCCTACATCTTCATGATGCGGCAATTCTTCGTCAACTTCCCGGCCGAGATCGAGGAGGCGGCCACGCTGGACGGTTCTGGCCCGCTGCACCGGTTTTTCCGCATCGTCCTGCCGATGGCCAAGCCGGCGCTGGCGACGCAGGCCATCTTTGTCTTCATGGGCATCTGGAACGAGTTCATGAAGCCATTGCTCTTCATTTCAACGGTCGATAATTATCTGCTGACGCAAGGCCTGAATGCGGTGGCCAAGCAGTACGCCAAGTCATCGTCGTGGAATCTCATCATGGCCGGATCGATTATTTCCATCCTGCCCATCCTGAGCATGTACATCGCGCTGAACCGGCGCTTCCTGAACATCAATGACCAGTCCAGCGGCATCAAGTAAAACGAGAAAACCATGACGCAAGTAATTCTCCGCAACATCGCGCTGGCCTACCACGGCCAGCCTGTCCTCAACGACATCAACCTGGAGATCGCGCCGGGCGAATTCTGCGTGTTCATCGGGCCGTCGGGCTGTGGCAAATCCAGTTTGCTGCGCCTGATCGCCGGGTTGGAAGAGGTCAGCGACGGCATCTTGTCCATCGATGGCCGCACCATCAACGATGTGCCACCCGCCGAGCGCAATATCGCCATGGTGTTCCAGAGCTATGCGCTGTATCCGCACATGACGGTGTACGACAATATGGCGTTCGGCCTGACCCGGCAAAAGCTGGCGCGGGCGGAGATTGAGCGCCGCGTGATGGAGGCTGCACGCATCCTGCAACTGGAGCCGCTGCTGGCCCGCAAGCCGGGCGCGTTGTCCGGCGGTCAGCGGCAACGGGTGGCGATTGGCCGGGCCATCGTCAAGAAGCCCAAGGTGTTTCTGTTTGACGAGCCGTTGTCGAATCTCGACGCTTCACTGCGCGCTCAGACGCGGCTGGAGATCGCGCGGCTGCACCGCGAACTCAACTCGGCCAGCATGATTTACGTCACGCATGATCAGGTTGAGGCGATGACGCTGGCGGACAAGATCGTGCTGCTGCGTCCAGCCGCCGATGCGCAGGGGCGGAGCAACGTGGCGCAGATAGGCACGCCGCTGGAGCTGTATCACCAGCCAGCCAATTTGTTTGCGGCGAAGTTTATCGGCACGCCGGCGATGAATTTTCTGAATGCCAGTTTGGCGGCGCTCACACCGGACGGCATCAGCGCCCTGTTGCAGGGACGCGCTTGCCCTGTGGCCGTGGATGGCGCGGAGCTGGCAGCGGACGCCGCGTTGACGCTAGGAATTCGCCCCGAGCATATGGTGCTGGGGCAGGGCGGTTGGCAGGGCAAGATCGTGCATATCGAGGCGCTTGGAGAGCACAGCTATGTGCATCTGGACTGGGCTGACGGTCAGCCGACGCTGATCGCCAAGACGCAGGATGAAGGATTGAGACTGGGAGAGACGGTGGCGTTTGCGCTGCCGGCCGCCGCGCTGCATGCGTTCCGCAGCGACGGCGTGGCTTTAAGACGTTTGCAGTTCAAGCCTTCGACTTGAGGATCGGGGCGCGGCCGTGCTGGCGTACCTTGTAGGCCCACACCAGCATCAGGATCGCGCCGATAATCATCGGCAGCGACAGCACCTGGCCGGAGGTGATCGGCAGGCCGAAGATGGTTGTTTCCCAGTCCGGTGTGCGGAACCATTCGGTGAAAAAGCGCGCGCAGCCATACAGCAGGGTGTAGAACGCGCCCACCGCCAGCCGTGGGCGCTCCTTGCGCGCAAATAGCCACAGGATCACGAACACGATCAGGCCATCCACCAGCAGCTGGTACAGCGGCGACGGATGGCGCAGGCCCGGAAGGAACACCGGATCCGGATGCAGCGGGTAGCGGATGTCCGGCCACTGCATGGCCCATGGCAGCGACGGGTCGCTGACCACGCGGCCCGGCAGTTCGGCGTTGATGAAGTTGCCGAGCCGGCCGGCCGCATAACCCAGCGGCACCAGCGGGGCGATGAAGTCATACACGTCCAGCAGGTTGCGGCCGGCCTTGCGCGCCCAGATCGACATGGCGATCAGCACGCCGATAAAGCCGCCGTGGAAGGACATGCCGCCATGCCAGACCTTGAAGATTTCAATCGGGTCGGCAAAGTATTTGGCCGGCTCGTAGAACAGCACCTCGCCCAAGCGGCCGCCGATGATCACACCCATCATGCCGTAGAAAAGCATGTCGTCCAGATCCTCTTTCTTCCACTGCTGCGCGGCGATGTGCGGCTGCTTGATGCGCAAGCGGCCCAGCGCGATGAACATGGCAAACGCCAGCACGTACATCAGGCCATACCAATGAATCGCGACTGGCCCGAGCTGCAGGGCGATGGGATCTGGCATCGGGTGTATCAGCATAGTGTGTTCTTTCTCAGTAGTTCCAAAAAGCCGTGCAGCACCGGCGAGGCGTTATCCCGCCGCCATGCCAGCCCGGTTTCGACCAGCGGCGTGACGTCGGCCAGCGCCCGGTATTCTACCCCGGTCCGCATCAGGTTGGAGACGGACTGCGGCACCAGGGCCATGCCAATGCCGGCCGATACCAGGCTGACAATGGTTTGCATCTGGATGGCCTCCTGTCCGATCTGCGGCGTCATGCTGGCGTCACGGAAGACGGACAGTATGGCGTCGTGCAGCGCCGGCGCAATCGCGCGCGGGAAGATGATCAGCGGTAGCGGCGGCAAGGCGGCCAGTTTCAGCTTGCCTTTCTTTTTCAGCACCGGTAGGCCAGAGGGCAGGGCCAGCACCAATGGCTCGTTCAGCACCGGCAGGTAATCCAGTTCCTGCCGCGCCTTGTCGGGCAGGGGCGGAATCAGCAGGCCGGCGTCGATGCGGTTATGCAGCAGGTCGTCCAGTTGCAGATCGGAGGTGGCTTCCTGCAGCGTGATCTGCACTTGCGGATAGGCGGCACGGTAGGCGCGCAGGAAGGGCGGCAGCACGCTGTAATCGGCCGAGGAGACGAAGGCCAGCGTCAGGCGTCCGACCTCCCCGGCGGCGGCGCGCTGTACCAGCTGCGGCAGCTCCTGCGCCTGCGCCAGCATGCGGCGCGCTTCCGACAGCAGGGCGATGCCGGCCGGCGTCAAGGCGACGCCACGGCGGTTGCGCTCGAACAGGGCCGCGCCCAGCGCTTCTTCCAGCGCCTGGATGGTCTGCGACAGCGGCGGTTGCGTCATGTGCAGGCGCAGCGCCGCCTTGCCGAAGTGGAGTTCTTCGGCCACGGTAACGAAGTAGCGGAGCTGGCGCAGTTCCATATGGTTAACTATGTAATTTGAGTGCTGTGATATTTTATACGAATCACAGTTGTGGAAATCATATATTTGACACGGTGGCAGGGTAGTCGCACACTCTTAGGCTAGCCTTACCATTGGAGATTTCATCATGCCGCAATACCGTTCCCGTACCACCACCCATGGCCGCAACATGGCCGGCGCACGCGCGCTCTGGCGCGCCACCGGCATGAAAGATGGCGACTTCGATAAACCGATCGTCGCCGTGGTCAATTCCTTCACCCAGTTCGTGCCGGGCCACGTGCATCTGAAGGATCTGGGCCAGCTGGTCGCGCGCGAGATTGAAAAAGCGGGCGGCGTGGCGAAAGAATTCAACACCATCGCGGTCGACGACGGCATCGCCATGGGCCACGGCGGCATGCTGTACTCGCTGCCGTCGCGCGACCTGATCGCCGATTCGGTCGAGTACATGGTCAATGCGCACTGCGCCGACGCCATGGTTTGCATCTCCAACTGCGACAAGATCACGCCGGGCATGCTGATGGCGGCCATGCGTTTGAACATCCCGGTGGTGTTCGTGTCGGGCGGTCCGATGGAAGCGGGCAAGGTGGTCAAGGTGGTCAACGGCGGCCAGAAAGTCATCAAGCTGGATCTGGTGGACGCCATGATCAAAGCCGGCGACACCACCGTCAGCGATGCCGACGTGGCCGAGATCGAGCGTTCGGCTTGCCCGACCTGCGGTTCGTGCTCGGGCATGTTCACCGCCAATTCGATGAACTGCCTGACGGAGGCGCTGGGCCTGTCGCTGCCGGGTAACGGCACCATCGTGGCGACGCACTCGGACCGCGAACAGCTGTTCCTGCGCGCCGGCCGTTTGATCGTGGAACTGGCCAAGCGCCACTACGAGCAGGACGACTACACCATCCTGCCGCGCTCCATCGCCACCAAGGCGACCTGGGAAAACGCCATGGCGCTGGACGTGTCCATGGGCGGCTCGACCAACACCGTGTTGCACTTGCTGGCTGCGGCGCAGGAGGCGGGTGTGGACTTCACCATGGCCGACATCGACCGTATCTCGCGCAAAGTGCCGTGCCTGTGCAAGGTGGCGCCGATGACGGACAAGTTCCACATCGAAGACGTGCACCGCGCCGGCGGCATCATCGGGATTCTGGGCGAGCTGGCGCGCGCCGGCTTGCTGGACACTTCGCGTCCAACCATTCACGCGCCGACGCTGGCCGATGCGATCGAACGCAACGATATCGTGCGCACCGACGATTCGGCCGTGCGCGAGCTGTTTCGCGCTGCGCCGGGCGGCGTGCCGACCCAGGTGGCGTTCTCGCAATCGGAGCGTTATGAAGCGCTGGATCTGAATCGCGCCACCGGCTGCATCCGCGATCTGGAGCACGCTTATTCCAAGGACGGCGGGCTGGCGGTCTTGTACGGCAACCTGGCGGTGAACGGTTGCATCGTGAAGACGGCGGGCGTGGATGAGAGCATTCTCAAATTCAGCGGCAAGGCGCGCGTGTTTGAATCGCAGGATGCGGCGGTGGAAGCCATCCTCGGCGACACCGTGCATGCGGGCGATGTGGTCATCATTCGCTACGAAGGTCCGAAGGGCGGCCCTGGCATGCAGGAGATGCTGTATCCGACTTCGTACATCAAGTCCAAGGGCCTGGGCAAGGCCTGCGCGCTGTTCACGGATGGCCGTTTCTCGGGTGGTTCGTCGGGCCTGGTGATTGGTCACGCTTCGCCGGAAGCGGCGGAGGGCGGCGCCATCGGTCTGGTGGAAGAGGGCGACATGATCGATATCGATATTCCGAACCGCACCATCGGCCTGCGCGTCAGCGACGAAACGCTGGCTGCGCGCCGCGCGGCCATGGAAGCCAAGGGTGCGGATGCGTGGAAGCCGGTGAACCGCGATCGTTACGTGTCGCAGGCGCTGCAGGCGTATGCGGCGCTGACCACCTCCGCCGACCGCGGCGCGGTGCGCGACCTGTCGCAATTGCGGAAGTAAGCATGTCGTCCCGGCGCAGGCCGGGACCCAATTGGGTTCCGGCCTGCGCCGGAACGACACTCACTTTTTGTCGAAGGTTTTGGTGACGCGTTCCTTGCGGCGCTTTTCATCTTCGTTGTGGGCTTTGCGCTTGTCAAAGCCCAGCATCGGCTCAAGGAATTCAAACCACAGGAAAGCAATCACCATCAGAGCCCCGATGGCCCACCAGGATAATTCGGCAAACTTCCACACTTCAAAGTAGCGCAACGCGACCAAAGCGACGATCAATAGGATCAGTGGCATGATTTCCTCCTTAGCCTCCATCTTACAAGTAATCAAGCAAAACGCGGTAGAATGTTCAGAGTAGCACTTACTCTGGAGAGCATAATGAAACGACATTTGATGATGGTTGGAGTAGTACTGGCATCGGCCTTCGCTTCGCAAGCCGCCATGGCGGATGCGGGCCTCGATCTGGCCAAGGCAAAGAACTGCATGGCTTGCCACGCGGTTGCCACCAAACTGGTTGGTCCTGCTTACAAGGACGTTGCCGCTAAATACGCCGGCCAGAAAGACATCGAAGCCAAACTGGTCACCAAGGTGATGAAGGGCGGCTCGGGCACCTGGGGCGCCATCCCTATGCCAGCCAATCCGCAAGTGAACGAGGCGGAAGCCAAGACCCTGGTGAAATGGGTCTTGTCCCAGAAATGATGAAAGCCCACCTGCACTGAACGCGATCTTGAGCGCGTTCAGGCTGGTGGGCGCTTTGCCCCGTTAGGGGGCATTTATTTAATCACTTCCTGCTTGGTCTTTTTGCCGTCGTTGTAGTTGAACAGCGTCAGCGAACCATCTTTGATGTCGCCCTTGGCATCGAACGAAATCAGGCCGGTCACGCCCTGGTATTTGATCTTCTGCAGCACCGGCAGGTACTTTGCCGGCTGCGCCGAATTGGCCTGCTGCATGGCGGTCGCCATGGTCATCACCGCATCGTAGACGTAAGGCGCGTACAGCTTGACGCTGTCGTTGTACTTCTTCTGATAGCGGGCCGAGAAGTCATCCATCGCTTTCTGCTCTGCGCCGGTCACACCGCCCGCTTCGGCGCAGGTGACGTTGCCGGTCACGGCTGCCGCACCAGCCAGCTTGGGCAGCGATTCCGTGCACACGCCGTCGCCGCCCATGAACTTGGCGTTGATGCCCAGCGCCTTCATCTGACGCAGCAGCGGGCCGCCTACCGAGTCCATGCCGCCGAAGAACACCAGGTCGGGATTCTTGGCCTTGATGGTGGTGAGGATGGCGTTGAAATCGGTGGCTTTGTCGGTGGTGAATTCCTTGGCGACGATTTGCACGCCTGGCAGCGCTTTCTTGGCGCCCTTGACGAATTCTTCCGCGACGCCTTGGCCATAGGCGGTGCGGTCATCGACCACGGCGATTTTCTTGGCGCCCATTTTGCCGACCGCGTAAGCGCCCAGCGAGCCGCCCAGCTTGCCGTCATTGGCGACCACGCGGAAGGTCGAGTTGAAGCCTTGCTGGGTGTATTTGGTCTGGGTGGTGGCAGGCGAGATTTGCGGGATGCCGGCGTCGTAGTAAATCTTGGAGGCGGGGATGGAGGTGCCTGAATTCAGGTGGCCGATCACGCCGTTGACCTTGGCGTCCACCAGTTTCTGCGCGACAGCCGTGCCTTGCTTCGGATCGCCGCCGTCGTCTTCCAGCTGCAGCACGAACTTGACCGGTTTGCCGTCGATCTTGATGCCCTTGGCGTTCAACTCCTCGATCGCCATCTTGGCGCCGTTTTCATTGTCCTTGCCGAGGTGAGCCGACGGACCGGAGACTGGCGCCACGTGACCGATCTTGATCACTTCTTGCGCACCGGCGCTGCCGGCAAACGCCAGGGCTATGGCGAGCGGAATGAATTTGAACTGCATGTGCAATCTCCAGTAGTTGTATGCAAGGCCACAAGGTACAACAAATTGCTGGCGGCGCAAAGCGTCCTACTGGCGCTTGTGTACTTTTTTGAAGCGTTTCCCTGATTTGATGCGGGGATGCTTCAGGGAGGTGCGATCCGCGCACCAGGCTGGGCACGGATCGGGGAAGATTTACTTCTTCTGCGCTTGCAGATGGGTGAGTTCCTGCGAGACGGCGCGCGAGACGATCTTTTCGATGGTATCGTGCAAGCCGATGCGGATTTCATTGGTCAGGTCATGCAAGGCATGGCTCAGTACTTCTGCCATGCTGTCCTTGATGCGCTGCTCCAGCACGAAATCCACGCGCGACTGCAGCTGGTGCATGATGCGGACCGACAAGCGATGTTCCATCACCGCCCATTCCGCTTCGGTCCAGCCGTCGATGGCGGCGGCTTCCAGTTGTGCGGCCGCTGAGGCCGGTGGCGGGGATGTGACCGCCTCGTCGCTCAGCGGTTCCGCTTTCAAAACTTCCGTCAGGACAGGGATACTTGCGTCAAACGATGCTTGGCTCATGATTTTCCTGCGACAAAGTGGGTAAGTGGATAGTCTTGCTGCTTGTATGCGACATAACGCTTGCGGCCAGCGGCCGCATCCTCCTCTTGCGAGGAAATCACTTCGATCATGCGCGCAAATTGCGTCACATTGCGTGGCGCGCGGCGCGACAAATTGACCAATAATTCTTTGTGCGTGTGTGGTAATTCCGCCTCATCGTTGTCCGTCAACAGGATCGGCGTGCGCGCGGCCAGCGCATCGTCCGCCAGTACGTGCGGCAGGAAGTCGGTGGCGGAAAATGTCCACATCGCCGCGTTAAGTTCTGCCAGTTGCTGTGCATCGTCGGTCATCAGCACCACGCGGTTGTTGGCTGCCCAGGCCTTGCGCACGAGGCGGCAGGCGTAGGCTACTTTGTCCGGCACATTGGTGTGGAAGTCGATGCGTGTCATGGTGAATCCAGTGTATGCGAAAACGCCGCAAGCCGCTGGCATCGAGTTTGCTACCGTGCGGCTTGCGGGAAGGGAGATTGTTAATCGTTACGCGGCCATGCCGCTGTGGCGTAACAGTGCGTCGATGCTCGGCTCACGGCCGCGGAAAGCGGTGAACGATTCCAGCGCCGGACGCGAACCGCCGACCGACAGGATTTCCGCCAGATAGCGCTTGCCGGTTTCCGACACGGCGGCCGGTCCCAGCTTCTGCGCTTCTTCAAACGCGGCGTAGGCGTCGGCGGACAGCACCTCGGCCCACTTGTAGCTGTAGTAGCCAGCCGCGTAGCCGCCGGCGAAGATGTGGCCGAAGGAATTCTGGAATCGGTTGAACGCCGGCGGGATCACCAGCGCGAACTTGCTGCGCACTTCGTCGATGACTTGCTGCACGGTCTTGCCAGTGCTGGCGTCGTAGTCGTAGTGCAGGTGCATGTCCAGCAGCGAGAACTCGACCTGGCGCAGCGTCTGCAAGCCGGACTGGAAGTTCTTGGCGGCCAGCATCTTGTCGTACAGGGCGCGCGGCAGTGGCTCGCCGGTGACGGCGTGCGCGGTCATGTGTTCCAGCACTTCCCATTCCCAGCAGAAGTTTTCCATGAACTGAGACGGCAGTTCCACCGCATCCCATTCCACGCCCGAGATGCCGGATACGCCCAGCTCGTCCACCTGCGTCAGCATGTGGTGCAGGCCATGGCCGAATTCGTGGAACAGCGTGGTCACTTCATCGTGGGTGAACAGCGATGGTTTGGCGACGCCATCCACCACGGCCGGTTCGGTGAAGTTGCAGGTGAGGTAGGCGACCGGCGTTTGCACGTGGGCGTCGTCGGCACGGCGGCCGCGCGCGTCGTCCATCCAGGCGCCGCCGCTCTTGCCGGCGCGGGCGTACAGGTCGAGGTAGAACTGGCCGATCAGCTTGCCGTTGCGCTCGATGCGGAAGAAGCGCACATCCTTGTGCCACACCGGCGCTTCATCGGGTTTGATTTCCACATTGAACAGGTTCTGGATCAGACGGAACAGGCCGTCGACCACTTTGTGTTCTGGGAAGTACTGCTTCACCTCCTGCGCCGAGAAGGCGTAGCGGCGTTCCTGCAGTTTTTCGGAAGCGTATGGAATGTCCCACGCTTTCAGGTCTTCAATGCCGAGCTCGTCCTTGGCGAAGGCTTTCAGCTCGGCCAGGTCTTTTTCCGCGAACGGGCGGGCGCGCCTGGCCAGGTCTTCGAGGAAGGCGATCACTTCTTCCGGCGACTTGGCCATCTTCGGCACCAGCGAGACTTCGGCGAAGTTTTTGTAGCCCAGCAGGTGCGCTTCTTCTTCGCGCAGTTTCAGCAGGGTGACGATGTTCTGGGTGTTGTCCCATTCATCTTTTTTGCTGAACACGTCGCCTTGCTCGGAAGCCTTGGTGGCGTTGGCGCGGTAGATGGTTTCGCGCAGTTCGCGCTTGTCGGCGAATTGCAGGATAGGATAGTAGGACGGGAAGTGCAGCGAGAATTCCCAGCCTTGCTTTTCGGCTTTCTCGGCGGCGGCGCGGGCGGCGGCTTTGACGTCGTCCGGCAGGCCGGCCAGATCGGCTTCGTCGGTGACCAGCAGCTTGTAGTCGTTGGTGGCGTCCAGCACGTTTTCCGAGAAGCGCGTGGAAGTCATCGCGTGTTCTTCCTGGATGGCGGCGAAGCGGGCTTTTTTATCTTCCGGCAGTTCGGCGCCGCCCATGCGGAAATCGCGGATGGCGTTTTCGATGATGCGCTTGCGGGCCGGCGTCAAGGTGTCGAATTCGGCCGAGGCGCGCAGCGCTTTGTATTTGGCGAACAGCGCTTCGTTCTGGCCCAGTTCGGTCCAGAATTCGGTGACCTTCGGTTGATTCTCGTTGTAGACGGCGCGCAGTTCCGGCGTGTCCACCACGTTGTTGAGATGACTGACGATGCCCCAGGCGCGGCCCAGCAGTTCGGTGGCGTTTTCCAGCGGGGTGACGAAGCTGTCCCAGCTGACGGTGTCCGCAGGCGCTTGCAGCTGCTCGACCACGGCGCGGCTCTTGGCCAGCAGTTCGTCGATGGCTGGCGTGACGTGCTCCGGTTGGATGGCGTCAAAACGCGGCAGGCCGCTGAAGTCGAGGAGAGGGTTTTCGTTGTCAGTCATATTCATTCCATTGTTACAGCGTCGTCCCGGTGAAGGCGGGCGGTCCGACGCTGCGGTCCATGTGGGCATGCGTTCTATGGATTCCGGCCTTCGCCGGAATGACGTTAGGTGCGCTCGGCCGCTTCCACCGTGTTCATCAGCAGCATGGTGATGGTCATCGGACCCACACCACCCGGTACCGGCGTGATGTGCGATGCCACTTCCTTGATGCCGTCGAAATCGACGTCGCCGCACAGCTTGCCCTCGTCGTTACGGTTGATGCCGACGTCGATCACGATCGCGCCCGGCTTCACCATATCAGCAGTCAGGGTGTTGCGGCGGCCGGTTGCGGCCACGACCACGTCGGCCTGGCGGGTGTACACGCCAATATCCGGGGTCGCGCTATGGCAGATGGTGACGGTGGCGTTGGCTTGCAAGAGCAGCAGGGCCATCGGCTTGCCGACGGTGTTGGAACGGCCGATCACCACCGCATGCTTGCCGCGCAGGTCGACGCCGGTGCTTTCGATCAGCTTCATGCAGCCGTACGGGGTGCATGGGCGGAAGCCTTCCAGGCCGGTCATGAGTTCGCCGGCGCTCAGCACCGCGTAGCCGTCCACGTCCTTCTTGACCGAAATCGCTTCGATCACTTTGTGGGCGTTGATGTGCTTAGGCAGCGGCATCTGCACCAGGATGCCGTGGATCTTCGGATCGACGTTCAGCGCGGCGATGCGCTCCAGCAGCGCGGCTTCGCTCAGGTCGGCAGGGTATTCTTCCTTGAGCGAGTAGAAACCGGCGTCTTCGCAGCCCTTGACCTTGTTGCGCACATAAACGTGGCTGGCCGGGTCGTCGCCGACGATGATCACCGCCAGGCCCGGTTGTTTGCCTTGGGCGGTGAGAGTTGCGGCACGTGCAGCAATTTCCGCACGCAGTTTTTTGGAGAGGGCGACGCCGTCGATCAGTTGAGCAGACATGATTTACACAGGTTGGTAGAGGAAAGCAGGATTATAAGGCCGCAGGGCGCATCCCGCCTCGTTTTCAGCGTTTATTGCATGTTGCATCGCACAAGGTTTTCATAGGGAAATTTCATAATATAAAATCGCTTATCGTAATTTGAAAAAGCCAAAAATCGCTGATAGAATCCCCACACGTCATCGAAGTATTAGTAAATAATCAGCGAACTCTCACCTCAGGAGACTTATTAAATGTCAGCTCAACTTGACCAGGTAACGGCAAACACCGACCCTGATTCGCAAGAAACCAAAGAATGGTTGGATTCCCTGGCCGCAGTGCTGGAACAAGAGGGCCCTGACCGTGCTCACTACCTGTTGGAGCGTCTGATTGACCTGGCACGCCAGAGCGGTTCCGATATTCCGTTCTCCGCCAATACCGCATACGTCAACACCATCCCTGCCGACCAGGAGCAACGCTGCCCCGGCAATCTGGAATACGAAGAAAAACTGCGCTCGTGGATGCGCTGGAACGCCATGGCCATGGTGGTCAAGGCCAACCGCTTCGATGGCGACCTGGGTGGCCACCTGTCCTCGTTCGCCTCGCTTGCCAATATGCTGGGCATCGGCTTCAACCACTTCTGGAAAGCGCCGAGCGAAAGCCACGGCGGCGACCTGCTGTACATCCAAGGCCACTCCTCGCCGGGCGTGTACGCCCGCGCCTTCCTGGAAGGCCGCCTGAGCGAAGACCAACTGCTGCACTTCCGCCGCGAAGTGGACGGCAAAGGCCTGTCGTCGTACCCGCACCCGAAACTGATGCCGAACTTCTGGCAGTTCCCGACCGTGTCCATGGGTCTTGGCCCGCTGATGGCCATCTATCAGGCACGCTTCCTGAAGTACCTGCACGCGCGCTCGATCGCCGACACCACCGACCGTAAAGTCTGGGCGTTCTGCGGCGACGGCGAGATGGACGAACCGGAATCGCTGGGCGCGATCGGCATGGCCGCGCGCGAAAAGCTGGACAACCTGGTCATCGTGGTCAACTGCAACCTGCAACGCCTGGACGGTCCGGTGCGCGGCAACGGCAAGATCATCCAGGAACTGGAAGGCGAATTCCGTGGCGCCGGCTGGAACGTGGTCAAAGTCATCTGGGGCCCGGGCTGGGACGCGCTGCTGAAGAAGGACAAAGACGGCATCCTGCGCAAGGTGATGATGGAAACCCTCGACGGCGAATACCAGAACTACAAAGCGAAAGATGGCGCCTACGTGCGCAAGCACTTCTTCGGCAAGCATCCTAAGCTGCTGGAGATGGTTGCCAACATGACCGACGACGACATCTGGCGCCTGACCCGTGGCGGCCACGATCCGCACAAGATCTACGCTGCCTTCAAGGTCGCGCAGGAACACAAAGGCCAACCGACCGTCCTGCTGGTGAAAACCATCAAGGGCTTCGGCATGGGCAAGCACGGCGAAGCACGCAACACCGCGCACAACACCAAGAAGCTGACCGACGAAGCCGTCCGCGAAATGCGCGACCGCTACTCGATCCCTATCCCGGACGACAAGCTGGCCGAGATCCCGTTCTACAAACCAGCCGATGACGCGCCGGAGATCAAGTATCTGCACGAGCGCCGCGCCGCGCTGGGCGGCTACCTGCCGGCCCGCCGCCAGCAAGCCGACGAGAAGCTGACCGTTCCTCCGCTGAGCGCATTCCAGAACGTGCTGGACGCCACTGCGGAAGGCCGTGAAGTATCGTCGACCCAGGCTTACGTGCGTATCCTGACCACGCTGCTGAAAGATCCTAGCGTCGGTCCGCGCATCGTGCCGGTGCTGGTCGATGAATCGCGCACCTTCGGTATGGAAGGCCTGTTCCGTCAGGTGGGTATCTTCAACCAGCAAGGCCAGTTGTACGAGCCGGTCGACAAAGACCAGGTGATGTACTACCGCGAAGACAAGGCCGGACAGATCCTGCAAGAGGGTATCAATGAAGCCGGCGGTATGAGTTCGTGGATCGCCGCGGCGACTTCGTACTCGACCAACAACCGCGTGATGGTGCCGTTCTACACCTACTACTCGATGTTCGGCATGCAGCGTATCGGCGACCTGGTATGGGCCGCCGCCGACATGCGCGCTCGCGGCTTCCTGATGGGCGGCACCGCTGGCCGTACCACGCTGAATGGCGAAGGCTTGCAGCACGAAGACGGTCATAGCCACCTGTTCGCCGCCGCTGTGCCGAACTGCATGCCGTACGACCCGACCTTCGGTCACGAGCTGGCTGTGATTATTCAGGACGGTATGCGCCGCATGGTGGAAGAACAGGAAGACGTGTTCTACTACATCACCATCATGAACGAGAACTACTCCCACCCTGGCATCAAGCCGGGCCAGGAAGAGGGCATCCTGAAAGGTATGTACCTGCTGCAGGAAGGCGACAAGAAAGCCAAGCAGCGCGTGCAGCTGATCGGTTCCGGTACCATCCTGCGCGAATCGATCTTCGCTCAGGAACTGCTGCTGAACGACTGGGGCATCGCTGCCGATGTGTGGTCCGCTCCTTCGCTGACCCTGGTGGCGCGCGACGGCCAGGACGCCGAGCGTTGGAACCTAGTCAATCCTACCCAGCCACAGCGTGTGCCTTACGTCGCTCAGCTGCTGAAAGATACCCAGGGTCCGATCGTGGCGACCACCGACTACATGCGTGCGTTTGCTGAACAGATCCGCGCCTTCATTCCTAAGGACCGTACCTACCGCGTGCTGGGCACCGATGGCTTCGGCCGTTCGGACAGCCGCGCCAAGCTGCGTGAATTCTTCGAAGTGAACCGCTACTACATCACGGTCGCTGCGCTGAAATCGCTGGCCGAAGAAGGCAAGATCGACGTGAAAGTGGTTGAGCAGGCCGTGGCCAAGTACAACCTCGATCCGAACAAACCAAATCCGGTGACCCAATAATCCGCTGAGAAAAAGAAACGGAGCAAACGCTATGAGCATTGTGGAAGTTAAAGTCCCGGATATCGGTGATTTCAAGGAAGTTGAGATCATCGAAGTGATGATCAAGGTCGGCGACACCATCAAGGTGGACCAGTCGCTGATCACGGTGGAATCGGATAAGGCGTCGATGGAGATTCCATCGTCGGCCGCCGGTGTGGTGAAAGAGATCAAAGTGAAGGTCGGCGATAAAGTGGCCGAGGGTTCGCTGGTGCTGCTGCTGGAAGCGGATGGCGCTGCCGCAACTCCTGCTCCCGCGCCGGCTGCCGCTGCCGCTCCGGCCCCTGCGCCGGCCGCTGCTGCGCCTGCACCAGCGCCGGCTGCCGCTCCTGCGGCCGCCGCTGGCCCGATCGAAGTCAAAGTGCCGGACATCGGCGACTTCAAGGAAGTGGAAGTCATCGAAGTCATGGTGAAAGTTGGCGACACCATCAAGGTGGATCAGTCGCTGATCACCGTTGAATCGGACAAGGCCTCGATGGAGATTCCATCGTCGCACGCCGGCGTGGTGAAAGAGATCAAGATCAAGGTGGGCGACAAGGTTGCCATGGGCTCGACCGTGCTGGTGGTGGAATCCACCGGTGGCGCTGCCGCTCCTGCCGCAGCCGCTCCGGCACCTGCCGCCGCCGCAGCGCCTTCGCCAGCGCCTGCGGCCGCACCGGCTCCTGCCGTTGCCGCTGCGGCGCCAGCATCGCAAGGCTCCGTGCAGACCGGCAAACTGGCGCACGCATCGCCATCGATCCGCAAATTCGCCCGCGAACTGGGCGTGGATCTGGGCAAAGTGCCTGGCACCGGTCCTAAAGGCCGCATCACCCAGATCGACGTGCAGAACTTCGTCAAGGGCGTGATGGCTGGCACCGTGGCGGCTCCTGCCGCTGCCGGTGGCGCCGTTGGCGGCGGTGGCAACTTCAGCGTGCTGCCATGGCCGTCGCTGGACTTCAGCAAATTCGGCGAAACCGAATTGCTGCCGCTGTCGCGCATCAAGAAGATCTCCGGTCCTAACCTGCACCGCAACTGGGTGCAGATCCCGCACGTCACGCAGTTCGACGACGCGGACATCACCGATCTGGAAGCCTTCCGCGTTGAATCGAACAACGCCAATGCCAAGAACAAGGACGCCACCAAGCTGACCATGCTGGCATTCGTGATCAAGGCATCGGTCGCCGCGCTGAAGAAATTCCCGACCTTTAACTCGTCGCTCGACGAAAAGGGCGAGAACCTGATCCTGAAGAAGTACTACAACATCGGCTTCGCAGCCGACACGCCGAATGGCCTGGTTGTACCAGTGATCAAGAACGCCGACCAGAAATCGGTAACGCAGATCGCCAAAGAGATGACCGAACTGTCGGCACAAGCGCGCGAAGGCAAGCTGAAACCAACCGACATGCAGGGCGCGACCTTCACCATCTCGTCGCTGGGCGGTATCGGCGGCACGCACTTCACGCCGATCGTGAATGCGCCGGAAGTGGCGATCCTGGGCCTGTCCAAGGCATCGACCAAGCCGGTATGGGATGGCAAAGCCTTCCAGCCACGCCTGATGATGGGTACCTCGCTGTCCTACGATCACCGCGTGATCGACGGTGCGATGGGCGCGCGCTTCTCCGTGTATCTGAGCGAAGTGCTCGGCGACATGCGTAAAATTCTGCTGTAAGGAGCCACTATGAGCACAGAAGTAAAAGTGCCGAATATCGGCGACTTCGCAGAGGTAGAAGTTATTGAAGTGATGGTCAAGGTTGGCGACACCATCAAGGTGGACCAGTCGCTGATTACCGTGGAATCGGACAAGGCCAGCATGGAAGTGCCTTCGTCGCACGCCGGCGTGGTGAAAGAACTGCGCGTCAAGGTGGGCGACAAGGTCAAGGAAGGTTCGATCATGCTGGTGGTGGAAGCTTCGGAAGGCGCCGCAGCGCCTGCGCCGAGCGCTCCTGCACCGGCGCCTGCCGCAGCCGCACCTGCTGCCGCTGCGCCAGCGCCGGCCGCACCAGCTGTAGCGCCGATCGGTGGCAGCTACTCCGGCCAGGTCGACGTCGACTGCGACATGATGGTGCTGGGCGGCGGTCCTGGCGGCTACTCGGCTGCCTTCCGCGCTGCGGACCTGGGCATGAACACCGTGATCGTTGAGCGTTACGACACCCTGGGCGGCGTGTGCCTGAACGTGGGCTGCATCCCATCGAAAGCACTGCTGCACGTGGCGTCTGTGATCGACGAAACCGCGCATATGTCCAACACCGGAGTGACCTTCGCCAAGCCGACCATCGACATCGACCAGGTACGCAAGTACAAGGAAGGCGTCATCAAGAACATGACCGGCGGTCTGGCCGGCATGGCCAAGGCGCGCAAGACCCAGATCGTGCAAGGCGTAGGCCAGTTCCTGAGCGCTAACCACATCGAAGTCACCGCCAAGGATGGCTCGAAAAAGGTTGTGCAGTTCAAGCAGGCCATCATCGCCGCCGGTTCGTCGGTGGTGAAGCTGCCGTTCGTGCCGGAAGATCCACGCATCGTCGACTCGACCGGCGCGCTGGAACTGCGCCAGATCCCGAAACGCATGCTGGTCATCGGCGGCGGCATCATTGGCCTGGAAATGGCGACCGTGTACTCCACCTTCGGCGCGCGCATCGACGTGGTCGAAATGATGGATGGCCTGATGCAGGGTGCCGACCGCGATGCGGTCAAAGTCTGGCAGAAGTACAACGAAGCCCGCTTCGACAACATCATGACCAAGACCAAAACCGTTGGCGTTGAAGCGCTGCCGGAAGGGATCAAAGTCACGTTCGAAGCGGCGGAAGCCGGTGCTCCTGCGCCAGCACCACAAGTCTATGACCTGGTGCTGGTGGCCGTGGGCCGCAGCCCGAACGGCAAGAAGATCGCCGCCGACAAGGCTGGTGTTGTCGTGACCGATCGCGGCTTCATCCCTGTTGATAGCCAGATGCGCACCAACGTGCCGAACATCTTCGCCATCGGTGACCTGGTGGGCCAGCCTATGCTGGCGCACAAGGCGGTGCACGAAGGCCACGTGGCGGCGGAAGCTGCCGCCGGCCAGAAGTCGCACTTCGACGTGAAGGTGATTCCATCGGTGGCCTACACCGATCCGGAAGTGGCATGGGCCGGCATCACCGAAGACGAAGCGAAAGCCAAGGGCATCAAGGTCGAGAAGGGCCACTTCCCTTGGGCAGCGAGCGGCCGCGCCGTGGCCAACGGCCGCGCCGAAGGCTTCACCAAGCTGCTGTTCGATGCTGAAACCCACCGCATCATCGGCGGCACCATCGTCGGCACGCATGCGGGCGACATGATCGGCGAAATCGCCCTGGCGATCGAAATGGGCTGTGATGGCACCGACATCGGCAAAACCATCCACCCACACCCAACGCTGGGCGAATCGATCGGCATGGCGGCGGAAGTCTACGAAGGCGTCTGCACCGACCTGCCACCGCCGCGCAAGCGCTAAGCCAGCGCGCAGCAAACAAAAAACCGGGACTTGTTCCCGGTTTTTTTTTGCATTATCGAAAAGCAGTGATGGTGCAAGAGCTCCCCCGAGGCTCGGGCGATTTCCGCAAGACGAGGGCTTCGCTCACATAGTATTGGCTATGCCTCGTGCGTTTGAAGTGCAGTTGAACATCCACTGAACCCCAAATGCGTCTGTAAGTTTGCCGAAGTAGTCGCCCCAGGGTTGCACCGCGAGAGGTGTTGTGACTCGCCCGCCTTTTGAGAGACGCGCGAACAGCATCTCTGTTTGTGTTTTATCTTCCAATTGAAAGATCATCGCCGACCCTCGCATGGGCTCTGCGTCATCGTTATCTGAGGCGAAGAAGAGCACACCGGGACCTTCAAATTTTGCGTGCATCACCAGGCCTCGCATGGACTCTGTTCTCACGGGCATGTTGTTGTCGCCAATTCGAATCATATCGACGACCTGGCCGAGGCCGCATTCGGTATAGAACTGAAGCGCTTGTTCGCACGAGGTTGTGAAGAAGAGGTAGTTTGATAGCTGCATTCGATAACCTCAAAAGTCTACGGAGAAATGTGGGATTCGCGAGAGCGAATTAATGGGCCCAACGAAAATTTGGGAAGCCTTTATAGTGCAGCTGCCGTCCGCTGTTGGTCGAACTCGGCCGGTGAGCTTAGAGGGTAACATTTTGCTTCTCGCAAAAATGCGCGAAATATAACAGCCTGAAATGTGCTGGGCTTGTATTATGAGAGCCGGTCTTTTCTTATGGGGGCTTTGGATGGCCGCGAATGCTGAGTTTGTCAGTTATATTGAGGAACTGCTTGCGCCGCTAGGTTCGCTGAGCGCTGGCCGCTTTTTTGGTGGTCGTGCCATCAGCTGTCACGGCCAACAATTCGCGTGGATCATCGGCAGCACGCTTTATTTGCGCGCCACGGATGCTACGCGCGAGGATTTTGAGGCGCATGGCGCACAGCCGTTCAGGTATATGACCAAGAAGGGAGAAGTTACGGTTCGCAAGTTCTACACCGCGCCCGAATTCCTGCTCGACGATCCCGAGCAACTCCTGCTTTGGTCCAGCCGCGCGCTTAACTTGGGATGATCACGGGAGGATGCAGCGCCAATGTGGCAACGCGGCGCCCAAATTTGCGGTCGTCAAAAGAGGCTATGCTGCCGCACGCTTGATAGTTCGCGTGGTGAAGGGCGTCGGCGAAGGCAAGTCCACGTCTGTAGTTTGTTAGTGCTCGCATGAAGACCGGACGATCCTCTATTGTTAGATTCGTCAAATTCAGCATGTGCTGGAATGTCGCGATAATCGTCGTGCGTTTTATTCTGTAGTGCCTGCGCATCAACCATTCCAGTTGGATTATCACGGTCTTGCAGACAATGAGCGGCTGAGTTGAGTCTATCAGGGCCTGCGCAAAAGGACGTTGACGTAGAGCTTCCGCGTCGGTTGCGTCGTAGATGTAGTAACGCGCGAGGACGTTGGTATCAAGTCCTATCATCGATCGGGTCTCCGATGTTTAAATCGACTGGAGCTGCCGGGCGGCTGGTTTTGATCATGCCGAAACCGCTGATGGGCTTGGTTTTAGGTTTGGGCAGCTTGGTGCCGATGATGCGCATTTCCAACTGGTAGCCGTTCATGACGCAGTGGACCTTTGTGCCTTCCAGGATTCCGTAAAGTTCCCGGATTTCGGCGGGGATGGTGACGGTGCCGTCGCTGTTGACTATTGTCGTGGTTTCCATGACGTCCTCCTTAGGAATTCAGTCATGGTAGCACTCACTATTTCGGCAGAGTTTGATCTAACTTCGGTTATCGCGTCAGGCGATACAGCAGGATCGCGGTGCGGATGGTGGCGCGTTCGATCGAGGCGATTTCCAGATCCTCATCCGGCGAATGGGCGCCGTTGCCGATGGCGCCCAGGCCGTCCAGGCTATCCAGCAGTGGTGCGACGAACTGCACGTCCCCCGCGCCGCGCTGGCCCGGCGGCAGGGCAGGGATCTCACCCAGTCCCGCGTCCTTGCTGGCCTGCGAGTAGATCTTTAGCACCGCGCGGTTGCCGTCGGTCGGCGACATCGGCGGATAGGCATCGTGGAAGGTGATGCTGGCGCTGGTGCCGGGCAGGTTCTGCGCCACGATGGCTTTCATTTTCGCGCGCGCGCGGTCGCGCTGTTCGTAGCTTAGGTAGCGCAGATCGCCTTCCACTGTGGCGGTGCGCGAGATCACATTGCTCTTGCCGGCCGCCTGGCCTACCGTGCCGTGAGTATTGGTGCTCGCTTCCGTGCCGCCGACGATCAGGCCTGGGCTGAACGTCAGGTCCGGCTCGATCACCTGCTGGCGGAAGCCGTCGACAATGCGGGCCGCTTCGTAGATGGCGCCATAGCCGGCATTTTCGGTAAAGATGCCGCTGGAGTGGCCCTGCTTGCCGCTTACCTTCAATTCCCACGACGACGAAGCACGGCGGCCGATGGTGCCGGTATCCTTGCCATCTTTGTTGCGCACGGTGGCTTCGAAGGCGAGGGCGATGTCGCTGCGTTTGGCGGCGTTGACCATGTCGGCGCGCGAGATTTCAATCGGATCTCCGGCATTCTCTTCATCGCCGCTGAACACCACCGTGATGCTGGTGTTGTCCAGCGCCCCCACGCGCTGCAGCGCGCGCAGCGCTTCGATGATGATCACGTCGCCGCCCTTCATGTCGTTGACGCCTTGTCCGCGCACGCGGTCGCCGTTGCGCTGCCACAGCTGCACCGGACTGTCCTTTTCAAACACGGTATCGAGGTGGCCGATCAGCAGCAGGCGCTTGCCCTGCTTGCCTTCGCGCGTGGCGATCAAATGGCCGGCGCGCTGCATCGCGGCCGGCATGTCGGACCAGCGGGTGGCAAAGCCCAGCGCCGCGAACTGTTCGCCAAACAGCTTGCCCACCGCGCGTACGCCTTCATGATTCATGGTTCCGCTGTTGATGTTGACCGAGCGTTCCAGCAGTTCCAGTCCCTGCGCCGAATGCGCCTTCACTTCCGCGACGATCTTCTGCTCCGTGGCCGACAGCCCTTCGGCATGCGCCGCGCCGAACATCAAGGCCAGTACTGCAAACGCGAACGGTTTCAGCTTCATGCGACATTCCTCCGTGGATGGTATGCCGTTGATTGTAGCTCAGCCCTGCGCCGACGCGGGCAGGCCGAAGACGTGGTCGAAGGCCAGGCTGAAAATGTAGGTGTAGATCATGAAAAACATCAGCAGCCAGATGTCCAGCACCAGCGCTTCCCACAGCGAGATATTGAGCCACCATGCGAACAACGGCACCAGCACCAGCAGCAGCCCGCCTTCGAAGCCGATGGCGTGGGCGGCGCGGCGTTTCCAGCTGCGGCCGCGCGTGCTCTGACGTACTTCCCATGCTTCGAACATCGTGTTGAATGCGAAGTTCCAGATGATGGCGATCAGCGAGGAGGCCACGGCGGCAGTGCCCGCATGGCCGGCATCGTGTCCCCCCATGAGCATCAGGCCGGTGCTGGTGAGGCCGACGGCGATGGTTTCAAACAGGGAGACGTAGACGACTTTGCGTTTCAGGCCTTGCATGGGTTTTCCTCGATAAGACAGCGATGCGCATGATATGAGTGTTTTGCTGATTGCAAAAGTCAGCAGCTTTCAATTTTTCTGATAGCATTGCCCGCATGGCTTTCTCATCCGATAACATTGCGATCTTTCTGGCGGTGCTGGACCACGGCTCCTTCTCGGCGGCCGCGCGGGCGCTGGGACGGGTGCCGTCGGCCGTCAGCATGGCGATCGCGCAGCTGGAGGCGGAGCTGGACCTGACGCTGTTCGAGCGCAGTTCGCGCGAGGTGCGGCCGACCGAGTCGGCGCGCGCGCTGGAGGCAGAGGCGCGCCAGATGGCCGGCCAGCTGCGGCGCCTGCAGGCGCACGCGCTGTCGCTGCATCAGGGGCTGGAACGGCGCCTGACGCTGGCGATTGCGCCCGAGCTGCTGTCGGCGCCGTGGAGCGATCCGCTGGCGCGGCTGGCGGAGGAATTCCCGTCGCTGGAAGTGGAGGTGCTGTCCGCGCCGCAGGACGATGCGCTGCGCATGCTGCACGAGGGCGCGGCGCAGCTGGCGCTGATCTACGAGCGCACGCGCGTGCATGAGCATGAGAGCTTTCAGGAGCTGGGCAGCGAGGTGCTGGTGCCGGTGATTTCGCCGCATCACAAGCTGGCGCTGGAACGCAAGGGCGGCATCCGGCTGGAGGACTTGCTCGATGTGCGTCAGGTCGCCATCGTCAGCCGGGATACCGAGGAAGCCGACCAGCGCGTGCTCATCTCGCGCAAACTGTGGCGCACCGACAGCCATCTGGCCACTTTGAGCCTGGTGCGGGCCGGCGTGGGCTGGGCCTATCTGCCGCTGCGTCAGGTGGCGCCGCTGCTGGAGCGCGGCGAATTGCTGCGCATCGGTTTTGCGCACATGAGCAATGAACTGCGCTTGTGGGTGGATGTGGTGTGGCGCAACGACCGGCCGCTGGGCCTGGGCGCCAAGCGCCTGATCGCGCTGATGGAGGATATCGCCGGTCTGGAGGCACGTCCGCCGCAGAAGTGATACTCTGCTGTCTTTGCTCTTGTGAGGATGATTATGCGTTTGTTGAAGATTGCCCTGATAGCGGCCGGCCTGTGCGCCGCCACCGCGTTTGCCTCGCCCACCGCGCCACGCAACGGCGCCGAATACAACACCCTGAAAACCCCGCAACCGGTGCAGGTGCAGGGCAATAAGGTGGAGGTGATCGAGTTCTTCATGTATCACTGCCCGGCGTGCTACGCGCTGGAACCAGCCATGCTGGAGTGGGTGAAGAAGCAGGGCGACAACATCAGCTTCCGCCGCATCCACCTGCCGCTGACCGGCGAGAATGATCCGGAAGCGCATATGTTTCTGACGCTGGAGGCGATGAAGCTGGAAGAGCAGCTGCACGCCAAAATCCTCACCACCTGGCATGTCGAGCGCAAGCGCTTGAAGAGCGACGCGGACAATATCGACTGGGCGGTCAAGAACGGCATCGACAAAGAGAAGTTCACCGCCACCTACAACTCGTTCGCGGTGATGACGCGCCTGAAAAACGCCGGCCGCGTGGCCGCGACCTATGAGGTCACCAGCACGCCTACCTTGGTGGTGGCCGGCCGCTATATCACCAATCCAACCATGGTGGACGCCAGCAACCCGGGCATCCCGCGCCCGCAACTGGGCGCGGCGACGCTGCAAGTGCTGGATGCTTTGGTCGCGCAGGCGCGCGGCAAGTAAGCCTGCTTACAGCTGGTACTGGTACAGGTGGGAGATGCGGACCTCGCCACTCACCTGCAGCACGAGCGGCGCGGCCAGCGCGTCGCGCGTGAATCCGTACTTTTCTGCGATACGCAGCGAGCCGTGGTTTTGCGGCGAGATCCATGCACTCAGCACCCGCAGGCCGTACTGCGTGCGCGCCAGCGCCATCAAATGCGTCATTGCCAGGCTGCCCAAGCCCCGGCGCACTTCGCTGCGCGCAATGCGGTATCCCACTTCCGCCGTACCTGCCACGCGGTCGATGCCGCGCAGGTTGGTGCGCCCGGTGATGACGGCGCCGTCGTCGCTGGTCAGCACACAGGGATGGATGGCGCCGGCGTTGTAGCCGTCGAGATAATCGGCGATGTGCGCAGCCACGCCGGCCGGTGAATAAAACCGCGGATCGCGTGCTTCCACGTGCTGCTCGAACCATGTGCGGTTGGCTAATTCAAACGCCAGCAGGCGTTCCACATCGTCCGCCTGCAGCGTGCGTATCTTCATGGATGGGCGGCGAGGTAGGCCAGCATGTGCTGGTTGAACAGCGCTGGCTGTTCCAGCTGCGGCAGGTGGCCGGACTGGTCGATCTCGGTGTAGGTTAGCGACGGGATGGCATTACGGATATGTGCCGCCTGCGCCACCGGGATCACCGGATCCTGTTTGCCCCAGATCAGATGCACCGGCGTGCCGGCCTTGGCGATGCCGGCGTAGATGGCGTCGAAGTTTTCACGCGACAGGCTCAGACGCGAACGATACAGCGCGCGGCCAAAGCCATAAAACTCCATCTGCGGCCGATAGCGCTCGGCCCAGCCCGGAAACTGTTCCGGGTGCAGGAAGTCGCTGCTCTGGTTGTCCGCCATGGTGGGCATGGCGGTGGTCTGGAACAGGTAAGGGCCGAGCCAGGGCGTGGCTAGCTGCCACGGAATGGTTGGCGCGCTGTTCGACGGATCGACCAGGTTCAAGGTGCGCACGCGCTGCGGATGCGTGGCCGTGTAATGCGCGGTGACGTAGCCGCCGAACGACAGGCCGAACAGATCGACCTTGCCGTCCACCTTGAGCGCCTTGAGCAGCTCGTCCAGCTGGCGGTCGTAGAGGTCGCCGTCGTAGGCGGCGTCCGGCCGGTCGGACATGCCGCGGCCGAACAGGTCGTAGCGGATCACGCGGTAGCCGGCGTCGCGCAGGGCGGCAAAGGTGGGATCCCAGATGTAGGACGGCACCGAGAAGCCATGCACCAGCACCGCCACGCGGCCGTTGTCCGGTCCCGCCGCCTCATAGTGGGTGACGCCGTCGGTCAGTGTGACGTAGGCCCCGGGCGTGCCGTCGTGCTCGCGCACGGACGCGGTCAGCGCGCGCCGTTCCGGATTGCGGTCGTGGTAGTAGCCCGTGAGGCCGGCGGCGGCCAGCACCACGGCCAGCAACACCCAGCGTAGCCGGCGCATGTCAGTTGACGGTGAAGCGGGCAGGGATTTCAATGCCGCCGTTGCGGGCGGCTTCGGCGTAGGCTTGCAGTTCAGCGATCACCGCGTCCAGCTGCTCCTGGCCGGGATTGGCCTGGAAGTGTTTGATGCGCTCGTTCATGAGCGTGATTTGTTTGCTCCAGTCCAGACGATTCGTTTTGCTCATGTGTGCTCCGATTTCCAAAAAATCAGTATAGAACAAATAGCAAAAATGTGCGTGCTTTAACGTTTTAACGCTTTACGCCGCGCAGGAACAGGTCCAGTCCTTCGGCCGCTCTGGCGCGCAATTCGTCCATGGTGGGCGGCTGGGTGGCGGGGAACAGCAGGCGTGTGATCTGGTCGCCCATGATGCAGTTGATCAGGAACACCGGCAGCACTTCTGGCCGCAGGTCCGGGCGCAGCTGGGCGCGGATGTCGGGACGGGCGAAGAAGCGGCTCAGCTCCTGGCGCGTGCGTTGGGGGCCGGCTTCGAAGAAGGTCTCGGCCAGTTCCGGCGTGGACCTGGCTTCGGCCACCACCATGCGGTGCAGGCTGCAAAAAGTGGGCAGGGAGAGCAGTTCCAGGAAGCGCAGCGAAAAGTCGCCGAGGATCTCTTCCATCGAACGCGGATCGGTTTCCATGCTGTCCATGCTGCCGAAGAAGCGGGCGCGCCCGTCGGTAATCACGGCGTTCAGCAGCCCGGCCTTGCCGCCGAACTTGACGTAGATGGTACGTACCGCCACGTGGGCTTCGCGCGCGATCATTTCCAGGCTGACCTTGCTATAGCCTTTCTCCAGGAACAGCTGTCCGGCCGTGTGCAGCAGGGCGGCACGGCGGGCGGCTTTGTCGGCGGCGCGGGGCCGGCCGGCGGCCTTGCCGAAGCAATTTTCAGGGAGGCTGCCTTCCGGGCAATCTTGCTCGTCCGGCACGGCGGTCAGGTCGGTGGTATTCATGGCGGGTGAATGATAGCGAATGCCGACATGCTAGTCCAAAAAAAAATGAAATGCAATCGTTTCATTTCTTGACTTTGGTCGGAAACTGGCCATAATGCTCCTATCTCATTTCATTTTCTGGAGCTCCTTCATGTCCACCCAAGAACAAAAACTTAGTGCCGTGCCTGCCGCTCCATCCGCTCCAGCCGCTGCGCCGGCAGCGCCGGCCCAGCAACCCAACCGCCGCGTGCTGATCGTAGCGGCCATCGTGGCGCTGGCCGCGCTGGCCGCCGGCGGCCGCATGTGGTACCGCAGCCATTTCTATGTCGAGACCGAGAATGCCTACGTGGCCGGCCACGTGCACCCGGTATCGACCCGCATCGCCGGCGTGGTGACCAAGGTGCTGATCGACGATAACCAGCTGGTCAAGGAGGGCGATGTGATCGCCGAGCTGGATCCGTTCGATCAGGGCGTGAAAGTGGAGCAGATCCAGGCGCAGATCGCCTCGGCCCAGCAGCAGGTCACGCAGGCCGACGCGCAGATCGCGCAAGTGCAGGCCCAGGCCAGCGCCGCCGCCGCGCAGGTGGCGCAGTCGGAGGCGCAGCTGGTGCGCGCCAGGCAGGATGCCGACCGTTTCGGCCAGCTGTATAACAGCCAGATGAAAGCCGTGTCGAAGGCCGAGCTGGATGCCGCCGTCGCCGCCCGCGCCAGCGCCACCGCCGACGTGGCCGCGCGCAAGGACAGCGCCGCCGCCGCCAAGGCGCAAATCGCTTCGGCCAAGTCGGCGCGCGAAGTGCTGAACGCGCAGATCTCGGTGCTGCAGGTGCAGTTGAAGGATGCGAAGCAGCAGCTGGCCTATAACCAGATCCTGGCGCCGGTATCGGGCCGCATCGGCAAGCGCACCATCGAGGTGGGCCAGCGCGTGCAGCCGGGCCAGCAACTGACCGCCATCGTGCAGGAGAATGTCTGGCTGACCGCCAACTTCAAGGAAACCCAGTTGGCCAACATGAAGGTGGGCCAGGAAGTCAAAGTGACCATCGATGCGATTCCTGGCAAGGAACTGATCGGCAAGGTGGACAGCTTCTCGCCAGCCTCGGGCGCGCAATTCGCGCTGCTGCCGGCCGATAACGCCACCGGCAACTTCACCAAGATCGTGCAGCGTGTGCCGGTCAAGATCACCTTCAAGTCGGAAGACGTGAAAGCCCTGAGCGGCCGTCTGGTGCCGGGCATGTCGGCCATCGCCGAAGTGGCGATCAACCAGAAAGAAGCTCACTAATCAGGGAGCCTCTCATGGCTAGTACTACTTTTGTCCCGCCGATGCCGGGCGAGAAGGTCTCCGCACGCACATGGATGGCGGTTGCCGCCGGCATGCTGGGCGCCTTCATGGCGGTGCTGGATATCCAGATCACCAACTCGTCGCTGAAAGATATCCTCGGCACGCTGTCGGCCACGCAGGAAGAGGGCTCGTGGATCGCCACCGCCTATCTGGTGGCGGAGATCATCGTGATTCCGATGACCGGCCTGTTCGTGCGCGTGTTCACCATGCGCGGCTACATGATGGGCACCACCGCGCTGTTCCTGCTGTTCTCCACGCTGTGCGGCTTTGCCTGGAATCTGCCAAGCATGATTGCCTTCCGCATGCTGCAGGGATTCACCGGCGGCGCGCTGATTCCGATGGCGATGACGCTGGTGATGGCCAAGCTGCCACCGTCGAAACGCGCCACCGGCATGGCCATCTTCGGCCTGACCGCGACGCTGGCGCCATCGATGGGCCCTACGCTGGGCGGTTACCTGAGCGAGCTGTATGGCTGGCCGTCGATCTTCTATATCAACTGGGTGCCGGGACTGCTGCTGATCGGCGGTATCGCGCTGGGCCTCGATGAAGAGAAGCCGAATCTGTCGCTGCTGTTTAACGCGGACTGGCTGGGCATCGGCTTCATGGCGATGGGTCTGGGCAGCCTGACCATCTTCCTGGAAGAAGGCAACACCAAGGACTGGTTCGACTCCGCCTTCATCAAAACCTTTGCCGCGCTGTCCATCGTGGGCTTGCTTGGCTGGGTGGTGACCAGCACCATGCGCAGGCAACCGTTCGTGAATCTTGGTTTGTATGGTCAGCGTAATTTCGCTGCCGCCACCGCGCTGTCGATGGCGATGGGCATGGGCTTGTATGGTTCGGCGTTCATCCTGCCGCTGTTCCTGGCGCAGATCCCTGGCTATTCTCCGATGCAGATCGGTGAAGTGATCATGTGGGCTGGCTTGCCGCAGCTGTTCATCATGCCGTTCGTGGCCAAGCTGTCGTCGAAGATCGACAACCGCGTCCTGTGTTCGTTCGGCCTGCTGCTGTTCGGCGGCTCGTGCCTGATGAACGCCTACATGGACGCCACCACCGGCTACGACCAGCTGTTGCTGTCGCAGATCGTGCGCGCGCTGGGCCAGCCGTTCGTGATGCTGACCCTGTCGAATTTCGCCATGAACGGCATTCAGCCAAAAGACATGCCATCGGCATCTAGCCTGATCAACATGACCCGTAACCTGGGCGGTTCGATCGGCATCGCACTGCTGGCGACGGCGCTGACCAACCGTGAGCATTTCCACTCGGCGCGCATCGGCGAATCGGTGAGCAATTTCGCGATGGCGACGCAGGAGCGTTTGAGCGCATTGACCTCGTCCTTCATCGCCAAGGGCTTCGACAGCGCCACGGCTTCCGATATGGCGTTGAAAGCGGTTGACGGCATCGTGCGCCGCGAATCGTATGTGATGGCCTATAACGACGGCTTCTTCCTGGTGGCGATGGTGCTGTTTGGCTGCATCGGCGTGCTGTGGTTCTCGGACAAAGTCAAAGCCCCTTCGGGTGGCGGTGGCGGCGGCGCTCACTAATAAAAATTCTTTAAGAGGTAATCATGTTGAATTCAGCTTTGAAGCGCCTGACGCTCGCTGTTTCCGTCACTTTGGCCGTTACCGGCTGCGCCACTGTCGGCACCGATTTCAAGGCGCCGGCCAACGTGGCCGACGCATCGTTCCGCCATGTGCCGCAAGCTGGCGCTGGCGAAGCGCATCTTCCCGCGCAGTGGTGGACGGTGTTTAACGACGCCACCCTGAACCGTCTGGAAGAGACGGCGCTGCGCGACAACCCGAGCGTGAAAGCGGCCGCCCAGCGCCTGGTGCAGGCGCTGGAACAAGCCGGCGTGGCGCGCGCCAACGAGCAGCCGCAGTTGAGCGTCAACGCCGGCATCTCGAATTCGCGCACCTCGGCCGAGACCTCGCAAGGCCTGGCGCTGGGCCATCGTTCGATCAAGGGCAATAACTACGCGCTGGGCTCCAGCTTCTCGTATGAAGTGGACTTGCTGGGCCGCGTGCGCCGTCTGGTGGAAGCGTCGGATGCGCAAGCGCTCGCGGCGGAAGCGGACCGCGACGGCGTGCTGCTGGTGTTGTCGTCGCAACTGGCGACCACCTACTGGCAGCTGCGCGGCCTCGACGCCGAAATCGCCATTCTCAAAGGCGCGCTGGATACCCGCCGCGAAACCGAGGAACTGGTGACCGCGCGCTTCGATGCCGGCCTGTCGAATGAGCTGGACGTGTCGCGCGCGCGCATCGAGCGCGCCAATGCGCAGGCGGACCTGCATGAAGTGCAGCGTCAGCGCAATCTGCTGGAGCACAGCCTGGCCACGCTGGTCGGCGCTTCGCCATCGTCCATGCTGACCGCGGCCAATGCGGATGCCGCCGTGCTGCCGCTACCACCGGCGATTCCGGTCGGCCTGCCGGCCAGCCTGCTGTCGCAGCGCCCGGATCTGGCGGGCAGCGTGGCGACCCTGCGCGCTACCAACGCGCAGATCGGCGTGGCGGAAGGGGCGTTCTATCCTTCGTTTTCGCTGACCGGTAACTTCGGCTTTGCTTCCGAGAGCCTGAGCAATCTGGCCAAGGGCGATGCGCGCCAGTTCAGCATTGGTCCGCTGGCGCTGTCGCTGCCGATCTTCGACGGTGGCCGCAACAAGGCCAATCTGGCGATCGCCAAGGCGCGCTATGAAGAGGCGCTGGCCAATCACCAGACCAAGCTGCTGACCGCCCTGCGCGAAGTGGAAGATGCGCTGTCGGACGTGCAGCAGCGCCAGATGCAGGGCGAGGCGCAGAAGGCGTCGCAGGTGGCGGCGGCACGCGGCTACCTGGTGGCGCGCGCGCGTTACGAGCGTGGCGTGTCGACCTACCTCGACGTGACCGATGCCCAGCGCAGCGCACTGGCGGCCGATCGCGCCGCAGTGCAGATCAACACCCAGCGCCTGCTGGCCGCCGTCTCGGTGGCGCGCGCGCTGGGCGCGGGCTGGCAGCCGTCGGCGCAGCTGTCGCAGGTCGCGCAGAACGGCGCCATCAAGGCGCAGTAAGTTTACGCGGAAGAGGCCAGCGGCAGGTGTGCCGCTGGTCCGAAGCGTTCCCTCCATTTCCTCCCGCATCCGCCCATCGCCGGCGGGTGACCGTGATGTCAATATTGGCAGTCCGTCAGTATTGCTCGCGTTGATCTCTCTGCTACAACAGTCGGGACATCTTGCTTGCGTTGAAGAACTATCGCGTGGCATGATGTTCTGACTGCATGTGCCTTTCGCTTCTTCCGTCGGCATGGTTCTACCGGAGAGATTATGTTCACGAACATGAAAGTGGCGACCCGCCTGGGTCTGGGTTTCGGTGTTGTTGTTGTGCTGCTGCTGGTGCTTTCGGCGGTCAGCATCAACAGGCTGGCATCGATTAATAGCGGCATGCAACTCATCATGGAAGATCGCTACCCGAAAGTCGTGCTGGGGAACGAGGCCATCAAGCTCACCATCGATAACGGCCGCCAGTTGCGCAGCATGCTGCTCGCCACCAGCGACGCCGAACGCGACAAATTCCGCAACAACGTGGAAGTGAATCGCCCCAAGATTGCCGAGGCGCTGGCACGCATGGATAAGCTGATCAGCACCGAACGCGGACGCGAAATGTTCAAGGACATCACCGCCAAAGGCGAGGTGCTGAATCCCAAGTACGAACAGCTATATGAACTGACCCGCACCGACAGCAAGCGCGCGGCGGAATTCCTGCGTAACGATTTTGCCGCAGCCAATAATGCTTACTGGGCGTCGTTGGAGGCGCTGGCCAAGTTCCAAAGCGGCTTGATGGATCAGAGCGCCAAAGATGCGCGCGACACTTACGAAACCACGCGCAACATGGTGCTGGTCCTGGCGGCAGCGGCGGTGTTGCTGTCGGTCGCGATTGCGGCGCTGATCACGCGCAACCTGATGCGCAGCCTGGGGGGCGAGCCAACGTACGCGGCCGAGATCATGCAGCGCATCAGCGATGGCGATCTGAGTGGCGAAGTGACGACACGCAATGGCGACCACGCCAGCATGCTGTATGCGGTGAAGACCATGATTACCAAGTTGCGGCAAGTGATAGACGGCCAGCGTCAGGTGGTCTCCGCCGCCAACCGCGGCAACTTCGATGCGCGGGTGGATCTGAACGGCCTGCAGGGCTTCCAGCGCGAGATGGGCGAAGGGTTGAATCAGCTGGCCGCCACCACCGGCGCCAGCATCGGCGATGTGGTGCGGGTGATGGGCGCCATGTCCGAGGGCGATCTCACGCAAAGCATCGACAAGGATTACGAGGGTTCATTTGCCGAGCTGAAGTCCTATGCCAACAACACCATGGCGCGCCTGGCGCAGGTGGTCAGCGAAGTGAACGCCAACGCCGAGGCGCTGGCGGCGGCGTCGGAAGAAGTCAGCTCCACCGCGCAGTCGTTGGCGCAGGCGGCCAGCCAGCAAGCGGCCAGTGTGGAGGAAACCTCGGCGTCGGTGGAAGAAATGACGGCGTCCGTATCGCAGAATACCGAGAACGCCAAGGTGACCGACGCCATTGCCTGCAAGGCGTCCGGCGAAGCCACCGAGGGCGGCGAGGCGGTCAAGTCCACGGTGGCGGCGATGAAGCAGATTGCGGCCAAGGTGCTGATCATCGACGACATCGCCTATCAGACCAATCTGCTGGCGCTGAATGCCGCCATCGAGGCCGCGCGGGCGGGCGAGCATGGCAAGGGCTTTGCCGTGGTGGCAGCCGAAGTGCGCAAGCTGGCGGAACGCAGCCAGGTCGCCGCGCAGGAGATTGGCCAGGTTGCCACCAGCAGCGTGGACCTGGCCGAACGCGCCGGGCATATGCTGGATGAGATGGTCCCCAGCATCAAGAAGACCTCGGACCTGGTGCAGGAAATTACCGCCGCGTCGGAAGAGCAGTCGAGCGGGCTGGCGCAGATCAATTCCGCTATCACGCAACTGAGCCAGACCACCCAGCAGAATGCGGCGGGCTCCGAGCAACTGGCGTCGACGGCGGAGGAGATGAGCACCCAGGCCAACGAACTGCAAACGGCCATGGGCTTCTTCAAGGTCGGCGCCTCGGATTCGGGCATCCAGGTCGGCCGCAGCGTGGTGCGCGACTTGCGCACGCGCCCGGCGCCGCCCACGGCGCGCAAGCCGCATGTCGAGCGTTTCGCCGCTGCGGTCGACGAGGCCAATTTCGTCCGCTATTAAGGCTGGCGCGTCGGCGGCAGATGTGCCGCCGGTCCGAAGCGCTCCACCACAAAGTCCACGAAGGTCGTCAGCTTGGGCGTGGCCCGGCGGTCGCGCGGATACACCAGGTGCATCGGGCGCGGCGCGGGCAGATAGTCGCTCAGCAGCGGCACCAGCCTGCCGGCCTCGATATCCTGCGCCACCAGTATCTCGGCCTGCATCACGATACCAAAGCCCTTGAGCGCGGCCTTGCGCAGCGCCAGTCCATTGTTGGCGCGGAAGCGGCATTCAAGCTGCTGCTTGCCGCGCTTTTCGCTCAGGTTCTGCATGCGCCAGTGCACACCCACCGTCCCCACCATGAAATCCAGGCATTCGTGTTGCGCCAGATCGGCCGGCGTGCGCGGCTTGCCGTGCTTGCGCAGGTATGCCGGCGAGGCACAGATGATCATGCCGTAATGGCGCAAGGGCCGCGCGATCATGCTTGAATCCTCCAGCGGTCCGATGCGGATGGCGGCGTCGTAGCCTTCCTCCACCAGATCCACCATGCGGTCATTGAGGTTCAGGTCCACGCCCACTTCCGGATGCAGTTGCAGATAGTCGGCAATGGCCGGCGCCAGCCACTCGCTGCCGAAGGACGTCGGCGCGGTGACGCGCAAGCGCCCGCGCGGCACGCTGCGCATGGCTTCCGCGCCGCGCTCGGCGGCAGCAATCTGCGCCAGGATGGCGCGGCATTGTTCGGCGTACTGGATGCCGATCTCGGTCAGGCTTTGGCGGCGCGTGGTGCGCGTGAGCAGGCGCGCGCCGAGCGTGGCCTCCAATTGCGCAATGTGCTTGCCCACCATGACCGGGGAAATGTTGAACTGTGCGGCGGCGGCCGTGAAATTGCCGGCATCGACCACCGCGACAAAGATTTCCATGCTGCGCAGTTTGTCCATGGATTGCTAACTATGGGTTGGTAATGTTGTTCATGTTAGCGCATTTATTCCTTTGGTGAAGCAGCCCATACTGGTGTTTTCTTCAGGAGGACAACATGAAAGTAATCGTGATTGGCGCCACTGGCGCGGTGGGCAAGGCGGTGGTGGAGGAACTGGGCCAGCGTCATGAAGTGGTGACGGTGGGGGCACGCAGTGGCCAGCACCAGGTGGACTTTGCCGACATTGCGCAGGTGCGCGGCTTGTTCGCCAAGGTGGGCAAGGCGGATGCGGTGGTGGTGACGGCGGGCGTGCTGCACTTTGCGCCGTTGCCCAGCTTTACGCCGGAGCAGTTCCACGTCGGCTTGAACAGCAAGTTGATGGGGCAGGTGAACGTGGCGCTGGTGGCGCAGGAGTATCTCAACGATGGTGGCTCGATCACGCTTACCAGCGGTATCGTGGCGGACGAGCCGATACGCAATGGCGTCAGCGCCACCATGGTGAATTCCGCCATTGAGGGCTTTGTGCGCGGCGCGGCGATTGAGCTGCCGCGCGGCCTGCGCATCAACGCCGTCAGCCCGACGGTGCTCAAGGAATCGATGGGCAGTTACGGTCCGTTCTTCATCGGCTTTGAGCCCATCGCCGCCAGCCGTGCCGCGCTGTCCTATGCGCGCAGCGTCGATGGCGCGCAGACCGGGCAGGTCTACAAGGCCTGGTAGGTCGATTACAATGTGGTCCTCACTCCACAAGAGGACCACATGAAAAAAATTCTGCTCCCGCTGGCCATGGCGATCGCCTGCGCCACCGCCTATGCCGCACCGGCCGACGTCAATCAACTTAACAAGATGAGCAAGCGTTACGCGCCGATCGCGCTGACCGCCGACACCAGTCATCTCTCCGCCGGCGACAAGAAAGCCATCGCCAGGCTGATTGAAACGGCCAGGATCATCGACGTGCTGCAGCTGCGCCAGCGCTGGTCCGGCAACGAGGCCTTGTGGGAGGCGCTGAAAAAGGACACCACGCCGCTGGGCAAGGCACGCCTGAACTACTTCTGGCTCAACAAAGGCCCGTGGTCCATCCTCGACGATCATCAATCCTTCCTGCCGGCCGAAGTCGGCGGCGTGAAGGTGCCGGCCAAGAAGCCGGAAGGCGGCAACTTCTATCCGGAAGGCGCCACCAAGGCCGAACTGGAAAAATGGATGAACGCTTTGCCGGCGGTCGATAAAGAGCAGGCGCAGTGGTTCTTCACCACCATCCGCAAAAACAAGGATGGCCTGTTCACCACCGTGAAGTACTCGGACGAGTACAAGGCCGAACTGGAAAAAGCAGCGGCCCTGCTCAGGCAAGCCGCCGCCGATACCGACAACGCCTCGCTGAAGAAATTCCTCGGCTTGCGCGCCGATGCCTTCCTCAGCAACGACTACCTCGCTTCCGATTTCGCATGGATGGATCTGGATTCGCCGGTCGATATCACCATCGGCCCGTACGAGACCTACAACGACGAGCTGTTTGGCTACAAGGCGGCGTTTGAGGCCTACGTGAATATCCGCGACCAGAAGGAGACGCAGAAGCTGGACTTCTTCGCCGCGCATATGCAGGAGCTGGAGGACAATCTGCCGCTGGACGCGCAGTACCGCAATCCGAAAGTCGGCGCGCTGGCGCCGATGGTGGTGGTGAACCAGGTCTACGGCGCAGGCGACGGTAACATGGGCGTGCAGACCGCCGCCTACAATCTGCCGAACGACGAGCGCATCATCAGCCAGCGCGGCTCCAAGCGCGTGATGCTGAAGAACGTGCAGCAGGCCAAATTCAAATCGACGCTGACGCCGATCGCGCGGCTGGTGCTGCGTCCGGCCGACCAGAAGGATGTGGATTTCGATTCCTTCTTTACCCACATCCTGGCGCATGAAATCACGCACGGCCTCGGCCCGCACATCACCAGAAACAATGGCGCCGAATCGACGCCGCGCCAGGATTTGAAGGAGACCTATTCCACCATCGAGGAAGCCAAGGCCGACATCACCGGCCTGTACGCGCTGGGCTATATGATGGACAAGGGCCAGCTGAACGGCACGCTGGGGCAGGGCGCCGCGGCCGAGCGCAAGCTGTACACCACTTTCCTGGCGTCGGCCTTCCGCACCCTGCATTTCGGCCTGACCGATTCGCACGCGCGCGGCATGGCTATTCAGATGAACTACCTGCTGGACAAGGGCGGCTTTGTGTCGCACGGCGACGGCACATTCTCGGTGGACTTCGGCAAGATCAAGCAGGCGGTGGCGGATCTGGACCGCGAGTTCCTGACCATCGAAGCCACCGGCGACTATGTGCGCGCCAAGGACATGATGAGCCAGTACGTGGTCATCCGTCCCGACGTGCAAAAGGCGCTGGATAAAATGAAGGCAGTGCCGAACGATATCCGTCCGGAATTCAAGACGGCCAACACCTTGTTGGGCAAGTAAGCATTCCAGTTTTTCTACGTAGTAATATTCCTGCCGCCGGGCAATAATTCTTGCCCGGCGCATGCTACAGTTTGATCACCATGATCAAGCGCGCCCTTCTTCCCCTGTTGTTGCTGGCCTCCGGCCTGGCCTCGGCTGCCGAGCTGACCGAGATGGAAATCCGTTGGCTCAAGGCGGGTTCGGCCGTGCTGGCCTATGCCAAGCAGGAACTCAAGCTGCCGCTCGACATCACGGTTCAACCGCAGGCGCGCGCCAACGACGTGCCGCTGGCGCTGGGCTACGACAATGGCCGCTGCAAGCTGGTGCTGTCCATGCGCGGCAATCCGAATGCCGAAGATATCCTCGATACCGTGGCCGAAGCGCAGCGTCCGCTGATGATCGAAGCCATGGTGGCGCACGAGATCGGCCATTGCTGGCGCTACGCGCAAGGCAGCTGGCACGCCGTGCCGGCCGGTTTCGAGGAACGTCCGTCGCAGCCTGCAAGCCACGCGCTGCGCGACACCCGCCGCGAGGAAGGCTTTGCCGACCTGGTGGCGCTGGCATGGATGCAGCAGCGCCATCCCGATCAATACGCCGCCGTGGCGGACTGGATGCGGCAAGTGCGCCAGCCGTCGCCGGGCAGCGGTTCGCACAGCACCCTGATCTGGCTGCAACTGGCGCCGACCGGCGCCGCCTTCGCCCCCGGCCTGCCCCTGTTCGAACAGGCAGAGCGCCTGTGGCAGCAGGGCCTGTTGCAAGACCGGTAAATTCCCCGACTGTGTACGTTGCCGCACGGAGTGCGCTCCTGTGCAGGCGTCTAATAGTGTCCATCAACCACCACAAGAGGGACACATCATGAATAAATTACTCTGCTTCGTGCTGGCAACCACCGCCAGCGCCGCCTTCGCTGCCACGCCTAACAACGACACCGTGGCCTACAAAGCCGCCATCAACAAATCCGATGCCGACTACAAAATCGCCAAGGCCGCCTGCGACGCACAATCGGGTAATGCCAAGGATGTCTGCGTAGAACAGGCCAAGGTCAACCGCGCCAACGCCGAATCGACCGCTGCCCTGCAATACAAGAACGATAAAAAGTCTGTTGAAAAAGCCCAAATCAATGTGGCGGACGCCCAGTACGACCTGGCCAAGGCCCAGTGTGCGCCGAAAACCGGTGCCGACAAGGACAGCTGCCTGAGCGCCGCCAAATCGCAGCACACGGCCTGGGTGCAGGACGCCAAGGCCGGCAAGCGAGCCGCCGACGTGGCGCAGACCGGCATCGACTGCAGCGCCATGACCGGCACCGACAAAGCCTCGTGCGAAGCGCGTTCGAAAACCGAGCTGGCCAAGGATGCGCTGGCCGATACCGCCATCACCACCAAGGTCAAAACCGAGCTGATGGCCGAGCCGTCGCTGAAATCGCTGGACGTGCACGTGGAAACCACCAATGGCACCGTGATGCTGAGCGGCTTTGTGCCGTCGCAGGCGGAAGTCGACAAGGCCGTGGACGTGGCGCGCAACGTCAAGGGCGTGAACAAAGTGCAAAGTTCCCTGCGCATCAAGTAAAGGACTGGCGGGCGATCCCCCAAGGCCCGCCACTCCCTGGCGCCCGGCCGCGCTCCCCTGACGCGGCCGGGCGCCACCTTTTTGCTTGTATTCATGATGATCGTAATTTAAAATGGCGGGAAGCGTGCCTTCCGGCGCGCATTGCCATCGTGAGGGTCTTCATGTTTGCACAAGCTTTATCCAACTGGCTGCAGCGGCGCGGCCTGCATTTTTCGTGGGTGATCGTGGCCCTGACATTCTTGACCGGATTGTCCTCGGCCGCAGCGCTGGGCTTGCCGGGCGCCTTGCTGCAACCGCTGTCGAAGGAATTTGGCTGGGATGTGGAACAGATTTCCTCGGCGCTGGCGGTGCGCTTTGCCCTGTTTGGCCTGATGGGGCCGTTTGCCGCCATCCTGATGGAACGCTTCGGCCTGCGCAACGTGGTGGTGACGGCGCTGACGCTGGTGGCGGCCGGCATGGCGCTGGCCACGCGGATGACGCAATTCTGGCATCTGGTGCTGTTCTGGGGAATCATGCTGGGCATAGGCTCCGGCATGACGGCGCTGGTGCTGAGCGCGGTGGTGTCCAACCGCTGGTTTGACAGCCACCGGGGGCTGGTAGTCGGCATCCTGACGGCCAGCTCGGCCACGGGCCAGCTGATCTTCCTGCCGGTGGGGGCGTGGCTGATCGAGCATCTGGGCTGGCGCATGGCGGTGGTGCCGGTGTTCCTGGCGTGCGCGGTGATGGCGGTGGCGGTGTTCCTGCTGATGCGCAATCGGCCGGGCGATGTCGGCCTGGCGCCGTATGGTGCGGCGCCGGGGACTGCGGCGGCGCCGATGCCGGCCATGCGCGTCACGCTGGCGACGCCGTTCAAGATCCTGGCGGAAGCGTCGCGCAGCAGCGTGTTCTGGATCCTGGCGGCGACCTTCTTCATATGCGGCCTGAGCACCAACGGGCTGATCCAGACGCACTTCATCTCGCTGTGCGGCGATGCCGGACTGGGGCCGGTGCCGGCGGCCTCGGTGCTGGCGATGATGGGCGCGTTCGACCTGGTGGGCACTATTGGCTCGGGCTGGCTGTCGGACCGCTATGACAACCGCAAGCTGCTGTTGATGTACTACGGCTTGCGCGGCATGTCGCTGCTATGGCTGCCGTATTCGGAATTCACGCTGCTGGGCTTGTCGACCTTTGCCATGTTCTACGGCCTGGACTGGATTGCCACCGTACCGCCGACCGTGCGCCTAACGGGAGCGACCTTCGGCAAAGAGAAAGCGGGGATGGTGTTTGGCTGGATCTTCGCGGCGCACCAGCTGGGCGCGGCGGTGGCGGCGTATGGCGCGGGGCGTGTGCGCACGCTGCTGCTGACCTACAACCCGGCATTGTTTGCCGCCGGCGCCGCCTGTCTGATAGCCGCCGCCATCGTCATGATGATACGCAAACCGGCGCTCGCCGCCGCCGCCGCGCCCGCCGCCAAAGCCGCCTAAATCCGGGGTCAGGTCCGTCATTTCTACACGGTCTCGGCCGTTGCGTACGCAACGGCCGAGACCGTGTAGAAATGACGGACCTGACCCCGTTTTATTGGAGGTATTTCGCCAGCCAGCCGTGGACTTCGCTGTAGAAGTAGCGGCTGTTTTCGCCTTTGAGGATCCAGTGGTTTTCGTCCGGGAAGACCAGCAGTTTGCTCGGTACGTTCAGGCGCTGTTGGGTGGCAAAGTTCATCAGGGCGTTGTTGGCCGGGACGCGGTAGTCCAGCTCGCCCACCGAGATCAGGATCGGCGTGGTGAAGCCGCTGCCTTTTTCATGGTTGCCGCCCTGGAGCACCGGACTCTGCGCGCGCCACACGGCTTGCTCTCCCCACACCGGGCCGCCGCTGTTGACCTCGCGCCCCCACACGCTGTCGCTGGTGCCCCATTGCATCATGAGGTCCATTTCGCCCGCGTGCGAGACGATGGCTTTGTAGCGCGTGGTGGTGGCCTGCAGCCAGTTGGCCAGGTGGCCGCCGTAGCTGGCGCCGCCCGCCGCCAGTTTGCTGCCGTCGATGTAGTTGTACTTTCTGACCGCTTCATCCACCGCCTCGTTGAGTTCGTCGGCCGGGCCCTTCAGCGGATCGCCCTGGATGGCGCGCGCGAATTCTTCGCCGTAGCCGGTCGAGCCTTTGTAGTCGGTCAGCAGCACCACATAGCCCGGCTGCGCCAGCAGGTGGTAGTTCCAGCGGAGCACGAACTGGTCGCGCCACATATTGGCCGCGCCGCCGTGGATCACCGCGAACAGCGGATAGCGCTGGTCCGGATCGAAGCCGGCCGGCTTGACGATCATGTTGTGGATCATGCGACCGTCGCTGGCCTTGAACCAGAAGTGTTCCGGCGCCTGCCAGTCGATGGATGCGGCGCGCTCGGTGTTGAACGAGGTCAGGCGCTTCGGCGCGCCTTGGCCAAACGCGTACACCTCCGGCGGGTTGATGGCCGATTCCCACACGCCCACCAGCGCCTTGCCGCCGGCGTTGAGCGCGCCGATGCTGCCGGTCGGCAGCGATGGTTCGTCGCGCAGGTCGCCGCCGGCGTAGTTGATGGAGTGCAGTTGTTCCAGCCCCGCGTGCTCGTAGCTGAAGACGATGCGGCCGGTGCCGGCCGGCAGGGCGTAACGCGAAATCGCACGGTCCAGCGAGGCGGTCAGGATGGCCGGCGTCGGATTGGTCACCGGCCACGGCAGACTGGCCAGACGGCTCAGGTCGTACACTTTGCCGGACTCTTCCGCTTCGGTCAGGACGAACAGGGTTTTGCCGTCGGCGCTGAATTTCAGGCTGTCGTAGCTGCGTTTGTCCGCCGTCAGCCGGGTGGCTTCGCCGCCCGCCAGCGGGATGCTGTAGAGCTGGGTGTAGGCCGAGGCGCGCGCCAGCTGGTCGCGGTTGGTGGAGGCGGCGAAGACGATGGCCCGGCCGTCCGGCGCCCACTGCGCTTCCAGCGACTGGCCGTCGTCGCCCTGGCCGCCGCCAAAGCCCGGCAGCGCCGCCAGCCTGGTTCCGCTCAGCAGGTCGCGCGGCCTGGCGCCGGCTTCGGCATCCATCACGAACAGCCGCACTTTTTTATCGTCCAGCCATTTGTCGAAGAAGCGCGGCGGGAAGCTTTCGTAGGCGCGCGCGCTGTACTTGCGCTCCTTGCGTTCCTTGGCGGTTTTCTTGACGTCGTCCTCATTGGCGTTGCCGGGGAAGATATCGCTGACGAACAGGATTTGCTTGCCGTCCGGGCTGAACCTGGGCTGGCGCGCGCCCAAGGTCAGCGTGGTCAGGCGTTGCGCCTCGCCGCCGCCCGCCACGTCGATGCGGTAGATCTGGCCGGCGTCGTCGCCGTCGCGCTTGGCGATGAAGATCAGTTGCCGGCTGTCCGGCGACCAGTTGACGCCGCTTTCGCCGCCCTTGCTGAACGTCAGGCGGCGGGCCGGGGCGTCGCTGGTCAGCGATTTGATCCACAGGTCCGACCATTGTTCCTTGCTGTCGTAGGCTGGTTCGGTCACGGCGAACACGGCCCATTTGCCGTCCGGGCTCGGCTGGGGCGTCCCAATCCGCTTCATCAGCCATACATCCTCGTGGGTGATGGCGTGCCGGGCCGCCGCTTCTGCCGCATAAGCCTGGCTCGTCAATTGGGCCGAAATGATGAAGGCAAGAAGAGAAAGTCGCGGTATAGTCATGGCGAGTTCGCTTTGAGTCAGTGAAACAACGATAGTGGCCATAACCGTCATTGCTGTCAATCAAGTTTTCCATCTTACCGATCACGGAGACCACATGCAGACCATTACCAAGGTTCACAAAGTTGCGGCGTTTACCAGCGGCGACGCCGGCGGCAATCCGGCCGGCGTGATGATACGCGCCGCGCTGCCGGAGGAGCCGGCCATGCAGCGCATTGCGGCCGAGATGGGATACTCGGAAACGGTGTTTGCCGCACCCCATGAAGACGGCTGGCGCGTGCGCTATTTTTCGCCCGATGGCGAGGTGGCGTTCTGCGGCCATGCCACCATCGCGCTGGGCGCGGTGCTGGCGCAGCAGAACGGCGATGGGGTGTTCCCGCTGACCACCAACCATGCCCGCGTGACGGTGGAGGGCCGCGCCAACGGCAAGGGCGCCACCGCCGCGTTGCAATCGCCGGCCACGTCCAGCGCGCCCGCCACGCCGGCGCTGGTGCAGGAAGCTTTGAAGCTGTTCGGCTACGCGCTGGCCGATCTGGATGACCGCATTCCACCGGCCGTCGCCAGCGGCGGCGTGCAGCATCTGGTGCTGGCGCTGGCCAGCCGCGACAAGCTGCGCGCCATGCGCTATGAGCTGGGCGCCGGCCGCAGCCTGATGCGGCGCTACGGCCTGACCACCATCTCGCTGGTGCACGCGGAAACGCCGCAGCGCTTCCATGCGCGCAATCCGTTCGCCTCCAGCGGCGTGTATGAGGATCCGGCCACCGGCGCGGCGGCGGCGGCGCTGGCCGGCTATCTGCGCGACCTGGACTGGCCGCATGGCGGCGCCATCGACATCATCCAGGGCGAGGACATGGGCGCGCCGTGCCATCTGCAGGTGCAGATTCCGGCGCCGCCGGGCAGTTCGATCCGGGTATCGGGCCAGGCCCGCATGATAGGCGACTGACTCAGTCCCACTTCTTCAGCAGGCGCGCCAGCTCGCCGGTCTGGTCCAGTTGCTCGACGGCGTGCTGCACGCGCAGCCGCACGGCCGCGTCAACGTGGGTGCCCATGGCCATGTAGACGTTGGAGGTCATCATCACGGTCGGCAGGATCTTCACTTTCTGGCTGGCGCCGGCGCGGTCGATAAAGCCCTGTATGCCGGGCGCGCGGTGCAGGAAGAAGCGGCCGCGCCCGGCGATCAGTTTTTGCAGGTTGGCGGCCGGGCTGGCGGCGCTCTGGTCGACCTGCAGACCGCCCAGCCGTTCCAGCATGTGCGGCGAGACATAGCCGCGATTGCTCAGGATGACGCCCCTGGCGCCCAGCCGGCGCACATCGTCCCAGTTGTTGATCGCCACCGGATCGCCCGCGCGCGCGATCAGCTGGTAGCGCAGCTGGAACAAGGGCGGGTCGAGAAACACATACTGGCGCGCGCGTTCGTCGGTGCGCTGCACTGCGCACAGGGCATCGTGCTGGTGGCTGGCCAGCTCGGAGTGGGCGCGCAGCAGCGGCAGCCATTGCTGGTCGCCGGCAAATTGCAGTGTGGGATCGATGCGCTCGATGGCGCGGAACAGGTCGACGCACAACCCGACCACGCGGCCGATGCCGGCCGGGATGAATTTAGGCTCGGTGCCTTCCTGCGCCACCACTTTCAGGACCGTGACCGGGGTCGCCCCTGCCGGCGCGCCCAGCAAGGCGCACAGCAGCGTCAGCCCGCAGCGCAATCCCTTCGATGACATGAGCTCTCCCTTGGTTCCTGTAGACCAAAAGTATAGAGCAGGGCGGGTGTCCGGTGCCGGATTATTGCTTGAGCAGGCGCGGCACGCCTTGGCTGAGGGCCTCGCGTAACAGGTGGTCGAGGTGGGCGGTTTTGTCCTTGGCGCTGAGCGCGCCCCAGGTGCGTACGGCGCGGTATGTGGTGACCAGGATCAGGTGGGTGACGCCCTTGTCCTTCCACAGGCTTTTCAGGAAATCGCGGTTGGCCTGGTTGGCGGCGGGATCGTCGAACATGGCGTTCTGCTTCTGGTGCAGTTCGGCGTCGGTGCTCAGCATCAGGAAACGGCCGGCATCGGGCTGGACTTGCTGGACGGCGGCGCTGGCGGCCCGGATGGCGGCCTCGTCGAACGTCGTGTTCCCGCCCAGTGAATACACGTGCTTGTCGTTGACGTCGTTGCGGCTGCCGATCTCAGGCACGTAGGTGACGGTGGAAATGCTGTCGCCGGCCAGCGAGAGGATGCCGTATTTGCGCGGCGCATCGGCGGCATGGACAGTACCGGCCAGCAGCAGGGCCAGGGCGAGCGGGAAGAATTTCATGCGGCATGAACGGAGAACGAAAGAGCGCTGAGGTTAGCATTGTTGATGCGGAGAAATTCTCACCGATTGCCACTCAATCCCATTTGCGTATCATCTTTTCGAGCTCGCCGCTTTTCTCCAGCTGGTTGAGCGCGGCGGTGAGGCGCTCGACGATCTTGCTGTCCAATTGCTTGTTGGCGACGAAGTAGAGCTTGGCGCTGTACATCACTTGCGGCAGGATCTTCACCTTGTCGGCGGTGCCGGTGCGTTGCAGCAGCTGGTGCAGGCCGGGGCCGCGGTGGAAATACAGACGGCCGCGTCCGGCGATCAGCTTTTGCAGGTTCAGTTCCGGATGGGTGGAGCTGGCGTCGACTTCGATGCCGCCCAGGCCCACCAGGATGTCGGCGGCGGCAAAGCCGCGGTTGACCAGCACAATGCCGTTCGGCGACAGCTTGCGGACATCGTCCCAGTTCTGAATCACCACATTGTCGTTTTGCCGCGCCAGGAAATGGTACTCGATGCTGTACAGCGCCGGGCCGATGAAATTAAAGCGCCGCTCGCGGTCCGGCGTGCGCTGCACGGCGCATTGCACGTCTTCCACGCCGGTTTCCAGCTCATGGAAGCCGCGGATCAGCGGTTTCCAGCGCTGATCGCCGACGAAGCGCAGGCCGGGATCGATTTGCTCGACGGTGCGCAGGATGTCGATGCACAGGCCGACCACGCGGTCGCCGGCGGCGACAAACTTGGGCTCGGTGCCTTCCTGGGCGGCGGTGCGCAGCAGCACCGGCTCGGCCGACGCCAGTAGCGGCAACAGGCAAGCCATTGTCCACCACCACCGGCTGTTACTGAGCCACCTCACCATGTTGTCGTCTCCCATGAATTTTTTCCTAGCATACACCAGTGTGACAGCGGCATTCACGCTGGTGGCCGGCATTGCCTGTTTGACAGGCCCGTGTCGATTGACGCATGATGCAGCTTGTGCTTTTTACTTGCCTTCGTTCAATCTCTGCTGCCTTAACTTTATGAAGAACTATTTGTGTGGCCTGGCCCTGGGACTGTTGTTGTCCGTCGTCCAGCAAGCCCATGCGCAGGACAATGATCTGGCGGCCGCCAGGGACGCCATCAAGAAGCGGGATTACGCAACCGCTGTCAAGCTCTTGCAGCCATTGGTGGATAAAGGCGATCCGAAAGCCATGGCGGCCATGGGCCGGATGCGGCTGGCCGGGCAGGGCGTGGTCAAGGACGAGGCCGTCGCACTCGATCTGTTCAGGAAGGGCGCGGCAGTCAACGATCCGGAATCGATCTATCTGCTGGCGCGCCAGACCCATTTGGGCAATGGCTTGCCGCGCGACGACAAGCAAGCGGTCGCCCTGTACAAGCAAGCCGCCGAGCTTGGCAATGCCGACGCCCAGCTGTGGTACGGCTTGTGCTACTTCCGCGGCCTGGGCGGCCTGTCGCAGGACAAGGCCGCGGCGCTGCAGTGGATGCGCAGCGCCGCCGATCAGGGCCAGTCGAGCGCGCAGGCCTGGGTGGGCGATTTCTATCGCGACGGCGAGCAGGTGGAAAAAGATCCTTATCAGGCGGTCAGCTGGTATCGCAAATCGGCTTTGCAGATGGATCCCAATGGCCAGCGCAGCCTGGGCATTGCCTATGCCCGCGGCAACGGCGTGGCGCGCGACGATGTGGAAGCGTTCAAATGGCTGCTGAGCGCGGCCTATATGCGCGATGCCGCCGCCCTGGAGTGGGTGGCCTTGTTTTATGAGGCGGGCCGGGGCGGCGTGGTGACGGATCTGGTGGCGTCTCATATGTGGTACACGCTGGCCCTGAACCGCGAGCCGCAGCGCAGCACCGCCAAGGCCGGTCTGGATCGCGTGGCGGCCAGGCTGACGCCGGCTCAACTGGCCGAGGCGCAGAGCAAGGCCAAGCAGTGGCCGGTGATGGCGGAATTGAGCCGGGCGATTGCGGGCACCGACGCGGCAAAGGCGGCCGGCGCTGGCGCCGCGCTGCCGGGCGCCAGCACGGCCAAGGCCGCGACCACGGGCGCCAGAAGCGGCAGCGGCTTTGTCATCGGCGCGGGGCCGAGCTATGTGGTCAGCAACCATCATGTGGTCAAGGACTGCAAGAGCATCAAGATCATGCCGTTCGATCTGCCGGCCGTGTTGCGCGCCAAGGACGAGCGCAACGACCTTGCCTTGCTGAGCGTGGCGAATCTGCACGCGCCGCCGCTGAAATTGCGGCTGGGCCGCAGCGTCCGGCCCGGCGACGATCTGGTCACGCTCGGTTATCCGCTGGCGGGCCTGCTGGCTTCCGGCGCCAGTGTCAGCACCGGCACCCTGACCAATCTGGGCGGCGTGAACAACGACACGTCGCAATTCCAGATGTCGGTGCCTACCCAGCCCGGCAACAGCGGCGGCCCGGTGCTCGATACTTACGGCCAGCTGGTGGGCGTGGTGGTGGCCCAGCTCAATGCGGTGATGGTGGGCCAGACGACCGGGAATATTCCGCAAAATATCAATTTCGCGATCAATACCGCGACGCTGTCGAGCTTCCTTGAGGCGTCGAATGTCGACTTTGGCACATCCCATTTGCATCAGGATGCCAAGGCCAAACATCTGGACGCGGCCGACGTCGGCAGCATGGCGCGCCGTTCGACGGTCAAGGTGGAGTGCTCGATGAATTGAATGCGGGGGCGGCAGCGCCGGCTGCCGCATGGGCGAAAAAAAAAGCTTCCTGTTGGAAGCTTTTTCAGGAATTCGGTGGTAGGCCGTGCGGGATTCGAACCTGCGACCAACGGATTAAAAGTCCGCTGCTCTACCAGCTGAGCTAACGACCCCCGAAAGAGGCCGTATTATAGACCGCTCCGCGCAAATTGCAAAGGGCTTTTTATTTGATACCCAGCGCGGCCGTCACTTTCAGCACTTCGTCGGCGGTGGTCACGCCTTCTTGGATCTTGAGCGCGCCGGCGATGCGCAGCGGTTTCATGCCGTCGGCCACGCTCTGGCGGCGCAGCGCCTGGATGTCGGTTGCTTCGCGCACTTGCGCGCTGAAGGCTTCGGTCACGGTCAGCAGTTCGTACAGGCCGGTGCGGCCGCGATAGCCGGTCTGGCGGCATTCCGGGCAGCCGACCGGCTTGTACACGGTGGCCGGTTTCGGCAGCTGCCATTCGCCAGCCAGGCTGAGCCAGATCTCGTCGCTCAGCTCGCCGCCCGCGGCCTTGCAGTCTTCGCACAGCGTGCGCACCAGGCGCTGCGCCATGATGCCGATCAGCGTCGCTTCCAGCAGGTAGTAGGGCACGCCCAGTTCCAGCAGGCGCATCACGGCCGAGGGGGCGTCGTTGGTGTGCAGCGTCGACAGCACCAGGTGGCCGGTCAGCGCGGCCTGGATCGCCATTTCGGCGGTGGCCAGGTCGCGGATCTCGCCGACCATGATGATGTCTGGGTCTTGCCGCATCAGCGCGCGCACGCCGTCGGCAAACGACAGGTCGATGCCGGGCTGGACCTGCATCTGGTTGAAGGCCGGCTCCACCATCTCGATCGGATCTTCCACCGTGCAGACATTGACCTCGGAGGTGGCCAGCGCTTTCAGGGTGGTGTACAGGGTGGTGGTCTTGCCGGAGCCGGTCGGGCCGGTGACCAGAATAATGCCGTGCGGGCGCTGAGTCAGCGCATCCCAGCGCTGCGCGTCCTCCAGCGGGAAGCCCAGTTCCGGCAGGGTCTTCACCACCACGTCCGGATCGAAGATGCGCATCACCAGCTTTTCGCCAAACGCGGTCGGCAGGGTGGACAGGCGCAGCTCGACCTCTTGGCCGCCGGCGGTGCGGGTCTTGATGCGGCCGTCCTGCGGGCGGCGCTTTTCGATCACGTCCATGCGTCCCAGCAGCTTGATGCGCGCGGTCATGGCGATCATCACCACCGCCGGCACCTGGTACACCTGGTGCAGCACGCCGTCGATGCGGAAGCGGATGGCCGCCATGTCGCGCTTGGGTTCGAGGTGGATGTCGGAGGCGCGCTGTTCAAACGCGTATTGCCACAGCCAGTCGACGATGTTGATCACGTGCTGGTCGTTGGCGTCCACCTGCTTGTTGCTCTTGCCCAGCTCCACCAGCTGTTCGAAATTGTTGCGCAGGGCGAGGTCGTTGCCGCTGGATTTGTTGGCCTTCTTGATCGACTTGGCCAGGCTGAAGAATTGCGTGATGTACTGCGCGATGTCGAGCGGATTGGCGATCACGCGGCGTATCGCGCGGCGCGAGACCTTGGCGATTTCCGCTTCCCACTCCTGCGCGGTGGGATCGGCGGTGGCCACCACCAGCGTGTCGGCGTTCAGTTCCACCGGCAGGATGTTGAAGCGCGCCGCGTAGCTGGCCGACATCACGTCGGCCACTTTGGTGAAATCGATTTTTAAAGGATCGATGCGGATGAAGGGCAGTCCGGAGCGCTGCGCCAGCCATTCGCACAAGGCGTCCAGCGTCAGCAGCTTGTGCGGCGGCTGCGCCGACAGCAGCTTGGCATGCGCCACCGCGCACAACGGGTGCATATAGCCGCTGGTGTTCTTGAGGATGGCCGAGCTTTGCGCATACAGTTGCTTGACCTCGGCCTTGCGTATCATGCCGTCGGCCAGCAGCCATGTGTAAATCTGTTGCAGGTCGAGCGGTGTCATGCCAGCCTTTCTATTTGGTGGTGATGCCCTTCACCCAGGATTTGGCCGGCAGTCTGGTGTCGGCCACGATCTGCGCGGCGCGGGCCGCCAGCGCCGCCGGATCGATCTCGCGCTGGCGCTTGAAGGCAATCGCAACCACGTTACCATCATGTACCTGCGGCAGGCAAATCACCTGCGCAAAGGCGAACTTCATGGCCTTGAGGTTGCGCGCGTAGCTCGGGTGGTCGCCGAACAGGTTGACGGTCATCACGCCGTCGTCGGTCAGGCAGGCGTTGCAGGAGGTGTAGAACTCCGGCGTGTCCAGCACCGGGCCGCGCGCGGTGGCGTCGTACAGGTCGACCTGCAGCACGTCCAGCGTGTTGGCGTTGGCCTGGTCGTTGACGAAGTCCAGCGCGTCCATTTCCAGCACCTGCAAATGCGCGTCGTTGGGCGGCAGTTTGAACATCGATGCGCAGATCGCAATCACGGCAGGATTCAGCTCGACCGCCGTCACCTGCGCCTCGGGGAAGCTGGCGTGGCAGAACTTGGTCAGCGCCGCCGTGCCCAGACCCAGCTGGGCGATGCGGCGCGGCTGTTCCAGCCACAGCATCCACGCCATCATTTGCTGCGCGTATTCGAGCTCCGGCCAGTTGGGCTTGCGGATGCGCATCGCGCCCTGGACCCATTCGGTGCCGAAGTGCAGGTAGCGCACGCCGTCCTGCTCGGACAGCGTCACCGGCGCGTATTTCGGCTTGCGGGCCTTGGCCGGCGCCGGCGCCGACTTCGAGGCCGGACGCGAGGATTCTTCTTTTTCGATGGATTTACGTTTGATTAACATGGGGGCCGGTGGCGTGAGGTGATGCGGCATTATCTGAAAACGACAATGCCGGCGCAAGGCCGGCATTGTCAGGGAGCGTGTCCAGCGATCAACGCTGCATCGGTTCCACCACCACGCGCAGGCGCACGCGCTCGCCCGGGTCGTAGGACATGATGCTGGTGTAGTTGCGGCCGCGGTAGTCGTAGGTCACCTCGTAGCCCGAGGTGCGCGATTCCCAGTGGTCCACGGTGCGGCACTGTTTGACGGCCTGCTCCTGCACGCCGCCGCTGTTCGGGGTGTTGGCGTTGTCCACGCGGTCGCCCACCAGCGCGCCGGCGATGGCGCCCGCTGCGGTGGCCACCGAGCGGCCGGAGCCGCCGCCGATCTGGTTGCCGGCCAGGCCGCCCACCAGGCCGCCCAGGATGGCGCCGCCGACGCCGCGCTCAGGCGCCGGCTGCTGGACTTGCACGTACTCGGTACGGCATTCCTGGCGCGGACGGTTGATTTGTTCCACTTGCGGGGTGACGCGCACCACGCGGCCGAAATCTTCAAAGTCGGCCGCTTGGGCGAAGGGCAGGGCGCTCAGGCACAGGGCCGATGCGATCAGTTTGGCTTGCAGGTTCATGTGATACCTCGTGTTGGTTCAGGGTGTCTATCAGGGGAATTCTGATATGGCATGAAACGTATGGTAATCCCGCGCCGGGCCCCCGGCTAGTGGCTGACAGGTATCTGTGGCAACAAATTGTAACAACGGGGCAAGACGGAATTGTGCCGATTTCACCCCTAAAACCGGCAAAAAACTTCTGTTTTTAACAAATATTGCGTTAGACATCACATACGTGTTGATCTAGGAGGAACAACACGTTACCCTAATACGCGTATGGGAATGAATGGCTGGCGCCGACCTGCTGGCCATGTTTAGTGGACAGGTGCTCAAATTATTTACTCTTTAATACACAAGTTAGGCACTCCCGACAGCAAAGTGGACACTCCGTACATACCAGGTCAAATTGAGGGAAACACCAGCTTGCTGATGAGCGTGCCGCCCAACCTCGTCCAGTCGATCCGCGCCTTCCGCGTGGCCGAGCTGCAGGAGGAAGCGGCCCGTCTGGGCCAGCACTTCCTGTATGCGCATCCGATCGCCGGGGCGACCAAGCAGCAAGTACTGAGCCTCATTTCGGAATCGTTCCAGTTTCCCAAGGGCGTAGGCAAGAATTTCGACGGGCTGCGGGAGACCCTGACTGAAACCATGTTCAAGGCAGGCCAGCAAACCGGCTTCCTGATCGTCCTCGAACAATTGCCGAACACCCAAAAATTTGACAAGGAAGCAAGGGAAACCCTGCTGGACGTCTTCCGCGACGCTGCCGATTACTGGGCCGATAAAAAAGTGCCATTCCGGGTGTTTTACTCGTTCGAGTAAGCCCGCGCCGCCGCATGCCTGCGCGGGAGCGGGGCGGCCGGCTCCTGCTGCGTTGCAACATATCTTGCCTTCAGAGTGGCCCTGTGCCTGTGGACAAGGTACAATGCCGGGTTATGAAAAACATCGTCATCCTTATTTCCGGTCGCGGCAGCAACATGGAAGCCATCGTGCACGCGCTGGAGACAGAGCGCTGGCCGGCGCGCATTGCCGCCGTGATCAGCAACCGCGCCGACGCGCCGGGCCTGGCCTTCGCGGCCGCGCACGGCATCGCCACCGCGGTGGTGGTCAATAAGGATTACGCCAGCCGCGCCGAGTTCGACGCCGCCCTGCAGGCCGTGATCGACGGCTATGCGCCCGATCTGGTGGTGCTGGCCGGTTTCATGCGCATCCTGACCGAGCCGTTCGTCACGCACTACGCCGGACGCATGCTCAATATTCATCCGTCGCTGCTGCCGCTGTTCCCGGGCCTGGCGACGCACGCGCAGGCGCTGGCCGCCGGCGTGCAGGAGCATGGCGCCACGGTGCATTTCGTAACGGCCGAACTCGACCACGGGCCGATGGTGCTGCAGGCCTCGGTGCCGGTGCTGCCGGAAGACACGGTCGAAACCCTGTCGGCCCGCGTGCTGGAACAGGAGCATGTCATTTATCCACGCGCGGTGCGCTGGTTTATAGAAGACAGGTTGACGCTGGCGCAGGGCGCGGTCCAGGTGGACCACAGTAAGTAAAAACTAACCAAGGAATTCCATGAGATTGCCTCCAGCGATACTCGCCAACGCCGAAGAAGTGTTGCGCGAGATTTTGCGCTTTGCCGCGCCAGCCGACACCACCCTGTCGCGCTACTTCAAAGACCATCCGCGCCTGGGCGGCCGCGAGCGCGGCGCCATTGCCGAGTCCGTGTATAACGTGCTGCGCAATAAAAACTTCTACACCGATTTCTCCGAACAGGGCGGCGGCGCCACCATGCGCCGCCTGACGCTGCTGGGCATGGCCGACGCCGTGGGCCTGGAATCGCTGGGCGGCGTGTCCGAAGAGGAAGCCGAGTGGGTCAAGCGCATCATGGGCATCGACCGCAAGCTGATGCACAAGTCCAGCCGTTCCAACATGCCGAAGTGGCTGTTCGACAAACTGGTCGCGCAAATGGGCGAGGAAGAAACGCTGGCGCTGGCCGACGGCATGAACCGTCCGGCGCCGCTGGACCTGCGCGTCAACACCCTCAAAGCCAACCGCGACGACGTCATCGCCAAGCTGGCCGAAGCGCCGATCAAGGCCGAGCCGACGCCGTTCGCGCCGCTGGGCCTGCGCATCCTGACCAAGCCGCAGCTGCAAAACCTGCCGCTGTTCAAGGAAGGCCATATCGAAGTGCAGGACGAGGGCAGCCAGATCCTGTCGGCGCTGGTGGCCGCCAAGCGCGGCGAGATGGTGGTGGACTTTTGCGCCGGCGCCGGCGGCAAGACGCTGGCGCTGGGCGCGACCATGCGCAACACCGGCCGTCTGTATGCCTTCGATGTGTCCGAGAAGCGCCTGACCAAGCTCAAGCCGCGGCTGGCGCGCAGCGGCCTGTCGAACGTGCATCCAGTGGTGATCGCGCACGAGCGCGACGCCAAGATCAAGCGCCTGGCCGGCAAGATCGACCGCGTGCTGGTTGACGCCCCATGCTCGGGCCTGGGCACGCTGCGCCGCAACCCGGACGTGAAGTGGCGCCAGAAGCCGGACGCCATCGCCGAACTGCAAGTCAAGCAAGCGGCCATCCTGGATGGCGCCGCGCGCCTGGTGAAGGGCGGCGGCCGTCTGGTGTACGCCACCTGCTCGGTGCTGGACGACGAGAACGACTTCATCGCCCGGCAATTCCTGGAGACCCATCCGGACTTCGAGCTGATCCCGATGAGCAAGGCGCTGGCCGAGCAGAAGATCGGACTGGAGATGGGCGACTACCTGAAGCTGCTGCCGCACAAGCATCAGACCGACGGCTTCTTTGCCGCCGTATTCGAGCGCAAGCCGATGCCGAAAAAGGCCCAGGAAGCAGACGAAGAGTAAGTCAACAGGCCGGCGATCCCGGCCTGTTTTACGTTAAGCTACGCACCTCAACCATTCACCTCCGTACACGATGCCGCAACCACAGCCCCTGCTCAACCTGATCGAAGACCTCACTGGCGACCTCAGCGATCCCAGCCTGCTCTGGCAGCTGGCCGCCATCGTCCTGTCGGTGGTGATCGGCTTCGGGCTGGCGCGGTTGTTGAAGAAGCGCTTCGGCCGCCAGGATGCGCACACCGGTGTGCTGGGCTTTGGCGTCGAGAGCTTCGGCCGCGTGATGGCGCCGCTGGCCGTGATCGGCCTGCTGGCCCTGTCGCGCGTGATACTGGCCAGGTACCACTATACGCACGCCAACTGGATCAAGGTGGCGATGCCGATCTTCGGTTCGCTGGCGGTGATCCGCTTCACCTTCTACCTGCTGCGCCGCGTGTTCGCGCGCAACGGCCGCACCATCAGCGCCACCATGCTGGCGTTCGAGAAAGTGTTCCAGCTGCTGGTGTGGCTGGCCTTCGTGCTGTACATCACCGGCTTGTGGACCGATGTGTTCCAGTTCATGGACGGCACCATTCTGCCGATCGGCAAGTACAAGGTCAGCATCGCCGACATCCTGCAGGCGACCGCTTCGGTGATCGTGCTGCTGATGCTGGCGCTGTGGGCCGGCGCCGCGCTGGAAGAATGGCTGATGAAAGTGCAGGGCATGCACACCAATCTGCGGGTGGTGGTGTCGCGCACGGCGCGCGCGCTGCTGATCCTGGTGGCGGTGCTGATGAGCTTGTCGCTGGTGGGCATCGACCTGACCGTGCTGTCGGTGTTTGGGGGGGCGCTGGGCGTGGGCCTCGGTCTGGGCTTGCAGAAAATCGCCAGCAACTATGTGTCCGGTTTCGTGATCCTGCTGGACCGCTCGCTGACCATCGGCGACATGATCACGGTCGACAAGTACAGCGGCCGCGTCACCCAGATCAACACCCGCTACACCGTGCTGCAAAGCCTGGATGGCATGGAATCCATCGTGCCGAACGAAATGCTGGTGTCGGGCGCGGTGCAGAACTCGTCGCTATCGAACAGCAATGTCAATATTTCGACCAAGGTGTCGGTTGCCTACGATACCGATGTCGACTTCGTGATCCAGCTGCTGAGCGACGCCGCGCTGTCGGTGGAGCGCGTGCTGAAAGACAAGCCGCCATCGGTCAACCTGACCACCTTTGGCGCCGATGGCCTGGACCTGACGGTCAACTTCTGGATCAGCGATCCGGAGAACGGCCGCGGCGGTGTGACCTCCGACGTCAACCGCGCCATCTGGCGCGCCCTCAAGCAAAACAATATCTCTGTTCCATTCCCGCAACGGGAAATGCGCATCCTTGGCCCCGTGCCCGCGCCCCTGGCGCCGCAAGAAAGCACGAGCGTGCCCAAGGAATAATCAGTGATTCAGGGAAAACCGTCGTACAATATCGTCCAAAAGTCGGAAATGGCGGGCGACGTACGCCTGTAAAAAACACAATCTTGGTTGGAGTAGTAATGAGTTTATACGCAGTATTGGATTTCCTGTCGAACGGCATCACCCGCTTTACGGGCTGGGAAGTGTTCTTCTATACACTGGCGGTCACCCACATCACCATCGCCAGCGTGACGATTTACCTGCACCGCTGCCAGGCGCACCGCGCGCTGGACCTGCATCCCATCGCCAGTCACTTCTTCCGCTTCTGGCTGTGGCTGACCACCGGCCAGGTGACCAAGGAGTGGGCCTCGATCCACCGCAAGCACCACGCCAAATGCGATACCGAGGAAGATCCGCACAGCCCGGTGACCCGCGGCATCAAGAAAGTGTTCTGGGAAGGTGCCGAACTGTACCGCGCCGAGGCCAAGAACAAGGAAACCATGGAGAAATACGGTCACGGCACGCCGGATGACTGGATGGAGCGCAACGTCTACACCCGCTACAGCGCGCTGGGCGTATCGTCGCTGCTGGTGCTCAACGTGCTGCTGTTCGGCGTGATCGGCATTACCGTGTGGGCGGTGCAGATGCTGTGGATTCCGGTGACGGCGGCCGGCATCATCAACGGCATCGGCCACTACTGGGGCTACCGCAACTACGACTGCGCCGATGCGGCCACCAACATCATCCCGCTGGGCCTGCTGATCGGCGGCGAAGAACTGCACAACAACCACCACACCTTCGCCACCTCGGCCAAGCTGTCGTCCAAGTGGTACGAGTTCGACATCGGCTGGGGCTATATCCGCGCGCTGGAAATCGTCGGCCTGGCCAAGGTAAAGAAGCTGGCGCCGGAACCGAAGTTCGCCAAGGGCAAGCTGGAAGCCGACTTCGACACCCTGCAATCGGTGATCGCCAACCGCTATGACGTGATGGCCAAGTACGCCAAGTCGGTCAAGAGCGCCTGGAAGGAAGAGCTGGAGCACCTGAAAGACAAGGCTCAACTGGAAGCGCGCTTCCTGAAATCGTCGCGCAAGCTGTTGCAGCGTGAGCCGGGCAAGCTGGCAGCGCCGCAACAGCAGCAGCTGTCGGAACTGTTCCAGCACAGCAAAGCGCTGGAAACCATGCACAATATGCGCGTGGAACTGGGCGTGATCTGGGAGCGTTCGCACTTCACCCGCGACCAGCTGCTGCATAAGCTGCAAGACTGGTGCAACCGCGCGGAAGCGTCGGGCATCAAGTCCCTGCAAGACTTCTCGCTGCGGCTGCGCAGCTACGCATAAGAAAATGGCCCTTCGGGGCCATTTTTTTGCGCAAATTCCGGGGTCAGGTCCGTCATTTCTACACGAGCCCAGCTGTAGGCACGCCTACAGCTGGGCTCGTGTAGAAATGACGGACCTGACCCCGGATTATGGGGTAAAAAAAAACCACTCCGGGGAGTGGCTTTTTCGTCGAAGCGAAGATCGGATTACTTGATCTTGGTTTCTTTGTAGATCACGTGCTTGCGAGCTTTAGGATCAAACTTGGTGATCTCCATTTTCGCAGGCATGGTGCGCTTGTTTTTGGTGGTGGTGTAGAAGTGACCCGTACCAGCGGTCGATTCCAGCTTGATTTTGTCGCGGCCAGTTTTTGCCATGGTAGCTCCCTAATTAGACTTTTTCGCCACGGGCGCGCATGTCGGCCAGAACGGCATCGATGCCGACCTTGTCGATTACACGCAGACCAGCGTTGGACAGACGCAGGGAGACCCAGCGGTTTTCAGATTCAACAAAAATACGACGGTTCTGCAGGTTAGGCAGGAAACGACGTTTGGTTTTGTTGTTTGCGTGGGAAACGTTGTTGCCGACCATCGGCTTCTTCCCAGTAACTTGGCAAACACGTGCCATAACGCACTCCTTAAAAGACATTCCAAAATTGGAAAAACAAGAGTATATCCAAAAAAATCAGGTTTTTCAATCACTTACGAAAAACAATTGTGTCTTTAATTTGAGAAAAATTTAACAATTGTGAATCCGCGCGTAAACCCTTGAGCGCATAGGGGTAAACCTACAGTTGTCCATGCTCGGCAAAGGAGTGGATTTGATGTCCGGCCACCACAAAATGGTCGAGGATGCGGATATCGACCAACGCCAGCGCCTGCATCAGCGCGCGCGTCAGCAGCAGGTCGGATTCGCTGGGCTCCGGCGTGCCGGACGGATGGTTATGGGCCAGCATGACGCTGGCGGCATTGCGCGCCAGCGCTTCCTTCACCACCTCGCGCGGATACACCGAGGTATGCGTCAGGGTGCCGCGAAACATTTCCTTGGCGTCGATCAGGCGGTTCTTCACATCCAAAAACAGCACATGGAAGGATTCGAAGGATTTGGCGGTAAAGGTCGTGCGCAGGTATTCCTTCACTGCGCGCGGAGAATTGAGCATGGAGCCGTTGTGGATTTCCTCCAGCAGCGCGCGCCGCGCCAGTTCCATCACCGCTTGCAATTGGGTGAATTTGGCCGGCCCCAGGCCTTTGATCGCGCCAAACTCGGTCAGGCTGGCGCTAAACAACTTTTGCAGCGAGCCGAAATGGCGCATGGTTTCCGCGCCGAGCTGAACCGCGTCCTTGCCGGCCACGCCGGTGCGCAGGAAGATCGCCAGCAATTCGGCGTCCGACAGCGCGCCGGCGCCTTCCCGTATCAGCCGCTCGCGCGGGCGCTTTTCTTGCGGCCAATCTTGAATCGCCATGGCAGGTCTCCTTGCATCCTCCCATTGTCGGCACGCGCCCGGCGGCGGTATTGATTAAAGCCGGAGGAAGACCTTTTTCCGGTACAGCAGCAACAGCGCCGTACCCAGCACCAGCACCAGCGCGGCCGAATAGCTCAGCGAGGCCAGCCGCGCATCGGCCAGCGCCCCGCCCAGCAGGGCTGCCAGATGGTCGTGGTAGCTGGCCGGCGCGCTGGCGCGCAGCGGCAGTTGCAGCACGACGTCCATCAGGCTGATACCGATGAAGGCCAGCGTGGCGTTGGCGCCGAAGGCCAGCACCGGCGCGCCGCCGCGGAAGGGCCACAGCGCCGCCACCGCCAGCAACGAGAAGCCGGACGACATCAGGGCGAAGCTGGGCGTCCAGATTTTTTTGACCAGCGGCAGCAGCGGATCGAGCGCGAAGCCGGCCAGCAGCAATCCGAGGCCGACGGCAGCCAGCTTGAACAGGGTGGTGCGGCTGGCGTCGGCGCGTAGCGCCAGTCCGGCGGCCAGTCCGGCCAGCATGTTGATCAGCGCACCTGCGGTGGAGAGCAAACCTTCCGGTTCGTAGGTGACGGCGCCGTCGGTCACGCCGTAGGGCCACATGTGCGGCAGGCCCAGCACAGCGCGGTCGATCACGGCCGGCAGGGAGTGTAGCGAATCAAAGCAGGCGCGGCCGCAGTTGGGGGCGTCCCATGCCAGCAGCAGGGCGCCGTAGGCGATTGTCAGCGTGGCGATGGCGGCGATCACCCGTGCCGGCCGCAGTTCGAAACGGTCGGCGCTGCGCCGGCCGAGCGCCAGCACCAGCAAGCCGGCGGCAAAGTAACAGATGCCGATGCGCTGCAGGATACCCATCACGCGCACCTGGGCGAAGTCGAAGTAGGGCAGCAGGTTGAGCAGCAGGCCCAGCAGGAATAGCGCGGCGCCCCGGCGGGCGAGGTAGGCGATCACGGCGCCGGCCGGCTGGGCGTGGGCGCGCTTGAGCAGGGAGAACGGCATGGCCGCGCCGGCGCAGAACAGGAAGCTGGGGAAAATCATGTCGGCCAGCGCGAAGCCCTGCCAGCCGGCGTGGTTCAGCACGGCATAGCGGTGCTCCCAGTCGCCGGCGTAGGCGACCAGAATCATGCCGATCACCGCCAGCCCGCGCAGCAGGTCGATGGCGACGATGCGGCCCGCCGCGCCGCTTCCGGCAGCGCTCGCCGACAGCGCGGTAGCGGTGGCCAGACTGGCTGGTGAGGGCGGTTGCATGGGCGCCGGCTGTGCGGGCGCACCGGCTTGCGGAGCGGTCGGCATGCGGATGTCTCCTTATCATTGGGTCGGGATCGTTTCTATGCTGCGCTTGAAAACGTTTTCAGTCAACCTTTATGCGATGTCGGCGAGCGCAAACGGCTGGGTGGCTTACAATATGGCCTTTGTCAGTTCACACAGCTTAAGTCATGTCTAACGAGCAACCTGTCGTCACCGCGTCGTCGTATCTCACTTTGAACTATCGTCTGGCCTCGCTGGACGGGACCGATATCGTCACCACCTTTGCCACCACGCCCGCCACGCTGCTGATGGGCCAGGGCCAGCTGGCGCCGGTGCTGGAGGAATTGCTGATCGGCCTGCCGGAAGGCACGCACAAGACCTTTGAGCTGGAGCCGGGCGTCGGCTTCGGCCCGCGCAATCCCGAACTGATACGCCAGGTCAGCCGCGCCACGCTGGACGCCAATTCGGCGCCGGACGCCGACTACAAGATCGGCGACCTGGTCGACTTTGCCGCGCCGGGCGGCGGCCGCTTTGCCGGCATCCTGCGCGAACTGGGCGAGGAAACCTGTTTGTTCGACTTCAACCACCCGCTGGCCGGCCAGCCCCTGAAATTTGAAGTGCAACTGATCTCGGTACTGTGATGAGCGATAAAGAACTCCTGTTGGCCCAGCCGCGCGGCTTCTGCGCCGGCGTCGACCGCGCGATTGAGATTGTCGAGCGCGCCCTGCAGCAATTCGGCGCGCCGATCTATGTGCGTCACGAAATCGTCCACAACGCCTACGTGGTGGCCGATCTGCGCGCCAAGGGCGCCATCTTCATCGAAGAGCTGAGCGAAGTGCCGGCTGGCCAGACGCTGGTGTTTTCGGCCCACGGCGTTTCCAAGGCGGTGCGCGCGGAAGCCGACGCGCGCGGTTTCAGCATCTTCGACGCCACCTGCCCTCTGGTGACCAAGGTGCATGTGGAAGTGGCCAAGATGCGCAAGCAAGGCTGCGAGATCATCATGATCGGCCACGATGGCCACCCGGAAGTCGAAGGCACCATGGGCCAGACGGACGAGGGCATGTATCTGGTGGAAACCGTGGCCGACGTGGAAAAACTGCAAGTGACCAAGCCGGATCAGCTGGCCTACGTCTCGCAAACCACGCTGTCGGTGGACGACACTGCCGACATCATCGAAGCGCTCAAGCGCAGGTTCCCGGCCATCATCGAGCCGAAGAAGGGCGATATCTGCTACGCCACCACCAACCGCCAGGAAGCCGTGAAATTCATGGCGCCGCAGGTGGAAGTGGTGATCGTGGTCGGCAGCCCGAACAGCTCCAACTCGAACCGCCTGCGCGAAGTGGCGGAAAAGAAGGGCACGCCAGCCTATATGGTCGACAACGCCGGCCAGATCAATCCGGCCTGGCTGGACGGCAAGCTGCGGGTGGGTGTGACGGCTGGCGCCTCGGCGCCGGAAGTGCTGGTGCAAGCTGTGATCGACCGTCTGAAGGAACTGGGCGTGCGCAGCGTGCGTCCGTTGGAAGGCGTGGAGGAACACGTCACCTTCCCGCTGCCGAAAGGCCTGGACGGCGTCCAGAAACCTGCACCAGCCGGGGGCGCAGCCTGACCAACTGTTTGAATGGGGCGCGGAATATAATTCAGCGCCGTTGGTATTATTCCACGATTAGTTTTTCGGAATTATCGCTATCATTTGCAACGCTCTAAATGGGTGACGAGACACCGATCAGGCATAAAACTTGCATCGTGAGCATGCAGTCTACGGCGGCACTACGGGGACACCCGGGTGCCGTTTTTGTTACATGGTCGCATAACAACAGGTAAAGGCAGAGATGGATACTTTTATCCAACAAATCATTAACGGGCTGGTGCTGGGCAGCATGTACGCACTGGTCGCGCTGGGCTACACCATGGTGTACGGCGTGCTGAATCTGATCAACTTCGCCCACGGCGATGTGCTGATGATCGGCGCCATGACCGGCCTCACCATTCTCAACATCCTCAACCAGCACTTCCCCGATTTGCCCGGCTACATCAAGCTGGCGATTGCCATCGGCGGCGCGGTTCCGGTCTGCATGATCGTCAACGTCATCATCGAGCGCGTTGCTTACCGCAGCCTGCGCAATGCGCCGCGCCTGGCGCCGCTGATCACCGCGATCGGCGTGTCGACCCTGCTCAATACCTTTGCCATGATGATCTGGGGCCGCAACCCGCTGCCTTTCCCGCAATTGCTGCCATCGGATCCGATTTCCATCGGCGGCGCGCTGATCTCGCCAACGCAAATCCTGCTGCTGGCGCTGGCGCTGGTATCGATGGCCGGTCTGGTGTTGCTGGTCGAGAAAACCCGCATGGGCCGCGCCATGCGCGCCACGGCGGAAAACCCGCGCGTGGCCGGCCTGATGGGCGTGGATTCGAACAAGGTCATCATCGCCACCTTCGCGCTGGGTGCGGCGCTGGCGGCGGTGGCCGGCGTGATGTGGGGTGCGAATTACGCTTCGATCCAGTTCTCGATGGGCTTCCTGCCCGGCCTGAAAGCCTTCTGCGCGGCGGTGCTGGGCGGTATCGGCAATATCTACGGCGCCATGCTGGGCGGTATCGTGCTGGGCATTATTGAAAGCCTGGGCGCCGGCTACATCGGCGACCTGACCGGCGGCTTCCTCGGCAGCCACTATCAAGACATTTTCGCGTTCGTCGTGCTGATCCTGGTGTTGACGGTGCGTCCGTCCGGCATCATGGGCGAGCGCGTGGCGGACCGCGCGTAAGGAGGCACCATGTTCAATTTCGATACCTCCCGCAATCCGCGCAAGGCCTACGCCAGCATGGCGGTGCTGATTGTTGCGCTGCTGGCTTTCCCGTTCTTCGCCGCACAGTTCGGTAACTCGTGGGTGCGCATTGCCGACATGGCGCTGCTGTACATCATGCTGGCGCTGGGCCTGAACATCGTGGTCGGCTTCGCCGGCCTGCTGGACCTGGGCTACATCGCGTTCTACGCGGTGGGCGCCTACCTGGCCGGCCTGCTGTCGTCGCCGCAATTCGCCACCTTGCTGGAATCGGTGATCAACCAGTATCCGGCGCTGGGCGAATCGCTGGTGGCCATCCTCGGCCCCGAGATCCAGCAAAACGGCATCCACCTGTCGGTGTGGCTGATTGTGCCGCTGGCGGCGGCGCTGGCCGCCTTCTTTGGCGCCTTGCTGGGCGCGCCGACGCTGAAACTGCGCGGCGACTACCTGGCTATCGTGACGCTGGGCTTCGGCGAGATCATCCGCATCTTCATGAACAACCTGAACGAGCCGATCAACTTCACCAATGGCCCGCAGGGCATCAACCTGATCGACCCGATCAAGGTGTTTGGCGTCAACCTGGCCGGCGAGGCCGGCTCGCGCGCCACCGTGTTTATCGGCGGCTACGGCATGCCGTCGGTGAATGCCTACTACTTCCTGTTCCTGTTCCTGTGCGTGGCCGTGGTGTTTGTCACCTCGCGCCTGCAACACTCGCGCCTGGGCCGCGCCTGGGTGGCGATCCGCGAAGACGAGATCGCCGCCAAGGCCATGGGCATCAACACCCGCAACGTCAAGCTGCTGGCGTTCTCGATGGGCGCCTCGTTTGGCGGCATCGCTGGCGCCATGTTCGGCGCCTTCCAGGGCTTTGTGTCGCCGGAATCGTTCTCGCTGACCGAGTCGATTGCCGTGCTGGCCATGGTGGTGCTGGGCGGCATCGGCCACATTCCGGGCGTGATCATGGGCGGCGCGCTGCTGGCGGCCTTGCCGGAAGTGCTGCGCCACGTGGTGGAGCCGCTGCAGGAGAAGCTGTTCGGCCACGTGCTGATCGAAGCGGAAGTGTTGCGCCAGCTGCTGTACGGCCTGGCCATGGTGCTGATCATGCTGAACCGTCCGGCCGGTCTGTGGCCCGCACCCAAGCATGAAGATCGCCCGGATGGCGATTCCGACACCAAGAATCAATCGTCCGGCGTGATCGCGGCTTGAGGAAGAGACAATCATGACTGAACAGGTAATTCTCCACATCGCTGGCGTCAACAAGCGTTTTGGCGGTTTGCAGGCGCTGACCGATGTTGGCATCAAGATCATGAAAGGCCAGATTTACGGCCTGATCGGCCCCAATGGCGCCGGCAAAACCACCTTCTTCAACGTGATTACCGGCCTGTACCAGCCGGACACCGGCACCTTCGAGCTGGCCGGCAAGCCGTATTCGCCGTCGGCGCCGCACGAGGTGGCCAAGGCCGGCATCGCCCGCACCTTCCAGAACATCCGCCTGTTTGGCGAGATGACGGCGCTGGAAAACGTCATGGTGGGCCGCCACGTGCGTTCGAAGCAGGGCGTGTTCGGCGCGATTTTCCGCCACAAGGCGGCGCGCGAGGAGGAGGCGGATATCCGCCGCCGCGCCCAGGAGTTGCTGGACTTCGTGGGCATCGGCCAGTTTGCCAAGCGCACGGCCAAGTTCCTGTCGTATGGCGACCAGCGCCGCCTGGAAATCGCCCGCGCGCTGGCGACCGATCCGCAACTGCTGGCGCTGGACGAACCGGCGGCCGGCATGAACGCCACCGAGAAACTGGCCCTGCGCGAACTGTTGATCAAGATCAAAGAACAGGGCCGGACGGTGTTGTTAATTGAACACGATGTGAAGATGATGATGAGCTTATGCGACCGCCTGATGGTGCTGGAATACGGCAAACCGATTGCGGAAGGCTTGCCGTCGGAAATACAAAGCAATCAGGCGGTGATTGATGCCTACCTCGGAGGATCGCATTAATGAGCGACAACGTTCTAAAAGTATCGGGACTGAAAGTCGCGTATGGCGGCATTAAAGCCGTCAAAGGTATCGATCTCGAAGTCAATAAAGGCGAATTAATCGCCCTGATCGGCGCCAATGGCGCTGGTAAAACCACCACGCTGAAAGCCATTACCGGTACGCTGCCGCCGTGCAAAGTCGAAGGTACGATTACTTATCAGGGCGAGCCTTTAAAAGGCTCTAAATCTTTCCATTTGGTGGAAAAGAAATTGGCCATGGTGCCGGAAGGCCGTGGCGTATTTACCCGCATGACGATACACGAGAATCTGATGATGGGGGCATATACTCGCGACGATAAAGCCGGCATTGAATCCGATATTGCTAAATGGTTTGATGTATTCCCACGTTTAAAAGAACGCGCACAGCAATTGGCCGGAACTTTATCCGGCGGCGAGCAGCAAATGCTGGCCATGGCGCGGGCGTTAATGTCGCATCCTAAACTGCTGTTATTGGATGAGCCTTCGATGGGCTTGTCGCCAATTATGGTGGAAAAGATATTCGAGGTGATACGGAATGTCTCGAAAGAAGGGATTACCATTTTACTGGTGGAGCAGAATGCGAAACTGGCCTTGCAAGCCGCTCATCGCGGTTATGTCATGGACTCCGGCAATATCACCATGACTGGCAACGCCCAGGACATGCTGGACGATCCCCGCGTCAAAGCCGCCTACCTGGGCGAGTAAGCGCTACCAGAAGCCGCCCAGCGTGATGGGCGGCTTTTTTATCCCCAGATCAAGCTAAAAATTGGCACGTAAATGCTGTTTCCTGGCATGAGACACGGCTTTGAACCCTAAAGTCGGGGGGCTGACCCCGGCGCGGCCAGACCCCTGTTCGCCGCAGTGCGGGTTTAAACAATTCCCGCCGGCTTTAAATAAAAAAAGCCCCGGTATAAACCGGGGCTTTTTAAACATTGGCGCCCTACCGCGCCAACATTTTATTTACTTCTTGGCTGGAGCAGCTTTAGCAGTCGCAGCGGTGAATTGATTCACAGCGGCGCTCAGGTTGCTTTCCAGGGTTTCAACTGCCTGTTTTGCGGTTTTGGTGAATTGCTCGTAACCGGCGCTGGCATTGCCAATAGCCGATTTAAACAGGGCCACAGCGTTTTCGGTGCCGGCCGGGGCATTTTTGCTCACTTCTTCAACCAGCGAAATAACTTTGCGGTTGGTTTCGGCGATTTGGGTTTCAGCGGCTTTGCTGAATTCAGCGCCGGTGCTCGTAGCGATGGTAGCCAGATGACGGCCATAAGCGATGGTTTTTTCAGCGCTTGGTTGAGCCTGAGCGGTAGCCAGCGAGAAGAATTCTTGTGGATCTTTAGCGGACAGCAATTGCTTGGTGGTGGCCGACGATTCTTCCAGCGATGCTTTGGCAGCGGTCAGGTTCAGGTCGACGAATTTCTCCACGCCTTCGAAGGCTTTATTGGTCAGGGTCGAGAAAATAGCGAATTGGGCTTCGAAATTGGCTTTGGTCGCATTCGAGAATTGCTCAGGAATCGAAAACATTTAGTTCTCCAGGAAAAATAGTCGTTAATGAATACTGCAGATATTTCTACTGTCGGTGAGAAACCGGCAAAACGACGTTTCAGACCGAACAACGAATTGTGCAACGCAACAAACCCGATTTTACGGCCTTCAGAAATTAAGTCAAGCGATTTTTTGTGCGTTGCATCAAAGCACGAAACCTTCGACCAGCGGAAATGTTTGCAAGAAGAACTATTCCTTGGGACCGAGGAAAGCAGGGGGCTGCCGATGGGATCTCGCCTGTCGTGTTAGACTCGGGCCATCCTGTGCCGGGGCCGCCACGTGGCGCCGATTGCCTTTTAGATCACAAGTCAGCCTGATGCCCGAAACCTCCCAAGCCGCGTCCGCAGTCCGGCACGCCAGTTTTTTGTCGCCGTTGCCGCTGTTTTTCGTGCTGCTTTGGAGCAATGGTTTCATTGTTGCCAAGTTCGGCCTGCCGTATGCGCCGCCGCTGACCTTCCTGCTGCTGCGCTTCCTGGGCGTGCTGCTGGTGCTGGTGCCGGCGGTGCTGTTATTGAAGGCGCCTTGGCCACGAGGCAAGATCGGCCATATCGCTGTGGCCGGCTTGCTGGTGCAGGCCGGCTACCTGATCGGCGTCTGGTGCGCCATCAAGCAGGGCATGCCGGCCGGTTTGTCTGCCCTGATCGTGGGCATGCAGCCCATCCTGACCGCGTTTGCCGCGCCGCTGATCGGCGAAACCGTCCGTCCGCGCCAATGGCTTGGTTTGCTTTTCGGCCTCGTTGGCGTGGGGATGGTGGTGGCCGCCAAGATCAAGCTGGTCGGTTTGTCGGCCGACGCCATTTTATTGTGCGTGCTTGCACTGCTTAGCATCACCGTGGGCACCTTGTATCAGAAGAATTATTGCCCGCAGTTCGACTTGCGCGTCGGCACGGTGATCCAGTTTACCTCTTCCGCACTGCTTATATTGCCGCTGGCTATAATATTTGAGGGCTTAGGCCCGGATTTTGCTGCGGTGCAGTGGGTGCCGCGCTTTGTCGGGGCTTTGCTGTGGTCGGTGCTGGGGCTGTCGATCGGCGCCATCTTCCTGCTGTTCGCCCTGATCCGCAGAAATGATGCCACCCAGGTCACCAGCTTGATGTATCTGACACCGCCCACCACCGCCATCATGGCGTGGCTGATGTTTGACGAAGCGTTGAATGCCCTCGGCATGGCGGGGATGGTGCTGGCGGTAACCGGTGTGATATTCGTGGTCAGGAAACCCAAGTGAGAGGACGCATGATTTCCAATCCAGCCCAGCAAGCCGTCGACGCCGCCATCACCTCGCGCCGCTCGATCCGTGCGTTTTTGGATACGCCGGTGGCGCATGATGACATTGCGGCCATCTTGCAGGTGGCGGCGCGCGCGCCGTCCGGCACCAATACCCAGCCATGGAAAGTCTACGTGCTGCAGGGCGAGCGCAAGCGGCAGCTGTCGGCCGCCATCCTGGCCGCGCATAACGATCCGGCGCTGGCCGCGCAGCACAGCGAGGAATACGCCTACTACCCGCGGGAGTGGGTCTCGCCCTATATCGACCGCCGCCGCAAGGTCGGCTGGGATCTGTATGCGCTGCTGGGCCTGACCCGCGACAACAAGGCCGGCATGGCGGCCCAGCACGGCAAGAACTATGAGTTTTTCGGCGCGCCGGTCGGCCTGATCTTCACCATCGACCGCATCATGGAGCAGGGCTCGTGGCTGGACTACGGCATGTTCCTGCAGAGCATTATGGTGGCCGCGCGCGCACGCGGGCTCGATACCTGCCCGCAGGCGGCGTTCACCCAGTACCACCGCATCATAGGCGAACAGCTGGCGTTGCCGGAAAACGAAACCGTGGTGTGCGGCATGGCGCTTGGGGTTGCCGATATGAGCAAGATCGAAAATTCTTTGGTCACTGAGCGCATGGCGCTCGCGGAATTTGTTAAATTTATCGAATAACTCAGCTTGATTTTCCCATATTGCGTCTACGCAACCAATGTCGGGGAAAAGGTTAAATATGCTTGCGCTCGTGCAGCGTTTTGCTACACTGCAACGAGTATTGGAATGATTTTTTTGGGGAAGCCGTATGACTAAACTCGCACTAAGCGCACTCATTTCGCTGATGTTTGCCTCCGCTGCCATCGCCGCACCGGTAGACGCCAACGGCGCCGCGCCCAAAAAACACGTTGTGAAAAAGAAGCATCAGGCGCTGCGGGTCGCCGCCGCCGATGATGGCGAGCGCGTGGTCAAGCGCGTGATCAAGGTCAACGGCAAGCGCAAGGTGGTGTACCAGCGCGTGTTGGCCGCCGCCCCGGCCGTGCCGACCATGGGCGACCTGGCCGGCCTCAATCACACCAGCGATCCGCTGGACCTGAAATCGAATGTGGCGCTGGTGCTGGACCAGGCCAATTCGGAAGTGCTGTTTGAAAAGAATTCCAACATCGCCTTGCCGATCGCCTCGATCACCAAGATGATGACCGGCCTGATCGTGGTGGAAGCCAAACAGGACATGGATGAAGTCCTGACCGTCACCGACGAGGACGTGGACCGTGAAAAATTCAGCAGCTCGCGGTTGAAGGTGGGTACGCAGATGACGCGCGCCAACCTGCTGCACATCGCCCTGATGAGTTCGGAAAACCGCGCCGCCTCGGCGCTGGGCCGCAACTACCCGGGCGGCAAGCCGGCCTTCGTGGAAGCCATGAACGCCAAGGCGCGCGAGCTGGGCATGACCGACACCCATTACGTCGATTCCAGCGGCCTGTCGAAAATGAATGTGGCCAGCGCGCGCGACCTGGCCAAGCTGGCCATGGCGGCCTATCAGCAGCCGGTGCTGCGCCAGTACTCCACCGATCCGAAAGCCATCGTCGAAACCAGCAATGGCCGGCCGATGGCGTTCGGCACCACCAACCATCTGGTGGCCAGCCCGGACTGGGCGATCGGCTTGCAGAAAACCGGCTTCATCAACGAAGCCGGCCGCTGCCTGCTGATGCAGGCCGTGATCGAAGGCCGCTCGGTGATCATGGTGTTCCTCGACTCCAAGGGCAAGCAATCGCGGACGGCCGACGCCGGCCGCATGCGCAAGTGGCTGGAAGCGCTGCGCCCGGCCAGCCTGGGCGGCAGCACCAGCGCCGGCGCGGGCGCCGCTTACTCGACCGGGATGTAACCGAGGGTCAGGGAGATCTGGCGCGCGGTTTGCACCAGGTCTTCCAGCCATTCTTCCTGCAGACGGTCGGCCGGCGCCGAGATCGACAGGCCGGCGATCAGCTTGCCGCTGTCGTCGTAGATGCCGGCGGCCATGCAGCGCACGCCCAGCTCCAGTTCCTCGTTGTCGCGCGAATAGCCGCGCGATTTCACCAGGCTCAGCTCGCGCTCCAGCTTGCCCAGATCCGTGATCGAATTCTTGTTGTGTCCTGCCAGCCCGGTACGGGTGGCGTAGGCGCGGATGGCTTTCGGCTCATCCACCGACAGGAACAGCTTGCCGGTCGAGGTCAGGTGCAGCGGGCCGCGGCCGCCGATGGCGCGCACCACCTGCATGCCCGAACGCTCCGAGAAGGCGCGGTCGATGTAGACGATCTCGTCGCCCTGGCGCACCGACAGGTTGATGGTCTGCTGGGTTTTTTTGTGCAGCGCACGCATAAAGTCCAGCGCCGCTTCGCGCACGGACAGGCGGCTCTTGACCACATTGCCCAGTTCCAGCAGACGCATGCCGAGCCGGTAAGTGCCCGGTTCAACCCGGTCGACGAAGCGGGTGACCACCATATCGTTCAGAATCCGGTGGGCGGTGGAAGGGTGTAGCCCCGAGACCTTGGATAATTCCTTGAGGCTGACGGGATCGGGGTATTTGGCGAGCGCATCGAGCAGCGCTACCATGCGTTCGATCACCTGGATAGTGGTCTTTTGCTCTGGAACGGGTTCGATTTTCATGATGTGGTTGGTGCGATGCAGTATTTGATACCAAACTTTATACCATAATGTGGAAAAAAACGAAAATGCTGCATAATGTGGCATTATTTCTTTTTGCTACATCATGGATCCAGTGAGCGAGTTCAAAAGCAAGAGCGGCCTCAAGCGTATTTACACGGCGTTTTTCTACTCCATCGACGGCTTCCGCTCGGCCTGGAAGCATGAGCACGCCTTCCGCCAGGAGGTCAGCGTGTTTGTGGTGGGCGCCATCATTGCGCTGCTGCTGCGGGTGTCGGCGTTTGAAAAGCTGGTGCTGATCGGCGTGCTGTTGCTGATCCTGATCGTGGAACTGATTAATTCCTCTATTGAAGCGGTGGTGGACCGGGTGTCGCTGGAACGCCACCCTTTGTCCAAGAATGCCAAGGATTTCGGCAGCGCGGCCGTGCTGCTGAGTTGTTTGTTGGCGATCGCGACCTGGGCAGTGGTGCTGTACAATCGCTTCTTATGAGGTTTTGGTATAACGAACTGCCAAATGCTTCGTTCTCATTTATAAGGGGTGGTATTAATCTGGAATCCTTCACTACTAGGGGAATCCAATGCTGTCCAAGAAAACCATTGCCGCTGCACTTCTTGTAATCTCCGCTGTTGCCCCCGCAATGGCTGCCGACATCACGCTGCTGAACGTATCGTACGACCCGACCCGCGAGCTGTACCAGGACGTCAACGCAGCGTTCGCCAAAGAGTGGAAAGCCAAGACCGGCGACACCGTCAAGATCAAACAATCGCACGGCGGCTCGGGCAAGCAAGGGCGCGCCGTGATCGACGGCCTGGAAGCCGACGTCGTCTCGCTGGCGCTGGCCTACGACATCGACGCCATCGCCGACCACAAGCTGCTGGCTGCGGACTGGCAGAAAAAGCTGCCCCACAACAGCACGCCGTACACCTCGACCATCGTATTCCTGGTCCGCAAGGGCAATCCCAAAGGCATCAAGGACTGGAACGATCTGGTGAAACCGGGCGTGGCCGTGATCACGCCGAATCCGAAAACCTCGGGCGGCGCCCGCTGGAACCACCTGGCCGCCTTCGGCTACGCCCTGCGCCAGCCGGGCGGCAGCGAAGCCAGCGCCAGGGACTTCCTGAGCAAGCTGTACAAGAACGTGCCGGTGCTCGATTCCGGCGCCCGCGGCGCCACCACCACCTTCGTCGAACGCGGCATCGGCGACGTGCTGATCGCCTGGGAAAACGAAGCCCTGCTGGCGATCAAGGAACTGGGGCCGAACAAGTTCGATATCGTGGCGCCATCGGTCTCCATCCTGGCCGAGCCGCCGGTGGCCGTGGTCGACAAAGTGGTCGACAAGCGCGGCACCCGCAAAGTGTCGGAAGCCTATCTGAACTTCCTGTACACCGATGAAGCGCAAGACATCATCGCCCAGAACTACTACCGTCCCGGCACCGAGAAAGCGGCCAAGAAATACGCCGCCCAGTTCCCGAACGTCAAGCTGTTCACCCTGGCGCAAGTGGCCGGCGACTGGACCAAGGCCCAGAAGACCCACTTCGCCGACGGCGGCCTGTTCGACCAGATCTACCAGCCGACCGGCAAGTGACAACCATGCGCGGCGCCTTTGAACAGTTTCGCGTGCTGATCGCTCCCGGCCTGCATGGGAGCGGACCTGACCACTGGCAAAGTCGCTGGCAACGCCTGTTCCCCGCCTTCGAGCGGGTGCGGCAGGAGGACTGGGAAGTGCCGGACCTGATGTGCTGGTCGGCTCGCGTCGACCAGGTGCGCCGCCAGGGCGGCGCTGCGGCGCGCAAGCCGGTGCTGATCGTCGGCCACAGCTTCGGCGCGCTGGCCACGGCGCACAGCGTGGCGCGCGATCCGGCCAACGTGGCGGGCGTGCTGCTGGTGGCGCCGGCCGATCCCGACAAATTCAAAGTGGCCTCGCTGCTGCCGCAACACGCCTTGCCCGTGCCTTCCATCATGGTGGGCAGCACCAACGACCCGTGGATGGCGGCGCCGCGCGCCGCGCTGTGGGCACGGCGCTGGCAGAGCCGTTTCATCAATGGCGGAGCGCTCGGCCACATCAATGCGGAGTCCGGCCTGGGCGACTGGCCGGAGGGGCTGGAAACCTTGTACTTTTTAGCACAGCAGGCGCACAATAGCGTATTGTCCGTATGACCACTTTCTACTCCGGAGACCAAACATGACCATTCGCCTGGGCGATACCGCGCCCGATTTCGAACAAGACTCGTCCATCGGCAAACTGAAGTTTCATGAGTGGGCTGGCAATTCGTGGGTAGTGCTGTTCTCGCACCCGGCGGACTTCACGCCGGTGTGCACCACCGAGCTGGGCCTCACCGCCAAGTTGAAACCGGAGTTCGACAAGCGCAATGTGAAAGCAATCGCGCTGTCGGTCGATCCGGCCGAGTCGCACACCGCGTGGATCAAGGACATCGAAGAAACGCAGAAAACCGTGGTTGGCTTCCCGATCATCGCCGACGCCGACCGCAAGGTGGCGACGCTGTACGACATGATCCACCCGGAAGCCTCGGCCACCGCCACCGTGCGCACCCTGTTCGTGATCGACCCGAACAAGAAAGTCCGCCTGAGCATCACCTACCCGATGAGCACCGGCCGCAACTTTGACGAAGTGTTGCGCGTGATCGACGCCCTGCAACTGACCGACGGCTACACCGTGGCCACGCCGGGCAACTGGAAAGATGGCGACGATGTCATCATTCCGTTGACCGTGCAGGATCCGGAAGTGCTCAAGCAGAAGTACCCGAAAGGCTTTACCGCCGAACGCCCATACCTGCGTGTGACGCCACAGCCCAACAAATAAGCTTATAAGTTTTCCGTTGTTTGGAACTTTCCCCAAAGTAGGTAACCTGCGAACCTACTTTGGGGAAATTCTATGGATCTGCAATTTGTCGCTTCAGGTTTTGCAGTTGGTTTGCTGGTCGGCATGACCGGTGTGGGCGGCGGTTCATTGATGACGCCGCTCCTGACCCTGCTGTTCGGCGTGACGCCGGCCGTGGCCGTTGGCACCGATCTCGCCTTTGCCTCCCTGACCAAGAGCGTAGGCACCTTCACCCATCGTATGCGCGGCACGGTCCACTGGGACATCGTGCGCCGCCTTTGCATCGGCGCGCTGCCGGCTGCCCTGGTGGCCAGCATCGGCCTCAAATACTTCGGCACCCTCAGCAAAGAGATGGGCCAGATCATCCGCTACTCCATCGCCTGCTCGGTGTTCCTGACCGTGATCGCGCTGCTATTCAAACGCAAGATGCTGACCTGGATCACCGCCCATCCGGATCGCCAGCTGCAGGGCACGGCGTTGCGCAACGCCACCATCCTCACCGGCGCCGTGCTGGGCACGCTGGTGACGATTTCCTCGATTGGCGCCGGCGCCATTGGCGCCACCGTGCTGGTGATGCTGTATCCGCGCCTGACCGCCGCCGAAATCGCCGGCACCGACATCGCCTATGCCGTGCCGCTGACCGCGATTGCCGCTGTCGGCCACTGGTGGCTGGGTTCGATCAACTGGATGCTGCTGCTGACCTTGCTGGTGGGCTCGGTGCCTGGCATCACCCTCGGCGCCTATGCCGCCCGCGCGGTGCCGGAGCGCCTGTTGCGCGGCATCCTGGCGTTCACCCTCGTTGCCGTGGCCGTCAAGCTCGTATATAGCTGAACCGCATAACGACATGAGAAATGCTTCGTTTGTATTATGAGGCATTGATGAGAACATGCAGCCCTTATAGAAGGATTTGTAATAAGGGAGCATTCATGTCAGCAGTTCTTGCAGCGTCCGGCCCCACCGCGGCGGTGGCCAAACGGGGCGCACCGTTCCGCGTCATGCCGGGTTTCCGGCTGTCGCTGGGCTTCACGATTTTCTACCTGACGCTGATCGTCCTGATCCCGCTGTCGGCCGTCTTCCTCAAGACCGCCACCGTGAGCTGGGAGCAGTTCTGGAACACCGTCACCTCGGCCCGCGTGGTGGCCTCCTACAAACTGACGTTTGGCGCCTCGCTGCTGGGCGCTTTCATCAACGTCGTCTTTGGCGGCATCGTGGCCTGGGTGCTGGTGCGCTATGAATTTCCCGGCAAGCGCATCGTCGACGCGCTGGTCGACCTGCCGTTCGCGCTGCCGACCGCCGTTGCCGGCATCACCCTGACCGCGCTGTACTCGGCCAATGGCTGGCTGGGCCGCTTCATCGAAGGCGTGCTGGGCATCAAGGTGGCGTTCACGCCGCTGGGCGTGATCATCGCGCTGACCTTCATCGGCCTGCCGTTCGTGGTGCGGACCGTGCAACCGGTGCTGGAGGACGCCGAACGCGAGCTGGAAGAGGCCGCCGCCAGCCTGGGCGCCAACGCCTGGCAAACCTTTTCGCGCGTGGTGTTCCCGACCATCTTGCCGTCGCTGATGACCGGCTTTGCGCTGGCCTTCGCCCGCGCCACCGGCGAATACGGCTCGGTGATTTTCATCGCCGGCAATATGCCGATGGTGTCGGAAATCACGCCGCTGTTCATCATCACCAAGCTGGAGCAGTACGACTATGCCGGCGCCACCTCGATCGCGGTGGTGATGCTGGTAGTGTCCTTCATCCTGCTGCTGACCATCAACCTGTTGCAAGCCTGGGCTCGCGGAAAGTCGGGAAAATAAGATGAGCGGAGCACCTGTTGCCAATGTGCGTCGCGGCGAACTGCCGTCCGCGCCGCAAATCCTGGAGCCGCGCTGGGTGCGCAATGTGCTGATTGCGATCGCGCTGCTGTTCCTCACGCTGTTCCTGTTCGTGCCGCTGGTGTCGGTGTTTTACGAAGCGCTGAAAAAAGGCTGGGACGCTTACGCCGCCGCCATCGTGGAAGACGACGCCATCTCGGCCATCAAGCTGACCCTGATCACGGCCGTGATCGCGGTGCCGCTGAATCTGGTGTTCGGCGTGGCCGCCTCCTGGTGCATCGCCAAGTTCGAGTTCCGCGGCAAGAGCGTGCTGCTGACCCTGATCGACCTGCCGTTCTCGGTCTCGCCGGTGATCTCGGGCCTGATCTACGTGCTGCTGTTCGGCGCGCAGGGCTGGTTCGGTCCATGGCTGCAGGAGCACGACATCAAGATCCTGTTCGCCGTGCCGGGCATTGTGCTGGCCACCATCTTCGTCACCTTCCCGTTCGTGGCGCGCGAGCTGATCCCGCTGATGCAGGCGCAAGGCAGCGAAGAGGAAGAGGCCGCCATCGTGCTGGGCGCCTCGGGCTGGGACACCTTCCGCCGCGTGACCCTGCCCAACATCAAATGGGGTCTGCTGTATGGCGTGATCCTGTGTAATGCCCGCGCCATGGGCGAGTTCGGTGCGGTGTCGGTGGTGTCCGGCCACATCCGTGGCGAGACCAACACCATGCCGCTGCAGGTTGAGATTCTCTACAACGAATACAACTTTACCGCCGCCTTTGCCGTGGCGTCCCTGCTGGCGCTATTGGCCCTGGTGACGCTGGTCGTGAAAACCTTTATCGCCTGGCGCCTGAACGAATCCATCGCCGACGACGTGCGCATTTCGGAGTAATACCATGACGATCCAAGTTAAAAACATCAACAAGCGTTTCGGCGATTTCGTCGCCCTCAACAACATCTCGCTGGACTTCCCGCAAGGCGAGCTGACCGCGCTGCTCGGTCCATCGGGCTGCGGCAAGACCACGCTGCTGCGCTGCATCGCCGGGCTGGAGCATCCGGACTCGGGCCAGGTGCTGCTGGATGGCGCGGACGCTTCCGACCGCCACGTGCGCGAGCGTCAGGTCGGCTTCGTGTTCCAGCACTACGCGCTGTTCAAGCACATGACCGTGTTTGAAAACGTCGCCTTCGGCCTGCGCGTCAAGAAGCGTTCGGAGCGGCCGTCGGAAGACCAGATCCGCCGCAAGGTCAAGGACCTGCTGGAACTGGTGCAGCTGGACTGGCTGGCCGACCGTTATCCGCCGCAACTGTCGGGTGGCCAGCGTCAGCGTATCGCCCTGGCGCGCGCGCTGGCGGTGGAGCCGCGCGTGCTGCTGCTGGACGAGCCGTTCGGCGCGCTGGACGCCAAAGTGCGCAAGGAACTGCGCCGCTGGCTGCGCCGCCTGCACGACGAGCTGCACGTGACGTCCATCTTCGTCACCCACGACCAGGAAGAAGCGCTGGAAGTGGCGGATCAAGTCGTGCTGATGAACAAAGGTAACGTCGAACAGATCGGCGCGCCGGACGAGGTGTACAACCATCCGGCCTCGCCCTTCGTGTACGGCTTCCTCGGCAACGTCAACGTCTTCCACGGCCGCGTGCAGGACGGCGTGCTGGCCAGCGGCGAAGCCAGCTTCACCGTGCCGGGCCAGCCTGAAGCGGCAGGCAAGGGCACGGCCTATGTGCGTCCGCACGAGCTGGATGTGGACCGCTACACGCCGGGCGCGGAAGGCATCGTGGTCAAGCTGCGCCGCGCGCATGCGATTGGCCCGCTGGCCCAGCTCGACCTTGAGCGCGGCGACAACGCCGAACTGATCGAAGCAGTCATCCCCAACGAGCGCTTCAGCAGCCTCGCCCTGAAAGAAGGCGAGACGCTGGTAGTGCGACCAAAACGTCTGCGCGTGTTCGTGGACGAAGGAGCGTCCATATGAATTTTCAACAGTTGCGGTCCATCCGCGAAGCCGCCCGCCGAGGCTACAACCTGACCGAAGTGGCGAATGCCCTGTTCACCTCGCAGCCCGGCGTGTCGCGCCAGATCCGCGAGCTGGAAGACGAACTGGGCGTGGTCATCTTTGAACGCAACGGCAAGCGCCTGACCGGCATGACCGAGCCGGGCAAAGGCATTTTGAAGATAATCGACCGCCTGCTGATCGAGGCCGAAAACCTGCAACAGGCCAGCCTGGAATACACCGGCCAGCAAAGCGGCACGCTGAGCGTGGCGGCCACCCACACGCAGGCGCGCTATGCCTTGCCGAAAGTGGTGCAGGGCTTCCGCACGGCGTATCCGGATGTGCGCATCGCCCTGCAACAAAGCGCGCCCGAGCACATTGCCGAATGGATTTTGTCGGGCAAAACCGATATCGGCATCGCGACTGAAGGTTTGTCGCAATTCCCGGATCTGGTGTCTTTCCCGTGCTACCGCTGGAGCCACCTGATCGTGGTGCCGGACGGCCACCCGCTGCTGACGCGCTCGCCGATCCGGCTGGAAGACCTGGCCGAATTCCCGCTGATTACCTACGACGTCGGCTTCACCGGCCGCGGCCACATCGACGCCGCCTTCGAGCAAGCCGGCGTGCGCCCGGACATCGTGCTGACCGCCATGGATTCGGACGTGATCAAGCAGTACGTCTCGCTGGGGCTGGGCGTGGGCATTGTCGCTTCGATGGCGTTCGACCACGGCCGCGACAAGGGCATGCGCGCGGTGGAAGCGTCGCACCTGTTCGCGCAAAACACCACGCGGCTGGCGGTGCGCAAGGGGGCTTACCTGCGCTCGTACGCCTACCATTTCATCCAGCAATTCGCGCCGGAGCTGAGCCGCGCCGACATCGACGCCGCCCTCAACGGTGGGGATGTGAACTGATGCTGTTTCCGCCACATGAGTGTGGCGGAAACGATAGGCGGTCTGAACGACATCGCCCGCCGGCGGTGGTCAAGGCCGAGAAAAGCGCAAGCTTGAAAATGCCGGACGCCTTGAGCAGCTGGGCAAGCTGGTGTGCCGACTTGCGGGTGCCGTTACCAGCTGTAGCCGGCCTTGGCGTAGTAGTAGCGGCCGTTGAAGCCGTTCGGCGCCCAGCCGCTGTACGGGTTGATGCCATTGTTGTTGAGATTGCCCGCCGACGTGACCTGGTCCGGATAACGGTCGGTCACGTTGTCGATGCCCACGCTCAAACGCCAGCCCTTGCTCAGCTTGACGCTGGCCGACAAATCCAGCACCCATTGCGGATCGTAAGTCTGATCCAGCGCCGCGTTATTCTGCGGCACGGTGAAGCTGCCATAGCGCGTGACCACGGCGCGCGCGCCCCAGTCGCCCTGCGTCCAGTCGGTCGCCAGGCTGAACTTGTCCTTCGGCGAACCGACCGTGATGCGGTTGGCGGTCTGGCGGTCGATCAGCGTCAGGCCGTTGGCCGTCAGAATGGCCGGATTGGCGTTCACATGCTCCAGCGTGTTCTTGTTGTGGTTGTAGGCGGCGGTAAAGTCGAAACGGCCGGCCTTGGCGCTTTCCCAGCGATAGGTGCTGAGCACGTCCACGCCGGTGGTGCGGGTGTCGATGGCGTTGGTGAAGTAGCGGCCGGCGCCCACCAGCAAGCCTTGCCTGGCCAGCGCATCTTTCAGCGCCTGGTTCAGGGTCATGCTGGCCGACAGCGCGATGCGGTCGTCGATGTTGATGCGGTAGGCGTCGATGCTGGTGGTCCAGTTGCGGGTGGGCTGCAGCAGGAGGCCGAGGCTGTAGTTGCGCGCTTTCTCCGCCTTGAGCGGCGTGGCGCCCAGCGCCGTGGCGGCGGCGCTGCCCACCGCAAAGGTGCCGGTTTCAATTGGCGTGTTGACGCCGTTCACCACCGAGAAATTGGTGGTGGTGATGGTGTAGAACTGCTGCGCCAGCGACGGCGCGCGGAAGCCGGACGAGGCCGTCGCGCGCAGCGACACCGCGTCGTTAAAGGCATAGCGGGTCGAGGCCTTGGCCGAGGTGGTGTTGCCGAAATCGCTGTAGCGCTCATGGCGCAGTGCGGCCGAGGCAGAGAATTGCCGCGTCACTTCCGCCTCCACATTGGCGTAGAGCGATGCGTTGTGGCGGCTGTTCTTGCCCGCATTCACGGCGCGGAAGCCGGAGAATCCTTGCGCGCCTGAGCCGCTGTAGGATGCCACGTCGCCGGCGCCGATCTGGTATTCCTCGTGACGGTATTCGGCGCCCAGCGCCAGCGTTACCGGGCCGGTGAAGGCTTCCACCGCATAATCGTGCGCCACGTCGAGGTTCAGCAGCGATTGCGTATTTTTCAGCTTGCCCGCGTAGAAGTGGGTCGGGCTGGCCTCCTTGAGGTCGAGGTTGACGGTGTTGTCGAGGTCCAGCTTGAATTCATTCTGGCCGTGGTTCAGGCTCACGTCCCAACGCCAGCCGGAGGCTTCGCCGCGCAGGCCGGTAACCAGCGCGGTGTCGGTGGATGTGCTGTTTTCCAACGGCAGGAAGCCGTCCGGGAATATCGGCGAGCGGCCGAAGCTGCGCCAGGTGGCGGCGGCCGAGGTGGTGCGCCGGCCGTAGTTGGCGAAGGCGTACCAGTCGATGTCGTCGCTCACGCGGTACTGGCTGTTGAGGAACAGCACGCGCGGCTTGGTTTCAGGATCGCCGAAACGCTGGTTGACCTGGCCGTAGCGCGGGTCGTTGGGGAAGCGGTAATCGGCGCCGGCGCGGTTGGTGGGATCGCGGTCGGCGGCATCGACGGCGATGCGCAGCCAGCCGTCGTCACCGAGCTGGAACCCGGCTGAGCCGCGCAGCGACACTTGCTTGCCGTCGCGCCTCTGGTATTCGCCGAAGCCGATTTCAGCGTCGCCGCCGGCCGCGCCGTTTTTCAGGATGATGTTGATGACGCCGGCAATCGCGTCCGAGCCGTACTGCGCCGCCGCGCCGTCGCGCAGCACTTCGATGTGGTCGATGGCGGACAGCGGTATCGCATTCAGGTCCACCGGGGCCGAGCCGCGGCCCTGGGTGCCGTTGACGTTGACCACGGCCGAGGCGTGGCGGCGCTTGCCATTCACCAGCACCAGCACCTGGTCCGGCGACAGGCCGCGCAGCTGCGCCGGGCGCACCGCGTCGCTGGCGTCGGCGCCCGATGGGCGCGGGAAGTTCAGCGACGGCAGCACCCGGCCCAGCACGGTGGCCAGCTCGGTCGAGCCGCTGGCCTGCAGCTCGCGCGCGCCGATGATGTCGACCGGCGATTCGGAATCGACGGTGCGGCGGTTCTTGGCGTAAGTGCCGGTGACCACAACGGACTGCAATTCGCCGTCGGCGGCGAGTTGGGCAAAGGCGGGAAGGACTACGGAAGAAATCAGGCTGGCAAGCAGCAGGGGGCGGACGCGCATCGATCTACTCTTTGAAGTAACAATGGCAAAAGCATATCAGCGGACAGCCGTGCTGCCCACTAATCCTTATGACTATTGATATTCAAGTTTCGAGTTTACTGGCCGGGATTGGTGATCTCGGCGTGGATCTGGTCCACTTGTCTGATGAGCTCCGGCGGCAGCACCACATCGTAAGCATCAATGTTTTGCTTGAGCTGCTCCATATTGGTGGCGCCGATGATGGTCGAGGCCACGAACCAGCGCGAGTAACACCATGCCAGCGCCAGTTGCGTCGGCGTCAGGCTGTGGTCGCGCGCCAGCTGGACGTAGCGCGCCGCTGCCGCCACCGTGGCCGGCCGTAGGTAACGCGGGCTCCAGGTCGGCGGGAAGATGGTCAGGCGGCCATGTGCTTGCGGATTGTCGATGTATTTGCCGGTCAGCTGGCCGAACGCCAGCGGACTGTACGCCAGCAGGCTGACGTTCTCGCGGTAGCAAGTCTCGTCCAGCAGACTGGTTTCGTAATGGCGCGCGGTCAGGTTGTACAGGTTCTGAATGGTGGCAATGCGCGGCAAGCCCTTCATCTCGGACTGCTTGATGAACTCGCTCACGCCCCAGCACGATTCATTGGAGATGCCAATCGCGCCGATCTTGCCTTGCTTGACCAGATCGTCCAGTGCCGCCAGCGTTTCCTCGATCGGCACGCAGGCGCGCTCATGCTGGGGATTGAAGACATTGTTGCCGAAGATGGGCACGTTGCGGCTGGGCCAGTGCAATTGGTATAAATCGATATGCTCGACTTGCAACCGCTGCAGGCTGGTCTCGACCGCCGCTTTCAAATTGGCGGCGTCGAAGTTGCGCGCGCGGCCGCCGCGCACCCAGGTGATGCTGGCGTTGGGGCCAACGGCCTTGGTGGCAATCACCACCTTGTCGCGCAAGCCGGTCTTCTTGAGCCAGCTGCCGATGTAGCGCTCGGTCGAACCCTGGGTTTCCGCGCGCGCCATCACTGGGTAGATTTCCGCCGTGTCGATGAAGTTGATGCCGCGCTCGATTGCGTAATCGAGCTGGCTATGCGCTTCGGCTTCCGTGTTCTGTTCGCCCCAGGTCATGGTGCCGAGGCAGATCTTGGTGACGTTCAGGTGGCTGTTACCCAGTTGTACCTTCTGCATATGCTTTCCTCAGTTGCGTACAGCGTCGGCGCAATCCTTGATCAGGGCCGGGCCAGCGTAGATCAGGCCGCTGTACAGCTGCACCAGTTGCGCGCCGCAATCCATTTTGACCTTGGCGTCCGAGCCTTGCATGATACCGCCAACGCCGATAATCGGCAGGGCGTCGCCCAGCTCGGCCTTGAGCAGGCGGATCACGGTGTTGGAGAACTGGAACACCGGCGCGCCCGACAGGCCGCCCGCTTCGGCGCCATGCAGCATGCCGGTGACGGCGTCGCGGTTGAGCGTGGTGTTGGTGGCGATGACGCCGTCGATCTTGTGGCGGATCAGCGCGTCGGCAATGTTTTTGACTTGGTCGCCGTCCATGTCGGGCGCGATCTTCAGGGCCAGCGGCACGTAGCGCCGGTGCTGGTCGGCCAGGCGCAGCTGAGCGTCCTTCAAGGTGCTCAGCAGGCCATCCAGCTCCGAGCCGCCTTGCAGCTGGCGCAGGTTCTTGGTGTTGGGCGAGGAAATGTTGACCGTGACGTAGCTGGCGTAGGGATAGACTTTTTCCAGGCAGTGCAGGTAATCGTCGGTGGCGCGCTCGATCGGCGTGTCGGCGTTCTTGCCGATGTTCAGGCCCAGCACGCCGGCCTTGTCCTGGTAGAAGCGCGAGGACTGCACATTGGCCACAAACGCATCCACGCCGCCGTTGTTGAAGCCCATGCGGTTGATGATGGCGTGCGCTTCAGGCAGGCGGAACATGCGCGGCTTCGGGTTGCCCGGCTGCGCGCGTGGCGTCACCGTGCCCACTTCGATCGAACCGAAACCCAGGTCGGCCAGCGCGTCGATGTAAGCGCCATCCTTGTCCAGGCCGGCAGCGAGGCCGACCGGGTTTTTAAAGGTAATGCCCATCACCGTGCGCGGATCGGCCTTGGGTTGCTGGATCAGCTTGGTCAGGCCCAGCGCGGCGGCGCGTTTCAGGGCCGGCAGGGTGAAGTGGTGGGCGGCTTCGGCGTCCATCGAGAACAGCATCGGACGGGCCAGGGAGTACAGGAATTTGTTGGACATGGGGCGCTCTGGTTGTAGTTCGCCCGTATTTTATCAGGCGTCCAGCACGCTCCACACGCCTTTCACGCGGGCTTCCAGCGGTTTGAAGTTGGTTTTGTATGACATTTTCGGGCTTTCCTTGATCCAGTAGCCCAGATAAACGTAAGGCAGCTTCAGTTCGCGTGCCTGCTCGATTTGCCACAGCACGTTGAAGGTGCCGTAGGAGGCGCCCTCCACATCGGGATCGAAGAAGGTGTAGACCGAGGACAGGCCGTCCGACAGCACGTCGATGATGCTGACCATGCGCAGCGTGCCGCCCGGCTCGCGGAACTCCACCAGCCGCGTGTTGACGCGGCTTTGCAGCAGGAATTGCGCGTACTGGTCGCGGCTGTCCTGGTCCATGCCGCCGCCGGCGTGGCGCTTGCTCTGGTAGCGCAGGTACAGCTCGTAATGCTCGTCGGAGAAGGACAGCGTGGCCACGCCCGCGATCAGCTCGCCATGCTTCATCCAGGCGCGGCGCTGGGTGCGGTTGGGACGGAACTGGTCGGCCACCACGCGCACCGGGATGCAGGCCTGGCAGCCATCGCAATAGGGGCGGTAAGTGAAGATGCCGCTGCGGCGGAAGCCGTTCTTGACCAATTCGGAATAGACGTCGGCGTTAATCAGATGCGAAGGCGTGGCCACCTGCGAGCGGGCCTGACGGGCGTCGAGGTAGCTGCAAGGATAGGGCGCCGTCGTGTAAAACTGGAGCGTCGCGAAAGGCAGGTCGTTCAGGTGCGTCATGCACGTCCTAACTGGCGTTTGGTTGAGTCTTTATGCTAGCTTAACTGGCTGGCGCGAGTGGTGCAATTGGTTCCCATCCGGTGATCTGGGGCAAATCAATACTGTTGCGCAGATGCGCCAGGAATTGTGCGCGCGGAATGGGACTGGCGCCGAGGGAGGCCAGGTGGCCGGTCTCCTGTTGGCAATCGATCATGCTTACGCCTTTGTCACGCAGGAAGCGCACCAGATAGGATAAGGCGATCTTGGAAGCGTCGGTCACGCGTGCGAACATCGATTCGCCGTAAAACATGCGGCCGATGCAGACGCCATAGGCGCCGCCGACCAGCTTGCCATCGAGCCAGACCTCGGCCGAGTGTGCGTAACCCATACGGTGCAGGCCGGTGTAGCCGGCGATGATGTCTTCCGAGATCCAGGTGCCGGGGCCATCGCGGCGCGGCGCGGCGCAGGCGCGCATCACGTCTTCGAAGGCGCTGTCGAAGCGCACTTGCCAGCGGCCGTTTTCGGTGCGGCTGCGCTCGACTTTGCGCAGCGTCTTTTTCAGCGAATCGGAAATGCGGAAATGCCCGGTTTGCAGCACCATGCGCGGATCGGTGCTCCACCACAGGATGGGCTGGCCTTCGGAAAACCACGGGAAGATGCCGTGCCGGTAGGCCATCAGCAAACGCTGCGGCGACAGGTCGGCGCCGGCGGCCAGCAAGCCCGGCGCGTCCTTGGTCAGCGCCTCGGAGACGTCGGGAAAGGGGGTGTCGGTATCGAGCCAGGGAATCACGGTTCGAGGTCGGAGCGCATATTGCGGACGATATCCTGGGTGTGGAAGCCGTAGCTGCCACCTTCCCGGATTTTGATGCGGTCGGCGAAGAACAGTTCCAGCGTGGTGCGGATGGTGGGGAAGGCCAGGTCGTCCCACGGGATTTCCTGCTCCGTGAACATTTTGACTTCCAGGCTTTCCTCGCCGGGCGCGAAATCGAGGTCGAGCAGTTCGGCCAGGTAGAACATATGGACTTGATGCACGCGCGCCACGTTCAGCAGCGTGAACAGCTTGCCCAGCCTGATATTGGCGCCGGCTTCCTCCTGCGTTTCGCGGATGGCGGCTTCGCTGGTGGTTTCATTGTTTTCCATGAAACCGGCCGGCAGGGTCCAGTAGCCGTAGCGCGGTTCGATGGCGCGCTTGCACAGCAGGATTTTCAGTTCGCCGTCGCGTTCCCAGACCGGGATCGAGCCCAGCACCATTTTCGGATTCTGGTAATGGATGGCGGCGCAGTTGCTGCACACATAGCGGGGACGGTTGTCGCCAGCCGGGATGGACAGGCTGACGGGGGAAGCGCATTCGGAACAGAATTTCATAAACAATTGCTCAAGTCGATTTTATGCTTACTTTACACCGATTGCCGGCCGCGCGGCATGTCGGCCGCGGTGCCGGACCGGCATTTATTCGATCTATCGCGGGTGTTGCGGGGATTGATATTGCCTAAATTCCAGATCTGCCCTATAATAACGGCATCAGACGCGGGGTGGAGCAGTCTGGCAGCTCGTCGGGCTCATAACCCGAAGGTCACAGGTTCAAATCCTGTCCCCGCAACCAAATTCGAAGCCGTTGATACCGTCAGGGATCAGCGGCTTTTGCGTTTTCTGCGCACCATCCCGAACGGAATGAAACTAGTTTAAAGAAAACTGTTGACTTGTGGAAACTATGTAAACTAGACTCCACTGCAGTTTGCATTAACCTGGCGCGTACGTTCATTCTGGAGGTTGGTCTATGGAAATCCGAAACATCATGGCGGGCATGTTTGATCGAACCAAGCTGGCGACGGCGCTGCTCGTGCTGAGCTCAGCCGCACTCCCTGGCCACGGCAGCGCGGCGGAAGCCCGCGTTTTCACCCATCCCGGCACCCCGCTGACCCTCTCCGATCTCAGCGCGCTCAAGGCGCAGGTCGATCAAGGCAAGCAGCCATGGAAGTCCGCCTACGACATGCTGGCGAACGATGGCAGGTCCAGGCTCACCTACGTCATGGCCGGCCCGTTCGCGTCGGTGAGCCGCGCCCCCGACGTGAATCTCGGGCAGTGGCGCAGCGACGTGATGGCGATCTGGAATCTGTCGCGGATGTGGTATTTCACCGGCAACCCGGAGTACGCCAGGAAGGCGCGCGAAATCCTGAGGGCATGGGCCACCACCCAGACTGAATTCGTGGGCCGCGAGTCGATGCTCGATCTGGGCGACTACGCCTATATGCTGGTGGGCGGCGCGGACATCCTGCGCGGCACCTGGCAGGACTGGACCGAAGACGACACCGCCGTGGTGAAGAAATATTTCAAGGATGTGCTGATGCCGGCCTCGAACCCGTATGGCGAAAACCAGTTCGGCGCCGCCAACAAGGGCGCGCTGGCCCTGGTTGCACTCGGGTTGATGGCTATCTACAACGATGATGCCGAGGCGCTGGACAAGGTTGTCTACCAGACCCGCACGCTGGCGCACATCGGCCTGCGCAGCTCCAACGATATCGGCATGCTGGGCGACTCGCTGCGCGACCAGGGGCATGCCCACGGGCAGCTCAAGTCGCTGGCCATGCTGGCCGAGGCGCTGTGGAAGCAGGGCATCGATATCTATTCCGATCTGGACGACCGCCTGCTGGCGGCGGGGGAATACTTCGCGCGGGTGAACGAGCTGGCGCCCACGGTGGCGCTGCCGTTCGGCACCACCGATGCCTACTACATCGCGGACAATACCAACCGCGGCTGGGGCGGCGGGAATATCGCGCTCAATCAGATTTATGGCGCCTATGTCCTCCGCAAGGGCCTGCAGGCGCCGTATATCGCGCAACGGCGCCTGTGGATGCCGGTCGATAGCGGCAGCTTCATGTTCCTGAAGGACACCGACGCTTCAACGGCAACGCCAGTGCCGGCGCTTCCTCTGCCGTCGACCGCCGCTATCACCTCGGGATTGAGCAATATTGAGATCGGCGGCGCCGCGCCGGCCGGCTCGGCCACTTACGCCGGCGGCAAGTGGACCGTGGTGGGCGCTGGTGCCGAGATCTGGGGCTCCAGCGACAGCTGCCACTTCGCTTACAAGAGCTTGACAGGCGACGGCGCCATCATTGCGAAAGTGGACTCGGTGCAGAACACCAGCCTGTCCGCCAAGGCGGGCGTGATGATGCGCACCAGTCTCGACCAGGGCGCTCCGCGCGCCTGGATGGCCGTCACCAACCGGATTCAGGCCGAGCAGAATATGCAGAATCTCGCGGTGTACGGCGGCAACAACTACGGCAACAAGGTCTTGCCCATCGCCAGCGCCACGCCTTCGTACTGGTTGAAGCTGGAGCGTATCGGCAACGTCATCACCGGCTATCTCTCTCCCGACGGCACCAACTGGGCCGCCACCGACCTCGGCCGCATCGACGGCCCGCTGCCTGACACCATCTACGTCGGTCTGGTGGTGTCCTCGGTTGCCAACGGCACGCTGAATCGTTCCGTCTTCAGCAACGTCCAGATCACTGGCGGCGACGGCGCGGCGCCGGCGGTTATTCCCGCGGCGCCGGCCGCGTTGCTGGCGGCGCCGGGCGATGGCGCCGTGCCGCTGCGCTGGCAGGAGGCGTTCGGCGCCACCAGCTATGCGGTGATGCGTTCCACTTTCAGCGGCGGGCCGTACACCACCATCGCGCCCAACGTGACGGGCAGCAGCTACACGGACACGTCGGTGACGAATGGCATGACCTACTACTACACGGTCAAGGCGGCCAACGCCGCCGGCGTCAGCGCCAACTCGCCCGAGGACAGCGCCACTCCGGTGCATCCGCTGGTGAACGTCGCCACCGGCGGCGTCGCCAACGACAGCAAGAACAACCGGAGCAACGCCGCGTCCGCCTTCGACCAGAACTCGAAGACGGAATGGTTCTACTCGGGCGTCACGGGCTGGCTGCAGTATGACCTCGGTCATACGGAGACGGTCCAGCGCTACACGGTCATCAGCTCCCCCGTCGACGCAGTCGCGCGCGATCCGAAGGACTGGCAGTTCCAGGGCTCGAACGATGGCGTCAACTGGACCACGCTCGATACGCAAAGCAACCAGGCGTTCGCCAACCGCTTCCAGCTGAACAGCTACACGGTCGCGAGCCCGGGCGCTTATCGCTACTACCGGCTCAACATCACCGCCAATAACGGCGACGCCACCTTTACCGACCTCGCCGAATTCGGGCTGTTCGCTGCCCGGCCGTAGCGATCAGGGGAGCAGCGTTTCAGGGAGGTTGGAGCGGGGCAGGCCTGGCGTCTTTTTCAGCAAGCGGCGGCTGTGCGAATGTAGTCGAGCATGGCGGCGCTGACCCAGGTGCCTTGCAGTAGCGCCGGCTCGCGTTGGTGGGCGATGCGGATTTTTTCCAGCGTGGCTGGGTCGTTGCCGATGCGCAGGCGGAACAGGCGCATCCATTCGCAGGCCAGCGCGCGCGACGCCGGATCGTTCGGCGCCGCGCCGCTGGCCATGTGCTTGTGCACGGCGACGATCAGTTCCATCCATTCGCGGAAATGCCGCCCACCGTGCTCGCGCATGTGCTGCACTTCTTCGGCGCTCAGGTATTTTGCGTACAACGCCAGCCGGTATTCGCTGAACGCTTCCCCCACATATTGTTTGAGTTCCGGCGTGATGCGCGTGAGCCGCTGCGCTGCGGCTTCATGCTCCAGCATGGCGGACATGCGCCAGGCGAATCCGGGATCGCCGCCGGTGTCCTGCTCCAGCATGTTCATCCAGCGCTGCGCCAGCGCGCCGGCGTGTGGATCGCTGGCCGGCAGCTGGCGCGCCATGGCGTCGCCGATTTCGCGCACCAGCGCGCCCCATGCCTGGTTGCGGCGCGCGTCCCGCTGCCAGAACGGCAGGCGGCGCAACTCCTCCTGCGAGAAGTATTGTTCGTACAGGTGCATGTGCTCCAGCGTGGAGAGCCAGTCTTCCAGCGCGGGCTCATCGCCGCCGCTCATCTGCCTCTGCAGTTGCGAGAGCTGTTCGCGTAGCGTGGTCGCTTGCGCGATCTGGCGGTTCAGCGCATCGATCTGCTGCGCGACGATGTCGGCGAACGGCGCATCGGGACTTGAAAGGAAGGTGCCGATGTCGGCCAGCGACATGCCGAATTTGCGCAGCGCCTGTATCTGGTGCAGGCGCGCGATGTCGTCGCGGCTGTAGAGCCGGTAGCCGGAGTCGGCGCGCGCCGATGGCGTCAGAAGGCCGATGCTGTCGTAGTGGTGCAGTGCGCGCACGGTAAGACCGGAGCGCGCCGCCAGTTCGCCGATTTTCAGTGCAGTCATGCGCACTAGTGTACTTCACGCCACCGCGTCGCGTGGGAGGTCCAGCAAAAGCGCCAGCAAGGCCGCCAGTTCGGCGCGCATCTCGCGGCGGTCGACGATCATGTCGATGGCGCCGCGCTCCAGCAGGAACTCCGGTCTCTGGTAGCCTTCCGGGAGCGTCACGCCCAGCGTGCTTTTGATGACGCGCGCGCCGGTGAAGGCGATCAGCGCTTTCGGTTCGGCGATCACCAGATCGCCGAGAAAGCAGAAGGAAGCCGAGATGCCGCCCGAAGTGGGATCGGTCAGCACGGAGACGAAGGGCAGTTTTTTCTCCGCCAGTTTGGCCAGCATGGCGGTGGTTTTCGCCATCTGCATCAGTGACATCAGGCCTTCCTGCATGCGCGCGCCGCCGCTGGCGGTGATGCAGATGAAGGGGACATGCTGGTCGATGGCCACCTGCACGCCGCGTACGAAACGCTCGCCCACCACGGAACCCATGGAGCCGCCCATGAAGTTGAATTCAAAGCAGGCCGCCACCAACGGCACGGACATGATGGCGCCACCGATGACGATCAGGGCGTCGGTTTCGCCGGTGGCTTCCATGGCGGATTTCAGTCGTTCGGGATAGCTCTTGCTGCCTTTGAATTTGAGGGTGTCGACAGGCAGCACTTCCTGACCGATTTCGTAGCGGCCGCCCTGGTCGAGCAGCGCGTCGAGCCGGGCGCGCGCGCTGATGCGCATGTGGTGGCTGCACTTGGGGCAGACATGCAGGTTGGCCTCCAGGTCGGCGCGGTAAAGCACTGCATCGCAGGCCGGGCATTTGATCCACAGGCCGGCGGGAATGGCCTGGCGCGCGGCGCCGCTCTTGATGCGCGGCGGCAGAAGTTTTTCGATCCAGCTCATAGCGATCCTCCATTGATGCAGCGGATCGTAAACCCTGACGTTACGTCAGGTTCAAGCGGAATTTACTCTTCGGCGCGCGGGTGCAGGCTGGCCCACAGGTGGGCTGCGGCCATGGTGCGATGGGGGCTGTAGCGGGCGAGGATTTCTTCGGTGCGTTTGATGTCGGGCCGTTCGTCTTCGCCGAGCAGCGTTTGCAGGGCCGCGCGTACCGCAACGTCGCCGTGCAGCGAGCAGTCGGCGTAACCGTAGCCGCGCAGCAGGCCGTAGTTGACGGTCCATGGGCCGATGCCTTTCACCGCCAGCAGTGCAGCCGAGATTTGCCCGATGCCGTTGGCGGGCGTGATGTCGAGGGACAGTTGGCCGCTCGCCACCAGCCGGGCGAGGCGCAGCACGGTTTCCGCTTTGGCGCGCGAGAATTTGCGGCTGGTGAGGTCGTCCTCCGACTGCGCGGCTGCGCCGCCGGCGTCCGGATAGCACCACAAGCCGCTGCTGTGCTGGCGACCGGCCTGCAGGATGAAAGTGCGGCGCAGGGAGATGGCGAACGACAGGTTGATCTGCTGGCCGATGATGGCCCAGGTCAGCGCTTCAAATACGCTGGCCGATTGCACGATGCGCAGGCCGGGCTGCTTGCGCGCCAGTGCGCCGAACAGTTTGTCCTTCTTCACGAAGGCGCTGAACGGCGCGGGATCGATGCGCAGGCCGAGGATGTTCAGCACGGCCTCACGTGCCTGCTCGCGGCCCGCAGCGCTCAGCGAACCGTCCGCATGCACGCTGACGCGCGCGGTCGCGCCGGTGCTGGCGCTGGGCGGCAGCGCGATGTCGAGGACCACCGGCACGCCATCCAGCAGCACGCCTTTGCGCAGGCGCTCGGCGCTGACTTCTTCGGCGATGCTTTCGGCGTCGCGGCGGTGGAATGCCAGGACGTCTTGCAGGCGATAGTCGGCCGGCAGTTCCAGCGTGTAGGGCTTCATGCCGCGCGCGCCTTGAGGCCGAAGCTCGGGCGGAAGCCTGTCACCAGCGCGGTGCCGGTGATGACGATGGCGGCGCCGGCAAAGGTGTACCAGCCCACGGTCTCGCCAAGGAACAGTACACCCCACAGGATGCCGAACAGTGGGCTGAGGAAGGTCACGGTCAGCGCCGACGATGGGCCGACGTCCTGGATCAGGCGGAAGTAGATCAGGTAAGCCACGCCGCTGCACAACACGCCGAGCGCGATCACCGCCCCCATGATGCCGACGGTGGGCTCGCCAGGGGCCGGGAAGAACGGTACGACTGGCAGCACCATCAGCGCCGAGGTCCACATCGAGCCGTGCGCATTGGCGAATGGCTCGACCGCCTTGGCCTGCTTGGCGTAGTTGCTGGCGATGCCGTAGTTGAAGGATGCGAACAGCACCGCCGCAATCGCGATGCCTGCGCCGGGCTTGGAACTGACGTGGTCAAATCCCACCAGCAGCGCCACGCCGATGGTGCCCAGCGCGAGGCCAAGCAGCACTTTGGCGCTGACCATGGTGCGCGACCAGACAGCCGCGATCAGTGTGCCCCACAGCGGCGTGGTGGCGTTAAGCACCGCCAGCACGGACGCCGATAGCGTGCGCGCAGCGAAGGCGAACATCAGGAAGGGCAGGGCGGAGTTGAACAAGCCGAGGATGAAGTAATGTTTCCAGTTCTGTTTCAGGTCCAGCGATTTTTTCAGTACGACGCCGATCAAGGCCAGAAAGATGGCGGCAAACAGTACGCGGTATTCGATCAGCACCGCGGCGCCCAGCACCGGCGCGGCAATGCGCATGAACAGGAAGGAGCCGCCCCAGATGGCGGCCAGCAGGATCAGGCGAAGTAGGTTGGCGGTGCTCATGATATTTCCGGTAAATGATGTATTGTCCGGCGGCGTGGCCGGAGACGCTAGCCGGTTCTTGCTTTTGAATTCGTGACGGCTAGACTGCGCCGCTGTCCACTACGCAGACGGCGTCACCTGCCTTGGTCGGGGCGGCGGCATGCGGCACGATCAGGTTGGTCGGTACGCCGTTTTTGATCGCGGTCATTTCGGCCAGGATTGAGATGGCGATTTCCGACGGCGTTTTGCTGCCGATGTACAGGCCAATCGGCCCATGCAGGCGCGCCAGCTGTTCCGGCGCCAGGTCGAATTCCAGCAGCCGCTCGCGGCGCCTGCTGTTGTTGAGGCGCGAACCGATCGCGCCAACGTAGAAGGCATCCGACTTCAACGCCTCCATCAGGGCCAAGTCGTCCAGTTTGGGATCGTGCGTCAGCGCCACCACGGCACTGCGGTGGTCCAGCTTCATGTCGATCACCACATCGTCCGGCATCTCGTGCACCAGCCGCACGCCGTCCACATGCCAGCCGGCGCGGTATTCTTCGCGCGGGTCGCAGACGATCACGCTGTAATCCATGGCCAGCGCAATCTGCGCCAAAAAGCGCGACAGCTGCCCTGCGCCGATGATCAGCAGCCGCCAGCGCGGGCCGTGGAGGGTGACCATGGCTTGTTCGCTGACCTGCATTTGCGCACCCGGCGCGGCTTTGGACAATTCCACTTCGCCAGTGCGCAGATCGAGCCGGCGCTGTACCAGCTCGTGGCGCTCCAGCCGTTCCAGCAGTTCGGCGATGCGGCTGCGTTCCGACAGCGGTTCGATCGATAGTTCGATGGTGCCGCCGCAAGGCAAACCGAAACGGTGCGCTTCATCGGCGGTGATGCCGTAGCTGACGATTTCCGGAACGCTGCGGCTGATGCCCTCGTTGCGCACGCGCGCAATCAGGTCGTCCTCGATGCAGCCGCCTGAGACGGAGCCGATCACCGTACCATCCTCGCAGATGGCCAGCGTGGCGCCGATCGGGCGCGGGCTGGAACCCCAGGTCTTGATAACCGTGATCAGTTCGCAGCGGCGCCCGGAAGCGATCCACGCGGCGCTGGTTTTCAATACTTCGAGGTCGATAGAGTCCATGGATGGAATATACTACGCCGGTGCTAATCTTGCAGGGAACGGATATGCCTCAAAAGGATGATGACGGTTCGCCCAAATTCGGCCGCCTGCTGGTGGTGCTGATTTTCGCTGTGCTGGTGTGCGCCGGCCTCACGTGGCTGATGGCGACGGTGTTCCCCAACTTCCCGAACTAGATCTTGCAGGCGGCTTCCAGCGCGCTGTCGAAGGCGCTGTCCGGCACAATGTCTTCCGGGTTGAATTTCTCGAACTTGTAGTTTTCCACCGGCTCGCCCTTGCCCATGGTCTCCGGATAGTAGACCTGTGCCAGCAGGGTGATGGTGTGCTCCTCGCACGCATACACGTGCAGCATTTTCACCGAGCGATACAGCTTTCCCTCCGGCGTTTTCTGCGGGCGGGCATAGCTTTGCATGGACCACACCTTGCGCGTCTTGTCGGCCTTGATCACGCTGGCCTTGTCGATGTAGAAGACGTTGCCGCTGCTGCTACCCACTTTCATCCACTGCGCCGCCTGCGCCCAGCCGGCCGTCAACATCAATGCGATTGCGATCAGGCCCGGCTTGCGCATGCTGTTCTCCTCAAGGAACCAGTGGCCGCTTGGCCGCTTGCTTGCTGCGGATTTCCGCGACGGTTTTGTCGATCACCATCAGGCGATGGGATATGGCAGGATGGTTGGCCGTATAGCCGTTCAGTACCGAGGCCGGATATTGATTGGCGAGGCGCTGCCAGAAGGCGCGTGCGCCTTCCACGCTGTAACCGGCGCGGGCCACCATATACAGCGACAGGTAGTCGGCCGCACCGTCGAGATCCTGCGGCATCGGCTTCACACCGGCGGTGCCGATCAACATGGACAGGTCGGGGCGCACCGCCACCAGGTTGTCGATGATGCCGCCCACGGTGTAAGCCTGTTTGGTGATGGCCGCGTGGCCCAGCACATTGTGGGCGATGTCCTTGGCCAGCACATAGGCAATCGCTTCGTCGCTTTGCGCGAAGTTGACCATGCCGCGCGTGATCATCACGCGCTGGCCGTCGGAATAGGCGTTGATGTTGTCCGAGTTGCCGATGTCGATCTTGAAGGCGCAGGCGCGCGTGACCGGCACCTTGAGCTGTTGATTGTTGCCGCCGCGCGCCACCGTCAGGTCGAGCGACTGGCTGCTGCTGGCCAGCGGGCCGAGGATGCCGGCGGCCAGCGTTTCGGCGTTGGCGCCGATCGGCAGTACTTTGCCATTGGCGGCCACCAGCGCGTCGCCCTTGCGCAGGCCGGCGCGCGCGGCGCCGCTGCCGGACAGCACGCTGGCCACTTCAAGGCGGTCGCCGTAATTCAGCACCGCTTGCGCGGCGTCGACGAATTCTCCGGTGTAGGAGTATTTGTTCTTGGCGGTGAAGCCGAGCAGGTTGCGCGCCTGCGTGCGGCACAGGTCCGCGTTATTGATCAGCAGGGGACCGGCAATGCGGTACAGGCGATCCTGCAGGGCCACCATCTGGCTCAGTTGCTGGCGCGCGGCGGCCATCTTGGCGGTGACCACCGGCGGCGCCTCGGTCACGCTGCTGACGACAGCCGGTGCCGGTTCCGGCGTGGCCGGCTGGGATTGGAAGGTGGAGCAGGCCGATAGCAGCGAGGCCGCTGCTACCAGGGATAAGGCGCCAATTTTATTTGTCTTGTTCATCCCTGCGTCTGTCTCCATCTTATTAGTGTTTGCCCGTGCTGCCAAAACCGCCGGCGCCGCGTTCGCTGGTATCGAATTCTTCAACTATATTAAAACCGACTTGCAGCACCGGTACGATGATCAGTTGCGCCAGACGTTCCATCGGCTGCAGCGTGAAAGCGCTGTGGCCGCGGTTCCAGGTCGACACCATCAACTGGCCCTGATAGTCGGAGTCGATCAAGCCTACCAGATTACCCAGCACGATGCCGTTTTTATGGCCCATGCCGCTGCGCGGCAGGATCATGGCGGCATAGCCCGGATCGGCGATGTGAATCGCCAGGCCGGTCGGAATCAGCACGGTCTGGCCGGCTTCGATCACCATCGGCGCATCGATGCAGGCGCGCAGGTCCAGGCCGGCGGAACCGGGCGTGGCGTACGCCGGCAGCTGATCCTTCATGCGCGGATCCAAGATTTTAACGTCTACGTTTTTCATTTATTTAGCGAACAGAGAATGTTGGGAGATCCGTTTCGAGATCTCCGAAATCAGTTGGCGCGCCAGCGTCAGCTTGTCGGCGCGAGGCAGGATGGTGTGGCCGTTTTCGTCGAACAGGATGATGGTGTTGTCGTCCTGGCCGAAGGTGTGGTGGCCGATATTCCCGACCAGCAGCGGGATGCCTTTTTTCTCGCGCTTGTCGGCGCCGAACTGCACCAGGTTTTCCGATTCGGCGGCAAAGCCCACGCAGTAGGGATGGCCGGCCAGGTTGGTGCGGGCCGCCACAGTGGCCAGGATGTCCGGATTCTGCTCAAACTTGAACACCGGTGCGGTACCGTCAGGATTTTTCTTGAGTTTCTGTTCGCTGGCGTTGGCGATGCGCCAGTCGGCGACCGCCGCCACGGCGATGAAGATGTGCTGATGATCGACGTTGGCCATCACGGCGTCGTACATCTGCTGAGCGCTTTGTACGCTGATGCGCTGCACCCCGAACGGCGAAGGCAGCGCCACTGGGCCGGAGACCAGCACCACTTCGGCGCCGGCTTCGCGCGCGGCGCGCGCCACGGCATAGCCCATCTTGCCCGAGGACAGATTGGTGATGCCGCGCACCGGGTCGATCGGCTCGAAGGTCGGGCCGGCGGTGATCAGGATGCGCTTGCCCGCCAGGACTTTCGGCTGGAACGCCGCGATGACTTCTTCCAGCAGCTGTTCCGGCTCCAGCATGCGGCCCAGGCCCACTTCGCCGCAAGCCTGGTCGCCGGCCGCAGGACCGAAGAGGTTAATGCCGTCGTCGCGCAGCGTCTGCACGTTGCGCTGGGTGGCGGGGTTCTGCCACATCTCCACGTTCATGGCGGGCGCGATCAGCAGCGGCACGTTGCGCGGACGGGCCACGCACATGGTGGACAGCAGGTCGTCGCAGGCGCCGTGCGCCAGCTTGCGGATGAAGTCCGCCGAGCAGGGCGCGACGATGATGGCGTCCGCGTCGCGCGTCACGTCGATGTGGGCCATGTTGTTGTTGACGCGCGGATCCCACTGGTCGGTGTACACCGTGCGGCCGGACAGCGCCTGCATGGTGACTGCCGTGATGAAGTGGGTGGCCGCTTCGGTCATCACCACCTGCACCGAAGCGCCGGCCTTGGTGAAGGCGCGGCACAGCTCTGCGGCCTTGTAGCAGGCCACGCCGCCGGACAGACCGAGGACGATTTTTTTACCAGTCAATTCCATCATGATGCTGCTCCGCTTATTTATTCACCCGGCGCAGTTCGTCGAGGATGAACAGGCCGGCGCCGATGCAGATGGCCGAATCGGCGACGTTAAAGGCCGGGAAGTGGCCGATGCCGGCCCAGTGGAAGTCGAGGAAGTCGACCACATGGCCGTACACCAGGCGGTCGATGACGTTGCCCAGCGCGCCCCCCAGGATCAGCGACAGCGCCCAGGCGAACATGCGCTGCGCGCCGTTTTTCTTCAGCAGATAGACGATGAAGATTGCCGCAGCGATGCCGATGGCGGTGAAGAAGTAACGCTGCCAGCCACCGCTGTTGTTCAGGAAGCTGAAGGCCGCGCCTTTGTTATAGGCCAGCACCAGGTTGAAGAACGAGGTGATGAATTTTTCTTCGCCCAGCTGGAAGGTCTTGGTGATGGTGATCTTGGTCAGCTGGTCGATCAGGATGACCAGGGCGGCAATGCACAGCCAAGGCGTGAGACTCGTCGAGGATTTGGTCGGGAAGATTTTTTTGGTGGCCATGTTATTCAATTTACGTAGCGGTCGCCCCGTCATTCCGGCCTGCGCCGGAATGACGGCGGTGGGCGTCATATTAAGCGAACTTGCGTTTTTCGCCCGCACCAAACAGGTTGCTGTGGCAGCGGCCGCACAGGGTCGGATGGTCCGCGTGAGCGCCGACGTCGGCGCGATAGTGCCAGCAACGCTCGCACTTCTCCGCCTTCGATGCCGCCACATTGACCGCTTCTTCCGCCTCGGTCGCCACTTCGCTTACCGATGCCAGCGAGGTGATGAAGATGAACTTCAGATCATCCTCCAGGCTTGCCAGCACCTTGAACTTGTCGCCGGCGGCCTTGATGCTCAGCTCCGCCTGCAGCGACGAACCGATCGCGCCCGAGGTGCGCAGGTCTTCCAGCTGCTTGGTGACGTCGGTACGCACGGTGCGCAGGGTGCTGTACTTGGCCAGCAGGGCTTCCGCGTCGGTCAGTTCCGGCAGTTGCCACCAGGTCTGGGTGAAGATGGTTTCGTCGCTGGCTTTCCAGCCTTCCGGACCGGCGAAGATTTCCCATGCCTCTTCGGCGGTGAAGGACAGCGCCGGCGCCATCAGGCGCAGCAGGCTTTGCGTCAGGTGGTACAGCGCGGTCTGGGCCGAGCGGCGGGCAGCCGAGGTCACGCCGGTGGTGTACAGGCGGTCCTTCAGGATGTCCAGATAGAAGCCGCCCAGGTCTTCCGAGCAGTAGTTCTGCAGCTTGGAGGTCACCGGCTGGAATTCGTACTGCATGTAGTGCGCTTCGATTTCCTTCTGCAGCGCCGCCATGTTGGCGATGGCGTAGCGGTCGATCTCCAGCAGCTCGGCCACCGGCACGGCGTCCCTGGCGTAGTCGAAGTCCGACAGGTTGGCCAGCAGGAAGCGCAGGGTGTTGCGGATGCGGCGATACGACTCGGTCACGCGCTTGAGGATCTCGTCGGAGATCGACAGCTCGCCGGTGTAGTCGGTCGAGGCGACCCACAGGCGCAGCATGTCGGCACCCAGCTTGTTCCATACGTCCTGCGGCGCCACCGTGTTGCCGATCGACTTGGACATCTTCTTGCCTTCGCCGTCGACCACGAAGCCGTGGGTCAGCAGCGCCTTGTACGGCGGTGCGCCGTTCAGCATCGAGGAGGTCAGCAGCGAGGAGTGGAACCAGCCGCGGTGCTGGTCCGAACCTTCCAGATACAGGTCGGCCGGGAAGGCCGACTGCTCCTTGTGCGAGCCGCGCAGCACGGTCTGGTGGGTGGTGCCGGAGTCGAACCACACGTCCAGCGTGTCCTTGTTCTTCTCGTATTGCGAGGCTTCGTCGCCGATCAGGTCTTTCAGGTCGAGCGACTGCCAGGCGGCGATGCCGTCTTTTTCGATCAGCTGTGCCACTTGCTCCAGCAGTTCCGGGGTGCGCGGGTGCAGGGCGCCGGTTTCCTTGTGGACGACGAAGGCCATCGGCACGCCCCATTGGCGCTGGCGCGACAGGGTCCAGTCAGGACGGTTGGCGATCATGCCGTGCAGGCGCGCCTTGCCCCAGTCCGGGAAGAACTGGGTTTCGTCGATGCCTTTCAGCGCGGTCTGGCGCAGGGTAGGGCCGCCGTCCTTCGGATGTGCGTCCATGCCGGCGAACCACTGCGAGGTGGCGCGGTAAATGATCGGCGACTTGTGGCGCCAGCAGTGCATGTAGCTGTGGTCGAACATCTTCAGTTCGAACAGGGCGCCGGCTTCTTTCAGCGCGTTGCAGATTGGCTTGGACGCTTCCCAGATGGTCTGGCCGCCGAACAGCGGCAGGGTGGAGGCGTATTTGCCGTCGCCCATCACCGGGGTCAGTATGCTGTCGTCCTTCATGCCGTGCGCGCGGCACGAGATAAAGTCGTCCAGGCCATAGGCTGGCGCCGAGTGCACGATACCGGTGCCGCTGTCGGTGGTCACGTAGTCGGCCATGTAGACCGGCGACAGGCGGTCGTAGAACGGATCGGCCGCGTACAGCGGGTGGCGGAAGCTGACGCCGTCGAAGGCCGCGCCGTGGGCGGTGCCGATGGTGGTGCCTTCCAGCTTGTAGCGCGCCAGGCAGGATTCCACTAGGTCCTGCGCCAGGATCAGCAGCAGCGGCTGGCCGTCACGCTCGGTCTGCACCAGCGAGTAGATCACTTCCGGGTGCACGTTCAGCGCCTGGTTGGACGGGATGGTCCATGGCGTGGTGGTCCAGATGACGATGTAGCCGTTATCGGTTGGCAGCTGCGGCAGGCCGAAGATCTGCGCCAGCCTGGCGGTATCGGCAAACTTGAAGCCGACGTCGATGGCCGGATCGCGCTTGTCCTTGTACTCCACTTCCGCCTCGGCCAGTGCGGACTGGCAGTCGAAGCACCAGTTGACCGGCTTCAGGCCGCGGTACACATAGCCTTTTTCCAGCAGCTTGCCGAGGGCGCGCAGTTCGTCGGCCTCGTTGGAGTAGTTCATGGTCAGGTAAGGATTCTGCCACTCGCCCAGCACGCCCAGGCGGATGAAGTCCTTGCGCTGGCGGTCGACCTGTTCGTAGGCGTAGGCGCGCGCCTTGGTCAGTACTTCGCCGGTCGGCAGGTTCTTGCCGTATTGTTTTTCGATCTGGATCTCGATCGGCATGCCGTGGCAATCCCAGCCCGGCACGTAAGGCGCGTCGTAGCCGGCCAGGGTGCGGGCCTTGACCACCATGTCTTTCAGGATCTTGTTGACGGCGTGGCCGATGTGGATGTCGCCGTTGGCGTACGGCGGGCCGTCGTGCAGGATGAATTTAGGACGGCCGGCGGCCGCCTTGCGCACGCGCTCGTAGATTTTCTTGTCTTGCCATTGCTTGACCCAGTTCGGCTCGCGCTTGGCCATATCGCCACGCATCGGGAACGGGGTTTCGGTCATATTGACCGGGTATTTACTCTCTGGCTTCTTTGCGGATTTGTTATCGGACATGGTATGCGTTCAGTGATTTATTCGGGTGTTCTGTGTAGCCGGCGCTCGTAGCTGATCGCGCGGTCAAATTCGGTCGGTGGCGCGCCTGGCGAAAAAAGCGCGGGCGATGTCGGCGTCGCGGTTAATGGCGGCCGTCAGCGTCGGCAGGTCGACGTATTTTTCCTCGTCGCGGATCTTTTGCAGGAATTCGACGCGCACCTGCTTGCCGTAGCAGTTCTGGGCGAAGTCGAATACGTGCACCTCCAGCAGCACGCGGCCGCTGTCGTCGACGGTCGGGCGCACGCCCAGGCTGGCCACGGCGGGCAAGGGCTGATCGGCCAGGCCGTGCACCTGCACGATGAAGATGCCGGACAGCGCGGGGCGGTGCGGCACGCGCAGGTTGAGGGTCGGGAAGCCCAGCGTGCGGCCCAGTTTCTGGCCGTGGATCACATGGCCGGAGATGGCGTAAGGATGGCCCAGCAAGGCGTCGGCATGCGCGAAATCTCCCTCGGCCAGCGCGGCGCGCACGGCGGAGGAAGAGATGCGGATGCTGCCGTTCATCACGGTGGGCAGGGTCTCGACGTGGAATCCGTAATGCCGGCCGGCTTCCAGCAGCATTTGCACATTGCCGGCGCGGCGTGCGCCGTAGCAGAAATCGTCGCCGACCATCAGCCATTTCACGTGCAGGCCTTCGACCAGCACTTTCTCGGTGAATTCCTGCGGCGTCAGGGCGGCGAAGGACGAGGAGAAGTGTTCGACGATGACGCGGTCGATGCCGTTGTCGGACAGCGATTGCAGCTTGTCGCGCAGGTTGGCGATGCGGGCCGGGGCCTTGGACAGGTCGCCGGACTTCTGGGCGAAGAATTCGCGCGGATGCGGTTCGAAGGTCATCACGGCCGCTTCCAGCCCGAGGCGGTCGGCGGCGGCGCGCACGCGGGCCAGCAAGGCCTGGTGGCCGAGGTGGACGCCGTCAAAATTGCCGATCGTGAGCGCGCAGGGCGCACGCGCCGCTGCATTGGGAAGACCTCGAAATACCTTCATGGGAATCTGGGGGAAAACTATCGCAAATAAGGGATTATACGGGCAAACCCCCAAAGCGAAAAAAAAGCGCTGCCGGCGGGCCGGACAGCGCTTTGTGCATTAGCCTATCCGAATTACATCGGACGGTTAATGTTCATGACCCAGTAGCGCGCCAGGTCGGCGGTGCCGTCGGTGCCTTTCACCGATTTCAGGGTGCTCAGCGCAGCTGGTTTCTTGCCGGCGATGTTTTGCGCGATGCCCAGGTGCAGCTTGATGGCTTCCGGATTCTTGCCGGTGCCCAGCTTCACCGCCTGTTCCATCAGCGGCAGACCTTTGTCAGCCTTGCCTTGCGCAACCAGGGCGTAGCCCAGGTTGGCCAGGGCGTCGGCGTCCTTGGCTTTTTCCGCTTCGGCCTGGTTGGCGGCCAGCTTGGCGTCGAACTCGGTCTGGGTCTTGGCGGCCAGGTCTTTCAGGCGCTGGTGACGGGCGGCGTCGGAACCGGTGCCCAGCGCACCTTTTTTGTAGCCTTGGTCGATGATCTTGATGGCTTCGGCCGGGTTGCCGGCCTGCAGGGCCAGCTGGCTCATTTCCATGTATTCGTTAGGCTTGGACAGCAGGCCCAGTTGCAGGCGCAGGCGCAGCAGGTCCAGCGACAGCGACGACGAGAAGCCCGGCTTGGTCTGCACGCGTTGCAGCAGGTCGGCCCAGGTCTGTGGCTTCGGATAGCTGGCAGCCATCTTTTCCAGGGTCTGCACGTAGCCAGCCTTGTCGTTTTGCTTGAGCTGGATGTTGGCCAGCATGCCCAGCTGGTTTTCGTTCAGGCTCTTGGCGTTTTGCAGCTCTTTGGCCGCTTCGGCGTATTTGCCGGTGGTGTAGTAGATCTGGACGATGTATTCCTGGGCCTGGGTGTTGCCCGGGTTGTCCCTCAGCACGCGCTGGAAGGCGCTGATGGCTTTGGGATAGTCCTTGGCGCGGTAGTAGATGCCGGCCAGGGCTTCAGCGAATTTGGGCGATTCGGCAGCGGACAGCTTGCCGGAGTTCAGTACCGATTCAAAGGCTTTAGCGGCGGCGTCGTTATCGCCAGCGGCAACTGCAGCCGAGGCACGGGTGCGCTCGATCAGGTAGGTTTCGTTGGCGGTTTTGCCGCCGACTGCGTCGGTTTCTTTCAGTTTAGCCAGCGCTTCTTTGTTCTTGCCAGCTGCGGCCAGTTTCTGTGCTTCTTGCAGTGGCTTGCCGATTTCAGCACGCACGGACTCGGCGGCGTACGCTACCGACGAGATGCCGGCGATAGGAGCTGCTGCGGTAAAACCAATGGCGGCCATTACCAGGCCGAGATGAGCGAGACGAAACTTGGTCATGGGTGAGTTTTCTTTCATCAAAAAACGAAAATAGGCAGGAAAAGGTCCTGCCTATTATAGTGTGGGACTGTTTATTGGAACTGTTCGTTACCGACCAGACCAATCTTGGTCACGCCCAGACGCTGAGCCGAAGCCATCACGCCTGCTACGACCTTGTACGACACCAGCTTGTTCGGACGCAGATGCACTTCCGGCTGGTCAGCTTGCGCTGCAACTTCGGTCAGTTTGGCTTCCAGGGTGCCGCGGTCAGGAATGACTGCGTTATCCCACAGAATCGTACCGTCGAAGTCGACGTCAATCGTAATGACCACTGGTTCCTTGGTTGGCGGTGGCGGGGTGCCGACCGGCATGTTCAGGTTGACCGAGTGGTTGGCTTTCGGAATCGTAATGATCATCATGATAATCAGCACCAGCATCACGTCGATGAGGGGCGTCATATTCATTTCCATCATTGGTTCCGGATCCGCGCCACCGCTGGATGGCGAGCCGACATTCATACTCATGAATATTTCCTTTGTAGAAGGGCAGGCCTGAACTACAGGCCTGCGATGCACTGTCGGGTATTAACCCTTATCAGGCGGTTCGGTGATGAAGCCGACCTTCTGAATACCAGCACGCTGGGTCGTGTAAATCACCTTGCCGATTGCTTCGTAGCGGGTTTCTTGGTCGCCACGTACATGTACTTCCGGCTGAGGCAATTTCACAGCTTCCACCTTCAGATTGTCGAACAGCTCGTTGGCATCGCGCATTTTGCGCTGATTCCAGTAGATGTCGCCATCTTTGCTGACAACGATGTTGACGTCTTCAGGCTTGGTCTGGATAACCTGGTTGGTTTCTTCTGGCAGCTTGATCTTGATCAGCTTCAGAACAACCGGGCTCGTGATCAGGAAGATAATCAGCAGAACCAACATGATGTCCACGAGGGGCGTCGTGTTGATTTCCGACATGACTTGATCTTCGTCTCCGCTCTCGGAGCCTACGGACATGGACATGATGAATTAGCCTACTTTTTTGGAGCCGGTTGCGGTCGACATTGCGCCCGAGATCAGCACCGAGTGCACGTCAGCCGAGAAAGCACGCACGTCTTCCATTGCCGACTTGTTACGACGCACCAGCCAGTTGTAACCCAGAACGGCTGGAACTGCCACGAACAGACCGAAGGCGGTCATGATCAGCGCTTCACCCACTGGACCTGCCACTTTGTCGATCGAGGCGTTACCCGACATGCCGATGGCGATCAGCGCATTGTAAATACCCCAAACGGTACCGAACAGACCGATGAACGGTGCGGTCGAACCCACGGTTGCCAGGAACGACAGGCCGTCTTGCAGACGCGACTGAACTTTGTCCACGGCGCGCTGGATCGACATGGTCACCCAGGTCGACAGGTCGATTTGTTCCAGCAGGGCGCCGTCGTGGTGCGCGGTGGCCTTGGTGCCGGTTTCAGCGATGAAGCGGAATGGCGAGCCTTCGGTCAGCGAAGCCGAACCAGCAGCGATCGACGAAGCTTTCCAGAACTTGGCCGAGGTTTCTTTCGACTGTTTGAAGATCTTGGTCTGGTCGATCAGCTTGGTGATGATGATGTACCACGAACCCATCGACATCAGCGACAGGATGATCAGGGTGCCGCGCGATACGAAGCCGGCTTCCCACACAGCGGCGAAGCCGTATGGATTTTCCACTTCTTCTTTGCCGCCGTGGGCTGCTGGCGCTGCTGCTGGAGCTTCAGCTGCTGGTGCTGGTGCTGCTGCCGCATCCGCTGCCGGCGCAGCTGCAGGGGCCGAAGCGGCGGCCGAGGCTTGCTCTTGCGCGAAGGCAGGGGCGCTCACCAGGGCGGTGGCTGCGGTCACCGAGAACAGCACAGCGGCCAGTACAGCGGACAAACGGGTATTCTTAAACATGCTTCCTCCAAATTGATAAAATAATCAGATCGCTGGCGTAATGACAACGAAATTACTATGTGAGACGATGGTTTGTCTCGGTTTTACTCCAGCGTCCAGACGTATTGCATCTGCTGCCAGCCCTCTTGTGGTACGCCGTCCACGGTGGCCGGTTTGAAACGGCACTTCGTGATACCAGCGACCGCAGCTTTATCCAGATCTCTAAAGCCACTCGATTTCACAACTTTCGAATCCGCCACGCGACCATCGGCAGCGATCAGGAACGACAGCTGGACGGTACCGGTTTCTTCGTTACGCAGCGACGACTTCGGCCATTCCGGCTTGGCGCAAGTGCTGAAGTCAACCACTGCCGCAGTGCGCACACCGGTTTTCGCCGGACCCGGAGGCGCTGCCGGTGGTGCTGGCGGTGCTTTCTGGATCTCAGTCGTTGCCGGCTTCACGTTGGTCGCGTTCGCGATCGTGTTGTTCGGCGGTGGCGGCTGCTGCACGTTCACCTCAACTGGCGGGATGAAAGGCGGTGGTGGTGCCTTCATCTCTGGCGGAGGTGGCGGTGGTGGGAGTTCCTTTGGTGGAGGAGGTTTCACCTCCTCAATGATCTTGGTCTCCACTGGTGCGACCATTTTGGCCACCAGACGTTTTCCCAAGCCCGTCACGATCCCATAAGCGACCAGGATGTGCAACAAAACGACAATTGTGATGCCTGTAAAGTTCTTCCCGGTGCTTTTCTCGTTGTGCGTGAAATTCATGCCTGCTTTCTCCAATACCAACTCTCTTTGGTGCTACTTAAACCCCAAAATGGCGACACAAAACAACAGCCGCATCCGGGACGTCGGCGAATTATACATACGAATTCTTGATTTTACATAGAATTTTCATCCCTAAAACCGGTTAAATTTCATAGGGTTTTCCTATATGGTAGCGCTCACTTTGCACCGTTCTGGCTCAAGGAGCAAGACTGCGCGGCGCATTTTTGGGCGCTACCGCACCACGACATTACTTAGTTTTCCCTTAAGGCCAAAAACGGAATTTTATGCCGGTAATTTTACTACCCTCAATTGATAATTTGGCCGCAAATGTTTCTTTGGTGAAATTATGGCGCGCCATCCTATACAAGTTAGTTCAGAAAAACATTGACTTCCTGCCCGCGCCGTGCCTTCAACAAAAAAACCGGGGAAAGCGCATCGTCGCCGTCCCCGGTTTGAACTCTTGCAAGAGCCGTGCCTGAATCCGGACGGCGCTGCCAAAGCCTTATATATATGTTGGGTCAGGGCGTGCGGCCGCGCTTCTCCCGTTTGACCTCCAGCGTGCTGACCACTTCGCCGCTGGGACCCACGGTTTCCAGGTGCACATCGAAGCCCCACAAACGGGCCACATGCTTGAGCACTTCGCCAGCCTGCTGGTTGAGCGGGCGGCGCTGGAACTGGCTGTGGCGCAGGGTCAGCGCCCGGTCGTCCTGGGTATTGACCGACCAGACCTGGATGTTGGGCTCACGGTTCCCCAGATTATATTGTTCTGCAAGCTGCTGGCGCACGTATCGGTAGCCGAGGTCGTCGTGGATGGCCGAGACGCTGAGCTTTTCGTTATTGTCGTCGTCCAGCACGGCAAAGAAGTGGAACTCGCGTATCAGCTTGGGCGACAGGTATTGGGCGATGAAGCTTTCGTCCTTGAAATTGCGCATGGCGAAGTCCAGCGTCTTGCGCCAGTCGCTGCCGGCAATGTCGGGGAACCATTCGCGGTCTTCGTCGGTCGGGTTCTCGCAGATGCGGCGGATGTCGGTCATCATGGCAAAGCCCAGCGCGTACGGGTTGATGCCGCTGTAATAGGGGCTGTTGACCGGCGGCTGGTAGACCACATTGGTATGGCTCTTCAGGAATTCCATCATGAAGCCATCGCCCACCACGCCCTCGTCGTACAACTGGTTGAGGATGGTGTAATGCCAGAACGTGGCCCAGCCTTCGTTCATCACCTGGGTTTGCCGCTGCGGGTAGAAGTACTGCGAAATCTTGCGCACGATGCGCACCATCTCGCGCTGCCACGGCTCCAGCAGCGGCGCGTATTTCTCGATGAAGTACAGCAGGTTTTCCTCCGGCTCGGGAGGAAAGCGTTTAACTACGTGCTCGGCTTCTTCTTCCTCGCGCCGGGGCAGGGTGCGCCACAGTTCATTGATCTGCGACTGCATATAAGCCTCGCGCTCCTTCTGGCGCGCGCGCTCCTGCGCCATCGACAGCTTGGCCGGCCGCTTGTAGCGGTCGACGCCATAGTTCTGGATGGCGTGGCAGGAGTCCAGCAGCAGCTCGACCGCGTCGATGCCGTGGCGCTGCTCGCATTCGGCGATGTAATTCTTGGCAAACACCATGTAGTCGACGATGGCGTCGGCGTCGGTCCAGGTGCGGAACAGGTAATTGCCCTTGAAGAAGGAATTATGGCCATACGCCGCGTGCGCGATCACCAGCGACTGCATGGTCAGGCTGTTCTCCTCCATTAAATAGGCGATGCACGGATTGGAATTGATGACGATCTCGTAGGCCAGCCCCATCTGCCCGCGCTTGTAGCCCTTCTCGGTGGAAAGGAAGTGCTTGCCGAACGACCAGTGGTTGTACGACACCGGCATGCCGACCGAGGTGTAGGCATCCATCATCTGCTCGGCGGTGATGATTTCCAGCTGGTTGGGATACGTATCCAGCCCGAAGCCCTCGGCCACGCGGCGGATTTCCTGGTGTATCTGCTCGATCAGCTCGAACGTCCATTCGGATTGCTCCGGCAGGGCGTTCGGGTGCTTCGGCTTGGGTTGCGTCATGTCGTTCATGATTATTTCGGCTGCTTCTTGAACAGTTCGCGGAACACCGGATAGATATCGGCCGGCGTGACGATTTTCTGCATGGCGAAGTGCGGATGGTGATCCGGCACTTGCGAATATTGCTCCCACAGGTTTTGCGGCGGACCGTCGGTAATCTCGACGTAGGTGTAGTACTGCACCTTGGGCATGATGGTATTGACCAGCAGCTGGCGGCACAGCACCGAGTCGTTGTCCCAGTTGTCGCCGTCCGAGGCCTGGGCCACGTAGCTGTTCCAGCTGCCGGCGGCAAAGCGTTCGTCGATGATCTTGTCCAGCAGGTGCAGGGCCGAGGACACCACCGTGCCGCCCGACTCGCGCGAGTGGAAGAATTCCTCCTCGTCCACCTCGGCCGCGGCCGTGTGGTGGCGGATGAATACCACCTCGATCTTGTCGTACACCCGCTTGAGGAACAGGTAGAGCAGGATGAAGAAGCGCTTGGCGGTATCCTTGCGGGTTTCATCCATGGAGCCGGACACGTCCATGATGCAGAACATCACCGCCTGCGTCATCGGCTTGGGCACCTTGACGCGGTTGGTGTAGCGCAGGTCGAACGGGTCGATGAAGGGAATGGCCAGCAGGCGCGTGTGCAGGTGGTGGATCAGTTTTTTCAGCTCCACCACGCGGGCGTCCTGCAGCGGCACGCCTTCCAGCAGCAGTTCTTCCAGTTCGCGCTCGGCCTCGATCACGCGCTTGCGCGAGTTGCCGCCGACGGCGATGCGCCGGCCCAGCGCGCCGCGCAGCGAGCGCAGCACGTGGATATTGGATGGCGTGCCCGACATATTGTAGCCGGCGCGCTGGTTTTTAAAGTCGGTGGTGGCGGTCAGCTGGGTCTTGACCATGTGCGGCAATTCCAGGTCTTCGAAGAAGTAGTTCATGAATTCTTCGCGCGACAGCTCGAAGATGAAGTCGTCCTCGGTGACCTGGTCGCTGTTGCCGGCCTTGCCGCGGCCGGCGCCGGCGCCGCCCTTGGGGCGGTTGATCTGGTCGCCCTTCTGGTATTCCTGGTTGCCGGGATTGACAACCTCCCACACGCCGCCATGGGCGTGGCCAAAGGAAGGCTCGCTCACATCCTTGACCGGGATGGAGACCTTTTCGCCGTTTTCAACGTCGGTGATGGAACGGCCTTTGATGGCGCGCCCCACCGCGTCCTTGATCTGGGCTTTGTAACGCCGCAAGAATCGCTCGCGGTTGACTGCAGACTTGTTCTTGCCCTGCAAACGTCGGTCGATGAGGTAAGTCAAAAGATGCCTCCTGCTGCTATTGGTCGGCGCCGGGCCACCCGAGGCGTGCAACCCCGGGCGGCGCGGAAATACTGCTTAGGACGACTTCCTCACACGCAGATACCATTCGCACAGCAAGCGCACTTGCTTGGCCGTGTAGCCTTTCTCCACCATGCGCGCGACAAAATCGGCGTGCTTGTTGGCGTCTTCCGCGCTGGCCTTGGCGTTGAACGAAATCACCGGCAGCAGTTCCTCTGTATTGGAGAACATCTTCTTCTCAATGACGGTGCGGAACTTCTCATAGCTGGTCCACGCCGGATTCTTGCCGCCGTTGTTGGCGCGCGCGCGCAGGCCGAAGTTGACGATCTCGTTACGGAAGTCTTTCGGATTCGAAATGCCGGCCGGCTTCTCGATTTTTTCCAGCTCGTTGTTCAGCGACTCGCGGTCGAAGCTTTCGCCGGTATCCGGGTCGCGGTATTCCTGATCCTGGATCCAGAAGTCGGCAAAGGTGACGTAGCGGTCGAAGATGTTCTGGCCATACTCGGAATACGATTCCAGGTAAGCGGTCTGGATTTCCTTGCCGATGAATTCCACATAGCGCTGCGCCAGATGCTCCTTGATATAGGAGAAGTACTTCTGCTCCAGCTCGGGCGGGAACTGCTCGCGCTCGACCTGCTGCTCCAGCACGTACAGCAGGTGCACCGGATTGGCCGCCACTTCGGTGTTATCGAAGTTGAACACCTTGGACAGGATCTTGAACGCGAAGCGCGTCGACAAGCCGTTCATGCCCTCATCCACGCCGGCATAGTCCACATATTCGTGGATCGACTTGGCTTTCGGGTCGGTGTCCTTGAGGTTTTCACCGTCGTACACCAGCATCTTGCTGAAGATGCTGGAGTTTTCCGGGTCTTTCAGGCGCGACAGAATGGCGAACTGCGCCATCATGCGCAAGGTGCCGGGCGCGCACGGCGCCGCCGACAGCGAGGAGTTGAACAGCAGCTTGTCGTAAATCTTGATCTCGTCGGTCACGCGCAGGCAGTACGGCACTTTGACGATGTAGATACGGTCGAGGAAAGCCTCGTTGTTGCGGTTGTTCTTGAACGACTTCCATTCCGATTCGTTCGAGTGCGCCAGCACGATGCCGTCGAACGGGATGGCGCCGAAGCCTTCCGTGCCCTTGTAGTTGCCTTCCTGGGTGGCGGTCAGCAGCGGGTGCAGCACCTTGATCGGCGCCTTGAACATCTCGACGAATTCCATCAAGCCCTGATTGGCCAGGCACAGGCCGCCCGAGTAGCTGTAGGCGTCCGGATCGTCCTGCGAATAATCTTCCAGCTTGCGGATGTCGACCTTGCCGACCAGCGAGGAAATATCCTGATTGTTTTCGTCGCCCGGCTCGGTCTTGGAAATGGCCACCTGTTTCAGCACCGACGGATAGCGCCGGACCACGCGGAACTGGTTGATGTCGCCATTGAATTCGTGCAGGCGCTTCACCGCCCACGGCGAGGGGATATTGCGCAGATAGCGGCGCGGGATGCCGAAATCTTCTTCAAGAATGGCGCCGTCCTCCTCTTCGTTGAACAGGCCGAGCGGCGACTCGTTGACCGGCGACCCCTTCAGGCAATAGAAGGGCACGTGTTCCATCAGGGATTTGAGCTTTTCCGCGATCGAGGATTTACCGCCGCCCACCGGGCCCAGTAAATACAGTATTTGCTTGCGTTCTTCCAAACCTTGCGCCGCGTGGCGGAAGTAGGAAACCACTTGCTCAATCACTTCCTCGGTGCCGTAGAATTCGCGGAATGCCGGATAAATCTTGATGACCTTATTCGCAAAGATACGTGATAACCGGGTGTCATTGCGGGTATCGACCAGGGTCGGTTCGCCAATGGCGGCCAGCATGCGTTCGGCAGCACTGGCGTAGGTAAGCCGGTCTTTCTTGCAAAGTTCGAGATACTCCTTCATGGACATCTCTTCTTCTTTGGTTCGTTCGTATCGTGCGGCGTAGTTGTCAAAAATGGTCATTTGAATGTCCTTTAATGATGGAAACCTGCTTGTCACGAGTCACCGGCAGTTCGCCTGCCCTGGCTCTGGTTCGTATAATTCCTTTCTCTCTTATTTTTCTTCTTGGTCAGCTTCCTTTGGGTGGCGCGGATTGCCCGCGCCGATGAGCTGGCTTTATGGCCGGATGGCGGCTTTTATGTGTTGGTCGTAACGCTTCTTACGTCTATGAAATTGATTATTGCGCTATTGGTGCAGGAAGTCAAAAGGTATGTCGTAATATCGTTAATACCCTTTTGTAACTGCATGATTTAACGGCGAAATATCGAATTAATCACGTGAATTTCCAAGCGTTTTTTTGTCCTTCGCCACCACAGTAACATGCCTTTGAAAGATGTGCTGTCGCAGTGCCGCCGCATGAGATAAGATGAACCGATTCAAGCAATCAAGTAACAGGGAAAATCAAATGTTGAACGAACACTTGCGCCGCGTTTTGCAGCAGATGCCGAAAGCCGAGCTGCACATCCACATCGAAGGCTCGCTGGAGCCGGAGCTGATCTTCGCGCTGGCCGAGCGCAACGGCGTCAAGTTGGCCTACGGCTCGGTGGAAGAATTGCGCGCGGCGTATGCCTTCACCGATCTGCAATCTTTCCTCGACATCTACTATGCCGGCGCCAGCGTGCTGTTGAAGGAGCAGGATTTCTACGACATGACGGCGGCCTACCTCAAGCGCGCCGAGGCCGACAATGTGCGCCATACTGAGATCTTCTTCGATCCGCAGACGCACACCGCGCGTGGCGTGCCGATGGACGCGATCATCAACGGCATTTACCGCGCCTGCCAGGACAGCCCGGTCAGCGCCACGCTGATCCTGTGTTTCCTGCGCCACCTGTCGGAAGAGGACGCCATCGCCACGCTGGAAGCGGCGCTGCCGTATCGCGACAAGTTCATCGGCGTGGGGCTGGATTCGTCGGAGGTCGGCAACCCGCCGGAGAAATTCGCGCGCGTGTTCGCACGCAGCCGCGAGCTGGGCCTGCATCTGGTGGCGCACGCCGGCGAAGAGGGGCCGCCGGCCTACATCTACACCGCGCTCGATACGCTGAAGGTGGAGCGCATCGACCATGGCGTGCGCTGCCTCGAAGACGCGGCCCTGACCGCGCGTCTGGCCAGGGAACAGATGGCGCTGACCGTGTGCCCGCTGTCCAACATCAAGCTGTGCGTGTTCGATAAGATGGAACAGCACAACCTGCTGCAACTGCTGGATGCCGGCATCCTCGCCACGGTGAACTCGGACGACCCGGCTTACTTCGGCGGCTATATGAACGACAACTTCATCGCGACGTTTGAAGCGTTGCCGCTGGGCTTGTCGCACGCGCACCGCCTGGCGCGCAACGGCTTCGCCGCCGCCTTCCTGCCGGAAGCGCAGAAGCAAAAGTATCTGGCCGAAGTCGACGCATTCTTTGCCAAGATCTAAATGTTCAAACTCGCCCTGAAAATGACCGCGCGCGACTGGCGCGCCGGTCAATTGCGCTTTCTGCTGATCGCGCTGACGGTAGCGGTGGCCGCCTTGTCGGCCACCGGCTTCTTCATCGACCGCCTGCGCAGCGGGCTGGATCGCGACGCGCACCAGTTGCTGGGCGCCGACGTCGCTGTCAGCGCCGACCTGCCGGTGCGCGCGGAATGGCGCACGCAAGCCGAGCAGCGCGGGCTGGTGCTGACCGACGCCATCACCTTCCCCAGCATGGCGCAGGCGGGCGAAGGCGAACAATCCTCGTCTGTGCTGGCGGCGCTGAAAGCCGTGGGACCCGGCTATCCGCTGCGCGGCAAGGTCAGGATCACCACCGATGCGGCGCAAGCCGAACAAAGCAACGGCACGCCCGCTACCGGCACGCCCGCACCCGGCACTGTGTGGGTGGAGCCGGGCCTGCTGGGCAGCCTGAACGCCAGGGTCGGCGACACGCTCAAGCTGGGCGATAAGAGCTTCACCATCGCGCAGTTGATTGCCGCCGAACCGGATCGCGGCGCCAATTTCCTGGCGTTTGCGCCGCGTGTGATGTTTGCGCTGCAGGATCTGGAGGCGACCAATCTGATACAACCCGGCTCGCGCGTGAACTACCGCCTGCTGGCCGGCGTGCCGCCGTCGCTGAAAAACGGCGCGGCGGTAGCCAAGGCTTACCAGCAGTGGCTGGAAGCGCAAATCAAGGATAACAACATCAAGGGCGTGCGGGTGGAGTCGCTGGATAGCCGCCCTGAAATGCAAACCACGCTGGAGCGGGCCGACCGTTTCCTGTCGCTGGTCGGCTTGCTGTCGGCCATGCTGGCCGCGGTGGCCGTGGCCATGGCCGCGCGCCGCTTCATGCAGCGCCATCTCGACGCCTGCGCCATGCTGCGCTGTCTGGGCCTGACGCAGAATCAGGTCACGGTCATGTATCTGATCGAATTCCTGCTGGTCGGCCTGCTGGGCAGTGCGGCCGGCGTGGTGCTGGGATTTGGCGCGCACTACGTGCTGCTGGAGATGCTGGGCGCGCTGGTGTCCAGCGAATTGCCGGCGCCGACCATTTATCCCGGCCTGCAAGGCCTGGCCATCGGCATCCTGCTGCTGGCCGCGTTTGCGCTGCCGCCCATCCTGCAGCTGCGCAAGGTGCCGCACAACCGCGTGATTCGCCGCGAACAGGATCCGCCGCAAGTGGGCGCGCTGGCGACCTATGGTTTCGGCATGGCCGGCTTTGTGGCGCTGCTGCTGTGGCAGGCGGGCGATCCGAAGATGGCGTTGTACACGGCTCTGGGTTTCTTCGGCGCGTTTGCGCTGTTCGGGCTGGTGGGCTGGCTGGGCCTGAAGTCGCTGCGGTCGCTGCGTGGCGCCATCGACCACCAAAGCTGGCGTTTTGCGATTACTTCCTTGCAGCGCCGCCCCGGCGCCACCATCGTGCAAATCGTCTCGCTGGCGCTGGGCATGATGGCGCTGCTGGTGCTGACCGTGGTGCGCGGCGACCTGATGACCGCCTGGCGCAACGCCACGCCGGCCGATGCGCCGAATCGCTTCATCATCAATATCCAGCCGGAGCAGCAGCAAGCGATTGCACAGCGCCTGAAGGCGGCCGGCGTGGATTACGCACCGCAGTATCCGATGATACGCGGCCGCCTGACGCAGGTGAACGGCAAGCCGGTCACCGCCGAGACCTACACCGACGATCGCGCGCGCGGCCTGGCCGACCGCGAGTTCAATCTGTCCACCATGGCGCGGATGCAGGCCGAAAACAAGATCGTCGAAGGCAGGTGGTTCGAGGACAAGCCGGGTTACCCGGAAGTGTCGGTGGAAGAGGGCATCGCCAAAACGCTGCGCTGGAAGCTGGGCGACAAGCTGCGCTTCGAGATCGCCGGCGCGCCGGTGGATGTGACCATCACCAGCATCCGCAAGCTGGACTGGGGCTCGATGCGGGTGAACTTCTTCGCCATCATCAACCCGGCGGCGATGACGGACGTGTCGCAAAGCTGGATCACCGCTTTCCACCTGCCGCAAGGGCAGGGCGCGGTGATGAATGCGCTGACGCGCGATTTCCCCAACCTGACCATCGTCGATGTCGGCGGCATTCTGCGGCAGGTGCAGGCGGTGCTGGATCAGGTGATTACGGCGGTGGAGTTTCTGTTCATCTTCACCCTGGCTTCCGGCGTGCTGGTGCTGTACGCGGCGCTGATGGGATCGCAGGATGAGCGCACCCGCGAGGCCGGCCTGCTGCGCGCGCTGGGCGCCACCCGCAGGCAGCTGTCGCAGGCGCAGTTGATCGAGTTCACGCTGGTGGGCGCGCTGTCCGGCGCGCTGGCGGCCAGCGGTGCTGCCGCCATGGGCTGGGCGCTGGCGACTTATCAGTTCAAGTTTGCGTGGTCTTTCAGCCCGATGGTATGGCTGGTCGGCCTGCTGGCCGGCGCGCTGTGCGCTATCGCCGGCGGCTGGCTGGGGCTGCGCAATGTGCTACGCCAGCCACCGCTGCAAACCCTGCGCGAGGCCTAGGCTGCGATGTCCTGCGGCTGAAGCTCCCGCAGGAACTGCGCGTAAGTGTGTGGGCGTTGTTCGAAGTAGTGCGCCGGCAGGTCGAACAGCGCCCAGTAATACGTCTCCTGGCCTTGGCAGATGCGCGGTGCGGCGCAGTAGCGGTGCCAGTTTTCGGCCATGCTGCTGTTGTACATGCCGTCGCCAAACGGATCGCTGAAAAAGGTCAGCACGCGCCGCTCCAGCAAGGCATGCAGCAGCGAGCGCGGGGCGTCGCTGTCGCGGGCGATTTCATATTGGGCGTACATGCTCTTCTCGGTCTCAATCACCATCAGCGTGGCCTTGCCATGCTGGTCGAGGAACAGGATGCCGGTTGGATTCGGGAAGATGTAGTGCTCGACGAAACCCAGCGTGCGCTTGAGTTCCCGTACCACCTCGGTCAGCGCCGGATCGCACAGGAAGCGGTAGTCGTGCAGGGCCACCATTTCGCGCAGCGTGTCGGAGCCCTGGTCGAAATAGGTGTCCTGCAGCGCCGCTACTTCCATCTCCAGCAGGTCCAGCGCGTGATCGTCGCTCTTCTTGATGTAGCGGTCGATCAGGCCGCGGTTGAAGGCGGCAACCGCGATCTTCTCATCGGCCGCGCCGGTGAACAGGATTTTCTTGCAGGGCAGATGTGCCAGCGCCGCGCAGAATTCCAGCCCGTTCATCTGCGGCATCGAGTAATCCACCACCACCACCGAGGGCGTGGTAAAGCGCTGGCGCCGCTCGGCGATGCGGTAGATGCGTTCCAGATCCAGCGCCACATTGCACTGGTCGGCCGGCAGGTTCTGCATGTCGAAGTTGACGTGCAGCGGCACGCCGCCGCCGGTGCTGTCGGGAGCGCTGTTGTGCAGCCAGTGCAGCGCCTCGGTGGTGTCGTGGAAGGTCTTGTTGGCCAGCGTGGGCGTGAGCTGGAACGACAGGCTGCGCAGGAATGAATCGCTGTCGTCGACCAGCACGGTCAGGGTGGGATGGGCGTAGACGGGTAGGTACATGGTTCACCTCGCGGGAAATTCCAGGATGAAGATGGCGTAGGCGCTCTCGCGCGAGACGCAGCGGATGTTCGCTCCCCAGGCTTCCATGATTTCCTGGCACAGCGCCAGCCCGATGCCCGCGCCGTTGTGCGGCGGGTGCGAATAAAAGCGGCGAAAGATCAGCGGCATGTTTTGCGCGGCGATGCCGCAGCCGGTGTCGATGAACAGCAGGCGTGGCGGCGTGTGGGCGCCGTCGATCACGATGCGCACCCGGCCCTTGCCGGCGCGCTGCACGGCGCGCAGGGCGTTGCGCATCAGGTTCAGCAGCACCACCACCGCCAGCTCGCTCTGGCCGGGGAATTGGAAGTTATGGCGCAGTTCCAGCTGCACGCTCTTTTGCTGCTTCTGATTGATGAAGGGGTAGCGTTTCAGTACCGCCTGCACCACCGATTCCATCGACACCGTCTCCACCGGTTGCAGGTTTTGTCGTACCGCCGTGGCGCTCAGCAGGAACAGGTCGATCATGTGGTTCATGTGGCGCACCTCGAACTGGATGCGCGCCAGCGCGTCGATGATGGTGTAGCGGTCCTCGTTGTCGTGAACCTGGGGACCGGCCATCATGCGCAACAGGCCACGCACATTGGCGTCCACGCTGGTGAGCGGCGTGCGCAGCTCGTGCGCCACCGTGGCCAGGCCGGCGCCCATGCCGGCCAGCTTTTCCTGCGCCAGCACTTCGCGGCTGATTTTGGCGGCCGACAGCACGGCGATGGTGAACCAGTGGATAGGCAACTGCTGCAGCACCGACCTGCTGGCCAGCGCATCGCCGGCGCCGAGCGCCACGGCCGCCGCGCAGGCCAGCACGGTGCCGATGGCGTAGGCGCGCAAGGCCACCCCGGTATCGAAGTGGAACAGCACTACCAGTCCGATCAGCAGCGATTCGCCCCACACGCCCGAAGCATGATTCATCAGGAACATGAAGGTGAAGAAGAAGGGGAAGATATAGCTGAGCGTGACCAGCAGATAGAGGTTCAGCATCTGCCGGCTGAACTGGCGCGCGAACAGGCCGATGGCGCACAGCAGGATGCCCAGCATGCGCAGCGGCAGCGATTCGTAATCCTGCGGGAAAAACTGCCGCCAGATCACGTAGTACAAGGGCATGGCCACCGTGCCGATGCAGGCCAGCAGCAGAACGCGCACGGTCGCATGGTCTTCGCGGCCGTGATACAGCAGCAGGGACTGCAACAGTCCGTGCTGCCAGCGTTTCCAGCGGTCGTGCAGGGGAGGCGTCATGGTGACTATTGAGTTTTATCAAGTCGACATCATCGCCTGTATTTACAACGCCATTGGGAATATCAAAGCAGAGCTTGATCCGTATCAATCTCCATAGGTTTTTTTCGCCGCATGGTGGCGTTTGCAGTTCTTAAAAAAACAATCTTTATTGTCCAAAACTCAATTGGAGGTACCCCCATGAGCTATGCCATTGCCCACCCACACCTGCCGTCCGTGCTGCCGGATTTCGTCACCCGGCGCATGGATTTGCACTACGTCACGCGCATCCAGCAGTTGCTGGGTGGCGAACACCCGCACGCCTGGCAGCCGACGCCGGCCGACGCGGTATTTTTGGCCGGGAACGACTACCTTTGCCTGGCCGGGGAACCGGCGCTGGTGGGGGCGCAGGTGGCGGCCCTGCGGCGCAGCGCCGGCGAATTGCTGATGTCGGCCGTGTATCTCCAGGAGGGCAGCGCCCAGCACCGGCTGGAACGCAAGCTGGCCCAGTTCATGGGCGCCGAGGACGGCATTCTGGCGCAATCCGGCTGGGCCGCCAACGTCGGGCTGGTGCAGACGCTGGCCGCGCCGGGCATCCCGGTCTATCTCGACATGCAGGCGCATGCCTCGCTGTGGGAGGGTGTGCAATCGGCCGGCGCGCTGCCGGTGTCCTTCCTGCACAACGACATGGAGCATTTGCAGAAGCAGTTGCAGCGCCATGGGCGCGGCCTGATCGTGGTCGATGCGCTGTACAGCACCAACGGCAGCGTGGCGCCGCTGGCGGCGCTGGCGGAGATTGCGGAACGCAGCGGCTGCATGCTGATCGTCGACGAGTCGCACTCGCTGGGCACGCACGGCCCGCGTGGCGCCGGCATGGTGGCCGCGCTGGGCTTGAACGAGCGGGTGCATTTCCGAACGGCCTCGCTGGCCAAGGCGTTTGCCGGGCGGGCTGGATTCATCACCTGTTCCAGTCATTTCAAGGGCTACTTCCTGTCCGAGTCGCGCCCGGCGATATTCAGTTCCTGCCTGCTGGGCCATGAACTGGCGTGGTTCGACGCCGCCATCGACTTCATCGCCGCAGCCGATGCGCGCCGCGCCGCCTTGCGTGCCAATACGCGCCTGCTGCGCGAGGAACTGGGCGCGCTGGGCTACAACGTCGGCGAAGGCAGCGAGCAAATCATCGCGCTGGAACCGGGGCCGGAGCCGAAGACGCTGGCGCTGCGCAAGCTGCTGGAAAATCACGGCGTCTACGGCGCCATGTTTTGCGCGCCGGCCACGCCCAAGAACCGCTCGCTGGTGCGGCTGACGCTCAATTCCGGCCTCGATGGAACGGCACTGGCGCGCATCGTCCACGCCTGCGACGAGATCCGCACGCAGGTCGATCTGGAGAACTGGTCTTCCACGCGGCGCTTGCGCAAGCTGGCCTTGGTATAAGCTATCATTGCGGGTATGACCGAAGAATCCCGCACCCTCTATGAAGTAATTGGCGGCGAGCCGACCATCCGCGCGATGGTCGACCGCTTTTACGATTTGATGGAACTCGAACCCGAGTTCCAGCTGCTGCGCTCCGTGCACGGCCCCTCGCTGGAGAACGCCAATCAGCGCCTGTTCATGTTCCTCAGCGGCTGGATGGGCGGACCGGACCTGTACCAGGAAGCGTTTGGCCATCCGCGCCTGCGCATGCGCCACATGCCGTTTGCCATCGGCACGCAGGAGCGCGACCAGTGGCTGCGCTGCATGGCGTGGGCGATGGAAGACGTGGGCATCGACACCGAACTGCGCGTGCGCCTGATGAACTCCTTCTTCCAGACCGCCGACTGGATGCGCAACAAGCCGGATTGATGCCATGACCTCGATCGAGTTTTTCGTCTTGCTGGCTGCGTTGGCCGTCGTGATTGTGCTGCAGGTGCTGGCGTTGCTGCGTGCGCGTGGCGGCGCGGCAGGCGACCTGGCCGAACGCATCGAGCGCGTCGAGCGCGAGGTGCGCATGCAGTTGCAGACGACTGCGCAAACCAGCAACGCGGCCAATGTGCAGCAGTTCGAAGCCATGCGCCGCCAGCTGGAAGAACAGGGCGTGAGCAGCCGTCACGAGCAGACCCGCAATCTCAAGCTGTTTGCCGACACCATGAACCAGCGCATGCTGGAAGTGCGCGTGATGTTGGAGACCAAGATCAAGGATCTGCAAACCGACAACGGCGCGCGTCTGGAAGAGATGCGCAAGACGGTGGATGAAAAACTGCATGCCACGCTGGAGTCGCGCCTGAACGCCTCGTTCCAGCAAGTGTCCGAACGGCTGGAGCGCGTGCACCAGGGCCTGGGCGAAATGCAGCAGCTGGCGCTGGGCGTGGGCGACTTGAAGCGCGTGCTGACCAACGTGAAAACGCGCGGCACCTGGGGCGAGGTGCAGCTGGAAATGCTGCTGGAGCAGGTGTTGACGCCGGACCAGTATGCGAAGAATGTCGAAACGATTGCCGGCAGCGGCGCGCGCGTGGAGTTTGCGCTCAAGCTGCCGGGGCAGACGGAAGGTGGCGCGCCGGTGTGGATGCCGATCGACGCCAAGTTCCCGAAAGAGCAGTACGAACGCCTGCTGGAAGCCGCCGACAGCGCCGATGCGGAGGGCGTGGCGCTGGCCGGCCGCGAGCTGGAACGCGCGGTGCGGGTCGAGGCCAAGACCATCGCCGAGAAATACGTCTCGCCGCCGCACACCACCGACTTTGCCATCCTGTTCCTGCCGACCGAAGGATTGTATGCTGAAGTGATGCGCCGTCCCGGCCTGGCCGATGAGCTGCAACGCGTGAACCGCATCAGCATCGCCGGTCCGTCAACGCTGACGGCGCTGCTCAACAGCCTGCAGATGGGCTTCCGCACGCTGGCGCTGGAAAAACGGTCGTCGGAAGTGTGGCAGGTGCTGGGCGCGGTGAAGACCGAGTTTGCCAAGTTCGGCGACGTGCTGGCCGCGACCAAGCTGACGCTGGAGCGCGCCGCCAAGAATATCGAATCGGCCGAGACGCGCAGCCGCGTCATGGCGCGCAAGCTGAAAACCGTGGAAGCCCTGCCGAGCGAGCAGGCGCAATTGCTGATGGGCGCAGAACTGGACAAGGGCGACCTCGATACCGAATAAGGAGCGCGGTATGAACGGCAAGGTGGTGAGCGCGGCGCACGCCGTGGGCCAGATACGCGACGGCGACACCATCGCCACCGGCGGCTTTGTCGGCGTGGGCTTTGCCGAGAACCTTGCGGTGGCGCTGGAGCAGCGTTTCCTCGCCACCGCCGCGCCGCGCGACCTTACCTTGATCTACGCCGCCGGGCAGGGCGACGGCAAGGAGCGCGGCCTCAATCATCTGGGACACGAAGGGCTGGTGCGGCGTGTGATTGGTGGCCATTGGAGCCTGGTGCCCAGGCTGCAGCAGCTGGCCATCAATGGCAAGGTGGAGGCGTACAACCTGCCGCAAGGCGTCATCAGCCAGCTGTTTCGCGATACCGCCGCCGGCAAGCCGGGATTGCTGACGCATGTAGGCCTCGGCACCTTTGTCGATCCGCGCCATGGCGGCGGCAAGATTAACGAGCGCACCACCGAAGATCTGGTCGAGCTGACCACGCTGGGCGGCAAGGAGCATCTCTTCTACAAAAGCCATCCGATACAGGTGGCGCTGATACGCGGCACCACGGCCGACGCCAACGGCAACGTCACCATGGAGCGCGAGGCGCTGACGCTGGAAGCCCTGGCCATCGCCATGGCGGCGCACAACTCGGGCGGCATCGTCATCGTGCAGGTGGAACGCATCGCGGAGCGCGGCACGCTGAACGCCCGCCAGGTGAAGATTCCCGGCATTCTGGTGGATTATGTGGTGGTGGCCGAGCAGCCGGAATATCACATGCAGACTTTCGCCGAAGCCTACAACGCCGCCTTTTCCGGCGAGGAGCGCCTGGCCTTGTCCGCGTTCGCGGCCATGCCGCTGTCCGATCGGAAGATCATCGCGCGCCGCGCGCTGATGGAGCTGCGGCCGGGGGATGTGGTCAATCTTGGCATCGGCATGCCGGAGGGCGTGGCGGTGGTCGCGGCCGAGCAGCAGATGCTGGAACAGGTAACGCTGACCGCGGAAGCGGGCGTCATCGGCGGCATGCCGGCATCGGGCCTGAATTTTGGCGCGGCCACCAATGCGGAGGCGGTGATCGATCAGCCTTATCAATTTGATTTTTACGATGGCGGCGGGCTGGATGTGGCCATCCTCGGGCTGGCGCAGGCGGACCGCTTCGGCAATCTGAATGTCAGCAAATTCGGCAGCAAGCTGGCGGGCGCCGGCGGTTTCATCAACATCAGCCAGAATGCACGCAAGGTGGTGTTTGTCGGCACCTTCACCGCCGCCGGCGGGACCACGCGCAAATTCGTCCACGAAGTCGAGCATCGCACCTACAGCGGCCAATATGCCGCGCGGCGCGGGCAGGAAGCCTTATTCGTGACGGAGCGCTGCGTATTCCGGCTGGTGCTGCGGGATGGCGTGTCCGGACTAGAGCTGATCGAGATCGCGCCGGATGTCGATCTGGAGCGCGATGTTCTGGCGCTGATGGATTTCCGGCCAGCCATCAGCCCGGATCTGAAAATGATGGAGGCGCACCTGTTTAGTCCATAGTTTTACTTGTTTGTGCGTGTTTTGACGCATTTGTGCGTATTCATGTACAATGAGCGCATGAAATCAGAACCTCTTCTGCCGCCTGAACGGCACGCCTTAATACTCAAACAACTTGCGACGGACGGCCGCGTGCTCGCTGCCGCGCTGGCGCGCGAGCTCAACGTCACCGAAGACACCATCCGCCGCGATCTGCGCGATCTGGCCGCCGCCGGCCTGTGCCAGAAGGTCTACGGCGGCGCGGTGCGTATCGCTGCCGCGCCGGAGGGCGGCACGCTGGTGCAGCGCATGCAGCGCCAGCAGGACGATAAATCGCGGCTGGCCGCGGCGGCTGCGCAACTGGTGGCGCCGGGCAGCACGGTCTTCCTCGACGCCGGTTCCAGCAATCTGGCAATTGCCGAAGCGTTGCCTGCGTCGCCGCTGACCGTGCTGACCAACGCGCCATCCATCGCCGCGCGGTTGCTGGACAAGCCGCACATCGATCTGATCGTGATCGGTGGCCGCGTCCGGCAAAGCCTGGGCGGCAGCGTCGGCGCGACCGCCTTGCGCGAGCTGGAACTGATGCGGCCCGACCTGTATTTCATCGGCGCCTGCGGCGTCGATCTGCAGGGCGGCGTGACGGCAGTCGACTATGAGGAAGCGGAGTTCAAGCGTCGTCTGTCCGCGCAAAGCAAGGCCACTGCCGTCGTTGCCACCGCCAGCAAGATTGGCGCCGTGGCGGCCTACGGCGTGCTGCCGATTTCCCAATTAACCCACTTGATCGTCGAAGCCGGCACCAGCGAGGAAATAGCGGAGGCCTACGCCGCCGCAGGCACCCGTCTGCTGCGGGCCGGCGCATAAACGCATGAACAACTACGGATTGAAACAACGCGTATCGACGCGCCTGGCTTTTCTGGCGGCCGGCATGGCCATGTCTGCGTGGGCGCCGCTGGTGCCTTACGCGAAACTGCGTACCGGCGTCGAAGCCGCGCAACTGGGCCTGCTATTGCTGTGTCTCGGCATCGGCTCGCTGCTGGCGATGCCGGTGACCGGCGTGCTGGCGGCGCGCTTTGGCTGCCGCCGCGTGATCCTGTGGTCTGGCCTTGGCTGCGCCGCAGTGTTCCCGTTTCTGGCGATCGCGCCGAGCGCGCCCTTGCTGGCATTGACCCTGTTCCTGTTCGGCGCCACCATCGGCACGCTGGATGTGTCGATGAATGTGCAGGCGGTGATTGTGGAGAAGGACTACGGCGGCGCGCTGATGTCCGGCTTCCATGGCATGTTCAGCGTCGGCGGCATCGTTGGCGCGGGCGCCATGAGCGCGATGCTGTGGCTGGGCATGGACATCGTCAGCGCCTCGGTGGTGATGACGATGGCGGTGGCGCTGGTGTTGCTGGCCGCTGGCCCGCACCTGCTGCGCGAAGCGCCGGCCGCGGAGCGCGATGCGCCGCTACTGGTGGTGCCGCGCGGCGCGGTGGTGCTGATTGGCTTGCTGTGCATGTTCGTGTTCCTGGCCGAAGGCGCGGTGCTCGACTGGAGCGCGGTGATGCTGACCAACAGCGGCATGAGCAGCGCGCAGGGCGGCCTGGGCTACGCGGCGTTTGCGGTGGCGATGACCATCGGCCGTCTGAATGGCGACAAGATCGTGCAACGCTGGGGTGGCCGCCGCGTTCTGCTGCTGGGCGGACTGGCCGCCGCTGCGGGCTTCTTCACCGTGGTGCTGGCACCGTCGGCGTGGCTGGCGCTGGCGGGCTTTATGCTGATCGGCTTTGGCGCGTCCAACATCGTGCCGGTGCTGTTCACGGCGGCCGGCAGCCAGAATGATATGCCGGCCAGTCTGGCGGTGAGTGCGATTTCCACCATCGGCTATGCCGGTATTCTGGCCGGTCCGGGCCTGATCGGTTTCGTGGCGCACGCCGTCGGCTTGCAGTGGGCCTTTGCGGGGCTGGCCTGCGGCATGCTGCTGGTGGCGATCAGCGGCTCGACAAGCGCTCCAGCCGCAGGCGGTGGCGCTCGTCCGTGATGCTGCGCGCTGCAAGATAGACGGCCAGCGTCACTGAGATGCCGCTGCCGCCGGCCAGCAGGAACATCAGCAGGATTTGATAGCGCACCGCATCCATCGGATCCATGCCGGCAAGGATTTGCCCGGTCATGATGCCGGGCAGGGTGATGATGCCGGCCGCTGACATCTGGTTGACGATGGGGATCAGGCCTTTGCGCACGGATTCGCGGATCAGCGGCGCCAGCGCTTCGTGACGGCTGGCGCCCAGCACCAGTTGCGCTTCGATGGCGCTGCGGGCATTGACCACGCCGCCGTAAAAGGTATCCAGTCCGAGGCTGGCGGAATTCAGCACATTGCCCAGCACGATGCCGATCAGCGGCACCGCGTACTGCGGCTCGTACCAAGGCGTTGGATGCAGCACCGTCAGCAGCGCCAGCACCACGGTGGCGATGCTGGACAGGCCGACGCTGGCCGTGGCCAGCCACACGCCGGGCCAGCCGCGCAGGCCGTGCGCCGGGCGCATCGCCACTTCGCGCGCTGCGGCGACAATCATCAGCAAGGCCACCGCCAGCGTGGCGGCCGGCGAGGCCAGCGCGAACACCCAGCGCAGCACCAGTCCCACCAGCAGCAACTGCACCACCATGCGCACGGCGGACCACAGCACCATGCGCTGCATGCGCAAGCCGAGGTAGGCCGAGATGCCGGCATTCAGCACCACCAGTGTGGAGGCGATGGCGAGGTCGATGGCGCCGGGCTGGATGGCGTTCATGGCGTGTCCTCGCTGAGCTGGCGGTCACGCATGGTCATGCGGCGGCTGCCCAGCGTTTGCGCTTGCGTGGCGGAGTGGGTGACGAGGATCAGCGACAGGCCGTTGCGCACTTCCTTGTGCAGCAGGGCTTCGGTGGCGGCCACCGCTTCCGGGTCCAGCGCGGCGGTGGGTTCGTCCAGCAGCAGTACTTTGGGCTGGCAGGCCAGCGAGCGTATCAGCGCCATGCGCTGGCGTTCGCCGGTGGAAAGGCGGCTCACTTCCTGATCCAGCAGTGCGGGCGACAGGTGCAGTTGCGGCAGCAGTTCCTGCACGCGCGGGATTTGCCCGGTTTGAAATGCGCGCCGGCAGTGGGCAGCCACCATGCCGGTTCGGCCGGCTGGTAGACCACTTGCGCGCGCCACGCGGGGGCGCTGATGCCGGCACGCGATGCGCCATCCAGCAGGATGTCGCCGGTGTTGGGATCGAGATCGCACAGCATGCGCAGCAGCAGGCTTTTGCCGGAGCCGGAGGGGCCGGAAATGGTGATGCACTGGCCGGCCGCCAGCTCAAACGAGTAGGGGCCGGCCAGCGACGATTGCAGGTTGCGGACTTGCAGGCGGGGCGGCATGGTGTGTCAGGTCAGGCCGTCGAACAGCATCACGTCCACCATCTGGCCGGCTGCCACGTCGGCCTGGTCGTGGTGCAGCACCACGATGCAGTTTGCCTCGCTCATCGAGCGCAGGATGCCGGAGCCCTGGGCGCCGGTCAGGCGTACTTGCGGCACGCCGTCGCTGCCGGCGCCGAGGATGCCGCGCTGGTATTCGGTGCGGCCGGGACGTTTGCGGATCGCTTCGGCGGCGCGGGCTTGCATCGTTTGCTGTTGGCAGTGTGCGCCCATCATGCGCAGCAGGGCGGGGCGGGCGAACATGTAGAACGAGACCATCACCGCCACCGGGTTGCCGGGCAGGCCGAATAGCCAGGCGCTGTCCTGCTCCGTCTGGACTTTGCCGAAGGCCAGCGGACGGCCGGGGCGCATGGCCAGCTTCCAGAAGGCGACGTCGCCGATCAGGGCCATGATGTCGCGCGTGAAGTCGGCCGCGCCTTCGGACACGCCGCCGGAGGTGATGATGGCGTCGGCCTGCCGGGCGGCGCTGCGCAGGGCGGCTTCCAGCGCTTGCGGATCGTCTTTGACCACGCCCATGTCGATCACCTCGCAGCCGAGGCGCGTGAGCATGCCGAACAGGGTGTAACGGTTGCTGTCGTAGACGCAGCCTTGATCGAGCTTGTCGCCCAGCGAGCGCAGTTCGTCGCCGGTGGAGAAAAAGGCCACTTTCAATTTTCGCCTGACCGTGACTTCGCCGATGCCGAGCGAGGCGATCAGGCCCATGTCGGCAGGGCTGATGCGTTTGCCGGCCGGGATGGCGATGCCGCCGGCTTGCAGGTCTTCGCCGGCGCGGCGCAGGTTGGCGCCGGCGCGCAGGGTATTGGCGGCGATGGTGACCTGGTCGCCATCGATGGCGGCGGCCAGCTCCTGCGGCAGCACGGTGTCGCAGCCGGGCGGGATGCTGGCGCCGGTCATGATGCGCACGCATTCGTTGGCCTGCGGCGCTTGCGTGAACGGATGGCCGGCGTAAGCGATGCCGATGGTGCTGAACGTGGCCGTGCCCTCGGCAGGCAGGTCGGCGCCGCGCAGGGCGTAGCCGTCCATGGCAGAGTTGTCGTGGGCAGGGACGTTGATGGGCGAGACGATGTCGGCGGCCAGCACGCGGTCCAATGCGGTCAGCAGGGGCAGCGTTTCGGTGGCATCCACCGGCGCGATACGCTCGCAGATCAGGCGCTGCGCTTCGGCGACGGCCAGCGCTGGCGGATCGCTGTCGCGCGGTGCCCCAGCTTCGCCACGCATGGCTTGCGCGGCGGCGGGAGGGGTGTCGCGCTGAGGCGCGGTTGTGCCGAGCGTGGTTTGCGCGGTGACGGGAGCATCGTCGCGCGGCGCGGTGCGTTCGTGGTGCTGGAGTTCTTCCAGCGTGTTGATGTTGCTGAACGCCGCGCCGTCGTCGAACAGCACTTCGGCCACTTTCAGCGTGTTGAAAAAGCCTTCCATGCGCCGCGCGCCGGTGTCGAGGTAGGCATCGAGCTGTGGCAGCACGCTGGCCTTGATCAGCGCGAACACGGGATGCGGCTGGCGATAAGGCGCGGCGGCAGGATCTTGCGGATCGCGTTCCATGGTCACGGCCATGGCCATGTCGGCCCCTTGCGCTTCCATCGCTTCGTGCAGGCGCTGCGCCAGATCCAGCGGGAAGAACGGCGAATCGCACGGCGCCGTCAGCAGCAATTCGGTGGGGCAGAACTGCAGGCCGATCTGCAGGCCGGCCAGCGGGCCGGCAAATCCATCAAGGTAATCCGGCAGCACCGGCAAGTCGCCTGCCAGCGCCTGATATTGCGGCAGATTGCGGTTGGCGTTGATCGCCACACGGGCCACCTGCGGCGACATGCGATCCAGCACATGCGCCACCAGCGTGGAACCGCGGAACGGCTGCAAGCCCTTATCTACGCGGCCCATACGCGTGCCGCGTCCGCCCGCCAGTATCAACCCGGTGACCTTGCTCTTCAAAGACAAAACTATCCCCCGATGTAAGACATTTCCACTTTATGGGCACTGCGGCGCAGTACCTCGGTCTGGCTGGTGCGCAGCTCGGAATAGCGGTCCGCGCGCGCGCGCCACAGGTGCGCCAGCGCGGTGCTGATTTCGGCGTCGCTGCGGCCTTCGCGCAGCAGGGCGCGCAAGTCGTGGCCGCTGGTGGCAAACAGACAGGTGTACAGTTTACCCTCAGTCGACAGCCGCGCGCGAGTACAGTCGGAACAGAACGCCTGCGATACAGATGAAATCACGCCGACCTCGCCGCTGCCGTCGGCGTAACGCCAGCGCGCGGCGGTTTCGCCGGTGTAGTTGGCGGCCACCGGTTGCAGCGGCATTTCGGCGCCGATGCGGCGGATGACTTCGGCCGATGGAATCACTTCATCCATCTTCCAGCCGTTGGAGGCGCCGACGTCCATGTATTCGATGAAGCGCAGGATGTAGGGCGAACCACGGAAGTGGCGCGCCATCGGCACGATTTCCTGGTCGTTCATGCCGCCCTTGACCACCATGTTGATCTTGATCGGGCCGAGGCCGGCCTGATGGGCGGCGTCTATGCCTTTCAGTACATCGTCGACGGCGAAGTCGACGTCGTTCATGCGCTGGAAGACCGCGTTGTCCAGCGCATCCAGCGAGACGGTTACGCGCTGCAGGCCGGCGTCTTTCAGCGATTGGGCCTTGCGGGCCAGCAGGGAGGCGTTGGTGGTCAGCGTCAGGTCCAGCGGCTTGCCGCTGACGGTGTTCAGTTCGGCCAGCATGCCGACCAGTTTTTCGATGTTCTTGCGCAGCAGCGGCTCGCCGCCGGTGAGGCGGATTTTTTCCACGCCGTGGGCGATGAACAGCCTGGCGACGCGGGTGATTTCCTCGAACGACAGCAGCGAGGTGTGCGGCAGGTATTGGTAGTCGTTGTTGAAGACCGCTTTCGGCATGCAGTAGACGCAGCGGAAGTTGCAGCGGTCGGTGACAGAAATGCGCAAGTCGTGCAGCGGCCGCGCCAGGCGGTCGCTCAACAGGCCGGTGGGCGCTTCCAGCGTCGCGGGGATGGCCGGCGCGTTGCCGCGCTGCTCGGTCATCATGATAATTTTTTCTGCCATATTGCTGTTTATGAAATGCACATGCGAATGATTCAGACAGCTACGATAGCATGATAAAAAAAGGGAAGCACGAGGCTTCCCTTTTTGCTTGCTGCCAGTGCGGCTTAACGGCGGGTGTCGACCTGGATCAACGGCTCGTCAATTTGCGGCGGCAGCGGCTTGCGCTCGCGTGGCACGCGCACCGGTTGCGCGATTTGTGCAGCGGCTTCCTGCGCGGCGCGCAACTTGGCCGGATCGGTCGAGGCCAGGGTCAGGCCGGCCGAGCTCAGCACGGTTTGCAGGTCGATCGGGGCCGATGGTGCCGGGGCGGCTGCAACTGGCGCTGGGGCTGGAGCGGGCGCCGGGGCCGGTGCGGGAGCGACGGCGACCGGTGCGATCGGCTCGGCGGCCAGTGGTGCGGCTGGGGCAGGCTCGGCGGCTACCGATGCGGCGACTTCCGCAACCACGGCTGGCGTTTCCACTGCCGGGGCAGGGGTTTCGGCAGCGGCGGCAACCACCGGTTCCGCGGCCAGAGGCGCCTCGGCCACTGGCGCGGCTGCCGCTGCGGCTTGCACGACGGGCGCGGCGACTTCTGCAACCGGGGCGGTCACTGGGGCGGCAACGACGGCCGGGGCTTCCACGGCAGCTTCGACCGGCGCGGCTGCTTCAACCGGGGCTTCCATGGCAGGCGCCGGAGCGGCAACTGCAACCGGTTCGGCGGCTGGTGCAGCGGCCGGTGCGGCTTCCACTGCGGCGGCAGGTGCGGCAACTGGCGCGACAGCGGCTGCGGCAACTTCAACGGCCGGCGCTTCGGCTGCGGCCGGCGCGGTTGCTGCGGTTGCGACTACGGTTGCAGCGGCTGCTTCGGCGGTTTCCGCCACTGGCGAGAAGCTCAGTTCAGCTTGTTCGCCGTTTTCGCCGGCGCCTGCCTCCTGGCCTTCCACGCCTTCGCGTTCACGGCGGTTGCGGTTGCGGCCACCACGACGACGGCGACGGCGCGGCTCATCGCCTTCGCCCGCCACTTCGTTTTCTTCACCCTCCGGGCCGGCGTGCGGCGCCGATTTCAGGATGCTGGCGGCGGCGTCAGCCACTGGACCAGTCGATGGCACGGCGGCATTCAATGCCAGTTCTTCTGCCTTGGCTTCCACTGGCGCCTTGTCGGCACGTGGCTCGCGTGGCTGGCGTGGAGGACGCTCGCCACGTTCTGCGCGCTCGGCACGTTCCGGACGCTCGGCGCGCTCAGGACGTTCCGCACGCTCGCGTGCCTGGCCTTCGGCTGCCTGTTCGCGCGGCTCGCGTGCCTCACGAGGCGGACGCGGCTGGCGTGGTGGACGGCCATTGGCGTCCGCTGCCTTGTTTTCTTCCTTGGCTGCGCCTGGTTCTTTCTCTTCGCGCTCGCCACGGCCACCTTTGGCGTTGCGGTTGCGGCCGCGTGGACCGCGTGCATTGCGGTCGCGCTCGCCGCCGGCTGGCGCCTTGACCACGATGGTCGGCTGCTGCGGCAGGGCCGGCGCGGCTGGCTTGCCGGTGAAGAAGCCGATCAGCTTGGCAAAGAAGCCTTGCTCGGCCGGCGCAGGCGTTGGGGCCGGGGCCGGCTTGATGACGGTCTCGGTCGGCTTGCGGTCGACCATAGGCGCTGGTTGCTCAGGGGTGATGGTCTTGACCATGGCTTCCTGGCGCGGCTTGGCTTCTTCCTTCTGGCGCTTGCTGTAGGCCATGTCGGTTTCGGCCTGCTCGGCCAGGGTGTAGCTGGCGCTGCTGTCTTCCAGGCGCGGATCGTCGTGCTTGATGCGCTCCAGCTTGTAGTGCGGGGTCTCCAGGTGCTTGTTCGGCACCAGAATGATGGTGATGCGGTGGCGGGTCTCGATCTTGAGCACTTCGCCGCGCTTTTCGTTCAGCAGGAAGGCTGCCACGTCCACCGGCACTTGCACGTGGATGGTGGCCGAGTTTTCCTTCATCGCCTCTTCCTGGATGATGCGCAGGACTTGCAGGGCCGACGATTCGGTATCGCGGATGTGGCCGGTGCCCGAGCAGCGCGGGCAGGTCACGTGCGAACCTTCCGACAGCGACGGACGCAGGCGCTGGCGCGACAGTTCCATCAGGCCGAAGCGGGAAATCTTGCCCATCTGCACGCGGGCGCGGTCGTGGTGCAAGGCGTCTTTCAGGCGCTGCTCCACTTCGCGCTGGTTCTTGGCCACTTCCATGTCGATGAAGTCGATCACGATCAGGCCGCCCAGGTCGCGCAGGCGCAGCTGGCGGGCCACCTCTTCGGCGGCTTCGCAGTTGGTGTGGAAGGCGGTGGTTTCGATGTCGGAACCGCGGGTGGCGCGGGCCGAGTTGACGTCGACCGACACCAGCGCTTCGGTGTGGTCGATCACGATGGCGCCGCCGGATGGCAGCGGCACGGTGCGGCTGTAGGCCGTTTCAATCTGGTGTTCAATCTGGAAACGCGAGAACAGCGGCACGTCGTCGCTGTAGCGTTTTACACGGTGCACCATGTCGGGCATCACGTGGCTCATGAACTGGTGCGCTTGCTCGTAGATTTCGTCGGTATCGATCAGGATCTCGCCGATATCGGGCTGGAAGTAGTCGCGGATCGCGCGGATCACCAGCGACGATTCCTGATAGATCAGGAACGCGCCCGAGGCCGACTTGCCGGCGCCTTCGATGGCGCGCCACAGCTGCATCAGGTAGTTCAAGTCCCACTGCAGTTCTTCCACGCTGCGGCCGATGCCGGCGGTGCGGGCAATCACCGACATGCCAGGCGGCAAGTCCAGCTTGTCCATGGTTTCGCGCAGTTCCTGGCGCTCTTCGCCTTCCACCCGGCGCGACACGCCGCCGCCGCGTGGGTTGTTGGGCATCAGTACCAGGTAGCGGCCGGCCAGCGAGACGAAGGAGGTCAGGGCGGCGCCTTTGTTACCGCGCTCTTCCTTTTCCACCTGCACCATGATTTCCTGGCCTTCGCGCAGCGCTTCCTTGACCGAAGCGTTGCGGACATCCACACCTTCCTTGAAATAAGTGCGCGCTACTTCCTTGAACGGCAGGAAACCGTGGCGATCTTCGCCATAGCTGACGAAGCAGGCTTCCAGCGACGGTTCGATGCGGGTGATCACGCCTTTGTAGATGTTGGACTTGCGCTGTTCGCGTCCGGCGGTTTCGATGTCGATATCGATCAGTTTCTGACCGTCGACAATGGCTACGCGCAGCTCTTCTTGCTGCGTAGCATTAAACAACATGCGTTTCATTTTTATAAACTCCGCGACCCTTGGGCCATGTATGCCGTCCGGTTTCTTAGGACCGGTGCGGCAAGCTACAGGGATATGCGCGAGAATCGGAACGATTGCGGTGGGTATGCCCATCCTGTGCGGCGGCGCAGAGCAGCCGCAACTGGGCGCATGAGGTTGATCGACATGCCGAGTGCTCGCTTCATCTGTAGTTCTCCATGCGGCCCCAACGGACGGCAGAAAAGAACAGACGGAGAGCAGCGTCTTGATGGCCAGATCTCGACCAGGCTTACCAACTACAAGTATTGCTACTTCTATAACCGGGCTGGTGTCAGCCGGCGGTCGGGCTTGCAGTGAGCATGGGGTCTGGCGAAAACGGCAAGCGTTATCAACTACTCATCAACCGGCCAGCCCAACTTATGATCTGGCTGACCGGACTTTATCCTTACTATCCAATCATTCTTCTTCAGCATCCCTGTCGCCTCCGATTACAACTACGGTGCAACCCTGATTCCGGCAGGGATGGTGCGCATACATTTTTTCCTCTGAATTTGCAATTTGGCGAGGCCAGTGGAGACGCCCCTGTGTAAAATGTGCTTTTATTCTTACACTTGCCGCAGTGAGAACCGCAGCGAAACGATTATATATTCAAAATGAAGGACTTAGAGAGATTTCTGGGAAGACAGAGCAAATGAAGATGCAAAAAGATGTTGTTCCCGCTTCAACGTCCGCCCCGCTGCAAGCCCAATTCGTCACAATTACTGAAGAAGAAGCCGGTCAACGGATCGATAACTACCTGTTGCGCGTTTGCAAAGGCGTGCCGAAAAGCCACGTCTATCGCATCCTGCGCTCGGGTGAAGTGCGCGTTAACAAAGGCCGTATCGATCAACTGTACCGTCTGGTACAAGGCGATGTGGTGCGGATTCCGCCGATTCGCATTGCCGAAAAGCAAGAAAACCATGTGCCGGCCGCCGAATTCAAGATTATTTTCGAAGACAGCCACCTGCTGGTGATCGATAAGCCGGCCGGCGTGGCCGTGCACGGCGGTTCCGGCGTGTCGTTTGGCGTGATCGAGCAATTGCGCGCCTCCCGCCCGGATGCCAAGTTCCTGGAACTGGTGCACCGGCTGGACCGCGAAACGTCCGGTTTGTTGTTGCTCGCCAAGAAACGTTCGGCCCTGACCAGCCTGCACGAGCAGATGCGCGACGGCCTCACCGACAAGCGCTACCTGACCATGGTGGCCGGCGACTGGAAAAACGCGCGCCAGCACATCAAGCTGGCCTTGCACAAATACACCACCGCCGACGGCGAGCGCCGGGTGTCGGTGTCCGAGGACGGCATGCCGTCGCACACGATTTTCTCGTTATTGAAGAAGTTCGACGGTTTTGCCCTGCTGGAAGCCGAGCTGAAGACCGGACGCACCCACCAGATCCGAGTTCATCTGTCTTCGTCTGGCTTCCCCATCCTGGGCGACGATAAATACGGCGATTTTCCTCTCAACAAAGCGCTGCAAAAAGCCACCGACACGCGCGGCGCACTCAAGCGCATGTTCCTGCATGCGCACCAGATTACGTTTACTCATCCCGAATCCGGCAAAAACATGACGCTGAACGCGCCTTTGGCCGCCGAATGTGAGCGATTCTTGGTAAGCTTGGGCAAACCTCTTAACTAATCGCAAACACATGGCAAGAAAGCAATTTGATCTGATCGTCTTCGATTGGGATGGCACCTTGATGGATTCCACCTCGACCATCGTGAAGTGCATCCAGGCGGCCGCGCGCGACCTGAAGCTGCCGGTGCCGGGGGACGACCGCGCCGCCCATGTCATCGGGCTGGGTTTGCACGAAGCCATGCAGGCGGTGCTGCCGGATGTCGATCCGGCTTTTTATCCGCGCATGGTGGAGCGCTATCGCTACCATTTCCTGTCGCGCGATCACGAAATCAGCCTGTTCCCGGGCGTGCACGACATGCTGGAAGAATTGTCGCAAAGCGGCTATTTCCTGGCGGTGGCCACCGGCAAGAGCCGGGTCGGCTTGAACCGCGCCATGAATGATGTCAAAGTATTGTCGCTGTTCGATGCCACCCGTTGTGCTGACGAAACGTTCTCCAAGCCCCATCCGGCCATGCTGCAGGAACTGACCCGGGAGTTGGGCCAGGATATGAGGCGTACCGTGATGATCGGCGATACTAGCCATGATCTGCTGATGGCCAACAATGCCGGCGCGGCCGGGATTGCGGTCGAGTATGGCGCCCATCCGGTTGATCAATTGCAGGCCTGCAATCCGCTGTTCTCGGCCAAGACGGTGGCCGAGCTGCATCAATGGCTGAGCGAGCATGCCTGAAGACATCCTGATCTGCGCGGCGGACGCCATTGTCGATGGCGGCAAGGGCGTGCGCTTTGCGCTGACGGCCGGCGGCGAGGATGCGACCGGGTTTGTCGTGCGCCACCGCGGCAAGGCCTATGCCTACCTGAACCGTTGCGCCCACGTGCCGATCGAACTGGACTGGAATGAAGGCGAGTTCTTCGAATCCAGCAAGCTGTATCTGATGTGCTCGACCCACGGGGCGATTTATCTGCCGGAAAACGGCCAGTGCGCCGGCGGTCCTTGCCGGGGCGGGCGCTTGCGGCCGATCGCCGTGGTCGAGCGCGACCAGCAGATCTACTGGCAACCGGACGATTATCTGCGCCCCGCGCGCGCCTGATTAACTTGTAAAGCAATCCATGAGCGACAACCTCGACCCGAGCAGCAACCCAACACCGGCACCGGCCCCGCAGCCGGCCAAGCCGGCCGTCAACGCTTCCAACTGGGAGCGCGAAGTGCTGGAGAAACTGGTGTTTGCCACCCTCAAGGAGCAAACCGCGGCGCGCCGCTGGGGGATTTTCTTCAAGGCGCTGACCTTGCTGGTGGTGGTGTTCGCCCTGAGCGCTTATTTCGATTTCAGCTGGACCGGCTCGGACGGCGAGGCGCTGGGCCGCCACACCGCGCTGATCGAAGTCGAAGGCTCGATCGAATCCGAGGGCAGCGGCTCGGCCGCCGTGGTGATCCCGGCGCTGAACAAGGCGTTTTCCGACAGCGGGTCGGTGGCGGTGGTGCTGCATATCAATAGTCCGGGCGGCAGCCCGGTGCAGGCGGGCATGATCGTCGATGAAATGATCCGCCTGCGCAAGGGCTACCCGGGCAAGCCGCTGTACGTGGTGGTGGATGAGATTTGCGCTTCCGGCTGCTATTACATTGCCGCCGGCGCCGACCGCATCTACGTCAACAAGGCCAGCATCATCGGTTCCATCGGCGTGCTGATGGATGGCTTCGGCTTCACCGGCATCATGGAAAAAGTCGGAGTTGAGCGACGTCTGTTGACTGCGGGCGAGAACAAGGGCTTTATGGACCCGTTCAGCCCGCTGACGGAAAAGCACAAGCAGCACGCGCAAGTCATGCTCAACGAGATCCACCAGCAATTCATCCAGGTGGTGCGCAACGGCCGCGGCAAGCGTCTGAAAGAAACGCCGGATATGTTCTCCGGCCTGTTCTGGACCGGCGCCAAGGCCATCGACATGGGATTGGCCGACGCCTACGGCACGGTGGATAGCGTGGCGCGCGACGTGGTCAAGGCGGAAGATATTGTCGATTACACCCAGCATGAAGGCTTGCCGGAGCGCGTGTTGAAGAAATTTGGCGCGGCCATGGGCGCGGGCGCCATGAAGTCGGCGGTGGAGACGGTGAAACCCAGCTTGCGTTAGGCACGGTTGTAGGATGACTGGCTGGGCGATTAATATTATCAATACAGCCTGATTTTCACTTGCGGATCCCTTTCGTTGAACTATATTGGTGTTGTAGTTCTTACCTAGGGGGGCAAAAATCCATACTTTCCGTTTGTGCTGTACAACGTAGAGAACTACTCAACCGCACATGGGTGCGGAATAGAGCGAATTTCGATTCCTCATACAAGTCCCTTTGTGGGGCTGAAAACGGCGGCGCAATGCCGCTGTTTTCTTTTGCACGGTGTAAAATCCCGCCCATGAGCAAATTATCCCTGGACCGTATCCTGCAATCGCAGGGCTATGGCACCCGCAAATTCTGCCGCACCCTGATCGAGGACGGCGAAGTGACCATCAACGGCGTGGTGCATGACAATTACAAAGAAACCATCGAGACCGATGGCCTGGTGTTCCGCCTGTTCGACGAGGACGTGCTGTACCGCGAACACGTCTACATCGCCCTGCATAAACCCGCCAACTACGAATGTTCGCGCAAGCCCAGCCACCATCCCGGCGTGCTGACCCTGCTGGCGGAAGAGCTGACCTGGCGCGACGTGCAACCGGTCGGCCGGCTCGACCATGACACCACCGGCATGCTGCTGATGTCGGACGATGGCGCCTTTATCCATGCACAATCGTCGCCGAAGCGGCATGTTCCCAAAGTGTATCAAGCCACCACGGCCGAGCCGGTGAGCGACGAACTGATCGCGCAGATGCTGGCTGGCGTGCAGCTGCACGATGAGCCGGCGCCGCTGGCGGCAGTCACCTGCATCAAGCGCGGCGAGCATCAGCTGGAAATCGTACTGGAGCAGGGCAAGTACCACCAGGTCAAACGCATGCTGGCGGCCGCCGGCAATCACTGCGCGGCCTTGCACCGCTCGGCCATCGGCAAGCTGGAACTGGCTTCGCTCGATCTCAACGAGGGCGAATGGTGCTACCTCACTCCTGAACAACTCGCATTGCTGACACCCGAATGAAACTCGCTACCCTGAAAGACGGCACCCGCGACGGCCAGCTGATGGTGGTCTCGCGCGACCTGAAAATCGCGCAACTGGCCGACGGCGTGGCCCGCACCCTGCAGCGCGCCCTCGACGACTGGACCTTCATCTCCCCGCAACTCGATGCCATCTATCAGGAACTGAACCGTGGCGGCGGCCGCCGCAGCTTCGACTTCGACCCGGCCGACTGCATGGCGCCGCTGCCGCGCGCCTTCCAGTGGGCGGACGGCTCGGCCTACGTCAATCACGTCGAGCTGGTGCGCAAGGCCCGGGGCGCCGAGCTGCCGGCCTCGTTCTGGGAAGAGCCGCTGATGTACCAGGGCGGCAGCGACGATTTCCTCGGCCCGACCGACGATATTGTGCTGGCGCACGAGGAGTGGGGCATTGATTTCGAGGCGGAAGTCTGCGTGATCACCGACGATGTGCCCATGGGGGCGACTGCCGACCAGGCCCACCAGCGCATCCGCCTGTTGCTGCTGGCCAACGATGTCTCGCTGCGCAACCTGATTCCGGACGAACTGGCCAAGGGCTTCGGCTTCCTGCAATCCAAGCCCGCCACCAGTTTTTCGCCGGTGGCGGTCACGCCGGACGAGCTGGGCGATGCGTGGAAGGGCGGCAAGGTGCATCTGCCGCTGCTGTCGACCTGGAACGACAAACTGGTCGGCAAGCCGCAGGCCGGCGTCGACATGGTGTTCAACTTCCCGCAGCTGATCGCCCATCTGGCCAAGACCCGCAATGTGCGCGCCGGTTCCATCGTCGGTTCCGGCACCGTGTCCAACAAGGACAGCAAGAAGGGCTATTCCTGCATCGCCGAGCAGCGCTGCCTGGAAATGATCGCCGGCGGCGAGCCGGTCACGCCGTTCATGGCGTTTGGCGACACCATCCGCATTGAAATGCTGGACGACGGCAAATCGGTGTTCGGCGCCATTCATCAAACAATTAAGCAAACCATCAAGCAAGCCTGAGTTTCCTGCCGTATTCCACCGATGATCTTGCTCTGCCGCAATCCATAATGGCAGGGTCGAGATCAACTTAAGCAGCAGGCAGACCAAATGGCAGAAGACAGCGACGCCGAAAAGACCGAACCCGCGTCAGCGAAGCGCCTCGAGCAGGCGCGTGAAGAAGGCGACGTTCCCCGATCGCGGGAAGTGGCGACGTTTACCGTGCTGATGGCGGCGGGCGCCGGTCTGTGGATGACCGGCGATGGTCTGGTGCGCCAGCTGCAGCATGCGCTGATGTCCGGCCTCAAGCTCGACCAGGAACAAATTTTCAATGCCGACGTGCTGTTCCACCGCATCGCGCTGGACGTGGTGCAGGTGCTGATCGCCTGTCTGCCGCTGGGCGTGGCGGTGATGGTGGTGGCACTGGCCTCGCCCATGCTGGTGGGCGGCTGGCTGTTCAGCGGCAAGGCCTTCATGCCGAACTTTAACAAGCTCAATCCCATCAATGGCATCGGCAATATGTTTTCGACCAATGCGCTGGTCGAGCTGGTCAAGGCCATCCTGAAAACCATCGTGGTCGGCTTCGTCACCTGGCTGGTGGTGTTGAAGTACAAGGATGCGGTGATCGGCCTGTCGCTGGAACCGCTCAAGCTGGGCATCGGTCACACGCTCAATATGCTGGCTTCCAGCTTTATGTTCATCGTCGGCGCGCTGGGCCTGATCGCGGCCATCGACGGCCCGTACCAGATGTGGCATTACGCGAACAAGCTGAAGATGACGCGCCAGGAACTGATCCAGGAATCGAAAGAGTCCGACGGTAACCCGCAGATCAAGGGCAAGATCCGCCAGATGCAGCGCGAGATGGCCAAGCGCCGCATGATGGCCGACGTGCCGACCGCCGACGTGGTGGTGACCAACCCGACCCACTACGCGGTCGCGCTCAAGTACAACGACGGCATGCGCGGTGCGCCCAAGGTGGTGGCCAAGGGTACCGACGAGGTGGCGGCCAAGATCCGCGAGATCGCCAAAGAATACAAGGTCACGCTGCTGGAAGCGCCGGCGCTGGCGCGGGCGCTGCACAAGCATACCGAGATCGGCGACGAGATTCCGGAGCAGCTGTACGCGGCCGTGGCCGAGGTGCTGGCGTATGTGTTCCAGCTGCGTCTGTTCAGCAGCGGCAAGGGCAAGTACCCGGACAAGCCGCGCAAACTCGACGTGCCGCCGGCCATGGACCCGCTGGATCCGGCTTACATTCCCAAGCATGGCCCACAAGCAGATTTGAATAACGGAGCATCCGCATGAACGCCCTCAGCAACGTGAAACTGCCGCCATGGCTGCAAGGCCTGGTCACGGCGCAAAACAAAGCCAGCCTGGCGGCGCCTATCCTGATCATCATGCTGCTGGCGATGATGATCCTGCCGCTGCCGGCGTTTGTGCTGGACCTGTTCTTCAGCTTCAATATCGCGCTGTCGGTAATCGTGCTGCTGACCGCGCTGTACACGGTCAAGCCGCTGGACTTCATGGCCTTCCCGACCATTCTGCTGCTGTCGACCATGCTGCGGCTGGCGCTGAACGTCGGTTCGACCCGCGTGGTGCTGACCGAGGGCCACACCGGCGCCGATGCGGCCGGCAAGGTGATCGAGGCCTTCGGCCACTTCCTGATCGGCGGTAACTACACGGTCGGTATCGTGGTGTTCGTGATCCTGACCATCATCAACTTCGTGGTGGTGACCAAGGGTGCGGGCCGTATTGCCGAGGTGGGCGCGCGCTTCGCTCTGGATGCGATGCCGGGCAAGCAGATGGCCATCGACGCCGACCTGAATGCCGGCCTGATCGGAGAAGCGGAAGCGAAAAAGCGCCGCAGCGAAGTGTCGATGGAAGCCGAGTTCTACGGCGCCATGGACGGTGCCTCGAAGTACGTGCGCGGCGATGCCGTGGCCGGTATTCTGGTGACCGTGATTAACGTGGTGGGCGGCCTGCTGGTCGGCGTGATCCAGCACGATATGGTGTTTGCCGACGCCATCAAGAACTACACGCTGCTGGCCATCGGCGACGGCCTGGTGGCGCAGATTCCCTCGCTGGTGATTTCGATTGCGGCCGGTATTGTGGTGTCGCGCGTGGCCAGCGACCAGGACATCGGTGCGCAGCTGATGGGCCAGCTGTTTGCCAAGCCGCAGGTCATGTACATCACCGGCGCCATCATCGGCGGCATGGGCCTGATTCCGGGCATGCCGAATCTGGTGTTCCTGCTGCTGGGCGGCCTGCTGGGCGGCGCCGGCTATATGATGACCAAGCGCGCCGCCGAGAAGCAGACGGCCGAAGTGGCGGCGGCGGAAGCGGCTGCGCCGGCGGCGGCCGCGGCGGCCGAGCAGGAAGAGGCCAGCTGGCAGGATGTGATGCCGGTCGATACGCTGGGCCTGGAGGTCGGCTATCGCCTGATTCCGCTGGTGGACAAGACCCAGGGCGGCGAGCTGCTCAAGCGCATCAAGGGCATCCGCAAGAAATTTGCGCAGGAGGTGGGCTTCCTGGCGCCGCCGGTGCACATCCGCGACAACCTGGAATTGAAGCCGTCGGCTTACCGCATTGCGCTCAAGGGCGTGGAGGTGGGCACGGGCGAGGCTTACAACGGCCAGTTCCTGGCCATCAATCCGGGCATGGCCAGCGGCACCTTGCAGGGCATGGTGACCACCGATCCGGCCTTCGGTCTGCCGGCGGTGTGGATCGATGCCAGCCTGCGCGATCAGGCGCAAGGCATGGGTTACACGGTGGTCGATGCCGGCACGGTGGTGGCCACGCACCTGAACCACCTGATCACCACCCACGCTTCCGAGCTGCTGGGCCGCACCGAAGTGCAGGCGCTGCTGGATCACCTGAGCAAGGAAGCGCCCAAGCTGGTGGAGGATCTGGTGCCGAAACTGATTCCGCTGTCGACCTTGCAGAAAGTCTTGCAGAACCTGCTGGCGGAAGGGGTGCACATCCGCGACATGCGCAGCATCATCGAAACGCTGGCCGAGCACGCGACGCATACCCAGGACGCCGGCGACCTGACCGCGCTGGTGCGGATCGCGCTGGGCCGTGCCATCGTGCAGCAGTTGTTCCCGGGCGCCGGCGAGTTGTCGGTGATGACGCTGGATAATCGCCTGGAGCGTTTGCTGATGCAGGCGCTGGCAGCCAGCGGCGCGGACGGCGCCGGCATCGAGCCGGGCCTGGCGGACACCATCGCCCAGCAGGCGCAGCAGGCGGCGGCGCAGCAGGAAGCGCTGGGTTTGACGCCGGTGTTGCTGGTGCCGGGGCCGCTGCGCGCCTTGCTGTCGCGCTTCCTGCGCCGCGCCTTGCCGCAGCTGAAAGTGCTGTCGCACGCCGAGATCCCGGAAAGCAAGACCATCCGCGTCACCGCGCTGGTCGGCCAGCAACCGGCCTGAGTTTGATCCGGCGCGAAACGCCGCCATGCGGGCAGCCTAGACTGCCTGCATGGCTGACGATTACGACACGCCGTGGAAGGAAGTGGTCACGCGCTACTTCCCCGAATTCATGGCCTTCTATTTTCCCGACGCGTATGCGCAGATCGACTGGTCGCGCCCGTATGATTTTCTCGATCAGGAGCTGGCTGCGCTCTCGCGTGACGCGGCGGTGGGGAAACGTCTGCTGGATAAGTTGGTGCGCGTGCATTTGTGCGAGGGCGGCGAGCAGTGGGTGTTGCTCCATCTGGAAGTGCAGGGCTGGCGCGACGCGGCGTTTGCCGAGCGCATCTTCACCTATCACTATCGTGTGTACGACCGCTATCGCAAGCCGGTGGTCAGCATGGCGGTGCTGGCTGACAACGGCAAGGATTGGCGGCCAGCGCGGTTTGGCTATCGCTTGATGGACTGCGAGATGCAGCTGATTTTTCCGATCGTGAAGTTGCAGGATTATGCGGATTGCTTGCCAGAGCTGCTGGCGCACGCCAGTCCGTTCGCGCTAGTGACGGAGGCCCACTTGCTGACGCAGCAAACCAGGCACGATGCCGGGCGCCGCCATGCGGCCAAATGGTGCTTGACACGGCTGCTGTACGAGCGTGAGTGGAGCAAGCAGCGTATCATCGATTTCTATCATGCGATCGACTGGATGATGCGCTTGCCGGACGATCTGGATAAGCAATTCAGGGACGATGTCCGTGCCTTGGAAAGGAGGGAAGCCATGCCTTACATAAATAACTTCGAACGCGCCGGCCGCAAGATCGGCCGGCAGGAAGGCTTGCAGGAAGGGCGGCAGGAAGGGCGGCAGGAAGGGCGCGCCACTTTGCTTGCGGCCATGCTGGCCAAGCGCTTTGGCGCGCTGGATCCTGTGGTGATGGCGCGGCTGGCAACAGCGGATGCGGAGCGGTTGTCTGGCTGGGCTTTGAATATGCTCGACGCCCGCACGCTGGACGAGGTTTTCCGCGACTGAATTGCGGGCCATTTCCGGCCTTGTTCATCAGATCGTTTCCAAGGTGCATCGTCAATAATGGAAGCATAGGAGTGAAGCTGCTCCATTTGCTTTTCCACGAGAGACGGTCATGAACGTTAAAAAATTTACCGCGTCGACTTCCCGCGAAGCGCTGCGCAAAGTCCGCGAATCGCTCGGCCCCGACGCCGTGATCCTGTCCAACCGCCAGTCCGATGGCGTGGTTGAAATCCTCGCTCTCGCCAACGATGACGCCGCCTCGCTGGCCATGCCCGCGTCGCATTCGCCGATGGCTGAACCGGCGCCGTCGCTGGACCTCGGCATCAGCGCGATGCCCGCCGTGCCGGTCGGCCGTGTCGAGCCGCGTTTCGAAGACGAATTGCCGCATATGTCGCCGCCGGTAGCCGCCAAGCCGGTCAGCCTGCCGCCGCAGCCGCAGCGCCGCGTGGTGGCCTCGCACTCGTCGCTGGCCACCAAGGTTGCGGCCGCCGCTGCGCCGGCGCCAGCGCCAGCGCCAGTCAAGGCCGCGCCGGCCATCGACGCCAATCAAATCGCCGCCATGGTCAGCGCCGCCGTGGCCAGCGCCAAGGAATCGGCCGCCGCCGAAATGAGCGGCATGATGAATGAAATCCGCGCCATGCGCGGCATGATGGAAACCCAGCTGGCCGAACTGTCGTGGGGCGCCACCCAGGCGCGCGAGCCGCACAAGACCGCCGTGCTGCGTTCCATGCTGGCGGCCGGCTTCTCGGCCAGCCTGGCGCGCTACCTGATCGACAAACTGCCGGCCAATCAGCGCGACGCCGCCGACAGCCTGCGCTGGATGAAGACCGTCCTCGCGCGCAACCTGCAAACCATGGCCAATGAGGATGCGCTGATCGACCAGGGCGGCGTGTTCGCGCTGGTCGGCCCCACCGGCGTCGGCAAGACCACCAGCACCGCCAAGCTGGCGGCGCGCTGCGTGATGCGCCACGGCCCGGACAAGCTGGCCCTGATCACCACCGACGCCTACCGTATCGGCGCTCACGAGCAACTGCGCATCTACGGCAAGATCCTCGGCGTGATGGTGCACTCGGTGAAGGACGAAGCCGATCTGCGCATCGCCCTCAAAGAATTGAAGAACAAGCACACCGTGCTGATCGACACGGTCGGCGTCAGCCAGCGCGACCAGATGGTGACCGAGCAAGTCTCCATGCTGCAAGGCGCCGACGCCAACGTCAAACGCCTGCTGTGCCTGAACGCCACCGCCACCCAGGAAACCCTGAGCGAAGTGGTGCGCGCCTACCAGGGCAGCGGCCTGGCCGGCTGCATCATGACCAAGCTGGACGAAGCGGCCGCGATCGGCAATGTGCTGGACGTGCTGATCCGCCACAAGCTCAACCTGTTCTACGTGTCCAACGGCCAGCGTGTGCCGGAAGACCTGCACCTGGCCGACCCGGCCTACCTGATCGACCGCGCTTTCAAGCTGAAACGCGAGATCGTCAACACCCAGTATCAGGACGCGGAACTGCCGCTGTTGATGAGCAACGATACCCATAGCATGCGCGAGGTGCACCTTGGCTAACTTCAATTTCGATCAGGCGGAGGGGCTGCGCCGCATGCTGGCGGGGCCGCAGCCCCGCATCGTCACCTTCCTGTCGGCCGCGCCGCAGGATGACAAGGGCGCCATGCTGGTCAACCTGGGCGCCTCGCTGGCCCGCGCCGGCAACGACGTGCTGATCGTCGACGCCTGCGCCAGCGCCCACGGCGTGGCGTCGCGCCTCGGCGTCGACGGCGGCCACAGCCTGCTGAACGTGGCGCGCCAGGAGTGCGGCCTGAACCAGGTCATCCATCAGGTGCCGCAGGGGTTTGCTGTGGCGTCCATGACACGCGGCGCGTCCCGCTCCGGCCCGGACGAAACGCGCCGCCTGGCCAAGGCCTTCGATGTGATGGCCAAGCAAACCGGCATGGTGCTGGTGGACGGCGAATTCGACGGCGAAGCGTTCCCGGTGCCGGTCATGGCCAGCTCGGAAATCGTGGTGCAAGTTTCCAATAGCGCTACCTCGATCAAGGCGGCCTACAGTATGATTAAGCGCTTGAACCAGGAACTGGGCCGCCGGCCGTTCGGCATCCTGGTTACCGGGGCTTCCGAATCGGAAGCAAAGGTGGTATACGATAATATGGCACAGGCAGCCAGCCGCTATCTGGCGGTGAACCTGGTTTCCATGGGCTCGGTGCCGGCGGATGAATACCTGCAACGCGCGGCGCGCCTGGGGCGCGCGGTGGTCGATGCGTTTCCGCTGGCCGGGGCTTCAGTCGCGTTCCGTCAACTGGCGGGGCGCTTCGCGCTGGGGGGAAATAGCCAACTCAGTGCTTAATTAATACAAAAATATTCGAATGTACACGGTAAAAGGGAAAGCGGACAAGGACACCTTACTGACGGAACACATGCCGTTGGTCAAGCGCCTGGCCCACCACATGAAGGCGAAACTGCCGCCCAGCGTCGAAGTCGACGATCTGGTCCAAGCCGGAATGATCGGCCTGCTAGACGCCATCAGCCGTTACGAAGAAACCCACGGCGCCCAATTTGAAACTTACGCGGTTTTGCGCATCCGCGGCGCCATGCTGGATGAGTTGCGCAACAGCGACTGGCTGCCGCGCTCGCTGCGCCAGAATATGCGCAAGGTCGAGGCGGCCATGTCCACCCTGCAGCAGCGGCTGGGCCGGCCGCCGAGCGAATCGGAAGTGGCCAAGTCGCTCAAGCTGTCGCTGGCCGACTATCAGGAAATGCTGTCCGACAGCGGCGGCCACCAGCTGGTGTACTACGAGGATTTCCACGACGATGACGGCAACGACAGTTTTCTCGACCGTTACGCCTCGGATGACGAAGCCGATCCGCTGCGCTCGCTGCTGGACGGCGACTTCCGCCAGGCCGTGATCGACGCCATCGACGCCTTGCCGGAGCGGGAAAAAATGCTGATGGGCCTGTATTACGAAGAGGAGCTCAACTTGAAAGAAATCGGCGCCGTGATGGGTGTCTCCGAATCGCGCGTATCGCAGCTGCATACGCAAGCCGTGGCGCGCCTGCGCGCCTCACTCCGGGAGCGGTCTTGGACTGGGCCAGCGTAGCCGGCGTGCTGGTGGCGCTGGCCGGCATCGTCATCGGCCAGGGCCTCGACGGCGGCAAGCTCACCTCCTTGCTGCAGCCGGCGGCATTTGCCATCGTGGTGGTCGGCACCTTTGGCGCCGTGCTGCTGCAGACCCGCCCGAAAACCCTGTGGCGCGGCCTGCGCATGCTGCGGCTGGTGTTTGCGCCGCCGCCCGACACCCGCGCCGCGCTGGCGCGCGACATCAATGCCTGGAACGTCGCGGCGCGGCGCGACGGCCTGCTGTCGCTGGAGCGTTACATGCTGGCGTCCAAGGACAAGTTCAACACCAAGGGCCTGCGCCTGATCGTCGACGGCATTGCGCCGGACAAGCTGCGCCAGCTGCTGGACACCGAAATCACCGCGTTTGAAACGGAAGAACGCCAGGCCGTGCGCATCTGGGAATCGGCGGCCGGCTATTCGCCCACCATCGGCATTCTCGGCGCGGTGCTGGGCCTGATCCACGTGATGGAAAACCTGACCGACCCGAGCAAGCTGGGTTCCGGCATCGCGGTGGCGTTCGTGTCCACCATCTACGGCGTCGGCCTGGCCAATCTGTTCTTCTATCCGATCGCCAATAAATTAAAAGCCATTGTCACCCAGGCCGTGCACCAGCAGGAGATTGCGGCGGCGGTGTTCTACGACATCGCCACCGGCGACCACACGCGCGTGATCGACGAGCGCATCGCCACGCTGCTGCGGGAGCACTGAGATGCAGTACCGGCGCGCGCGCAGGAAGTTCGACGACGAACCGGAAAATCACGAGCGGTGGCTGATTTCCTATTCCGACTTCATCACGCTGCTGTTCGCCTTCTTTGTGGTGATGTACGCCATTTCGGCGGTCAACATCGGCAAGTATAAAATCTTTTCCGACGCGCTAGGCGATGCCTTTGGCGGCAAGGGCGCGGCGCAGCCGGTCAATACCGAGGTGCCCAACCTGCCGGTGCCGAATCCCGCGCTCAAGCGCCGGGTTGAATTGCTGCGCAAGGAAAAGGAACAGATGACCAAGCTGGCGCAGGACTTGTTGTCCACCATGGCGCCGCTGGTCAAGGAAGGCAAGGTGCGGGTGACGCAGAACAGCCGCGGCGTCAGCGTCGAGATTAATGCCTCGGTGCTGTTCGATCCGGGCGATGCGCGGCTGATGCCGGAATCGGTGGAAGCGCTGCGCGCGGTGGCCGCCCTGCTCAAGGACGACAGTCACGATGTGCAGGTGGAAGGCCATACCGACAACCAGCCGATCGGCAACACCCGTTTCCCGTCCAACTGGGAACTGTCTTCGGTGCGCGCCAGCAGCGTGGTGCGCCTGTTCATCGACGCCGGCGTGGCGCCGCAGCGGCTGACCGCGGTGGGCTACAGCGCCAATGTGCCGGTTGCGCCCAACGACACGCCGCAAGGACGCGCGCGCAACCGCCGCGTGGCGGTGACGATTCTGTCGGGTATCCCCGATCCAAGTACGGAAGTGCCGACGCAGTAACCCACAGGCCAGATGGGGTCTGACCCCGGTGTGCGAAGTGCGGGGTAAAAATTAACCGGCGAGGAAGCCGCGGCTGCGCGGCAGGGAAGTGGAAATGCCGGCCGGGCCGTAGAAGTTGTTGGCCGTGCCATTTTGCGGACGCAGCGCTTGCAGCGCGCCCTGGGTATGCCCCATTTGCTTATTGATCAACATGCCGTTCACGCGGTTCAGCTCCTTGGCTTCGCGCGTATGCTGCAGCAGCGCTTGCCACAGGCTGGCCGATTCCGCGCGCGCCTCGCCGCTGGCGGCGATCCACGCATCCATGCCGGCTTCCTCGGCAGGAAAGCCGCATTTACCCAGCGAGCGGTGACGTTGCGCCGACAACAGGGTCATTTGCGTGACCAGCGCGGTTTTGCGGGTGGTAATGGCCGGCAAGGCCTCGATTTCCGCCGTCACCAGCAGCTGCTGTTCCTGACGCAACACATCCAGCAGGGTGGACATGATCTGTTCTTCTTCGCGCAGGCTGTTCAGCGGAGTGACGGTGGTCATGGTAATCCTATCGTTTTCTTGAGTGCAGCAGATCCTTGACGGTATCCAGCAAGCCATCCGCTACTTTTTCCGAGTTGACCTGGAACTGGCCGTCGGCAATCGCCAGCTTGATGCGTTCGACCTTTTTGGTGTCGAACACGGCGTTGGCGCCGCCGGCCGAACTGGCCGCCATTGCCTGGCCTTGCGGCGACAGGCGCACATTGTCCGACGCGACATTCGCCGGCGCTGCCCCAGCCGCCTTGTCCGCGCCGCGCGCGGTGGCGGAGCCGGCGGCAGGCGTCGACGACAAGCCGGGCGTGCTCTTTAGTGTGTCATTGATTTTCACAGCTTTTTCCTTCTCAGCTAGGAGTACGAAACTCCGGGATCTGAGTCGGTAACGGCGGCGTGGCGGGAAACTTTAGCCACCTGCAGCCATCTGTTGTTCAAAATGCCACCTCCACCAGCCCGCCGCTCTTGGCGATGCCGGTGATTTGCTGGCCGTTGGCGGCCTTCACCTGCACCACCTGGCCTTCGCCGGCCGTGCTCATGGCGCGCGCCTCGGCGGAAACGCTGAAACCATTGCCACTGGATACCAGCCGCACCAGCTGCCCGGATTGCACCACCGGCTTGCTGCGCAGCGTATCGAGCCGCAAAGGCGTTCCGGGAGGCAACGAAACCGTGGCGCTGCGGCCGATCACCTGGCTGACGTCGGTGGCTATCCCGGCCGGCAACATGGTCAGATCGCCCTTGAGCACGGTCAGCTGGCCGGCGTCGATGGGCTGGCCCTGCACCAGCGGCGCGGCGCTGGCGACATAGTCGCCCACCACCGTGACGCTGGCTTGAATATATACCGTCCATGCCGATGGTGTCGCACAGCGCACGCCGACCGAGGTTTTGCCCCAGGCGCGCGCGCCGGGCATGAAGAACGCTTGCGGATCGGGACAGGCGGCCAGGTTCAGGCGCGGATCGACCGCGCCCACGGTGACCGTGACCTCGCCCGGCAAACCGCCGGCCTGCCGCTGCAGGAATTGCTCGACGGTGCGCTTGAGCACGGCGATGTCCTGGCGGCCGCTCTGGGCCGCGGCGGTGCCGGCCAGCAAGCTGGCCGCCAGCGCAGTGATAAGTAAGCGAGATTTCATGGCGTCGGTTTCCCCTTCAATGTAGTCATCATAGTCTGGCGGGCTGGACTTGAAGCGTGGAATAGGGCGGAAAAGGGCGTGCTTATCGTCCGATGGTCGGGCCGGGCAACTCCGTATCATCGATCCTGTCATCAATGTGGAAGGGGAGCGAATCATGCTCGGCAGCAAGTTAGACGATTATCTGCGCTTTAACGAAACCGCGCTCAGCCTGCGTTCGGCGCGCCAGACCGTGCTCGCCTCCAACATTGCCAATTCGGATACACCCAACTACAAGGCGCGCGACATCGACTTCAGCAGCGCGCTGCAGGCGGCGCTGGACAAGGCCAATCCGGACGCGAAGCAAACCCTGAGCACCACCGCCAGCAAGCATTACCCCAACCCTCTGCAAGACGCCGGTACCCTGGCCGACGGCACGCCGCTGCTGTACCGCGGCGTCATCCAGGGGGCGGTGGATGGCAATACGGTGGACATGGACATCGAGCGCAACCAGTTTGCCGACAACGCCATCCGTTATGAAGCCGGGATCGGCGCCATCAACGGCCAGATCAAGGCCATGCTGGCGGCCATCCAGTCCGGGAGCTAATCATGTCGCTGTTTAAAATTTTCGATGTATCGGGTTCGGCCATGAGCGCGCAGGCGCAGCGCCTGAACGTGGTGGCCTCCAACCTGGCCAATGCCGACAGCGCCACCAGCGCCAGCGGCGAGGCCTACCGCGCGCGCCAGGTGGTGTTCGAGGCGCAGACGCCGACCAACGGCGGCACCGCCACCGGCGTGCGCGTCAAGCAGGTGGTGGAAGACCAGTCGCCGATGAAAATGGTGTACGACCCCAAGCATCCGGCGGCCGATGAGAACGGCTACGTCACCATGCCGAACGTGAATGTGGTGGACGAGATGGTCAACATGCTGTCGGCCTCGCGTTCCTACCAGACCCAGGTGGAAACCATGAACGCGGCGAAGACGCTGTTGTTGAAAACCCTGACCATCGGTCAATCCTGATTAAGAGAACATCATGGCTATTAGCGGCATTATCGATACGCCCAAGGCGGCAAACACCAACAGCGTCGACACCACGACCAAGACCGGCACCGACAGCGTGCAGGCCGATCAGGACAAGTTCATGAAGCTGCTGGTGACCCAGCTGCAAAACCAGGACCCGCTGAATCCGATGGACAACGCCGCCATGACCAGCCAGCTGGCCCAGCTGTCGACCGTGACCGGCATTAACAAGGTCAACTCCACGCTGGAATCGCTGCGCACCGACATCGTCAGCAGCCAGTCATCCAGCGCGATCAACCTGATCGGCAAGGGCGTGCTGGTGGAGGGCAAGGGGGTCGAGCTGAGCACCAGCACCGCCGCGGACGGCACCAAGAGCAGCACCAGTGTGTTTGGCGTCGATCTGCCGTCGGATGCGCAAAGCGTCACCATCAACATCCAGGACAAGTCCGGCAAGACCGTGCGCACCATGAGCATGACCAACGCCGAAGCCGGCACCTATCCGATCACCTGGGACGGCACCAAGGACGACAAGACCGCGGCCGCCGCCGGCAGCTACACCTTTACCGTCACCGCCAGCAATGCCGGCAAGTCGATCACCGCCACGCCGCTGCAGCTGGCGGCCGTGGCCAGCGTGTCGACCGGCAGCGGCGGCGTCAAACTGAATACCTCGCTCGGCCATTTCGCCATGAGCGATGTGAAAGAAGTTCTGTAAGCAGTATCACACCTAGATAGGGGAATACCATGTTCCAACAAGGACTGAGCGGCCTGAACGCCGCTTCCAAATCGCTGGACGTCATCGGCAATAACATTTCCAACGCCAGCACGGTTGGCTTCAAGGCGTCGCAAGCGCAGTTTGGCGACCTGTACGCGAACTCGCTGAATGGCGTGTCCGGCATGAACGCGGGTATCGGTGTGACCGTGTCCAAGCTGGCCCAGCAGTTCACCCAGGGCAATATCGAAACCTCCAGCAATCCGCTGGACGTGGCCATCAACGGCGGCGGCTTCTTCCGCGAAGTGGTGAACGGCGCGGTGCAGTACTCGCGCAACGGCCAGTTCCATGAGGACGCCAGCCACACCCTGGTCAACGCCCAGGGCGCGGTGCTGACCGGCTACCTGTCCAACAAGGCCGGCGTGATCCAGCTGGGCTCGCCGGTGCCGCTGACGCTGGACAAGTCCGACCTGACGCCGGTGCAGACCACGGAAGCCAACTTCCAGCTGAACCTGAGTTCGGCGGAAAAGGTGCCGACCACCATCCCGTTCGACGCCAACGATCCGACCAGCTACAACAAGCAGACTGTGCTGAACGTGTACGACTCGCTCGGCACCGCGCACATCATGACGACCTATTACGTCAAGACCGACGCCAACACCTGGGACGTGTACGCCGCCGCCGACAACAAGGAAATCGTCTCGGCCAGCGTAGCCGCCACGGTGGCCACCGACCAGCCGACGATTGCCGCCCGCAGCGCCTACAACGACGCCGTGCGCGCCACGCCGCCGGTGGCGGCCGACATCGCGCTGGCGGCCGGCACCTACGCCACCGCCGCCTACCAGGCCATGCTGACGGCCGCCAGCACGCCGCCGGCCGCCGCCACCCAGGCCCAGCTCGATGCCCTGACGGCCGCCTACACCGCGCTCGACCCGACCGCCAGCGGCTCGATCACCGGCAAGACCCCGGACCAGATCAACGCCATCCTGGGCGCCGCCATCACCGTGCCGGCGGTCAAGGCCGGCACGCTGCTGTTCACCAAGAACGGCGCGCTGGACCCGCAGGCGATGGCGCTGATGGCCACGCCGCAAACGCTGCCGTTCCAGATTCAGCTGCCGATCTTCCCCGACACCGGCGCGCAAGTGCCGATGACGGTGGCCACCACCTTCGACAGGACCACCCAGTACGGCAGCGTCACCAACGACCTGGGCTCGACCCAGAACGGTTACTCGGCCGGTTCCTGGCAGCGCTACTCGATCGACGAGAACGGCATCATCCTGGGCCAGTACAGCAACGGCAAGTCGCGCGCCATGGGCCAGATCGCCATGGCCAACTTCGCCAGCGTCGACGGCCTGACGCCGCTGGGCAACAATGCCTGGGCGGAAAGCTCGGCTTCCGGTCCGCCAACCGTGGGCGTGCCGAACGCTGGCTCGATGGGCCAGCTGCGCTCGGCGGCGGTGGAAACCTCCAACACCGACCTCACCGCCGAGCTGGTCAACATGATCACCGCGCAGCGCGTCTACCAGGCCAATGCGCAGACCATCAAGACCGAGGACTCGATCCTGCAAACACTGGTGAACCTGCGTTAAACATAGGGTAGATCATGGACCGTCTCGTCTACACCGCGATGACCGGGGCGCGACACGTGATGGAGCAGCAAGCCACCGTGTCCAACAACCTGGCCAACGCCACCACCACCGGCTTCCGCGCCCAGCTCGATTCGTTCCGGGCGGTGCCGGTGGTGTCGGAGGGCTTGCCCACGCGCGCCTTCGTGGTCGATTCCACGGTCGGTTCGGATTTCCGCGCCGGCCCGATCGAGACCACCGGCCGCGCGCTGGACATCGCCGTCCGCGACCAGGGCTGGCTGGCGGTGCAGTCGGCCGACGGCTCGGAAGCCTACACCCGCAACGGCAGCCTCAAGATCAGCGAAAACGGCATCCTGCAGACCAGCGGCGGCCAGACGGTGATCGGCGACGGCGGCCCGATCGCGGTGCCGCCGGACACCAAGATCAGCATCGCCAGCGATGGCACGGTGAGCGTCATCAACGACACTTTCCAGCCGGGGCCGTCCAACACGCTGGGGCGCCTCAAGCTGGTCAATCCGGACACGAAAAACCTGCTGCGCGGCGACGACGGCCTGTTCCGCCAGGCCGACGGCACGCCGGCCGACAACGACGCCAATGTGCGCCTGGTCGATGGCGCGCTGGAGGGCAGCAATGTCAATCCGGTCGACTCCATGGTCAACATGATCAGCCTGGCAAGACAGTTCGAAATGCAAATGAGCCTGATGAAGAACGCCGAGAATAACGCCGCAAAAGCCACCCAGATCCTCGCTTTGAGTTGATGGCCTCTCCCGCATAATGCTGGCATGGGATGAACAGACTTGAGGTTCGTCCGGCATTGGGAGAAGCATCATGATACGTTCCTTATGGATCGCCAAGACGGGCATGGAAGCGCAGCAGACGCAGATGGACGTGACGTCCCACAATCTGGCCAACGTCAGCACCAACGGTTTCAAGAAGTCGCGCGCCGTGTTCGAAGACCTGCTGTACCAGAATATCCGCCAGCCGGGCGCGCAATCGTCGCAGCAGACCAACCTGCCGTCCGGCATGCAGCTCGGTACCGGCGTGCGCACCGTCGCCGTCGAGCGCATTCACACGCAAGGCAATCCCCAGTCGACCGGCAATGACAAAGACATCATGGTCAACGGCAGCGGCTTCTTCACCGTGCTGCTGCCCGACGGCACCACCGCCTACACCCGCGACGGCTCCTTCCAGCGCGACAACAACGGCCAGATGGTGACCTCGGAAGGCTTTGTGCTGCAACCGGCCATCACCATCCCGATCACCGCGCAATCGATCACCGTGGCGCGCGACGGCACCGTCTCGGTCAACGTCGCCGGCGCCAACGGCGCCACCACCACCCAGCAGCTGGGCAGCCTGCAGCTGGCCACCTTCATCAACCCGACCGGGCTGGAATCCAAGGGCGAAAACCTGTACGTGGAAACCACCGCCTCCGGCGCGCCGCAGCAGAACACGCCGGGCACCAACGGCACCGGCACCATCCTGCAGGGCTATGTGGAAACCTCCAACGTCAACGTGGTGGAGGAGATGGTGAACATGATCCAGACCCAGCGCGCGTACGAGATCAATTCCAAGGCCATCACCACCTCGGACCAGATGCTGCAAAAGCTGTCGCAGATGTAAGGACCACATCATGAAACACGCCATTCCCCTGCTGGCCGCCGTGCTGCTGAGCGCCTGCGCCGCCACCCCCAGCACCATCGTCAGCGGCCCGATGACCGCGCGTGCGCTGACCACCGAGCAAATGCAGGCGACGCCCAACAACGGCGCCATCTACCAGCCGGCCGCCTTCCGTCCGGTGTTCGAAGACCGCCGCGCGCGCCACGTGGGCGATGTGCTGACGCTGGTGATCACCGAGCGTACCTCGGCCAACAAGAGCGGCACCGCCACCGGCAACAAGTCGGGCAGCGTATCGGCCACCATGCCCAAGAAACTGGCCGGCACCTTCGGCAATCCGCTCTCGGTCAGCACCGATAACAGCTATTCTGACGGCGACACCCAGGCCGCCAGCAACGCCTTCACCGGCACCATGGGCATCACCGTGGTGGAAGTGCTGAGCAACGGCAACCTGATCGTGGCCGGCGAAAAGCAGATCGGCATGAACAAGGGCACCGAATACATCCGCTTCTCCGGCATGATCAATCCGGACAGCATCGCCACCGGCAACACCGTGCAATCGACCGCCGTGGCCGACGCCCGCGTCGAGTACCGCACCGCCAATACCATCGATCGCGCCGAGCTGTCCTCGATGGCTTCGCGCTTCTTCCAAAGCTTGCTGCCGTTCTGACCATCATGAAAACTTCCATCAAAGCCGCGCTGCTGCTGAGCCTGTCCTTGCTGGCGCCGTTCAGCCAGGCCGAACGCATCAAGGATCTGGCCAGCATTGCCGGCGTGCGTAACAACCAATTGCTGGGCTACGGCCTGGTGGTCGGCCTCGACGGTTCCGGCGACCAGACCACGCAGACGCCGTTCACCGTGCAAAGCGTGATCTCCATGCTGCAACAGCTGGGCGTCAACCTGCCGCAGGGCGGCTCGCAGCTGCAACTGAAAAACGTGGCGGCGGTGATGGTGACGGCCACGCTGCCGCCGTTCGCGCAGCCGGGCCAGCAGCTGGACATCACCGTCTCGTCGATGGGCAACGCCAAGAGCCTGCGCGGCGGCACGCTGCTGATGACGCCGCTGAAAGGCGCGGACGGCCAGGTGTACGGCATGGCGCAGGGCAATGTGCTGGTCGGCGGCGTCGGCGTGCAAGCCGGCGGCGCCGGCGGCGGCGGCAGCTCGCTGACCGTCAACCACCTGAGCGTGGGCAAGATTTCCGGCGGCGCCACGGTCGAGCGCGCGGTGGCCACCAATCTGGGCGAAGGCAATATGATCAAGCTGGAGCTCAACAATGCCGACTTCGCCACCGCCAGCCGCGTGGTGGAAGCCATCAACGACAAGTACGGCGCCGGCATCGCCTACGCGCTGGACAGCCGCGTGATCCGCGTGCAGGCGCCCAGCAGCAGCGACCAGCGCGTCAGCTTCATCGGCACGCTGCAGGACATGCAGATCAACCCGGCCGAGCAGCCGGCCAAGGTCATCATGAACGCCCGTACCGGCTCGGTGGTGATGAACCGCGCGGTCACGCTCGATACGTGCGCCATTTCCCACGGTAATCTGTCAGTATCGGTCAACGCCGATACGCAGGTGAGCCAGCCCAACCCGCTGTCGGGCGGCCGCACCGTGGTCACACAGAATCCCCAGGTCGGCATCAAGGCCGACGGCGGCAAGGTCATGATGGTCAAGGGCGGCGCCTCGCTGGCCGACGTGGTCAAGGCGCTCAACGCCATCGGCGCCACGCCGCAGGATTTGCTGTCCATCTTGCAGGCCATGAAGGCCGCCGGTTCGCTGCGCGCGGAACTGGAAATCATTTAAGCAGGTAACGCCATGGCTTCCCAGACTTCCACCACCAATGACTTGAGCGGCAAGTTCTCGCTGGACGTGCGCGACATGGGCAGCCTCAAGCAGCAGGCCCGCGCCGGCAGCAAGGATGCGCTGAAAACCGCCTCGACCCAGTTCGAGGCCATGTTCGTCAACATGATGTTGAAGAGCATGCGCGAGGCCACGCCGCAGGATGGCCCGATGGACAGCCAGCAGACCAAGACCTTCCAGACCATGCTGGACCAGCAGACCAGCCAGAATATTGCCAAAAAAGGCATCGGCCTGGCCGATATGCTGGTGCGCCAGCTGTCCGCCAAGACCGACGCCGCCGCGCTCGACATTGGCAATGCCGGCGACACGAGCAGCGCCGCCAATGCCGGCAGCTTCCAGGGCGCGGCCAGCCTGATGGACGCCAAGCTGCAGCGCGCCATCGCCGCGGCCGGCGGCAACGCCAGCGCGACGGCAAGCAGCGCCACCGACGCCGCCGGCGCCAACAAAGGGTCGCAAGCGCCGCACGTGCGCAGCTTCCAGGAAAAACTGGCGGCCCATGCGGAAGAGGCCAGCAAGAGCACCGGCATTCCGGCCAAGTTCATGCTGGGCCAGGCCGCGCTGGAGTCGGGCTGGGGCAAGCGCGAGATCAAGGGCCGCGACGGCACCAACAGCCACAACCTGTTTGGCATCAAGGCGGGCGCCGACTGGAAGGGCAAGGTGGTCGAGGCCACCACCACCGAATATGTCAACGGCAAGGCCCAGACCCGGGTCGAGCGCTTCCGCGCCTACGATAGCTATGCGGACAGCTTCAAGGATTACGCCAGGCTGCTGGCCAGCAATCCGCGCTACGAAAAAGTGCTGGCCAGCGCCGGCGACGCCAGCAGCTTCGCGCGCGGCCTGCAAAAGGCCGGCTATGCCACCGATCCCAACTACGCCACCAAGCTGACGAGCATCATCAAGCGCTCGCTGGCAGGGTAATAAAGTTTTGGCACGCTTTGCCGTTACCCTTCACAGATAGAGTAAAAATATTATGTCCAGTCTTCTCAGCATCGGCAAAAGCGGTTTGTTGGCGGCCCAGGTCGGTTTGTCGACCACCGGCAACAACATTACCAACGCCAACACGGCCGGCTACAACCGCCAGGTCGCGATCCAGGGCGATACCGGTACCCAGTACCAGGGCTTCGGCTATGTCGGTTCGGGGACCGAGATTCAGGCTGTGCGCCGTTATTACGACAACTTCCTGGCCACCTCGCTGCGCAATGCCGAGTCCAACCAGGCCTCGCTGGACGCCTACAGCGCGCAGATCAGCCAGATCGACAACCTGCTGGCCGACCCGACCGCAGGCCTGTCGCCGGCGCTGCAAGACTTTTTCAACGGCGTGCAGGACGCCACCGCCAGCCCGGCCTCGGCGGCGGCGCGCCAGTCCATGCTGTCGAATGCCGAATCGCTGGCCTCGCGCTTCCAGGGCATGAGCGCGCGCCTGACCGAGATCGCCTCCGGCACCAACAACCAGATCACCTCCAACGTGGGCCAGATCAACGCCTACGCCAAGCAGATCGCCGACATCAACCTGACCATAGCCGGCCTCACCACCAGCCAGGCCGAGCCGAACGATTTGCTGGACAAGCGCGACCAGATGCTGACCGAGCTGAACAAGCTGGTCAAAATCACCGTGGTCCCGGGCGACAACAATATGCTGAACGTCTCGTTCGGCACCGGCCAGCCGCTGGTGGTGGCCAACAAGGCTTTCCAGCTGGGCACATCGACCTCGCCAACCGACGTCAGCCGCGTGACCCTCGGTTACCAGACCGACGCCGGCGCCTTCACGCCGCTGCCGGACGCAGTATTCACCGGCGGCCAGCTGGGCGGGCTGATGGAATTCCGCAACGGCGCCCTGGACCGCGCGCAAAATTCGCTGGGCCAGGTGGCGGCCGGCCTGGTCACCGCCTTCAATGCCCAGCACGTGCTGGGGCAGGATGAGAATGGCGCGCTGGGCACCAATTTCTTCAATCCTATCCAGGCTTATGTCGGCACCAGCACGCGCAACTCGCCGGCCAGCACGGCCGACGTCAGCGCCACCGTGGTCGATGCCGGCGCCCTGACCGCCAGTGACTACAGCGTCGACTTCGACGGCACCAATTTCAACGTCACCCGCAAGAGCGACGGCAAGGTCACGCTGATCAACCCGTTCCCGCAGACCACGCCGCAAGTGATCGATGGCGTGGCCTACAGCATCAGCGGCACGCCGCAGCAGAACGACAACTTCCTGGTGCGGCCGACCTACAACGCGGCCAAGGACTTTTCGGTGGCCATCAAGGACCGCGACAAGATCGCGCTGGCGGCGCCGATCGCCACCGCCGCGCCGACCGCCAACGCCGGCAACGGCAAGATCTCGGCCGGCACGGTGGATGTGAATTACCTGACGCCGGGCAATGCGCTGACCGCGCCGTCCACGCTGACGTTCGACAAGGCCAGCGGCACCTTCTCCGGCTTCCCGGCCGGGCAGGATGTGACGGTGAGCGCCAACGGCACCAGCACCGTGTATCCGGCCGGCACGCCGGTGCCGTACACGGACGGCGCCAGCATCAGCTTTGGCGGCGTCAACTTCACCATCAGCGGCACGCCGGCCGACCAGGACAAGTTTACCGTCGGCCCCAATACCAGCGGCGTGGGCGACAGCCGCAACGGCGCCCTGCTGGCCGGGCTGCAGACCAAAAACATTCTGGACAATGGCAAGGCCACCTTCCAGACCACCTACGCCCAGATGGTCAACTATGTGGGCACCAAGGCGCGCGAAGCGCAGATCAGCGGCACGGCGGCCGACGCGGCCGTCAAACAGGCCACCAACGCGCAGCAGAGCGTGTCCGGCGTCAACCTCGACGAAGAGGCCGCCAACCTGCTGCGCTATCAGCAGGCTTACCAGGCCAGCGGCAAGGTGATGCAGGTGGCCAGCCAGTTGTTCGACACCTTGCTCAGCCTTGGCAATTAAGGAATAGGGTAGCACTATGGTTATGCGCATCAGCACCAGAACGATATACGAAACCGGCTCGTCGCAGATCACGTCCTTGCAGACGGCGATGTCGCGCACGCAGCAGCAGCTGTCCACCGGCCGCAAGAACCTGACCGCGGCCGACGATCCGATCGCCACCGCGCGCGCGCTGGAAGTGACGCAGTCGCAATCGCTCAACACCCAGCTGGCGACCAACCGCGCCAACGCCAAGGGCGTGCTGTCGACCGAAACCACGGCGCTGGCCAGCACCACCTCCATCCTGCAGGACATCAAGGATCTGGCGGTCAAGGCCGGCAATGGTTCGTTCACGGATTCCGACCGCCAGTCGGTGGCGACGGAACTGGAGGCGCGGCTGGCCGACCTGCTGGGCGTGGCCAACACGGCGGACGGCGTGGGCGGCTATGTGTTCTCGGGCTACAAGTCGACCACGCTGCCGTTCACCAAGACCGCCACCGGCGCCGATTACCAGGGCGACCAGGGCCAGCGTGCGCTGCAGGTGGGCTCGACCCGCAGCATTCCGATCACCGATTCCGGCTCGTCCGTGTTTGAAAGCAATAGTACCGGCAACGGCAGCTTTGTCACCGCGCCCGACCCGGCCAACTACGGCCGTGGCGGAAGCGGCATCATCAGCGCCGGCTCGGTCAAGGATGCCACGCTGCTGACCGGGCACCAGTACCAGATCGACTTCCAGGTGGTGCCGGAGTCGCCGGGCGTGCCCAAGCAAACCACCTACACCGTGACCGACCTGACCGCCGGCACGCCGGTGCCGCCGGCGCCGGTGCCGGCCGTGCCGCAAGCGTATGTGAGCGGCCAGAACATCACGTTTGACGGCGTGCAGTTCGACATCAAGGGCGATCCGGCCGATGGCGACAACTTCACGGTGGCGCCGTCGACCAAGCAGTCGATCTTCACCACCGTGCAGGGCTTCATCGATGCGCTGCGGGCGCCGGGCGGCGGGCCGGCCGGGCAGGCCAGCCTCAGCAACAAGCTCAACCAGTTGCAGGTGAATATCGACAATGCCACCGACAATGTGCTGTCGGTGCAGGCAGCGGTGGGATCGCGCCTGAAAGAGCTGGACTACCTGGACAGCTCGGGCGACGATCTGGGGCTGCAATATGCGACCACCTTGTCGCAGTTGCAGGACCTCGACTACACGGCGGCCATTTCCCTGTTCACCCAGCAGCAGACCACGCTGACGGCGGCGCAGAAATCCTTCACCACCATGTCCGGCCTGTCGCTGTTCAACTACATCAGCTAATTCCATCGTTGCGGCCTGCGCCGGAATGACAAACGGCCAGCTTTTCAGCTGGCCGTTTTTCTTTGCGCAACCTCGCCCTTATTTCGCCGCCAGGAAGCCCTGGGTGGCGCTGGCTTGCTTGCGCAGCCAGTCGTCGTGCTGGGCGGTGGCGGCCCCGCTCAGGGCGGTGCTGGCCGCGTAGTGCTGCAGCTGGCCCGCCAGCGCCGCGACATTGCTGTTGAGGCTGCTGTCCGGCTGTGTCAGCTGGCCGCCGCCGCCGGCATCGGCGCCGGCCGCCTGGCTGTAGCTGCCGATCGCTTGCGTCAGCGTGGCCGTGCGCTGGGCCAGGAACCAGACATCGGCCAGCGCGTGCGTGCTGCCGTCGCTGCTGGTGTAGCCCGATTGCAGACCCACCCAGTTGCCTTGGTCGATGGTCTCGCTGGCTTGCGCCGTCACGCTCAGGCTGGCGACCTTGAGCGATGCCAGCGTCTTCAGTTCGCCGGCCTGGCTGACGCCGTCGGCATTGGCGTCCACCCACACGCGCAGCTCGCCATACTGCGCATCTTTGCTGTCGATGACGCCATCGTGGTTGCTGTCCAGCTCGGCCAGCGCGGCAAAGCCGTCGCGGGCTTTGCCGCCGCTGCCGCTATCCGTGGCAGTACCGAACAGTTCGCCGCCGTCGTTGATCATGCCGTCGCCATTGCGGTCCAGGGCCAGCAGGCCGTCGCCCGGCGCCACCCAGCCGGTATTGACTTTCTGGCCGTTGGCGCGGATGTCGAACTGCACGCCGGCGACTATGCCCAGTGTGCTGATGCCATTGCCGTCCAGGTCCAGCACCAGCGGGCTGGCCGTCAGCGCGGCGCGCTGATCGGTCGACAGCGCCGAGATCTGGGTCGACAGCAGCGCCGACACTTGCGTCATGGTCAGCGCCGCCAGCTGGTCGGTGGTCATGAACTTGAGCACGGCGTTGCTCATGTTGCGCAACTGCTGGGTGCTGAACGCCGCCACCTGGTCCACGCTGAGCTGCTGCATGGTGTTGCTCTTCAGGCCGTTGATCTGCGCGGTCTTGAGCGCGCCGATGTCGGTCGCGTCCAGCATGGCGATCTGGTCGGAGTTGAAGGTGTTCAGGGCGTTGATCGCCAGCGCGCCGATGTCGGCGGTGCTGAAGGTGCCGATCTGCGAGGTGGTCAGGCCCAGAATCTGGGTCGAGGCCAGCGCCGCCAGCTGGCGCGTGCTCAGGCTGTCGAACAGGGTGTCGTCCAGGGTGGCGATCTGGTTCGAGCTCAGGCCGACGATCTGCGCGGTCGTCAGCTTGGCCAGGGTATCCAGACCGTTCAGCTGGTCGGTGGTCAGGGCTTTGATCTGCGTCGCCGTCAGCGACGGCAGGGCGCGCGTCGACAGCGAGTTGAGCTGGTCGGCCGTCAGCACGGCAATTTGCGCCGTGGTCAGGGTCGGCAGCTGCGCCGAGGTCAGGCCCGACACGGCCGCCACGCTCAGCAGCGGCACCTGGGTGGTGCTCAGGTAGGTCAGGGTCAGGCCGCTGATTTGCTGGATGGTCAGGCTGCCCAGCTGGTCGGTCGACAGTTGCGCCACTTGCGCCGCTTTCAGCGACGACATTTGCGCCGAGCGCAGCGAGGCGAAGCTGTCGGCGTCCAGCGCGTTCAGCTGGTCGGAGGTCAGGGCCTGCACCTGGGCCAGGTTCAGCGTGCCCAGCGTGGACAGGGCGTTCAGCTGGTCGGTGCTCAATGCCTTGATGTCGTTGGCGGTGATGCCAGGGATCTGGGTGGTTTTGACGCCGGCCAGCTGGTCGATCGTCAGGGCGCCGAATTGCAGCGCGGTGAAGCTGCCGATCTGGGCGCTGCTCAGCGCCGCCAGGTCTTCCACTTCCATGGCCTTGATCTGGTCCGAGTTCAGGCCGCTGATCGAGGTCAGCGCCAGGGCCCGCGCCTGGGCGGCGGTCAGCGCCACGATCTGGTCGGTGGTCAGGATGGCCAGCTGGGTCTTGGTCAGCGAACTCACCTGCCGGGTTTGCAGCGAAGCGATGTGGTCGGCGTCCAGCGATTGCAGCTGGTCGCTGGTCAGGGCGCTGAACTGCGCCGTGGTCAGCGGGTTGAGCGTGCTCAGGCCTTTCAGCTGGTCGATGCTCAGGACCTTGATTTGCTGCTGCGTCATCGAGGCGATCTCGGCAGTGGAGAGCTGGCCCATCTGGTCCGTGCTCAACTGCTGGATCTGGGCCGTGGTCAGCGCCGCGAACTGGTTGGTTTTCAGGCCGGCCAGGTCGTCCTGGTCCATCGCCGCCAGCTGCTCGGAACTCAGGGCGCGGATGGCGTTGGTGTTCATGGCGCGCCACTGTGCCACGCTCAGCACCTGGATCTGGTGGGTGTTGAGCGAAGCGATTTGCTTGGTCGACAGCACCGCCACCTGCGCCGTGGTCAGCGCGGCCAGCTGGGTATCGTCCAGCATGCTCAGATTGTCGGTGCTCAGGGCCGGGATGCTGCGCGTCGGCAGCCAGCCGATCGGCAGCAGCGCCAGCTGGTCCGAGGTCAGCACGCTGACCTGGCTGGTGGTCAGCGCGCGCACCTGCTGCGAGGTCAGCGCCTGCAGCTGGGCGTTGGTGATGGCGGTCATGTCCTTGGTGCCCAGCGCCACGATTTGCGCCGTGCTCAGCGAGACGATATCGCCCGCTTCGATGGCCGCGAACTGGTCGGTGTCCAGCGCGGCGATGGCTTTGGTGCTGATCGCGCGCAACTGGCCGCCGGTCAGGTTGACGATCTGGTCGGTGCTCAGGGCGTGGGCCTGGTTGACGCTCAGGCCGGCGATGGCCGCCGTGCTGAACAGGCCGATCTGGTCGGTGGTCAGCGCCACGAACTGGTCGGTGGTCAGCACCGACACTTGCGCCGAGCGCAGGGCGGCAATGTCCGCGCCTTCGATGGCGGCGATCTGGTCGGCGGTCAGCGCCTGCAGGGCGCGGGTGTTCATGGCCAGCAAGTCGCCGGTTTCCAGCGCCACGATCTGGTCGCTGGTGAGGAACGGCGTCTGCGTGTTGCTCAGGGCGGCGATCTGCCGGGTGCCCATGGCCGCGATCTGGGCCACGGACAGGCCCGGCAACTGGTCGCTGGTCAGGGCGCGCACGAGGGCCGTGCCAAGGGCGGCAAAGTTGCTCAGCGCGTTCAGCTGGTCGGTGCCGAGCAGCGGCGCCTGGGTGGCTTTCAGGCCGCTCACGCTCTGGCTGCTCAGGGCCGCCACCTGGTCGGTGCTCAGCGCCTGCAACTGGTCGCTGTTGAGCGATTGCAACTGCGACGATCTGAGCGCGGCAAAGTCGGCCGCGTCGATGAACTGGATGTTGGTGTAGTCCAGGCCTTTGAGCGCGTTGGTGCTGAGCGCGCCAACCTGGTCGGCGCTCAGTTCGGTCAGCTGGGTGCCGTTCAGGACCGCCACCTGTTTGGAGGTGAGGGCGGCGATTTGCCGGGTGCTGAGCGAATCGATGTCGCTTTGCGTGAGCGACTGGATGCGGTCGGTCGACAGCGCGGCAATCTGCGCGGTCGTGTAGTCGGCGATGTTGCCCATCGCCGCCAGTTGCGCCAGGCTCAGCACGCCCAGCTGGGTTAGCGAGAAGGCGGCAACGCTGGCCGCGCTCAGGCTGTGCAGCTGGTCGGTGGTCAGCACCTGCATCTGGTCGGTGGTCAGGGCGCGGATTTGCGCCGTGTTCAGGGCGGCAAAGTCCTCGGTTTCGACGGCAACGATTTGCGTCAGGCTGAGCGCGGCGATCAGGCCGGTGGCCAGCGCCCGCACTTGCGCGGTCGACAGCGCGATCAGCTGGGGATCGGTCAGGCCCGCCGCCTGCGCGCTGCCGAGCGCGGCCAGCTGGCTGGTCTTGAGCGCGGTCAGGGTGCCGACCGACATATTGGTCAGCTGGTCGGTGCTGAGGGCGCGCACCTGGGCCGTGTTGAGCGCGGTGATGCTGTTCAGGGCATCCAGCTGGGCATTGCTCAGGTAGCCGATCTGGCGCGTGGTCAGGGCGCCGATTTCCTGCGTGGTCAGGGCGTTGTAGTGCGTCAGCCACAGGCCGCCCAGCTGGTCGCTGGTCAGGGCCGTGATCTGGCGCGTGGTGAGGGCGCGCAGGTCGGCGTCTTCCATCGAATTCAGCTGGTCGCTGCTCAGGGCCGCCAGCTGGGCGGTGGTGAGCGCGCGCGCCTGCGACGTGGTCAGCGCCGGCAACTGGTCGGAGGTCAGGAACTGCATCTGGAAGCTGCTGAGGGCCGCCAGCTGGGAAGTTTTCAGGTTGGCGATCTGGGCTGGCGTCAGCGCCTGGATCTGGTCGGACGACATGCCGGCGATCTGCCTGGTGCCCAGCCCGCCCAGGCTGCCGAGGGCGGCAAACTGCTGGGTGGTCATCACGCTCAGCTGGGCGGTGGTGAGGGCGCCGATTTCAGCCGAGGTGAAGGCCGACAACTGGGGCAGCGTCAGCGCGACGATCTGGTCGCTGGTCAGGCTGGCCACCTGGCCGCTGGTCAGGGCGGCAATGTCGCCCAGTTCGATGGCGGCGATCTGATCGGAGGTCAGCCGGATCAGGCTGGCGGTGGCCAGGCCGCGCACTTGCTGGCTGCTCAGGGCGACGATCTGGGCGGTGGTCAGCGCTTGCAGCTGCACGCTGCTGAGCGCGCTTAGCTGGCTGGTTTTCAGGGTGCCGATCTGGCCCAGCAGCAGGTTGCTCAGCTGGTCGGTGCTCAGGGCCCGCACTTGCGCCGTGGTCAGCGGCGCCAGCGACGCCAGGCTGTCGAGCTGGTCGGTGCTGAGGGCGGCGATCTGCTTGGTGGCCAGGGCGCCGAGGATTTTGGTGCCGAGGGCGCCGAACTGGCCGGGCAACAGCGACAACAGCTGGTCGCTGCTCAGGGCCACGATCTGGGTGCTGCTCAGGGCGGCGATGTCGACCACCTCGATGGCGCGGATCTGGTCGGTGCTCATGGCGCCCAGGGTGGCCGAACCGAGGCTGCGCACCTGCTGGGTGGTCAGCGCGACGATCTGGTCGGTGTTCAGGGCGCCGATCTGGGCGCTGGTGAGGCCGGCGATCTGGTTGGTCTTCAGCGTGGCGATGCTGCCCAGGCTGCCGATCTGGTCGGTGCTCAGGGCGCCGATCTGGCGGCTGGTCAGCGGCGCCAGCGTCACCAGCGACGCCAGCTGGTCGGTGCTCAGCGCGCGGATTTGCTGGGTGGTCAGCGCGGCGATGATCTGGGTGGCCAGGCCGGCCACTTGCGTCAGCTGCAGGTGGCTGATCTGGTCGGTGTTGAGGGCGGCGATCTGGCGGCTGGTCAGGGCCTGCAAGTCCGCCAGTTCCATGTTGCGCAGCTGGTCGGTGCCGAGCACGCCAAGCTGGCGGGTGGTCAGTGCGCGCGCCTGCTGGGTGGTCAGGGCCACGATTTCATCGGTGGTCAGCACCGACGCCTGGTCGGTGGTCAGCGAGGCGATCTGGCCGGTGGTCAGGCCGGCAAAGATGGCCAGCGACAGGCCGATGATCTGGTCGGTGGTCAGCGCCGCGATGGAGGCGGTGGAGAAGCTGGCCAGCGAACTCAGGGCGCCCAGCTGATCGCTGGTCAGCGCTGCTTTCTGGTCGGTGGTCAGGGCCGCGATTTCCTGCGTGGTCAGGGCCTGGATCTGGTCGGTGCGCAACGCCATCACCTGGTCGATGCGCATGGCGATGATCTGGCGCGTGCTCAGATTGGACAGTTCGCTGGCGGTGAGCGCGTTGATCTGGTCGGTGGTCAGGGCCTGGATGGCGGCCGCGCCCATGGCGCGCAGCTGTTCGCTCAGCATGCCGTGGATCTGGTCGGTGGTCAGCGCCACCACCTGGTCGGTCGTCAGCGCGGCGATCTGGCGTGTGTTCAGCGAACGCAGGTCCGCCAGGTTGAGGCTGGCCATCTGGCTGGTGGTCAGCGCCTGCAGCTGGCGCGTGGTGAGCACGCTCAGGGTCAGCAGGGCGTCCAGCTGGGCGCTGTTCATGGCGCTCAGCTGCACTTGCGACAGCGCGGCGATTTCCTGCGTGGTCAGGGCGCGCAGCTGGACGGTGGTCAGGCTCAGCAGCTGATCGCTGGTCAGCACGGCGATCTGGCGCGTGCTGAGCGAGGCCAGGTCGCCGTTGCTGAGGGCGGCAATGCGGTCGGTGGCCAGCGCCGCCAGCGCGCTGGTGCCGATGGCGCGCAGCTGGGTGGTGTTGAGCGCGATCATCTGGTCGCTGGTGATGGCGCCGGCCTGGTCCGACGTCAGCGCGGCGATCTGGGCGGTGGCCAGGGCGGCAAAGTCGGCGGTGCTCAGGGCCGCGATCTGGGTGCTGGTGAGGGCGACGATCTGGCGCGTGCTGAGCGGCGCCAGTTGCAGCGCGGCCAACTGGTCGGTGCTCATCACGGACAGCTGGTCGCTGGTCAGGGCGCGCACTTCGGCGGTGGTGAAGGCGGCCAGCTGATCGGTGCGCAGCGCCACCACCTGGTCGGTGCTGAGGCGGGCGATTTGCGCGGTGTGCATGGCGCGGATGTCGCGCGTTTCAATCGCGGCAATGGCCTCGGTGCTGAGCACGGCGATGGCCGAGGTGCTGAGGGCGGCGATCTGGTCGCTGCTGAGGGCGATGATCTGGCTGGTGTTCAGCGATTGCAGCTGGGCGCTGGTGAAGGCGGCCAGCTGGCGCGTGGTCAGCGTCACCAGGTCGGTGGAATTGATGGTGCCGATCTGGTCGCTGGTGAGGGCGCGGATCTGGCGCGTGGTCAGCGCCGCCAGCGATTGCAGGGCGTCGATCTGATCGCTGCTCAGCACGGCGATCTGGTCGCTGGTCAGGGCCGTTTCGGCGGCCGTGCCCAGCGCGGAGATTTGTTCGGTCAGCAGGGCCGCCACCTGGGCGGTGCTCAGCTTGTTGATCTGCTGGGTGTTGAGCACGGCCATGTCGCGCGTCTCGATGGCGCGCACCTGGTCAGTGCTGAGGGCGGCAATGCCGTTCGAGCTGAGGCCGCGGAACTGGCCGCCGCTCAGGGCCACCACCTGGTCGGTGGTCAGCGCCAGCACCTGGGCCGAGTTCAGCACGCCCAGCTGGTTGCTGGCCAGCGTGGCCAGGTTGCGCGTGCTGAGGGCGGTGATTTGGGTGGTGGTGAAGGCGGCCAGCTGACGGCTGGAGACGCCGGCCAGGGTGGCCATGGCGTTCAGCTGGTCGGTGGTCAGCACGCTGATCTGGTCGGTGGTCAGGGCGCCGACCGCCGCGCTGCTGAGCGCGGTGAACTGGTCGGTCTGCAGCGCGGTCAGCTGGTCGGTGCCCAGGTTGGCCACCTGGCCGACCCGCAAGGCGCCGATGTCGCGCGTTTCGATCAGGCGGATCTGGTCGGTGGTCAGGGTGTTGAGCGTCTTCGTGCTCAGGTCGGCGAACTGGCTGACGGTCAGGCCGATCACCTGGTCCGAGGTCAGCGCCTGCACCTGGTCGGAGGTGAGCGCGGCCAGCTGGGCGCTGGTGAGGGCGATCACGTCCTTGCTTTCAATCGACACCAGCTGGGCCGTGGTCATGGCCTGGATTTGCGCGGTGGTCAGCGGCACCAGGGTTTTCAGGGCCACGATCTGGTCGGTGCTGAGCGAGGCGATCTGGTCGACCGTCAGCGCCGTTTCGGCGTCGGTGTTGAGCACGGCCACCTGATCGGTGGTCAGCGCCACGATCTGGTCGGTGCCGAGGGCGCGCACCTGGGGCGCGCCAAGCACGGCCACGTCGCGCGTTTCCAGCGCCTGTATCTGCAAGGTGGTCAGCTCGCTCAGGGTGAGCGTGGTCAGGCCGGCCACCTGGGCGGTGGTCAGCGCCACCAGCTGGTCGGAGGTCAGGGCCTGCACCTGGTCGAGGTTCAGCGAGGCCAGCTGGGCATTGCTGAGCATGGCGACGTCCTGGGTCTCCAGCGCCGCGATCTGGGCGGTGGTGAGCGAGGAAATCTGTACCGTGGTCAGCGGCAGCAGCGACTTGATGGCCACGATCTGGTCGGTGGTCAGCACGGCCAGTTGATCCGGGCGCAGCGCTTGCGCATCTTCCGTGGTCAGCGAGTAGATCTGGGCGGTGCTCAGGGCCAGCAACTGGTCGCTGTTCAGGGCGCGGACCTGGGCCGTGGTCAGGGCGCGGATGTCGCGCGTTTCGATGGCCTGGATTTGCGCCGTGTTCAGCTGGGCGATCACCTTGGTGGTCAGGGCGTTCACTTGCGCCGTGGTCAGCAGCACGACCTGGTCGGAACTCAGGGCCTGGATCTGGTCGGCGGTCAGGGCCGCCAGCTGGCTGCTGCTCAGGGCCACCAGGTCCTTGGTGTCGAGCGAGATCAGCTGGTCGGTGGTGAGCGCGGCGAACTGCGCGGTGGTCAGCGGCAGCAGGGTTTTCAGGGCCGAGACCTGGTCGCTGCTCAGCGCGGCGATCTGGTCCGGCAGCAGGGCCGGCAGCATGTCGCTGGCCAGCACCGCGAATTGCGCGGTGGTCATGGCCGCCAGCTGGTCGCTGCTGAGCACGCGCAGCTGGGCGCTGCCGAGGGCGTTGATGTCGCGCGTTTCGATGGCTTGCACCTGGGCCGTGTTCATCAGGCTCAGCATGCTGGTGGTGAGACCGGCGATTTGCGCCGTGGTCATCAGCTGGATCTGATCGGTGGTCAGGGCCTGGATCTGGTCGTAGGTCAGGGCGGCCAGCTGGGTGCTGGTCAGCGCCGCCAGGTCCTTGGTTTCCAGCGAGATGATCTGGTCGGTGGTCAGGTTCTGGACTTGCGCCGTGGTCAGGGTCAGCAGCGATTTCAGCGCGGCGATCTGGTCGGTGCTGAGCATGCCCAGCTGGTCCGGACGCAGGGTGGCGATGGTGGCGGTCGACAGCATGGCCACTTGCTGCGTGCTCAGCGCCGACAACTGTTCGCTGCTCAGCACGCGCAACTGGCTGCTGCTCAGGGCCGGAATGTCGCGCGTTTCGATGGCCGCGATCTGGTCGGTGGTCATCTGGCTGACCATGGCGGTGGTCAGCGCGCCCACCTGGGTCGAGTTCAGCGCCACCACTTGGCTGGTGTTGAGCGCCGCCACCTGGTTGGCGTTGAAGGCGGCCAGCTGGCTGCTGCTCAGTGCCGCCACGGTCTGGGTGGCCAGGGCGGCGATCTGGTCGGAGGTGAGGCCGGTGATCTGGACGGCGCTCAGCGGCGCCAGCGAGGTGAACGCCAGCAACTGGTCGGTGGTGAGCACGTTGAGCTGGTCGGCGCGCAGGGCGGCGATTTCATCGCTGCGCAGGGCGTGCGCCTGGTCGGTGCCCAGGCCCGCCAGCTGGTTGTAGGTGAGGGCACGGATTTGCTGGCTGCTCATCCAGATCAGGTCGCGCGTCTCGATGGCGGCGAACTGGTCGCTGCTCAGGTTCTGCAGCGAAGCGGTGGCAAGCGAGGCGATCTGCAGGGTGCTCAGCTGGGCGATCTGGTCGGTGCTGACGTAGAACAGCTGGCCGGCGGTCAGGGCGTTGATCTGCTGGGTGCCAATCTGCTGCAGCTGGTTGGACACCAGCGCCGCCACCTGCTGCGTGTTGAGCGCGGAGATGGCGCGGGTGCTGATGGCGCGCAGCTGCGCCGAACTCATGCTGGTCAGCTGGTCGGTGGTCAGGTTGACGATCTGGTCCGAGCTGATGGCGTTGATCTGCTGGCTCAGCAGGGCGCGCACGTCGGCGGTTTCCAGCGCGGCGATCTGGCTGGGCATCAGCGTGTTGAGCTGGCGCGTGGTCAGGGCCACCATGTCCTGGGTGGTCAGGGCCACCAGCTGGTCGGTGCTCAGGGTGACGATCTGGTCGCTGGTCAGCGCGCTGACATTGGCGGTCTTGAGCGCCTGGATGGCGTCGGTGGTCAGGCCCAGAATGCCGTCCAGGCTCAGGCGCGACATCTGCAGCGTCGACAGGGCATAGATATTGGCCGTGGAGAAGGCGCCCATCTGGTCGGACGAGAACGCCTGCATGTCCTCGGTCGTGAGCGTGACAATCTGCCTGGTGGTCCAGGAGAGGATGTCATCGGTGGTAAACGTCGGTATGATCGTGCTCATTGCAGGCTTCTCCAGGCAAGCTCCCATGATAACCGGCTTATTGCCTCATGGAAACCAAAAATCACGCGGTGGCTATTGAATTTCCCTATGGTTGCAGGCCCTCGGGTCGAACCGGCAAACTTGCCGGTTTGACTACGGGCGGGCGCTGCGACCAGGTGCGCGGCATCAGCCTTGCGCGTTCAATCCCATCCAAAAACAGGTTCTGCATCGGCGTTCCGAGGTAGGGCAGGGTCATGGCGATCACCAGCAAGCCCACTCCCAGCGTAATCGGAAAACCGATCCCAAATAAGTTCAACTGCGGCGCGGCGCGCGTCAGGATGCCGAGCGCCACGTTGGTAATCAACAACGCTGCCACGATGGGCAGCGACAATTGCACGCCGGTGCTGAAAATCCGCCCGCCCCAGTCGGCCAGCTGCTTGAAGCCGCCGCCGTAGACGGGGATGCCGGACACCGGCAGGGTGGAAAAACTCTCCACCAGCGCCGACAGCAGCACCAGGTGGGCATTCACCGCCAAAAACGCCATGGTCGCCACCAGCGATAAAAACTGGCTGATGGCGGACGACCGGCCCTGGGTGCTCGGATCGAAAAACGTCGCGAAGCCCAGGCCCATGGTCAGACTGGAAATCTCCCCGGCCATTTCCACCGCCGCAAAAATGATGCGGATGCTGAAACCCATGGCCAGCCCGATCAACATTTCCTGCGCCATAATCAACACGCCGGCCATGGACAGCGGGTCGGTGGCCGGCCAGGCCGGCACCGCCGGCGCCACCAGCACGGCGATCCCCACGCCCAGGCTGACCTTGACGCTGGCCGGCACCGCGCTGTTGCCGAACAGCGGAGACGAGGCGATCAGCGCCATGATGCGGGCGAGCGGCCACAGCAGGCTAGCGATCCATATGTTGATATCGGCAGAGGAAATGGTCAGCATAAGGGTTTGTTACATTTCCGTCCGGCATCTTTTTTGTATTGTAGACGAACTTTTTAGTAAATCGGAAACTGTTACATATTGATAAAGCATCGCTGCTCAGCCTACCAGCAGGGGAATGCCGGAAAACACGTCGCGCATGTAGTCGAGCATGACCGACAGCATCCATGGCCCGGCCACCACCAGCGCGACGAAAATGCCGACCAGCTTGGGGATGAAGGACAGCGTCTGCTCATTGATCTGGGTGGCGGCCTGGAAAATGGACACCACCAGGCCGATGATCAGCGCCACCAGCAGCATGGGGGCGGCGATCATCAGGGTAATCTCCATGGCGTGGCGGCCCATGGTCATCACGCTTTCAGGCGTCATGGCGCTCTCCTAGTAGAAGCTCTGGGCCAGCGAACCCAGCAGCAGCTGCCAGCCATCCACCAGCACGAACAGCATCAGCTTGAACGGCAGCGAAATCACCGCCGGCGACATCATCATCATCCCCATCGACATAAGTACAGAGGCGACCACCATGTCGATAATCAGAAATGGAATGAAGATGGCAAAGCCGATCTGGAACGCGGTTTTCAGCTCGCTGGTGACAAAGGCCGGCACCAGAATCCGCAGCGGCACGTCTTCCGGCCCCTGCAGCGCCGGTCCGCGCGACAGTTTGACGAACAGCGCCAGGTCGGCCTGGCGGGTTTGCTTGAGCATGAACGTTTTTAATGGCGCCGCGCCCTTGTCCAGCGCCTGCTGCATGTTGAGCTTGTTTTCCTGCAGGGGCAGGTAGGCTTCGTTGTAGATTTTGTCGAAGGTCGGTCCCATCACGAACAGGGTCAGGAACAGGGCCAGGCCGACCATCACCTGGTTGGGCGGCGCCGATTGCGTGCCCAGCGCCTGGCGCAGCAGCGACAGCACGATGATGATGCGGGTGAAGCTGGTCATCAGCAACAGCGCGGCCGGGATGAAGGTCAGCGCCGTCATCAGCAGCATGGTCTGGATCGGCAGCGTGTAGTTGACGCTGCCGGCCGGGCCAGGCGTGGAGGTCAGGGCGGGAATGCCGATGCTGGAGTCGGCCATGGCGGCCAGCGGCAGCGCCAGCGCCGCCAGCGGCAACAGCGATTTGGCGGACAGCTTATTTGCCATTGCGTTTGTCGATGGTTTGTTTGATCCAGTCGGCGAAGTTAGCGCCGGGCATGGTGGCCGCAACCGGCGGTTCGCTGCTTTCCCGGCGCGGCATGGTGGACAGCGCGTTCATGCGGCCGGGCGAGGCGCCCACCACGATCCATTGTTCGCCCACTTCCACCACCAGAATGCGTTCGCGCGCGCCCACGCTGAGCGAGCCGACCAGCTTGACGTTGCCGTTGCCGCCGCCGAGGTTTTTCGGGCCGAAGCGCTTGGTCAGCCACGCCAGGCCCAGCATCAGGCCGATGACGAACAGCAGCGCCACCGAGGTTTGCAGCAGGCTGCCGCCGGCCGACGGCGCGCTGGCTTGCGGCGTCGGGATGGTCATCGCCATGGCGCCGGGCTGGGCGGGCGCGGCCGGCGTGGCGCCGGCAGGCGCGCCATCGGCGGTGCTGGCGGCGGGCGGCGTGCCGGCGGCGGGAGCCGGAGCGTTAGCAGGCGCGGCTGGCGGCGCGGCGCTGTCGGCCGGCTGGACGGCGGCCGGGGCGGTTGCGGGGGCTTGGGCCGGAGCCGCTGCTGCTACGGGAGCGGCGGCGTGGGCGCCGCCGATGGTGCCCGAAACGCTGCGCTGGGCCATTGCAGGCGCGGCGGCCAGGGCCGCCGCGAGGATCAGGGTAAAAGTCAGTCCGTGCTTCATTTATTCAGTTTTCGGATACGTTCGGACGGCGTGATGATGTCAGTCAGGCGGATACCAAACTTGTCATTCACCACCACCACCTCGCCCTGGGCGATCAGGCAGCCGTTGACCAGCACGTCCATCGGCTCGCCGGCCAGGCCGTCCAGCTCCACCACCGAGCCCTGCGCCAGTTGCAGCAGGTTCTTGATGGCGATCTTGGTGCGGCCCAGTTCCACCGTCAGCTGCACCGGGATATCGAGGATGAAGTCGATATCGTTATGGGTTTCCGTCTTGCTGGGCGTGCTGGAAAAGTCCTTGAACACGGCCGCGCTGGCCGCTTGCGCGGCCTGCTGCTTCTCCAGCGCGGCGGCCTCGGCTTGCGCCTGCTCGGCGATCGCCGCACCCCATGGATCGTCTTCGTCCAGCGGTTGATCGTCTTGATTGTCGGACATTTTTCTCTCCGGTGTTAATTTTTAAGATTATCGGTATTGGCCAGCAGTTTCTCGACCTTGAGCGCGTACTGGCCGTTCATCACGCCGTAGCTGCAATCCATCACCGGCACGCCGTCGACCGTGGCCGAGATGAATTCCGGGATTTGCAGCGGAATGATGTCGCCCACCCGCATATTCAGGATCTCGTCGAAGTTGACCCGGGCCGTGCCCAGCGAGGCGACCAGTTCCACCTCGGCGATCTGGATCTGCTGCGTCATCAGGCGGATCCAGCGCTTGTCCACTTCCAGCGCCTCGCCCTGCAGGCTGGAGGTCAGCGAATCGCGGATCGGCTCGATCATCGAGTACGGCATGCAGAAGTGGATCTGGCCCGACACCGAGCCCAGTTCCACCGTGAAGGTGGACGCCACCACCACCTCGTTGGGCGTGGCGATGTTGGCGAACTGCGTATTCATTTCCGAGCGGATGTACTCGAACTCGACCGGGTACACCGGCTCCCACGACTTGGTGTAAGCCTCGAACACGATATCGAGGATGCGCAGGATGATGCGCTGCTCGGTCTGGGTAAAGTCGCGGCCTTCCACGCGGGTGTGGAAGCGGCCGTCGCCGCCGAACAGGTTGTCGACCAGCAGGAACACCAGGCCCGGATCGAACACCATCAGCGCCGTGCCGCGCAGCGGCTTCATGTGCACCAGGTTGAGGTTGGTCGGCACCACCAGATTGCGGATGAACTCGGAATACTTGGACACCCGCACCGAGCCCACCGACACCTCGGCGCTGCGGCGCAGGAAGTTGAACAGGCCGACGCGCAGCAGGCGGGCAAAGCGTTCGTTGATAATTTCCAGCGTCGGCATGCGCCCACGCACGATACGTTCCTGGGTGGCCAGGTTGTACGTTCGTACGCCGGCGACGTCTTCCTGCGTCGCGACGTCGTCCTGGTCGCCGTTGACGCCCTTCAGAAGGGCATCGACTTCTTCCTGGGAGAGAAAATTATCAGCCATGGCTAGTCTGCTTACTGAATGATGAAGGACGTGAACAAGACGTCCTCGATGTCCTGCGGCGAGCCGCGGTCTTCAAACGGCTCGCGCAGTTGGGCAATGATTTCCTTGGCCAGCTGGACCTTGCCTTCCGGCGTGTTGATGTCGGCGGCGCGTTTGCTCGACAGCAGCAACAGCATGCGGCTGCGCACCTTGGCCATATTGTTCTTGACGTTTTCCTTCTCTTCCAGCCCGCCCACTTCCAGCGTGAAGGCGATCTGCAAATACTGGTCGGTGCCGGCTTCGCCCGGCTGCAGGTTGACGGTGAACGGTTCCACCGGCACGTATTCCGGCGGGCCGACCGGCTTCTTGGCTTTTTTCTTCTTGACCGGCGCGTCGTCATGTTCTTCGGCATCGGCTTTGCCGTGCAGGAAGAACCAGGCCGCACCGCCGCCGGCCACGCCAAGGACGAGCACGAGTGCCAGGATGATGATGATCAGTTTCTTGCTGCCGCCGCCCGAGGGCGCTTCAACTTTCTGATCGGCTTTCATTTTTGGGTTCGCTTTCAAAATAGCCCTTCGTGCGGCGGGAATGGATCACGCCGTCATTATGTCATTATCGGTTGTGCCTGCGCAGTGGGATCCGCCGAAAAGAGGGGCGTTCCCGCTGCTGCTTCACGTTTCCGTAGTGTAACAGACAACAAAACCGGGAGGGCAGTGGCGCCGGTCCCGGTTTCCTCTGGCGACTGCGCCCGCTTATGCGAAAGTATCGACCGCGCCGGCCGGCAAGCGGCGCACGGGCGGCGCGCTGCGCGCCGCCTCGGTGTCATTGCCGGTGTCGCGGCCGTAGCTGCCGCCGGTGCGGCCGCCGCCGTTGCCGCTGCCCGATTGTGCCGAGCTCGCTTGCTGGCTGTAGGCGCTGTTGTTCTGATCCGACATGCCGGCCGAGACGGTGGCGCTGCCCAGCTGGATGCCGGCATCGCTCATCATTTCCTTCAGTTTCGGCAGGGCGTTTTCCAGCGCCTGGCGCACTTCCGGCGCGGCCGAGCTGAAGGCGGCGGTGGCCTGGTCCTTGTTCACGCTCAGCACCACTTGCAGCGGGCCGAGGTCGGGCGGATTCAATTCCATGGTGGCGCTTTGCTCGCCGCCGGCCGCCATGAAAATGATTTTCTGGCCCAGTTGCTGGTCCCACTGCTGGCTGCCGACGCGGCTGCTGAGCTTGTCGGTAGGCACGGCGCTGGCCGCCTTGGCCAGTTCCTGCGCGGCGTGGGAAGCGGCCGGGGCGACGGTGATGCTGGCCTGTTCTTTCAGCGCGGCCGTGGCTTCGGCGTTGGCGCTGGCGCCAGCCTTGGCGGTGGCGGCCAGCTGGACCGGATCGGCGGCCTGCTGCTGTTGCTGCTGGGTTGGCGACACTTGCGGCTGGGCGTCGCTGGCCGGCGCGGCCTTGGTTTCGATGCGGTTGAGGACGTCGGCGCCGGTTTTGGGCGCGGCCTCGGCCACGACGCTGGCGTCGGCGGTGACCGGCTTGCTGTCGCTGCCGGCCTGGGCGGCGTCGGCGGTGGTGGTGGCGACAGGAACGGGCTGGGCGGTGTCGTCGGTTTTGCCGCTGGCGGCTTTGGCCGAGGCGGCTGCGGCCGCCGCAGCGGCGGCATCGGCGACCGCCTGGGCGGCGGAGCCTGCCTTGCTCAGGGCGCTCTTGAAATCGGTGGCGGCTGCGGCCTGGTCTTGCGTGGCTTGCAGGGCGGCGGCATCGGCGCCGGCCTTGCCGGTAGCGGCCAGCGCGGCTGCCGCGTCCGGATCGATGGCGGCGGTCTGCGTGGTGGCTGGGTCGGCGGCCGTGGCGTTGGCGGCGGCACGGGCGGCCTGCGCGGCGGCGGTGGCGGCTGCGGCGGCCGCTGCCGCTGCGGCATCGGCGGCATTCGCGGCGGCCGGGCTGGCACCGGCCGCGCCGGCACCAATGGCGGCGGCGCCGGTATCGGCGCTGGCAGCTGGGGTGGTGGCCGGCGCGGCCGGCTGGTTGAGCGCGGCCACCAGGGCCAGCATGTCGGCTACCGGATCGGCGGTCTGCGCTGCCTGGGCGTCGCTGCTGGCGCTGTTGGCGGCATTGCTGCCGTCGGCGCTGCTGTTGTCGCTATCGCTGGAAGTGTTCCTGGCGGGTGCCGGCTGTGCGGCGACCGCGTCGTTGCTGGCAGGCTGCGGGGCGTCGGCCGGTTCGTGCTGCGGCTCCGCCTGCTTGGCGGGCGCGGCTTGCGCCTGCTTGGGCGCGGAGGCGCGCGAAGCAGGGCGCTCGGCGGCGCGGGCCGGCGGGTTGCTGGCGGTGCTGTTGGCGCTGCGCTGATCCATCTCGCGCGACAGGGCCTGCTTGAAGGCACCGCTGTCATTGCCTGCCCCCAGGTTGACATTCACTTTCGGCGCGGCCACTGCATTGGCGTTCAGGGTGGGAAGTTGAAGATTCGGGGTCTGCATGTTTCGCGCTCTCTAGGATGTCATCGTTTGTAGTACGCCTGCCTTGCTGCGTGTTCGTCCATCAGTTTCTGGTCGCGCTTGTTTTCCAGCTTGAGCGCGGCGGCGTCCGCCCGGTCGTTCAGGGTGGAGTAGGACATGCGCTTGCGCTCGCTGGCCTGCCACGCGGCTTTTTCCTGCTCGCTGCGGTACTCGGCGTGCTTGATCATGTCCAGCTGGCCCTTGATCGCCGTTTCCAGCTTTTCAATGAAAGCCACGAAATTGCGGTATGCCATGGGCGTGATGCCTGCCGCCTGCGCCGCTTCGAAACGCTTGAGGTATTCCTCGCGGTAGCCGACCAGCATCTGATGTTTCTCCCTGGCCTCATCCACCGCTTTCAGGGCGACGCCCAGCCGTTTGGCGGCGTCATCGGTCTCGCGCCGCGCCAGGTCCATCAGGGTTTCTAATTGCGCTTTGGAAGCCATGGTGAGTTAATTATAGGTGTCGGCCCAGGCCGTCAATCAGTCGAATAGAGAGGTAAGTTGCCCCAAGCTCTCGCCCATGGTCACGCGTTCGGTGATCTGTTGTTGCAAGAAATGCTCGATACGGTCATGCAGCTGGATGGCCTGGTCCAGCACCGGATCGGTGCCGGCGGCGTAGGCGCCCACGCTGATCAGGTCGCGGCTGCGCTCGAAGCGCGAGAACAATTGCTTGAGGTGGCGTGCCTTGGTCTGGTGCTCGTGCGAGGTGATCGAGTGCATCGCGCGGCTGATCGATTGCTCGATGTCGATGGCCGGATAATGGCCGGCTTCGGCCAGGCGCCGGTTCAGCACGATGTGGCCGTCGAGAATGGCGCGGGCCGAGTCGGCGATCGGGTCTTGCTGGTCGTCGCCCTCGGTCAGCACGGTGTAGAAGGCGGTGATCGAGCCGCCGCCCATTTCGCCGTTGCCGGCGCGCTCGACCAGGATCGGCAGCTTGGCAAACACCGACGGCGGATAGCCCTTGGTGGCGGGCGGCTCGCCGATGGCCAGCGCGATTTCGCGTTGCGCCATGGCGTAGCGGGTCAGCGAGTCCATGATCAGCAGCACGTTCTGGCCCTGGTCGCGGAAGTGCTCGGCGATGGCGGTGGCGTAGGCCGCGCCTTGCAGGCGCATCAGCGGCGGCGTGTCGGCCGGCGCCGCCACCACCACCGAGCGCGCCAGGCCTTCCTCGCCCAGGATTTGCTCGATGAATTCCTTGACCTCGCGGCCGCGCTCGCCGATCAGGCCGACCACAATGACGTCGGCCTCGGTGTAGCGCGCCATCATCCCCAGCAGCACCGACTTGCCGACGCCGGAACCGGCGAACAAGCCCATGCGCTGGCCGCGTCCCACGGTCAGCATGGCGTTGATGGAGCGCACGCCCACGTCCAGCGTTTCGGCGATGGGCGCGCGGCCCAGCGGGTTGGCCGGGCGGGTGTTGATCGGCGCGCTGTCGCTGGCGTTGAGCGGGCCGAGGCCGTCCAGCGGGCGGCCGGCGCCGTCCAGCACCCGTCCCAGCAATTCCGCGCCGACCGGCAGGTGGCGCGCGCGGTCGCTGGGGCGGCGGCGCGGATGGGTCACGCTGCCCGGCTTGGGGATGGCCGGCTCGACCGGGAACACCCGGGTGCCGGGCACCACGCCTTCGACGTCGGACTGCGGCATCAGGAATAGCTTGTCGCCCTCGAAGCCGACCACTTCGGCTTCGATCTTGCCGCCGGCAGGCAGCGGCACGGTGCAGGCGGCGCCCACGGCCAGCCGCAGGCCAACCGCTTCCATCACCAGCCCGGCCACGCGCGTGACGCGGCCGGACACCTGCATCGGCTCGACAAAGCCGACCACCTCGGCGCAATCGTTGAGGTAGGCTTTCCAGCGCGCGGCGTGGACGTTGGCGGCGGCGGCGTTCATGATCTCAGGCCAGCCAGTCCACTTCTTTGCCCAGCGCATGGCTCAGGCGCTGCCAGCGCGCGGCGGCGCTGGCGTCGATCTGGTTGCTGGCGGTGTCGACCTTGCAGCCGCCGCGGCCGACGCTGGCGTCCTCCACCACGCGCCAGCCGCCCTTGTCCAGCTCCTCGCCGATGCCGGCGCGCACGGTGGCGGCGTCGTCCGGGTGCAGCACCAGCAGGGCAGGCTGCTGCAACACCGGCAGGTATTCGATGGCGTCGCGCACGATGGGCAGAATCAGCTCGGGCTTCACCGGCAGGGCGTTCTTGAGCATGCCCTTGGCCAGTTGCAGCGCCAGGTCCAGCACATCGTTGGCGATCAGCTGGTCGGCGCCGTGCAGGGCGCTGCTGAAACTGTCGGCCAGCGCGCGCATGTGTTGCAATTCTTCCTTGGTGGCTTTCAGGCCGGCTTCGATGGCGTCGGCGTGGCCGGCCGCGTGGCCCTCGTCATAGCCTTCCTTGCGCGCGTCCTCGCGGATTTGCTCCAGCTCCTCGACGGTGGGATAGGCGATGGGCGGCGGCAGCGGCGGTCCCATCTCGACCAGTTCCTGCTGTTCCTGCAAGGCTTGCTGCACGCGCTGCTCGGCCTCGATGCGGGCATTCTCGGCATCGATCTCGCGCTGCTCGGCTTCGCGCTGGGCGAGCGCGCTCGGCCGCTCGTCGCCGAACGAGGTCATTTCCCAGCGCTGGAACGCCGGCTGCGCTTCTTTTGTATGAATAACCATTAAACGAAGGAATCCTCACCTTTGCCACCAAGCACGATCTGGCCTTCGTCGGCCAGGCGGCGCACGATTTGCAGAATTTGTTTTTGCTGGGTTTCCACTTCCGACAGGCGCACCGGGCCTTTCGATTCCAGGTCTTCGCGCATCATTTCCGAGGCGCGCGCCGACATATTCTTGAAGATCTTGTCGCGCAATTCCTGCGACGCGCCTTTCAGCGCGATGATCAGCATTTCCGACTGCACTTCGCGCAGCAGCAGCTGGATGCCGCGGTCGTCGATGTCGATCAGGTTGTCGAACACGAACATCTCGTCCATGATCTTCTGCGCCATGTCGTTGTCGTAGTTCTTGATATTGTCCATGACCGAGCTTTCCTGCTCGCCGGACATGAAGTTGAGGATCTCGGCCGCCGCGCGCACGCCGCCCAGGGTCGATTTCTTGATGTTCTCGTTGCCCGACAGCAGCTTGGTCAGCACGTCGTTCAGCTCGCGCAGCGCGGCCGGCTGCACGCCGTCCAGGGTGGCGATACGCAGCACCACGTCGTTGCGCAGGCGGTCGGTGAAGTGGCCGAGGATTTCGCAGGCCTGGTCGCGCTCCAGGTGGACCAGGATGGTGGCGATGATCTGCGGGTGTTCGTTGCGGATCAGCTCGGCCACGGATTGCGAATCCATCCACTTCAGCGACTCGATGCCGGAGGCGTCCTTGCCGCCCAGAATGCGCGACAGCAGCACCGAGGCCTTGTCGTCGCCCAGTGCCTTGGTCAGCACCTGGCGGATGTATTCGTCGGAATCCAGGCCCACGGTGGAGGCGGCCGCCACCATGTCGCGGAAGTTGTCCAGCGTGCCGACCACTTCTTCGTGCGGCACGTTCTTCATGGTCGCCATGGCGGCGCCGAGTTTTAACACTTCGCGCGGGCCGAGGAACTTCATCACCTCGGCGGCCTCGGTTTCGCCCATCGCCAGCATCAGGATGGCGGCTTTTTGCAGTCCGGTATTCTCAGTCATTTGCGCCTATCCATTCCTTGATCACGTTGGCCACAATGCGTGGGTCTTCCACGGCCAGTTTCTTGGCCATGGCGAGGTTGTCGCGGTAGCTGCGCGCGGTGTTTTCTTCCATCTTGCGCAGTTCTTCTTCGGCGATGAGCGCTTCGTCCGGACCTTCCTCGACCACTTCCTCCGGTACTTCCGGTTCCGGCTCCGGCGCGTTGATCTCGTCGATCTTCTTGAACACCGGGCGCATCATCGGACGCACGATGCGCAGCACGATGTACAGCAAAATCAGGGCGGTGATCAGGAACTTCGCCAGATCCTTGGCCATCGGCAGGTTGGCCGGATCCTTCCACCATTCCGGCGGCGGCTCGTACGGCTTGTCTACGCCGTCGAACGGCGAATTGGCCACGCTGACGGCGTCGCCGCGATCCTGGTTGTAGCCCATGGCCTGACGCACCAGATCGTTGATCTTGTTCATCTCTTCTGGAGTATAGGCCTTTACCGTGACTTTGCCGTTCTTATCGATGATGCGCTTGTAGTTGACCACCACCGCCACCGTCAGGCGGCGCAGGCCGCCCATGCCGCGTTGCTCGTAGCGCACAGTCTTGTCGACTTCGTAATTGGTCGTCGATTCCTTGTGGTTGGGGCCGCCGGTGCCATTGGCGGCCACGGTGCCTGGCGGCGTGCCGGGCGCCGGCGCGTTGGGGCCGTTGGCGGCGGCGGTCTGGTTGAGCGGCGCGGTGGCGGTGCCCGGCGGCTGGTTGGACAGCGCGCCCGGAATGCCGCCCGGGTTATTGTTGTTGCCGTTGCCGTTGGTCTCGCTGGTCTGCTGGCTGCGGATGGCCGAGGCGGCCGGCGGCGAGTTTGGCTTGTAGTTTTCCGAGGCTTGCTCGATCTTGGCGAAATCCACATCGGCCACCGCCTCGGCGCGCACATTGCCTTCGCCGACGATAGGAATCACGATCGATTCCACCTGCTTGATGACCTGCGCCTGCAAGTCCTTGACGTATTTCAGTTGCTGCTCGTCGAGCTTGGCGTTGGCGCCGTTGGTTTTATCCTGGTTGGAAATCAGATTGCCGGCCTGATCGACCACGGTGACGTTGGCCGGCAGCAGGTCGGGCACGCTGGAGGCCACCAGGTGGACGATGGCGCCGGTTTGCTGCTGGTCCAGCATGCGGTTCGGGTGCAGGGTGACGATCACCGAGGCGGTCGGCTTTTGCTGGTCGCGCACGAACACGGACGGTTTCGGCAGGGCCAGGTGGACGCGGGCGTTCTCGACCGGCGCCAGCGACATCACCGAGCGCGCCAGTTCGCCCTCCAGCGCGCGCTGGTAGTTGACTTGTTCGAGGAACTGCGACACGCCCAGCTTCTGGTTTTCCATCAGCTCAAAGCCGACGTTGCCGCCCTTGGGCAAGCCTTGCGCCGCCAGTTTCAGGCGGATGTCGTGCACCTGATCGGCCGGCACCAGGATGGCGTTGCCATTGTCGGCGAACTTGTGCTTGACGTTCATCTTGTCCAGCTCGGCCGTGATGGCGCCGCCGTCGCGGTCGGTGTAATTGGAGAACAGCACCGCATACTCGGGCGGCTTGTTCCACAGGTACAGGCCGATCAGGATGGCGGCGATGGCGGCGGCGCCGGCGGCGCGCAGGAAATTGCGCCCCATCGGCGTCTGGATGAAGGGCAGCTTCTCGGCGCCGTCGTCTTGCGCGCCGGCTGCTGTGTCGTTGTCGATTTCTTCCGCTACGGCCATGATGGTTGGGTCCCGAATGAGGGTTCTATAAGGAATACCGCCATTATTGCTTGTAATTAGGAAATTCAATAGGGGGAACAGAGCATCGTTTACGGTCCTGCTCGATGCAGGGGGCTTGCGTGCGGCTTGTTATTCTGTCAGCACGTATAAAAAAGGAGTCAGTAATGATTACAGGTGGAATTGACAGTAGTCGAATCCAGGCCATGATTGCGCAGCTCAAGGCGCACGCCACCAAGCCGGACCTGCAGCCGCCGGTGATTGCGACCGAGCCGCCGGCCGTGCCGAAGGCGGATTTCCAGGATGCCCTGAGAAAGTCGCTGGACGCGGTCAACGCCAGCCAGGTGGAAGCGGACGGCATGAGCAAGCGCTTTGCCATGGGGGACGACAGCGTCAGCCTGTCGGACGTGATGATCGCGCAGCAAAAAGCCAGCATCAACTTCCAGGGCGCGCTACAGGTGCGCAACAAACTGGTGTCGGCCTACCACGACATCATGAACATGCAGGTCTAAATTCGGGGGCAGAGCCGACAATCGGACATTTCGCTTGCGAAATGTCCGATTGTCGGCTCTGCCCCCGAATTTAAGTCAGGCCGGCGATGCGGGCGTTGCGCTCGCGTTCGAGCTTGGTGATGTAGCGCTGGACGCTGGCCAGGGCGCCGCGCGGGATGTTGACGAATTCGCAGCCCAGGCGGCGGTTGGTCTTGTTGTTCAGCAGGGTCAGGTCCAGCGAGTTGCGCACCTGCAGCGCGGTGCTGATCTGGCCGGTTTCCGGCAGGTCGATTTTGCAGTCGGCGTAGTTCTTGCCGATGGCGTCGCCCAAAATCATTTTGTTGTCGAGGATGGCGATGCCGCCGCAGCTGATGTCGGCCAGCGGGAAGCTGGTTGGGCCGCCCAGCTCGGCCGGCAGGACGATCTGCACCCGCACCGGGTTGGTCACCGGCGTGGCGATGCGGTAGTACTCGCGCCGCTGCAGGCGGATCAGCGTGGCCGGGAAGGGAATTTTGAAGGCGGGATTGCCTTGGTAGCTGGCGGCTTCGATCTGGTCTGCCGCAAACAGGATGCGCACCTTGTCCAGCGTGGTTTCAAACGACAGCCGGCGCGAGGCCAGGATGCGCTTGTTCTGCTCCTGGTCGATCGAACTGTCGAGGTAGACCACGCCGGCCGCTTCGTCCACGTCCAGGATGGAGGTCACGCATACATCGGACTCGCCGTGGATCAGCATGCGGATCAACTGGTTTTTTTCGCCAATACCACGCAACAGGGCAAATATCTCCCGCCGTGATTCGACTTCAAAATCGTGCCAGTTTTCCAATTCCGCATCCTGAAAGTGTGGGGACATCTAGGGCCAGTGAGGTCAAATTTCGGTCAAGGGGATGCTGGTGTCCGGGGCCGGAGGCGGGGGCAAACCAGACTTTTGCGCTGCTTCAATATGATATAGCCAGGCTAACAGTTCCGCAATTGTACGATATAAGATCGGCGGAATTTGTTGGTCCAGATCAACTTCCATGAGCAGTGAGACAAGCTCCTTGGATTCGTGGATGGCCACGCCGGCTTCCTGCGCGACGTGGATGATTTGCTCGGCCACCAGCCCGCGGCCCTTGGCCACCACCGTGGGTGCCGGCTTGCCGCTGTCGTAGGCCAGGGCCACCGCTTGCTGCAGCGGCTTGCGCGGGACCTCATCCGTCATGGCCATCCTCCCGGCCGATGGTCAGCGAGGACAGCGGCGCGCCGGCGGCGGCCATGGCGGTTTCCAGCTCGCCGGCGTAGGCGCGCAGGGTGCTGGCGCTGCCCTCGTTGTCGGTCTGCACCTGGATGTGGACCTGGTCGCCGACCAGCGTCACCGCCGCCGACACCGCACCGAGCAGCGGCAGGCGGAAGCGCACGCCGCTGCGCCAGATTTGCTCCGGCTCGCCCTCCGCCTCGCCGCCGCCGCGGCCGCCTTCGCGCTGGTCGCGCCGCACTTCCCACTGCATGTCCTGGCCAGGCCAGGCCTGGCCCTGCCACAGCACGCGATGCTGTTCCTGCGTGTGCAGTTGCTGGTTGATCATTTGCGCGGCGCTCAGGTCGGGGCCGTTGCTGGCGGGGCGCGCGGCAGTCTCGCCGGCTTGCTGCTGCAGCAGACGCTGCATCTGCGGCTCGCGCATCAGCTCGGCCAGCGGGCGCTCGCCCTTGACCCATTCGGCCACATGGGATTCGTAGAACAGGCCGCTCTTGGAAATGGTGTCGTGCAGCTTTTGCGCCAGCTCGTCGGTGTCCGGCGCGGCATTGCCGAATAGCGCGGTCTTGCCGATCAGCGCCGCTTGCGCCGCCTGGCCAGCCTGCGCTGTGCTGCTGAGGATGGTGGTCAGCACGCGGGCGGCGCTGCTTAGCGTCGGCTGAGGCGTGTTGGCGCTCAGTTCGGGCAGTTCGTGGGCCGGCGTCAGCGGCGCCTTGCCCAGCAGGGTGGCTGCCAGGCTTTGCGGTCTGGCAGCATCGGCCGGGATGGCGGCACCGGCGCTGCCGGTTGCCAGCGTGGCGGCGGCCTGTGCTTGCGCTGCGCCGGCCGCAGCTGCGCCGCCAGGCGTCGCCAGAGTAGCGGCGGGATTGGGCGTGGCGGCAGCGCCCGCTGCCACGGCGGGCTGACCGGCCTGGGCGGTGGCGGGAAGGTTGTTGGCGCCAGCCGGCAAGCCGGGGCGGGCATTGCTGGCGCCGGCCGCCTGATTGGCGCCGGCGGGATCGCCTGCCGCGTTGCCGGCGCCGGCGGGCGGAGTGTTGGGCAGGCCGGGCTTGAGTTGGCCGGGGGCGGCCTCGCTCTCGCCGGCCGCGCCGGCCTCGCCGGCTGCCGCACCGGGCTGGCCCGGCGAGCCCGGCAGGCCAGGTGTGGCGCCGCCGGCCGGCTTGCCGCTGCCGGGCACATACACGGCAGCGCCTTGCGATGGCAAGCTGGCTGCCTCGCCGCCCTCGGTGGCGCCGGCCTCGGTGTACACCAGCGTCGGCGTTGCGCCCGGCGCTGTATTGCCGAGCTGGAAGGTGGGGCGGGGCTGGGCGCTGAGCACGGTCAGCGGCACATTGCTGCCGACCTGCGTGTCGCCGGGCAGCATCATGCGCACGGCGTTGTCGGCCACCCGCACCAGATAGCTGCCATCTTTCAGCTTGGATAAGACTTCGGCCGGCACGGTCTGGCCGACCAGGTTGGACAGCACGCGCTGCAACGCCGCCTGGCGGCCATCGCCGACCGGCAGGCCTGCGCCAGCGCCATCGGCCGGCTTAACCGGCGTGATGACTGCGGCGTCGAGGCGCGGCATCATGGCGCGCGCTATCTTTAGACGCTACCGTAGGCGTTGACGATGCGCCGTTCAGTGCCGGTGGCGTTGATGAGCTTGGACAGCTGGGCCATCCAGGGCATGGTCAGGTCGCGGATCTGGCGATCGGCGTTCAGCATCTGACGGATCAGTTCGATTTTGCGCTCGCGCTCGGCGCCGCTCATCGCTACCTGCGCAGGCTGTTCGCGCAGCGCCTGCACGTGGGCGGCGCAACGTTGTTCCAGCAGAACCAGGGCATCCCAGTCGCTGCGGCTGGCGGCCTGCACCATCTGTTCGGTCAGGTCCGCCATCGCGGCGTACTCGGATAAGACTTCTTGAATCGTCATCATAAATCAGGCGCTCGCGAGGTTGTTGGCGGGGGTGAAGCCGGTGGCGGCTGGGGTGTCGGCGATCGCATTCCAGGCGTCGCGCAACTCGATCAGCAGGCGTTGTACTTCTTCAATAATGCTGGGGTCGTTGTTGATGTTGGCCGTCAGCAGGCGATTGCTCATGTATTCGTACAGCGCGTCCAGCCCTTCCGCAATTTCGCCGCCGGCCTTCTTGTCGAGCGCCGCGCGCAGGCCGCTGTCGATAATCATGATGGCCTTGGAGATCGATTTGCCCTTCTCGCCGATATTGCCACTGCGCATACCGCCCAGCGCCGCATTCAGCGCCACCAGGGCGCCGTCAAACAGCATGACGATGAGCTTGTGCGGGCTGGCGGCCACGACGCCGGTTTCCATGCCAACTTTGGCATAGGCGCTGACGCCAGTTTGTCGAGATCCGAACATACTTTCTCTCCTAATAATGCGCTTGCGGTCAGGACTTGGCCAGGGCCGCAAATTGCTGCGTCAAGAATGACTGGGTGGTATTCATGCTGGCAATCGTGGTATCGAGCGCCGAATACTGCTTACGGTAACGTGCTTCCACATCGGTCAGGCGGGCGCTGAAGGCGTCGCGCTGCTTGGTGATGTCTTTCACGGTATTGTTCAAACCGGTAGTGCGGCTGGCGATGGCGCCGGTGCTGCCGAGGTAGCCCGCGGCCAGGGTGTTGAGCTGGTAAGCGTAGCCCTGCGAAAAGCCAAAGTTCCCGCGCGAACCGATGGTGTCGCCACCGATGGTCAATTTCAGCCCGTCGACGGGCGCGCCGGGCGCGCCGGTCAGGGTTTGGCCGTCGCCGGTGGCCGTGTAGCCGCCGATGGTGCCGGCCACGTCCTTGCCGTCGACCGAAGTGCCGCCGCCAAAAATGCTGGCCACCGTGGTGCCGCCAGCCGTATTGATATGCAGGTTGGACTTGGAGCCATACCGGGTTGAATTGAGTTTCAGGGTGCCGTCATCTCCCACCGTGGCCGAAACCGTGGCGCCGGCCGTGGAAAACGCATTGACGCCGTTAATGGCCGACTGCAGCATGGTGGCCAGCTGGCTGGGGTTGTAGGTGCCCGGCGGCAGGGTGATGGTCGCGGTGTTGTTGACATTGGGCGGCGTGGTGTCGTTCAGCGTCACCGTCCAGGTGGTATCCGGCGCAATCGTGGTTTCAGCCGGCAGTACGGCGGTGCCTTGCAGCGTGCCCTGGGTCGCCAGTTGGGTGATATCGATCCGATAGTCGCCGGCCTGGGTTTTGGCGGTCGAGCTGGCGAACTTGATATCGGGGTCGGTGCCGCGCCCAACCGCCGCAAACAGGCCGGCAATATCCGCATAATTGCTGTCAATCGCTTTTCCCAGCTTGCTGTTGTCCAGCGTCAGGGTGCCGTCCTTTTGGAAGGAAATGCCAATCTGCGATAAATTGGTCAGGCTGGTGCCTTCCAGGCCCGTGATCGAACCGGAGAGTTGGCGGCGGATGGATGCCTGCAGATTGCGGATGGTGGAGTCTCCCAGCAGGGGACCGCCGCTTTTGGTGTCGGGGTTGTAGCCGCTCAGGCTGTTGATCTGGGTGTTGAGATCGTTGTATGCCTTGACGAAAGCGCCGACCGAGCTATTCAACGAGGCCGAATCCTTGGCGATCGACAGCGTCGAGCTGCCGGTCTTCAGGGTGCTGATGGTCACGCCGGTAATGGCGCCGCTGATGCCGGGGCTGGAGCTGGTGACATCGATGCCGTTGACGGTCGCCTTGGTATCCATCGCCGCCGCCTTCTGGCTCAGATTTTGGGTGCCGGCCGGGTCGTAGCTGAGCAGGGCGGCCAGGGCCGGGTCGGGATCGGCGCCGCCGCTGCCGCTCAGCGAAATTTTCATGGTCGACGACTGGCCGGTGGCCGAGGAGGTCAGGATCAGGCGGTAAGGCGTGGCGCCGGTGCCGGTCGAGCCGTCGGAAACAATGCTGGCGGTGACGCCAAAATTGCCCTTGTTAATGGCGGCCATGATGCCTTGCAGCGTGTTGTTCGAGCTGTCGATGACGATGTTGCCGCTGGTACGGGTCGAGTCGGCCGCGAAGCTGGCGCCCAGGTAGGCGCCGCCGACGCCGGCGGTAAAGCCGGCGCCGGCCGGATTGGTGCCGCCCACGGTAATCGGGCTGCCATTGCTGGAAATGAGCGAAATCGAGCTGACCGCGGTGGTGCTGGAACCGATGTTGGCCGTGCCGGCGCTGTTGCCGATGCCGCCCGTGACGGTGCCGCTGACGGCCTCGGCGATCGCGATGTTGGAGCCGTCGGCATTGGTAAATTGCAGCGTGCCATCGGCCGCACTGCCTTGTACCGTGATGTTGGCGTCGGCCAGCGCACGCGCGACCGCGGTGTTGCCGGTCAGTGCCGCATCCAGCGACGCGGCGCTAATGGCGCCGGCCCCGCCGGCCGCCACGCCGCTGGCCTGGACCGCGATTTCCACCCCGCCCACCGAGAGCGAATAGGTGCCGCCCGCGCTGGTGTCGATGTCGCCAAAGGTGGACGCGCCGCCGCTGCCAAACAGGGTGGCGCTGGTGACCGTCGGCGCCGCTTTGGCGGACACGCCGGTGGTGGTGCTTTTGGCATTGATGGCGTCGGCCAGCAGGCGCGCGCTGCGGGTGGTGCCGTCGGTGGCAATGGCGGTGTTGTTGATGGTCAGCGCCCCCGGCGTCAAGCCGCCGCTGCTGAGGCTGGCGCCCAGCTGGGTGCCGGTCAGGCCGAAGGTGCCGCCGCTGACCGTGCCGAGCGAGAAGTTAATGGTGGTCTTGGTGCCCAGGCCGATCGCGGCCGTGGTCGATTTATAACCGCCCGATGCCAGCGTTTGCGCCTGGGCGATCTGATTGACATTGATGCGGTAGCTGCCCGGGACTGCCGTGCTGTTGGCGGTGGCGGTAAAGATGGACGAGTCGCCGGGGGTGCTGCTCATGGTCTGGAAACCGGCCAGCGAGGTCAGACTCGACAGCGAGGACTGGAAGGAGCCCAGGGCGCCGGACAGGGTGCCGAATGCCGTCACCTGTGCCAGGTAGCTGGCGGACTTTTTATCAAAGTCGGCCAGTGGCGCAGACTCGACCGACATCAGCTTGCTGACGATGCTGTCGACCGGGATATTTGAGCCGATGCCGGGAGAAGAGATGCCCACTTTGTGCTCCTGTGTAAAACAATAATATAAGACAATATCGGCAGAATCAAACCGGACTTGAGAGGGGCGAAAACCCACCAGTTCGCGCTAAGCTGAAAAAACAGGCAGTGGTTGACGGGCTGGCGCCGCGCGGTGCGGCAGCGGGAGAGGCGGGGTCGCCTGCGGACAGGATGCCACAGATGAGGAAAAAGCGGCGCGCGGTGCACGCGCGCCGGCTTCAGGCGGTTTGCTGGATCAGCAGGCCGGTGTTGCTGGACTTGCTTTCGAGGGCTTTGGCGATTTCCAGCGCTTCGGGCGTGGGAATCTGACGCAGTACTTCCTTGGTGCTCTGGTCAACAACTTTCACCACGGTACGCTTGGTGTCGTTGTCAATGGAGAACTCCAAGCCTTGCGACTTGGCCTGGGCCGACTTGTTCAGTTGCGACACGGCTTCGGTGACCTGGTCCAGCGTCGGTACGGCAGCGCTGGCCTTGACGGCGTTCGCTGTCTCGACCGCGGTCGCGGGCGCGCGCGCCGCGCCCTGGGCCGCCGCGGTGTCCGCGCCGACCGGGGTGCGGTCCGCGGGGCGGGCGGTGCTGGCCGAGCCTATGGTATCGATAGTCATGATGCTTCCTTTACGAAAAATCCCCGACTGATCAAATCAGCCGGGGAACCTGGTCAGAGCGATTTGTTCCGAATCAACTCATCCCCGGATTTTAGCCACGCAGCAGCGACAGCACGCCGTTCGGCAGCGAGTTGGCTTGCGCCAGCATCGCGGTACCTGCTTGTTGCAGAATCTGGCCGCGGGTCATGTTGGCCGTTTCCGCCGCGAAGTCGGTATCCTGAATCCGGCTACGCGAGGCAGACAAGTTCTCGGTGGTGGTGTTCAGGTTCGAGATGGTCGAAGCAAAACGGTTCTGAATCGCACCCAGTGCCGCGCGGTTGCTGTTGATCTGGTTCAGCGCCGAGTCAATGGTTTTCAGTGCCGCATTGGCGCCGGTCACCGTGCTGACGTCCAGCTTGGCAACCGATTGCAGGTCGGAACCAATCGAGGTGCCGGCCGTGCCGCCCAGTACCGCGGTACCGGTCGAGCTGATCGAGAAGCCGCTGTCCGACGAGAAGGTCAGCGTGCCGCCGATGGTGGCCGAGCCGCCGCCCAGTGCCACCGGAGTCGGGTTCACGGCTGCTTGCGAACCATTGGCCGGGGTCGATGCACCTGCGATCGTGGCATTTTGCAAGGAATTGGTGGCGCCCGCTGCCGCACCCAGGTCATCGCTGATGTTGATGTCGTCACCGTTGCTGTTGGTCAGAACCAGCGACGAGGTGCCGGTCGCGCCATCCTTCTTGATCGCTGCGGTGATGGCGGTGGTGCCGCTTTGTGCGTTGATGGCCTGGGCCAGTGCCGACAGGTCGCCGCCAACCACTTTCGCCGACACCGTCACCGCTTTGGAGTTGGCGTCGTTGGCGGTCGAGTTGGCGCCGCGCAGGTCGATCTGCACCGAACCGTCAGCGATGTTGGTCAGGGTGGCGGTGGTGGTCGCCTGGGCGCTGACACCCGTGGTGCCGCTCAGGGCGTTGATGTTTTGAGCGATTTTGGCCGCGCTGTCGCCTGGCGTGGTGCCGGTGCCGCCTTTGACCAGCAGGTCGGTGCTGACGCCGGTGCCCGACTTGATGGTCAGGGTTTCGTTCGCGGCGATGTTGTTGGCGGTATCGGCTGCCGGGCCAATCTTGACTTGCGACAAGGTGGTGGTGTCGGCGCCGGCGCCGCCGGTCGAGGAACGCAGGGTGTTGTTGCCGAGGTCGGTCGCACGGGCCGATTGCACGCCAATGTTGATGGTCTGGCCGGAGTTGGCGCCGACCTGGAACTGGGCCGAGGTCAGCGAGCCGTCCAGCACGTTCTGGCCGTTGAACTGGGTGGTGTTGGCCACACGGTTCAGTTCGTTCGACAGGGCCGATACCTCGTTCTGGATCGAAGCGCGGTCGGAATCGGAGTTGGTGCCGTTGGCGGACTGGACTGCCAGTTCGCGGATACGTTGCAGCAGATCGCCGGCGGTGCTCAAGCCACCCTCGGCCGTCTGAGCCAGCGAGATACCGTCGTTGGCGTTACGGGCAGCCGTGGTATTGCCGCGAATCTGCGACGTGAAACGCTCCGAAATCGCCAGACCAGCGGCGTCGTCCTTGGCGCTGTTGATGCGCAGACCCGAGGACAGGCGCTGCAGCGAAGTTTGCAGGCTGGTTTGCGAGGTGGTCAGGTTACGTTGCGAATTCAGCGAAGCAATATTAGTGTTGATGACTTGTGCCATGATGTTTCTCCAAACTGGTGCTACTTATTGTGGGCCGGATGCCTCAATTCCCCTTGGTCTGCCTCTCTGTTTCCGAAGCAATCAAACCGCAGTTATTCCCGGTAACGGGTTCCCATGTGGAAAGTTTAGGGAGAAAACGCCGGAAAATTTTTGCTTCCAGGGCTAAAGTTCGCTGCACATGAGCGTCTAAACGACGCCAGAAAACGAAACTTTAGGGGCAAAAAAAATTTATTTCGCGACATTTTCATTCCGGGGCAGAGCCGACAATCGGACATTTCCTGCAAAAAATGTCCGATTGTCGGCTCTGACCCCGAATGAAAAAGCCCGGCGCAGGGGCCGGGCTCGGGGAAGGGAGGGGAAATGGGCCTCAGTCGGCCACCACCACCCGGTTCTTGCCGGTCTGTTTGGCGGTGTACATGGCCTTGTCGGCGCGCTTGACCAGCTCGGTCTGCTCTTCGTTGGGACGGCGCAGGGCGACGCCGGCCGAGAAGGTGATCAGCACTTTCTCGTTATCGTGCAGGAAGAAGTGCTTGGTCAGCTCGCGCTGCAAACGGGTCATGGTGGAGGCCGCCGCCTCGACCGTGGTTTCCGGCATCAGGATCAGGAATTCCTCGCCGCCGAAGCGGGCGATCACGTCCATCGAGCGCAGCGTGTCCTTGACGATTTTCACCAGGTGCTTCAGGGCGGCGTCGCCGGCGATGTGGCCGTAGGTGTCGTTGAGCTTTTTGAAATCGTCCAGGTCCAGCACGGCAATGCACAGCGGCGTGCCGCGGCGGTCGGAACGGGCGGTTTCGCGCTCGAACACATCGTCCAGGCCCCGGCGGTTGAGGCTGCCGGTGAGCTGGTCTTCGCGCACCAGCTCGCTCAAGTGCTGCAGCTTGGCTTCCAGCGTGTGGATGCGCGCCTCGGCGTCCTGCACTTCCTGCTTGGCCAGCATCATCTTGTCGCGCGCCTTGAGCGCCTCGTTCTGGACGATGCGGGTTTCCTTGAGCACCTCGTCGAGAATGCTGTTGAGCTCGGCGATATTGTCGGCCTTGCTGATCTTTTCCGAATAGCCGCCGATTTTCTCGTGGAAGTCGCCGGTCGAGGCCGCCACTTGGCCGAGGCGGTCGATAAAGGTCATCATCATGTTCTTGACGGTGAGCTTGACGTCCGACAGGCTGTGCTTGAGCTGGCCCTGCTTGTAAATCACTTCCTTGAGGCTGCGCGTGGCTTCCTCCAGCGCGCGCACGTCCAGCGGGCCGGCGATCAGGTTTTGCACCGCCTCGATCTGGCCGCGCAGCCAGCTGTCGTCGTCCAGCAGCTCGCTGACGTTTTCCAGCAGCAGCTTGAACAGGCGCAGCAGCAATTCCTGCTGCTCGCCGCTGTCGCCGCCGCGCAGCTCGATCTGGTAGCACAGCTGTTTCAGCCGTACGGCGATCTCGGCCAGCGCCTCCTCGCTGTGCGCCGCCTTGGTGGCCGCGCCCAGCGATTCGGCTTCGGCCACCAGCACCGGCGCGCCGCTCAGCAGCGAGGCCACGGCAAAGGTCAGGGTGCGGCTCAGCAGGTCGCGCAGGATGCGCGTCTGTTCATCCTCGGCGCCGGGCAGTCCGGCCACCTCGATGCCTTTTTTGGGGCTGACAAAATGCTTTTCCACCAGCTGCGACAGGGCGCGCGCATAGCCGTCCCAGTCGCGCGACTTGACCGCGCGGTTGAAGCGGCGGCCGAACTCGGCCAGGTCGCCGCTGTTTTCGCTGAGGCGGGTGGCAAACTGGCTGAGCACCGATTCCGCTCCTGGATCGGCGCTGCCCAGCGGCGCGGCCGGGGCGGGCGGCTCGGCCGCGATGCCGGCAATCTCGTTGTAGATGTCGCGGTAGGCTTCCGGCGTCGGCGCCACGCGGCGCACCGCCAGGCGGCGGAACGCCTCGCGTGCGATGTCGGCCGGATTCTGCTCGGGAGTGGGTGATTTGCTGGACATGGTGACGCGCGGGCCTCTTAATGAATTACCAATTACGTCTATGATAAGCGAGCTGTCCGTCCGGCAATACTTGAATAAGGGGCGGGAAGTGGGCTTTCATCGGTGTATAACTATCTTAACTCCGCTTATTCGATTAATTGGTTTTTAATCGCATAATGGGTCAGTTCGGCGCTGTTTTTCAGCTTCATTTTCACCAGCAGGCGCGCGCGGTACTCGCTGACCGTCTTGACCGACAGCGACAATTCCTTGGCAATGGTGCCCACCGTCTTGCCGGAGGCGATCATGATCAGGGTCTGGTATTCGCGGTCGGACAGGGTTTCGTGCAGCGGCGCCTCGTGGTCGTCGTTGACGTGGTTGGCCAGCTCCTGCGCCAGCGCCGCGCTGATGTACTTGAGGCCGCCCGCCACCTGGCGGATCGCCGTCACCAGCTCCTTCGGCGCGCTCTGCTTGGTCAGGTAGCCGGCCGCGCCGGCCTTGAGCGCGCGGATCGCGTACTGGTCCTCGCGGTGCATGGACAGCATCAGCACCGCCAGTTCCGGCTTTTCCTTCTTGAGCTGCTTGAGCACCTCGATGCCGTTGCGGTCCGGCAGCGAAATGTCGAGCAACATCACCTGGCAATCGGACTTGCGGAACAGCTTGATGGCGTCCAGTCCGCTTTCAGCCTCGCCGGCGACCACGATGTCGCGTGTCTCGGCCAGGATTTGCTTCAAGCCCTCGCGCACGATGGCGTGGTCGTCGGCGATGAAGACCTTGATGATGGCTTTTTCGGTCATGAATCCCTGCAGATTATTTTTCCTCCGCTATTGTAGCGTCCGCGGCGGCGGCAATGAGGCTGTCGCGCACCGTGTCGCGCTTTATTTTGATGGCCACCACGGTGCCGCCGCCGCTGGCGTGGCTCAGGCTCAGGGTGCCGCCCAGCGTGCGCGCCCGTTCGGCCATGCCGCGCAGGCCGAAGGAATCGGGCTTGGCGCGGTCGGCCGGGCGGATGCCGCTGCCGTTGTCGGCGATTTTCAGGCTGACGTGGTGGCGCAGCCGCGCCAGTTTCACCGTCACCTTGCTGGCGTGGGCATGCTTGGCGATATTGGTCAGCGCCTCCTGGGCGATGCGGAACAGGGCGGTGGCCTGGTCGTTGTCGAGGCCGATGTCGCGGTGGTTGGCGCTGAAGCTGCTGTGGATGCCGGTCTGCTTGCCGAATTCCCTGACCTGCCATTCCAGCGCCGCCACCAGCCCGAGGTCGAGCAGGGCCGGGCGCAGATCGACCGCAATGCGGTGCACGGCTTCGATGGTGCGGTCGACCAGGGCGTCGACGTAGTCGGTTTTTTCGCGCAGGGCGGGATCGGCATCCTCCAGGCGGGCGGCCAGCATGGCCACCGCCATCTTGATGGCGGTCAGGTTGCCGCCCAGCTCATCGTGGATCTCGCGCGCGATGCGGGTGCGCTCCTGTTCCTTGACGCGGTCGGTGTGGGCGCTCAGCTCGGCCAGGCGGGCGCGCGAATGGCGCACTTCCAGCTGCTCCAGCTTGCTGTCGGTGATATTGGTCATGATGCCGTCCCAGCGCACCGCGCCGCCGGCCAGCGCGTGCGGCGTGCAGCGCAGGTTGATCCACTTCACATCCTTCCAGGCCTCCACCCAGATGCGGCCCTCCCAGTTCCAGCTCCACAGCGCCCTGGCCGAGGCGTGCATGGCGTCGAGGTAGGACTGGCGGTCGTCTTCCAGTATCAGTTGCAGGAAGCGCTGCGGCTGGGCGTGCAGCTCGGCGGCGGTCAGGCCCAGCAAGGCCTGGCAGCCTTCGCTCAGGTAGGGAAAGCTGACGCCGCCGTCGGCTTGCAGCACGAACTGGTAGACCAGCCCCGGCGTGTTGGAGACGATGGCGGCAAAACGCGCGCGCACTTGTTCCAGTTCCGTGAGCAGGGCCTGGCTATCGTTGGGGATGGGGACGGCTGTACGCATGGCATGTATGATACGTGAAAGCCGCTACAATAATCGTATGAACAAAGCATTTGTCAAAGAACCCGAGGGGGACGAGGACGACGAGGCCGCCGCGCTGGCGTTGGCGATCCCGGCCGGCTCCAAGAACTACATCCGGCCCGAGGGCTACCAGCGCATCAAGGATGAGCTGCTGCAGCTGATCGACGTCGAGCGGCCGGAGGTGGTGAAAATCGTGCACTGGGCCGCCTCCAACGGCGACCGTTCGGAAAACGGCGACTACATCTACGGCAAGCGCCGCCTGCGCGAGATCGACCGCCGCATCCGCTTCCTGACCAAGCGCATGGATTCGGCCTTCATTGTCGACCCGAGCGCGCACTACGGCAGCGACCAGATATTCTTCGGCGCCACCGTCACCTACAGCAACCAGCATGGCGAACAGCGCACCATCACCATCGTCGGCATCGACGAGCTGGACCCGCTGAACGGCAAGATCAGCTGGGTGGCGCCGGTGGCGCGTGCCCTGACCAAGGCGCGCGAGGGCGACACCATCACCTTCCAGGCGCCGCACGGCGTGGAGGAACTGGATATCCTGGAGGTCAGCTATCCTGCGCCGGCCGCCGATTAAGCGGAGCATCTGCCTGCTGACGCTGCTGGGCTGGCAGGGGCTGGCGCACGCGGTCGATGTCTACATCATCGACATGAACTCCAGCAAATCGAGCTTCAGCTCCAGCCATATCCTGCGGCTGGTGACGGCGGCGCTGGACGCTTCCAGTGCCAGATACGGTCCGTATGAATTCCGCGTGGCCTCGCTGCGCATGGAGCGCGACCGGCTGTTGCAGGAAATGCTCAAGGGCGAGCTGGTCAATCTGAGCGGGCAGGTCACCTCGCTGGAGTGGGAACAAAAGCTGATCCCGATCCGCATCCCGATCGACAAGGGCATTTCCTCCTACCGCATCGCGCTGATCGACGGCCGCAACCAGGATTTGTTCAGTGCGGCGCGCACGCTGGAGCAGCTCAAGGCGCTGTCGCTGGGTTCGGGGCGACAATGGAGCCTGACCACGACCTACAAGCAGGCCGGTTTCCACGTGGTGGAGGGCAGCGGATCGGCGGGCTTGCATGGCATGCTGGCGGCGGGCCGCTTCCAGTACTTCCCGCGCGCCATCGACGAGGCGATTTATGAGCAGGCGGCGTATGTGGCGAACTTCCCGACCCTGAGCCTGGAGCGCAGCTTTGCGCTGTACATACCGTCGCCGCGCTACTTCTTTTTGGCCAGCGGCCAGAAGCGCCTGGCGCAGCGGCTGGAATACGGTATGCAGCAACTGATCGCGGACGGCCGCTTCGATCACATCTTCCATGAATTCTACGATGGGCTGATTGAAAAAGCCGGCCTGTCCCGGCGACGCATCTTCCGCATCGATAACCCGCAACTGCCGCCGCGGACGCCGCTTTCCAACAAGGCTTATTGGTATATGCCGTATTAAAAGCTATCATGAGGAAAAGCGGTTTTTGATGGTCACGCCGGGGAGATGCGCCAATTTGAGTCCGCCGCTGATGAAGCGCCGCCGTGTGCTTGGCGCGGTGCTATGTGTGCTGGCCTTGCCGGGCCGACCGGAAGAGGCAGCGCGCGATGTCTATGTGATCGATCACAATTTCAGCCGCCCGGATAGCCGCGATCGTTATACCTTGCAGCTGCTGAACGCGGCGCTGGAGGCGTCCAGCACCAGATACGGCGCTTACGAGCTGCGCCGCTCGCCGTTGAGCATGGAGCGCGACCGCCTGCTGTCGGAAATGCGGAAAGGCGAACTGGTCAATCTCAGCGCGCAGATCACCGCGCCGGAATGGGAACGCCAGCTGATTCCGATCCGGATTCCGGTCGACAAGGGCTTGTCCGGCTACCGCATTTCGCTGATTGCGGGAAGCAAGCAGGCGCAGTTCAGCGCCATCACCACGCTGGAGCAGCTCAAGCGGCTGCCGCTGGGGGCGGGGCGCCAGTGGAGTTCGACGGCGGTATTCCTGCGTGCCGGCTTCGAGGTGGCCCAGGGCAATTCCACGGCCGGCCTGCACAGCATGCTGGCGGCGCACCGCTTCGAGCATTTCCCGCGCGGGATAGAAGAGGCGCTGTTCGAACAGGCCGCTTACGCGCCGCTGTTTCCCGGCCTGGCGGTGGAGCGCAGCCTGGCGATCTATTTCCCGCTGCCGCGCTATTTCTTCGTGACGCCCGGCCAGCCGCGGCTGGCGGAGCGCCTGGAGTACGGCCTGCGGCAGCTGATTGCCGAAGGCCGCTTCGATCAAATCTTCCATCACTTTTATGACGAGCTGATCGACAAGATCAATCTGCGCCAGCGCCGCATCTTCAGGCTGGACAATCCAATGTTGTCGCCGCAGACGCCGCTGGCCAACAAGGCTTACTGGTACGATCCGCTCGAACGCAAATGAGCGCAGCGGCGGCCGCTCAGCCGCGTTCGCGCAGGATGCGGTTGACGCCGGCCACGCGGCGCACGTTGCGCAGCAGGCCGGCCAGGTGCACGCGGTCCTTCACCTGCACCGTGAAGCGCAGCTGGTGCAGCACGTGTTCCTTGTCCTCGTCCATGCCGACGTAGGTGATGTTGGCGTCCGATTCGCCGATCTCGGCGGCCACGCGCGCCAGGATGCCCTTCTCGTTGTTGATCAGCAGCTTGATGCGGCTGTCGAAGCGGCGGTTCAGTTCCGTGCCCCACTTGACGGCAATCCAGCGGTCCGGCTCCTTGGCCTTCTGGCGCTTGGCTTGCAGGCAGTCGCCGGTGTGCACCAGCAAGCCCTGGTCGCGGCGCAGCTGGCCGATGATGGAGTCGCCCGGAATCGGCAAACAGCACGGCGCCAGCTGCACCGACACGCCTTCGCTGCCGCAGATGGTAACCGGCTCCAGCTCGGCCGCGCTGTTGTGGTCGATCGGCGCGCTGGCCGATTCGCCGCCGCGCAAGCCGAAGATGTGGCGCGCCACCAGCGCCGCCATGCGCTTGCCGACGCCGATGTCGGCGTACAGCTCGTCCAGCGATTTGGCGCTCGATTCCTTCAGCAGGCGCTCGGTCAGGTGTTCTTCCAGTTCCGGGCTGATGCCCAGCGAGGACAGCGCATGCGACAGCAGTTGCTGGCCCAGCGCGATCGATTCCGGCAGGTTGATGGTGCGCAGGTGGTGGCGGATCGCCGAGCGCGCCTTGCCGGTGCGGACGAAGGACAGCCAGCTCGGGCTGGGCCGCGACGCCGAATCGGTCACGATTTCAACGATGTCGCCGTTGCGCAGCTCGGTGCGCAGCGAGGCCGGCTCGTTGTTGATGGTGACCGACACCGTGTGGTCGCCAATGCCGGTGTGGATGGCATACGCAAAGTCGACCGGCGTAGCGCCGCGCGGCAGCGCGATGATTTTCGATTTCGGCGTGAACACGTACACCGAATCCGGGAACAGGTCGACCTTGACGTGTTCGAGGAACTCGGCCGAGTCGCCGGTCTGCTGCTGGATGTCCAGCAGCGATTGCAGCCAGGCGTGGGTGCGCTGCTGCAGGTCCGACATATTGGCTTCGCCGTTCTTGTACAGCCAGTGCGCCGCCACGCCCGATTCGGCGGTGCGGTGCATTTCCTGGGTGCGGATCTGGAACTCGACCGGCGTGCCGTACGGACCGATCAGCGTGGTGTGCAGCGACTGGTAGCCGTTCAGCTTGCGGATCGCGATGTAATCCTTGAACTTGCCCGGCATCGGCTTGTACAGCGAGTGCAGGGTGCCCAGCGCAACATAGCAGTTGGGGAAGCTGTCCACCACCACGCGGAAGCCGTACACGTCCAGCACCTGCGAGAACGACAGGTGCTTGCTGCGCATCTTCTTGTAGATGCCGTACAGGGTCTTCTCGCGGCCGTACACCTCGGCCTCGATATTGGCCATGGCCAGCGTGTTCTTGACCGATTCCAGGATTTTCTTGACCACCTCGCGGCGGTTGCCGCGCGCCGCCTTCACCGCCTTGGCCAGCGTGCGGTAGCGCAGCGGGAACAGGTGGGCGAACGACAAGTCCTGCAGCTCGCGATAGATGTTGTTGAGGCCGAGACGGTGCGCGATCGGCACATACACTTCCATGGTCTCTTTGGAGATGCGCGCCTTGGCGGCCGGCTTCATCACCTCCATGGTGCGCATATTGTGCAGGCGGTCGGCCAGCTTGATCAGGATGACGCGCACGTCCGAGGCCATGGCCAGCAGCATCTTGCGGAAGTTTTCCGCCTGCGCCTCGATCTGACTCTGGAACTCGATCTTCTCCAGCTTGGACAGACCGTCGACCAGATTGGCCACCGGCGCGCCGAAGCGCTCGATCAGCTCTTCCTTCTTGACGTCCTGGTCTTCCATCACATCGTGCAGCAGCGCGGCCATGATGGCTTGCGCGTCCAGCTTCCAGTCGGCGCAGATTTCGGCCACGGCGATCGGGTGCGAGATGTAAGGCTCGCCTGATTTGCGCAACTGCCCGAGGTGCATCTCATCCGAAAAGCGATACGCTTCCTTGACCTTCTTGAGGTCGGCAGCGTTCATGTATTCAGCCAGTTTTTCAGACAAATGAGACACCGACGCGACACCGGCCGTCATGGCGGGAGGCGTGGCCAGGGGCGAGGAAGAAATCACGGGAGGTACAGGGGGCGAGGCGGGTGGTGCGGAGGCGTTGTCGCCGTCTGCGGATCCGGACATGACTGCGGCCGGCTTCTGGGCCGGCCTTTTCGCCCGGGCGGGCTTGTCACTCACTGTAGGATCTGCAGGAATCAGATTCATACGTTTGCGTTCCGTCTCGATGAGAATGTCCAATACTACTGCTAAACCGCATCATTCACATGGTTCGGGAACGCGGTCCCAACTTACATTGGGACTTTCTTCAACATTTCCAGACCGACTTTGCCGGCTGCGATTTCACGCAGGGCGACCACGGTTGGCTTGTCTTTGGCTTCCACCTTAGGGGTGTGGCCTTGCAGCAGCTGGCGGGCGCGGTAGGTCGCGGCCAGGGTCAGCTGGAAACGGTTCGGTACGTTCTTCAGACAATCTTCAATCGTAATGCGGGCCATCTAATAACTCCTAAAAATCTTGTGTATTTATTTATTCAGCGTGGATGCCCAGCTGGGCAAAGAGCGAGGCGTTGCGTGCCGCTTGTTGCGCAAACCGGCAACGGGCTGCTCGGACTATCGCCGTCAATTCCGACAGCGCGACGTCGAATTCTTCGTTGATAATAGCATACTCGAACTCGGGGGCGTGGGCGATTTCGCCGCCTGCCGCCAGCAGCCGTTTGGTGATCACGTGCGGCTCGTCGGTGGCGCGTTTTTTCAGGCGTTCTTCCAGCGCGGCGATCGACGGCGGCAGGATGAAAATGCCGGCCGCTTGCGGGAACAGTTTCTTGACCTGGCGCGCGCCCTGCCAGTCGATTTCCAGCAGCACATCGGTGCCGGTCTTCATCTGTTCTTCCACCATCAGGCGCGAGGTGCCGTAGTAATTGCCGTGCACTTCGGCCCACTCCAGGAACTCGCCTTGCTTGCTGCGGGCGGTGAAATCGTCCGCCGTGGTGAAGTAGTATTCCTTGCCGTGGGTTTCGCCCGGACGCGGCGCGCGGGTGGTGGTGGAAATCGACAGCTTGATGGTCGGTTCCTTGGCCAGCAGCGCGTTGACCAGCGTCGACTTGCCGGCGCCGGACGGCGCGGCCACCACGAACAGGCTGCCCGAGAATGCGTTGGATGCGCTCATGTTGATCTTTCAAAAACGTCAGCGGGCGCGAAATACGACGCCCAAAGACGTATTTTACCAAGAGCAACGGCCGGAGTTCAATTTACAGCAGGGAGAGGAAATGTTGCGCCGCGGCGGGCGCGCGCTCCTTGGCACCGTTGATGAAGTAGACGTAGACCTTGCCCGACTTCGCCTGCTGCTGCCAGTCCTGTGCCTGCCTGACCCACTTCTTCAAGGCCGGCTTGCTGTAGCCGGTTGCTATCTCGCTTTGCGCGTCCATCAGGCGGGCGTAAGCGAACTCGCCGGTGAGTTCGGTGAAGTTGGGGTATTTGGGCGAATCGGTGATGACGGTGGCGACCTTGTGCTTGCGCGCCAGTTGCAGGTATTCGTCGCACAGAAAGCTGTCGTGGCGGGCGTCCAGCACATGCAGCAATTTGCGGCTGCCGAGCTTGGCGGGCAGCAGCTTGAAGAAGGCTTGCAGGTCGTCCGGATCGAAACGCTTGGTGGCGGCCAGTTGCCACAGGATGGGGCCAAGCTTGTCGCCCAGTTCGGCGAGGCCGCTTTGCATGAAGCGTTCGACCGATTCGCCGGCTTCGGCCAGCACCTTGCGGTTGGTGGCGTAGCGCGTGGCCTTGACCGAGAAGACGAAATCGTCCGGCGTTTTGGCGGCCCAGCTGGCGAAGTGTTCCGGCTTGGCGGAGCGGTAGAAGGTGCCGTTGATTTCAATGCTGCTCACTTGGGTGCTGGCGTATTCCAGCTGCTTCTTGAGCGGCACGTCCTTGGGATAAAAGGTGTCGCGCCATGGCGCGTAGTCCCAACCGCCGATGCCAGTCCTGATCTGCGTCATTTCTCCGCTCCTGATAGTATCGATGTTTTTGTCTACCAAGGATATAGCATGAAAGACCTGATCGTCGTCGCCACCATCACCGCCAAAGACGGCCATGAAGTACTGGTGCGCGAAGCGCTGGAAAAAATCGTGCCGCCCAGCCGCGCGGAAGCCGGCTGCATCCGCTACGACCTGCACATCGATCTGGGCAACCACGCCAGCTTCGTCATGCTGGAAGCCTGGCGCGACGAAGCGGCGCTGGCCGAACACGAAGCCACGCCGCACTTCCGGGAACTGGTCCAGGCCGTCGGCGGCAAGGCCGACATCCAGGTCCTCAAGCTGAACCAGATCAGTCCGGACTGAAGGCCTTGGCGGCGGCGAGGGTGTCGAGGGCCTCGCGCAGGTGTTTGATTTTGCCGTTCTCGGCCGCCAGCATGCCGGCGTAGGTTTGTTTGTAGACTTTGCCGGTCGACAGCACCCTGGCTTCCACGCTGTATTCGCCGAACACTTTGTCTTCGGTGTCGATGAACAGTTGCACGTCCTTGAAGCGGAAGTCCGGCACGTTTTTCAGCAGGCCGCCGATGAAGCTTTCTATCGCGGCCGGCCCCACCGCGCGGGCGTTGATGCCCAGCGATGACAGGGTTGGCAGTTCCAGTACGCCGTCGTCGGCAAACAGGGCGGCGGCTGCGGCAGGGTTCTGGATGTTGTCGAGGTAAGCATGCAGTAATTGGCTGGCGGTTTTCATGATGTTTCGCTTTCAGATGAAGTTGGAATGGCTCCACTGTAGCGCCACATCATTGTTTGATAAATCAGCTAAAAACGAATGCTTTATGCACTTATGTGAATAATCTGAAATAAAAAAAGGAGCCGAAGCTCCTTTTTTTTATTCCAGGTTCTGGACTTGCTCGCGCATCTGCTCGATCAGCAGCTTCAGCTCCATCGAGGCATCGGCCAGTTCCTTGACCGAGGCTTTGGCGCCCAGCGTGTTGGCTTCGCGGTTCAGCTCCTGCATCATGAAGTCCAGGCGCTTGCCGACCTGGCCGCCTTTTTTCAGGATGTGACGGGTTTCGGTCAGGTGCGCCGACAGCCGGCCCAGTTCTTCCGCCACGTCGATGCGGATGCCGTACAGGATTACTTCCTGACGGATGCGTTCCAGCGCATCCTGGCGCGACAAGGCCGAATTCGAACCCTGGCAGGCCAGCCCCAGCGCGTCCTGCATGCGCTCCACGGCTTTCTGCTGGAAGGCCGCCACCACTTGCGGAATCAGCGGCGTGATGCGTTTGACGATGCCTTCCATCGCCTCGATGCGCGACAGCAGCATGGCTTCCAGCGCCGCGCCTTCGCGTTGGCGGCTCACCACAAACGCTTCCACGGTGCGGGTGGTGAGGGCGGCCACATCGGCCTGCAAGGACTCCTGGCCGATCTGCGCCTCTTCGATGACGCCCGGCCAGCGCAAGAGTTCAGCGACTGACATCGTTTGCACTCCGGGGAACAAGCCGCTGACTTCGCCCTGCAGGCGTTGCAATTCAGTTAATAATGGCAGGTTCAGCGCCTGGGTGCCGGCGCCGGCCGCCTTGCGGCCAAAGCTCAGGCGCAGTTCGACTTTGCCGCGCGTGATGGCGGCCATGATCGCGGAGCGCAAATCGGGTTCAAGGGCACGCAAATCGTCGTTTATTCGGAACTGCAAGTCCAAAAAGCGCGAATTCACGCTCTTGATCTCGATGGTCAGTGTTCCCGCCGCACTTTCACTGGTGGCGACCGCGTAGCCCGTCATGCTGGAAATGCTCAATGGATATCCCCGATTTAATCTTTACAAAACAGTGATTTATCCACACAATCCGGTTGTCGAGGCGAGGAACCTTATGGCCGCACAGAACAACGCCCCCCTACCAGATGGTCTGGAAATTGCTGGATATCGCATTGTAAAGAAAATTGCGTCCGGTGGGTTCAGTATTGTTTACCTCGCGTACGATAGCGAGGGTGTGGCGGTCGCCATCAAGGAATATCTGCCCAGTTCTTTGGCGCTGCGGCAGGAGGGCGAACTGGTGCCGGCCGTCTCCAAAGCCAACCTGCCCGTGTTCCGCATCGGCCTCAAGTGTTTTTTCGAGGAGGGCCGGGCGCTGGCCCGCATCTCCCATCCCAACGTGGTCAGCGTGCTCAACTTCTTCCGCGCGCACGAAACGGTGTATATGGTGATGGCTTACGAGTCCGGCCATTCGCTGCAGGAGCATATCCAGCGTCAGCGCAGCAAAGGCGTTAAAGTAGGTGAACTTTTTATCCGCACGATTTTTACGCAGGTGGTGAAAGGCCTGCGCGAAGTCCACGCCAACAAGCTGCTGCACCTCGACCTGAAACCGGCCAATATCTATCTGCGCACCGACGGCACGCCGATGCTGCTGGACTTCGGCGCCGCGCGCCAGACCGTCAATACCGATATGCCGACCCTGACGCCGATGTACACGCCCGGCTTCGCCCCGCCCGAGCTGTACGCCAAGACCGGCATGGGACCGTGGACCGATATCTACAGCATCGGCGCCTCCCTGTTCGCCTGCATGGTCGGCTCGCCGCCGCAGCCGGCCGACCAGCGCAAGACCGAAGACAAGATGGCCGGCCACTTCGACAAGCTGGAAGGCCAGTATTCGCCTGAGCTGGTGGCGCTGGTGCGCTGGTGCCTGCAGATCGATCCGCTGGCGCGGCCGCAAAGCCTGTTCGCGGTGCAGAAGGCGCTGCAAGCGCAGGCGCCGGCCGCCGCGCCGGCCGCGCCGCCGCCGGCCGGCGTAATGGACAAGCTGCGCGGGCTGGTGGGACGGCTGGGCGGCGGCAATGCCCGCGCCAAGGCCGGCCCGGACACCCTGGTCTGACTCGACAAGGACTGAACCATGCAATTCTCCGTGTATCAGGAAAGCCATATCGGCGGCCGCAAGGTCAATCAGGACCGCATGGGCTACAGCTTCACGCGCGACGCGCTGCTGCTGGTGCTGGCCGACGGCATGGGCGGCCATCTGCGCGGCGAAGTCGCCGCCAGCGTGGCGCTGCAAACCATCTCCACCCTGTTCCAACAGCAGGCGCAGCCCTACGTGAAAAAGCCGCAGCGCTTTCTGGAGGAGTCCTTGCAGGCCGCGCATCGCGACATCCATCAGTACCGCCACGCGCACCAGATGCCGGAAACACCGCGCACCACCATCGTGGCCTGCCTGATCCAGCACAACACGGCGACGTGGGCGCACTGCGGCGACTCGCGCCTGTACTGGATACGCGGCAGCCAGATTCTCGGCCGCACGCGCGACCATTCGCATGTGGAGAACCTGATCGCCAAGGGACTGGCGCAGCCGTCCGAGCGCGCCACCCATCCGGACCGCAACAAGTTGTGGAACTGCCTCGGCGCCGACACGCCGCCGCGGGTGGAAGTGGGCGCCGGCGCCGGCCTGCTGCCGGGCGACCTGCTGCTGTTGTGTTCCGACGGTTTGTGGTCTATGCTGCCGGACGATGAAATGGTGCGGCGCCTGCAGGCGCAAACCGTGGTGCGCGCCGTGCCGGACATGCTGCAAGCCGCGCTGCGCGCTGCGGGCGACGCCAGCGACAACGTCACGGCGCTGGCCATCATGTGGCAGGGCAGTTCGGTGGCGGACAGCCTGGATGGGCTGGCGACTACCGTGATCTCGACCGAGGCGCTGCCGGAAGACCTGCACAGCACCACGATACGCGACACGCCGCTGCCGGAATCCGCCTCGCCGGAGGTGGACGCCTTCGATGACGACGAAATTGAAAAAGCCATCGCGGAGATCCGCGGGGCGATCGAAAAATCCTCCCAAATACTCAGATAAGGAACTGTATGACTTCTGTAACCCGTCCAAGCGGCCGCCCGGTCGATGCCCTGCGCACCCTGCGCCTGACCCGCGACTACACCAAGCACGCCGAAGGCTCGGTGTTGATCGAGTGCGGCGACACCAAGGTGATCTGCACCGCCAGCATCGAAGAAAAAGTGCCGGGCTTTTTGAAGGGTAAGGGCCAGGGCTGGCTGACCGCCGAATACGGCATGCTGCCGCGCTCCACCCACAGCCGCATGGACCGCGAAGCGGCCAAGGGCAAGCAATCCGGCCGCACGCAGGAGATCCAGCGCCTGATCGGCCGTTCGCTGCGCGCCGCGTTCGATCTGGAAGCCTTCGGCGAACGCACCCTGCACCTCGACTGCGACGTGATCCAGGCCGACGGCGGCACCCGCACCGCCTCCATCACCGGCGCCATGGTGGCGGCGTACGACGCCTTCTCCAAACTGGTGGCGCGCGGCGCGATCCCGGCGATTCCGCTCAAGCACTTCGTGGCGGCGATTTCGGTCGGCGTGTATCAGGGCACGCCGGTGCTGGACCTCGACTACATTGAAGACTCGGGCTGCGACACCGACATGAACGTGGTGATGACCGACGCCGGCCACTTCATCGAAGTGCAGGGCACGGCCGAAGGCGCCGCCTTCGACCGCGCCGGCATGAATCGCCTGCTGGATCTGGCGCAGGCCGGCATCGCGGACCTTATCAAGCTGCAGAAGCAGACGCTGGGCCTGCCCGGCTGATTCCTTCCCGGCGGCCGTATTGAGCGAGGCCGCAAAAGGGCATACAATCGGCATACTATGAAAAAATGGATGACGCTCCCGCTGGTGTGCATCATGCTGTTGATATGCCCAGTGTATGCCCGGGACTTGAACATCGTGTTCATTCCAAAGTCCCATGATCAGGACTTCTGGCTCTTCATGCGACAGGGCGTCGAGCGGGCGATACAGGAAGAAGGCCATATCCAGCTGACCTGGCGCGGCCCCGCCTACAACGACGACATCGATTCGCAAATCCAGATCGTGCAGATCTATTCCAAGCCGGATGTCGACGCCATCATCATCGCTGCGACTGACCGTGCGCGCCTGGCCGAACCGATCCGGCAGGCGGCGGCGCAAGGCGTCAAGGTGGTGGCGGTGGATTCCGCGCTGGACGGCAATGCGCACGTCAACTTCGTCACCACCGACAATTACGCTGCCGGCAAACTGGCGGCCGAGCGTCTCGCCGGTCTGTTGAAGCGGCAGGGAAGCGTGGCCCTGGTGCGCACCGTTCCAGGCAGCGGCTCCACCGAAGACCGTGCCAATGGATTCATCGATTACCTGCGCAAGAACGCCCCGCAGATCAGCATCGTGGCCGACGAATATGCCGGCGGCACGCGCGGCAAGGTGGCCCGCAGCGCGGCCGCCTTGCTGGCCAGGCTCCCCCGGGTTGACGCGCTGTTCGCCGTCAACGAATCGACCGGGGACGGCGTGCTGCGGGCGTTGCGGCAAGCCGGCATGGCGGGGCAAAAGAAATTCGTCAGTTTCGATACCACCGAATTCCTGCTGGACGGCTTGCGCAAGGACGAGATTCACGGGCTGGTGGTGCAGAATCCGCGCCAGATGGGCTATTGGTCGATGAAGGCCGCCGCCGCGGCAGCCAGGGGGGCGCCCATCAAAAACTCCATGATCCTGACCGAGGCCGTGATGGTCACCCGGGAAAACTACCAGAAGCCCGAGATCCAGACGCTGTTGGTCCCCTAGCGGCAGCGGCCGGCGCAAACGGTTTACAATGTCGGCTTCATTGACGTAGCTGATTATCATGACCCAACGCCTGATCCTCGCCTCCAACAACAAAGGCAAACTGAAGGAATTCAACGAGCTGCTGTCCACCGTGGGCTTCGCCGTCCACGCGCAGGGCGAATACGACGTGCCCGAAGCGGATGAACCTTTTCACACCTTTGTCGAAAATGCACTGCAAAAAGCCCGTCACGCCTCGCGCCTGACCGGTCTGCCGGCACTGGCGGACGATTCCGGCGTGTGCGTGAACGCGCTGGGCGGCGCGCCCGGCGTGTACTCGGCGCGCTTTGCCGGCGAACCGAAATCGGACGCCCGCAACAACGAAAAGATGATCGCCGAGCTGGCGAAACATGACGACAAGTCCGCGTACTATTACTGCGTGCTGGTGTTCGTGCGCCACGCCGACGACCCGCAACCCATCATCGCCGATGGCCGCTGGAACGGCGTCATGGTCGATACGCCGCGCGGCGAGGGCGGCTTCGGCTACGATCCTTACTTCTTCATTCCATCGCTGGGCAAGTGCGCGGCCGAGCTGGCGCCGGAAGAGAAGAACGCCTTGTCGCACCGCGGCCAGGCCCTGCGTGCACTGGTAGAGAAGCTGAAATGATCCCGATTAAAATCGTCGGCGCAGCCAGTAAGCCAGCGGTCGACATCAGCGAGACCGCCGGTGTCGCGGCCAAGTATCTGCAGGGCGGGGCGCTGAATCTGACGGCGCTGCCGCCGCTGTCGCTATACATCCACTTCCCATGGTGCGTGCGCAAGTGTCCATACTGCGATTTCAATTCGCATGAGGCCAAGGACGGCGGCGCCTTCCCCGAGCAGGAATACCTCGACGCGGTGCGCACCGATCTGGAAATGGCGCTGCCGCTGATCTGGGGCCGCAAGATTTATACGATCTTCGTCGGCGGCGGCACGCCCAGCCTGATGTCGGCCGCGGGGCTGGACCGATTGCTGTCCGACGTGCGCACCTTGCTGCCGCTGGACAGCGACTGCGAAATCACGATGGAAGCCAATCCCGGCACCTTCGAGGCGGAAAAATTCAAGTCCTACCGCGCCAGCGGCGTGAATCGCCTGTCGATCGGCATCCAGAGTTTCAACGAGCGCCACCTGAAAGCGCTGGGCCGCATCCACGATGACAACGAAGCCAGACGCGCGGTGGAAATCGCACGGGCCAACTTCGACAACTTCAATCTGGACCTGATGTACGCGCTGCCGTCGCAAACGCTGGAAGAAGCGCGCCAGGATGTGGAAACGGCGATGGCCTTCAAGCCGCCGCACCTGTCGCTCTACCATCTGACGATGGAGCCGAACACGCTGTTCGCCAAATATCCGCCCACGCTGCCGGACGACGACACCAGCGCCGACATGCAGGACATGATCGCCGAGCTGACCGCCGCCAACGGCTATGACCAGTACGAGATTTCGGCCTACGCGAAAGAGGGCCGCCGCGCGCGCCACAATCTGAATTACTGGGAGTTTGGCGATTACCTCGGCATCGGCGCGGGCGCGCACTCCAAGCTGTCGTTCCCGCACCGCATCCTGCGGCAGGCACGCTACAAGCAGCCCAAGGCTTACATGGAACAGATCAAGCTGGGTGCGCCGGTGCAGGAAGAGTATGAGATCCAGCGCGAGGACATGGGCTTTGAGTTCATGCTCAACACCCTGCGCCTGCATGGCGGCTTCGATCCGAATCTGTTCAGCGAGCGCACCGGCCTGAGTATCAACGCGATTGAAAAGCAGCTCAACGCGGCAGAGGCCAAAGGGCTGCTCTACCGCGACTACAAGATCATCAAGCCGACCGCGTTAGGCCAGCGCTTCCTCAACGACCTGCAGGAGATGTTCCTGAAGGGTTAAAACTCTTCCCAGTCGCCGTCCGAGCTGACGGCGGCAGGCTTGGGCGCGGCCGGGCGCCTGGCGCTTGCCGCGGCGCTGTCGCCATGCCCGCCCGTGCTGCTGGCGCTGGTCAGCTTCGGCGCGGCGCGTTTGGCCGGCGCCGGCCGCGCCAGCTGTGCCGGACGCGGTGCCGGTGCCGACAGCTCGCCGTGCAAGCCATCGTGTCCCAGCTTGAACGACGACGCCACATCCGCCAGCCGGGCCGCCTGCTCCTGCATGCTGGCCGCCGCCGCAGCGGCTTGCTCCACCAGCGCCGCATTCTGCTGCGTCACCGAATCCATCTGACCGATGGCGGTGTTGACCTGGTCGATACCGATACTCTGCTCACTGCTGGCCGAGGTAATCTCACCCATGATATCGGTGACGCGCCGCACGCTGGCCACCACATCGTCCATGGTGCTGCCGGCCTGCTGCACCAGCTTCGAGCCGGCATCCACCTGCTCGACCGAATTGCTGATCAACTCCTTGATTTCCTTGGCGGCGGCGGCGGAGCGCTGGGCGAGGTTGCGCACCTCGGACGCCACCACCGCAAAGCCCCGGCCCTGCTCGCCGGCGCGTGCCGCTTCCACCGCCGCATTCAGCGCGAGGATATTGGTCTGGAAGGCGATACCGTCAATCACACTGATGATGTCGAAAATCTTGCGTGACGAATCGTTGATCGAACCCATGGTGTCCACCACCTGGCCGACAATGGCGCCGCCTTTTTCCGCCACGTCGGACGCGGCCTGCGCCAGCTGGTTGGCCTGCCTGGCGTTCTCCGCATTCTGGCGCACGGTGGAGGTCAGCTCCTCCATCGACGACGCGGTCTCCTCCAGCGAACTGGCTTGCTCTTCGGTGCGCTGCGACAGATCCATATTCCCGGAGGCGATTTCGTTGGACGCGGTGGCAATCGTATTGGTGCCGATCTGCACCTGGCTGACCACGGTGCGCAGCGAATCGTTCATGCCGCGCAGGGCCTTCATCAAATCGCCGATTTCATCCTTGTTGGTCTGCGAAGTGAACTGCGTGGTGAGGTCGCCGTTGGCCACCGTGGTGGCGATTTCCACGGCGGATTTGAGCGGCGCGGTGATCGAGCGCGTGATGATCCACGCTGCGACGGAACCCATGCCGACCATCAGCACCGCCAGCACCAGCAGCAGCGTATTGCTGCGGTCATTGGCGGCATCGATGGCGTGGGCGGTATCGTCGATGGCCTTGCGCTGCATGCCGAGGAAATCCTTGACGCGGTTCTGGTAAGCGTCGGCGGACGGCGTGAAGGCGTCCTTGAACAGCTGCTCGGCCTTGGCGGCGTCGCCGCTTTTGCGGGCGTTCATCACATCGGTCTTGGCTTTCTGGTATTTGTTGCGCAGCTCCGTGATCTCTTCGTAAATCTTGCGCTCCTCGTCGGTCACCAGCAGTTCCTTGATCTTGCCCAGCAGTTCGCCGCCGCGCTTGGTGCTGCCGGCGATGACGTCGGCGAAGGTATCGGGGAGTTTTTCGTCGCTGCTGCGGGCGATCAGCGCGGTGCGGGCGATGGCCGAATAGATCAGCACATACCAGTCCGACACGAGGCGCTCCTTGGCCAGCGGTTGCTCCATCATGGCGCGCGTGGCATGGGCGTTGGCGCGGGCGTTGACCAGCGCGACCGAGGTGGCCAGGATGGCTAACAGGAGCACCACGGCGAAGCCGGTGGCGAGACGGGTACCGATGCGCATCTGCGATAGGGCGTTCATGATCATCACTCCCAAGAGGAAAGCGGGAGTCAAGTATGCACCTGTCTGGCGTCGCTGTGTAGGACTGTTGCTGTTTGGGAACAACCTCTAAAAGCTGGCGGCCTGTTTCAGGTCTGGTTTCTCGCACCAGCGGGCGAAAGCCTCGGCCATGCGTGCGCTCTCGCCGATGGCGTGCAGCCAGTCGCGCGTGCGGTGCGCATGGTTTTGGCCGTAGACCTTGAAATCCTTGCGGTCCGGTAGCTTGGCGTTGGGGAGCTTGCGGACGAAATCGGCGGATGGCGACACCAGGATCATATTGTCCAGCGCCTGATCGCGGGCGCGCCGCCACGGCATCGACTTATCCAGCCAGCCGGGCACAATGTAATCGCTGAAGTGCGGGTAGAGCACCAGGCCTGGATCGCGTTGGTAGGGCAGGTGCAGGTGGTAGTCGATCAAACCGCCGTCCCAGTAAGCGCCGTCGGGGGCACCGGCGATGTTGGTCACCGCCTCCAGCACCAGCGGAATGGAGCCGGAGGCCAGCAGGGCGTCGCGCAGATTATCCGGCGACAGGCCGACGAAATGGGCGGCGAAGGCGTCGAAACCATCGCGCAGCCAGCGGGCGTCGTCGTGCCGGTTGTGGAAGATCACGCGTTCCATGGACGCGGCCAGGCGCTTGCGCGACACCGCGTTGCCGGCGGCGGCCAGCAGGAAGCCGGCCATTTCGCGCCAGCGCGCGCCGTTGATGCCGGCCAGCGCGCCGATGCCGCGCACGGTGATGATGGAGACGTGATGCTCGGGATGGCTGACCGCCTCGTGGCCGCGGCCATCAAGCAGCTCGTCGAGCAAGGCACGGCAGGTTTGCGAGACATAAGCGGGCGTCACCTTGTCCGGGTAGCGCTGGCCGGCGTACAGGCGCGCCAGCCGCTGGTGCGCGGCGACCGGATCGTTGAACGCCGAAGCGGCCATGCGCCAAGCGCCGATCGACGCGCCGACGAGGCGGCGCTGGCGTTGCGCGTGTTTGAAAAATTCGCCGAACATCCAGCAATCCAGCCCATGCAGGATCAGGCCTTTCGGGCCGCCGGCGGCGGCGGGAACAATGGCGATATCGGCGGCCTGCATGCCCTCGGCGGCGATCCGCTGGCGCGCCCGCTGACCTAGACGAATAGAAATAGGAAAACTCATGATATGTCCAATAACCCGGGGTCAGTTCTTGCAATCCAACACGAGCTCAGCTATTCCAATGCTGAGCTCGTGTTGGATTGCAAGAACTGACCCCGGATTTTACTTGAGGCCGCCGCCGAGGGTGCGGTAGAGGTCGATGGCGGTGGTGGTGCGCAGCAGGCGCGTTTGCACCAGCGTTTGCTGGGCGCTGAACAGCTCGCGTTGTGCGTCCAGCACGTCCAGCGAGCTGGCCACGCCGTTGTCGAAGCGCAGTTGCAGCAGCTTGAGGCGGTCCGCCTGCGCTTCCTGCACGGCGCGCTGGGCGTTCACTTGTTCGCCCAGGTAGTCACGCGCGGCCAAGGCGTCCGCCACCTCGCGGAAGGCGGTCTGGATGGCTTTTTCGTAGTCGGCCACCGCGAGGTTTTTGCGTACCTCGGCCAGCGTCAGGTTGGCGCTGTTGCGGCCGGCATCGAAGATGGGCAGTGTCAGTTGCGGCGCGAACGACCAGCTGCCGGAGCCGCTGTCGAACAGGCCGTGCAGCGATGGACTGCTGCTGCCGATGGCTGCCGTCAGGCTGATGCGCGGAAAGAAGGCCGCGCGCGCCGCGCCGATGTTGGCGTTGGCCGCTTTCAGGCGCTGCTCGGCGCCGCGGATGTCGGGGCGGCGCACCAGCAGGTCGGACGGCAGGCCCTCCGGCAGGGCGCTCAGGGCGTCGATTTGCGCGTCGCTCGGCATGGCGCCGGATGCGGCGGCGACGGGCGCCTGCCCGACCAGCAGCGTCAGGGCGTTTTCCGCCTGCGCACGCTGACGCGCCAGCGTGAGGGCGGCGGCGCGCGCGGTTTCCATCAGCGTTTCGTTGGAACGCAGGTCCAGGCGCGAGGAGGCGCCCACTTCGGCGCGCTGCTGCGTGAGTTTGTAGGTGCGCGCCCGCGCTTCGTAGGTTTGCTGCGCCAGCGCGTACTGTTCGGCGTAGGCGCGTTCGGTGTAGTAGGCCTGCGCCACTTGCGACACCAGCGCGATTTGCGCCGCCAGACGCGCCTCTTCGGTGGCGAGGTAGGTCGCCAGCGCGGCGTCGTTCAGGCTTTTGACGCGGCCGAAGAAGTCCAGCTCAAACGAGGAAACCGATGCGCCTACGTCGTAACGCTCGCCGATGGTCGAGCGTCCCGTCGATGACAGGAAGGCCGGCGTCTTGGCGCGGGTGTTGGCCAGGCTGGCGTTGACGTTCGGCAGGCGGTCGGCGGATTGGATGTTGTACTGCGCGCGCGCTTCTTCAATGCGCAGCACGGCCGTGCGCAGGTCGCGGTTGTTGTCCAGCGCCGCGGCGATCAGCTGTTGCAGGCGCGGATCGGTGAAGTAGTCGCGCCAGCCGGTATCGACGGCGTTGCGCGCGTCGGCACGCAACGGCAGCGGCACGCTGGTGCGCGCTGCGGCGCCGGCGCTGTCCGACGGGAAGGCCGCCGCCACCGGCGCGGCCGGACGCTCGTAGGTCGGCGCCAGCGAGCAGGCCGACAGCAGCACGGCCATGGCGGTGGCCAGGGCGGCAGGCTTAATCGTAGGTTTCATGGTTTTTATCAGTCAGTTCATGTGCGGCCAGCTTGCGCTGGCGTTCGCTGCCCTTGAAGATGCGGCGTATCACCACAAAGAAGACCGGCACCAAAAACACCGCCAGCACGGTCGCCGTGATCATCCCGCCCATCACGCCGGTGCCGATGGCGCGCTGGCTGGCCGATCCCGCACCGGTGGCGATCACCAGCGGCAGCACGCCCAGAATAAACGCCAGCGAGGTCATGATGATGGGGCGGAAGCGCAGATGCACCGCTTCCAGCGTCGCCTCGCTCAGGCCTTTGCCTTGCGCCTGCAGGTCTTTCGCAAATTCGATAATCAGAATCGCGTTCTTGGCCGAGAGGCCGATGATGGCAATCAGGCCGACCTTGAAGTAGACGTCATTCGGCAGTCCGCGCAGGTGGGCGCCCAGCAGCGCGCCCAGTACGCCCAGCGGCACCACCAGCAGCACCGCCACCGGGATCGATTCGCTTTCGTACAGCGCCGCCAGCACCAGGAAGGCGGCCAGCAGCGATAGGGAGAACAGCATCGGCGCCTGCGAGCCGGAGGTTTTTTCTTCCAGCGACTGGCCGGTCCATTCGATGCCGAAGCCTGGCGGCAGTTGTTCCGCCAGGCGTTCCAGTTCCGCCATGGCTTCGCCGGTGGAGCGGCCCGGCGCCGCGTCGCCGGTCAGCTTGATGGCAGGGTAGCCGTTGTAGCGCACCAGTTGCACCGGCCCCTGTAGCCAGTGCGACGAGGCGAACGAGGAGAACGGCACCATGGTCCCGCTGGCGCTGCGCACGTTGAGCTGCATGATGTCCTGCGGCTGCAGGCGGCGCGGCGCGTCGGCCTGCACAATGACGCGCTGCTGCCGTCCGCTGCTGGTGAAGTCGTTCACATAGGAGGAGCCGAGCGCGGTCGACATGGTGGCGTTGATGTCGGCGAAGGCCACGCCCAGCGCGTTGGCTTTTTCGCGGTCGATATCCACTTGCAGTTGCGGCGCATCTTCCAGGCCTTCCGGACGCACGCCTTTCAGCACGCTGCTTTTGCCGGCCAGTTCCAGCAGTTGGTTGCGCGCCGCCAGCAGGGCCGCGTGGCCTTGCGCGCTGCGGTCCTGCAGGCGGGCGGTGATGCCGGTGGCGTTACCCAGCTCGCGGATCGGCGGAGGGCTGAGCGGGAAGATCACCGCATCCGGTATGCCGGACAGGGCGCCAAACGCGCGCTGCGCGATCGCCTGCGCCGAGTCTTCCGGGCCGCGTTCCTTCCAGTCTTTCAGCGGCACGAAGATCAGACCCGCGTTCTGGCCGTTGCCGGAGAAGGAGAAACCCGCCACCGCGATGGTGCGCGCCACGGCGGGCTGCTTGCGGAACCAGGCGTCGGCCTGCGCCAGCACGGCCTGCGTGCGGCTGGTGGAGGCGCCCGGCGGCAGCTGCACGTTGGCGATCAGATAGCCCTGGTCTTCGTTCGGCAGGAAGGACGACGGCAGCTTGACATACAGCCAGCCTACCACGCCGCACAGCAACGCGAAGATGACGAGGTAACGGCCGGTGCGCTTGAGGATGCGCGCGATCACGCCTTGATAGCCGGTGGCGGTTACCGCGAACTTGCGGTTGAACCAGCCGAAGAAGCCTTTTTTCTCTTGGTGGTGGCCGGCCTGCACCGGTTTGAGCATGGTGGCGCACAGGGCCGGCGTCAGGGTCAGCGCCATCAGCGCCGAGAACAGCATGGCCGATACCATCGCCAGCGAGAACTGGCGGTAGATCGCGCCCACCGCGCCGCCGAAGAAGGCCATCGGAATGAACACCGCCACCAGCACCAGTGTGATGCCGATGATGGCGCCGGTGATCTGGCCCATGGCTTTGCGGGTGGCGTCGCGCGGCGACAGGCCTTCCTCGCTCATGATGCGCTCGACGTTTTCCACTACCACGATGGCATCGTCGACCAGGATACCGATCGCCAGCACCATGCCGAACATGGTCAGCACGTTGATGGAGAAGCCGAACAGCTGCATCGCCGCGAAAGTGCCCATCAGCGCTACCGGCACCACGATGGTCGGGATCAGGGTGTAGCGGATATTCTGCAGGAACAGGTACATCACCAGGAATACCAGCACCACCGCTTCCAGCAGGGTCTTGACCACTTCTTCAATCGAGATTTTGACGAACAGCGAGGTATCGTAGGGGATGGTGTACTTCACGCCCGGCGGGAAATATTTGGACAGCTGCTCCATCTTCTCTTTGACGGCGGTGGCGGTCTGCAGCGCGTTGCCGGTCAGGGACAGCTGCACCGCGATCGCGGAGAAGGGCTGTCCGCTCAGGCGCGCGCTGATGGTGAAGCTGGCGCCGCCCATTTCAATGCGCGCCACATCCTTCAGCCGCACCAGCGAGCCGTTGGGATTCGCACGCAGTACGATCTGGCCGAATTCCGTGGTGGAGGTCAGCTGGCCGGTGACCACAATCGGCGCGGAGTAGGTTTGCTGCGCGGGGCTGGGCAGGTCGCCCAGCGTGCCGGAGGTGACTTGCGCGTTCTGCGCGCGGATCGCCGCCGTCACGTCGGCCATGTTCAATTTCAGGCCGATCAGCTTTTGCGGATCGACCCAGATGCGCATGGCGCGCTCGGTGCCGAACAACTGCGCCTGGCCGACGCCGGGGATGCGCTTGATTTCATTGACCACGTTGCGCGCCATGTAGTCGCCCAAACCGGTCGGGTCGAGGCGGCCGTCGGTGGAAGTCAGGCCGACGAACATCAGGATGTTGGAGCGCGCCTTGTTTACCTGCACGCCTTGCTGCGTCACCGCGGCGGGCAGCCGCGATTCCACCCGCTTGATGCGGTTCTGCACGTCCACCGCCGCCAGGTCCGGATTGGTGCCGGGGACGAAGGTGACGGTGATCGTCACCGCGCCACTGGCCTCGCTTTGCGATTCGACGTATTGCAGGCCGTCGGCACCGTTCATTTCCTGTTCGATGACGCTGGTGACGGCGTCGTCCAGCACCTGCGCGGTGGCGCCGGGATAGTTGGCCGTCACCACGATGGAGGGCGGGGCGATGGTCGGGTACTGCGAGACCGGCAGCACGGTAATCGCCAGCATCCCGCCCAGCAGGATGAACAGGGCGATCACCCATGCGAATACCGGGCGGTCGATGAAGAACTTGGCCATGTGCGCTCCCGCTTACTTGGCCGCGGCCGGGGCGGCGGGGGCGGCTGCGGCGGGAGCCGGCGCGGCGCCGGCCGGGCCTTTCCATGGCTGCGGATTCACCGTGGCGCCAGGCTTGGCCTTCTGGAAGCCTTCCACCACAATGCGCTCGCCGCCTTTCAGGCCGGCGCTCACCACCCAGTTGTTGCCGTCGTTGGCGTTGGCCGTCACCGGCTGCGAGATCACTTTGTTGTCGGCGCCGACGATCAGCACCGTCGAGCCTTCGTTGGTGCGCACGATGGCTTGCTGCGGCACGGTGATGGCGGCTTCGCTCACGCCTTGTTCCAGCCGCGCGCGCACGTACATGCCGGGCAGCAGAACGCGGTTCGGATTCGGGAATTCGGCGCGCATGGCGACGGTGCCGGTGCTCTCGTCCACCGACACATCGGAGAACAGCAGCTTGCCCGCCTGCGGGTAGGGCTGGCCGTCTTCGGTCACCAGCGTCACGCGCGCCTGATCTTTGCCGGCGCGTTGCAGCTTGCCGTCGGCCAGCGCGCGCTGCAGCTTCAGCACCTCGGTGGACGATTGGGTGATGGTGACGTAGATCGGATCGAGCTGCTGCACGGTGGCCATCGGCGTCGCTTCGCCCTGGCCCACCAGCGCACCCTCGGTCACCAGCGCGCGGCTCACGCGGCCGGAGATGGGCGAGGTGACGGTGGCATAACCCAGCGTCAGGCCGGCGTTGGTGCGGGCCGCCTTGCTGGTGGCCAGATCGGCCGCCGCCTGCTTCTGCGCGGTGACGGCGTCGTCATACTCCTGCTGGCTGACCGCCTGCGCCGCCAATAACGGTTTATACCGTTTCACCTTGAGGTCGGCCTGCGCCAGATTGGCTTCGGCCTTGGACACCGCCGCCTGGGCGCTGTCGTACGAGGCCTGGAACTGGGCCGGATCGATGCGGAACAGGACTTCGCCGGCCTTCACGTCGCCGCCTTCCTTGTACACCCGCTGCAGCACGATGCCGGCGGTACGCGCGCGCACCTGCGCAATGCGCGAGGCTTCGGTACGGCCGGGTAGTTCGCTGTTCAGGGTAATGGCGGCGGGAGCGACGGTGATGACGGCAACGGTGGCGGGAGGCGGTGCGTTCTTGGGCGCTTCCTTGTCGCCGCAGGCGCTCAACACGGTTAAGAGGGCAAGGGCGGTGCAACGAGGGACGAATCTCATGGATGTCTCGTGGTCAGGTTTACAGTTGATGCAAGATTGTAATGCAAAAAAGGCGGGAGGGCGGCCTGTGCCGCTCTCCCGCCTTTTTGCGGCGTAAACCGGGGATTAACGCATGCCCGAGATGATCTGTTTCAGCTTGGCGGTATCCGCCACGAAGGCGCGGATGCCTTCGGCGGTCTTCTCGGTTGCCATGGCGTCTTCGTTGAACATGAAGCGGAAGGTCGGCTCGTCGATGGCGATTTTGCCGATCGGGGCGCTGTTGCTGGCGTCCGGGCTCAGTTTGCGCTCGACCGGGGCGTTGCTGTCGGCCAGCTTTTGCAGCAGGTCCGGGCTGATGGTCAGCAGGTCGCAGCCGGCCAGTTCCAGGATCTGGCCGGTGTTGCGGAAGCTGGCGCCCATCACTTCGGTGTTGTAGCCGAACTTGCGGTAGTAGTTGTAGATGCGCTTGACCGACTGCACGCCCGGATCTTCGGCGCCTTCATACTCGATGCCGGTGGATTTCTTGTACCAGTCGTAGATGCGGCCGACGAACGGCGAAATCAGCTTGGCGCCCGCTTCCGCGCAGGCGATGGCTTGCGGCAGCGAGAACAGCAGCGTCATATTGGTGTGGATGCCTTCCTTCTCCAGGATTTCCGAGGCGCGGATGCCTTCCCAGGTCGAGGCCATCTTGATCAGCACGCGCTCGCGGTCGATGCCGTTCTTTTCATACAGCTTGATCAGCTCACGGCCCTTGGCCACCGAGGCGGCGGTGTTGAACGACAGGGCGGCGTCGATTTCGGTCGACACGCGGCCCGGGATCACGCGCAGGATTTGCTTGCCGAAGGCGACCAGCAGGTGGTCGATCACGTCGCCGGTGCTGGCGTCCAGGTTGTCGCGCACGGTTTTTTCCAACAGCGGCTTGTATTCTTCTTTTTGCACCGCTTTCAGGATCAGCGACGGGTTGGTGGTGGCGTCGCGCGGGGTGTACTGCTGGATGGCCTGGAAGTCGCCGGTGTCGGCGACCACGATGGTGTGTTGTTTGAGTTGTTCGAGTTGGTTCATAAGTGCTGCCAATCTGATAAGAAAAGTGGTGGTCGCGTTTATTTTACTCCGTCTTAGCCGAGTCGCATGACAATTGCGCCGCAAGCGATCAGGGTGATGGCGAGGATGCGGCCGGGCGCCAGTTTCTCGCGCAGGAACAGGGCGGCCAGCAGGGCGGCGAACAGGATGGACGTCTCGCGCAGGGCGGCCACGGCGGCCACCGGCGCCTGCGTCATGGCCCACAGGGCCAGGCCGTAGGAGGCCAGCGTGCCGAAGCCGCCCAGCAGCATCGCCCGCAGGTGGGTGCGGGCGTAGGCCGGCAGTTCGTGCCAGCGGCGGGTGGAGCACAGCAGCAGCAGGACGGCGGTCAGCCCGAACAGCCACATGGTGTAGGAGGCCGGCGCGCCGGACTTGCGCACGCCGACGCCGTCGATCATGGTGTAGGCGGCGATGACGGCGGCGTTCAGCAGGGCGTAGGCGGTGGCGCGGCGGCGGGCGTCGCGGTTGGCGGCGGTGTCGGCGCCGACGCTGGCGCCGCGCAGGATGGTCAGCGTCAGCACGCCGCCGCAGATCAGCATCACGGCAATGTCCTGGCGCCAGTGCAGGCGTTCGCCCAGCAGCGGCACGCTGGCCAGCGTCACCAGCAGCGGCGCGGCGCCGCGCATCAGCGGGTAGGCCTGGCTCATGTCGCCGTGCTTGTAGGCGGCCGCCAGCAGGCGGTAATAGATCACCTGGCAGCAGGCGGAGGCGGTCAGCCATGGCCAGCTGGCGGCGTGCGGCATGGCGGCGAACGGCAGCAGCGGCAGCGAGACGGCGCCGGCGCCGCAGGCCACCAGCAGGGTGGTCAGGTATTTATCGGGGCCGGCCTTGACCAGCGCATTCCAGCTGGCGTGCAGCAGCGCGGCAAGCAGCACGATAGTGACGACTGAACCTTCCATCGGCTAGCGCAGCTCCTTGCGAATTACCAGTTCCGGCGCATTGCGGGTTGTCGCCATCATCGTTATCAATTGACGGAAATAGAGTCTTCTATCATATACGAGTTGCGGATTTCGTCCCGCCGCCGGGCGTGCCGTGTCAGCCGAAGCGCGCCTGGTACTCGCTGGGCACCACGCCCAGCTGCGCGGCGAACGCGCGCCGCAGATTGTATTCGCTGCCAAAGCCGCTCTGGCCGGCGGCGCGCTTGACCGACATGCCGGGCTGTTCGAGCAGCGCGCAGGCGCGTTCCATGCGCAGCCGCAGCAGCAACTGCGCCGGCGACACGCCCGCCTCCCGCTGCAATTTACGGTGCAGCGAGCGCACCGACAGGGCAAACGCGGCCGCCATCTGGTTGACATCGATCGGCTGTTTAAGGCGCGGACGCAACCACGCCGTCAACTGGCCGTGCAAGCCTTGCGGATCGGCCTGGGCCAGCAATTCTGAGCTGAACTGGCGCTGGCCGCCGGGGCGCTTGAAAAACACCACCAGCCGCTTGGCCACGCGCAGCGCGAAGGCGCGGCCCAGGTCCTCGCCGACCAGGCTAAGCGCCAGATCGATGCCGGCGGCGATGCCGGCCGACGTATAGATGGGGCCGTCCTTGATATAGATGGCGTCTTCCTGGACGGTGATGGCCGGGAAGCGGGCCTGCAGCTGCGCCGCGTCCTGCCAGTGGGTGACGGCGCGGCGCCCGTCCAGCAATCCGCTGTGCGCCATCACGAATGCGCCGGTGCATACCGAGCAGCAGCGCTTGACGGCATGCGCGCCGCCGCCGGCCTCGGCCACCCAGCTTGCGATGTCCGGCGTCAGCGCCGGGTTGCTGCCGTCCTCCAGGCCTCGGCCGCCCGCCATGATCAGCGTCGATCCGGCCAGGTCGCCGCTGGGCAGCGGCGCGGTGAGTACGCTCACCCCGGCGGCCGAGGTGACCATGCCGCCGCCGGGCGACACCATGTGGATCGCGTACGGCGCGGGCCGGCCGGCGTCGCGCGCCTCGTCGTTCGCGGTGGAGAACACCTGGGCCGGGCCGGTGGCGTCGAGCAGCGCGAAGCGCGGCAGCACCAGCAGCCAGACGTCGATGGCCGGCGCGGAGATGGATGCCGGGGCGGGATCGGGGCTGGAATGTTGAGCGGCACGCATATTGGCAGATATTCCATCATCGATGTCACTTGTGTCAAGCGCGGAAATGGGAAGATCCTGCCTTTCGTTTCAGGAGGCGCGCATGACCCGCTCCATTGGCATCTATGTGTACGACGACGTCGCGGTGCTCGACGTCACCGGCCCCTATGAAGTATTCACCTGTGCCACCCGCGTCAGCGCCATGGCGGCGCCGGACGCGCCGCCGTTCCGGGTCCGCACCATCGGCCGCACCTCGGCGCTGCTGCGCGCGCGCGCCGGATTGACCGTTTTCCCCGAGGCGGATTTCGGCGGCGCCGGCATCGACGTGCTGATCGTGCCCGGTGGCGTCATCGACGCCGAATTGGCCAGGCCCGATGTCATGGCCTGGATCGCCGGCGTCGCGCGTGACTGCGAACTGGTGGCCGCCATCGGCACCGGCGCTTTCCTGCTCACACAGGCCGGGCTGCTGGACGGCCGGCAGGTGGCGGCGCAGCAGCCGCCGGCCGGAGCGGCGGCCGCGTTTCCCGAGTTGCGGATAGAGGGCAAGCGGCGCCTGGCCGGCCAGGGCGCCATCGTCGCCGCCGGCGGCGTCACGGCCGGCATCGACTTGTCGCTGCACCTGGTCGAGCGGCTGGCGGGGCGCGAGTTGGCGCTCGCTACCGCGCGCCACATGGACTACGATTGGACTGAATAGGAAAAACGGCAGAAGGTCCCGGGACGGATCAGCCGATGAAGGAATCGAATTGCAGGTCGAATTCCTGCAGGGCTTTCTGGGCGTTCTGCATTTTCTTGCGGAACTCGGGGCCGCGCTGCAGGGCCAGGCCGACCGCCAGCACGTCGATCACCACCAGATAGGCCAGGCGCGCCGAGATCGGCGTGTACGGGTCGATGTTGAAGATCAGGTCGATCGGGATCAGCACCGTCGCCAGATCCGCCAGCGGCGTGCCGGACGGCGCCAGCACGATGACGTCGGCGCCGCCGCGGCGCGCCAGCTTCACCGAGCGCACCAGCGACGGGCTGTTGCCGCGCTGCGAGATCGCCACCAGCGCGTCGCCGGTGCGCAGCAGGGCCGCCGCGATGCTGTGGATGTGCGGGTCGGCATAGGCCACGGTCGGCACGCCCGAGCGGAAGAATTTGTGCTGGGCGTCGGCCGCCACGATACCGGACGTGCCTTGCCCATAGAATTCGATCTTGTTGGCCTTGGACAGGATGTCCAGCGCCTTCTGGATCGCTTCCGGGTCGAGATTGTTGCGCAGGTCGAGCAGGGTGTTGATCGAGCGGCTGCAAATCTTGTTGACCAGATCGGCCGCCAGGTCATCCTGGGTCGGTTGCTCGTTCAGGCCGGGCAGCGCCAGCGCCAGGCCTTGCGCCAGCTTGAGCTTGAACTCATGCCAGCCATCGTAGCCCAGCGTGCGGCAGAAACGCACCACGGTCGGTTCGGATACCTGCGCGCTTTTGGCCAGCGCAGTAATGTTCTGGTTGACCGTCTGCGTGGGGTGATCGAGGACGGCCAACGCCACCTTGCGCTCCGATTTGGAGAGCGAGTCGAGTTGGGTGCGGATGGAATCGAGCAGCATTAGTCTTCCGGCAGAACTTCTTCACGCCATTGCAGGCCATCGCGGCCGATCAGCGCCGACGCGGCAGCGGGACCCCAGGTGCCGGAGGCGTATGGCAGCGGGTAGCTGTCTTCCGATTCCCAGCTGTTGAGGATGGGCTCGACCCATTCCCACGCCGCTTCCAGCTCGTCGCCGCGCATGAACAGGGTCAGCTGGCCGCGCAGCACGTCCAGCAGCAGGCGCTCGTAGGCTTCCATGCGCGGCGATTTGAATTGCTCGCGGAAATCCAGCTCCAGCTCGGCCTGTTTCAGGCGCATGCCGTCGCCCGGCGTTTTCGCCATCAGGTTCATGCGCAGGCCTTCGTCCGGCTGCAGACGGATCACCAGCGAATTGGGCTGGAAGCTGTTGGTCGGCTGGTTGAAGATGGAGTGCGGGATCTGCTTGAAGCGCACCACGATTTCGGCCAGGCCGTCGGCCATGCGCTTGCCGGTGCGCAGGTAGAACGGCACGCCGGCCCAGCGCCAGGTGTCGATTTCCGCTTTCATGGCCACGAAGGTTTCGGTGCGCGAGTGGGCCGGCGCATCCGGCTCGTCGCGGTAGCTCGGCACGGCCTTGCCGTCCACATGGCCGGCGCGGTATTGGCCGCGCACGATGTTTTGTGCCAGCGTGGTCGGGGTGAATTTTTTCAGCGAGCGCAGGACCTGCAGCTTGGAATCGCGCACGGCGTCCGGCGAGATCGAGGTGGGCGGCTCCATCGCCACGATACACAGCAGCTGCAGCAGGTGGTTTTGCAGCATGTCGCGCAGCGCGCCCGAGGTGTCGTAGTAGCCGAGGCGGTTGCCGACGCCGAGTTTCTCGGCGATGGTGATCTGCACGTCGGAGATCCATTCGCGGCGCCACAGCGGTTCGAACAGGATGTTGCCGAAGCGCAGCGCCAGCAAGTTCTGCACGGTTTCCTTGCCCAGGTAGTGGTCGATACGGTAGATCTGCGATTCCTCGAACACCTTGCCCACTTCGGCGTTGATCTGCTTGGCCGAGGCGAGGTCGCGGCCCAGCGGTTTTTCCAGCACCACGCGCGAATTCGGCGTCACCAGGCCGTTTTCTTTCAGGCTCTCGCAAATCTGGGCGAAGATGGCCGGCGGCGTCGCCAGGTAGTAGACCTTGGTGATCGCGTCGTCCTTGCGCAGCGCCTCCACCAGCGGCTTGTAGCTGGCGGCGTCGGTGGCGTTCAGCGACACGTAGACGATGCGGGCGGTGAAGCGCGCCCAGGCGGCCGGCGTCACGGCCGGCGACTTGATCAGCGGCTTGGACGTGGTATCGACGGTTTGCAGGAATTCTTCCTGGCTGGCCTCTGCGCGGCCCACGCAAATGATGCGGGCGGTCGGGGGCAGGTCATTGGCTACATCGCGGGCATACATCGCGGGCAGCAATTTGCGCATCGCCAGGTCGCCGCTGCCGCCAAACAGAACCAGATCAAAATCGGAAAGAGCCATAGTATGAAATTCGTCGCAAAAAAAGTGCCGAGGGAATTGCCGCGCGCAGCACGCGGCCGCTACTGTAAATTTACTACTTATCTACGTGGTTTGCAAGAAAATTTACTACATTTTGCCTATGTGCGGGCGCTGCTGTTGCGGTGTGCGCGCCCGCCGGGCCGTGGTCAAATTATAAGCCGGACCGTCATCTCACGCATGGGCAGCGGTCCGGCTGCGGAGTGCGCCCGGCTGGCGGCTCAGGCCGAGCGGTAGGCGGGCTCGGCGCGGCCGGCGACCTCCATTTCGATCGCCAGCAGCTTGCCGCTCAGCGGGTATTGTTCCAGCTCCGGCGCCGGTCGCGCGCCGGCGCTGGTGACGTACAGGGTTTTCAGATCCGGCCCGCCAAAGGCCGGCATGGTCGGGCAGCGCACCGGCAGCTTGATCTCGCCCAGCAGTTCGCCCTGCGGCGACAGCTTGGCGATGCGCGCGCCTTCAAACATCGCCACCCAGTAGTTGCCTTCGCTGTCCACGGCCGCGCCGTCCGGACGGCCGCCGTAGTTGTTCTCCTTGTCCATCGAGAACTGGTGCAGCAGGCGCTGGTTGTCCACGGTGCCGGTGGCCACGTCGTAATCCAGCCGGGTGACGCGGTGCGCGGCGGTGTCGGCGTGGTACATGGTCTTCTGGTCCGGGCTGAAGCCCGAGCCGTTGGAGTTGGTCATGCCGCCCGACCAGGCCTTGCGCAGCTTGCCCTGTTCCAGCACATACATCTCCGCCGCCGGCTTGTCGCGCGGCTCGTAGATGGTGCCGACCCAGAAGCGGCCTGCGGGATCGACGTGGCCGTCGTTGAAGCGGGTGATGGCCTGATCGTAAGGCGCGGCCACGATGTCGGTCAGCCTGACCTCGTCGCTGCCGGTGTCCAGGTGGGCGAAGCCGCTGCGCATGGCGACGATCAAGCCGCCCTGGTCGCTGATGCCCAGCGTGGCCGGCTCGCTGGCCAGCTTCCACGAACGGTGCGCGCCGCTGGCGGGATCGAGGCGGTGCACGGTGAAGGCGGGGATGTCCACCCAGTACAGCGCCAGCTCCCGCGGGTGCCACAGCGGGCACTCGCCGGTTTGCATCACTGCGTCGTAAGCGACTTTGATGTTCATATAAGTGTTGGCTCTTGAGCCGTCATTCCGGCGCAGGCCGGAATCCAATTGGGCCCCGGCCTGCGCCGGGGCGACGGGTGGTCGGTTAAATGTGTTGCGCCGCTTTCGCCATGAAGATCAGGCCATTGGTCGAGCTGTCGTGACGTTCCGGCTTCACTTCGCCGCTCAGCTCCGACTGGATATTCTTGGCCAGCACCTTGCCCAGCTCCACGCCCCACTGGTCGAAACTGTTCACATCCCAGATCACGCCCTGCACAAAGGTCTTGTGCTCGTACAGCGCGATCAGCGCGCCCAGCGCGGCCGGCGTCAGCTGGTCCATCAGGATGGTGTTGGATGGACGGTTGCCCGGGAAGGTCTTGTGCGGCACCAGCGCTTCGATTTCCTCGGCGCTGAGCTTGGCGTCCGCCAGGTCGGCGCGCACTTCATCGGCGGTTTTGCCCTTCATGAAGGCCTCCGATTGCGCGAAGCAGTTGGCCAGCAGCGCATCGTGATGGCCGGCCAGATCGTGCGTGGCGCGCAGCGCGGCGATGAAGTCGATCGGCGTCACGTCGGTGCCCTGATGCAGCAGCTGGAAGTAAGCGTGCTGCGCGTTGGTGCCGCACTCGCCCCACACGACCGGGCAGGTGACGGTGTCCACCTCGCCGCCGCCACGCGTGACGCGCTTGCCGTTGGACTCCATGTCCAGCTGCTGCAGGTAGGCCGGGAAGCGGTTCAGGTCTTGATGGTAAGGCGCGATCGACAGCGAGCCGGCATCGAGGAACTGGCGGTTCCAGAAGCCCACCATGGCCAGCAGCACCGGCATGTTCTGCTCCAGCGGCGCGGTGCGGAAGTGTTCATCCATCGCGTGCGCGCCGGCCAGGAAGTCGTTGAAGTAGCCGAAGCCCACCGCCAGCGCCACCGACAGGCCGATCGCCGACCACACCGAGTAGCGGCCGCCAACCCAGTCCCAGAACGGGAACATATTGGCGGTGTCGATGCCGAATTCCGCCACCGCCTTGGTGTTGGTGGAGACGGCCACGAAGTGCTTGGCCAGGTCTTCGCTCTTGCCGCCGTTTTGCAGGAACCAGCTGCGCGCGGTGTTCGCGTTCAGCATGGTCTCGGCGGTGGTGAAGGTTTTGGAGGCGATGATGAACAGCGTGGTCTCGGGATTCACCTGCGCCAGCGCCGCGTCCATGTCATGGCCGTCGACGTTGGAGACGAAGTGCATCTTCAGGCGCGGATGCGCGTACGAACGCAGCGCCAGCACCGCCATTTTCGGGCCGAGGTCCGAGCCGCCGATGCCGACGTTGACCACGTCGGTGATCTGCTTGCCGCTGTAGCCCAGCCACTGGCCGTTGCGTACGCGGTCGGTGAATTCCTTCACATGGTCCAGCACCGCGTGCACGTCGGCGTTGACGTCCTGGCCATCGACCACCAATGCTTTGCCGCGCGGCATACGCAGCGCGGTGTGCAGCACGGCGCGTTGTTCGGTAAGATTGATCTTCTCGCCGCTCAGCATGGCGTCGCGCTGGCGTTCGACGCCGCGCTCGCGCGCCAGATCCAGCAGCAGGCCGACGGTGGTGGCGTCCAGGCGGTTCTTGGAATAGTCGAGGAACAGGCCGGCCGCGTCGACCGTCAGTTTCGGGAAGCGCTGCGCGTCGGCGGCAAACAATTGGCGCAGTTGCCAGTTTTTGGCGTCGGCGGCGTGGGATTCAAGGGCTTTGAAGCTCGCGGTGGTGGTCAGTGCAGGCTGGCGCATAATGTTGGCAGGTAAAGAGGGGATGGCTGAATGATACAGGAAAATCAGGTAAATTCACTACGATTTGGTGGCGTGCCCCGAATATTTCTGCCTTGTGGCGGTGCCGCGGGGCACGGATCGGCCCAATAAAAGCCAGTGGGTTTTGAGATTTTGTAGTAAAATTTCACGGAAACCATTCATAAGGAACGATCATGGCGTTGCATCCAGTCCTGGAAAAAGTCACCAATCGCATCATTCAGCGCAGCAAACCATCGCGCGGCGCCTATCTGGCCCATCTTGAAGCGGCCCGCGTCAAGGGGCCGCAACGCGGCACCCTGGCCTGTACCAATCTGGCGCACGGCTTTGCCGCCTTCCCGGCCAACGACAAGCTGGTGCTGAAAGAAGTGAAGAAGCCTTCGGTGGCGATTGTCTCGGCCTACAACGACATGCTGTCGGCGCACCAGCCGTTCGAGCGCTTCCCTGAAATTATCAAACAAGCCGTGCGCGAAGTGGGTGCGGTGGCGCAATTCGCCGGCGGCACGCCCGCCATGTGCGACGGCGTGACCCAGGGCCAGCCGGGCATGGAATTGTCGCTGTTCTCGCGCGACGCCATCGCCATGGCCGCCGCCGTGGCGCTGTCGCACAATATGTTCGACTCGGCGCTGTACCTCGGCGTGTGCGACAAGATCGTGCCGGGCCTGCTGATCGGCGCGCTGCACTTCGGCCACCTGCCGGCGGTGTTCGTGCCAGCCGGCCCGATGACCACCGGCCTGTCGAATTCCGAAAAAGCCAAGATCCGCCAGCTGTACGCGCAGGGCAAGGCCGGCCGCGCCGAGCTGCTGGAAGGCGAGTCGAAGTCCTACCACGGCGCCGGCACCTGCACCTTCTACGGCACCGCCAATTCCAACCAGATGCTGATGGAAGTCATGGGCCTGCACCTGCCGGGCGCCGCCTTCATCACGCCCAACACGCCGCTGCGCGATGAGCTGACCAAGGCCGCCGCGCAGCGCGCCGCCGTCATTTCGGACCAGGGCAACGAATACATCCCGGTCGGCCATGTGGTCGACGAGAAGGCCATCGTCAACGCCATCGTCGCGCTGCTGGCCACCGGCGGTTCCACCAACCACACGCTGCACCTGCCGGCCATCGCCAAGGCGGCCGGCATCGTGATCGACTGGGACGATTTCGACGAGTTGTCGAAGGTGGTGCCGCTGCTGTGCCGCATCTACCCGAACGGCGAAGCGGACGTCAACCACTTCCACGCCGCCGGCAGCACCGGCTTCGTGATCCGCGAACTGCTGGACGCGGGCCTGCTGCACGACGATGTCACCACCATCCTGGGCAAGGGCCTGCGCAAGCACTGCGCCGAGCCTTTCCTGGGCGAGGGCGGCAAAGGCGTGGTGTTCCGCGATTCGCCGGCCGAATCGGGCGACGAGAACGTGCTGCGCAAGCACGGCAACCCATTCTCGCCGGACGGCGGCATGGTGCTGGTGCAGGGCAACCTGGGCCGCGCCGTGATGAAGGTGTCGGCCGTGAAGCCGCAGCACCGCACCGTCGAAGCGCCGGCGCTGGTATTCAATTCGCAGGAAGACTTCATGGACGCCTACAAAGCCGGCCAGCTGGACCGCGACTTCGTGGCCGTGCTGCGCTTCCAGGGCCCGCGCGCCAACGGCATGCCGGAACTGCACGCGCTGACCCCGGCGCTGGCCAACCTGCAGGACGCCGGCCGCAAGGTGGCGCTGGTGACCGACGGCCGCATGTCGGGCGCCTCGGGCAAGGTGCCGGCCGCCATCCACGTATCGCCGGAAATCCTGGCCGGCGGTCCGCTGGGCCTGGTGCGCGATGGCGACATCATCAAGGTGTGCGCCGAAACCGGCACGCTCGAAGCGCTGGTGGATAGCGCCGCATGGCACGCGCGCTCGATGGCGCATGCCGACATGTCGGTCAACCACGTCGGCATGGGCCGCGAACTGTTCTCCATGTTCCGCAACAGCGTATGCGAAGCGGAGAAGGGCGCCACCACCTTCCCGCTGCCGTCGCCGATCGCCACCACGGTCGGCCTGCATGACAAAGAACCGGTCGGTAACACCGTGCCGGGTTCCGACGAAGATTTCTCGACCAAGAAAGAAGCCTGATATGACTCTGTCCCTGCTCGATATTATGCGTACCTCGGCCGTGATCCCGGTGATCGCGATCGATGATCCTGAACATGCCGTGCCGCTGGCGAAAGCGCTGGTGGCGGGCGGCATCCGCGTGCTGGAAGTGACCCTGCGCACCAGGCATGGCCTGGGCGCGATCAAGGCCATGTCGCAAGTGGAAGGCGCCATCGTCGGCGTCGGCACCCTGACGCAGCCGGAAGAATTCGCCGCCTCGCGCGACGCCGGCGCGGTGTTCGGCGTGTCGCCGGGCCTGACGCCGGCGCTGATCGCCGCCGCCAAGAGCAGCGGCCTGCCGCTGCTGCCGGGCGTGATGACGCCATCGGAAGTGATGGTGGCGCGCGAGCAGGGCTTCAAGCAGCTCAAGCTGTTCCCGGCGGTGCCGGCGGGCGGCGTGGGCATGTTGAACGGCATCGGCGGCCCGCTGCCGGACATCACCTTCTGCCCGACCGGCGGCATCTCGATCGAGACCGCGCCGCAGTTCCTGAAACTGAAAAACGTGGCCTGCGTCGGCGGCTCCTGGCTGACGCCGAAGGACCTGATGGCCAACGGTGAGTGGGACAAGATCACCGAGCTGGCAAAAGCGGCCAGCGCCCTGCGCGGCTAAGCACCAACGGCGCTGCGGCGCCGTTTTTTACAGGCTGGCGGCAATGTGGTCGCGCAGCCATTGGTGGGCTGGGTCGCGATGGCAGCGTTCGTGCCACAGCATGGCCATGTCGTAGCCGGGGATGTGGACCGGCGGCGCCACCACGCGCAAGGCCGGATTGGCGCGCACCAGCCGTTCCGGCAGCATGGCCACCAGCTCGGTGCTGGTCAGCGCCGAGATCACGAACAGGAAATGCGGCACCGACAGCGCCACCCGCCGCGTCATGCCCGCTTGCGCCAGCATTTTGTCGGTGATGCCGCTGAACCCTCCGCCGTCCGGCGATACGATCACGTGTTCCAGTTCGCAGAATTGCCTGAGTGTCGGCTTGCGCTTGAGGCGTGGATGGCCTGCGCGGCCCGCCAGCACGTAGTGTTCCTTGAATAGCAGGCGGTGACGCATGCCCTGCGGCGCGTCTTCGCCGGTGTGGAAGGCGAGGTCGATGATGCCTTGCTCCGCCTGCCTGGCGATGTGCGGCGGCGCCAGTTCCAGCACCGCCAGTCGCGTGCCCGGCGCGGCCGCGCGCAGGCTGGCCATGGCCGGCAGCAGGATGGTGGATTCGGCATAGTCGCTGGCCGCCACCCGCCAGGTGTTTTCTGCCTGCGCCGGATCGAAGGCGGCAGCGGGGGAGACGGCCATGCTCAGTGCCTCAAGCGCTTGCCGCAAGGGTTCGCGCAAGGCCTCTGCGCGCGCGGTCGGCCGCATGCCGCGCGGACCGGGCAGCAGCAGCGGATCGCCGAAGATGTCGCGCAGCTTGGCCAGGTGCACGCTGATCGATGGCTGCGAGAGGTGCAGCCGCTCCGCCGCGCGCGTGACGTTGTGCTCCGCCAGCAGCACATCCAGCGTTACCAGCAGGTTGAGGTCCAGGCTTCTGAGATTAATCATGTCTATAGCTGGAATATTGGGAATTCATTTCTACTATACCTGACGGGCGCGTATTCTGAGGTTTTTAAGGAGCCTCCGATGAATGTCCTGATTGTCTATGCCCACCCGGATCCCGATTCGCTGAACGCGGCGCTGAAAGACTTCGCCGTGCGGCATCTGCAAGCCGCCGGCCACGCGGTGCAGGTGTCCGACCTGTATGCGATGGAATGGAACGCCACGCTGGCGGCAAGCGAAATCCCCGAGCGCGAACACCACCGCCCCGACATCCTGCGCGAGCAGGAAAAGCTGCTGTGGGCCGATACCGTGATCTTCCAGTTCCCGCTGTGGTGGTTCTCCATGCCGGCCATCATGAAGGGCTGGGTGGAGCGCGTCTACACGCTGGGTTTCGGCTATGGCGTCGGCGAGCACTCCGAGCGGCGCTGGGGCGACCGTTATGGCGAAGGCACGCTGGCCGGCAAGCGCGCCATGCTGGTGGTGACGGCCGGCGGCTGGGAATCGCACTACGGCCCGCGCGGCATCAACGGTGCGGTGGATGAGCTGCTGTTCCCCATCCATCACGGCATCCTGTTCTTCCCGGGCATGGAGGTACTGCCGCCATTCCTGGTCTATCGCACCGACCGCATGGACCCGGCCCGCTATGCGGCCATTTGCGAGGAACTGGGTCGTCGGCTGGAGACGCTGGCGACCACGCCGCCGATTCCGTTCCGCCGCCAGAATCACGGCGACTACGACATCCCGGCCATGACGCTGAAGTCAGAGCTGGCGCCCGGCGTAGTGGGCTTCAAGGCGCATCTGCAAACCGATCGGTGACATGGTGAAGCCCATCAGCTCTTCCGGCGGCTGGCCGTCGACGGTGTCGATGGACTGGATGTCAAAGCTGGACAGCAGCATGGCGCTGGCCAGCTTGATTTCCAGCAGCGCCAGATAGCGTCCCGGGCAGGTGCGCACGCCGGCGCCGAAAGGCATCGATACGTGCTTGTTGACCGGTTGCCCGCCATCCGCCAGCCAGCGCTCCGGCCTGAAGTCGGCCGCATTCGGCACATGCGCGTCCGACACGCTGTCGTTGCGCATCACGCACCACAGCAAGCCGCCTTTCGGCACCTGCACATCGCCCACCACCGTGTCGCGCAAGGCTTCCAGCGGAATGAAGGGCGCCACCGGCTTGAGGCGCATGGCTTCCTGCGCGCAGGCGTCCAGATAGTTCAGGCCATCCATCTGCTCGATGCTGAACGCGGCCGGATCGGGCGCCACGCGCAACACTTCTTCGCGCGCCTTCCGCATGGCCGAGGGATTCTGCTGCAGCAGATACAGCATCCACGCCAGCGAATTGCTGGTGGTGTCCTCGCCGGCCAGCAGCATGGTGGTGACGTTGCCCGCCACCGCCTTGTCATCGACGCCGCTGCCGCCTTCGTCGGCCGCGCAGATCATGGCCTCCAGCAGATTGGCCGGGCGCTGGCGGCGTTCCGGTTCCGCCGCCAGACGCGCGCGGGCGGCGGCGATCATGTCGTCGACTGCCTTGCGCAGTTCAAGCAGGCTGCTGTCCAGATGGCGGTCCCGCGGCAGCTTGAAGTAGCGCCAGTAGGGGAACAGCGCGATCGAACGCCGCGCCACCGCCGGCAGCACCACGTCCAGGTGACGCTGGATCACGTCCTCGCCGCCGTCGATGGTATTGACCTCGGTGCCGAACGCCAGCCCGGCGATGATGTCGACGCTGTAGCGCTTCAAGTCCTCGGCCAGGTCGATCGTGCCGCCGTCGCGCGCCGCCTGCCGCCAGCGCCGCTGCAGGCGCTGCGCCACCGCTACCAGCGAGGGGAAATAAGCCTTCACCGCGTGCGGCGCCAGCGCCGCCATCACCATGCGCCGCTGGTCGCGCCACGCCGCGCCCTCGGCCAGGAACACGCCCGGCAGGCCGCCCATCTCATCGGAAACGTGGGCGGTAATCGATGGGCGGCGGAAGCCGTCCGGCCGGTCGCGCAGCACTGCGCTGACCAGCTCGTGGCCGGACACCACCAGCACCGGCGCGCGGCCGAAGCGAATGGTGAACAGCGGCCCGTATTGCTTGCTCCAAGCCTCCACGTCCTGGTGGATGCGCAAAGGCCGCATCTGCGGCAGATTGCCCGCCAGCGGCCAGGGGCGCGGGCCGGGCAGGTCGTGCATATGACGGAGTTCGGCGGCAATGGCGTTCTGCATATCAGCTTCCTTTGATGACGATGCCCCAGTGTGCCCCGTCCGACGGCGCGCGTATTGAACGATTCCGACATGGTATAAACTATTTGGCATGAATCCCGCCGAGCCGACCACCCGTCTGATCTTCCCGCGCAAATCGCTGGCCTCCTGCGTGCGCGCCTACGTTGTGCGCAGCACGGTCGAGGCGCCGCTCGACAACGCGCAGGACCGCTACAACCATTTTCCGGCCACGCCGCATTGTTCGGTCACCTTTTACATCGAAGGCGAGGCCGAAGTGGTGGAGCCGCCCAACGCCCCGCAGGACCGCATCCGCGTGGTGTTCTGCGGCCCGCAAACGCGCCCGCTGATGACCTACAATCCCGGTCCGGTGCGGATGCTGATGGTGATGTTCTATCCGCAGGTGCTGCATGCGCTGTCGGGTGTCGACGTATCGCAGTGGGTGGACCGCTGGGCGCCGGTCGAACAGGTGCTGGGCGCGGAATGGCAAGCGCTGTCCGACGCCGTGCTGGCCGCGCCGGCGGACGGCGTGCGGCTGCTGGAAGACTTCCTCGAGCCGCGCTGGCAGGCGGCGCGGCCCGGCGGCAGCGGCGCCGGCGCCATGGCCGGCGACTGGGTGCGCCACATGGCCGCGCAGGCCGCCGACAGCGCGCTGGGACGCGGCGTGCGCAGCATCGAGCGCCGCATCAAGGCCAGCGCCGGCCAGCCGCTGCGCAAGCTGCTGCGCTTGCAGCGCGCCGAGCAATCGTTCTTTGAAGCGCGCGACGAATTCATGACGGGCAAGGCCGCGTGGTCCGACATCGCCGCGCGCGGCGGCTATGCCGACCAGGCCCACCTGTGCCGCGAAGCGCGTGAAATCACCGGCCACACGCCGGGCGAACTGGCGCGCGTGCTGGCCTCCACCGACGAGCGCTACTGGATTTACCGCATCTGGAATTAATTCGGGGTCAGAGCCGACAATCGGACATTTCGCGCGCGAAATGTCCGATTGTCGGCTCTGACCCCGAATTTAAACGGCGACGCGGTTGCGGCCGTTGCGCTTGGCCTGGTACAGCGCGCGGTCGGCGGCGCCGATCAGGGCCTCGATTGCCACCGGCGCATCGGCTGGTTGCGTGGCGATGCCGATGCTGACCGTGACCAGCCGCGACGGGTCGCTGTTGCGCGCATGCGCTATCGCCAGCGCCTGCGCCCGGGCCCGCATCGCTTCCGCCATCAGGCGCGCCTGCTCCGCACCGGTCTCCGGCAGTATCGTCGCGAATTCTTCGCCGCCGTAGCGCGCCATCAGGTCGCACGGCCGCTTGAGCAGGCCCGCCAGCGCGGTGGCCACCCGGATCAGGCACTGGTCGCCTTTCTGGTGGCCGTAGTGGTCGTTGTAGGGCTTGAAGTGGTCGATGTCGATCATCAGCAGCGACAGCGGCGTGCCGCTGCGCTTGGCGCGCCGGTGCTCTTTCTCCATCGCGACGTCGAAGTGGCGGCGGTTGGCGATGCCGGTCAGGCCGTCGGAGAAGGTTTGCGACCGCAGCACCATGGCCTGCTCGCGCAGCAGTTTTTCGCGCCCGACCGCGATGCTGACGTCGCTCACCTGGATCAGGCAGTGGCGCGCCGCCCCGGCCACCGCGACCGGCGTCACTTCCACCGCCTGCTGGATGCGCACGCCGCGCGCATACAGCGGCAGCGGCGCCTTGTTCAGGGTCTGCGACAGCAGCGAGGGGAAGTTGTGGTACAGCGCGTACTGGATGGCCGTGTCCATCCGCCCGCCGCGCAGCTGCGGACACACGGCCAGGAAGTCCTGGCCCGCCACCTGCTCGCCCTGCAGGCCGGAATGGCGCGCCATCCAGCTGTTCCACAGCACGATGCGGCGCTCGTGGTCGAGCACGATGGCGCCGAGGTTGACCGCGCGGAAGACGCTTTCCAGCAGGGGCAGGCGCAGTGGGCTCATGGTCGCCTCAACCCTGCCCCTGGCCCATCGCGCGCGCGATGTAGAGGTTGATCTGCTGTTTCATGTCGCGCAGCGCCGAGATGTCCAGCACGAAGGCGACGTAGCCGTGAATCTGGTGCCTCTCCAGCACGAAGTCGATGTGCAGCATCAGCACCACGCTCGCGGCCTGGCTGCCGCCGGCGGTCAGGATTTGATCGCTGGTGCCCACGTGGTACTGCGGCAGCGAGCCTTGCAGCTCGTGCTGGAAGATGTTGGCCAGCGTGCCGACGCAGGAGTTGAGCATGATGTTGCCGATCTCGCACATGGCTTCCTGCTCCATCTCGGTCAGTTCCTTGAGCGGCACCGCTTCGCCCACCATCAGGCGCACGATTTCCAGGCTTTTATCTTCCGGGAACATGAGGATGGCTTCGGTCTCGAAGGCGCCGGCAAAGTGCTGGCTGACGCCGCAGATGCGCTCCTGCAGCCCGGCGCTCTTGCCCAGCTGGCGCGCCGCCTCGGCCCGCGGGATGAAGCTGATCGACGGCACCGACATGCGCACCGCTTCGTTGACGATGGCGCTCATCGACGCCGCCGCCTGGCCGACGCCGATGTTGAAAATCTCGATCAGCGCATCGTTCTCCAGTTCGGACAGGTTGAACATGGTCAGGCTTCCAGCGTGGCCAGCAGCTGGGCGATGCGCGCTTCGGTGATGGGTTTGCCGACAAAGCCGATGCCCAGCGCGCTGGCGCGTTCGCGGGTGGCGCTCTGCACGTTGGCGGTCAGCAGCGAGATCGGCACCGCCGGCAATTCCTGGCGCAGCTGTTCGGCGGCGGCGATGCCGCCCATGCCCGGCATGTTCACATCCATCAGGATCAGGTCGGGCGACACCTGGCGCGCCTTGATCAGCGCTTCCTCGCCGGTGCCGGCCTCCTCGACGATCCAGCCGGCGCGCAGGCCGGCGATGTACTGGCGCGCCATCAGGCGCGAAACGCGGCTGTCGTCGACTATCAAGACGGTTTTGCTGGTGCTCATGTCTCATCCCTGACGGTGCTGGTTGTGGATTCATTCTCGCATATCCCGGGCGCCTGGCGATGGCCGGTGTTGCTTGCTTTGTACGCTTTTCATGCGTGTTGTCCTGGCGCAATTTTTGCGCGAAAAGCGGAATGGTAGAATAGCGCCATCCGATTTCCCCTCTCTTATGTATTTATCATGACCCAAGACGAACTGAAACAAGCCGTAGCCCGCGCCGCCATTGCCTATGTGGTGGAAAACCAGATCATCGGCGTCGGCACCGGCTCCACCGCCAATTTCTTCATCGATGAGCTGGCCAAGATCAAGGACAGGATCAAGGGCACCGTGGCGTCGTCGGAAGCCACCGCCGCCCGCCTGCGCGGCCACGGTATCGCGGTGTTCGATCTGAACGATGTGTCGGACATGGCGGTGTATATCGACGGCGCCGATGAAATCGACCACGGCGGCGCCATGATCAAGGGCGGCGGCGCGGCGCTGACGCGCGAGAAGATCGTCGCCTCGGTGGCCCGGCAGTTCGTCTGCATCGCCGACGGCTCCAAGCTGGTGCAGGTGATGGGCAAGTTCCCGCTGCCGGTGGAGGTGGTCCCGATGGCGCGCGCCGCGGTGGCGCGCCAGCTGGAAAAGCTGGGCGGCACGCCGACGCTGCGCCTCAAGCCGGGCACGGACGAGGCCTTCGTCACCGACAACGGCGGCTATCTGCTGGATGTGGCGGGCTTGTCGATCACCGAGCCGAAGGCGCTGGAAGAGCGGATCAACCAGATCGTGGGGGTGATTGCGGTGGGCCTGTTTGCCGCGCGCGGCGCCGATGTGTGCCTGCTGGGGACTGCGGAAGGGGTGAGGACGCTGAAGTTCTGACCCGCGCTGCCGGGCGCGGTCAGACCCCTGAGCGACGGCGCCGGATCCGTCGCTCAGGGATGCGGGGCGGGGACTTACTCCGCCGGCGGCACGTAGCCCTGCGCCATGTCGGCGCCGTCGCCGAAGAAGTGCTTTTCCATCTGCGCCGCCAGGTATTTGCGCGCGCGCTGGTCGGCCAGGTTCAGGCGGTTTTCGTTGACCAGCATGGTCTGGTGCTTGAGCCACGCGGCCCAGGCTTCCTTCGACACCTGCTCGTAAATCCGCTTGCCCAGCTCGCCCGGATACGGCGGGAAGTCCAAGCCCTCGGCTTCCTTGTTGAGTTTAATACATTGAACGGTGCGGGCCATGTGGGTTGCTCCTAATGCTGTGTGAAAACGAGATTATAAGGTCTTAATCAGAACCTGGGATTTGCGCTGCCAGTTGTACATGCGCTGGCGGTCCTTGGGCAGGGCGTCCACCGTGGCCGGCGCGAAGCCGCGCTTGATGAACCAGTGCGCGGTGCGGGTGGTCAGCACGAACAGCTTGTGCACGCCCATGGCGCGCGCGCGGTTTTCCATGTGCTTGAGGATGCGGTCGCCGTCGCCCTGGCCCTGCACTTCCGGGTTGACGGTCAGGCAGGCCATTTCCGCCATTTTCTGTTCCGGGAACGGGTACAGCGCGGCGCAGCCGAAGATCACGCCATCGTGCTCGATCACCGAGAACATTTCGATTTCGCGCTCGATCAGCTCGCGGCCGCGCTTGACCAGCGTGCCGTCGGCCTCCAGCGGTTCGATCAGCTTGATGATGCCGCCCACGTCTTCGATGGTGGCCGGACGCAGCGATTCCAGGTTTTCGTGCGAGATCATGGTGCCCACGCCATCGTGGGTGAACAGTTCCAGCAGGGCCGAGCCGTCCATGTCGAACGAGACGATGTGCGAGCGCTCGACGCCGTTGTCGCAGGCCTTGATGCAGTGCTTGAGGTAGAAGGCGGTGGCGTCGGGCAGGAAGCCGGCCTGCAGCACGGCTTCGGCCTGGTGCGAGGACAGTTCGCGGATTTCGGCGCCGCTGGCGTCGGTCATCAGCGGGGTTTCGGTGATGAAGATCAGCTTGTCGGCGTGCAGGGCGATGGCGGTGGAGCAGGCCACGTCTTCCATGGTCAGGTTGAACGCCTCGCCGGTCGGCGAGAAGCCCAGCGGCGACAGCAGCACCAGGCCGTCCGAGCCGAGGATGGAGTGGATGGTCTCGGCGTCCACCTTGCGCGTGACGCCGGTCAGTTCCAGGTCGACGCCGTCGATCACGCCCAGCGGCCGGGCGGTGATGAAGTTGCCGGAAATGATACGGATGGCGGCGTTGGACATCGGCGTGTTGGGCAAGCCCTGGCTGAACGCGGCCTCGATGTCGAGCCGCAGTTCGCCGGCCGCTTCCTTGGCGCATTCCATGGCGGCGGTGTCGGTGATGCGCAGGCCGTTGTGGAAGCGGCCCTCGACGTTGCGCAGGGCCAGTTGTTCGGCCACCTGCGGGCGCGAGCCGTAGATCACGGTGACGTTGATGTCCAGCGCGTGCAGCAGCGACAAATCGTGGGCCAGCACCGGCAGGGCGCCGGCGGCCACCAGTTCACCTGGGAAGGCGACCACGAAGGTCTTGCCACGGAAGGCGTGGATGTAGGGCGCGACGGAGCGCAGCCATTGGACGAATTGGGTAGGGTTTTCCATTAGCCGCATTATAATTCGGTGCGCGACTTCCGCGCCAAATACCTTTGTAAAAAACAATGTCAGAAGCCAGCAACAAGCCACAAAAACCGTCTTCCAGCCCTCAAACCGCTGTCAAACGTTCCGCGCCAGTCCCGCAAGCCCGTCCGGCGAGGCAGGGGAAGCCGCGCCTGACGCCGGAGGAGCTGGCGGCGCGCGAGGCCGCGCGGACGTTCCGCAATCCGCTGCCGCCGATCACCTTCCCTGAAGACTTGCCGGTCTCGGGCCGCCGCCACGAAATCGCGCAAGCGTTGCAAAACCATCAGGTCATCATCGTCTCGGGTGAAACCGGTTCCGGCAAGACCACCCAGTTGCCGAAGATTTGCCTGGAACTGGGGCGCGGCCAGCAGGGCCTGATCGGCCACACCCAGCCGCGCCGCATCGCCGCTTCCTCGACCGCCAGGCGCATCGCCGTGGAACTGGGCTCGCCGCTGGGCGAGCACGTGGGCTTCAAGGTGCGCTTCGCCGACACGCTGGCCCGGGGCGCCTCGGTCAAGCTGATGACCGACGGTATCCTGCTGACCGAAACGCAAAGCGATCCGCTGCTCAAGGCTTACGACACCATCATCATCGACGAGGCGCACGAGCGCAGCCTGAACATCGACTTCCTGCTCGGCTACCTGAAACAGCTGCTGCCGCGCCGCCCGGACCTGAAGCTCATCATCACGTCCGCCACCATCGACGCCGAGCGCTTCGCGCGCCACTTCGGCACGCCGGAGCGGCCGGCGCCGGTGATCGAAGTCTCCGGCCGCCTGTACCAGGTGGAGCTGCGCTACCGCCCGATCGAAAGCGAGGTGCTCAATCCGGCCGTGGCCAACGCCGAGGGCAAGGGCGCCCGCAGCGCCGCCGCCCGCGAGAAGCGCGACCTGATGGACGCGGTGGTGGACGGCGTCGACGAGCTGGCGCGCATCGGCCCGGGCGACATCCTGGTGTTCCTGCCCGGCGAGCGCGAGATCCGCGACGCCGCCGAGGCGCTGCGCAAGCACCACCCGCCGCACGTGGACATCCTGCCGCTGTTCGCCCGCCTGTCGGCCGAGGAGCAGGAGCGCGTGTTCAAACCGGGCAACGCGCGCCGCATCGTCCTGTCCACCAATGTGGCCGAGACTTCGCTGACCGTGCCCGGCATCCGCTACGTGGTGGACGCCGGCCTGGCGCGGGTGAAGCGCTACAGCTACCGCAACAAGGTCGAACAGCTGCAGATCGAACCGATCGCCCAGTCGGCCGCCAACCAGCGCGCCGGCCGTTGCGGCCGCGTGGCCGACGGCGTGTGTATCCGCCTGTACGACGAGCAGGATTTCCTCCAGCGGCCGAAATTCACCGAGCCGGAAATCCTGCGCTCGTCGCTGGCCGCCGTCATCCTGCGCATGAAGACCCTGCATCTGACCGATGTCGAGAGTTTCCCGTTCATCGAGCCGCCGCTGGCGCGGGCGATCGCCGACGGCTACCAGCTGCTGCAGGAGCTGGGCGCGGTCGATGAATACAACCAGATCACGGCGCTGGGCAAGAAGCTGGCCAGGCTGCCGCTCGATCCGCGCGTGGGCCGCATGATTCTGGCCGCGCTGGACAACGTCTGCCTGAACGAAGTGCTGATCATCGCGTCGGCCTTGTCGGTGCAGGACCCGCGCGACCGCCCGCTGGAGCACCAGCAGGCCGCCGACGAGGCGCACCGCAAGTTCGCCGACGAGAAGTCCGAATTCCTCAGCTACCTCAAGATCTGGAAATGGTTCGAGAACGCGATCGAGCACAAGAAGACCAACCGCCAGCTGCAGGACAACTGCCGCAGCAACTTCCTGTCGCAACTGCGCCTGCGCGAATGGCGCGACGTCCACTCGCAACTGCTCACCATTGTGAAGGAGCAGGGCTGGCGCCTGAACGAAACGCCGGCCACTTACGAGAACCTGCACCTGGCGCTGCTGACCGGCCTGCTCGGCAACATCGGCTTCAAGCTGGAGGACGATCCGGGCTTTCTTGGCGCGCGCGGCATCAAGTTCCATATCTGGCCGGGTTCCTCGCTGTCCAAGAAGCCGGGCAAGTGGATCATGGCGGCGGAGCTGGTCGACACCACGCGCCTGTACGCGCGCTGCATCGCCCAGATCCAGCCGGAATGGCTGGAGAAGGTCGGCGGCCACCTGCTGAAAAAATCGTGGGGCGAGCCGCGCTGGGAGAAACGCTCGGCCCAGGTGACGGCGTCCGAACGCGCCACGCTGTACGGGCTGGTGGTGTACAGCCAGCGCCGCATCAACTACGGCTTGTTCAATACGGCCGAGGCGCGCGAGATCTTCATCCGCGATGCGCTGGTGGGCGGCGATTACGACACCCGCGCGCCATTCTTCGCCCACAACCACAAGCTGATCAAGGAGATCGAGAACCTCGAACACAAGTCGCGCCGTCAGGATGTGCTGGTGGACGATGAACTGATCGCCGCTTTCTACGACAAGCTGATTCCGGCCGACGTGGTCAATGGCGCCGGCTTCGAAAAGTGGCACAAGGACGTCACGGCCAGCGAGCCGAAACTGCTGTTCCTGAACCGCGATGAGCTGATGCGCCACGAGGCGGCCGGCGTGACCACCGACCTGTTCCCGAAGAAGATGAACGCGGCCGGTCTGGAGCTGGCGCTGACCTATCACTTCGAGCCGGGCAGCGTGCGCGATGGCGTGACGCTGGCGGTGCCGCTGTATGCGCTGAACCAGCTGTCGCGCGAGCGTTGCGAATGGCTGGTGCCGGGCATGCTCAAGGAGAAGGTGCATCTGCTGCTGAAATCCCTGCCGCAGAAACTGCGCCGCCATTGCGTGCCGCTGCCGGAGTACGCGGCCAGGTTCTGCGAGCGGGTGGAGGCGGCGCATGCCTTCGGCCGCGGCGAGCTGATCGACGCCATCATCGCCGACATCCGCAAGCAGATCACCATCACGCCGCTGACCACCGACTTCAAGCCGGAGACCCTGCCTGCGCACCACTTCATGAATTTCAAGGTGATCGACGAGCATGGCCGCCAGCTGGACATGGGCCGCAACCTCGCCACGCTGCAGGCGGAATACGGCACGCAGGCGCGCGAGAGCTTCCAGAAAATGGCCGAAGTCTCCGGCCCCCAATCCGCCGCCGCCGCGCGCGCGGTCGTGCCAGCGAAATCCGTCGCCCCGGCGAAGGCCGGGGCCCAAGCTGAAGTTGCGCCGCCAGCGGCTAACAACATCACCCTCACGAACCTGACCTCCTGGACCTTCGGCGAACTCCCCGAACTACTGGAAATCGCCCAAGGCAAACTCACACTGATCGGCTTCCCCGCCCTGGTCGACAAAGGCACGCACTGCGACCTCGAAGTCTTCGACGATCCGACGGTGGCGGCCCGCACCCACCGCGCCGGCCTGCGCCGCCTGTTCGCCCTGCAGATGAAGGACCAGATCAAGTTCATCGAAAAGAGCATCCCCAACCTGCAGCAGATGGGCATGCAGTTCATGAGCATGGGCACGCAGGAGGAACTGCGCGAGCAGATCATCAACAAGGCGCTGGACATCGCCTGTCTGCAGGACCCGCTGCCGGTCGACGCCGCCGGCTTCGCCAGGCGCAAGGATGAAGGCAAGTCGCGCCTGGTGCTGCTGGTGAACGAGATCGCGCGCCTGCTGTCGCAAGTGCTGGCCGAATTCCACGGCCTGCCGAAACGCCTGCAAGGCCTGCCGCAACCGGCCGCGCAGGATATGCAGCAGCAGCTGCAAGGCCTGGTGCACAAGCGCTTCCTGCAAGAGAACGAATACAGCCAGCTGTCGCACTTCCCGCGCTATCTGAAGGCGATCAACGTGCGGATCGAAAAACTGCGCGGCGATCCGGCCCGCGACACCAGATTGATGGCGGAGTGGCAGCAGGCCGCGGCGGCCTACCTGCGCGCGAGCCGCGACAAATCGGCCGGCAAGAACACCGATCCGAAGATGGTGGAATTCCGCTGGATGCTGGAGGAGTTGCGCGTGTCCCTGTTCGCGCAGGAACTGCGTACGCCGATGCCGGTATCGGTCAAGCGTCTGCAGAAGGTGTGGGAGTCGATGCAACGATAAGCGGCCTGCCGCACGCAGCATGCGGCAGCTTTCCGTTAGACTGATTGGCAACAGGAGGATGGGGCGATGAAAGTCAAAACCGGCAAGCTGCTGCGAAGCCTGATCCGCGCCGGCACGCGCACGGCAAAACTCATCGCCGCCGCCACCGCCCCGCCCAAGCCAGCACGCAAGCGCACCGCCGCCAAGCCCCGCGCCCGGCCATCCCCGCGCACCGCCGCGTCGCCCGGCACCCCTGCATCGCCCGGCGCCATCGCGCCGCCGCGTTCCGCCTCATCGGCCATCGCGCCCGGTAAATGGCTTTCCTCCCACGTCCCCACCGCGACGGGACAGCGCATGCGCTACTGGCTTTACCTGCCGGATGGCGTTGACCAGCCGCAAGGCCTGATCGTCATGCTGCACGGCTGTCATCAAACCGCCACGCAATTCGCCCAAGGCACCGGCATGAACCTGCGTGCCGACAAAGCCGGCTACGCAGTCCTCTATCCCCAGCAACTGACCAGCCATCAGGCACAACGCTGCTGGAAATGGTACGACCGCGCCACCCAGGCGGGCGGCGGCGATGCCCCCGCCATCGTCGGCATGATGCGCAAGGTGCTCGCCGAATATCCGATCAACCGCCGCCGCATCTACGTTGCCGGCATCTCCGCTGGCGCGGGCATGGCCAACATCCTCGCGCTGAACTATCCGGCACTGTTTGCCGCAATGGGACTGCATTCCGGCCCCGTCTTCGGCGCCGCGCACAACACGCTGAGCGGCATCGGCGTCATGCACCACGGCGCCGGCCTGCGCGCCGACGTCGCCGCCCACGAAGTCCTGCAGCGGCAACCGCAATTTCCCGGCATGCCCACCATCCTGATCCAGGGCGAAGCCGACACCGTGGTCCGCCCAATCAATCAGGCGCAGTTGATGCGGCAAAGCCTGCTGCTCAACCGCCTCGCCGGCCCGGCAAAGATCACGCACAACCCGCGCAGCCGGCTGCACGACTTCTACGTTGGCAGAAAACTCATGCTGCGTGCCGTGCAGATCGACGATCTGGAACACGCGTGGTCCGGCGGCGATCCGACGCTGCCGTTCAACGCCAAGGCCGGCCCCAGCGCCAGTAAGCTGATGCTGGAGTTTTTCGCGCGTCACCAGCGTGCCTGATCGCGCGCCCTCATGGCTGTGCCACCACCTTGCTGACGCGTCCCTGCGCATCCAGCATCACGACGGTCGGAATATTGTGCACGCCGAAAGCCCGAAAGATCGCACCATCCTGATCCAGCGCCAGTGCGATGGTGGTCTTGTTCTCCCTGGCGTAATCCGCCAGCTCGGCGCGCGAAGTCCATAGCGGCGACGAAATGCCGATCCACTCGGTGCTGCGATCCCTGGCCAGTTTTTCCGCTTCGATCCTCACGCGCTCGCAGGCGGCGGAAATGGCGGGCCGCGTCTCACGCAAATACGATTCGCACCACGGCGAGAAAAACACCAGCGCGCGCGGCTTGCCAGCACCCAGCGTAATCTTCTTGCCATCCATGCTGGCGAAGCTGACGCCATTCACCTTGTCGCCCACCTTGAACGCGGCAGGCGCATTGCCTTGCGGTGCGAGCGCAATGGCGTCGCCGCTTGGCGCGGTGTACGCCACCCGCTCCAGCGCGGCATGCAGCTCGTCGTCATCCAGGTGGCCGATGTGGACGATGCGGCCATTCGCATCGATGACGATGTGTTGCGGCGTGACGCGCAAATTCAGCTTGCCGGCCAGGCTGCCGTCATCGACCACGGTTGGCATGTGCAGCTTGTACCTGGCGATGAAGGCGCGGATGTCGGCATCGGTTTCGCTGTAGCCGGTATTCACCGACACCACCGCGATGCGCTTGCCATACTGCTGATAGAGTTTTTCAAAGCCGGGCGCCTGCTCGTTGCACGGCTTGCACCAGGTCGCCCAGAATTTCAGGTACACCGGCTGCCTGCCATACAGCGCCGCCAGATCGATGCGCTGGCCATCGATGGACGTCAGCGCGGCAGAGGGGCCGGGCTGCCCGATCAGCGCCTTCCCCGCCAACTGCGCACGCTGCTTGCCGCTTCCGCTCGCATCGTCCGCCAACGCCGCTCCCGCCAGCGCTGCCAGCAAAACCAAGCCCAGGCACCATTTCATGATCCACCCTTGATAAGTTAATTAAAAGCCCATCTTACTCCCGCCTTGGAGTGGCCAGAAGGTGCAAGAATCGTCTGAATGGCTAGGCCATGATGCCCGTGGCGCCGCCGGCTGCCATGGCCGGGAGGATACAGGGTGGGGGTGTTTTTTTTTGGCGTTTTACTAAAATTGCCTATCCCGTACTAGCCACTACTAATCACTGATATTTCACTCTAGCGCAGGAATAAATGGAACTAAAAGCGCGCATGGCCCCTCTAATACATATGCACCACGGATATTTTAGTAAACCATAGCGCGCTGTAGTAACGCTTAGCCGGAACTAGCAGCGCTTAGTAAAACCGCTTTTTTCGGAGCCCCCATCATGGGTACTGTCACCTTCCCCTACC